>Ga0307414_10000019_pt1 | contig 235390 bp, 174 predicted proteins | sample DK1Ometagenome_FD_203804 | JGI IMG/M metagenome (GOLD analysis project Ga0307414, IMG submission 203804) | Maize rhizosphere microbial communities from greenhouse at UC Davis, California, United States - DK15-O-3 | ecosystem: Host-associated > Plants > Roots > Rhizosphere > Soil | place: USA... | reverse complement strand
CGAGCGTTGCTGGAAGGAGCTTGCCGTCCACCTGGACTTCGATTTTGGACCGCCCTTCAACCACATGGTAGTTGGTGAGGAGATGCCCGTTGCCGGTGACGAAGAAGCCGGTACCCGTCGCGGTTCCCTCCGGTGCCTTCGTCACGTCTTTCCCCGGTTCGGAGAGACCGGCGGAGACCAGCAGATGGGAGCTATCGGTCGTGAAGGACGGGACGGTGTGTTCCGCGCCATCGGTGCCCACATACTTGTATTTCCCGAGAAGGAACACGCTCTTCTCAAAGTTCATTCCATCGATGTACGGCCGCGGATCGCATCCTACCCAGGCAACATCGACCTTCACCGTTTCGGGAACGGTTTCGGTCTTATAGCCCGTGAAGACCTTCACCTTCCGGTTCGGCTGGAGCGTCGTGGGCCCGCCTTCCCTCACCGTATAGGGAACTTTGATTTCTTTCGTCTTCCCGGTCGTGAACGTGGCGGGCGAGACAAGGAGGCCGTCCCCTTTCACTTGGAGAACGACTCCCGTGAGGGTGGAGGTCCGGGCTTTCAGGAACGCCGCGGCTTTCTCCCGCTGGGCCGCCTTGCTCTCCGCGATGGCTGCGTTCTTGCGGTGCAGCTCGGCATCGCCCTTGTTCAGACCGAGTTCCGCGACGATCTCGGGCGGCAGGCTCTCCATGCGGATCTTTCCCACGCCGCCCTTGTGCATGATGCGGATGCCATCGGGCTCCACCGCGCGGATCTCCACCTCTTCATAGTGCAGCAGCCTGTCGTACCTCTTCCCCACCTGTGCCGAGGCCGTCGAAAGAAGTGTCGTGATCGCGCACAGGGATGAAAGCCAGACTCTCATAACATCCACTCGACTCCAGTCAGACGACCGAGGTCAAGCCCGCGGACAGTGGCTTGCAAGTCGGGCCGAACCTCGTGGCGTGCAAGCGGATTGAAAGGCAGAATCACCAATCATCAATCCTCCAATCATCAATCAGAGTGCGCTTCGCGGGGAATGGGAGTTCGGCAGGCGGTCGGTTGGGATTGTGCGGTCCCGCTTTTTCACCTGTTCTCACCTGATAAGCAGGTGAGGAACAGGTGAAACTTCGTGGCCGCGAGGGGCCATTGGGGTTGGCTTGTTTGCCGGGGAGCGCCCGCCGGGAGAGATTTGTCAACGTAGGCATGGGGGACAGCATGCCACGGGGGAATTCCCTTCAGCCACTTCCAGCGGTGGTCCCCGCCGGGGCCAGCATCTAAACATTGAGTGGCCGGCCCATGAACGAGGCGGGGCGGAGCGCTAGGGCGGAGCGCTAGGGCGGAGCGCTAGGGCGGAGCGCCCGCCACGTCTCCCCGGAGCCTCGCCGGGGATTTTAATAAAAAATCTCACATTTTTTGAACGTCAGGAATCCGAGATGGTCTATCTTCATGAAGACCGCGCGTTGCGTGAGTTTTCATGTAAGGGTGAACAGCACAAAAATAGTCGGATTCCCTGTCCATGGGTGTGGGCGTCAAAGGGTTGAAGATTTGGAGGCCGCCGGGGTGGGACCCGGCGGCCTTCCTTTGTACGGCGGCAGAAGAAAAACCGGGTAGGGGTTCCCAAATGGGACAAAGGGCCGGTCAGCTGTTTTCTCTCACCCCCGGGAAATGCCCAAAGAACGGGGATTGGGACGTTTTCTTAAAAAAATCACAGAATCTTTGAACGTCTGGAAGACTGAAGGGTCTATGATCATGAAGACCGCGCAGTGCGTGAGTTTTCATGTAAGGGTGAACAGCACAAAGTCAGATTCCCTACCCATGGGTGTGGGTATTTAAAGGGTTGATGATTTGGCCGCCGGGGGTGGGACCTCGGCGGCCTTCCCTTGTACGGCGGAAGGCATTCTTCCCCAGTCCTGAGCTCCGCCGGTCCGTCTCAGCGCTCCACCACGCGGAACCCGAGGTCCGGCCTGCGCAGGCTGCGATTGTCCGTCCACTCGCGGGTCAAAGCTCCCGAGGAAGGTTTCAGGTAGGACCCTCCCATGATCACCCAACCCTTTTCGCCCAAGGGGTTCGAGGGATTCACCGCGAGGCTGGAGGTCCACTCGGAGACCGAGCCCGCCATGCCATTCAAGCCCGAGGGGGTGCGGTCGGTGGGCGGCAACTCCTGCACCGGACCCCTGCCGGCAGGACGAAGGGAGGCCGGATCGGCGAGATTCAGGCGCAGGGCGGCAAACCATTCTTCCTGGGTCGGGAGACGGCAGCCCTTCCATTCGCAGTAGGCCGCGGCATCCCACCAATCGACATTTGCCACCGGGAAGTCCTCGCTCAGTGCCCGTCCTTCCCACTGCCCGCCGGTCTTCGCGGCAGAATACACGACGGTCCAGCCATCGGGCTCATGACCCTGCTTCCCCGGCGGTTGCTCCTTGTCGTCGTACGCGGCGCGACGATCGGGATCGAGGCTGGCGAGGGCGGCGAGGAACTCGGCATACTCGCCGATGGTGACCTCGTGGCCGGAGAGTGAAAACGCCTCGAATTTTCCCTTCCCGCCATCCGGGAGGGGGTGGGAACCCGCCGCAACCTCCACAGCAGGAGGAAGCGGCAGAGCTGAATTCTTGCCGCCGCTCTTTCCGCGAAAGGCGAGGGCGCCGATTCCTGCAACGCAAACAACCGCCGCGACACCGAAGATCATGGGCAGCGGCGATTTCCGCGGCAGGGCGCGTGCGGTCTTGGGTACTGCGACGAGGGGATTCTCGGAAAGCTGCTGCTCGATCTGCTCGGCGTACGAGTGCACCTCGTCCCAAGTCAGCGTGCGCTCCAGCCCTTCCCCCCGCATCCAGGCGAGGAGGGTGATCATGCGCGAGGCCCCCGGATGTCCGTCCGCCACCAGCCGGGGTAGCGATTTGCCAAGGGCCAGGATATCTTCCGATGAACGCTCCGGAGCGCGCTCGCCGGCCCGGGCGAGATTCGCGAGGCGGACGACACCGTGGGAGTCCACGAACACATCGTCCGGACCCATCGACGAGGTCGCGATTCCGGCAGCCTCCAGCGTCCGGCTCGCGTCGGCCACGCGGCGAAGAATATTCGCCACCTGAACCGGCTTCAGGCCTTCCCGGGACTTCAGGCGCTCCATCAGCGAGGAACCCGGCAACCTTTCCAAGGTCACGTAGCAATGCTCGCCTGTCGAAACCGCCTCATAGACGGAGCCGATCAAGGGATGATCGACGGCGGCCTTTGCCCGGATATCCGCCAGGAAATCCTGTCGGCGGGATAGGGCGGAAGACTTCAGCTCGAAAAGCACCACGGACCTGCGGATCGAGGCTTGTTCAGCCATCCAGGTCAGTGTGATGGGGCTTTCACCGATCAGCACTTCAAGGCGATAGTCGCCCAGCATGGTGCCGGTGCGGGAGCTTGGATCATCCATGGAGTCAGCGTTCGGGCAGAGGAGGAAGCGCGCCGTTCGGGTCGTTCGGCATGGGCAGATTCGGCATGTCGCCTTGGCGCGGCGGGAGCAGGAGATTGCCGGGATTGATGTCGATCATATCCTCGGCATCGATGAAGTCCGGGGTGTCTTCCGGGCGCTGCTCGACGGAGCTGCGGGACGACAGGTGGCGGGGTGATGCCACAGAGTCGATCAGCTCCTCCTTGTAATAGAGCTCGACGGTCTGCCCGTAGTAGGTGCGCTTGCCGAAGATGTGGTCCTGCTGGATTTCCTGCGGAGGGAGGATGTAGGTCACCCGGAGGGTCTCCTCGCCGCCGAGGAAATCGAATTCGCCGCTCACCCACTCGAAGACGGTCTGGCAGAGCCCTTCGGCAGCCGGTTGGATCTCCTTCTTCCCGTTCTTCATGGTGGAATCGAAGAAGTTCACCTTCACCACCAGATCGTTCGCATTGATCTCCGTTCCGGGAGCAGCCTGCACCGGCACGTCCACCAGAACCCGCTGGCCCTCCTTGAAGTCTTCATCCCGATAGTCGCGGACGCGGCCCAAGCGGAGTTCGTCCCGTTTGGCCTCGGGCATCTCGATCCCATCGCGCAGCTTCTGAGCCGCCAGTTCGTAAAGGGCACCGGCGCCGGTGGTGCCCAGCGAGAAAACTTCCTGATAGGCATCCGCCGCCTGATCGGCGAAGCGGGGATCCACCTGAGCCATGTGCTCGTAGGTGAGGCCGATTTCGTAGAGCACGCCGGGCTCCTTCGGAGCGGTATCCCGGGCATCGTCGAGCTTCGTGATGGCAGTGGCCATGTCATCCGCGATCCGCGCGGCGCGTGCCTCATTCACGAGGCGCTCCACCACCGGATCCGCGATCGGGGGTGCCGCCAGCGGCCGTGCCGGTGGCAAGGGCGTGGCAACGGGCATCGGTGGAAGTGACGAAGGCGAAGGTGGAGCAACCGCCACGACTTTCGCCGGCTTGGGGGCAGGCGCGCCGACCGTCACGACTTTGGTCACCACTTTTTCTTCCACGCGCACTTCCTGGGCGCGCTCGACACGCACGGCCACCGCGACTCCCGCGGCGAGCAATTGGCCGAATGCGATCATGCCCAGCACCCAGCAGGACAGCCGGAAAGTGAGGGCGGATTGGCGGATGGTGCTGGCCATGAGCGGCAAACTAGGGGCGCGCCGGAGACGACGCAAGACGAGAGGCGGGGGCATACGGTGAACTTCGCACTTGGAAAATGCCCCGCCCCCCGCGATGGGTCCGCTGTGACAGGCGAGACCGGCAAACGCGAAAGCCACGCAAGCCTGGATGGCATGACGCCGCCCGAGGTGGCGGCAGCGCTGCATCACTTGCCGGGCTTTGTGTTTTTCGACACGGCCGGCCACCTTCCCGCGAGCTACGGCGCGCCGGTTTCGATCATTGCGGCGCGCCCGCGGGAGATCCTGACGGGGTCCATTCACTCGGAAGCAGACCGAGTAAAACTCCGCATTTCCCTCGAAAAGGGGGCGGGTGTCTCCGCTCCGGACCGCGGCTTCCCGCTTGGCGGCCTCTGCGGCTGGGTGGGCTACGAGGGCGATTTCGTGTTCGGGGATTTCCCGGAAATGCTCGTGCACGACCATCGCAGCGGGCGCTGGCATCAGACGGGCGACCTCGCCCGGGAAATGACGGCACCCGTCACCGGACACGCGGAGATCGGCGAATTCCGGCCGCTGCTGGCTCGCGAAACTTTCCTGTCGGGCGTGCGCCGGATCCACGAATGGATCGTCGCCGGTGACATCTATCAGGTGAATCTCACCCAAGCGTTCGAGGCAACCGTGCGGGGCACCGATCTCTTCGGCCTCTACGAGAAGCTGCGGGAATGCTCCCCTGCCCCGCTCGCCTCCTACCTTTCCTTGGCGGGCACGGAGATCCTTTCTTCCTCGCCGGAGACCTTCCTGCGGATGTCCGGCCGGGGCATCGAGACGAGGCCGATCAAAGGCACCCGTCCCCGTTTCGCGGATGCCGATGAGGACCGTCGCTCCGCCTACGAACTCCAGACGAGTCCCAAGGAAATCGCGGAGCTGGTGATGATCACCGACCTGCTTCGCAACGACATCGGCCAGGTGTGCGAGTTCGGCAGCGTGCAGGTCGCGGAGATGCTGCAGCTCGAAACGCTTGGACAGGTGCATCACCTCGTGTCCACGGTCACCGGAACGCTGAGGGAGGGCATCGGTCACGCGGACGCGCTGGCGGCCTGCTTCCCCGGTGGCAGCATCACCGGGGCACCGAAGAAGCGCGCCATGGAGATCATCCGTGAACTTGAGATCGAACCGCGCGGGATCTATTGCGGCGCGATCGGCTATCTGGGCTACCACGGTGAAAGCCAGTTCAACATCGCCATTCGCACGCTGGTGCGCGAGGGCGAGCGGCTGAGTTACCACGTGGGCGCGGGCATTGTCGCGGATTCCGATCCGGAGAAGGAATACGAGGAAACACTGCACAAGGCAGCGGGGATCCGGATGGCGGTGGAGCGCTACAAATAGATCCCTTCAGCAATCGACCTCCAAGCGGTTCTTCCAGTATCCCGGTTCACGGGTGACAGTGCATCACAGCGACGATGAGAATATGGTCCCGTTCGACCATATAGAGGATGCCAAAAGGAAAAACCCACGCGCGAACGCTCCTCACGCCCTCGTCAAATATCCGATACCGAAAGGGGGAGGCGCTAGCTTCGTTGATCGCCGACTCAACCTGCGACGCAGGGCCTCTGCTGCCAAAATAGCGCGCTGTGGCTCATGATCCGTCGGATCGAGAATTTCGACCAACCGATCGGCAAGCTTCGCCCTTTCTTCCCGCGGCAGCGCGGAGACTTCTTGGGCGATCTGTTCCACGGTGAGAGCCACGAAGAAAAGATATCGGAATCGGCGTCGGCTTAAACGACAAAGGATCCCGACTTGAAAAGTGGCTCGGCAGATCACTTCACCAGCACCGCCTTCGGGATCTTCCTCTTCTGATCCCTTAGCGCGCGGATGATCTTCGGGGCGGCGGTGACGCGGAGCTGGATGCGATCGTGGGCATCACGCGACCATTGGAGAAAAAGATCGCTTCGCTTTCCTGCGACTTCGACGGGAAAGACCGCTTGGCGGACTTCATCGGGGCGGTGGTATTCGATGCGTTCCAAGAGGGAGAGCATCTGCTTGTCGTCGAAGCCATTCTCCGCGATTTCGCGGATGCTCTCGAAGACGAAGGGCAGGTACTCGGTCTGCGTCCCGATGCGAATCGTCTGGCGCGGCGAGTAGGCGGACTCCAATTCATCGAGCATTTCCTGAGAGCTCGATTCCCCCAGGCGCTCGTATTCCGTCATGAGCCGGCGACGGATCAACCACCCCAGAAGCACGAGAAGTCCCCAAACCGCGAGGGCGGCCACAGCGAGGATTCCGGAGATGGCGAAGGGTAGCTCCATGAGTACTTCCCGCCAGTATACCCGCATGGGGCGGGAGGGAAAGGACTCAGTCTCGCGGGCACGCAAAACCGCGCACCCCGGTCTTGCGGGTGCCATACGGCACGATTCTTTTCATCCGGTGTGCGATGACGGGGTTCTGTCGAGACAACGTGAACGACTTTCACTCTATTCTGCTAGAGTCATGTTTCCCCTCTCCCGACGAACATTGGGCATCCTCTGCATCACGGGTTTCACGCTTGCCGCGGCTGGCTGGTTCAAGGCCCTGAGCGATGAAGAGCCAGACGATGCTTCAAGAGCGGAAATGCGCACGAAAGACGGCATCTCTTCCGGTCGGTCGGGAAGCCGCAAGTCCGACGGTTCTGGCGATGCGAAGATCGTGAGCGATCCGAAGAGCATCCGTTTGGTCGACCTCATGGAGCAATTGGACGAGGACGCCGAACCCGGGAAGCCCAACCCGGCCTTTCTGAAGGCGGCGGAACTCACGCTCAACGATTCGCTTTTCCACCGCCGTCAGCGCGATTTCCGCCTGCTGATGGAAAAAATGAGACCGGAGGACGCGCCGGCGATCCACCAGCGCTTCAAGGAAATGGAGCGGGAAGGAAAGTACTTCGGGCCCGAATATGCGGCCTTCGCGATGCGCTGGGGAACGGTCGATGGCGAAGCGGCGATTGCCAACTGGGCGGCCCGCGAACCCTTCGAGAGGTCCATCCACGATCTGGCAAACATGGTCACGGGCTGGGCGACGGCGGACGCTGAAAAGGCCTTGGGATGGGTGGAGGGCAACAAGGAACTCCTGGGCGAAACCAATGCCTACCCGCCGCTGCTGGTGGGCTGGCTCGCTACAGATCCGGTGGCCGCGACCGCTTGGCTCGCGAACGGGAACCTCGAGCCCCGACGCTACCGGGAATGCGTGCAAGCCGGGGTGCTGGACAAGATCTATTCCGACGGGCTGGAAGGCGCGAGCGAATGGCTGGCTTCCCTTCCGGACGGTAACGACGAGCTTTTGGCCGCGGCCAAGGGCGGATGGATGACCCATATTTCCCACTTGGGGAATCTCGATCCCGGTTTGGCCGCCGCGACGTGGAGCAAGGTCGGAAGCCAGCCTTGGATGGGCCCCGAGGAGTTCCAACGTTTCTGTGGCTCCGTGGCCCGGGGCAACCAAGGCAACTTGGATACCTTCGCCGAGCAACTTTCAAAAACCTGGACGGGCGAGGAAGCCAGCGCCCAATTCGGCCGCTGGACCGAACAGAATCCGGAAGCCGTGGGTTCCTTGCTCGCACAATTTCCTTCGTCCGGAGTCCGCGAGGCCGGGATCAAAGGCATGCTGCAGGTTCTCGACCAGTCCGATCCGGAGCTGGCCGAAACCTGGCGCAAACAGCTGGGAGAATAGACCGGGTAGCCGGTGTGACGGACCGGCTCATTCCCCCCGATCTGGTAGTTCCAAGGCGCCGCCTCCTTCAGCGAGGACGGTGCCCGCTTGTCTGTCACGCGGGTGCCGGAGCTGCCGGGATGTCCTATTTTCGCGGAGTTTCCCGTTTCTTCTCCTCCGGTAGCCTCTCTTGCTTGGATCGGGATTTCAGGGCCCATGAGGCTCGAATTCCTAAACCGCGGGAGCCATCCGGACATATCAAATGCAGAACCCCGTTCCGCATGGCTCCCATGTCGGGAGGAGCCGGGCGAATCCCTTTGAACTGCCGCGGCTTGCGGTGTTTCTTCTAAAAACCCAGATGAAAACCCCTGCGCGAGTCGCCGGCATTGCCGGAGCGCTCCTTTTGCTCCTCACGCCTGCCGCGAATGGCGAGGCGATGCTCCAATATTTCAATACCAGCTGGGCGGAACTTACACGGAAAATGCCGGAGCTGGCGGAGGCCGGATATGACTCCCTGTGGCTGCCGCCGCCGACCAAGGGTTCGGGCGGGCTTTCCGTGGGATATGACTGCTGGGACCGCTTCGACCTGGGCTCGAAAGACCAGCGCGGCAGCGTGCGGACGCGCTATGGGACGGAGGCGGAGTTGATTGAAATGGTGAAGGTGGCGCACCGCTTCGGGATCCGGATCTACTTCGACAATGTGATGAATCACAACGCCTTCGACGTGCCGGGCTACAATGCCTCCACGCCGATCGACGTGTATCCCGGCTTCGTGCCGGAGGATTTCCACCTCCGGAAGACCGAGGACGGCTCGTACCGGAAATGGGACAATACCCGCGACTGGAACGATGCGTGGCAGGTGCAAAACCTCGGCCTCGCCGACCTGATCGACATCGCCACCGAGCCGGGTTCGGGCAATTTCAACCACGGGTCTTACGAAGGCGATACCATCCCGAAGATCACCTTCGTCCGGCACCCGGATCATCCGGAGTACTACTGCTACATCCCGACCGCGGGCGGCCAGAAGCACTCGGCAGGTCAGGGAACTTACGTCGGCTTCGGCACGGGGAACGGGATCACGGCGGCATCGATCGCGGCGAATGCCTCCTTCTACTCGGAGCGGGTCGAGGATCTGCTCCATCGCTCGGCACGCTGGCAGCTCGACCGCACGAAAGCCGACGGCTTCCGGCTCGATGCGGTGAAGCACACGCCCGCGGACTTCTTCGGCGCGACCTACGGGAATGACAAGGACTCCTCGAACTACGGCTACACCGGCCAGATCCAGCAGCAGTTCAACCTGACCCGCGGCTTCTCCGACTGGAGCAATCACCGCGACAGTGTCTTCGACACCGAGCGTGGCCGGGACGACGCGATGCTCTTCGGCGAGCATCTGGGCCAGCCGCCGGCCTACGGCTCTTACATCGATGCGGGGATGCGGCTCGTCGACAACGACCTGCGGTCGAACTTCAACAATCTGTTAGGCAATCCATCGTCCGGCCTGAACGGCTATGACCAGGCGGGTCACGGCGGCTTCTCTCCCTCGGTCTCGGTGATGCACGCGCAGAGCCACGACAATGACTATGCCGCGCGCCGGGAACTCCAGCATGCGTTCTATTTCACGCGCAGCGGGCTGGGGCTGGTCTATACGGACGGGAACTATCATGCGGGTGTGCTGGGTGAAAGCGGCGGCGCCTTCCCGAGGCACGCGAACACGGCCTTCCTCGGGCAATGGGGTGACGCGCGCATCCCGAACTTGCTGAAGATCCACAATGACTTCGCCCGCGGATGGCAACGCGGCCGCTGGAGCGATGCGGACCGGGTGAGCTACGAGCGCATCGACGACCGCGAGTTTTCCGAAGGCAACCAGGCGCTGAAGGAACGGAAGGGCGCGACGATGCTGATGGCGATCAACGACAACTACGCCTCCGGCCTCTCGATCCAGGGCGGCACTTCCTTTCCCTCCCAAGGGGGTGGCGGCGCGGAGAACAACCCGGATACCAACGACGAGTATCTCTTCCAGTATGCCCGCGGCTTCGGTAGCCAAACCGGCTTCTATACCTATGCGTCCGGCCTTGGATCGGTGATCGTGGGACCGGGTAGCTACTTCGTCTTCGCACCGCGGACTCCGGAGGAATCGGACCTGTGGAAGAACGCGGGCGGTTCGCCGATCTCGATCTATCAGGGCAGCCAGAAAGCGGGCAGCATCGAGGTGGAGCGCCGTGACGGGTCGGACGGCGATCCCGCCTTCAATCCGAACGGCCTGCCGGACGCGGTGAACAACGACTATGCGTATCGTATTTCCGTGCCGCGGGTGACGAGCGCGGACGACCTCCGCTTTACGGTGCGCGCCGATGGCTCGGCGGAAAACATCATGCTGCGCCTGGACGGTGGCATCGACCTGAACGGGACACGGCCTGCGGGCAATACCGATCCGCTCTTCCGCGACCGGCCGCCGGCGGTCTCGACCGATGTCTTCGCGGGTTACGAACAGCCGGGATTCGCCCACCGACAATTCGCGGAGAAGTTCGCCGCGAAGGACACGAGCCGCAACCAGACCGGATCGGCCGGAGCGGAAACCTACGCCACGGCGATCGGCTCGGGCACCTTCACGATCGCGAACGGCCCGGTGGGCGCGAACAACTTCGGCACCGATGGCGGCGAACTGGCGTCCTTTCTTTATCATGATCCGGAAGCGGATGTCGGCGGCACGCCGGGAGGCGGTTGGCCGGGCGGAGTGGCACCGAAGCAGTATGTGGAGGGAGCCTCGGCGATTGCGGTATGGGCGAAGCCCAACGGGGTAGGAGCAGGCTTCAAGATGTTCTTTTACCATACCAGTGATGGCACCAACCCGGAAGGCTCGGGCGGCGAAGGGCTCGGCACGACGCAGGTGGTGGAAATGAACTTCTCCCACAACCAAGACAGCAATGACTGGTGGATGAATGCCACAATTCCGAAGCCGGCGGAAGGAGCGACCCTCAAGTACAAGATCGGCATTTTCAAGGAAGGGGCAGCGAGCGTCTATCCTTCCGGTCCGGACTCGGTGGCGAAGAAGAAAAAGATGATGTCGGTCTTCCAGATCGATGGCTTTGATGCCGCCACGGTGGTGCATGCCCCGCACAGCGACTACGGTGCGACGGAAACCGGGCTCGCGGAGGGCTTCCACATGCTGCGCGCGCGGGCCTTCCTGAAGAGGAACGGAAAGGCTTCACTCTACAATACCTTCACGCAGACCTTCTACTACGATGCCGCGAAGCCGCAGGGGCAGATCATCTTCCCCGATACGAACGGCAGCACGGTCGGCGGCAGCGAGTATGGCGTGGTGGTCCGTGCGGACAGCTCGACCACCGAGGTCTGGTACAAGATCGACGATGGCGACAGCAGCAACAACGACACCACCACCGGCGCGACCAATGGCAACGGTGCCTGGGTAAGGGCGAGCGAGGTGACGCCGAATGCCTTCGTGAATCCCGCGAATCCGGCGCACTCGCGCGAGTTCCGCTTCAACTACGTGAACATCCCCGCGACCGGCAGCGCGACGATCCAGGTGCGCTTGAAGGAGCTGAGTTCATCGGCGGACAACAGCCTCACGGATACGGCCGGTCATTTCACGACACTGACCCGGACGGTGAACACGGCGGGACCGGACCTGAGGATGTTCGTCGCCTTTCCTCCGAATGACGGTGCTGCTATAGACGACACTTATGTCCTGAAAGCTTACTACTCAAAGGCACTGGCAAACGGTCTGAGCGAGGCGCAGCTGAAGTCGCGATTTCTCGTTCGCTACGGGGCCGACGATGCCTGGCCGAGCGGCGCACAGGTGCTGGATTCGGCGGCAATCTCGATCGTTTATAATGAGACGGCGGATTACCACGCATTGGCCTTCGCGCTGCCGAATCTCTACGATGGCAGGCCGGATTTTTTGTATCGGGTCGAGGCCACGCACGATCGCCCTGACCCGGCGGCGGATCTGCTCGCGACCCGCCGGGTGAAAGCACTGCCGAGCACCAAGCCGCGCGTGACCATCTTGCAACCGCAGGAGTTCGACAGCAACGGCAAGCCGGTGGATATCATTCTGCCGGACGGACCGGGTGGCGACTCGCTGGACTTCACCGTGCGGGTGGAGACGGACGTGCAGACCACCGCGGTCGACCTTTCGTTCTTGATCGGCAGCGGTTCCCTAACAGCGATCGATGCCGATCCTGGCACGGGTGGCATCCAACCGGTCATCCAAGGATCGAGCGCGCTCTGGGATTTCACTTGGGAGATCGATGCGCCGGGGCAATTCCGCCTGCTCGCGACCGCCACTTCGCCTGGCGGCGTGAACACGGACCGGCGCAACGCCACGGTGATCTATCGCCAACTCGTCGCGGAGAATCCGAATGATCTCGACGACGACGATGACGGGCTCGCCGACTTCGACGAAGGAACGATCACCCCGCTGCCCAACGGTTTTCCCATCGACGACCCGCGCTACAAGCCGAACTCCGAGCAATGGACAAACGGCGACATCCACATCCACAACGCCTATGGATTGTCGCATCCGCTGATGCCGGACAGCGATGGCGACGGCCTGCCGGATGGCCTCGAAGTCGGCTGGCGGACATCCGGCAGCAATACCAATGCGGCCACGGATACGAACGCGGACGGTGATCCGAATTTCATCGGTGATCTGGATCCACCTTTTTTCAACACGCTCGATAACCACGGCTTGGTCCCGGGCGTGAACAGCGCGAGCGAAGGCGGGGACCGGGCAAAGCAACTCTTTGGCACGACCACCGATCCGGGCAATCCCGATAGCGACGGCGACGGGCTGCCGGACGGGCTGGAGGATGCGAATGCGAATGGCTGGGCGGATGGCGATGGCGCCTCGCTGGCGACCAATGCGGCGCCTTCGCTCGGCCGGAACTGGCCGAATGGAAAGATCGGCGCGGGCGAGACCTGGCTGGAGACTTCTCCCATCGACGCGGATACCGACGACGATGAACTCTCCGACGGCTCCGGCGAGGACAAGGACGCGAATGGCGCGATCACCGGCGACAGCAACGGCGACCGGATCTGGCAGGCGGGCGAAGCGTGGCTTGAAACCGATCCACTCAGGGCGGACACCGACAGCGACGGCCTGCCGGATGGCTGGGAAATCCGCTTCGGCTTGAATCCCCTGGACAGCGGAAGTCTTGCCTTTGACGGAAGTACGGCGAATCCCGTAAATGGTGCGACCGGCGATCCGGACGGCGACGACATCACGAACCTGAGCGAGCTGCTGGCAGGCACCGACCCCCGGACGGACAACTCGGTGGTGCTTGAGCCGGGTGAGGAAATCCTGATCGGGCCGGTTTCAGAGGACGACGCCATCGTCCATGGATCCGTGGCGAACCGGCAGGAGTTCACGGATTGGAAGGTGGACGATCTGGTGGTGTTGGATGCCTTCGAGGGCGACGGATCGGGCAATCAAGGCGGCGACACGTATCTCGGCTACGACGGGCATGACAGCTCGCGCGACCTCGTGGCATTCTACGCCCGCGATGGCGGCGATACTTCGGTGGGTGGAACCGGCGACTTCTATTTTCGTGCCGACTTCCAGGACCTGAAGCCATTTGCCGAAGAGGGAAATCTCGACCTCTACGTCGCGATCGACACGGGCAACGCCGCGGTTGGCGAGTATTCGCTGCCCGATCAAGTGGATACCGGAACGTTGATGCACTGGGAGGCTGTGGTGGCCGTTTATCAATCGAACAACGGTGCGGTGTACGTCGATACGAACCCGGCGAACAATTCGACGACGATCAATGAGAACCTCACGCCGAAGGGCGTGGTGCGCCGGGATCAGGTCACGCCCGGCGGATTCAAGAAGGCCTACTTCGACAGCAAGCTTGATGCGCTGGAATTCTCGATCAGCCGCCAGGCCTTGCTGGATGCCGGATGGCTGGGAGATCCGTCCACGCTGAATTTCCAGGTCTTCACCGTGCGGGACGGCACCCAGAATTCACCTCGGGGAGTGGGCGACATCGGCGGGCGCACCGACATCCGCGATACAATCTTCGATGACTGGCTGGCCGAGGACTACTGGCGCGACCAAAGCTACATCGGGCAGAACAGCGAGCTGCGCACGTGGTTCAATTACGATGGCCCCGACCGCGGCAGGCGAACGAAGGTGATGATGCTGGTGCATGAAAACGATCCGCTGCTAGCGGGCTCCGAGATCCAGCAGAAGCTCAACGATGGGACGGGCGCGGGCTACTACCGGCCGCTCGATGTTCATGAAGCCTTCGGTGCGAAGCTTGGCCTTCATCTCACCCCGACCCTTGCTTCGGCGATCGAGTGGGCAGCGGTGGATCCCGCGGCAAACAAACCGTGGCGGGATGGCCCCGCTTTCAACGACCGGCTCGGCGAGCTGGCAGCGGATGGCACTGTGGAGATGATCGGCACCACCTTCGCGGATGCACCTTTGCCCTATTTCAACCAGGCATGGGTGAACGACAACGTGGCCCTCTCCAAGCGGACGCTGACTGCGATCTACGGAACCGAGCCTTCGTCGAAGGCCTTCTGGATCCCCGAGCGGGTGATTGACCAAAGCGTGCTGGCAAAGTCAGCGGGCGCGGGATTCACGCATGTCTTCGCCGATCAGTTCCGCCACATCCTTGATCGCTTCGGCAGGCCCAGCGCCTTGCTTGATGACGGCTATCGCATCAACCGGATCAATGGCCTGAACACGATCGTGATCAATGATCAGGCTTCCGAGTTCCGTTTCAGAAATACCGATGGCGGCTTGGATAACAACCTGCGGCAATTGATCTCGCGGAAGGCCCGCAGCGGCGAGCAGCATCAGCTCCTGGTTCTCTTCAGCAACTGGTCGGACTTCGCCACGAAGGCCAATGCGGATGCCTATGATGCAAATGTGGCGTGGCTGGCCAGCAGGCCTTGGGTGGAACTGGTGGGCCCGGACCAAGTGGCAAACGGTAACGTGGATCTCTCGCTCCCCCCGGACGGAACCGGCGACACCTTTGTCTCGCTGGAGCGCGGTACTGTTACCTTTCCCACGAAGAAAGCGCCGCTGTGGCTGGACCATGCGACGGAAGGAAACTACGACTCCTGGTGGTTCGGCTCGGGCCAGGAGGAAAGCCTGAGCGGGAAGGTCTTCGAGATCCGCGCCGGTGTCCCGATCAACCGGACCGGCGATGATTTCTTCGGCGTGCAATCGTTCAATGGTAGCGGCTCGGGCATCGCCGCGGATGCGTGGAATGCGATCGCCGGCCAACCCGACACGCCGCTAGGGCGCTTGGCACGGGGAACCTACCATGCCGCCAGTTACCTCGCGGGCTGGCATGATGAGGACAATGGCGACCTGCGGACCTACTCGACCGGCGCCTTCATTTATCCTGACACGAGCTCCGACAATCTCGCGGGCTTCGCCAAGCAGGCGCAATCGCAGGCACGATACGCCGCGATCTATCAGCAGGTGGCGGCATGGGGAGCTTCGCCACCCGCAGTGGCGGAAGCGGTAACCCTTGATGTGGATCTCGATGGTGAAGTGGAATACCTCCTGCGAAACGGAAAGGTCTTCGCCCTGTTCGAAGCGATCGGCGGACGCTGCACCGCCGCGTGGGCACGCGATGCCGCGAATGGCAAGGTCGCGCAGATCGTGGGCAATCCTCTCTCCTTTTCCGGCAGCGATACGGAGGACGAAGGTCCGGCGAACCAGAACGGCGATGGCACGGTGCGTTCCCGGCGGACTTCCGCATTCAAGGACTGGTGGGCCAACGACGGTAGCGGGGGAACAAGCCAGTTTGTGAACGCGCTTTATACGGCGGCACCGTCTGCATCGGGCACGGGATGGACTTTCACCGCGCCGGGTAGCGCGATCGTCAAGACGATCACCTTGGACAACGCGGCGAACACTCTCGTGGCGAACTACACGGTGGCGGGGGGCTACAACAAGCTCTATGTGCGCTTCGGGCTTTCTCCGGATCTCGATGACCTGCTCACCGGTGGCCAGGCCGGACTTTCACTCGCGGCGAATCCATCGGTGGTGACGGTTTCCAACTCCTCCGCAGGCGGAATCGCCAGCGCCGTCGTGGAGCTGGATTCGAACGTTACCCGGCAAGCCACGGCGACCGATGATGACTTCGCCAATCAGGACACCATTCCGATGCGCAACCAGGCACAGGTCCAGCAGGTGGAGGTGGAGAGCCAAAGTACGACATTCACCGTATCTCTATCGCTCTCCGCGGTGACGACCGACGGCGACCTCGACGGCTTGCCCACCGATTGGGAAGCTGCGAACGGCCTCGATGACAACGACGCGGATGGGGACAACGGTGCCGACGGCGATCCCGACGGCGACGGCATCGATAACCTCGCGGAGTGGCTGACGGGGCTCGACCCGATGTTGGCCGATGCCTCGGATTTTCCGAAGCTCGCCATTTCGAAGATCACAAACGGAGTGCGGCTTACCTTCCCCACGCTTCCTGACCGGCTCTATCAGCTCCAAAGCTCGACGACCTTGAGTGGCTGGAGCAACTCCGGATCACCCGTCAGCACGGCAGAGGACGTGGGGCCGGACGTGATCGAGATCGATGACACCAGCGGCTCGCCCCGTCGTTTCTACCGCATGCTTATCCAAAGCGCCCCGTGATGCCCATGAGATCGCTTGCACCCTTCTTGCTCACCATCGGAGCTGTCCACGCGGCAGGCACGTTGACGGTAAGCACTCCCGGCTATCCATCGAACCGCAATGGCGAATACACGACGAGCCATGTCTATGTGGACGAGGTGGCGGGAACCACGGTGCCGATCACGTTCCGTTTCGCGCCCGGCGCGGCGAACGTGATCGACGTGGAACTGTTCACCAACATCAACCGCCGCGATCTCGCGAATACCGACAAGAACGCCGATGGCTATCCGGATGGCGTGGTGCCGCCGAATGGGAACACGGTGACGGATTCCGCGGGGGATACCGATCTGCTGACGGGACACTACTTCGCCCCGCTGAACATGAGCGATGCCGGCGGCGGCACGTGGGAGATCACGGTGCCGGTGGCGAAGACCGGGGCGTATCGCGTCTCGGCGCGTTTCCGCACTTCCGACGATCCTTCGACATGGCATTGGTATGGCCTGCGCGATCACTGCGTGGTGGCGGCACCGGCCATCGCCCGCGACGTGCGTCTCTATGAGATCAATGTCTTCAACATCGAAGCGGATGGCGATGCCTTCGCGAACCGCTCGACGCTGGAGGATCTCCACAACGCCCCCGGAGCCCCGCACAACGGAAGCAACCGCTGGGATCTCGACTACCTGAAGAACCTCGGCGCGAACTGGCTGTGGTTCCAGCCGATCCACCCGAATGGCATCGACGGGCGCGAGAACAACCCTGCCACGGGAAATCCCTACGATCCGGGCAGTCCGTATGCGGTGAAGAACTTCTTCGAAGTGAACGCGCTGATGAGCGTAAACTACAATGGTTCACAACCGGAAACGATGAACCGCGCCGCCGCGATGACCGCCTGGCAGAACTTCACCGCAGCGGCTGACACGAAGGACGTGGGCATCATGCTTGATGCGCCTTTCAACCACACGGCCTTCGATGTGGAGCTCGCGCAGAAAGGCGTGGAGCTGTTCCAGCGCGATGGCGAACCCGCGTGGTCCCCCGAAGATCAGATCCGGAATCGCGATGCGCGGTTCTTCTCACGAACGGGAAACTATGCCCAGCGGGCTTTCGATGCGGCGTCGATCGCCCCCGGACCGGACCGTTTCGATTTCGGCAAGTGGAACGACGTGAAGGACGTCTTCTTCGGTCGCTACGACGCGCTCGTGGAAGTTGATGTCGAGCCCGAACGATCCAGCCACACGGCAGAGGGCGATTGGTTCGATACCTCGCAGTTCGAGTGGACGAATGGCGACTTCACCCAAAGCGGCCAGCAATGGAACGTGACGCGCCGGGTCTGGCAGTACTTCGCCCACTACGCGGTGCACTGGCTGGAAAAAACGAGACCGGCGGGACAGAACCGGAACTCCATTCCGGCCGATGGCGACCTAGCGACACGCCGCGCCTGGGATGGTCGCGGCATCGATGGCCTGCGCTGCGACTTCGGCCAAGGACTGCCGCCGCAGTGCTGGGAGTATATCATCAATACCGCGCGGTCGTACAAGTGGAACTTCGTGATGATGAGCGAATCACTGGATGGCGGGGCGGTGACGTATCGCAGCGCCCGGCATTTCGACATTCTCAACGAGAACATCGTCTTCCCGCTCAAATCGGCGGCGAACAAGCAGGATTACCGCAACATTTACGAGGGACGGCGCTCCGCATACGGGCAGGCGCTCGTGCTGGCGAACACGACCTCACATGATGAAGAGGTGATGGCCGATCCCTGGCAATCGATGGTCCGCTACTTGGCCTGTAGTACTTTGGATGGCGTGCCGCTGGTTTTCCCCGGCCAGGAACTCGGGATCTCCACCACCTACGGCTACAGCCACTACGAGACGAACTTCGGCAAGCAGATCCCGCACTTCAAGCGATGGAACTCGATGATGCCGATGTGGAATGATGCGGACTTCGGAAACGACCAGCTCTACCCCGTCTTCGCCGCGGCAAACCGGGCGCGCACGGGAAGCCCCGCCTTGCGATCTTCGAACCGCTGGTTCCTCGATGGCGATGGCAACAACTCCCAGATCCATGCCGTGGCGAAATACGAAACGGCGAATGCATCACCCGCTTTCTCCGACGTGGTGATCGCCTTCGCGAACCTCGACCGGAACAACGTGCAGAGCGACAACTTCAAGATCCCGGGGGCGCTCGCACCGCTGCTCGGCCTGAAGGACGGCCGGACCTACAACGCCCGGAACGCGGCGGCCCACACCGCGCAGGATGCGAATCGCGACGACGTCTGGATGTGGGGATCCGGGATCACGGGTGCCGATCTGAAATCGGGAGGCTTCTTCGTCTCGCTGAACAAGGTCCCCACGAGCGGCGGCGACTGGAACACCGCTCCTTTCGAAGGGCAGTATCTGAAGCTCTACGATGTCACTCCCCCGCCGTCCCCCGCCCCGCTGGCGAACTACTATGAAATCGGTAGTTCCGGCACTTTCTCCTGGGTGGCGAATGGCGGACCGGACGACCACATCGCCGAGTGGCTGGTGGAAGTTTTCGGCAACGGGGGCACGCCTGTTTTGTCGGCGGTGGTTCCGGCGGGAACGGCTTCCTATGTTTTCAGTGGTGTAGAGGGCGGAATCTATCGTGCGCGTATCACTGCGAAGAGTATCGCGGCCATTTCCTCCACCGCCCCGGGACAGAGCGACGCGGGGCCGCCGAATCCGCTCTCGCCGACCACGGCGGTCCGGCTGCTTTCCGCGGCGGCAGATGAGGACGGCGATGGAGAAAACAACCTCGACGAGGACGCGGCCGGAACGGACCCGCTGTCCGCCGCCTCCGTCTTCCGGGTCAGTGGCATCGCGCGCGCAGGAGCGGAAGTCCAGGTGAGCTTCGCCAGTGTGCCCGGAAAGACCTACCAGCTCGAAACGAGCACGACCCTCGAGGCCGGTTCCTGGTCGGATGTCGGCGATCCCTTCACGGCAACCGCCGCGAACACGATGCTGGCTCACCCGTCAGCTGGTGGCGCGGAACGGCGGTTCTACCGGGTGCGGGTGGTGGGGGAACCTTAAAGGCGGCGGCCCGGGCCGGGCCGCCCTACCGGTTGCGCCGATCATGTTGCCGCTGAAACTCCCGCTTGATCCCTAGCGTATGTTGCCCCAACCCATGCGTACTGCTGCCTTTCTCGCCCTGCTCACCGCCGCACCCGGCGCCGAAATCGAGAGCACCTTTTTCGCCGAGAATCTGAGGGATCCCATGGAGCTGACCGTGGCTCCGGACGGAGATCTCTACGTGGTGGAGCGCGAGGGCCGGGTCCTGCGTGTCCGGCCTTCCACCGGCGGGGTTTTCGAGATCGGAAGCATCGAGGTGACGGCCCTTCGGGACAATGATCCCGACAGTCCCTACGCGCGCGAAGATGGCATTCTGGGGATCACCCTCGATCCCGCCTTTGCCACCAACCGGCGGCTCTATATCTACTATAGCCACCCGAAGGAGCTGATGAACCGCCTTTCGAGGTTCGAGCTGAAGGACGGCCTGCTCGACCGGGCCTCGGAAAAGGTGCTGCTGGACATCCCGACGGTGCGCCGCGACCGCGTCTGCCACCACGGCGGCTCGCTTGCCTTTGGCCCGGATGGCCTGCTCTACCTGAGCACGGGCGACAATACGAACCCCTTTGAAAGCGAGGGCTACGCCCCGATCGACGATCGCCCGGGACGAGAGCACACGAATGCGATGCGCAGCGCCGGCAACACCAACGACCTCCGCGGCAAAATCCTGCGCATCCGCCCGACGGAAGGCGGCTACGAGATCCCACCCGGCAACCTCTTCCCCCCGGGAACCGAAAAGGCCCGGCCGGAGATCTACGTGATGGGCTGCCGGAATCCCTTCCGCCTTTCGATCGATCCGAAGACGAAGGTCATCTACTGGGGTGAGGTGGGGCCGGACGCGGGAAAAGACGGCCCGAAGGGTCCGCGTGGTCACGACGAGGTGAACCAAGCGAAGAAGGCGGGGAATTTCGGCTGGCCCTTCGTGATCGCGAACAACAAGCCCTACCCGATCGTCGATTTCAACACGGGCACGCCCGGCGCGATGACCGATCCGGCCGCACCCAAGAACCCGGGTACCCACAATACCGGCCTGAAGGATCTGCCCCCGGCGAGTCCGGCGCTGATCTGGTATCCCTACGCGAAGAGCGAGGAATTCCCCGCAATGGGCGAAGGCGGACGCAACGCCATGGCAGGCCCGGTCTTCTATTACGACGCCAGCAGGAAATACAACCTGCTGGGCAAGGAGGATGATCACACGCTGCTCAACTACGAATGGTCCCGCGGAAAGATCTTCAAGGCCAAGCTGGGAGAAGACGAGAAACTGGAATCGCTGGAAGTGCTCCTCGGCGATCTGATGCATCCGATGGACTTCGAGATGGCGCCGGATGGCACGATGTGGCTGCTGGAATACGGAACCGAATGGTGGTTCAACAAGAACGGCCGCATCCGTCGCCTGTTGCCCGCCGATGGCAACAAGCCGCCCTCGCTTACGGCGAAGCGCGAGGGAGCGGGCTTTGTGGCGAAGGCAAGCGATCCGGATGGCGGTGCCGTTTCGGTGGAGTGGTGGCTTACCGAAAGCGCGAATGAAGTGAAGCTCGGCAGCGGTCCCGCCCTCACCGTGGCCACCACCGGCGGCTCGGAACTGCGGGCGGTCGCGAAGGATTCCAAGGGTGCCACGGCTATCGCGCGCATCCCCTTGGTAGAGGAGAAATCCGCCCCTGCCCTTGAACTCGAATTTGCCGGCAAGCCCGGGAAGCTGGGCTTCGAGGAAGAAGTCGCTTTCACCGTCAAAGGCCAAGCCGATCCCGCAAAGATGGTCGTGCGTGCGCGCTACATCCCGCCGACCGGTCACGACGCGGGCGGGCCGCAGTTTTCCGCGGACATCGAGAAGCTGGTCGTTTCGAAGCAATGTTTCGCCTGCCACCAGATCGAGAAGACCTCGGTCGGCCCGGCTTATCTGGATGTGGCCATGAAGTATCGCGCCGATGCGGGGGCGCTCGCACGGCTCCAGGCGAAACTGAAGACCGGTGGCGGCGGGGTCTGGGGCGAGGTGCCGATGCCTCCGCAGGTGGCCGCTTCCGACGCCGAGGGCGTAACGATCATCCGCGCGATCCTGGGCCTCGCCGAGGGAATGGCGGAAACCCGCGGCACGGCGAAAGGCATGCTGAAACTTGCCGCCCCGCCCGAGGGTGCGCAGGGAGGCGGCGCATGGGAGATCATCGCGGAAGCCCCGGGCTACCGTGCCGCCCGCATCCGCCTCCCGGCGAAGTAGCGCGAACAAAACGGTAAGGGCGGACGCCTCGGTCGACCGCTGTAAGAAGCTCGAGTCGCCCCTTGCTTCGCGGACAGGCGGGGGCGCTTGTCCCCACCTCCCCAACGCGACATGAAATGTCGCGCCACTTCTTCTCGCACCGTCGCGATGGGGATCTAGCATGCGCACATGAAATCGGTGCTCCTGTCCTTCGCTTCGCTACTCCTCCTCGCGGGTGCCGCTTTCGCAGGCATCACGCAGGGGGAAATTGGAGGCGCGAAGTATATGATCGCCACGCCTGAGAAGTGGCAGGGCAAGCTGGTGTTGATCGCCCATGGCTACCGGATTACCGATAGCCCGCTGGATGCCGGCTTCGACACGAAGGACGCCTTTTCCACCGGCATGCTGGAGAAGGGCTGGGCGATCGCGTCCACCAGCTACCGGCGGAACGGCTGGATCGTGGAGGACGCGATCCTCGACCTGCGGGCGCTGCGCGACCACGTCGCGAAGGAGCACGGGGAAATCGACCGCTGCCTGTTGGTCGGCAGCTCCATGGGCGGCTTGATCGGCACGCTGATCGCGGAGGGGGCGCTGGATCATGTGGATGGGGTCGTCGCGATCGGTGCCTACCTAGGCAACGAGGAACGCGACGGCTTTAACCCGACGATCACCTTCAAGCCTGCCTCACCCATTATTTACCTGACCAACGAAACCGAGCTGGATCACCCGAAGCATTACCGCCAGCAAGCCGGTGCCGAAAGAACCGCGCTGTGGGAGATCAAGCGTTCCGGTCATTGCAATGTCTCCGACCTCGAGCGCCTGAATGCGATGCTGGCGCTGAACGATTGGATCGATGGCAAGCCGATCGAAAAGGAGCGGGATGGCACGGTGCCCCCGCCGGTGCGCGAGAGCACGGCGACCAAGGTCGATGGCGGCCTCTCGGGAAAGATCACCGTCGTTTCCGAATCCTGGGGCAATCTCACCTCTGACCTCGTCGGGGCGGATCTTGAAACGCTGGGTTTGAAGATCGGCGACAAGGCGCAGGTCAAGAATGGCGACAAGACCTTGCCAGTCTCCGTGGTCCGCTACTGGAGCGATGCCAAGGAAGGCGAAGCGGCGATCTACGTGACTCCGAAGGGCTGGGTCGGGATCGTGACCCATGGCGGCCGGGCGGTGGATTCGCTGGGAGTGAAGGTGGGGGATCGGGTGACGCTTTCCTCGGCCAGATAGCCTGTTGCAATTGAGATCAGGCAAATAGGAGCGGCTCCGGCATTCTCCCTTTGAATCGATCGGACACAACTTCCGTCTATCGACCCGAAGCCATGAAAGCCATTCCCGCATCCATACTGGTCGCGCTCCTCGCGACTTCCTTGCCATCTTTTTCACAGCAGGAGGCGCGTCCGCCGCGGCCTCGCGTGGAGCAGCCGATCAGGGTGCCTTCCCAAGGAGAAATCGCCGGGTTTTCCGGGAACGTGAAGCTGACCCTCGAAGGAAATCTTTTCGGCGTCGTCCCCACGGACTTTTCCATTCTCTCCGGAGGGTCGAGTTTTTCCACCGACCTGCCCGTGAAGATGGATTCGACGACGCCGATCATCGGCACCCTTGAAGGCGCACTGACCCCTGGCGCGCCTTGGAGCGTTCAAATCGTGCTTTCCGCCCGGGTGCCATTCCAAATCGGCAACAATATCGAGTTCCGCGATTTCAAGTTCCGCACCTCCGCCCGCATTGCGTCCGGGAAGAAGGTCACGCTCTGGGAAAAGGACGGACAGAAGCTGGTGCTCGGTCTGGAGGAAGTGCCGGAGTGAAGTTTTCTCGGAGATCCCCCCATGGGGATTCAGGAGATCGACGATGCTCCTCTGCCAAACGACCATTTCATCGGCTGCGAGGAAGGCACTTTTTGCGCCTTGCTGCCTTGTTCCGTCAGGGGAATCCCCGGAAAACCAGAATGGGCATCCCGCGCGCCCTCGCACGCGATTTTCATAAAGCTGAAATTGCAAAATTTCCGGGGTTGGGATGACATGTCTCCTGCCAGTGATTTCGTATCACTGCTTGGAACACCACTACGACCATGCGCCCAATTGCCGTCTTGTTGGCGGGCCTCTGCATCACCGGTGCCACCGCCGCACCACGTCTCCACGTCTCGACAGCGTCCCTGACGCCGGAGAGCACGATCGAACTCGTACTGGATCGCGCCGCCGCCGGTGCCGATCTCATCGGAAAAGAAACCAAGAACGACTGGCTGGACATCCAGCCTGCGTGGGGCGGTACGCTCTACTGGAAGGAGGCAAACGTGGCGGAATTCCGCCCGAAGTCGCCGCCCATCCTCGGGGCATCGTACGCTTTCAAACTGAAAGGGGGACACAAGCACCTCGACGGCTCCGCGATTCCGGCAGCCGAAGTGGCAAAGGTGAACAGCGAGCCTTTTCAGGTGGATTACGCGACGCTGCTGGATCGCTACGAGGAGAACTGGACGCCACGAACGGCGACCTTTTTCCTGCGATTCAATGGCGATGTCACCCCGGAGAAGGCGGCGCCATTCCTGTTCTTCGAAGCGGATGGCGGCAAGCGCGTGGCGGCGAAGACCGAGCGCGCGACCTTCGGACGGCTGAAGCAGCCCGGTTTCCTCGGCGCTTCGTGGAGCGAGCGTTTTGCACGCCGTCTCGACCCGAGTCTCCCGCAGCCGGAGGCGAAGCCGGAACTGGAACTTCCGAACGGCCTCGTTGTCACTCCGCTCCAGGCCTTGCCCGAAGGGGTGAACTGGCGGCTCGCGATGCTGAACGGTCTGCCGGATACCAGCGGCAAGACCAAGTTCACGGCGGACGCGACGCGGTTCATCGGCAATGTCGATCCGCTGAAGGTCGAGTCGCTCGTGGCCCAAACCACGGCGGACGCGCCACGCCGGATCGTCGCCGATTTCAACATGCGCCTGCCCGTCGATCTGGCATCGCAGTTGGTGACGATCGAGCCGGTTCCGAAGGACTTCCGCATGGAGGTGCGCAGTGACGAGCTGCACCTGCTCGGTGACTTCTCCTCGCAGGACAATTGGAACGTCACGCTCTCCGGGGACATTGCGTCGCTGGACGGCCGGGCGCTCAAGCAGAACTTTACGAAGTTGCTTCAATTCAAGCCGCTGGGTCCTGAACTCGCGTTGGCGAGCCAGGACGAAAGCCAGCTCGCCTCCGGCACCCGGAAGTATCGCGTGCAAACCGTCAACCTGGACAAGGTTCACCTGCGGGTGAAGCGACTGGATGACAGCCAGCTGATCCGCGCCCAGCAGGGGTATCGCCACTACACCGGCGTCGGCCACAATGGCGCGTCCCTCAGCCCGACTCACTTGATTCCCTACGAGCTGATGGGCGGTGAAACCATCGCCGACATCGAGATCCCGCTCACCAACGCGCTGGATACAACCCAGCCTTTGCTCCTTGATTGGGACAAGATCCTGGCAGGCGATGCCCAGCCGTGGTCGCCCGGCTTCCCGAAGGACGAGACGGGACATGCTCCGGAAGCGAAGACGCCCGCCGCTTTCTTCATCGAGATCGCGGGAACCCCGAAGGAAGGCACCAAGCCTGAAGATTCCGAGGAGGAGAACCGCGTGAAATCGCCGGTGGTCCAGGCGCTGATCCAGCTCACCGATATCGGGCTCGCGTGGAAGACCATCGATGGCGAGGCTCGCGTGTTCGCTTTTTCCTGCCTCACCGGCAAGCCGCTACCGGATGTCGCCCTGAGGACCTATGGCGAGGACGCCAAGCTCCTGCAGCAGGCGAAGACCGGACCTGACGGGATGGCCGTGCTGCCCCGCGAAGCCGCGGCCCGCCATTTGCAGGCGACGCTCGGCAAGGACCGCTATTCCATCGCCTATGACACCGCGCTGCCGACCGTCGGCCTGTGGCGCTTTCCGGTGCGCTACTCGTGGGAAGATACGCCCGCGAGCTTCCGCAAGGTCTTCCTCTTCTCCGATCGCTCGCTGTATCGCCCCGGTGAAACGGTGAACGTGAAGGGCATTGTCCGCCGTCAGGATGGAAATGTCATCGTGGCGCAACCGGCCGCCGCCTCGCGGCTGGTGGTGACGAATGCCGAAGGGAAGGAGATCCTCACCCGCGAGGTCACGGTTTCGGACAGCGGCGGCTTCGATCTGACCTTCACGCTGCCGCCGGAAAAGACCGGCTACCACCGAGTCGTCCTCGAGTATCCGGACGAACTCGCGAAGCTGGAAGGCTTGGAAGATTGGTCGGAGCGCGAGCACATCCAAGCGAACGCACGCTTCGAGCTGCCGCTGCGCGTGGAAGAGTTCCGGCGCAATGCCTTCGAGCTCACCCACGAGCTGAACAAGCCAGCCCCGGGCGCGAAGGAAGTTACGCTGACATTGAAAGCAGCCTACTACCAAGGCCAACCGGTCGCGAAGGGCGAGGTGCAGCAGTTCACCCACGTCGCCGACACGAACTTCTATCCTGCGAAATTCCGCGACTACCTCTTCGGGGACCATCGCTCGCCGGATTTCGGCTACTGGTACCACTACTTCGGCTACCGCTGGGATGATGACGAAGGGAATTCCCGTCACGCCAACAGCGAGGCAACGAAGGCGACGCTGGCGGAGGATGGAACCGCGCTGATCACGGCAAAGCTCCCTGACTCCGAGTTCCCGATGGCCCGGGAGGTTTCCGTCGCCACGGAAGTCACGGATGCCAACCGGCAGACACTCAGCAAGAGCACCGAGGTGACCGTTCATCCTTCATCGGTGTATGTCGGTGTCTCGCGGCTCGATAAACTCGCCCGAGTGGGTGACAGCATCCCGCTGCAGATCATCGCCGTGACGCCGGACGGGGAATCCTATGCGGGCGATCTCACCATTGAGACGAAGCTCTCCCGCGAGGTGAACGACCAGGTGCGGCTGACCGATGGAAACGGTGGCACGGCCGTGCGCAATGAAGCGCGGCGCGAGGAACTCTCGACCGGAAGCGTTGCGCTCGCCGGCGGCAAGGGCACGGAGTTCGTCTTCGCACCGAAGCAACCCGGTCTCCACCAGCTGGAACTGCGCGGAAAGGATGCGGAAGGACGCGCTTTCGCCACCGTGGCTACCATTCACGTCTATGGAGGCGACGAATACCCCTGGGCCTACGAGGACGGCATGCGCATCAAGCTCGTGCCGGAAAAGAAGCTCTATCAACCGGGCGAAACCGCACGAGTGCTCGTGCTTTCCCCGATCGAGGGCACCGCAGTGGTAACCGTCGAGCGGGAGAAGGTCCTGCGCACCTTCATGGTAGACCTGAAGTCATCCGAGCCGGTGATCGATATTCCGGTCGGCGATGAGGATGCGCCGAATGCCTTCGTCTCCGTGCTGGTGATCAAGGGCGCTCAGGAGAGCGCGCGGATGTTCAAGGAGCCGCAGCTGCGTCTGGGCTATTGCGAGCTGATGGTGGAGAACCATCGCGATCGCCTCGTCGTGGATCTTGAGGTGCCGAAGGATAGCGTGTTGCCCGGTCAAGAGGTCGCACTTTCGGGCACGGTGAAACTTGCCGATGGTTCTGCCGCTGCCAATGCCGAGGTGACCCTCTATGCGGAGGACGAAGGCACGCTGGCGGTGATGGGCTATGAGACCCCCGATCCGATGGCGTGGTTCTACGACCCTCGTGAGCTGCGGGTGAGCTGCGGCACGACACTGGATCGCTTCATCGCGGAATCTCCAGACGAGCAAAGCTTCTTCAACAAGGGCTTCTTCGTCGGCGGTGGTGATGGCGATTGGGGCAGCAAAGCCAACCAAACGCGCCGCGACTTCAATCCCTGCGCCGGATGGCAGCCGGCTTTGAAGACGGACGCCGCGGGCAAATTCGCGGCCACCTTCAAGATGCCGGACACGCTGACCCGCTACCGGGTGATCGCGATCGTACATCATGGCGAAGGTCGCTTCGGCCGGGCGCAGGAGAATCTGGTGGTGAAGAAGCCGCTGATGGTCGAACCGCAGGCGCCGCGCTTCGCGAGCGAGGGCGACAAGCTGGACATCCGGGCCCTCGTGCAAAACGGCTCGGAATACACCGGCACGTGGAAGATTACCTTCACGCCGAACCCTCCGGCCTCTGATCCCATCGCGAAACTGGCGGGAGCGGAATCGGAGAAGACATTGACCCTCGCTCCCGGCGGATCGGCCACGGTGATCTTCCCGGTCGTTTTCGGGAACACGGGTGAGGCGGTCTTCTCATGGAAAGCGGAACCGGTATCGCTGGAAGGCGTATCGATGACGCCGGTGATCGCGCTCAAGCACAGCGATCGCGTCGAAGCCCGCTTCCAGGTGCACTACCCGGTCCCCCTGCTGCGCCAGACGAAGCTGGTGAAGCTGAACGGCGGCGACACCGACCTGCTGGACAAGCTCGATCCGCAATTGATCAACGGGCGCGGCAACGTGGAGCTGGAGTTCTCGCGCTCGCTGCTGCTGGAAGCCGCCGGCTCGGTGGACTACCTGCTTCACTATCCCTACGGCTGCGTGGAACAGACCACGTCCTCGATGATGCCATGGCTGGCCGTGGATCAATTGCGCGACGTGGTGCCTTCCTTCGCCAAGTACAAGCCCGAGGATGTCCGCAAGGCGCTGCAAAGTGGCGCCGATCGTCTGCTCTCGATGCAGACAACCAATGGCGGCTTCAGCTACTGGCCGGGAAATACGGAAGTCGTGGACTGGGCAAGTTCCTATGCCGGACTTGGGTTGATCATGGCGCAGAAGCGCGGCGCCCTGGTGCCGGAGGCATCGATCGCCGCACTGTGCGACTACCTCGAAACGGGATTGCGCGGGATCACGAGTTCGAACTCGTCCTACTCGTATGAGAATGCCTGCCGCGCTGTCTGGGTGCTCGCGATCGCAGGCCGCGATCCGGACGCCTACGTGAACACGCTGAAGGACCGCATCGCAGACCTGAATCCGCGTGCGCGCTGCATGCTCGCGCTCGCGGCGAAGGAGGCGAAGACGCTCGACGATCCGACCGTGATCCTTCGTGACAAGACGAAGGTCCGCCTGAAGGACGACACATGGATGACCTGGGAAGCCGACCACGCCACGAAGCTCCTCGCATGGGCTTCGATCAACCCCAATGCCGATGAAGCTACCGAGGCGCTCGACCGCTTGATCGGCGACCGCAGCCCCTACGGCGAATGGCGCACGACCTGGGTAAACGCGTGGTCCCTGATGGCGCTGGCGGCCTACGCCGAGCACCATTCGGAGGTTCAACCGGCCTCGGTGACCCTCGCCAGTGCCGACGGAAGCAAGACCATCACGCTCGAAGCCGGAAAGCCTGCGGTGTTGCTTGACTTCCCTCTCGCGGAGGGCCTCGCCCTTTCCGCGAAGTCGGACGGTTCCGCCTATGTCCGCGTGAAGCTGGCCTCGAAGCCGGCGATCGTGCCGCAGATGCCGGTGGCAAAGAATGGCCTCGAGATCACGCGCTTCTACGAACGGGTGAAGCCCGATGGCACGACGGAGCCTTTGGAGAAATCCAAGCTTGGCGACCTGGTGAGGGTCACCTTGCAAGTGGAGCTTCCCAACGACGGGGAGCGCTACATGGTCATCGAGGACCGCCTGCCCGCGATCTTCGAAACGGTGAACAACGACTTCGCCAGCCAGGCGGCGAACGGCAATGCGGGTGCCACGAGCGAAAACCACTGGAACATTTCGCACAGCGAGCTCCGCTCGGACCGGGCCGTGTTCTTCTTCGACCGCATCTGGCGGGGCGGAAGACAGAGCATCACCTACCTCGCCCGCTGCACGATGGAAGGGAATGCCGTCGCTCCGCCCGCCAAGGCGGAGTCGATGTACGATCCCAATAACACCGCGCTGTCCTCATCACGGGAGTTCTGACCTCATCGCCACGTGGCCGGGGCATCTTGCCCCGGCCCCTTGGCAGGGTGTCCCGCTCGCCCCAGTGTTTCGCGTGAAAGCACCCCATTGGATCCGACGAAAGCGCTTCTTCCTGCCGGGAGCAGCGCTTGCGGGCGGACTGTTTCTATGGTTCGCGGTCCCCTTCTTCTTCACCCTGCCGGAAGATTTGACGAAGAACCCGGAGGCCTCTCCGGTATTGCTGGATCGCAACGGGCAGCCTCTGCACCATCTCGTGTTGCCGGATTTCACGCGCAGCACCCCGGTGTCGCTCGATGAGATCCCGCAGGACCTGATTTCCTGCACCCTGGCAGCAGAGGACAAGCGCTTCCTCTCCCATGGCGGGATCGACCTGCTCGCGACTGCCCGTGCGGCGAAGGATGCGGTGCTGCACCGGCGCACGGTTTCCGGCGCTTCAACGATCACCCAGCAGCTGATCAAGCTTTCCTCCCCACCTGCACCGCGCGGGCTCCGCACGAAGTTCCGCGAGGCGATGCTCGCGCGGCAGCTGGAGATGAAGTGGCCGAAGGAACGCATCCTCATCGCCTATTTCAACCGGCTTCCCTATGGGAATCACCGCAGCGGACCGGCGGAAGCCGCGCGCTTCTACTTCCAGAAGCCGCTGGCCGATCTCTCCCTCGCGGAAAACGCGCTCCTCGCCGGACTCCCGCAAGCACCGAGCATGCTGAATCCAATCAAGCACCCCGCGCGGGCTTTGGCGCGCCGTGGCGTCGTGCTTGACCGGCTTTCCGCCGGTGGAAACTACGATGCTTCCCGTATTTCCTCCGCACGGTCGGAAACCTTGCGTCTCCGCCCGCTGCCGGAACGCCCGCTCGCTCCCTGGCTGCCCGCCGCATTCGAGACGGGCAATGGCACCGTCGCGTCGCGCTGTTCGCTGGATGCCGTGCTTCAAGGCGATGTCGAAACGATCGTGCGCGAAGAGCTCGCAAAGCTCTCCACCTCGAATCTCGAACACGCCGCCGTGGTCGTCATCCACAACCCCACCGGCGAGATCCTGGCGCTCGTCTCATCCGGAGATTGGCATGATCCGAATGGCGGCCAGATCAATGGCGCGCTGGTTCCCCGCTCACCGGGCTCGACCTTGAAGCCCTTCACATGGCTCCTGTCTTTTGAGAAAGGCGGCCTTCATCCCGGCACCATCGTCGCCGATATCCCGACGCGCTTCCGAACCAAGGAGGGACTCAATGCTCCGGAGAACTTTGACCGCACCTTCCGCGGGCCCGTGAGCGTACGGGAGGCGCTGGCATGCTCCCTGAATGTTCCGGCGATGCGAGCGCTCAACGAGCTTGGAGGACCGAGGCCCCTTCACGACCTTCTGATCGCCCTCGGCCTGAAGACCATTGGTCCCGAGTTCAGCTCCCACGGTCTCGGCCTGACCCTCGGCAATGCGCCCGTGCGATTGCTCGACCTTACGAACGCCTACGCGACCCTGGCCCGCGAGGGTGACAATCTTCCCGCAACGCTCGATCTCGCCGCTGATCTTCCGAAGGAAGCGGCACCGAAGCCCTTCACCCCGCAAGCCGCATTCCTCATCGCCGATATCCTTTCGGATCCCGATGCCCGTGCGCCGTCGTTCGGACGCGGCGGCCCCTTGGAGCTTCCTTTCCGCTGCGCGGCAAAGACCGGCACCTCATCCGATTTCCGTGACAACTGGTGCGTCGGATTCACGAAGGAGTTCACTGTCGGAGTCTGGGCCGGAAACTTCGACAATTCCCCGATGAAAGCCCTGTCGGGGGTCGCAGGAGCCGGACCCGTCTTCAACCGGACGATGCTACGGCTGCACCGCGACAAGAAGCCTGAATGGCTCGATCGTCCTGAGGGACTCCTGGATGTCCCCGTGGACCGGTTGACCGGAAAGGCGGCCTCCTCCTCCAGAGACTCCACGCCGGTTGAAATCATCCCAGCCGACCGCCGCCCCCTGCCCTCGGCCGGGTCGGACCGGGATGCCAGCGGCCGCGTGCTACTGGATTCCTCGTACGCCGAGTGGTACGCGTCGTCCCACAACCGCCGGCGCTCCCTATTCGCGCTTGCCGGCGATCGCGGTAGCGAAACCCCGTTGCGCATCCTCGCGCCTCGCGAAGGTGCCACCTACGTGCTCGATCCCGAGCTGCCGAACGGCGGGCTGCTTCACCTCGCGACGAATCTTCCGGGGCTTGCGCAGTGGTCCTGCGATACGCTTGCCCTTTCCCCCGGCTCTTCGGAGCCCATCGTGCGCCTCAAGAGCGGCAACCATGTGCTAATCGCCACGGACAAACGCAGCGGGACCAAGCGAGAGGTGCGGATCAAGGTGGAGGAGCGGTAAGGAGAGCGCTTTTCAAGCCGCTTGAGCGGAGACCGGGTGAAAGCTTTCATGCTACTAACCCAGCTTCTCCCGATCAAAAAGACCGCGGGAGCAGACTTCCGCGGCCTCTCTTGCCGATGCCTTCCCCGGATGCGCCGGAGGGCTTGCAGGGTGAAATCAGTGCCACATCACCAGATGAACTTTGCTCCCATGATGGCGTTGAAACCCGGTTCGTTCTGACCGGAGCCGTGGTTGCGATAATCTTCGTTCGAGATGTTCTCCAAGCCCGCGGTCAGTTCCAGGCACTCGGCGGCGCGCCAGCCACCGTGGAGCAGGTAAACGATGTAATTCGGAGTTCCACCGGATGGGATGCGCTGGTTGTCGGCACGGTCGGATACGCCCAGCCGGTTTTCTTCCGCGGCGGCAAGCACGCGGCCTTCGATCCAGAAGATCTCGGAAGGAGCGGTCCAACGCAGGGCCACGGATCCCGTGAGCGGAAGCAGGCGCGAGGCCGGTTCATCCACCAGCGGTCCGCCGAGATAAGCGCTCGTTTCCGTGCGGCCATCCTGCCATGCCCCGAAGCCGGAAAGCGTCCACTGTTCATGAAAGCGCCAGGCGCCTTCCAGCTCCACGCCATAGATGTAGCCATCGCGGCCGTTCGTCGCCACTGTGGTGGTTCCGCCTTGGGTGGTCGGCACGCCGACGATGAGATCATCCACGTCCGTGTAGAAAACCGCGAAATTCAGCGAGGTATTCTCCGTCGTGTGACGCGTCCCGAGTTCGTAGGTGATGTATTCCTCCGGGTCGACATCCACGGAGCCGGTGCTCGCGATGCCGGAGCGCGCGGTCAGGTTCCCGGAGAGGTCATCCAGATTCGGCGCGCGAAAGGCCTGCGAGGCACCGCCGTAAATGCTCCAGCAATCGTTGAAGCGATAGATGGCACGCAGCGAGCCCACGACATTGTCCCAATCGCGATCGGCATCGTAACGATCGGTAGCCGCGGCAGCATCCCAGTAACGGCCAAGCTCGGCCTGCGCATAGGTATAGCGCGCCCCCGCGGTGAGCTCGAACCGATCGACCGGCCTCCACACATACTGGGTGAAGGCACCGAAGAGTTCATAGCTCGAGTCATCCGCGACGGGGCGGGTGGCGCGGTCGTAGTTTAGGCCGCCGACGGCCCGCTTCCGATAGCCTTCGGACTCCACCGTATCGCGATAGTAGTCGAGGCCATAGACAAGGCTGCCATCGCCGAGCGGGGATTCAAAGGAAGTGTCGAAGCCGACCGTATCGACCCCGAAAATCTGGTAGCGCCGGTCATTCGGATTGCGGAACTCTTTCGAGGACTCGTCCATTGTCTGGTAGGACACCGAAGCATTCCAGCGCTTGATGAAGGCGGAATCCTCGTTCTCCTGCTCCACCCGGATGTAGGTGAGGGAGCGCTCCTGATCGAGCGTGCGCGCCAGCCAGGTTCCCGGCCGGGCCACGTGGCCGGAATTCTGCCAGCCGGGATTGAAAATCGTGGAGTGCCAGCGTGAAACCGCATCCTGATTCACCTGCTGGTGGACCAGGGTCAGGGTGGTTTGCGGATTCAGCGTCATGTCGAAGCGGAAATCCAGATCCTGCTCCGGATAGCCTGTATTCCGCATCAGACCGACACCGGAATCGCGGATGTCGCCGTAGTCCTTCGCGGAGATGCCGAGCATCACGCCATACTGCCCGCCGACGCCGAAGGAACTCTCCACGCGGCCGATATGCGAATCGTCCCCATTGCTACGGTATTCGTAGTATGCGGAGCCATGGTTGAAAAATTCCCCGTCGGTCTCGTCCTGGAAGCCGGAGGATTTCGTGAACACATTGACCGTTCCGCCGACCGCATCGGACCCGTAGGGCACCGAACCTTGGCTCTTCACCAGCTCCAGGTGGTCAATCGAATACGGATCGATCGTGTTCCAGTACTGCACCGGCCCGCTGCGCCACACCGAATTGTTCACCCGCACGCCATCCACCATCAGCAGGTTTTGCCGGCCGGTGAATCCGCGGACGTAGGGTGAGCCGTGGCCGTAGGCGGTCTTCTGCACCAGCACCCCGGGCGTGAACTGCAGCGCATCAGGCAAGGTCCGGCGCTTGTTTTGCTCGATGTAGGTCTGGTCGAGCTCCTCGACGGTGTAGGGTGTATCGCTTTCCGCGGCCTCGGTGCGCGAGGCAGTGACGATGAGAGGATTGAGGACGTCCTGGCCATGAATCACCAACGGCACGACGGGCAACAGGAGGAATCGACGCATGGGTAGGACGGAAACGCCCTTCCGCGGATTCCCTTGGGGAAAAAATCTCAATTTTCTTTCCCGCTGTTTTTCTGCAGGTCACGGAGCACCTTCGTTTCACGCTCCGTCATGGTGTACGGCCCCGCAAAATCAATCGCGGCACCCGGCCCGCGCCACGTCCGGCAGGCGAAGGCATTCTTCGAATTCAAATAGTACAGGATGAGATACTGCCGGTCATCGCTCGACGTTTCCGCGATGAAATCGGGATAACCCTTCTCCTTGAGAAACACATCCAGATTCGGGTGCGCGGCGGACTGGTAAACCAGCCTGCGATGGCCCAGCGTCTCCGGGGCATTCCGCACCAGCATAATCCGGTCCTGCGCCGCGCGCTCCGTCCAGCCCACATCCCAGCCCTGGCGGACCGGGCCGCACGCCGCAAGCAGCAAGGGGACGAGGAGGAGGGATTTCATGAGGCTGGTGATACGGCGGGAATCAGGTGGGGATTGCGGCGTCGATCCGTCTCGATCATTCGCTGTAGAGCTCGCACGTTCGGCCGGTTCGCTTCAGATTCAATGAAAAAGGCGGTCTCGAGAGGCACCAGAAATTCCACCGCCGAATTCACGCCAACGAGCTGACCCTTCGAATCGATCACCGCACCGCCGCTGTCGCCCGGTTCGAGGGGGATGTCATGCTTGAACCGTGCCGCATTTCCGCTGCCGGGAGGGATGGAAGTGACCAGTTTACCGGGTTCGCTGCGGAAGCCGGTCGCGATCCCGCTGTGGAACACCGGCGTGCCGGCAGGGAGCCATTGGTCGGGGGAAGTCCACGTGTAGTAGCGCGGGGTTCCCACCGGGATGTGGAGCAGCGCGAGATCGGTAGAGGAGGAGCGCCAGACGACCCGTGCCCTGCTGGCACGCAGCGGTCCTTCTTGCCCATGGATGACGAAGATATTCCGGCCCTCCGAACGGGCGAGCACGTGATCCGCCGTCATGAAATAGCCGTCCGGGGAAATCGGGATGGCGGAACCGCCATCGGCGTCGTCCGGGCCGCGGCCCTGGGTGAACCGGCTTTCCACCCATGGGGAAAGCTCCTGCTTGCTGGAAATCACCACGGCCGCAAGCCGCGCCGCAGCCTGCCGGACGACCGCCCGACCGGGCGGGGCCGTGTCCGGAGGAGGTGCCGGTGGAGTAAAGGAACACGCCGACAAGGAGGCCGCCGCGAGCGCGGCCAAGGACAGGCGGGTAGAGAAAAGCATCCGGACGAAATAGAGCAAAAGATACGTGGAGTCTCACGCGATTTCTTCGGGATCCGTCAAGACCGCGGAAAGTGCGGCGCGGTCTGCGGGAGGAATAACCAGACCGGCCAGCAGATCGAGATCGATCCACTCCTCGCCCCCGCCCTTTGCCGCCGCCGCGTGGGACTCAGGGCAAGCGTGAACATGGAGGGTAACGCGGTACTTCGTGATCCCGTATTTCCGCCGGTGCAGCAGCGGCAGGCCGGAAACGAGGGCCTTTTCGCGGACCGGAAGGCGCCACATCCCCTCACGCCGCCCCCGACCTTGGCGGGAGAGCAGCACCTTGCCCTCGCGCAGGACGTAGGCGGTGTGCTCGTCGATCTCCTCGATCGCCTGGCGCTTCGCTTTCACCGGCAGGACCGAGGGCTCACGCGCCACACAGAACGACGCCACGGGGCAGGAAAGGCAGTCCGGAACTCCCGGACGGCAGTGGGTCTGCCCCAACTCCATGAGTGCGGAATTGAAGGCCCGCGGATGTTCCTGATCGAGCAGCCGCTCCGCCGTCTCCCAAAGCCACTTTTGCACCGGGCCCGAGTCAATGGGATCGGCCCGATCGAGGAGCCGCGCGAGCACGCGGGCGACATTCCCGTCCACGATGGGGGCCGGCTTGTCGAAGGCAAAGGAAAGAACTGCTCCCGCCGTGTAGCGGCCGACCCCCGGCAAATCCAGGATGGCTTGGTAGGAATCGGGAAAGCTCCCGCCGTGTATCCCCTGCACGGCCCTCGCGGACTCCCGCAACATGCGGGCGCGGCGGTAATAGCCGAGACCTTCCCACGCCTTCAATAGCTCATCGTCTTCCGCTGCGGCAAGGGCCCGGACATCCGGGAATTTCTCGAGAAACCTCACATAGAAGCCCCGCCCCAGCACCGTCGCGATCTGCGTCTGCTGGAGCATCACTTCGGAAACGAGCACTGCGTAGGGATCTCTCGTGCGCCGCCACGGGTAGTCTTTCCCGTTTTTCGTGAACCAATCCCTCAGCGCGGTCCGGAATTCTTCCGGGGCATCGAGCGGGGTCTGGCGGGCGATGGGCTTTAACACGCGGGGAGGATGACCGTCTTCCGCAGGAATTCAAATTTCCGCTTTTCCCAAGCGGTTTTCCGGTTTGCTCTGCGACGTGGCCCTCACCTCGCACACCGCCCCGCTCACCGCGGCTCAAGCTTCCCGGCTGCGGGAGGTTCTGGAGGAACGCGGCTACGAGTTCGAAGCGAAGCCCTACACGCTCTACGCCGCGAAAAAGGGGAAGCTGAGCGTAGCCGTCTACGAAAAGGGCCCGAAGGTGCTGGTCCAAGGCAAGGACACGGAGGACTTCATCCGCTTCCTTCTAGAGCCGGAAATTCTCGGCGAAGCCAAGCTGGGCTACGAGGAAGAGCTGGATCCCGAGATGTTCGCGCCGCATTTCGGCATCGATGAAAGCGGGAAGGGCGACTATTTCGGGCCGTTGGTGATCGCCGGCGTCTATACCGATGCTCCAGTGGCCCGCGCCCTGAAAGCCGCAGGGGTCATGGATTCCAAGCGGATCGCCAGCGCCAAACGCATCCGCGACCTGGCCGCAAAAATCCGTGAGGTGCCGGGAATCGCCATCTCGGTCGTCGCCATCGGACCGGAGCGCTACAATGAGATGTTCTCCTCCTTCGGGAACCTCAACCGGTTGCTGGCATGGGGACATGCCAAAGTCATCGCCAACCTGGCCAGTCAGCGTCCCGCCTGCCCGCGCGCCCTGAGCGACCAATTCGCCCGGCCGGACGTCCTCGCCCGCGCCCTGAAGCAGCAGAACGTGGAAATCCAGCTCGACCAGCGGACAAAGGGGGAATCCGACATCGCGGTTGCCGCCGCTTCCATCGTCGCACGCGAGCGCTTTGTCGACTGGATGGACAAGACCTCGGCCGCCTCCGGAGTGCTCCTCCCGCTAGGCGCATCCGCCGCAGTGATCGAAGCTGCACGACAGATTGCCGCCAAACACGGCCCCGAGGGACTTGGCAAGGTTGCAAAGCTCCATTTCAAAACAACCGCCGCCGTGACCGGTGATTCAAACACCTCTGGCACGGATTCCGCATGATTTTGGATTTTTCGCGGGACAAAGGGCCTTTCCTATGGTGTCCAATCCCCGCGCCGCACGCAGAACCACTTCACCCGTAAAGCCATGGCTACCATCACCAAACGCGAGCTCGTCATCAAAATCTCCAACGAAACCGGTCTCACTCAGCAGCAGGTTTTCGACGTGATCCAGCGCACCCTCGATTCGATCACGGATTCACTCTCCAACGGCGACACGGTCGTGATGCGGAATTTCGGAGCCTTCCAAGTGAAGGAGACCAAGGCCAAGATCGGCCGCAACCCGAAGGATCCGGACAAGGATGTCCCGATCCCCGCCCGTGCCGTGGTGAAATTCAAGCCCGGCAAGGAGATGAAGGAGCAGGTCGCCCGCACGCTGCCCCTCATCCGCGAGCGGCAGAAGTAAGGGGGAAATGACCAATTCCGAATGACGAATGTCGAATGGGGTGCGTTGAAGAAATACAGGTAGCTGTTTCCCCGGACATAGGCCGGGCTTCTTCCCACCCGTCATTCGACATTCGGAAATTCGTCGTTCGTCATTGCTGGATCTTGCTCCTTGCCTCCTGCGCGTATCCGGGAGGCGACTATCAGGGCTACATGACGCGCTCCTACACGGTGCGCGGCGGGACCTACCACCCGATCCCGGTGGACGAGGCCATCTATCACGTGGAGAGCGGCACTGCCTCCTGGTACGATGAGTCCAGCTTTTTCGGACTGAAGCGCGGCCAGACGTCCTTGGGCGAGAAAGTGATGCCTTGGCATCTCATCGCCGCTCACAAGACCTTGCCGCTGCCTTGCATGGTCGAGGTGACCAATGTGGAAAACGGCAAGTCCGTGAAATGCCGCGTGAATGACCGCGGACCTTTCATCGGGAATAGGATCATCGATCTTTCCCCACGCGCCGCGAAGAAGATCGGCTTCAAGGACCAAGGCCTCGCCGAAGTGGAAGTGAAGGTCCTTTCCGTGGGCGACGGCGAATACAAGCGCAGCGCGAAGAAGAAGTGGTTCTTCGGGCTTTTTTGAGGACAGGTCCCATAGGACCTTATACGATCTCTCTAGTAAGCCACCCTTCCCGGCAGCGCCGTGTACTCTCCTAACAGCAGCCGCGCCTCCTCCGCCGCAAGTGTGCCCGAAGGCAGCTCTCGCTCCGCCACCGGCAGGCTGAACTGCCGGTAAAACTCCCGGTCATCGAAGCCGATCGTCGCGGCGTCGGAAATACTAAATCCATAGTAAATTCGCGCGATGCGTGCCCAGTGGATCGCGCCGAGGCACATCGGGCACGGCTCGCCCGTGGTATGGATCTCGCAGCCCTCCAGGCTGAACCAAGCGAGTTTCGAACAAGCCTGCCGGATCGCCACGATCTCGCCGTGCGCGGTCGGATCGTTCGTCGCCACAACCTGGTTGTACCCTTCGCCGATGATCTCGCCCTCCTTCACCACCACCGCGCCGAAGGGACCACCCGCTCCGGAATTCATCCCGATACGGGCGAGTTCGATGGCGCGTCTCATGAAACGGGGATCGGCGGGCATGGCGGGGATCTAGTGGATGGCAGCCCGCAAGGAAAGCTCGTACCGGACCAACCGCGAAGACCCCAAAAACCCGCCACTTGTCGCGCAAGGTGATTTTGCGTGGCGCTCCCCGGACAATCCGCGATGTTCGGCGCATGAAGTTCCTCATCCCTGTCGCACTCGGTGCCGTGCTTCTGTGTTCTTCATGTGCGGGTCCTGGCGGCGCAGGACCGGGCAAGAGCCTGGGCAATGACGAGTGGGGACACCGTCCCGGACCGCAGGGATTCAGCACCGTGATCATCGATGCCGGACATGGTGGCCAGGATCCGGGCGCCGTGTCCCGCAGCACCGGCCAGCGGGAGAAGGATCTGGCGCTGGATACCGCCAAGCGATTGCAACGCCAGCTCAGTGGCAAGGTCCGCACCGTGCTGATGCGCAGCGATGATCGATTCATCGATCTTGATGTCCGAGCCGCGCGGGCCAGCGGAAAGGATTCCACCATTCTCGTCAGTCTTCACTACAACTCCAGCGGCTCCGGCATCCGCGGTCCGGAGACCTACTATTGGCGCGTGGATAGCCACGGGCTGGCCACGCGCATCCACCGGAACATGGTGGCGGTCTCGCCCTCCGAATCAGGCAACCGCGGCATGGTCCGCCGTCGCCTGCGCCTGACGCGGAATCCGGACGTGCCCTGCGTGCTCGCGGAGATTGGCTATTTGAGCAATGCCTCCGAAGCCAAGCTCTGCGCCGACTCCGCTTACCGTGAAAAGATGGCCTCCGCCATCGCCCGCGCGATTCTGGAACAGAAGGACCGCGGCGATGCGGGGACCGGCGCTCTTCCGAAGCCGATCTACGCGCCACCGAGCCGGCCGACCGATGCACCGGGGTCGTGATCAACGTAGGAGGGCAGGAGCGGTCAGGTCCAAGTCCAGCCCCTGAAGCCCCCGCGTCAAAACGCGGAAAAAGGAGTCTTCTGCGTCCACCACCGATGGCTCGCGGATGCCGGCTTCCCCGTCCTTGGGAAAGCGGAGGGCCTGTTTCCAAGCCAGCCCGCGCTTTTCCTTCTCCGGTCTTGGCTCCCGGCGCTTCGTCTCTAAACTTCCGCCATGCCGGATGACGAAGCCACCCTCCCCATCGACGAGCTCCTCCGGGCGGTCGCGGCGGAGGACCGGAGCGCCGTCCGCGCCATGGCGGAGGAGATGCACTACGCGGACCTCGCCCATGCCTACCAGGAGCTGGAGGCGGAAAAGCATCCGCTTTTCCTGAAGACCATCGGCCCGGCGCTGGCGGCGGACATGATCGTGGAGCTGCCCGACTCGTTGATCGAGGAGGCGCTGGACGCTTTCAGCCCTTCCGAACTGAAGGTCCTCTTTCACGAACTCTCCGACGACGACCGGGTGGACATCCTGCAGGACGTGGGGGATGAGGCGCGGCTGCGCTTTCTCGGCCTGCTGGGGCCGGAGGATGAAGAACTGACCCGCTCCCTGCTGAAATACGACCACGACACCGCCGGGGGCCGCATGACGACCCGCATCGGCCGGGTCTTCGCGAACCAGACGGTGAAGCAGGCGATCGAAATGCTCCGCCGCAGCCAGGAGTCCACCGAGACGCTTAGCCGGATCTTCGTGGTGGATGACAAGGGGCGTCTGATCGGCAAGCTCCGCTTCCGCGACCTCGCTTTCAATACCTGGGACACACCGGTGCGGGACATCATGCGGGAGATCGGTACCGAGCGCGTGCTCGCCACCGCCGACCAGGAAGAGGCGGCCAACATGCTGCTCAAATACGACCTCATCGCCCTGCCGGTGGTCGACGAATTCGGCCATCTTCTCGGGATCGTGACCCACGACGACGCGATGGAGATCCTTCAGGAAGAAAGCACTGAGGACATCGAGAAGATCGCGGGTATCGGTGGCGAGCAATCCGAGGAAACCTATCTCAATACGACCATCCTCACCCAATTCCGCCGACGTGCCGGCTGGCTGACGGGCCTGGCGTTCGTCTCGATCCTTTCCGGCTACGTGATGATGCGCTTCGGCAACGTGCTGAGCCAGGTGTTCATCCTATCCCTCTTCCTCCCGATGGTCGTCGCGGCGGGAGGAAATACCGGCGGGCAGGCCTCCACGATGGTCATCCGCGCGATGTCGCTGGGCGAGATCGAGCCCGGCGTGGCCTGGCAGGTGGCGTGGAAGGAACTGCGCACCGGCTTTTTCCTGGGAGCACTTCTGGGGACCTGCATGGCGGCCTTCACCACTGTGCTGCTACCCCTCTTCCACTTCGATCTTCCGCAAGGCCTGACGCTTGGAAAAGTGGCCGTCACCGTGGCCGTTGCTTTGACGACCCAAGTGACATCCGCCACCTTTCTCGGCTCGCTGCTACCGCTCGGTGCACGGGCCGCGAATCTCGATCCGGCGGTCGTCTCCGCGCCCGCCATCGCGGCGATCGTGGACGTTTCCGGCATGGTCATCTACTTCACCGTGGCGCGCGCCATCCTCGGCCTATGAGAGATCTCAAAGACGGCATCCGCGCGCACGTGCGGCTCGACTGGATGGGGCGCGTGCACAAGCGCTTCCGCGGGACCGATGCGGACAAGCGCTACGCGAATGAAGTGGCCGTGCTGAAGGTGCTCGAAGAGCGCGGCTGCGCGTATGTCCCGAAGGTGCTCGAAGAATACCCGGCCGAGCTTTACTTCGTTTCCACCAGCTGCGGACAACCCGCCGACACGATCAGCAAGGAGCGGGCCGACCAGCTTTTCGCGGATTTGGAGCGCGACTACGGCGTACGGCATCTCGATGCCGAGGCGCGCAACATCACCTACGACACGCGGGCCGGCCACTTCTGCATCATCGACTTCGAACTGGCCGAGATTTTGCCGGATCCGAAGAAGGAATCCTGAGCCTGCTCATGCACCGATCGGGACAAGGCTCGGCCGTCCCATGATGGCTTCCTTCCGTGGCTGGACTCTCATTCCCGATTCCGTGAAACGGTCCCGGCACCAATTGACGAAGCTGTCCGCGATCACTTCCACCAAGCTCGCCGCGCTGAAGCGGGCGGGATCGAGCAGCATCGACGGATCGTCCGTCCGGCACTGGCCGCAGCTTGAAACCATCACGCGGAAGACATTGTCGAGGCCGCGCGTCGCATCCAGGCAACACTGCCCCGCAAGCACCGCACCACCAAGAGACGCCACGCTGCGGATCATGCGTTCGTAGTCGCAGCCGGGGAACTTCTCCACGGCGGGATCGGTGACCGCTGAAAAAATCCGGCGTCTCCAAGACGGATCTCCGGCCAAGCGCCGGATATCCTCTCGGTCGAAGGGCACCAAGGCGGGGCCCGCTTGCTCTTTCGCATTCAGACAATCGCAGATGTCCCTCCCCAGCCGGGCGACATCGCAGCCGCAGGTGGTGCCCACCGCCAGTGAGCCGCGCCACTTGTCCTGCGCCAGCCAGTCTTCGAGACCGGTATCATTGAAAAGGTCCCCCGAAGTTTTCATAGCCCTTCACCATCGTCATGCAGGGGGCCACTTGCCAAGCATGAGATGAGATATTGGCAATATTTCTTTTTGAGAGGAATTGAACGGCCGCCGCGTGGCCGTGTTTCCCCAGCCATCATACGAACGTTTCGCGGATTTTACCGCTGGCAGGTTTCCACTTTTACGGCGAGGGACCGGCGCATGCTTCACGTCTCCCCGATGTCCTCATTCCACACCGCGGGGTTGGCCTCGATGAAGCGCCTCATCAGATCCATGCACTTTTCACTCTGCACCACCTCGATCTCGATGCCGCGGCTCTTCAGTAGCTCTTCCTCGCCCATGAAGGTCATGTTTTCCCCGATCACCACCTTGGGGATACCGTAGAGGAGGATGGCCCCGGTACACATCGGGCAGGGAGAAAGCGTCGTGTAGAGCGTGCATTCCCGATAAATGTGCGCCGGCAGCCGCCCCGCATTTTGGAGGGCGTCCATTTCGCCGTGCAAGATCGGGTTCCCCTGCTGCATGCGCCGGTTGTGGCCGCGGCCAAGAATAATTCCCTGGCGAACCAGCACGCTGCCGATGGGAATTCCTCCTTCAGACAGCCCGGTGGCCGCCTCCGTGATGGCGGCTTGAAGAAATGGGTCCATTGTGCGATAAATCGTGTGTCACCCCGCCACCCGGCTGCCCCGGCACGGCGTCTGCTGGTTCATCCTGCCCTGAGCGAATCCCATGCCTAAAGTACGACTTTCTGGAACCGTCCGCGGAACCGATGACCCCGGACGTAAGGTTAGAGCCAAGTTGCTCTACCTTCTCTTCAGCGCAGGATGGGATATTTACAATTCGAATGGCGACCAGCGCATCACGCTGTCCAATATCGAAAAGAAGATCATCGAGTCCGAGGCCTTCGTCTTCACCCCCGGCGCCACGCTGGAGGACATGTTCAAAGCGATCTCGATCTTTGTCGGCTACCAGACCATCGACCGCAATCTGGCGGGCAAGCCAACCGTCATCCTGAATTCGGATGCTTCCTGGGATCCGCTTTTCGCCGTGCTGGACCATCTCAACAAGATGGGGACCATCAAGCAGGATCACCGCGATTTCCTGCTCACCGCCGAGGGTCCGGAGGAGGTTCTCGAAACCTTGGAGCTGGTTCGCCTCAAGGGGCTGCCCGACGCCGGTCGCGAGAAAATCGGCGAGAGCAAGACGACCTCCTTTGAGGCGCCGGCGCCGGACGACTACATCGGTAACGTCTGCGTTTTCTGCTCCGCCACCTTGGAAGAGCCTTCCTACCTCGCGGATGGCGAGGCGCTCGGCCGCCAGCTGGCTGAAAACAAGATCGGCTGCATCTCCGGTGCCGGGCGTTCCGGTATCATGGGCGCCGTAGTGGATGGCTCCGTGGGCGCCGGCGGCTGGACCGCGGGCTCGAATGTTCCCCATATCATCGAGCTTGAGGGCCTGCCTGACGGGCTGTCGAGTTTCTGGCTGCGTCCCGACATCTACACCCGCATGGAGGTGATGATCGAGAATTCGGACGCCTTCGTCATCTTTCCGGGAGGAGCCGGCACCGTGCAGGAGCTGCTCGCGCTGATGATTTTCAAGCATCAGGACAACCCGCTGATGGAGGACAAACCGGTGGTGCTCTTCAACAGGGCCAACGCCGCCGGGGTGCGCTTCTGGGCTCCGCTGATCGAGCTTCTGAACGGTTTCTGTCGCCCGGGCGACTTCCAAGTCGCCGAAAGCTTGGAGGACATTCTCCCCGCTGTCCGCGCCGGGATGGCTGGCAGGGTCCCCGCAGAAGCCTGACCGATAACCCCTTCCGCCGATGCCGCGCATTCTGCAATTTCGTGGAAAGCAGGATTGCCCCCATCCGTAAGAAGTGGCACAATTTCAACGGATGAAGAATATTGCCCTTGGCACCGGAAACAGCCTGCTGCGTCTCGCGGCGAGGGCTGGCGGGGCCATTTTGGCCGCTCTGCTGCTCAGCCAGTGTGCGACCGATTACACCTTGGTGACGGATCATCCGGAGGAATCCCTTCGCAGGGAGACCTTCGGCTACCGCAAGTGGGTCAAGGATGACACCCAGCCGACGACCGTCGTCATCGGCATCCACGGATTCTGCGGCGCAGCGATCGACTACGAAAACCTCGGCCGCCGCATGGTGAAGGAGCAGCCGAAGACCGCCGTCTACGCCTACGAGGTCCGCGGACAGGGGAAGGATCCCCTCAAGGAGCGCCGCGGCGATATCGACGATCCCCGGAAGTGGTTTCACGACCTCGACCAATTCACCGGCATGGTGCGCGAGAAGCACCCGAACGCGAAGATCGTCTGGTTTGGCGAAAGCATGGGTGCCCTGATCGCCTCCCACAACTATCGCCTGAAGACCGCTGCCGGCGAGCCACCCCCTTGCGATGCGCTCGTCATTTCCTCACCGGTCGTGAAATTCCGCGATGACTTCCCGCAGTGGAAAAAGGACTTGGTGCGCCAGGTTTCCCACGTCACGCCCATGGCCCGCCTTTCGCTGGAAAGCCTGGCGGGTGGCCAAGAGGTGCAGATGACCCATGACACCCTGCACTCCGAGCAGTCGGAGACCAACGCATGGCACATCGACAAGCACACGCTGCGCTTGCTGGTGACACTGGGCGAACTCATCGACGGCATGCCGGAGTGCGCGAAGAGTTTCAAGGTTCCGACCTTGGTTCTCCATGGCGGAAAAGACTTCTTCAGCAAGACCGAGGATGTACAGGCATTTTTCGGAAATATCCCCGACAAGAAAGACCGCACGCTGCGCCTCTACCCCGACTCCTACCACCTGCTGATGTATGATACGAAGAAGGATCAGGTGATCAGCGACGTGGAACGGTGGCTGAGCAATCTGCCGAAAAAGAAGAAGTAAGCGGAGCAAGCTGCTTTCATCGCGTGGAGCGATGTTTTCATTTGTTTTATCGATGGAGGCCGGTGGCGTCCGCGTGGTAGCAAGGGGGGTGTGAACAACGCGGAAGCGGCCCTCCTCCTGCAGCGCCAGATCAATCGGCTACGGGAACAGCTCGGCGCGGCGGAGCATCGGTACAAGGCCGAGGTCGCCGACATGTGGCAACGACTCCACGCGCTCGAAGAGTCGTTGGAAGCTCTCATCCGGAAAGAGGCGGGTCACGTGCCGGTTCCGACGCCGGAAACGGAGGAGCTTCCCGTCGAGGAAATGCCTCCCGTTCCCCACTTCGAGGAAACGGTGGTACCACCGCCGATTCCGCCGCCCTATCCGGCGGTGATGGTCCAGGCTTCCGCTCCAGCACGGCCGGAGGTGGCCCCGGTCCCTCCGGCCGCCCCGCCGGAGGATGGCTCGTTTGAACTGCAGTTCGGCCGGGTTTGGCTGGTGCGGCTTGGCATCGGATTACTGGTGACCGGGCTCGTGCTGCTCGGGAACTATGCCTACAAGAACTGGATCCGCGACTTGCCGCCGGGAGCACGCTTGGCCGCACTTTATGTGGGGTCAATGTTGCTTTCCGGCGGCGGCGTTTACCTCGCGCGGCGGGAAAATTTGCGGCGCTTCGGTGAGGTGCTGATCGCGGGAGGCCTGGCTTTCTTCTACTGGTGCACGTTCGCAGCGCACCACGTGCCGAGGCTTCGGGTGGTGGAGTCCCCTGTCGTCGCGGGAATGTTGTTGCTGGGAGCGGCGGGTGTGATCGTGGCGGTTTCGCTGCGACGGGGCTCGAAGGCGACCGCGGTGATGGGCCTGCTGCTCGCTTCCTATTCGACGATGCTACAACCGCTGGGGTGGTTATCCGCCGCGTCCAACGTGGTACTGGCGGCCATGGGAACCGTTCTGCTGCTCCGCCCACGCTGGGTGATACCGGGGATCGCGGCGATGGCAGGTACCTACGGGGCCTTCTTCTGGTGGCAGATCGCGGGAGCGATCGGCAGCCGTCCCGAGGATCCGGCCGCGCTGTGGTTCCTGCCGCCGGTATGGATGATGTTCGCGCTGCCCGGGGTCATCGGCGTATCGAAACACTTCGCCGGACTTTCCGAGCGGGCGCAGGCGGGATTCGCGACGGCGAACAATGCCTCGTTTTTCCTCCTCTTCTCGCTGGTGTGGCAGGAGCAGCAAGGGAACGGGAACTACTGGCTCGTGCCGGCGGTTTTCGGTGCCGTCTTGATCAGCCTGGGGATCATCGGCCGCGGAAAGGACCAAGCGGGAGGCTTCCATCTCGCGCAAGGGATGGCGGCCCTCACGCTGGCAATCGTGCTGAAGCTGGAAGGCTTCCACCTCGCGCTCGCCTTGGCAGGGCAATCGCTGGGTCTGGCACTGGCATTCGTACGGTTCCGTGGAAAGAGCGAACTTACCTTTGCCACGGTAGCGGCCTTGGGAGCGACAGGGCTGATCCTGGATGCGGAGCTGAACGGCGTCCCATTGCCCACATGGAGCTGTGGACTGACGGCGCTGGTGCTCACGGCTGCAGCTTTTCCCCTGAGGCGGGGATGTGATCATTTCGAAGCGGCGGCTCCGCTGGGGAAGATCGCCCGTGCGGCGGTCTCGGTGGTGTTCTTGGCGGGCGGCACCGTAGCGCTGGCGGGCTGGTGTGGGAATCTGGCACCGGTGTGGCGGGCTCCTGCGGCTGCAACGATTGCGCTGGGCATGACGGCTTTCACCCTTCTCAGAGACAAAGGAAGGAGTTTGGAGGAAGCGGCTTTCGCCGCGCTTGCCTTCCACATCGCCACAGGAGGATTTCTGCTCCTTCCCGATCGGGAGCTCTTGGCATGGGGACCGGCGGTGGTGGCGCTGATCGGTCTGGGAGCACACTGGCTGTGGGTGCGGAATCCGGTGGCGGCCGCGAAGTCCGGTTTCGATCTGGCAGGTCGCCCGGAAATCTTTCTCTGGCTGACGGGTCTCACGGTGACCGCGGGGCTATATCGGGCGGGCGCGCTTTTGAATCTTTCTCCCCTATGGACCATGCTTTCTTGCGGTGCGGCGGCGATCGCCGTAGCAGCCCTCGCCCGATTCGTGCTGCGCAGTCCGGTGCTTGCGATCGCGGGGGCTTTTCTGCTGCCACGGGCCGTCACGGCACAACTGGAGCCGAGCACGATTCCCTGGATCACGGAGTTCCTGCCCTTGCTTGCAGCGCTGGTGGTCGTGGCGATCGCGCTGGTTCCCGAAGACCGGAAGCTGTTCCGGGACGCGGGGATCGTCGCGCGCTGCTGTGCCTTCGCCTCCTGGTTTTCCGCGTGGAACGAACTGGCTCCGGACGGGGGAGGAGACATCCTGGCGGCGAGCGGGGTCGCCTTGCTGGCGGTCTCCGCGCGGTTCAAACGAAGCTTGCCGGAGACTTGGGTTTTGCTGGGACTCGGCGTGATTCGGCTGACCGTGAGATCCGCAGAGCTGGGCTGGGACGCCATGGATGCTCCGCCCTTTTCCCACGGCTGGCTGGTGGTCCTCTCGGGGATGGCTGCCGGATTCCTCATGCGGAGGCAAATGCCGAAGGGAGTGTCATCCTGGCTCTTCTACCTCGCTTCCGCCTTGTTGGCACTGTGGTCGAGCCAACTGGTGGTGTGGCATTTCGATTGGGAACCGGTGGCCGTGCTGTGGACGGGGCTTGGCTTCCTGCTGGTCAGCGCGGGCCTCTGGCAAAAGGCAGCCGCGCTCCGCCACTCGGGCTTTGCCTTGCTGGCGATGGCCCTGGCAAAGCTCTTCGTGAGGGATGTCTGGGACTTCAACACCTTCAATCGCGTCGCGGCCTTCCTGGCCCTCGGTGTAGCGCTGGTGGTGCTGGGATTCTTCTACAACCGCTTCGCCGATGTCCTGAAGAAGCTGTTCGAAGGGGATGAAGCTTGAGACTCAGGTCCCGCACTTCTCCGACTGCGCGCGAGTGATCTTCATGACAATCCTCCAAGCAAACACGAAGGTCAGGAGCGCCCAGCCGAGATAGAGGTGTTCCGCAAGCGATGGCGGCGCGGCCGGACCTTGCGCCCAGGACATGATACCGATTCCGAGGCCGGCAATCATCGAAATGATCTGCGTGGCCCACCAAGCCGCAACCCCTGTGGTGGAGCCGTAGGAAGCGCGGGCGATCCCTGCCATTGCCTGACAAGGCATCACGAGGTTCACGAAGGGGATGAAGTAACAGCCGACGGACATCGCCGGTGTGATCGTCATCACGGAGGCGTTCATGATCCATGCATTGCTGGCGGCCCGGTGCTTCCACAAGAGGAAGAAGAGCGCGGAGGGAAGCATCGCTCCCAGCATCAGCCACTCGAAGGGACCGGGTCCATCGTACACCACGTAGTAGGTGTCGTGCAGGTGGAGATCGGTGAGTGCCACGCCCGCTGCGAAGGTGCGCCGCAAATGCTCCATCACTTGTCCCAAGGTGCTGATCGCGTAGAGACACACACTTGCCAGCGCGAACACACGCGGGTTCTTTAACCCGGGAATCCTGCCCACCGAAAACGGCGGGGGTTCTGTAGAGGGCGACTGGTAAGGGTTTTCCATATCGCGCCCGCTTCTGGCCGGCGTACGGCGGCCTTACTTCACCGGCTCCTTGTCGAGATTGAAGGCATCGTGAACCGCGCGGGCGGCGTCTTCGATGCGGGTCTCATCAACGGTGACGGCGATCTTGATTTCAGAGGTCGAGATCATGCCGATGTTGATTCCCGCGTCGCCGAGCGCCTTGAACATCGTCGCTGCGACACCCGAGTGGGAGCGCATGCCGATGCCGACGGCGGACAGCTTCGCGATGCCGCCTTCGGTCTCGATCTTCGCATCGGAGCTCAATGCGGCGAGCACGGCCTTCAGCGAGGCCTGCGCCTTGCCGAGGTCGTTCGAGTGCATCGTGAACGAGTGACGGGCGAAGCCGTCGCTCGCGATGTTCGAAACGATCATGTCGAGATTGATCTCCGCCTCACCCAGCGCGCCGAGGATCTTGCCGGACATGCCGGGCACATCGGGGATGCCGGTGATGGTGACGCGGGCTTGGGAGCGCTCGATCGAGACTCCGCGGATAACGACGTTTTCCATGGCAGGATGTTCTTCGAGCACCAGCGTGCCCGGATTGTCATTGAGAGAGGAGCGGACTTCGAAGACGACGCCGAATTTCTTGGCAAACTCGACCGAGCGGGACTGCATCACCTTCGACCCGGAAGACGCCATTTCCAGCATCTCATCGTAGGAAATCTCCGGCAGCTTGCGCGCGTTTTTCACGATCCGCGGATCGCAGGTGTAAACGCCATCGACGTCCGTGAGGATCTGGCAGACATCCGCCTTCAGCGCGGCGGAAATGGCAATGGCCGTGAGGTCCGAGCCGCCGCGGCCGAGCGTGTGGATCATGCCATCCGGCGTGATCCCTTGGAAACCGGCGACGACGAGGGTCTTCCCCTCGTCCAGCGAGCGCTTCATGAACACCGGATCGATGTCCTGGATGCGGCCGCGGGTGTGGGAGCCGGTGGTGAAAATGCCTGCCTGGCGGCCGGTGACCGACACCGCCTCCACGCCCGCCTCGTGCAGGGCCATGGCGACCAGCGCGATCGACTGCTGCTCGCCGGTGGCCAGCAGCACGTCCATCTCGCGCTCGGAGGGGCTCTCGTTGAACTCCTTGGCCATCTTGATCAGGCCATCGGTGATGCCGGACATGGCGGAGACGACGGCGACGACCTGATTGCCCTCGTCGCGAGTGCGTTTCACGCGCGCGGCAACGTTGCGCATGCGGTCGATGGAGCCGACGGAGGTGCCGCCGTATTTTTGGACAATAAGGGCCATGGCCGGTGAACGGGCGGGGAGTGAAGGGGAGCAGCCGGAGGATGGCAAGCCCGGGGTAGGGCAGCGGAGTCTCTGCATTGGCGGTTTAGGTTTGGAATTTCAAAAATTTCAGGTATTCGGGTTATCAACCCCATGAACTACCGCCCCTCCCGTGGTCTCGTCCTGTGTATGATTCCCCTGCTCGCCACCGCCACAGCGGGTGCTTGGCATGGAACAAGGCGAATGACGTACCCCTGAACGAGCGGGCGAAGGGCGACTTTCTCGCGCTGGTGAAGAAGAAGCGGGATCCCTTGAGCGAAGGGCAGGAGGACACGCCGGCGGCGCGGAGGGCGTTGCGCGAGGGCTGCGCGGCGATGAAGGAGAAGATGCTGGTGGAGTATCCGGGACTGCGGATCGAGGAAAAGCCGGTGCCGGACGAGGACAATGCCTTCCTCCAGTTGCACAAGCTCGCCGGTTTGCACAGACGCGGGCCGGCCATCGGTGAGAACCTGCAGCAGTTCCTGAGCGGCAAGGCCGAATGGGACAGCGCCAAGGTGCAGGCGGCGCTGGCGGAGGAAGCGGAACTGGTGGCGCTGGCGGAGAAAATCGGCGCGATGACGGAGCGATCGAGCTCGAACATGCCGGAGGATTACGACGGTTTCATCAGCGCAAGGACCGCGAAGAGCCTCGCGGATATCCTGATGCTGAAGGCGCGGCTCGCCTCGGAAAGCCAGGATCCGCAGGAGGTTCTGCGGCTGGTCGCCGCGACGCGGAATATGGCCTCGCACTTCCGGGAAATCGAGTCGCGGACCCTGCTCGGGGAGACGGTGACGATTGTGGTGGATCTGAATGCGGCGGCGGCCAGCTTCGAGCATCTGTTGCCAGCCTTGGGGCCTGAGGCAGATCTTGCGGCATGGAAGGAAACACTGCTGCCGCGGGGATACACGCCGGCAGATTACGCGCACGTGATGCGCGGCGAGTGGAACATCACGGCGGAGTTCTTCCTCTATCCGGAGGTTCTAAGGCAGAAGCTGCCGGACGCCGAGGAACTGGCCCGAGTGCATGCCGGGAATTTCGAGACACTCGTAAACACGCTGCCGGGGATGAGCTGGAAGCAGTTCGAGGAGGAGGGTTGCACGCCTCTTTCGGAAGGACTCTCCGAGTTCTCGGGGAAGAGCGGTCAGATCGCGGAAGCGTTGCTGGTGGGATCGCAAGTGTGGGGCAAAGGCTACATGCGAGCGGTATCGGTCTTCGCGCTCCACGAGGCGGCGCTGGATCTGATGATTCTGGAGCAGGGCGGAGAGGCCTTGGCGGTGGATTCCGTGAACACGCTCAAGCCGGACCCGGTGAGCGGGAAGAGTTTCCGATTCGATCCGGCGACGCGGACGCTCTCGGCGCCGGAGGAGATCGAGGCCGCGAACGTGAAGCCGGTGAGGCTGCCCTGGTAAGATGGAGGTGAGCGTGATCCCTTCGGGATCAACGACGATCTTCCTCGGGCAACGGGGCGAGCCGGGAGGCTCGCGCTCCCAGGGATTGGTGACAACGCCGTCGCGGTGAAACGCGGGCTTTGCCAAGCGGGGTAAGCGTAGCATGATGGCGGCGCATGGCTTTTCCGCCCGGTTTTCTTTTCGGCACGGCCAATGCCGACCACCAGGTGGAGGCTCACGATCCGGAGCATGAGGACGTGTGGGACCTGTGGGAGCGCTGCCAAGGCCTGACTCCGCGCGGGCAAGGGACCGATTTCTGGAACCGCTATGCGGAGGACATCGCCGCTGCAGCCGGGATGGGCTGCAAGCTCTTCCGCTTTTCGATCGCATGGGCGCGGGTGGAAACGGCCGCAGGAGTCTTCAATGAGGAAGCGCTCGCCCACTACCGGCGGGTCGCGGAATGCATCCGTGGCCACGGGATGAAGGTGATGGTCACGCTCCACCACTTCGTCTGGCCCGCGTGGCTGGAGAAAGATCACGGCGGCATGATCGGCGATGAATTTCCCGATCTCTTCGCGAGCTACGCGGCGAAAGTGGCGGACGCCCTCGGGGATCTGGTGGACTGGTGGATCACCTTCAATGAGCCGAGCCAGCTTACCTTCGGCTACATCAAGCCATGGTGGCAGAGCCGCTACTACATGCCACCGGGCCTGCCGCGCGGGACCGAGGTCGAAGCGGAAGCGGAGGCTGTCGGAAAGCTCGTGCCGAACCTCTTCCGCGCGCACGCCCGCGCGCGCAGCCGCATCAAAGCTCGTCACAATTCCGCCAAGGTCGGGGTGAATCCTCTCGTCACCGGCTTTCCCACCTGGCTGCAGATGCTGATGGACTGGGGTGCCTGTCATCGGGGACTTTCGGAGGCGGTCTTCAAATTCACCACCAGCGGCGCACTGGTCAGCGAACGCGGTGAAGTGGATCTGGTGATCGGAGGCATCACCGAAGGCGACCAGACGCGTTTCGAAGTCAGCGATCCTTACTTGCGCACGGGAAAAGCCATTCTGGTACTCGACGGGTACGATGGCACGGACGTCGCGTCCTTGGCGGGCAAGGAAGTCGGCGTGCTCGGCATCGGCAACCAGCCGGAAAGCTGGAAGCGCGACCTTCCCCCGCAGGCACGGAAGAAGCTCTTCGCAAACTACGATGAAGCACGTACTTCGCTTGCGGAAGGAAAGATCCAAGCGGTCTATGGCGATGCCTTCTTCCTTCTTCCCTTCGAGCTGAAAGGGCGCGAACGCTTCCGCTTCCTCGCCACCGGTCTCAGCGACGAGCACTACGTCGTCGTCGCCCCCCATGGCCACGGCCGCTTGCTGGAACGGGTGAACCGCGCGGTGGCCTTGTTCCAGCACGATCTGGCGCTCGCCTGCGAGGTGCCGTGGATTTCACATCCCGAGGTGGTGGCCAAGGACATCCAGCGGCCGCTTTCCCTGCACGAGGTCTTCGCCGGCGGAGATTCCCTGCCCGATAGCATGTCAAGCGGCCGGGGGATCCGGCGCATCAAACGCCGGGGCAAGATCCGCATCGGAATCCGTAAGGACGCTCCCGGCGTTTCCGCTTCCTGCGAGGCGGAGGGCTTGGAACTGAAGCTCGCGAAACGGATCGCCCGCGAGGTGCTGGGCGATGAAGCCAAGCTCGAGATCGAGGCGCTCGATCCCTGCGATCGCCTCGAAGTATTGGAATCGAAATCGAGCTGGCTGAACTGGGCATGGCGTTTCTGGGGAACGACGAGCCTCATCGCGAATGCGAACTGGTGGTATCTCGGCACTTCCGGAAGATTGCCGGAAGAGCTGTGCCCGCCCGAAGCGATCGGCGCGCAGGACTTCGTCGGCCTCGACTACTACTGGGGCTTGCCGACGTGGCGACTGCATCAGTTCCGCCTGCTGGAAGACGCGGCGCATGGCCGATTCCTCCGCGCGCCGGTGTGGCCGCAGGGGCTATTCCATGCCTTGCAGCGCTTCCACCGCTGGTTCCCGGATCAGGAACTGCTCATCGTGGAAAACGGTTGCGTGCCCTCGGCCGACGGCATGAACCGGGGCGACTACATCAAGGCACACCTCGCCCAAGTCGAGAGAGCCTTGGCGAAAGGAGTGCCGGTGAAGGCATACAACTACTGGTCGATCACCTCGAACCGCGAGTGGGGCCACGCCTTCGATCCGAACACTGACTTCGGGCTCTTGTTCGTCGATCTCGACCGGGATTCTGAACTGCGCCGGATCGAAACCGCAGAAGCAGCGGTCTTCCGCGAGTTGATCCAATCGAAGGAGCAATCCTGAGATCTCAGGACGCCACGTCCACGATGACCTCGGCACGCGCAAGCCTTGTATACAGCTTTTTCGACTGGAGCACCGGCCACCAGAGATAGAGCAGAATCTCCAGAGGATGCCACATCGCGACCCATCCGAGGATCGACAATCCTTCCCTGAGAATCCCGTGCCATGTGCCGGGGCCGGGCGCAAAGAGCGTCGCGGCGGCATTGCAGACGACGAGGAATGCCAGTCCGATCACAAGGCTGGCCCGTCCCTGGCGGATGAGCTGCTTCAATTCGCGCAGTGCGACGTCAGCCCGATACTCGAAGTAGTGGCGTAACGATCTCGCGACCATTGCCTGCGGATCGGGCAAGTCGGCGGCCGGTTTGGTCATATGAACGACCAGCCGGATGTCGGCCTCCTTGGGGAGTTCCCGTGCCGAGGCGACGATGAATTCTTCCGCGTCCGCATCGAGGTCCCGTTCGTGGAAAGGAGATGGATCGATCGTGCTGAAGAGTTGCTGGAGATCGGTGACCTTCAACTCGATGGAGTGCACGCTACCCGCTTGATTCACGGCACACCATACGCCAAGTTCATACGGCCGAAAATGCCAGAAGCCGATGACGGATGCCCAAGCCCTCGCCGACACCGCCGGACTGTTGAAGTCGCTGGGGACGGCGCTTGGTCTCGGGTTACTGGTGGGCCTGCAGCGGGAGTGGGTGCGAGACAAGGTGGCAGGCATCCGGACCTTCGCCCTGATCGGACTTTTCGGCGGGTTGTCCGGGGTGCTTGGCCTTGCCTATGGCGGCTGGCTGGTGGCCGCGGGTCTGCTTGGCTGTGCGGCCATTCTAATCGCGGGTCATTTGGCGGCCCTTCAGGAAGGAGATCCGGACACGGGCCTCACCACCGAGATCGCGGTGATGGTTGTCTTTCTCATCGGAGTGATCGCCGTGCATGGCCAGCACCTGATCGCGGTGACGTGTGCTGGCACGGTGATGGTTCTCCTCCAAAGCAAGAAATCCCTTCACGGCATCGTCCACCGGATCGGCGAGGATGACCTGCGGGAGATCGCGCGGCTCGTTCTGATCGGCTTGGTCATCCTGCCTCTCTTGCCGAATCGCGAGATGGGCTATCTCGGCGTGTTGAATCCTTTCAAGGTCTGGCTGATGGTGGTGCTCATCGTCGGCATGAGCCTGGCGGCCTATCTGGCCGGGAAGTTCCTGGGAGGAACCAAGGGATCGATTTTCGCGGGAATCCTCGGCGGCATGATCTCCAGCACCGCAACTGCCGCCAGCGTGTCGCGGAGAAGCAAGGCCGAAGGGACCGCAAGCCTTCCGCTGGCGGCCATCGTGCTTACCGCTTCCGCCGTGGTCTTTGTCCGGGTCATTGCCGAAATGATCGTCGCAGCTCCCGGGCATCTTCACGCGCTGCTTCCACCGATGGCCGCGATGCTGGTGTGGACCGGGATCGTGGCGTGGGTGACGCATCGCGCCGCGATCAAATCGGGAGAGAAACCCGGCGAGGAAAGTCCGCCTTCGGAGCTGAAGGGCGCGGTCATGTTCGGCCTGCTCTACGTGGCGGTGCTCTATGGGGTGGCGATCGCAAGGGAACACTTCGGGACCGCGGGACTTTATGTCGTGGCCGGGATCTCGGGACTCACGGATATGGACGCAATCACTCTCTCGACGTCTGGTTTGGTCGCCGCCGGTGACGTCGATCCGAAGACTGGCTGGCGCGTCATCCTGGTGGGAGGAATGGCAAATCTCGTCTTCAAGGCGGGTCTGGCCGCGGTGCTCGGTGCCAAGGAGTATGTGCGACCCACCCTGATCGGCTTCGCTGCCGGAATAGCAGGAGGCCTGGCTATCCTCTTTCTTTGGCCGTGATGGCCTGTGTCAGGCGAGCGCCGGGGACGCCTCCTCTTCCTCCGTCTCCACCTTTTCATGCTTCAGCTCCCGCGAGAACACCGCATACACGGCAGGCACCACGAAGAGGGTAAGGAAACCGGAGAAGATCAATCCACCCACCACCGCGATGCCGAGCGATTGCCGTGACCCGGCGGACGCACCCAGTGAAAGGGCGATCGGCAGGATGCCGAGGATCGTCGCGAGACTCGTCATCAGGATCGGCCGGAGGCGTGCGACGGATGCCTCAAGCACCGCATCGAGCTTCTTCAGGCCCTGTTCCTTCCGCTGGTTCGCGAACTCCACAATGAGGATGCCATTCTTCGTCACCAAGCCGACCAGCATGATGATCCCGATCTGGCTGAAAACGTTCAGCGTCTGGCCGGTGAAGTGAAGCGTGAGCAAGGCGCCAGCCAAGGACAGCGGCACGGTGAGGATGATGATCAGCGGATCGATGAAGCTTTCGAACTGAGCCGCGAGCACGAGGTAAATGATCAGCAGCGCGAGGAAGAACGCGAACAGCAAGCTGGATGAACTCTCGGCGAAATCGCGGGACTGTCCCGCAAGCGCGGTGCGGAAGCCTTCGGGAAGAACCTGGCCCGCAATCCGGTCCATCTCGGCGATGCCGTCGCCCAAGGTTTTTCCCGGTGCCGGCGATCCTTGGATGGTGGCGGAAACGGAACGGTTGAAGCGGAAGATCGCGGCGGGACTCGCGGACTCGTCGAAGGTGACGAGATTGTCCAAGGAAACCATCTCGCCGTCCTTCGTCGGCACGAAGAGCTTCTTGAGGTCACCAGGATCGTTCCGGTCCTGACGCTGCATCTGCCCGATGACCTGATATTGTTTCCCGTTCTTCAGGAAATAGCCGAAGCGCCGGCCGGAGTAAGCGAACTCCAGGGTGCGGGCGATGCGTTCCACGGAGACGCCGAGTTCAGCGGCCTTGTTGCGGTTGATGGAAATGACTCCTTCCGGCCGGTTCACCTTGAGATCGACATCGATCTGGCGGAGCACCGGACTCTTGTTCGCTTCGTCGATGAACTTCGGCAGCACCTCGATGAGCGATTCGAGATTGGGCGCCTGGAGGACATAGGAAACCGGTTGCCCGGCGCGGCGATCGCCGATGGTCGGGGGCTGGGTCGCGAAGGCACGCACGCCGGTGAAGGCGTTCATATCCTCCATGATCTGCTTGTGGATTTCCACCTGGCTACGCGAGCGCTCCTCGGGTGGCACCAGGTAGATGTTCTGGGTCGCCACATTCGCCTCCGTCCGCCCGCCGCCGCCCATGATGGTGAAGGTGCGGTAGGTTTCCGGAATGTTCTCGTGCACGTAGGTGTCAATCTTGTCCATCCAGCTCTCCGTGAACTCGAAGCTGGAACCTTCCGGTGCGGTCACGTTGATGCGGATGTTCTCGCGGTCCTCCAGCGGGGCGAGTTCGCGCGGGACGGATTTGCCCAGCCAGACAATGAGGCCGGCATTCACTGCCAGGATGATGAAGGCCAGCCAGCGGACCCTGAGGAAGCCGCCAAGTGAACCGCGATACGCCTTACCCATCAGAACGAAGAACGGTTCCGTGACGCGGTAGAACCAGTTCGACTTCTCACCGTGCTTCTTCAGCAGGAAGCGGCACATCATCGGGGAAAGCGTCAACGCCACGAATGCCGAAACGAGCACGCAACCCGCGAGCGTGATGCCGAATTCCCGGAACAGCCTTCCCGTCAGGCCGGAGAGAAAGATGATTGGAAGAAACACCGCGGCCAGCGCGATGGTGGTGGAAATGACCGCAAAGTAGATCTCCTTCGATCCCTTGATAGCCGCCTCCAGCGGCGGCATGCCGTCCTCGATCTTCGTGTAGATGTTCTCGAGAACGACGATCGCATCATCGCAGACCAGACCAATGGCGAGCACGATGGCAACGAGCGTGAGCACGTTGATCGAAAACCCCGCCACATACATGATGAAGAATCCGGAAACGATGCTCACCGGAATGGCGATCACCGGAATGATCGTCGAACGCCAATCCCGCAGGAAGAGGAAGATGATCAGCGCCACCAAGGCGAAGGCGATGACCAGCGTCTCCTCCACCTCCGAAACGGAGCGCCGCACGAAGCGGGTGAAGTCGTAGCCGACTTCCATGGTGACATCCTGCGGCACCTCCTTCTTCACCTGATCGAGCCGCTTGTAGAACTCGTCCGCGATCGCGATGGCGTTCGTGTTCGGCTGCGGAATCACTGCGACACCGATCGAATACACCATTTCGGTCTTCGTGCCGGTGCGGAGATTTTCCGCGCCGAGTTCCGCGTAGCCGATATCGCGGAAATGGATCTGCCGCCCGCCTTCTTCCTTGATGATGAGATTCTCGAAATCCTCCGGGGTATTGAGGCGTCCCAAAGTTCGCAGCGAAAGCTCCGTGGCACTTCCTTCGAGCCGGCCGCTAGGAAGATCGACGTTCTGCTCATCCAGCGCCGTCTGCACGTCGATGGGTGTGAGCCCGTGGACCGCGAGCTTCACGGGATCCATCCACAAGCGCATGGCGTAGCGCTTTTCTCCGAAGATCCGCACCGACGAGACGCCCGGAATGGTTTCCATCCGCTCCCGGATGAGACGGTCCGCCAGATCGCTCACCTCCAGGATGCTGCGCTGGTCGCTGCGCATCGAAAGGAAGAGGATCGGCTGAGAATCCGCGTCGGCCTTCTCGACGACAGGCGGATTGGAATCCACGGGCAAATTCCGGATCGCCCGCGAGACACGGTCGCGCACGTCGTTGGCCGCGGTATCGAGGTCGGTATCGAGCGTGAACTCGACGGTGATCTGGGACCGCTCCTCGCGTGACTCGGAGGCCATCGTGCGGATGCCCGCAATGCCGTTGATCACGGCCTCCAGCGGCTCGGTGATCTGGGAGGCGATCACTTGTGGGTTCGCACCCGGATACTGCGTCTGAACCGTGACGATCGGCGGATCGACCGCGGGATACTCGCGGACGCCGAGGAAATAGAAGCCGGTGATCCCGAAGAGGAGGATGGCGAGCGACATCACCGTCGCAAGGACGGGGCGCTTGATGCTGGTTTCGGCAAGACTCACGAAGGGGAAAAGGCAGTGGACGTGGCGCTAGGAATTCCTTCGGAGAAACTCAGGGCTCGACGGGTTTCACCTCCACGCCGGGCCGCAGGCGGAGGATATTCGTGGTGAGGAGTTGGTCGCCTTCATTCAGGCCTCGCAAAACCTGGACCTGACCAGCCGTGCGAATGCCGATCTCGATGTCGCGGAACTCGGCCTTTCCGTCCTTCGCGACGTAGACCCCTTGGCCGCGCGCTGAGGGGACCACGGCCTGGCTCGGGATGGGAAAGCCGTTCTCCACGGCATCCAGTTGCAAGCTCACTTCCGCAAACCCACCGGGGACCAAGCCCTTGGGACTGTCACAAATGCCACGCACCTGCAGGCTGCGCGTTGTCGCCTCGATGGCGGGCTCGATGACCTGCACATGTCCCTCGAAAATCGTGGCGTTCCCCGCCACGGTGAAGGTGAACTTCTGGCCCGTCTTTACCTCGCTCGCATAGCGCTCCGGCAGCGGGAAATCAACCTTGATGCGGGAGAGATCCGACAAGGTCATGAGAATGGTCGTCGGCGTCACCAACGCCCCTTCACTCACCCTGCGGACACCGGTAATTCCTGAGAAAGGAGCGTGTATCCTGGTCTTCGAGAGCTCGACTTCCTTTGTCGCTTTCTGCGCCTTCAAGACATCCAGCTCGGACTTCGCCAGATCGTACGCCTGACGGCTGATTGCCTTCTGCGGAAGCAGCGTCCCGGTGCGCGATTCATTCGTCTGGGCGAGTTTCAGGCGGGCATCGATCTCCCCGATCTCCGCATTCAGATCCGCATCATCCAGCACGAAGAGAATCTCGTCCTTCGCCACCTGCGCGCCTTCCTCCACCTGTATGCGTACCAGACGCTTGGTGAGTTCTGCCACGATATCGACCGATTCATTTGCCCGCAGGGTGCCGACCGTGTTCACGGTCATCGCCATCGGCGTGGCCTTCACCGCGTAAACCTCCGCGGCCACGGGTGCGCCTGGACCGCCTTTTCCCTGTGCGAAAAGGGAAGGCGGGACGAGCACGAGCGAACACGCGAGCAGGGTAGAGATCGGATGCGGCATGCGAGGGTTGGGAAAATACGAGGCGGCAAGCCGGGTTTCCTTCCGGAAAAGCGCCACCGGCGGCCGAGCCTCGCTCTGGATTTTACTCCAGCAAAGCCTGAAGTTCCCCTGCGTTTCGCACGCCGGGACTACTTCCCGAAGATCTCCGCGAAGAATCCCTTCATGGCTTCCCACGAGCGCTTGTCCGCCTTTTCGTTGTAAGCGGAACCCTTCGAGGGATCATCGCCCGACATCTTCTGCGTGAAGGAGTGCACCGCGCTGCCGTAGGCGACGAGCTGCCAGTCCGCGCCGGAGTCCCTCATCTCTTGTTCGAAGGCCTGTACCTGCGGGGCTGGCACAAACGGATCATCGGCGCCGTGGCAGGCGAGGACCTTCGCTTTCACCTCCCCTTTCCCGGCCGACATGCCCTCGGCGGTATCGAGCCCGCCGTGGAATGAAACGACTCCGGCGATGTCCGCTCCGCTGCGCGCGAGCTCCAGCGCGCCAGTGCCGCCGAAGCAATAGCCGATCGCCGCGATCTTCGCGGCATCCGTGCGCTCATCCTTTTGGAGCACCGCCAGTCCGGCATTGAGACGGCCGCGATACAGCTTGCGGTCGCCTTTGTATTTCCCGGCTTCCTGTCCGGCGGCCGGCGGCACGGGTCGCACGCCTTTGCCGTAGATATCGGCGGCGAAAACGTTGTAGCCGAGCTCCGCGAGCATGCGGCTGCGCTGCTTTTCGTAGTCGGTGAGGCCGGTCCACTGGTGGATCACCAGCACGGCAGGGCGCTTGCCTTCCACGGCGTCGTCATAGACGTGGAAGCCTTCGAGCGTGACGCCTTCGTGCTCATACTCGACGACTTTCTCGACGAGAGCAGCGGAGGCGGAGGAAATGGCCATGAGGGAGAGGAAGAGGGCTTTCATCGGAAAGCAGCAAAGCCCGATCCGCGCGCCTGTCAAACGGCCTTCGCTTCACCTGGCAAAAGCAGCAGGCCATGGCGGACCATTTCCCTCACCAAGCTCGCAATCTGCCCGTCCACGCCGGAGGCACCGGCGAATTCGGGCTTTGAAAGGATTTCCACCAGCATGTCGCCCGGCTTGCCGCCGGCGCGGCAGACTTCCAGCAGGCGCAGGATGAACTCGTCCACCTGACCATCGTAGCTGAGCTGACCGGAACTGCGCAGGCGGATGGTCCGCATCCCCCAGCCGCGATCGAGCAGCATGTCGGTCTCCGCGCGGATGCCGTCGGGGACCTTGAAATGGATTTCGAGGATGGCGGCGTCATCGGCCGGGCATTCGTTCAGCCAGGTCTGGTTGTCGAAGATCCGGCGGATTTCCTCACCGGCGGTGGCCACGATCTTCACCTCGGAACGGGAGTCGGAGCGGGTCCAATTGTTTCCGGTACGTTTCCGCATCGCGAGGAAGCCGAGATTGATCCCGTTCGCACCGAGCTCGCGATAGTAGTCGGTCCACGCATTGAGCTCCTCGGCCTGGGGCATCCGCCCGCGGCCGCTCTCGCGCAGCCAGCGAAAGGCATACTCGGCGGGCTCATGGCGGTCGCTGCGGAAGAGCCAGACATCGCAGCCGCGGTCCTTGGCCCATGCCAGCGGGCGCTCGTCCCAGCGCTCCGCCTCCTCGTCGAACCAATTGAAGATCATCACCGCGATGCCGCCTTCTTCGAGATAATCGGGAAAGAGCCGCGCGAGGGACTCGCAGAAGCCGTCGCCCTTCACCCCGCCGTCGCGGAACACGAAGGTATTCTGCGGTGAGATTACGAAGGGCGGATTGCTCACGATCGCGTCGAACTTCCTGCCTTCGAGCGGCCCGAAGCGGTCGCCCTGGATGAGCTCAATGTCGCAGAAGTCGCAGATTTTGGCGTTAAATCGCGCAAACCCGAGGGCGCGCTCGTTGAGATCGGCCGCAGTGACCCGACAGCCCCGCTCGACAAGCCGCAATGAGCCCCAACCGGCACCGGCACCGAGATCGAGGACGCGCTCACCCTTCCGGCCGGTGGCCAAGGCGGTAAGCATGCGGGAGGAATTTCCCTCCCCCATCACATAGTCCGGCCTGCCGGAGACCAGCGCGGCGGGGTGATCGTAGGCAAACCAGCCGTGCTCGTTGGCATCGATCTTGGCCGCGGAGCGAACAAGGTCATTGCCCAAGCCCTCCAGGAGCCCGATCCGCATCAGCCCGAGGAGATCGGAGCCGAACAAGGTCATCGCGGCCTTTCCGGTCACCGGCTCACCGAGATCGAAAAGGCGGCAGGCGGCCAACATCGGCGAGTCTTCGGGAAGAAGCTTCGCGGCCAGATGCATGCGCGCGACCGGATCGCCGGGCCGGTGAAGATCGGCGGCTTCGAGGTCCTTTCTGGTGTAACCGGCGCGAGCGAGGGCGGTGCGAAAAGGCGCAGGGTCCCAATCGCGGAGGATGGATTCACTGAACATGCCTCAAGTCAGGGCTCCACTTTCTCGACCCGGTAGAATCCCAAGGCACTCCCCCGGATGACGGGATGACTGCAGCTAGGACCGGTGGCCGTGACGGTTGCGATGACATCGAAGGGCTGGGTGAGGTCCGGGCTGAACCGCACCCGATAGCTGGCACCGGGCACGCTGTTCCAGGTCAGGATCAGTTCGTTGCTGCCGGGTGCGCCCGGAGCTGTCGTCGCCTTGAAAAAGGACGAACCCTTCGTCGGATCGGTTCCGACCCGGGATTCCTCCAAGTTGCTCAGCCCGTCGCCATCCGCATCCCTGGCTCCGTCGTCGGAGTGGAGGAGCAGCGCGAACTGGGTCTCGAATTCATCCGACATGCCGTCGCCATCCGCATCCCCGGTGTAGGGAAGGATGGTGGTGACCGGCAGCGCGGCGGGATCCGAGAGCTGGTAGTAAGTCATGCGGACACCCTCGTGGATGAATTCCACCTCTTCTTCCAAGGGCGAGCCGTTGCTGCCATTTGGACCCGAGTTCCGGCACGAGATGATCCTCACATTGTTGAGGGTCAGATCCCAGAAGAGGCGCGAGCTTCCCTCCTCAAGCTGTGAGAGATGGAGGCGGATCTCCGGGAAGACCTGACCTGTTGAGCAGGCCTTGAACAGGAGCGGCGAGGCCTTGTCGATACGACGACGGAGCGTGACCGTGCTCCCGGGAAGCGGGGCTTGGCCGGTGGCGGAAAACGAGTCGATCTCCAACCAGTCCCCGTGTGCGGGATCGGTGGCTTCCCCCGTGATTTCCGAGTCCACCCAGACCCAACCCCGCCGCTCGGCCGCGGACGCGGGAATGACGAAGGTCGCCAGCCCCGCGAGCACCGCGAGAAGCCGCGGCAACCGGTGGCGCATGGGTTTCATTGTGGGGTCCCGGTGAAATCGTGCGTTACCACCACGGGTTCCTCCGACGGCTCGCCTGCCTCATCGGTGCGGATGTATTTGAACTCGATCTTCTGGTAGCTGAAGGAGATCTGGTCGAGCGGAAGCGTGTTTCCGGCCGTGCCGCCGCTGCCACCACCGCCGCCGCCGGACTGGTAGGAGCTGACCATCACGTCGGAGAGCGTGACCACGTAGTAGTCGGTCTTTCCGCCGCTGCCGTTGGTTTTCCGGCAGGTAATAACGGCTTGCGGGATGTGGTTGCCTTTCGCGCAGGCGAGGAAGAGCTGCGGGCTCGATTTGTCGATGCGCTTGCCGAGGGCCAGAGTGATGGTTCTCGCCATCGATCCGGTGTTCGTCGCACCCCACGAGAAGCTCTCGATTTCGATCGCATCGGCGTGCTTGGAATCGCTCGATTCGCCTTTGATGCCTTCGATTTCCAGCAGGTAGTCGGAGGCGCCTTGGGAGGAGCCAAGGGTGAGCGCCACCGCGGGAACGGTGAGCGCAAGCGTTCGTGACAGGGAGGGAAGGGTTTTCATAGCGCCCCGAAAATGAATGAATTACGCGGCGAAAGTCAATCCGATTCCCCGTAATTTTAAACACTCCGGAACATTCAGTATCAAATACTTTCGACCGGCCAAACCTAGCTCGTCCGACGGCGCAGGAGGAAGACGATTCCGCCCGCCACGATCCCCCAGAAGGCGGAGCCGATCCCGAGCAGCGTGATGCCGGAAAGGGTCACGAAAAAGGTCATCGCGGAAGCCTCGCGGAAGTCTTCGTCACCCAGTGCTGCCGAGAGGGCATTTCCGATGGTGGAGAGCAGGGCCAGACCACCGACCGCCAGCACCAGCTCGCGCGGAAACGCGGCGAAGAGGCCCGCCACCGTCGCGCCAAAGACCCCGATCACCAGATAGACGAATCCGGCACAGACCGGAGCCCAGTAGCGCCGCTTCGGATCGGGATGTGCCTCCGGCCCGACGACAAAGGCCGCCGTGATGGCGGCGAGGTTGATCCCGAAGGCGCCGAAGGGCGCGAGCAGGAAGGTCGCCACGCCCGTCCAACCGATGATCTTCGAGACCGGCGCTTCATAGCCACCAACGCGGATCGCCGCAATGCCCGGGAGATTCTGCGAGGCCATCGTCACGATGAAGAGCGGGATGCCGACACCGATCAAAGCCGGCACCGAGAACTCCGGCGAGGTCCACACCGGTGTGGTGAGATTCCACGGCACCGACTCCAGATGGAAATTCCCCTGGAGCGCGACGATCCCGATGCCGAGCAGAAGGATCACCGGCACATTCGCGCGCGGCCAGAAACGCCGGCCGAGAACATAGGCAGCGACCATTGAAAGGACGAGCACGGGGTTCTTCGGGATCGCCACGAAGGCATCCAGCGCGAAGCGCGAGAGCACCCCGGCCAGAAGTGCCGAGGCCAATGGCAGCGGCAAGCGGTTCATCACCTTCTCGAAGCCGCCGCTGAAACCCGCGATCATGATCAGCACCGCGGAGAGCAAGAAGGTGCCGATCGCCTGCGGCATCGTCAGATGACCCGCCGCGGCAGCCGCGCCGATGACGACGGCTCCCGGCGTGGACCATGCGATGAGGATCGGCTTCCGCGTTGCCAGCGAGAAGGCAATGCTTGGCAGACCCATGCCGATGCCGATGGCCCACAACCACGATGCAGTCTGCTCCGGTGTGGCCCCAAGATTCCGGGTCGCTTGGAAGATGATCGCGACGGAGCTGGTGAAGCCCACCAGGACCGAAACAAAGCCCGCGACGAGTGCGGAAAAGGAGAAGTCTTTCAACATCGCGGCGCGGGCTGGTCATCGCCCCGCACCGCCGCCACGTCAACCGCGGGGATGATCACGGCTCCTCCACCCGGTAGAAGCGCTTGGTTCCCGCCTTCGCCTTCGTGAAGGTTTGGAAGCCCGGCACCGCGAAGGGATAGCTCGCCTCAGTTTGCCAGGTCTTCAGGTCGCTGGACGAAGTCACCGTGTAGACGATCCCGGCTTCCCCGTGGAAGGTCAGCGAAAAATCCGTCGCGCTGGCTCCGCTCTGCGTGATGACTGCGGAAACGTCCGGCGAGAAGCGCATCACGCGGAAATTGGACTCGTCGGCGACCCACAGGTTCTTCCCGGCATCCAGGAAGATGCCCATGGGAGACCGGAACGTCCGGGTGCCGCGGCCGGCATACAAGGACCCGTTGAGCGTGGGTGCTCCCAAAACGTTGTCGGCCGCGCTGCCGTTCGGCTTGGTCGCGGCGTTGTTGTAAATCAGTACCCGGTTGAATGACTGGTCCATCACGAAGAGGCGACCCGCCGCGTCCACCGCCACCGCGCTTGGATTCCACATCCCTTGCGGCGTAGAAGCGGCCTCGATGCCCAGCGAGCCGGACGGCGGAGTGAGCGGGGTATTCGAAAGCGGCGTGTTGTAGCGGACGACGCGGTTCTTCCCCGTATCCGCCACCCACAGGCGGCCAGCCGCATCAATGAAGACACCGCTGGGGCCGCTTAGCAGGAAGACATCACCCGCCCCGCTCACGGTATCGAAATCCTGCTGGCCGATCACCGCATCCGCAGCGGCAAAGGTGGTCTTCGCCGCGACATTGTTGAAGCGCAGCACGCGACTGTTTCCACAGTCCGCCACATAGAGATTGCCCGCGGCATCGAGCGCGAGGTCGCGCGGGTCATCCAAGCGGGTCGAGGACAGGCCGTCGTCGCTGGAATCGAAGTCCGGCTGGCCGAGCACGACCGCCATCGGCGCTCCCGTGGGAGCCGTCACGGCGTTGGCAAAGGCCACCACCCGGTTGTACGCGTAATCGCTCACCCACAGCTTGCCCGATCCGTCCAAGGCCAGTCCCCAGGCACCTCCCAAGGTCGTGACGGAAGGATCCTCGGAGTCATATTCACTGAGGCTGGCCTTGCCGAGCGCGGCCTCCGGAGCGCTGCCGCTTTCCGCCGCGCTGCGGCTCGCATAGCGCAGGACGCGGCCCGCATCGGCGAGGAAGAACTTGCCGCTCACCGGATCTTCCAGGCCGTCGCGCACCTGGTAAGGCGTCGTCGCGGGATTGAAGAGGGTCTCCGCGATGGTGGCGGTATCCGGAAAGCCGATCACGCCGTCTGCTGCCGCCCCGTTGGTCTTGGCCGTGGCATTGTCCCAGCGCAGGACCCGCTCGTATTGGCGGTCCATCGCCCACAGGTGGCCCGCGGCATCGGTCGCCATGCCACGGGTCTCGTCAGTCACCCGACCGGGCAGCGCGGGGTAGCTCGAGTTCTGGAGGAAGCCCAAGCGACCGAGCACACCGTCGGCATTGGCCCCGTTGGCCTTGGCTGCGGCATTGTCCCAGCGCAGGATCCGGCTGTTCTGCGTGTCCATCGCGAACAAGCTCCCGGACGGCGTCATCTCCAGCGTGATCACGCGGTTGCTCAAGGCCGCGCCGCTGCCGGTGACAGAGGAAGTGAAATCCGCCTGGCACAGCACGCCATTGGCCGGCGGCTGGTTCTGGGCGGCCGGATTGTCGAAGCGCAGGATCCGGGCATTCCCGAAGTCGCACACCCACAGGCGGCCCTGCGCATCCACGTCGACATCGAAAGGACTGTTGAAGGTGGTAGCGGTGATGCCCGTATTACCCGAGGTGAAATTCGGTTGTCCCAGCACCCCGTCGGCGCTGCCGCCGTTGCCCTTGCTACTAGGATTATCGTAGCGGAGCACCCGGTTGTTGAAGTAATCCGCCACCCACAGCCGGCCGCTGGCGTCCACCGCCATGCCACCGGGACGACTCAAGTTGCTGGCGGTGGTGGTAGCAGTGCGGGTGGTGAATCCGGTCTGCCCGAGCACTTGGGCGGCGGCCGCGCCGCTGGCCGCGGTGTCGGCATTGTCCCAGCGCAGGATCCGGTTGTTCTCCGTGTCCGACACCCACAGCCGACCGCCGGCATCCACGAGGGCGAAGGTCGGGCCGTCCAGCTTGTCTTGCGCCAAGCCGCTCGTCGCGGAGTAGAGATCCCGCTGCCCGAAGACCGCTTCCGCCGCACCACCATTGGCCAGCGCCGCCGCGGAACTGAAGCGCAGCACCCGGTTGTTCCCCCCGTCCGCCACGAAGACCTTGCCGCTCGCCGGATTGATGGCGATGTCCTGGGGTTGGAACAAGCGGGTCGGCGATGGCAGGCCCGGCTGGCCGAGGATGGCCACCGCCTCATCGAAGTCCCTCCAGATGGCAGCGGCTGGCAGGATCGTGGCACAGGTGGCGAGAAGGGTCGCCAGAGCGGGGAGGAAGGAGGGGGATTTCATCGTTAGAGGGACGACGCTGCGCCCACTCTCTCATCTCTCACGAAGCCGCCCGTCTTGTATATAAGACCTTAGGCGGATACGCCCGGGACCCGGCATTGGCCGCTTATCCCGCGGCACTCCGCCGAATCGGTCAATTTTTCCCCGCGTTCTTGAAGTCAGCGCCCCGGCCCGGAATGATCCAGTCCGGCCTATGACCTTCTCCGCGCTCGACCTGTTCACCATCGGCGTCGGCCCCTCCTCTTCCCACACCGTGGGTCCGATGCGGGCGGCCTGCCGCTTCGTGCGGATGCTCCGGGACGAAGGCCTGGCCACGCGCGTCGCCCGGGTGCGCTGCGATCTCCATGGCTCGCTCGCCGCCACGGGAAAGGGCCACGGCACGGACTCCGCGATCCTGCTGGGCTTCCTCGGTGAAGAGCCGGAGACCGTCGATATCGAATCGATCCCGGAAAAGCTGGCGGCGATCCGCGCGGGCAAGCTGCTCGCCCCTTGGGGAATCAAACTGGATTTCGACGAGAAGACCGATCTCGACTTCAAGCGCCTGAAGCCGCTGCCCCTGCATCCCAATGGAATGCATTTCACCGCGCTCGATGGCTCGGGCGCTCCGATCGCGGACGCCGTGGTGTATTCGCTGGGCGGCGGCTTCATCGCCACGGAGGAAGAGATGCAGCACCCCGTGAAAGCGGAGGTGACCGTGCCGCATCCATTCACCTGTGCGGCGGAATTGATGGAGCGCTGTGAACACACCGGCCTCTCGATCGCCGCCCTGCTGCTCGAGAACGAAGCCGTCTTCCGTCCCGAGGCGGAGACCCGTGGACGCCTGGATGCGATCTGGAAGGCGATGCAGGATTGCGTGACGCGCGGCTGCTCGCGGGAAGGAATCCTGCCCGGCGGCTTGAAGGTGAAGCGCCGTGCCAAGGCGATCTACGAGAACCTTCGTAGCTCGCCGGAGGCCTCCCTTTCCGATCCGCTCACGATCCTCGATTGGGTGAACCTCTACGCGCTCGCCGTGAATGAGGAGAACGCGGCAGGCGGGCGAGTTGTCACCGCTCCGACCAATGGCGCTGCGGGCATCATTCCCGCGGTGCTTCATTACGCCGTGCGCTTCCGCCACTCACCGCACCGCGATGGCGTCCACTGCTTCCTGCTCACCGCCGCGGCGATCGGCATGCTCTACAAGCGCAACGCCTCGATTTCCGGTGCCGAAGCCGGCTGCCAGGGAGAAGTAGGAGTCGCCTGCTCGATGGCTGCGGCTGGGCTGGTGGAGTACTTGGGCGGCACGCCGAAACAGGTGGAAAACGCCGCGGAGATCGGCATGGAGCACAATCTCGGCCTCACCTGCGATCCCGTGGGCGGGCTGGTCCAGATCCCCTGCATCGAACGCAACGCCATGGCCTCCGTGAAAGCGATCAATGCCTCGCGTCTCGCGATGGCGGGCGATGGCTCGCATTTCGTGTCGCTCGACAAAGTCATCAAGACCATGCGCGACACCGGGCGCGACATGAAATCGAAGTACAAGGAGACGTCCCGCGGAGGCCTCGCGGTGAATGTGGTCGAGTGCTAGACGCGGAAAGATGCCCGGCCACCGCGATGGGTGACCGGGCTCGTGTGTCGGGGAAACTTAGAAGGGGCTTCTGACCACGACGTAGCCACCGCCCTCGGAGCGATAGTAGACGTCGCCCACGCGGTAGTAGCGCTGGCCGCCGTGGGTCACGACCCGGTAGCCGCGGGGAAGTTCACGGATCACCGTGACCTCTCCCCGTCCACGACTTGGTCCACGATCCCAATCGCGGTCGCGATCGTAGTCCCTACGGCCATCGTAGTCATGCCGGTGGCGATGCGGGCTCTCCACCACGACGTAGCCTCGTCCCTGAGGACGGTAGTAGACGTTGTCGTGATAGTAGTAGCGGGTACCGGCGATCACCTCGACGCGATGGCTAGGCGGTAAGGTCTGCACGACGTAGCCCGGCCTGTAGATCGTGGCCGTAGCGGTGGTCGGGCCGGTGTAATAGGGATCGACGCAACTGGTCAGCAGCGCGCCGGTTCCCGCGGCAATGAGTGAAAGAAGGGCTGTAGTCGCTTTCATGGTTTCAGGAGTCGGTTGAGAACCCGCCGGGTTTTCCAACGAGCTGTTCCTTTCTCCTTTCGCAGGACGCGTGCCCTCGATAAAATTTACTTAACGTTAATGGGTTGCGAATCCATTGGGGAGAGGAATGCGTGCGTTTCTAATGCACGCTGCATCCGCCTTGCGTTGCACCCTGCACTCAAAGGGATTCGAACACGGCGTGGCCCTAACGCCTGTCGGTCTCCGCTGCTTGGATCAGCGGCTCCACGACTCGGTTACGGTGCCGCCCAGGCAACGCGCAGCCCGGGGTGTTGCACGGTGCGGGCACGCCCCCTGAATTGGGGGCCGAAAGGCCGGTCGTACCAGCACGGGTCGATGAGACCAGCCTCCTTGCCCCCAATTCAGGGGGCCTTTGATCGGCGTGCGCTGACCCAGGGTTGCGCTTCGCTTACCCTGGGCTTTCACCTTGCCGCCCCGTTGGGGCTCTTGAGTCGACTCGATGTCGCTTGGGACTCCTGAATCGACCTGCCGTCGCTTGGACCTCTGGTGCCGTCGCCTGGACTTTCTTGAAAAGCGCATGCCGACATCCGACATCGGCCTTAATCAAGCGCATTCGGGGTGGGGTATAGTGACGAAAAATGAGAAACCCGAAGCTAGGGCGGATTGATAGGTGAAGACGGGCGTTGGATGTCATCATGCAACCCCGAAAAATGCGCATCCCCTGAATGGGTGGATTGTTCCATGAGTCTGATTTTGCGAACATTGCGCCGATTTGAAACAGATTTCATGAATCAACATGAAATCTCGGAATGGCTATCTTTTTGAATTGTCTTTGACATGCAGTTAGACTAACCCCCCGCGGCACGTTTTTCCCCCGCCGCATGACCCGCGACAGCTTCACCTCACTTGTCAACCAGCTGGAAGCCGCTTGGAGCGACCGGCCGGAGGGCTTGTTGAAGCACACCGTGCAGTGGGTGGTATTGGGATATATCACGCTATTGGTCACGCTGCTCCTCGGCACGGCGCTGCTGGCGGCAGGGGTCGTGCTGGCGGTCAAGTTCCAGAGCTTTGGCGGCACGCTGCTGGCGGCAGCGGTGGCACTCACGGGAGGAATGACGGCGGCCTTTATCTGCGGCTGCCTGTGGGTGCGCTTCGACCCGCCTCCGGGACTTGAGCTGTCGGAGGAGGAGCATCCCGATCTCTACGCGCTGATCCAGGAAACTGGCGCGGCGACCGGTGGGGTTTGTTTCCACCGCGTGATTCTCGACCCGGAGATGAATGCCTCGGTGGTGCAGAACCCGAGGCTTGGCGTGCTGGGGTGGTACCGCGCCTATCTGGTGCTGGGACTGCCGTTGCTGGAGACACTCGAGGTCGAGGAATTCAAGGCCGTGCTGGCTCACGAATTCGCGCATGTGGCGGGAGCCGATGGGAAAACGGGGGCATGGTTGCACCGTACCCGGACCACTTGGGAGCGGGTGGTGGCGCACATGTCCTCAGGCCCCTACTGCCCGTTCATCGCCCGTTTCTTCAATTGGTTTTGGCCTCGCTTCAATTCCCGGGCCTTCATTCTTTCCCGCTTCAACGAACTCGCGGCGGACCGGATTTCCGCCGAAGCGATCTCACCCGAGGCGCTGGCTCGCGGGCTGCAAAGGCTCGCAATCCAAGGCGAACGCCTGGAGGACGAGCTGTGGGATCCCCTCGAGCGGAAGTTTCTCGGCTCCGGACCGCTGCCGGAAGACGTGATGGAGCAGATGTCCGCCCTCCTCCGCAAAAATCCGGATCCCAAGCAGGCCGAAATGTGGCTCCAACGGGTACTTGGCAAATCGAGGGACGCGAAAGACTCCCATCCTTCCCTGGCGGACCGGGTGGCACGCCTCGGATTCCGCGCGGGTGACGGTACACTGCCGCTGGATACCATTTCTCCTCCCTCCAGTGCCGCGGAGGATCTTTTGCGGCCCGCTTTCCTTGCGAAAGCACGGGCGGTCTTCAGCCGGGAGTGGCTTGCGGAGGCCATGAAATCGCCGCGGACCGCTCAGACCGGCCGGGAAGGTTCCCGCCAGGAAACCCGCACGGTGAAGGAAGCTTGGAACCGGATTGCCGCACTCAGCCGCCTCGACGGCTTGGAAAAGATCCAGCCCGAGGTCGTGGCGCTGCTCGAACGGCGTCCCAATCATTCCGGTGCGCTCTACCTGCGGGGCTGCCATCTGGCGGCCAAGGGCGATCCAAACTCGACGAAGTTCCTCGAACAGGCTGCCGCCGACCCGACCCTTTCAGTGCGGGCCTTTGAGACCCTGGCCTCCTTTTACGCGCAGATCGGCCGCACTGCCGAAACCGCCAGCCTCAAGGAGCGGGCGGAACGTCATGAGCGCGAGCTGCGGTCCGCACTGGTGGAGCGGAACCAGGTGACGAAGGAAGACTCTTTCCTCCCGCACGACCTTTGCGCCCGGGAGATCGACAGCCTGCGGGATGCCTTGGAGCAAGAAGCCGTGGTCCGGCGCGCTTGGGTCGGGGCAAAACAGGTGAAGCATTTCCCTTCCTGGCGGCACCTGATTCTGGTGATCGACGTCCGCTGGCCGGCTTTCAAGCCCGTTTCCGAACGAGCCCAGCAGCAGCTGGTTGCACGGATTCTTGATCACTGGGAGACAGACGGTTATGTCCACGTCGTGCGTCTCGATGAGACCACCCGCCCGATCCTCAAGGCGCTGCGCCAAGGCATGGCCGATAGCCAGGTTTACCGGCAGCGATAGGCTGCGCAAAAAGCCCGAAAAAAGTTTCGGAGATTTTGAACATCCACCCGGTCCGCGGGTCTGATCCTATGAAGACCGCGCTTTGCGTGAGTTTTCATGTAAGGGTGAACAGCATATTGTCAGCTCCCAGTCCGCCAGCCGGACACAGGGGTTGATGGTTTCAGCCGCCGGGGGTGGGACCCCGGCGGCACTTTTTTGCCCGCTCACCTCGCCCCACGCCGTGGGCTCATGGCTGCGGCAACTGCCGTCGGCAGGTTCACCCCGCCATTTCCTCCAAGCCGGGCGTCGATGGCCTCCAGGCGCTGGATCAGATCCCGCACCTCCTTGCGGGAAGCAGGACCGCCGGCGGCGTCACAGAAATGAGTGCGGCAGCCGAAGGGCCTGCCCTCGTAGATCTGGCAGCGGTTCGCCTTGAGGAAGGGACAGGCACCATCCGTGGTCTCCGGCACGGAGGTGCGACCTGCCGCCCGCCACGCCGCGGCAGCCACCAAGGCCTCTCCTTTCGTGAGGAAAGGCGTGCGTCCGGTGGCACGAAAGCGGCAGCAATCCCCCCGGCCGGTGCAGGTGCGTGGCAGCGGACGCTGCTCCCACTCCCGGTAGATGGCCTTCACTTCGTCCGCGGCAGCGCGATGATCCAGATCAGGTTTCACGGAAGGGGATTCTGAATGCGGATCGCCCTGTGCCCGCAAGGACTATTGAACCATGGTCCACAGGAGCGGGCCGCCTGGGCAAACGCGTTCGCGATAATTCTCACCTTTCCAGTTTGCAGGGGGGCCCGATTCCTTGCAAGCGTGCCCAAGTAAACACGGAAATCGGGATTTTCCCCACATTTTCGGACAGAAAGACAGATTGCTGGCTCTGATCTGGTATTCCCCGCGCAGCCGTTCATGAAATTACGATCCCTTCTTCTCGCCATTGCCCTCGCGCCCCTGCTTCACGCGGGACCGGTCTTCCAAGCCCCGCTCAAGGAAGAGCACATCGTCATGATCGGGAATGGCTTGGGGGAGCGGATGCAGTACTTCGGCTACTTCGAGACCGAACTCTACCTCCGCTTTCCCGAGCATCACCTGACCGTCCGGAACATGTGCTACCCGGGTGATACGCCGGCCTACCGGCCGCGCGCGGGCCGGAAAACTCCCTGGGCTTTCCCCGGCGGAGAGAAATACCGGCCGGAACTTAACAAGCATCGCGGCGAGGGACACTACCCCTCCGACGATGAATGGCTGACCGTCTGCAAGGCGGACACGATCCTTGCCTTCTTCGGCTACAACGAGTCCTTCGACGGTCCCGACGGCGTGGCGAAATTCCGCGCCGAGCTCGACGCCTTCGTCACCCACACGCTGGAGCAGAAGTACAACGGCAGCACCGCTCCGAAGCTGGTGCTCGTTTCGCCGATCGCCTTCGAAGACCTGAGCGCCACCAAGGATCTTCCGGACGGGAAGAAGGAGAACGCGAACCTGGTCCTCTACACCGAGGCGATGAAGAAGGTCGCCGACGAACGGAAGATCGGATTCATCGATCTCTACAACCCGAGCGCCGCATTCTACCAGAAAATCGAAGAGCCCCTCACGATCAACGGATTTTCCCTGAACGCGAAGGGCGAGCAGATCATCGGCGCCATCCTGGCGGACGCGCTCTACAAGCCGGTGATGATCACGATGCGGGCGGACTCCACCAAGCTGCTGAAGCTGGTGAATGAGAAGTCGTGGTTCTGGCAAAACGACCACCGGATGCTGAACGGGGTGCATGTCTATGGCCGCCGCTGGAAACCCTTCGGCGATTTCAACTATCCGCAGGAGATCGAGAAAATCCGCGCGATGACCGTGAACCGGGACTGGGCGATCTGGAACCTGGTTCAGGAAAAGGATTTCAACCTCGCAGAAGAGGACGCGAAGACCCGGAAGCTGGATCCGGTCAAATCGAACTTCGACCGTCCGATCAGGTATCTCCGCGAGAAGGATGCGCTGAAGACCTTCACGCTGATGGATGGCTTCGAGATCGGCCTTTTCGCCTCCGAGGAAGATTTCCCGGATCTGGCCAATCCGATGCAGATGACCTTCGACAACAAGGGCCGCCTGTGGGTCTGCACGATGCCCGCCTATCCGCACTACCGCCCGGGCGACGAAATGCCGAACGACAAGATCCTCATCCTCGAAGACACCGATGGCGACAATCGCGCGGACAAGCAGACGATCTTTGCCGACGGGCTCCATCTTCCCATCGGCATCGAGCTGGCACCGGAAGGCGTCTATGTCTCGCAAGAGCCGAACCTGATCCTGCTGCGCGACGTGGACGGTGACGACAAGTCGGAAAGCCGCGAGTATTTGCTGCACGGTTTCGATCCCCACGACACGCACCACGCGATCCACGCGTTCTCTTCGGATTCGTCCGGCGCGATCTACATGGGTGAAGGGGTTTTCCTCCACTCGCAGGTGGAGACGCCCTATGGCCCGCAGCGTTGCACGGGCGGCGGCATCTGGCGCTTTGATCCGAAGTCGTTCCGCCTCGAGCGCTATGTCCAGACGTACTTCAACAATCCGTGGGGCATCGCGTTCGACGATTGGCAGCAGTGCTTCATCGCCGACGCCTCGGGTGGCAACAACTACTGGGGACTTCCGATCTCGATCAAGGCACCCTTTCACCACGAGACCGGCAAGATCGGCGAGTTCGCCCCGAAGCGCGCGCGTCCCACCGCCGGTGCGGAGTTCATCTCCTCCCGCCATTTCCCGGATGAGCTGCAGGGTGGGTTCATGACCAACAACTCGATCGGCTTCCTGGGCACCAGCATCCACCAGGTGTGGGAAGATCGCGGCGGCTACTCCGGCAAGCACATCGGGGATCTGGTCACCTCTTCGGATCCGAACTTCCGGCCTGCCGATCTGGAGTTCGCTCCGGACGGTTCGCTCTATATCGTCGATTGGCACAATGCGTTGATCGGCCACATGCAACACTCGGCCCGCGACCCGAACCGCAGCCACACCCACGGCCGCATCTATCGTGTGACCCACAAGACGCGGCCGCTGGTGAAGCCCGCGGAGATCGACGGAGCCGACATCGCGAAGCTCCTCGATATCCTCAAGGAGCCGGAATACCGGACCCGCTACCGCGCACGGCGCGAGCTCCGCGCTCAGCCCGTGGAAGCGGTGATTCCCGCCGTGAAGTCTTGGGTCGCGAAGCTCGACAAGGCCGACCCGCGCTATGAGCACCACCTCGCCGAAGCCCTGTGGGCGACATGGGCGCAGAACAAAGTGGATTACGAATTGCTGGAGCTCTGCTTGAATGCAAAGGCTCATCAGGCACGGGCCGCAGCCGTGGAGGTGATCCGCCATGCCTGGCGGAAGATTCCCGATCACGCCGCCCTTCTCACGAAAGCGGCAAACGATCCGTCCTCGCTCGTCCGGCTTGAAGCGCTGGCCGCGGCTTCGTGGCTCGACAATGCCGACGGTGCGCTCATCGCGCTCGAGGTGCTGAAGAGCCCGATCGACAAGTGGATGCCGGAAGCGATCAAGACCGCCTTCCTCACGCTCGGGGATGACATCGAAGCGCTGAAGAAAGACAACAAGCTGGATCTGAGCGCCAACCCGCGCGCCGCGGACTACCTTTCCGGCAAGCTGAAGATCGAGCCGGAGGAAGCCCCGAAGGCCGAACCTGAACCGAAGCTCCCGGCCGAGGAGCTGGCTCTCTGGCGCATCGGCAAGGAAGTCTTCGCCCGTGATGCCCACTGTGCCACGTGTCATCAGGCGGATGGCAAGGGTCAGGACAAAATCTATCCGCCGCTGGCCGGCAGCGAGTGGGTGACGGGCGATGAGGAGCGCCTGATCAAGCTCACCTTGAAGGGTCTCTGGGGTCCGATCACGGTGAAGGGCATGAAGTTCGATCCCACCACCGGCGTGCCGCCGATGATGGGCTTCGGCCCGCTGCTCAATGACAAGGAACTCGCGGGCGTGCTCACCTACGTGCGGAACAACTTCGGCAACCAGGCACCCGCCGTGAAGCCGGAGACCGTCGCCAAGGTGCGTGAAGCCACGAAGGACAAGGTGGATTTCTTCACCACGGACGATCTGCTCAAGCAGCATCCCTTCCCTTCGAAGTGACGTTGTAGTCACCGCAAGTCGTCGATTGCGCAGGCTTAGTTGCCTAATCAAATAGGACATTCAAGCCGATCACGGGAATCCGTGGTCGGCATGAGGATGCCTCAACCTCACTTTTGCGGCCTAACCCATTCATGGCATGCCATCCGCTCCTTCCGCGGTATGGCACGCGTTGGATTCCTACTGGATATGGACGGGGTGATCTACCGGGGTTCCCGGTTGGTCCCCGGTGCATCCGATTTCATCACCCGATTGAGAAACCACGGAATTCCCTTCCGGTTTCTTACCAACAACTCGCAGCGGGCACGCCGCGATGTTGCACTGAAGCTTCACCGCCTCGGCATCGAGGCAAGTGAAGGAGAAGTTTTCACCTGCGCGATGGCAACCGCGCGGTTTCTCGCCTCCCAAAAACCCGGCGGAACCGCGTATGTCATCGGTGAACATGGCCTCGCCGCCGCACTCCATCGCAACGGCTTCTCGGTCGTCGATGACGATGCCGACTATGTAGTCGTCGGCGAAGGCCGAACCCTCACCTTCGAGATGATCGAGCGCGGCGTCCGCCTTGTGGAAAAAGGCGCGCGGCTCATCGCGACGAACCCTGACCCGAACTGCCCGACCGACCAAGGCACCCGTCCCGGATGCGGAGCGATCGTCGCCATGATCGAGCGCGCCACCGGAGTCCAAGCGTTCTCCGTCGGCAAGCCGAGCCCGGTCATGATGCGCGCCGCGCGCAAGGAAATGGGCCTGCGCACGGACGAGGTCATCATGGTGGGCGACACCATGGAGACCGACATCCTGGGTGCGGTGCAGATGGGCTACCGTAGTGTTCTGGTCCTCAGTGGTGGCACCCGCCGCCAGGACCTGAAAAACTTCGCTTATCAGCCGGATCTCATCGTGGACAACGTGGGGATGATTCCCGACGAGTACATTTTTGAAAAATTCGGCGCGGCATTGGCACAATGAAAGCTTTCCTAGGTTAGCGGATGGTCCGTGATTGGGTGAAGGTTTCTTGGGTTTAACCAAAGCTCATTCACGGTTTGCCACGGCGGGTGCGGGGTTTCTTGGGTTTACCCCCGGACCCGCCGTGGTCCTCTCGCTGAAAGGAACGGGGCAGCGGCTTGAGGGCCGCTGCTTTTTGCTTTTGCCCGTGGCGTGATTGGGCCCGCATCCTCCGCGCGGTATGAGCGCGGCGATACAGGAACTACTTGATCGGCTGGAGAAGCAGCATGGCATCCGGATCCCGTATGCCTGCGAATCGGGCAGCCGTGCCTGGGGTTTCGCCTCGCCGGATAGCGACTATGACATCCGTTTCATCTTCATCCGGCCGGAAAGCTCCTACGTGTCCGTGCTGGATGGCCTGGAATCGCTCGATCTGCCGATGGAGGGGGATCTGGATGCGGGCGGATGGGATGTGAGGAAGGCGGCGAGGCTGCTGGGGAAATCGAATGGTGCGCTGATCGAGTGGCTCCACTCCCCTATCGTGTATCGCTGCGAGCCCGGCTTCCGCGAGCGTTGGCAAAGTACAGCACGCGCCGTATTTTCCCCGCGCGCGGCATGCGACCACTACCATGGGCTGGCGAAGCAGATGGTGATGGGAAAGCTCGGCGGCGAGGCCGTGCGGGCGAAGGACTATCTGTACGCCCTGCGCGCGAGCCTCTGCGCGCGGTGGATCGCGGAGGGACGAGGAATTCCTCCTGTGGCTTTCGACGAACTGGTGCCGATTGCTCCCGCGGAAGTGAAGGCCTTGATTCCCGAATTGCTGGAGCACAAGGCGCGGACGACCGAGGGCCATCTGATGCCGAGAATCGCGATGCTCGATGATTTCCTGCGCGATGCCGTGGCCGCCGCGCCCGAGGGGCCACGCACCGAACTGCAGCCCGAACTTCTCGACCGCCTCCTCCGCCTTGAGATCCGCCCGCCAGCAAAGCTGCTTCAGCCTGCCGATTTCACAATCGATCGCGTGAGGCTGCCGGACCTGAACCTGCTCGATACCGTGGCAGGGAGCCATGCCTACGGAACGGCAATCGAGGGATCGGACGAGGACCGTCGCGGGGTCTTCGTCGCTCCGCGCTCTTTCATCTTCGGTCTTGATGCCATCGAGCAAGTCGCGGACGAGCGGAGCGATCAGGTTTACTACGAGCTGGGGCACTTCGTCTCGCTGCTGTGGAGAAACAACCCGAACGCTCTGGAGCTGCTGGCGATGCCGGAGGATTGTATCCGGCACAAGCACCCGCTCTTCAAGCTGCTCGACCCGGGCATCTTCCTCTCGAAGCTCTGCTCGAAGACCTTCGGCGAATATGCGATGGGGCAGATCCGCAAGGCGCGCGGCCTGAACAAGAAGATCGTGAACCCGCAGCCGGAACAGCGGAAGGCGATGCTGGAATTCTGCCACGTGCCGGAAGGGCAAGGCAGTACGCCGGTGCTGGAGTGGCTTGCGGTCCGCGGGATCGATCCGCGAAAATGCGGGCTCACTGCGGTGCAACCTGCCGCGGGAATGTTCGCGATCTACTATGAATCTGGTAGTGACCACCGCGGCATCGTTTCCCCGAAGGACCCCGACACGCTGATCTTCAGCAGCGTGCCGAAGGAAGCCGTGCCGGTGACTTGGATGCACTTCAACCAGGATGCCTTCCAGGCGCATTGCAAAGCCCACCGCGAATACTGGGAATGGGTCGGCCAGCGGAACCCCGAACGCTACGCCACCAATGCCCAGCACCGCCGCGGCTACGATTCGAAGAACCTGATGCATACCCTGCGCCTGCTCGATATGGCCGGCGAAATCGCTCGGGAAGGGGTGCTCCGCATCCGCCGTCCGAATCGGGACTACCTGCTACGGGTGCGTTCCGGGGAGTTTGAATACGAGGAACTGGTGGAAGGCGCAGAGCGCAAGCTCGCCGAAGTCCAAGCCGAGTTCGAGCGAAGCGCCCTGCCGGACCATCCGGACCGGGAAAAGGTGAATGCCTTGCTCGTCGAGATCCGCGGGAATTTCCCGGAGTAAGTGAGACTATCCGCCGCCAGATTCCACTGAAAGAAGGCCGCCGCACCCGGAGCATTTCGCTATGGCATTTTGCACGAAGGCGTTCCAAACCAGTCTCTTGGCGTTTTCCACGGGTATGCGATGTTAGATAGGTGACAACCTATCATCCGGGTTTGCAGACCTTCCATGTACCCTTGCGGGAGGGGCATTTGACCTTGCGGGAAGGGATGGAGCGGCTGATGTCGGTGGGAAATCTCCAGTCCGAGGTGCCGCTCATCGTGCGCCTGATGGAGAACCCCGCCTTTGACATGCCGCCGCTCTCGATGTTCCGCGGACGCGTGAGTTTGGAGCAGCACGATTGCATCCACTTGCTGCTCGGCCGCGGCACGACGCTGATGGACGAGGCCTTCACCATTGGCTTCACCATGGGATCGACCAAGCGGATGAGCACGTCCGCCACGGATCTTTTCTCCAAGGTGGCGGAACGGATCTACCCGAAGGCCTACCGCTTTCCCCCCGCTGCCGCGCGGGTCTTCCGCGATGCCGTCCACCTCGCGACCGTCTCGGATTGCCAGCACCTCGACGCGGTGGATTTCCATCCGCTGATGGATCTCCCCTTGAGCGAGATCCGGAAGCGCCTGCGCGTCGAAGAGGATCTGTTGCTTGCCTACTACAAGGTGGAAGCGGAGCGGAATCCGGAGATAGAGGCGTGCCAGAGGTTGCTCGGGTGAGGGGCAAAGGCCCCTGCGCCTATTGTTCTCCTACGGCCTTCCTTTCCTTCGCTGCTTCCTCGAAAAGCTTGATGTAGTCCGCTTCCTTCATATCGCCGACAGGAAGTGCCAGCTCCTCCAGGATGGTCTGGATCCCCTTCCAGTCCCACTCGACGTTTGGCAGTCCCTTCGGGGAAGATGCCACCCGGCGGCAATGGAAGCAGAGTTCGATGTGACCCATAGCCCTCCCCTCCTTATCAAAGAAGACGAATCCGTGATGAGGCGCGTAGCAAAAAGCTCCATGCTTGCGGACTTCCTTGGAATCCAGCGCCTTCTTGAGCCTTTCATGCTGCTCTGCGGATAGCTTCGTGCCACCGAGATTGATCACCCCTTTGTGAAGCCTGCCGTCCTTCAGGAGATCCGTCCGCTTCTATTGGGTGTAGTCATAGACGAAGGCGCGCACCTCATGAACTTCCCAGGGAAGCCAATCCGCCAGCAAGCGCACGGGGAGGAAGGCGAAGGATAGCGCCAGGCAAGCAAGGATGGTCCTTATCATCGAACCAACAAAGACGGCCGGAAAATCCAGGAAAAGCTATTTCTTTTTAAGCGGAGCTTCGATGATCCCCTCTTCCGTTTCCTGCTTCAGGCGGAGCTGGCCGCAGGCGGCATCGATGTCGTGACCTTTTTCCAGCCGCAGGGTCGCGGAGACGCCGGCGTTCTTGAGGATATCGCGGAAGGCGCGGCATTGATCCTCCGAGGGGCGCTTCCAATCGAGTCCCTCGACGGTGTTGTAGGGAATCAAGTTCACCTTCGCCTTCAAGCGTCGTGCGTGGCTGGCGAGGATGCGGGCTTGCTCGAGGTGATCGTTCACGCCCTCAATGAGGATGTATTCCAGCGTGAGGTGCTGCTTCTTCCGGGAATTCCAGTAGTCGAGGGCGTCGAAGAGCTCGGCGGTGCCCCACTTTTTGTTCACCGGCATGATCTGACCACGGACCTCATCGGTGGCACCGTGCAAGGAGATCGCCAGGCGGATCTGCTGCGGGTGCTCCGCGAGACGCCGGATCTGCGGGACGAGCCCCGAGGTGGAAATGGTGAGGTGCCGCGCGCCGAGGTGGAGGCCCCAGGGCGAGGTGATGATCGAGATGGCCGCGAGCAGGTTGTCGAGATTCGCGAGCGGTTCGCCCATGCCCATGAAGACGAGATTGTCCACGCGCTCCCCGGAGAGGCGTTCCGCCATGAGGACCTGGCCGGCGATTTCGGCGGCTTCCAGATTCCGGCTGAAGCCAGCGAGGCCGGAGGCGCAGAACTTGCAGCCGTAGGCACAGCCGACCTGCGAGGAAACGCAGAGCGTGCGGCGATCGGAACGCTCCCCATAAAGTGCGGGGTTCGCGGGAATCAGGACGCTCTCCACGTAGCGGCCATCGTGCAGCTTGAAGAGGAACTTCCGGGTGGTATCGCCGCTGCCCTGGGTCTGCGAGTGCTCGAGGGCGTGCAGACGGAAGGAAGATGTCAGCTTTTCGCGCAGCGCCGCGGGCAGATTGCTCATGGCCTCCACCGACGCGGCTTTCTTCTTCCAGATCCAATCAAGGATCTGCCCGGCGCGGAACGCAGGTTGCCCCTCGGCGGCCAAATAGGCCTCCAGAGCGGTAGGATCGAAACCAGTCAGCGCAGGGAGCACGCCGGGAAGATGGACCGGATACGGCCCGCGGCCAATACGTAACTACCGGGCGTCTGCGGGCGGCCGCGCGTCAAGGGAGCGCTGGATCCAGGCGTCGGCTTCGTCGGCGGGGATTTTGATCCGCTCCCCGCCAATGGTGACGACATAGCGGCACTCCCCTTCAGGAATAACAAAGCTCGGGGAAATCAGAAGGGGGAGCTGCGGATCGGAATCCAGCGTGAACCCGCTGCCTAGATAGATGGGGAACTCCGGCGGAGCGGTTGGATTCGACGAATACGCCAAGCGCTTCCGGAAGGCCCTTGGTTTCATCTCATCCAATTCGGTCAAGGCCGCGGGGAATCGCCCGCCGGTTTCGTCCTGCGAGACGGCCGATTCGAGGAGCAGACCCTGCAGGGACAAGATTTCCTGACGCTGGAGTGTCTCGCCAATCGACGCTCCGCGGTGCGCCCACTTCACCTTCGCGAGTTCATTCACCTGCAAGATCACCCCGGGAACCAGAAACGAGATGACGAAGAAGAGTGGCACCATCAGAGCCAGCGCGAGTGTGCCGGCTGGCGACCACTTCCGGTTTCTACGCTTCGCCCACCCGCGAAGGAAAAAATGGGCGACGAAGATCGCAATGAGAAGCGCGAGGAGCCCCGGAATCCATATGCCCGGATCGATGTCGAGCTTCGTGAGGTTCTCCCGAAGGAAGAAGAACCATCCGGCGACCAAACGAAGCACGACCTCCCCATAGCCCCATACCAATTGGAGAACGACGGAAAGGATGACCACGAAGAGACCCAGCACGCAGGCAACACCACCCGCCCTTAGCAAGAGCTTTGCGACCGAAGAGAGAGGAGAGAGGCGGTCTTCACTCATAGGAGGCGGGATCTTGGGCGGACATCGCCCGGTATTTCTCAAACCACTCCTGGAACTCCCGCTCGTAGATGATGCGGCAGAACCCCGATTCGAAGCCGATGATCATCCGGAGCTGATTCCGGATCGGCGGGGAAATGAGGACCGGGACGTCTTCGCGGATCGGCGGTGCTCCGGGACGCACCAGCAGGAAAGGCTCCTTTGCCCGGCCCGCACCGGGGCTAATCGATGTCTCCGGGCATCGGGGACCGAGCTTTTCTTCCAGCTCCCGCAAGCTATCGGGCGGGCGGCCTTCAGCTTCGCGGAATTCTTCCATGGCCAGCATGAGCATGCGCGTGTGGTTCATGATGACCGTGCGCTTCACATCCTTGCCGCTGTTCACGATGAATTCGTCGTCCGCGAGCCACACGAGCTGATGGACGATCCCGCTGATCGCGATCGCGGCGACGCTTCCTAGCAGAAGCAAGGAGATCACGGCGAGGGTCTGCGGCAAGCGCCACGCGGTCTCGCGTTCGTTCGCGGCCAGCCACCAGCCGATGAAGCGATGCGTGAGAATCACCACTACGGCGAGGCAGGCGGAGATGCCGACGAGTTGCCCCCATGGAGGCGACAGGCCGGGCACGACGGCAATAAGATGGAGGATCCATCCGAAGAAGAAACGAAAGGGCAACTCGAAGACGAAAACCAAGGTCGTCATCGCCGCGAAGACGAAAAGCAGGGCAGCGATACCGAGGATGGCCAGGATCCACTTCAGCTTGGAGAAGCGCGCCGGCTCGAGAGCCATGTCTTCCTCTTCGCTCATTTTTTGAACTGGGCGTTGAGGTCTTTCTTCAAGGTTCCTTCCGCACGGTCTTCGATGGTTCCGTCGGCCAGCAGCACGAAGCGCCGGGGGCCTGCGGCAGACGGTTCGTAGACGAGGATCTCGCGCCCGCCTCCGGGCCGGACATCCGGCATGAGGCAATAGAGGCCACCGCCGCGGAAGCGCCAGAGCTGCGGATCGATGCCTTCAACCAACGGTCCGGGGGGAGGATTGCCGTCGTGTTGTTTGGCGTATGACCAGATGGCATCCTGAAGCGCCCTCATCGACGCACGGCGTTCCTCCTTGGTGAGTGTCGCCACGCCTCCTTCGCGGGTGCGATAGCCGACGCCCTGCTTTTCCCACGCGCCGGGCGTGAGCAACTCGCGGGCGCCGGAGATCATGGTGAGCACGACGTAGAAGAGCAGGCCGGAGAGAACGACGAGGCCAAGCGCGCGGCGGTAGTCGAGTTTGGGAAGGATCGTGAAGTTCTTGCCGAGGTAGTTCCAGAGCAGCTTCACCGCCCAAGAGACGACCAGGAAGGCAAAGAGGAAGAAGGACAGGGCATCCAGCCTGGCGCGGGCGATGTCCGTGAGCGTGATGACCGTCATGCCCGCGGAGGCTTGGGAAAGCGTTCCCAGCCAGATAAGGGGGATGATGAAGAAGGATTTCCGGCGAGGCATGCAGTGGGTGCTGTTCTTGCAATAAAGCCGCTCAGGGGAGGAAGGCGCAAGCAATCCGAGGGCTGGGGTTCATTTCATCCCGAACCTAGGGGCTGAGGATGGCTACGACCCTTTTGGGGGTGGAGAATACGTCCACCCCGACGACAGGAGTGTCGTCTCTCCTTAAGCTGTCGCTGCTCCTTAGGCTCCCGCGGCCAGCTGCCACTCGCGGAGGATGGGGACGTCGGCTTCGGCCCAATCGAGGGAGCCGAGGTCCTCGGGGAGGCACCAGCGGATCTCCGAGTGTTCGTGCGGATGCGGGTCGCCGCTCGTGACGGTGCAGAGGAAGGGGTGCAGGCGGATGGGGCCGCGGCCGTAGTCCCAGACGACGGGGGTTAGAGCGGTGCCGGTGGCGACGGTGATGCCAAGCTCCTCCTCCAGCTCGCGGACGAGCGCGGCGACGGGATCTTCGCCGGGCTCGACCTTTCCCCCAGGGAATTCCCATTTCCCGCCGAGGTGCTTTCCCTCCGGACGCTTGCAGGCGAGCAGGCGACCTGCTTCGTCAAGGATGAGGCCGGCGACGACGTCGATCATGGCGTGGAAAAAGAAAGGCGGGTTGGTAACCCGCTCTCCCCGGCGTTACCGGCCGTCGGCGAGGCGCTCGGCGAGCATCGCGGGCAGCCCGGCATCGAGGATCTTCTGCTGGGTCTTGGCGATGTCGTACTCGACTCGGCGGAAGACGACCATCTTGTGGTCCAGATCGTAGATCGCGTAGCACCCGCGCCAGTCGCCGTCGCGCGGTTGGCCGACGGAGCCGACATTGATGAAATACTTAGAGCCTTCCTCGATGATGATCGAGTCGGCCGGGACCTCCTGCACCTTGTCCGTCTTCACATAGACGCGGGGCACGTGGGTGTGGCCGTGGAAGCAGACTTGGGTGAACTGGTAGGAGAAGTTCGACATCGCGTCGAAGCGGTTCGTCACGTAGTTCCAGTTCGCTGGCTGATCTAGGGTGCTGTGGACCACCGTGAAATCCTCCACCTGGCGGACCATCCGCAGCCGGCGGAGCCAGACGCGCTGGTCCTCACTGAGCTGGGCCCGGGTCCACTCCAAGGCCGCGGCGGCCACCGGATTCATGGAATCCAGCGAGTGGGCACCGGAGGCGTCCTCGTCGTGGTTGCCCTTTACCACGGGGATATTCATCGCTTTGACCCGCTCCAGACAGGCGGCGGGATCGGCATTGTAGCCGACCACATCCCCGAGGCACACGTAGTCGGTGCAGCCCTGCTCATCGGCATCAGCCAGCACCACCTCGAGGGCTTCGAGGTTGGCGTGAATGTCACCAAAGAGGGCGATTCGCATGGGGAAAAGCTAAGGCGGCAGAGGCTTTAGGGGACGGTTCGGGCGGCTGTCGAGCCAAACCACGGCTAGCGGGTAAACCGTTCGCGTTCGAGCAGCTTCTCCCTTTCAAAAATGAAACTCTTCGGGTCGTCCGGGGCGATCCCGGCGCGGCGTTCCAACAGACGGATGGCGGTTTCCATCCCGTCCAGCGGGAGACGGGTGCGGATATTGGTGAAATACGCACCGAGATTGCGCAGCGCTTTCGTTTCCGAGCCAAAGATTCCGACAACCGTCTTGACCGGATCAGCCGGAGGGGATTTCCGGGCCTCAAGGGCGTACTGCATGCAAAGCAGCGTCGGGACGCGGTTTTCCGGGACTTTCAGCAGTTCGCGGATCTCGGCGAGGGTCTTGTCGGGATCCTGGCCGAGCCGGGCGTCCGCCAGCAGGCGGAACCGGTGGATCGACGCGGGAGCCTCTCCGGTCGCGACCGCCTTGGAAAAGGCGTCCGCAGCTTTGACGTCGTCGGGGAAAAAGGACGGATTCGAGCAGAAGTTCCCCAGCGCGGCCCACAGTTTCCAGTCATGCGGGTTATTCCGGGCCCCGCGTTCGAAAAACTCGCGGCCCTTTTCCGCCCAGCGGCGGGATTCCGCCTCGGCACGTAGCTTCGGGAGAGCGGGATCCGAGCGATAGGCCGCGGAGGCATTGTAGCCGACATGCCAGCCGCCGATGTCCCAGTAGTACGAGGTGCGGGGGGACAGCCGGACGGTGGTCTCCGCGTGGTCTTCCACGTCGTTCCACAGGGACTTGGTGAATTTCTCGGTGGTCTGCAGGTGGGTAAATGCGGCCACGAGCGTGCGCACCCCGGCCAAGGCGACGACCATGCTGTTCTGGCCGATCTTCTCCTTCACATCGATGTCCAGCGGCTCCTCCAGCAGGCCCTGCTGGCGGAAATCGCGGGTCAGCGCCTGCTCGAAGGGCATGCGCAGGGCACCGGCGGCCGCGATCACACCGACCGCGGCAAAGATGGAGCGGATCCGCGACTTCATCTCAGAATTCCTTTCCGGCGAAGACCAGCCACGAGACGAAGAGATGGAGGATCACGTAAAACGCCGTCAGCCCGATCAAGCTGCCAATGGCGGCCGGCGGCAGCGCGATCCCCTGCACGACGGAGTCCACCACGTTGTACAGCTTGAAGTCCGGGAAGATCACGGAAAGCGTCATGCCGCCGAGTCGCTCCAGGCGGCTCGCTCCCTCCCCATTGAGGAAAACCTCGCGGGCGTCCGCTTGGAAATTCCCGATGAAATAGACCAGCACCGCCGTGATCGTGGTAAAGAGCGTGCTGGTAGAGAACGTCGAGAGCAGCAAGGCGGTGGAGGCAATGACCGCGGACCTCAGGAAAACCGCGAGGCTCGCCCCGTGAAGCCCCCAGGTGGCTCCCTGTTTCAGGATATCCTGCCGCAGCGCCTCCCGCTCGTCGGCGGGCCAAGCGGCGGCGAGCCCGTTCAGCTGCTCGTTTACCAACAGGTTCGCGCGGATCGCCAGGACGCCGGTCATGAGAAGATCCATGACGAAGAGCGAAACGAAGATCAGCAGCAGCACGCCGCCCAGCTTTCCGATCAGGTAGTCGAGCCGGGGCACCGGCTTGGCGAGGATGGTGTAGAGGGTGCGGTCCTCCACGTCCTTTGGCAGCAGCAGGGCGGTCGCGACGATGCCAAGAACCACCGAAAAGAGGGTCATGACCCCCAGCGAGACGCTGCGGATCGAGCGCAGCACATCGGCGCCTTTCAGGTCCGGGCGGCCCATGTCCTGGATATCCAGCAGATTGCTGCACAGCAGCACCACCGCGAAGATGCCGAGGAAATAGAACACCTTCATCCGCACCAGCTGGGTGAAGGTATGCATCGCGATCACGCCGATGCGGCGGGGATTGAGGGGGCGATTCTTCGCGGGACGGCTGCTCATGGCGCGGGAAATCAAGGGTCGCGGCGATCGACGGTTTCCTGGAGGAAGAGGCGCTCCAGCGTGGTTTTCGGGCGACCGGAGCGAAGAACCTCGGCGCTGGCATCCGCCGCGACGAGTTCGCGGACCTTTGCCACCAGTTCCGGCGAGGCATCCCGCAGGATGATCTCGGTCTGATCCTCCACCGAGAGAAGTTCTTCGAGCGGCCCCTCTTTCACCATGCGACCGCGGAAAATGATGCCGACTCGATCGCAGACCTCCTGCACCTGTTCCAACAGGTGGGAGCAGAGGAAGACGGTGATGCCGCGCTTCTTCAGATCGAGGATCAGGTCCCGGATCTCCCGCGAACCGATGGGGTCCACCCCGGCCGTCGGTTCGTCCAGGATGACGAGCCGCGGTTCCTGGATCAGCGCTTGGGCGAGGCCGATCCGCTGGAGCATGCCCTTCGAGTATCCGCCGAGCCGGCGGTCGCCCGCCCCGGCCAGATCCACGAGGTCCAGCAGCTCCTTCACCCGGCTTTCCAGAGTGGCACCGCGCAGGCCGCAGAGTTTCCCGTAGAATCGCAGGGTTTCCGCGCCGCTGAGGTGCTTGTAGAAATAGGGATTCTCCGGCAGGAAACCCACTTCCTGCCGCGAATCGACCTGCAGGGAATCATTTCCAAAGATCCGGCAGGTGCCGGAATCCGGCCTCACCAGGCCGAGCAGCGCCTTCATGGTGGTGGATTTCCCCGAGCCGTTGGGCCCGATCAGGCCGTACACTTCGCCGGGCTCGATGCGGATGGAGACGCGGTCCACCGCGAGGAGCGGCTCCTTGCGCCCCGCCGGGCGGAACATCTTCACGAGATCGGTGATTTCTACGGCGGGGTCCATGGGTGCGCGCGGAGGATAGAAAGCAGAGCGATGCAGGCAACGTGTTTCGCCGATCGAATTGAACCGGCTGTGACACGGGAGTTCTTGTCAAAGGTGCGGAGTTATGCACGCTCGACGACAAGTTATGAAAAAGCTCCTGACTTGTTTCTCCGCGGCCTTGCTGGCCCTTCTCACGTCCTCCTGCCTGGATCATGAGGCGGTGATCAAGGTGAACAAGGACGGCAGCGGCACCATCACCGAACAGACCCTCTTCAGCGCGGAAGCGAGCGCGATGATGGAGCAGATGGCCGCCGGCCTCGGCGGCGAGGGCAAGGACCCGCTTTCCAAGATGACCGACCCCGCCACCGCCGCGGAAGCCGCCAAGAAAATGGGTGAGGGCGTGGAGGTCGAGAAGACCGAAAAGATCGACAAGGATGGCCGCAAGGGCGGTCGGGTCGTTTACAAGTTCAAGGACATCAACAAGGTGAAGTTCGTCATGGGCGGCTCGATGTCCGACGCCGGCAAGTCGATGGCCCCTCCCGGACTCACCGAGGAGAAGAAGCCGGAGCAAAAGCCGATCACCTTCCAATACGAGGGCGGCAAGCTCACCTTGGTAAATCCCCCCAACAAGCCTGCCGAAGGCGAGAAGGTGGAAAAGCCCGAGATCGACGAGCAACAACTCGCGATGGCCCAAGGCATGTTCAAGGACATGAGGATGTCCCTGAAGGTGGAGTTCCCCGGCGGCATCGCCGAAACCGACGCAACCCATGTCAGTGGAAACACGGTCACGCTCGCGGAAATGGAATTCGCCAAGCTGATCTCCGACCCCGCCAAGCTCAAGAAGCTGATGGAGCTCGACGATCCGGCCGCCGCAGCCACCGCCTTCAAGGATGTGGATGGCCTCAAGGTCGAGTCCAAGGAGACGGTGACGGTGACGCTGGAGTAATCGGAGCCGCCGGACTCCCGCCAATTTTCAAAGCAGGGTCTCCGCGGGATCCTGCTTTTACTTTGATGGCTGCCCGGGAAGGGTCGAAGCCACACACTCCGGACGCCGACCGTCTGTTAGCTTGCCCTTGCTTCAAGGCCGGTCACCGGATAGAGGGCATGGGCCTGCCACCGACAGCTTCTCCTTCTCCCATGAAACGGAAATCAGTCCTCTGTCTCGCGTCTCTATCAGCCGCCCTGACGCTTCCGGCGGCGGCTTCCTTCCACCTTTTCGAAATCCGGGAGATTTACTCGAACGGGGATGGTTCGGTGCAATTCATCGAGCTCTTCACCAGCGTCGGGAGCCAGCAGTTTCTCGCCGGGCACACCTTGGTCTTCGAGACCAATGTCGGCACCGTGAACACCTTGAACCTCGGCAACCTTCCAAGCGACACGACCAACAAGACTTTCCTCGTCGCGACTCCGAACTTCAACTCGCTCTTCGGAATCACTCCCGATTTCACCATCCCCGCGAACTTCTTCTCCGCGGGCGCGAACAACTTCATCAATTTCGCCGGGGGCACGGATCGGGTGAACCTGGGTAGCCTGCCGGTCAATGGAACTTCGTCCCTGAACGGCACGCTTGGCAACCACACGCCCACCGTCACTTCCATCAATTCGCAGGCGACCGCCACGAACTTCGCCGGCCAGACCGTGACGGTTCCTGAGCCGAACTCTGCCCTGCTGGCGCTGGCCGCGCTCGGTGCCGCGTGCTTCCGAAGAAGACGCGGCGCGCGTTAGAGTGGAATTCCCGCCGCGGAATCCCATCGACATCCCGGCGGCGTGGCTTTGTCCTTCGGGTGATGCCTGATCCTTTGCCGCTCCCCTTCTGGGCCTCCGAAATCGTTGCGCGCTATGATAGCGGCGCGGCGGGTCAATTCATCCTCCACGGGAACGTGGCCGACCGGATGCTGCTGCGCCTGCCCGAAGGGCCGAAACTCGGACGGCTGAATGATTATTTGTTAGACGTGCTGCTGCCGCGTTTCCAGGTGGTGCTCTCCTACGATCCCGGGATGGGCCTGCGGGTGGAGCGCGGGAAGGAGATCTTCGCGGAATGGCCTTCGCTGAAGGAGATCGGGGAGATGCCCTCGCTGCCCTTGCCCGCGGTGCGGGTGATCGCCCATTTCCTCCAGTATGCGCGGAACCTGCGGGCGGTCGGCGCGAAGACCGCTTCCGTGGCGGTGATCCTGCGGGATGCGCAGCTCTACGTGCCCATGCTGCCGCAATCGTTGAATCACGAGCTGAATGCGATCGCTTCCATCGTCCGCTCCTGGGGCAGCGATACGACCCTCGCCGCGCAGGGGCAGGCGGTCTTCCTGATCGCCGACCGCATCCATCACCTGCATGCGCTGGTGGCGAACAATCCGCGCTCGGCGGAGATCGAAATCCCCCTCCCCGACTCCTCCGAACTGGCAGGCGCGCTGGAGGTGCTGAAGCCGGAATGCCCGAAGGCACTGGAGCAAACGACCGATTTCGCGCGCATTGCCTCGCGGCTGGCGGGCACCTCGATCGCTGCACTGGAGGCCTTCCTCCGCCGCCGCAATCACACGGGCACGCCGCTCGGCGAAACGGACCTCGGCGAACTCAGGAAGGCACTCGTCGAGCGCGACGCAGGGGAACTGATCGAATTCATCGAGCCGGACCGCACGCTGGACGACGTCATCGGCCTTGATGGCGTGAAGAAGCGCCTGCGCCAGGATCTGGAACTCTGGCGGCAGGACGACACGGCGGCGCTGCCGATGGGCTATCTCTTCTGCGGACCGGTCGGCACAGGGAAAACCTACCTCGCCGAGTGTCTCGCGGGGGAAGCGGGTGTGCCGGTGGTGACGCTGCGGAATTTCCGCGACCGCTGGGTGGGCTCCACCGAGGCGAACCTGGAAAAGATCTTCGCCCTGCTGCACGCGCTCGGCCGCTGCATCGTCTTCATCGATGAGGCCGACCAAGCGCTTGGCCGCCGCACCGCCGGCTCCGGGGACTCGGGGGTTTCCAGCCGCGTTTACTCGATGCTCGCCGCGGAAATGTCCGACACGCGGAACCGCGGGAAGATCCTCTGGGTGCTGGCCTCCAGCAGGCCGGATCTCATTGAAGTGGACCTCAAGCGACCGGGCCGCATCGACGTGAAGGTGCCGATCTTTCCGACCGCGACTCCGGAGGAAGGCATGGTCCTGTTGGGCGCGCTGTGCAAACGCCGGGGTATCCCGCTCGATGAGGCGGCAAAGTCCGCCCTGCTCCCGCTGGTGCCGCCTTGGCTCACCCCGGGGGCCGCGGAAGCGCTCGCGGTGAAGGCGTATCGCTTCACCCGCACCGGCACGCCTGCTGCCGGGGATGCCCTGCGCGCCAGCCTGCAAGGCTATCGGCCGCCGGTCGATCCCGCGATCATCCGTGCGCAGATGCAGCTGGCCGCGGAGGAAGCGACGGACGCGGAATTCGTGCCGGAGGAGGTGAACCGCTACCTCAGGGACCCGTGAACGAAACCGGCGATGGTCTTCCTAACCGCCCTCGGATGCTCGTGCCCTAACCGAGCTCCGTTCCGACCGGATCGGCCGCTGCGAGATCTCCCCTAGCGGCTTTCCAACAATCTATCGGCTCGCATCTTGAAAAACGGGATTGAAACCGGGCGGCAAATGTGGTGAAAATGACTCTTTCTAACCCCCCAGTTTCATTCCCCCCTCTTCCTAACCACCCGAAAGTGGCACGGCATCCGCTTCCCCCCGATGCTCCTAACAGTGGATTTTGGGGTTGCCGCCCCCATACGCGATCCCGTAGAAACCGGAGTCTCGAATAACGCGATTCATTAATTATCAAGTTCGCCAAACTAAATCGCATGCTTTCTCGCCTCGCTCCCGCCGCCGCGCTTGTCGCCCTGTTTCTCTCCAGCTGCGCCTCGGATTCGGACCTGACGGTTCTCTCCAAGTCCCGCGCGAGCGCCTATGCTTCCAACTCTTACGGAAGCAGCGGGATGTTCTCTCAAGCAGGAGGCTACACCACCGCACAGCCTTCCCCGGCCCTCGCCCAGCAAGCCTCCGCCAAGCCGAAGGACAAGCATGGAATGCCTTTCTACAAGGCTTCCGAGCGCAACCGCTTGGTGCGCACGACCGCTTACACCTGCTCCGAGTCGGATCACATCGAGTACGGTTCGATGAATGCCGCTGGCACGCCGCTGCGCTACACGGACCGGGTCCGCAGCGCCGCTGCCGATTGGGCCGTCTATCCGGTAGGCACCGTTTTCCGCATCAAGGGGATGCCCCAGCTTTTCGTGGTGGATGACTACGGCTCGGCCCTGACCGGCACCGGCACCGTGGACATTTACACCCCGTCCAAGGCGCACATGGGCGTCTGGGGACGCCGGAATGTCGAGCTGACCGTGGTGCAATGGGGCTCCTACGCCCGCAGCGCGGAAATCCTCGCCAAGCGGACCCATTTCCCACACTGCGCGCAGATGTATGCCGCGATCAACCGGATGAGCTCCGGCCGCACGGCTGCCACCGCTTCCCGCTGAGGTCTGCCATGACCCGCGCCGAACGGGCCGCCCATGTGGACCGGCGGCTCGCCGAACTCTATCCGGAGACCCCGATCCCGCTTGATCACCGGGATGCCTATACCCTGCTGGTGGCGGTGCTGCTCTCCGCGCAATGCACCGACGCCCGGGTCAATACGGTGACGCCCGCGCTCTTCGCCCTGGCTGACACGCCGGAAGAGATGGCGGAGGTGCCGGTGGAGAAGATCAAGGAGATCATCCGCCCCTGCGGCCTGTCCCCGCGCAAATCCCAGGCAATCCGCGATCTCTCCCGGATCCTGGTGGAGCAGCATGGAGGAAAGGTGCCCGCGGACTTCGAGGCACTGGAGGCACTCCCCGGGGTGGGTCACAAGACGGCCTCCGTGGTAATGGCCCAGGCCTTCGGCGTTCCCGCCTTCCCGGTGGATACCCACATTCACCGTCTGGCGAAGCGCTGGAAACTGACCGAGGGGAAGAATGTCGAGCAGACCGAGCGGGACCTGAAGAAGCTCTTCCGGCGCGAAAGATGGAATGCCCTCCATCTCCAAATCATCTTCTACGGACGTCAGCACTGCTCCGCCCGCGGCTGCGACGGGAAGTCCTGCCTGCTCTGCGGGGAACTTTTTCCCCCGAAGCGGTAGGCGCATCCTTCCCTTGCAGGTCTCCATCGCCTTGGCTTTGATCTGTCGTGATTTCGCGATGAACCGTCACCTCCTCCGACCCATCGCACCCGCCATCGCCATGGTGGCATGGATGCCTGCGGCGGGTGCCCAGGCTCCCCGCGATGCCCAGGCTTTGAATGCGGAGGCCCTCGCCACGATGGAGGCAGGAAAGTGGGAAGAGGCGCTTCAGCTTTTCGACCGCTGTATCGAGCTCCACGGCACCGACGCACTTGCCCGCTTCGGCCCGTCTTTCGGCGTGACGTGGTATCGCAAGGGAATCTGCGAAATGCGGCTGAAACGCCTGGAGGCGGCGGCGAAGTCCTTCGAGATCTGCTACCGCGACTTCCCGAACCAAGGGAAGACGGAGGAGAATGCTTTCAACAAACGCGCCCTGATCCGCTGGGGTGAGGTCGCCCAAGCCATGGGCAACCACACCGAGGCCATCCGGCTCTTCAAGAAGTTCCTTGAGGAGCGGGACAAGTCGAAGGAACCCTTCGAACCGGGCTCGTTCTACATCCAGCTCGCGCTTTGTCATCTGGCCACCGGGGACGTCGCGCAGGGCGCGGAGAATCTGGAGACCGCGGTGAGGAGCAAAAAGAGCTTCAACACGCCGGTCTCCGGAATCGTGGCCGCCCTCCAATCGCTGGTGGAAGCCGCGATCGCTACGAAAGACGAGGCGACCCTGACGGCCTTCCTTGAAGGCAACCGCAAGGATCTGTCGATCGAACCTCTCCTGATGGCGACCTACGCGCCTTCCTTCCTCCGCATGGCGACGGAGGCGATGGGGGCGGGCATGGACAAGGCAGCCCTTGATCTCTTCCAGCTCATCCCGCCCAGCGACAAGATCGCCGAAGTCCTGAAGGCGAAGATTACCGGCATGGGTGAACAAGCCAGCGTGGTGGAATCCGGTCACACGCTGGTCAAGGCCGACCTGCAAGCGACCCTTGATGCACTGGAGAAGGCCAAGCACGACGGCACCTGCCACGACGCCATTCAACTCGGTGCGACTGCGATCATCCGCGAACGGCAGGGCGATCTCCGCAGCGCCTACGCGGCGTATGAACAGCTGGAGCAACAGTTCCCGCGGGCGGCCGAACGCGAGACGCATCTCTTCAATCTTGTCCGTACCGGGGCCGCCATCGGCGAAAAATCAGCAGCGGCAAAATACGGCCCGCAATTCCTCGAGGCCTTCCCGGACTCCAAGCAAGCCGCGGGCGTGCGGCGGCTGATGCTGGTCTCTCTCTTCCAGTCAGGGGACCATGCCGCGTGCATCAAGGTCGCCTCCGAGCTTTTGCCGAAAGTGGCCGAAGGCTCGCAGGACCACGATGTGTGTTTGCACATCTTGGGAGCCAGCCTCCAGCAATCCGATCGCTTTGAAGAAGCCCAGCCGCTGCTCGACCGGCACGCGACGCTCTATCCCCAGAGCCAGTTCGCCCAAGCGGCCCTTTATTTCCAGGCAGCCAATCAGGTCCGGCGGGAACAGTGGGACGAGGGCGCGAAATTGTTGGATGCCTATGCCACCAAGTATCCGGACCCGGCGTCGAACCCCTATTGCGCGCTGGCGCTGCTCGACCGGGCCGAGTGCCATGCCGCGAAGGCGGAGGACGCCGCCGCCCTGGAAAAGATCGGACGGATCGAGAAGGAGTTTCCGGATGCTCCGGTCATCGCCTCCGCACTTGGATTGAAAGGCGATCTGCTGCTCAAGGAGAGCAAGCCCGCCGAAGCGGAGGCATGCTACAAGCGATCGCTGGAAATTTCCGAGTCGGCTGGCAACCGGGTGGCCGCGGCCGAAGCGATTTCCCGGCTCGTCTCCCTGCTTTCCAGCCAAGGGAAGACTCGGGCCAAGGATGCCGCGGGGTATTGCGATCGCTTCTGGAAGAGCTACGCGGACCTTGCCTCCGTTCGTACCAAGATCGTCGTACTTCAGCCGGCGATCCTGGAGCAGGCGGGCCGCTCGCAGGAAGCATTGGACAGGCTGCGTTCTTCGATCATCGAGGCGGCCTCGAAACCCAACGATGGCTCCCTGGAGCCCGCCATCCGCGAGTATGCACGGCTCTATGCCGAGAAGAACGGAGTCGAAGCACTGGGCCAGCACTTCCGCGAATTTCCGGAGATTCACCCGGACGACAAGGTCACCCGGGCACTCCTGCGCATCGCCATCATCGGGGTGGTCGAAGAACAGCTGGGGCAGGGAGACGATGCCACGAAGGCCAAGGCCGATGCCTTGATGAAGACCCTTTTCCAGCAGTTGAAGAGCGAGTTCGAGCCGAAGGATTTGCCCGCGGGGATCCTCGTCCGGACGGGAGATTTCCTCCGCTCGAAAACCTCCGCCCCGCGCCAGGCCCTTCCTTACTATGACGAGGCCCTCGCGCGGGGGGATTCGGCGGTTCGTTTCCCTTCCCTGTTGGGGAAGGCAGCCGTGCTTGCGGAGGGAAGCAAGGAGGAGCGGGAGGCGGCCATCAAGGATCTGGAGACGATCTTCGCCGATTCTCCGAACGTGGCGGAAAAGGAGGAAGCCCTCTACTGGCTCGTCATGACGAAAATGAAGGCCGGTGATTTCGCGGGAGCAGGGAACAGCGCCGAGCGCTATCTGGCCCATGATTCCGGATTCCACCGCCATGTCCCGGAAGTCCGGCTGGCGCTCGCAGGATCCTATCAGGAACGGAACATGGTGGCCGAGGCACTCGCCGCCCACGAACGGGTGTGGCGGGAACACGAGGCGGTACCGAGTGTCTCCAATCCCGCGATGCGCGCGTGGATGCTCCTCTCCTGGGCTCGCCAGGCCCCCGCAACAGACGGAGCCCGCAGCGACCGTCAGGCCGCCTACGAGGAGGGCTCGGCCTTCCTTGAAAGAACACGCCCGCTCTACGAAAAGATGGCCTCCTTCGATCAGGAGACATGGCTGGAGATCGAGAAGCTTGTCGGAGAATACGGGGGCTCCACGGACGTGAAGCGGCTCGCGAAAACCGCGCCCGCCCCGAAGTAAGGAGAGCGGCTTTTCAAGCCGCCCCCTCGGCCCAGCGGGTTGCGAACCCGCTCTCCCGAGATCAATCGAGGAACTTCCCGGGATTGAGGATCCCCTGCGGATCGAGCGCATCCTTGAGCGCCTGATGAACATCAAAGGCGACTTCTCCCAAGGCTTGGCGGATCCATGGTTTCTTGGCGAGACCGATGCCGTGTTCCCCGGTGATCGCACCGCCATGATCCAGCACCCAGGCGAAGAGTTGATCGAGCGCGTCTTCCGCCTTCTCCCGGGTCGCGGGATCTTCATACCCGGCAACCATCAGGTTCGTATGGATATTTCCATCCCCCGCGTGTCCGAAACATGCCACGGGGATTCCCGTGTCTTCCTCCAGGCGGCGGGCGAATTCCACCAGCTCGACGAGCTTTGAACGGGGAACCACGATGTCCTCGTTCAGCTTCGTCAGGCCGGTATCACGCAGGGAATAGGAGAACTCGCGCCGGAGCTGCCAGATCTCTTCGCAGGCCGCTTCGTCCGCCGCGAGATCGACCTGAAGTGCGCCGAGGTCCTGAAGCAGCTGCTGGAGTTCCGCGATCTCGCTCTTCACCGCTGCGGGCCGGCCGTCGATCTCCACGATCAGGTGCGCCTCGCCCTCCGGCAACTTCTCCCCTCCCAAGCGCTTCCTGGCAGCGGCGAGGGTGAAGCCATCGGTGATCTCCAGTGCGGAGGGGAGGTGGCCGTGATTCAGAATGGCCTGCACCGCCCCCGCAGCCGCCGGGAAATCGCCGAAGACCGCCGCAAGCATTGCCCGCGCCGGGGGCTTCGGGATCAACCGGAGCGTGACCTCCGTGACGACGCCGAGCATCCCTTCCGAGCCGGTGAAAAGTCCGCACAGATCGAAGCCGGTCTTGTTCTTGTGCACCCGGCCTCCGACACGCATCACGCGACCGTCTGCCAGCACGACCTCGAGGCCGAGCACGTAGCTGCGGGTCACGCCATACTTCAGGCAACGCGGGCCGCCGGCATTCGTGGCGATGTTCCCGCCGATCGAGCACTCTTTCAGCGATGCAGGGTCCGGCGGATAGTCCCAGCCGACCGCTCGCGCCGCCTGCTGCAGCTCCACCGTGATCACTCCCGGCTGCACCACGGCCACACCGTCGGCCGGATTGATCTCGATGATCTTCTTCATCCGCGCCACCGAGAGCACGATCCCGCCTTCCACCGGCACGCAGCCGCCCACGTAGCCGATCCCCGCTCCGCGGGTCGTCACCGGGATTCCTTGGTCGCTGGCAAAGCGCAGCGTCTTCGAAACGTCCTGCGCCGATTCCGCAAAGACGACGATGTCCGGTCGGGCCTTCGCGTACCACTTGTCGGCGGCATGGACTTCCAGATCCGCCTCGCGGAGGGAAACCTTTCCGGGGCCAAGGAGTTCGGCCAGCTCTGCCGCCACGTCCTCCACCGACACTTCCGGGGGCTCGGCGACCGCCCCCTCCCCTTCTGCCCGCTCCTTGCGGGGGTTCCCCGCAGGTTGATCCAAGTCCTCGAAAATCGAATCATCATCGGCTTTCACGAAGTCGGCTTTGGCCGTCCCCCGGACCGGAGTGGCGTGGACGATCCAAGACGAGCGTTTGGGTGGCAGGAACACGGCCCAAATTTCACCCGTTGGCGGGTCGGGTCAATTCATAGAACGATGCAGCCCGTCACCTTCCGCGCTGCAAATCCGGAAGGAAGCTACCGGCGGCGACGCAGCAGACTGATTGCTCCGAGAAGACCCAAGAGAGCGGTGCTGGGCTCAGGAATGAAAATCCTCCAGCCGGGTGTCGTTGTTGAGTCTGTATCCGTCGTCTTCACGTTGGAGACCAACATGATCCCATACATGGGAGTGCTGTTGGTAGGATTAATCGAAATCAGGGTCGGAAGTGGATTTGAGTCATCGACCGCAAAGGTGAAGGTCGTTTTCAGAACTCCGATTTGAGCGGAATTGGCAAACGAGGTACCAGTGCCGATCATGACAAAGATCTCATCACCAGCCAAGGATGAGCCCCCCAGCGTCTCGGACTGAAAGGACGAGAAGATGCTACGATCTCCGTTGGCACCTGCGCCGTTGAAGGCAAAGGCATTACCGAATTGGTCCCAGCTATTTACCCACTCTCCGGTATCGGTAATCCCACCGAAGTCCTCGATGTCAAAGGTGCCGAAGGCGATCACTCCGCTCCCCGCAGAGATGCCGCCCCCGCTAGAAAAGGGCGTCCCGCTGAGAGTCCCGGCTCGGAAGGTGAATCCCTGCATCGTCTCGAAACCAGAAGCCCCGGCCCCGCTTCCATTGCCAAAGGTGTAGGAAGCTCCGGAAGCTTGGGTGATCGGGCAAACAAACGCCAAGGCCAGCAGAGCTCCACGAAAGGTAACGTTCATTGCATTCAGGCAGTTGCGATCATCCAGCCTCGCGGTGACATCCGCTGTCTCAACTGCAGCCACCTAACAGTTTGGCATCCGGCCGTCCATATCCCCTACGTGAAATTCCGCGAAGATCGAGCCAACTCTCCACCGCGAAGCGGGCCCGGCCATTGGCCTCTTTTCTTCGGAGCAGTCAGCCCATCACCCTCGCAATCCGTTCCCTTGGGGGAGCCTCTCCATCTCAACAAGACCCCCCAAACGAAAAGGGGCCGCGCACTCGCGCAGCCCCAATAAATTTCGTCATGAAATTCAATCGTCAGCAAGTAACCAGCTCACCGACGGGGGAGTTCTCGCAGAAATCCGCCCCCTTGTCTTGTCCCTAAGATTTGGGACACGCTCCCGGCCGCGCCCTACCGGAGTTCGGGGGCGGAATTCCCCCCGACCTTCTTCCTCCGAATCAATCTCACCGTCAAAAAACGAAAAGGGGCCGCGCTTTCACGCGGCCCCAATAAATTTCGTCATGAAATTCAATCGTCAGCAAGTAACCAGCTCACCGACAGAGAATGTTTCGCACAATCCGTGAACTTTGTCTTGTCCCTAAGATGTGGGACACGCTCCGGACCGGGGGGCCGGAAAAATCAGGACAAGTCCAAAAGCCCGCGCCGGATCGCCTCGCTCACCGCGGCGGGAAGATTGCGGACGTGGAGCTTGTCGAAGCAGCGCTTGATATACTCGGTGACCGAATGCTGGCTGATCCCCAAGTGATCGGCCACCTCCTGGCGCGTCAGGCCCTTGGCGGAGAGCTGGAGGACATCGCATTCACGGGCCGATAGCGCTTCCGCCCCCGGGATCGGGCTCAGACGGCGGAAGGTTTGCAGGATCATCCCCGCGATCTTCGGGTCCAGAGGGGTTCCCCCCGCCAGGACTTCCTCCAAAGTGGCGATCAACCTCGTGGCGCTCCCGGCTTTCACAAGATAGCCGTGGGCACCGGCTTCCAGCGCCGCGAAGACCTTTGCTTTGTCCGTGAACGCGGTCAGCACCAGCACCTGCACCCGTGGGGCGAGCTCACGGATCTGCCGGATCCCATCGACCCCGCTCATCCCGGGCAGACCCAAATCCGAAAGCACGAGGTCCACGGCCAAGCCGCCGCGGATCGCTTCAATCGCATCCTCCATCGTGGAGAATTCCCCCACGCATTGATAGCCGCGATCCGAGAGAACCATCGACACCGATTCCCGGAAATCGGCGTGATCCTCGATAAGGATGAGGCGGATCTTCTGGTTCTCGGCGCGGGATTTGGTTGGGGAGTCCTCGCTCAATGGAAAGACTCATAGGCGCTCCCGAAAGGCTCCGCAATCGAAGCTTCGCGGCAATTCCGGCCTTGGGAGCGAGTCAATTGCGGCTCTTTGGTCCCAAGGGAATGACCAGTTCCAGTTTCGTCCCTTTTCCAAGGTGACTTTCCACGGAGAAAGCCGCGTTCAGGGCTTCCACCCGTTTCCGCAGCGCGCGCAGGGTCGAGGAAGCCTCTAGCCGCTCCGGAGAGATCCCGCAGCCATCGTCTGCCACGGTCAGCCGGAATTCCTTCGGATCGCAGACCACGGTGATCTCGACCCGTTCCGCCCCGGCGTGACGAAGGATGTTGTGGAGGGCTTCGCGGAAATAGAGAAAAAGATGGCGGTTGGTATCGTCCCCCATCTCGCACTGCCACGCCGCTTCGTTGGCGGTGAACTTCCATTCCTGGGGTTCCAACATGATCGAGCAGGTCTCCCGAAGGTGCTCGATCGTCGCGATCCGGTGGTCGCCCCCCGGCCGGAGCAGCCAGACAATGTCACGAACCGCGCTAACTGTTTCAGCGGCAATTCGTTGTATGCGCTTTAGCTCGCTGGAATGACCGGCACGACTTTCGGCAAGATCGGCCAGCATCTGGATGCTGCCGAGGTTGCTCCCCACCTCGTCATGGAGATCGCCGGCAATCCGGTCGCGCACCTCTGCAAGCTGGCGCTTTCCGCGGGCCCGGTAACGGATCGGCAGCGCGACAAGGAGCACGGCCGCCACGCCCCCGAAAATCGCGAGCGAGGTCAGCCCGGTCCTCCGCCATCGATCCACGATCCTGGCTGCCTCATTCCGCAATTGATAGCGCCTTGCACCGAGTTCCACGCGATGATCCAAGGCCAGCAACCAGGCTCGGTCGGAGACCAATTTCCCGTCCGGGCCGAAGCCATCCGTCAGGCTTGCGGTGCTCCAGAACTGGGTTCCCGAGCCAATCATCAGGCCGGTGCCACTGGAAGTCCGGAGGGGACTTCCCTCGGCAAGGTTCTTCTCCCCTTTCAGGACCTCCACCTCGCTGAGAGCAACGAAAGCGGGGAAACTATCATAGGCCTTCCAGACCTCCGTCGCATTGATCCTCACATAGCGGCCGGTGCAATTGCCCAAGGGCACCAAAACCGGATTGTGACCGGGGTTCCCGATTTTCACCGTCACCTTCGGCGGCGGTTCCGGCTCGGAACGCTGGGGTGGCCGGTCGAATACCTGGACCGAAAGACTTTTGGGAAATCCGAAGCCGCTTGGGAGATCGGAGGTCGGTCGTTTCGCGGGGAATAGACGGATCGCATCGAAGTCCTGCGACTGGCGTAGATCGATCTCCAACCAAACAGGCCGCGGGGATGGCGTGGGGACTTCCGCCATCCAACCGACATTCTGATGCGGTCCCGCGGGAATCTCCGGCAAGCCCAAAGGCGTCTGGCCATCGACAAGAAACGAGTTACTCCACTGCCAAGGAGCAGGAGAGGGAGATCCCCCCAGAGAGCGGATGCTGCCACCCAACGCCAGGTTCCGATCTCCCTCAAAGGCGAGGGCCTCTGCCCATGCATGCACGAAGGTTTCCGAAATGTCGGGATCGAGCCGCAGCTTGCGGGCTGAGATCTTCAATCCCGCGGCGATGACCGGCGTCTTGGTCGGAAATACAAAAGGAGCACCGGCGCGCACGGGATCCGACCAGACATCGTGCAGGTCGGCCACTTTGGCGATCACGGCATCGTTTGCATCCAGCAGTTCCACCACGAAGGAATCCGGCATGCCAAACTGCGGCTCGAGTCCCTCCACCCCGTAGCGGCGTGCGGGAACCAATGCCACGAGGTCTACCGTCCCGGGCACCGGGAAGCGGACCGAAACCGAATACTCCACCCCTTCAGGGGGCTCCGGATGGCTATGGAAGCTCGCGAAGCCTCCGCTCCCGCCTTGATCCGAAACCGGTACGTCCGGCAAGCTGGGCAGCTCGGCATCAATCGCCGAAAGCTCCTTCTCAATCTTCTCCAGCCGGCCGGACAAACGGTCAGCGAGACGATACTCCCAAGAGACCTCGTCCCCGTGAAGAAGTGACGGAACCAAAGGGAGAAGGATCAGGAGAAAGCCTCGCCGCCAGATCATGTGGTCGAATCTTAGTTCCCGAAATTCGAGCAAATCCAGCTCCGTCCCCGAAAGAGCTCAATCGTGTGCCGAGCGAGCCGAAGCACCGCCCTGGTCAATCTGCTCCTTGGCTCAAAGCAGGCGGTGCTGTCGTATGCCGCTCTCCTCGTAGCGGGACTTGAGCTTCCGCGTTGGGCCTATCTACGACGGCGTAGCAAGCCGATTGCACCTAGCAGGCCGAGAAGAGCAGCACTTGGTTCCGGTATCCCCAGCTGCCATCCCGGAGTCACGCTATTGTCCACGTTGGCCGTTTGGACGTTCGCGACCACGGACCCATACAAAACCTGGCTATTGGCCGGGGAAATCGTAAGCACGTTCGGAAGCGGGTTCACGTCTTGGGAGGGGTCGAAGATGAAGGAGCTCTTTACCACCAGAAAGTCGGACGAGTTCAGCAGTGTGGTGCCATTTCCAACAAAGAGATAGATGAAGTCACCGGCATTGCTCTCCTCGGCACCGCCCGCTCCAAGCGTCCCTATCTGGGCCGATGAAAAAACACTGCGGGCACCGGTAGGACCGGCGAAATTGAAGGCAACCGAATTTCCGAATTGATCGAAGAGCGAGAGCAGGTGGGTTATGGACGTTACGCCGCTCAGGTCATCGGTGCTGAAGGAACCGAAGGCGACAACGCCCGGGCCCGCGGAGAACCCACCACCAAGGGGGAAGGCCGTGCCCGCGGTAGTGCCGGCGCGGAAGGTGCTACCGTCGCGCGTCTGGATGCCCGCGGCGAGCGATCCGCTGCCGTTATTCAAAGTGTAAAGTGCGGCCGATGCGGACGACCACGCCATCGTGGCGATGACAAAGAGAGTTCGGGGGAGATTCATATGGTGGGAGGTGATTTTGAGGGTTTTGCCGTGGTCGGGCGAGCACCCTTGACCTCTGCCGGTGCGCAACCGCTTCCATCATCGGAGGCGCCATGGACAGTCATTCCACGGATCCCGGATGAATCCGGCCAGTGTTCTTGAAGTCTTTTCAAGCTACGCGGGTTTGCAGCAACACCACAAGAAGATCTGCTTACCCTGATATCTGAAAATCAAAAGGGTGAAGCACTTGCGTGCTTCACCCTTCGAGATTCGTTGATTCTGAAACTAACCTGTCTTAGCGACGGCGGCGGATCAGACCGATTGCACCAAGCAGGCCGAGAAGGGCTGCGCTTGGTTCCGGAATCCCCAGCTGCCATCCCGGAGTCACACTAGTGTTCACGTTGGCCGTTTGGATGTTACCAAAGGCCGAAGATGAGTTCTCCCAAGACCGCCTAAGGATCGAGCATGCAAATCGGCGTACCCTCGTCGCAACCAAATCGAACTAGCGGCGGCGGCGAAGGAGACTGGCAGCACCAAGAAGGCCGAGAAGGGTCGAACTCGGCTCCGGAACCCAAATCATCCAGCCGGGAGTCGTGCTCAAATCATTGTCCGTCGTCTGGACGTTGGAAACCACCAGGCCTTGAAAGACGGGTTGAGTATTGGTGGTGTTGATCGAAAGCACATTCGGCAGAGGATTGTTATCCTGAGCCTCATCGAAGATGAAGTTTGTCTTCAAAACCATGACGGCAGTCGACGTCACCACGGTGGAACCGTTGCCAATGACCACGAAGATCTCGTCACCCGAGAGGGTCGAGCCCGCAACTGTTTCAATCTGGGCAGACGAGAAAATGCTACGAGCGCCCGTCGGACCCGCGACATTGAAATCAACCGTACCGCCGAACTGATCAAAGAGCGCCAGAAGCTGGGATGCGCTCGTGATACCGGAAAAGTTTTCGTTGTCGAAGGTACCGAAGGCAACAACACCACCGCCTGCGGAGACGCCGCCACCGGCTGCGAACGGGGTTCCCGCCGTGGTGCCGCTACGGAAGGTGCTACCGGCCATCGTTTGTATACCGGTTGCACTGGCGCCAGAGCCGTTATTCAACGTATAGAGGGCGGCCGATGCGGACGACCACGCCATCGTAGCGATGACAAAGAGAGTTCGGGGGAGATTCATATGGTGGGAGGTGATTTTGAGGGTTTTGCCGTGGTCGGGCGAGCACCCTTGACCTCTGCCGGTGCGCAACCGCTTCCATCATCGAAGGCGCCATGGACAGTCATTCCACGGATCCCGGATGAATCCGGCCAGTGTTCTTGAAGCCTTTTCAAGCTATGCGGGATTGCAGCGACACCGCAAGAGAATCTGCTTACCCTGATATCTGAAAATCAAAAGGGTGAAGCACTTGCGTGCTTCACCCTTCGAGATTCGTTGATTCTGAAACTAACCTGTCTTAGCGACGGCGGCGGATCAGACCGATTGCACCAAGCAGGCCGAGAAGGGCTGCGCTTGGTTCCGGAATCGGGGCCATCTGCCAGCCGGCATTCACGGACGCGTCCGTGTTGGCGGTTTGGACGTTGGCCACAAGGCTGCCAAACAAGACGGTGCCGTTCGTCGTATTCACCGAGAGCACGTTCGGAAGCGGATTGCTATCCTGAGCCGGATCGAAGGTGAAGGTGGTCTTCACGATCACGAAGTGCGTCGAGTTCAGCAAAGTGGTACCATTGCCCGCAAAGAGGAAGATCTCGTCCCCAGCGAGGGTGGAACCTGCAAGAGTCTCAGTCTGAGCGGACGAGAAGACGCTGCGAACACCCGTGGGGCCAGCCGCGTTAAACTCGACGGTGGCGCTTCCAAACTGGTCGAAAAGCGCGACAAGCTGGGTGGCACTGGTGACACCGGCAAAGCTTTCGACGTCAAAGGTACCGAAGGCAACAACACCGGGGCCTGCGGAGATACCACCTCCCGTCGGGAAGGGCGTACCCGCGGTTGTGCCGGAGCGGAACGTGCTGCCATCTGGCATCTGGATGCCAGTTGCGGTGGAGCCGCTACCATTGTTCAAGGTGTAAAGAGCAGCCGACGCGGAAGACCACGCCATCGCCGCGACAATAATAAGATACTTGGTCAGTTTCACTTTATGATTAGGTGATTGGGGATTTATTATGTGGGGAGGCTACCGCAGCTTACAGCGAAGCATAAGATGTCGGCACGTTGATCGAATAGGGCTTCGCCGCCGTCCGGTTCAGGATCAAAAGACCCCCTTCGACCGCATCGCCATCAGCAGGGTTGCCTTGGTCGTCAAACCAACCTTGGGTACCAGCACCGTCGTTGAAATAGTAGGTGGTCTTGTAAGTTCCATTCGGCTGCTGCAAGAGCACCAGATCGGCCGTTGCGATATCACCCGTGGAATCAACCGCGAGGAAATCTTGGAGCCCCGTGGTGCCAAGGGTCAACCCGACAGGAGCCACACCGTTCACATAATTATAACCCGTCGTCAGGACTGCGTCGGTTTCGACCGTCTTGACTTCACCGGTCACGACCAAATTGATGGTCGAGCCAGCAGTGCGCTGGACAAAGAATCCGTCCGCGTAGGAGAGAAGCTTGGTGTCCGCAGGATTGCCTTGGGTATCGAACCAGCCTTGGGTGCCAGCACCATCGTTGAAGTAGTAAACGGTGTCGAAAGCGCCGCCAGCATTCGGGATAAGGAGGAAATCCGTTCCCGCGAGGCTGCCATCGTTGTCATCGCCAAGGCCCGCGGAGTTGGTTGCTCCGAAAATATCGCTGACGGTCGCAGCCTTGCGAAGCTTGTAGGTCGTGGTTCCCGGAGTCACCAAGGCGGTGATGTCGTTCGGGGTCGTCAGGACACTACCGGACCATGCGGACACCTCTTGGATCGTTCCATCCGCGAGTTCCAGAATGTAGGTGGAGCCAGCCGTAAGCAGCGTGGTGAAATTGGCTTCGTTGTCAGTCACCGACGTTGCGGATTCGGCATCCAGCACACCCGCCGACACAACGGAGCTGTGGACATTGAGGCCCACCAGAGTGAACTGGCTCGGAGGAAGCGCCTTGGTGGTGTAGCCCACCGGCGTGGTGGACGCAGCTTGCGCCGCTCCGACAGCAAATAGCGCTCCAAGAAGCGCAAAAGGGATGATTGGTTTCATGACGAGACTGGGTTTAGGTTCGGTTTTCGATTTCGTCGAGGAAAAATCACGGGGAGGGGTGACGGGTTCGTCACGGTACGCATTTTCCCGACAAATTTTTCTCTTACACTCCACATTCACCACTAATTCCGGGGACTTCGCAAGGAATTTTTAGGTCAGTCTTAAACCTAAGTTTTTCAACGGGTTACAGGGGGGAAATCCGGCCATTTCACCTCGCTGGGATGCGTGGAGTCCTTCCGCCACGTCCCATTTTCGAGGGACAAGGGATTCAAAAAAAATCTGGAGCCACCCACCAAAATTCGGACTGGAAGGTCCGCCAGCCAAAGCGGGTAGCGCCGGAATCGTCCGCTTCCGGAGATCCCTAGGGAAATCAGACCCCGTTGGAAGCTTCCGCCTTCCCTTTTTTTTAGATTTTTTGACTCGCTCGCAAAAAATCCCGAAGGATTCGTGACGCGTCTGCCTCTGAAGGCGCTGTGCTCTACCTAGACTCGGCTTCGACTCGGCGACACCCGAAGGAGAGAAAGCGGCCATTCCCCTTTCCTGCCCCTTTACCAGTCGGTGACAGCGCGGAAATGATCCATGCGCTCCTTCAGCGCGGCTTCATCCAGCTGCTCGAGCTTCCGGGTGGAAAATGCCTCGCAGGTGAACGAAGCCAACACGGAACCGTGGACGACCGCGTGACGGAGCGTTTCGAAATCCGGTGACGTGGAACCCTTGGCCGCAAGATAGCCCGCCAAGGCACCGAGGAAGCTGTCCCCGGCACCGGTGGGATCCACAACCTCTTCCAGCGGATACGCGTGGCTGCGGAAGAACAGTGGCATTTCGCCGGAGGAGAACAGCATTGCACCGAATTCACCGAGCTTGATGACGACGTGGCGCGGCCCCTTCGCCAAAAGCGTGCGTCCGGCTTGGAGCAGGTTGTGCGTCTGCGCGAAGTCGCGCGCCTCACCATCGTTGATCACAAAAAGGTCGATCTTCTTCAGCACGTCGTGAAGCCGTTCGTTGGCGATCTCGATCCAGAGGTCCATGGTGTCCGCGATCACAAAGCGATCCGTCGCCGAGCACTGCTCGAGCATCTGGAGCTGATTGTCCGGTGACATGTTCGCGAGCACGATGAAGGCCGATTTTGCGGCGGCGCCATTGACCTTCACTTCCCAGTTTTCCAGCACGTTGAGGCCGACGCGATGCGTCGTGCGCTCGTTCATGTTGTTGAAGTACTCGCCGGACCACGTGAAGGAATCGCCTTCCGAACGCTCGACGCCATCCAGCGAGATGCCACGCGATTCGAGCATCGAGAGATGCCGGGCGGGGAAGTCCTTGCCCACGATGCCGACCAGATGAACGGGCTTGCAGTAAAACGAGGCCGCGAGCGCGGCATAGGAGGCGGATCCCCCCAGCAGGTCCGTCTCGTCCGCAAAGGGCGTCTTGACGTTATCAATCGCAACGGTTCCTCCGACGACGATGGGCAGCGGCTCAGGCATGGCGGTAGAAATGAAAGGCAGGTGCGGGAGGCCAGAAAAAAGCAAGCCTCCGGCGAGAAGTCTCCGGTCAGTGTCCTCCCGCCAGCAGCTTCACCGCTTCGCGTGTGGCTTCGGCGATATCGGGCGCGGTGAGGAGATCGGAGACGATCACCACGTTTCCCGCCCCGCTGGCACGGACTTCGGGGAGATTCCCGCGCTTGATGCCGCCGATGCAGAAGACGCGGATCTTGCTGCCGACTTCCGACTGCACCCGAGGGATGTTCTCAAGGCCGATGCCCGGGCGGCCGAGCTTCGTGGGCGTGGGGAAAAGCGGGCCGAAGCCGATGTAGTCGAAGCCCTCTTCCAAGGCTGCTTGGGCCTGTTCCGGAGAATGGGTTGAGCGACCGACGATCATCTGTTCGCCGACGATGGCGCGGACCTCGGCAAGCGAGCCGTCATCCTGGCCGATGTGCACGCCATCGGCATCGATACGGGCCGCGATCTCCGGGTGATCGTTCACTATGAAGGGCACGCCTGCCTTCCGGCAGAGCGGGAGGATCTCAAGGGCGAGCGGCTCGACGACTTCCGCCGCGTGTCCCTTGGCGCGCAGTTGGAGAATGTCTGCGCCGCCTGCAAGCAGGGCACTGGCGGCAGCCACGGCGTTCTCCGGCAGGACGTAGCCGAGATCGACGATGGCGTAGAGTTGCGGGGCGAGCTTCTTCATGGGGGGAATTACCCTGCGGCGGGGTGCCGCAGCCACGGGTCAGGCCTTGCGCTCTTCCAGATAGCGCGCGACCCAGCCGATGTCGTAGGTGCCGGCGGCGAAGTCGGGATGCGCGATGATCTCCTGCTGGAAAGGAATTGTCGTCTTGATGCCGCGGATCATGAATTCGCCGAGCGCGCGCTTCATGCGGGCGATGGCGATTTCACGGTTGGCACCGGTGACGATGAGCTTGGCGATCATCGAGTCGTAGTGCGGCGGGACGGAGTAGCCGGAGTAAACGTGGGTATCCACGCGTACGCCCTTGCCGCCCGGCGCGTACCACATGTCGATCTTGCCCGGGCTGGGGCAGAAGTTGTTGAAGGGATCTTCCGCGTTGATGCGGCACTCGATCGAGTGACCGCGAGGCGTTGCCTCGAGGACATGGCCGGAGAGTGGCTCGCCGGCGGCGATGCGGATCTGCTCCTTGATGAGCTCGCAGCCCATCACCTCCTCCGTCACGGGATGCTCCACCTGGATGCGGGTGTTCATCTCCATGAAGTAGAAATCCTTCCCCTGCTCATCCACGAGATACTCGATGGTACCCGCGTTCTCGTAGCCGATGGCCTTGATCAGGTTCACCGAAGCGTCCGCCATGCGCTTGCGCAGCTCGGGGCCGAGCAAGGGCGAGGGGCATTCCTCGATGATCTTCTGGTTCCGGCGCTGCATCGAGCAATCGCGCTCGCCGAGCTGGATGAAATTGCCGTGGCGATCCGCAATGACCTGGAACTCCACGTGGTGCGGATTCAGCACCAGCTTTTCGAGGTAGCACTCGCCATTGCCGAAGGCGGCCAGGGCCTCGCCGGAAGCGGCCTTGAAGAGCGACTCGAAGTCCTCCTCCTTGAAGCAGGGACGCATGCCGCGGCCACCGCCGCCGGCGGTCGCCTTGATCATGACCGGGAAGCCGATGCGCTTGGCTTCGGAAAGGCCCTCTTTCACGTCGGAAAGAATCTCCGAGCCGGGGGTGGTCGGCACGCCATTGGCTTCAGCCGTGGCGCGGGCGGTTGCCTTGTCCCCCATCATCGAAATCACCTTTGCGGAAGGCCCGATGAACTGGACGTTGCAGCTCTCGCAAATTTCCGCGAAGCGCGCGTTCTCCGAAAGGAAGCCGTAGCCCGGGTGGATGGCATCCGCCTCCGTGATTTCCGCGGCTGCGATGATCCGGTCCGGCTTCAGGTAGCTCTCCTTGCTGGACGCCGGGCCGATACAAACGGCCTCGTCGGCCAAGTGGACGTGCATCGAATCAACGTCAGCCTCGGAATAGACGGCGACAGATTCCACGCCGAGTTCGCGGCAGGCGCGGATGATGCGCAGGGCGATTTCACCGCGGTTGGCGACAAGGACGCGTTTAAACATGGACAATGGCTTTCAATTGCAAGCGGGCCGCTCTCGGGGCCGGCAGGATCACTTGATGCGGAAAAGGATGTCGCCGAATTGCACCGGGTTCCCGTCGTCGGCGAGGATCGCCGTGATGGTGCCGGACTTCTCGGACTTGATCTCGTTCATCACCTTCATGGCCTCAATGATGCAAAGGGTCTGACCTTCGCTGACGACATCGCCAACATTGATGAAGACGGGCGAGTCCGGCGAGGGCTTGCGGTAGAAGGTGCCGACCATCGGGGAAGTGATGGGTTCACCCTCTTGGGCAGGAGCGGCGGCGGCAGCCGGAGCAGCGGTCCCGGCGGGAGCGGCGGCGGGAAGTGCCACCGGGGCGGCTTGGAAGGACCCAAGCAGACCGCGCAAGGAATCCAGATCCTGGCCTTTCTTCAGTTTCAGATGGAATCCCTCCTTCGCCATGTCGAAGTGAGTGAGACCATGCTCGTTCATGAGTTCGACGATCTTGCGGATTTCCTTGAGGTCCACGATGTAGAGAAAGGTTTGGTGGGAAGCTGGCGGGTCGCGGTAGCGGCGGGACGGATGCGGAAGCTAGGGACCCCGCCGAAACAGCGTCAAGCGGGAACCCGGCTTGAAAGACGAACGCCGAACCTCGAACTCCCGACACCGAAGGTCGAATGTGAAGGCCCTGAAGAGATTTGGGCTTGCTTCCACGCCATAAGCCGGGCTGCAAAGCGGCGCGATGGAAGCCACCCGCCTTGCCCGCGTGCCGGAACCTCAGGAGTTCGTGCCGGAAGATTATTTCCGGCACCTGGAGAAGCACGAGATCGTGCGGGAGGGCCGTCCCTTGGAAATCGATCTCGGTTGCGGCGACGGGAAATTCCTCCTCGAAATGGCGGCCCACTACCCGGAACGCGATTTTCTCGGGGTCGAGCGTTTGCTCGGCCGGGTGCGGAAAGTTTGCAAGAACATCGGAAAGCGGGGGCTGGAGAACGCCCGCGTGCTGCGCTTGGAAAGCCGCTATACCGCGGAGTGGCTGCTGCCCAAAGAGTCGGTATCCCGCCTCCACCTGCTCTGCCCGGATCCGTGGCCGAAACTGCGGCACCACCGTCGGCGGCTGATTCAGGAGGAATTCCTGCAAGCCATTTGGGATCTGCTGGAGCCGGGGGGAGAATTTCTCTTCAAGACCGACCATCCGGGCTATTTCGAGTGGGCGGAAGAGAAAGTGGCGGCTTTCGGAAAATTCGAGCGCCTCGATTGGCCGGAAGATGCGTTTTTCTACCCGAAGACTGATTTCCAGCTGCTCTGGGAAAGCGAGGGCAAGAGCCTGCAAGGACTGCGCCTGAGGAAATCAGCGGGTCAGGGTCAGGCTTGAGCCATCGACAAATCCCCGGAGTTCCAAGCCCCCGTCTTTGCCAGGCACCAAGGTGACAGCGCCGGTCTTTCCCTGATGGAGGACACGGATGCCGCTCCGCTCGCAGTCTTCCAGCCAACGGATGGGGATCCGCTCTTGGGAGGGAAAGTCCGCATGCCCGGCGACGATCGCCTTCGGCTTCACGGCGGCGAGAAAAGCGTCGCCCATCGAAGAGTCATTCCGGTGCCTCCCGGCCACGATGACATCGGCGGATAGATCGCGGCCGCTCCGGAGCATCGCCCGCTCGATGCCCCATCCTGCATCGCTAAGGAAAAGGACGCGCCAGCCGTGCCAATGCAGCCGGCAGACCATCACGCGCTCGTCCGCCACGGTATTCTGATCCTTCGCATCCGGCTTGTGCAGGACTTCGATCCACGCGTCATCCGAGATGCAATAGCTTGCCGCGGGATCTCCGAGAATCACCGGGATCCCGCGCATTTCCGCAGCGGCCAGAAGGTCCCGATACTGTTTGCTGCGCGCCTTGGTGACGGGGGCAAGGACCTGCCGGACGGGAAAAGTCGCCATGGCCTCGACCGCGCCGCCGATATGGCCGCCGTCCGGATGGCTGAGCACGATGTTCCGTGGCTCCAGCCCGTGGTGCTGAAGCGAGGGCCCCAGCAGGTGCCGGAAGCTGCTCGCGCTGGCCGTGTCGAACAGCACCGTGGCTCCGTCCTCGTGCAATACCGCCGCGCCATTTCCATAGCCGGGATCGAAGACGATCAGGAAGTCCTCTCCGGGGCGGCTGCGGGCGAAGGTGTGATTTCCGCCCGGGACGGCGGCGAAAAACCGGGCAATCCCGGTACAGGCCGAAGCCACCCGGCCATTCACCGCGTTGACCATTTCCTGAGCGGGCCGCAGGGGTGAAAGAATCACCGCGAGAACCGCCAGCGACATGAGAATGAGCACGAAGACACCAATCAGCGTGCTGGCGAGGATCGAGATCGGGGAAAGGAAACCGAAATGCCACAGCGTCAGCGGGATCGAGCCGATGCTGGCGGCGGTCGAAGCGCCGAAGGCAAGCGCCACTTTCTGGCGGAACTGGAGCCACCATTCGCCCCACTTCGAGTAAAGTTGCAGCGGCAGGTAGGGCTCCCGCCATGCGATCCATGCGAAGGGACGGGAGGCGAGCGAAGTCGCGATGCCCATGATGAGCACCACGCCGAAGGAGAGCTGGACGCCGGCTTGGAAGATCAGGTGTCCGTTGATCAGAACCGCCAGCAAGAGGGCGAAGCCGAGGGTATTCAGGAGATCCGGCCTGCGCCGGATGAGGAAGGCGCCGAGCAACACCACGCCCATGGTCACGGAGCGGACGGCGGGCGGCTTCATCCCGGTGATCCAGGCGTATGCGAGCATGCCGAGGATCATGAACACGATGGCCACCCGTCTCGGGACGCCCAGCCACTTGAGGACGAACCATCCGATCACGCCGATCATGGCGACGTGCATTCCGCTGACCGAGAACACATGCAGGGTGCCGCTGGCGCGATAGGCTTCCACCAGCGGCTCGTCGTCCCTTGGATTGTCGCCGAGGACCATTGCCCGGATTACCGCGCACTCCCTGCTCTTTTCATCGAGGCCAGCGGTGACCGCGGAGCGGAAGGAGGCGCGGAGCCTTTCCCCAAGCCTCTCAAGGTAAGGAGCTTCTGCCACGGTAGCGCGCGGCCCGCGCTCGTCGAAGACGCCCCATGCGCCTTGGCGGAAAAGCCATGCCTCGACGTCGAAAGTCCCGGGATTCCGCCGGGAGGGGATCGGCAGGAAGTCGCCGGTCGCGCGGATGGTTTCCCCGAGGGCGGGCGGCAGTCCCCTGCCCCACCACCAGACGCGGCCGGAATCGGAGCCGGTAAGGTCGACGAGGGCGGTCCAGCCCGCGCCGGAGACTTGGGGGGAAGTGGCGATCCTCGCGGTGGCTTCCGCCGAGCGGAGGGTGGCCGCTTCGATCGCGGCCCGGGCCGCTCGCTGGGGTGTCAAGCGCCAGGAGTGGGCTCCGCCCGCGAGGGCTGCGACCCCGAGCGCGGCGATCACGATTCCCCGGGAACCGGCGGCCAGGAGCAGGAGGATCACCGCGAAAAACGCGATCGCTCCTGCCGCCACAGACCCATCCGCCACCATCACCGCTGCAGCCGCGGCGGCGGCTACCCAGAGGAGGGGGTGGCGCTCCACCGTGCGGCGGAGCTTGTCACGCATGGCCTCAGATCATGCCCCACTCGCGGAGCTTGTGGCGGGCGTTCGCGGAGTGACGGCTTTCCGGGAATTGTTCGATCACCTGTTGCATGACCGAAACCGCGGAAGCTTGGTCGCTCATGTCCTGATTGTAGATCTCGGCGAGACGGAACATGAGGTAGGCGGCGTCGTTTTCCTCCCACTCCTGGCCTTCGATCGCGGTGCGAAGGGTCTGGACGGAGGCGGCGGGATCCTCGAGCTGCTCGAGCTGGATCTTGGAAATTTCCACCCACGGCAGGCGGTTGAGCGGTTCCGCCTCGGCAGCGAGCTTGAAGGCCTCGATGGCCCCTTCCCAATCGCCTTGGGCGACCTTGGCGCGGGCATCGTGCATGGGGTCCTGTTCCACCATTTCCGCACTGTCGTAAACCGCGTGGGTGAAGCGCTGGGCGATCGCCGGGAGCACGTGAATGACGAAGACGATGCCAATCAGGCCCGCCGTGAGGAAGGCGAGCAGGATGCCGCTGAAGGTCTTCTCATTCTTCCGGCCTTCGATCTCGGTTTCCAGCTCCGCGGCCGCCTCCTCGTCGTCGCCGGTGTTCTTCAGGTCCACCATCCGCTGCTCTTCCCGCTGGATCTCCTTTTCCGCGTTGTTGAATTTGATCCACGAAAAGATCACGCAGAGCGCTAGAACGGCGTACAAACCCCACTTCATATGTCTGGAGACTAACCCTCCGGCCTCGCCCTGCGGGAAGCACAAAATCCAGAGGAGGCATTGATTCTGCCGGGACCCGCGTCAGAGGCGCCGGGCGGCGCGGCCCTCATCGATCAACTTCCAGAAGTGCTTGGACTTGGCCAGCTCCTCATCTTCCCCGATCGGGATCTTCGAGCGGAAGGCGAAGTCGGTGAAGGTGCCCTTGTGGAGCACCCGGTGCACGATCACCAGGCCGTCCTTCACCTCGAAATAGAAGCGCCAGTCCTTTGCCCGGAAGCGGTAAAGGACGCGGCCGTCCCGCTCGATCTTGCCGAAGCGCTCGTCGCCGAGGTTTTCCAGGTCTTGCTCGGTCACCTTGAACTCATCGAGGAGTTCGAGCTGCTCCAGCGTATCGAGACGGGAGATCTCGGCGGCGCTGATTTCGTTGAAGACGATCTGGAACACCAGAGGAACGTGAAAGCAGGCCGCGAAAGTTCCAAGCGGGAAATGGAGGCGGGCTGGAGCGTGGCTGACCGCGGAGTTCCGGCTGAAGTCCGCGAAGTCGCGGAAGGCGGAGGTTCGGCGGGTTTTTGACGGTCCGTTCGCTGGGGGGAGTGGGCTCCTTACGTTGCTTTCAGCTTTTTAGCGGTTTTTGCTCAAGCCCTTTTAGGAAGACGGTGACTCGGCAGGCTTTTTCGAGGTCAGTTCCCGGGACGGCCGTGGGCACTGCCCTACTCTTCGCTGCAACTATTTCTTCGGTGGATTGAAAACCAAAACCTCCCCGCCTTTAAAAACAAAAAAACCAGATCTCCGCGCGACTATTATGAGATTTACTTTCGCAGGCATACCGGCTTCCGCAATTTTATTATTCTTATCTATGATCACACACTTCTCCCTCTCCCCCTCGATCTCAAACCGGGCAATCTCCTTATTATCCTCATTGAGAATCAAGTAAGACCCGTCGTCAAATTTAACGTTAATGGAGTTCCCTATCGGAACAAACCCTGCATATTGTTTAATTTCAATCGACTCCATCTCTTTCGCATTTGCCATCTGAAAGGAATAAAAAATAACGCTAATAGTGTAAAAGATCGCCCACTTTTTCATGGTTTTATTTTCTCTGAAAGTCAACAAATTCTTTGGAAGCTACTTTGCTTATCCCCCCGAGATTCATTTTTAGATGATAAGGAGATGCCGCCTCAGGAACGGTCACTGGAATTCGCCACTTGTTAGTAGCTCGAACTTTGCCAATCTCAACTCCATTCTGAAGGTCAATTCCAGCATCCCGGATTAGCTTAACTGCATACAAGGTGCAATTACCCTTTGCCGTGAACTGAATATATTTTCCCTCACTGAATTTCTTATTAGCTACGTTGACGGCCGTTGAGAATTTGGCCAGCTGCTCCTTAGAGGCATCCCATTCTTTCACATAGAAAGTCGATTTTTCATCCAAGGAATATTTGGGAGTCCCCTTCACTCCCGTTAAGGCACCAAAGCCTCCAGGAACTCCCTCGGCAGGACCGTGGCTGTAGATTGAGGTTATCTTCCCCTCTGAATCTCGTGAATACGCGAAGACATGACCGGTATGGTTCTCCAAGTCGTGAACTCCATCAGAATATTTCTCGGGACCATCCCATTCCACTCCCACGCCGATTTTTCCCGCGACAGCACCCATCTCGCCATTGAGCAAATGTTGAAAGGCAGCAGTGTAGGCACCGTTGGCGAATTTTCCGCCTCCGATTGCCGCCGCAGTTCCGCCCACGGCTCCAGCAACCATGGATCGGGTAAAGATCCCCACCGGATCGCCGTCGCCAGCTGCCTTCATGATTCCTTGCAAGCCCGGCATATATGCCGTCGCAGCGCCAGCCGCTGCGGAAAGGAATCCGTCCATAAAACGTCCGCCCATCACTTCGTTCCGGACACCTCCCAGGATCCCATGGCCCGCAACGTGCAAGGCCTCTCTTGCCCACTCGAAACTCGTCCCGGTAAGGAAGGAGCCGTTGGGTCCGAGACCATGCAACAGACCTCCTGTAATGGCTCCGCTGATCGCTCCTTCGAGTGCTCCTTCCAAGATATTCTGGCCGGTAAGAGCAGCATTGGTCGCTCCCACGAACGCTCCTGAGACTGCCCCCACGAGCATCATGCCCTGCCATGTGAGTTCTCCGGCCAGTACCAACATGGACCCGCCGTAGGCACCGACGAGGGCGGTGCCAATGCCCAGGGTGATGACTCCCACCACGATTGCGATTGCCGCGACAACCAGGCCGTCGATCTCGTTCCCGCTCGAGTCCGTATGGCTCAGCGGGTTGTTAAGAACGTAGGTGTAGCGGTTGAAGTTCTGGCTGTATTCCGGGACCTGGACGTAGGGATCAGGGCTAAGGAAGCGGCCGATCTCGGGGTCGTAGATCCGACCGTTCATGTGGACCAGGGCGAAGTCGTCCAGCATCTCGTGGCCGGTGAAGCCGCGATCGAAATCCATCGCGGAGGTCCGCCGGTTCGAGGAGTCCGACGGGTGCAACAGCGTTTGCCAACCGATGTCGCGGCGCTCACCCCAGGGATCGAAGGACTGGCGTTCGGCGCGCGGCTCCGACTGCGAGGCTTCGGTATCGCTGGTGGTGACCTTCCAGCGGTTGTTGGTGGCGTCCCAATCGGCGCGCACGATGACATCGGTGCTGCCGAGGTGATCGGTCAAGACCATCCCAAGCCGGACCACGGCAGAGCCGGACGCCGGGACCTCATGGGTGTAAAGCGCACTGCCGAGCTGATGGCGGAAGACAGACTTCAGGGCGGTGTAGCTGCCGCCCGCGGTATAGCTGCCGTGGTCTTCGATCTCGTGCGAACCGAGGTAGCGGGTCACGCACTCCGAACGCGACTGGTCCAAATAGGTGCGAGTCAGCACTTGCTTGGCCCGCGAGCCGGCGGCATCGAAGTCGAACAAAGAAACCGCCTTGGACGGCTGGTAAACCACCCATGGAGCGATCCCCGGAATCTGGGGTGCATGCGTCCCGGTGGTAGCAAAGGTCTGAAGTGCCGGGGTGGACTCTTGCTCGACTTTCTTCAGCTGGCCGAATCCGGTCCAGGAATAGGTTCGTTTGCCATCGCCCGTGACGCGGCCAGCGAGGTCATAGGCGTATGTCCGGTTGTCGGAAGCGGACCCTTTCAGCTTGGCCTTCTCGATCCGGTAGGAGGTGTTGCCATTGTAGTAGTCCAGGCTGCTGTTGCCCTTGGCGCGGATATTGCCGTTGTTGTCGTAGGTATGATTTACAACCGACCCGCCATCGACCTGCGAGGTCTTCAGCCGATCCAGATCATCGTAAGTGAAATTCTCGGTCCTGTTCGCTTTCGCATCGAAGCGGCTGGTTAGATTTCCATTCTGATCCCAGGTGTAGGAGGAGTTCTGGAGGATCTGGACGTCCAAGCGTTTGGTCGTTATCTGCCGGAGACGGCCGGTACTCAGTTGGGTTTCCGTCGTGCGGACCACGTCGTGCGGGAGGTACTCCGCAGCTACCAGCCGTTCGCTGGTGACCGTTATCGTGGGGGCTTTCCACAACATCGCGGGCCGGGGTCCCGCAAGATCGGTGCGGGTCTTGAACGAGCCGTAGTAATTGTCATAGGTGTGAACCACCTTCAAGCCGCCCGCGTCGGTCTCGGTGATGGGCAGGCCGAGGGCATTGTACTCCGTGGTCGTGGTGTAGGTCGTTTCAACCGCCTTCTGACGTTTGGAAGTGGCAACAACCCTGGCATAGTCCTGATCCGCCGAGCCATAGGTGAGTTCCTCCAGATAGCCCTTCGGATTGGTCACCTGCCACAACAGCCCCTTGCCCGGGCTGGAGCTCTTGTAGATCGACGTGAAGGTCAGGTTCTGGGTGGGAGCCTCGTCATCCTTGCGGGTGACGGTCGCGATCCGGCCTAACCCGTCGTAGGTGGTCGAAACCGTTTCGTTCTCCGCATTGGTGGTACGGCAAAGTTCCCCGAAGCCATTGTAGAAGCTGGTCGAGATCCCCGCGCTGCGGTCGTCCACCGAGATGCGATTGCCACGGATGTCGTAGGTGTTGGCGATTTGCTGGACGCCGTTGATGGTGACCCGCGTGACCTTGCCTTCCTTGTCATGTTCAAAGGCGGTGATCTGGGTGGAGGCATCCTGGGATCGCACCAATTTTCCTTCGGGATCCAGCCAGCGGTAAAGGGCCACCGCTTTCTTGTTCAAGGCCGTGACCTTGACGACCGGTTGATTCGCGAGGCCGTTCAAAGTGAGGGCGTCGGTTTCGATTCCAACGGTCCGGAGGGAGTGACCATCGGGGCCAATGGTTTTAACCGCCCGATCAAGGGTGTCGTAGACCGTCTGCGTCCACTGCGACTCTCCTTGAATTTCGGTGCTTTCTGAAGCTCCTCGCTCGAAAGGGTTGGTGACCGCAGAAGCTCCGAGGAAGGTGTTCGAAGCGAGATACGCCCTACCCTTCGAATCGAAGAGCTTGATCGAGTACTGGTACGAGAAGCCAGGGGCCGCGCTGGTCAACGTGACGGAACGGGTGACAATCTCACGACCGAGCACGTCCAGGTAGACGGCGGCCGGGGGAGCGCCGGAGGCCTCCGCGATGCGGACCCAGTGAATCGAGATGCCGGCGGTGGCGAGGATCGCCTGGATACCCGCGGGCAGCTCGCCATTCGTGGCGTAGCGTGTGATCTCCGCGGACCGGGTATGGTTCGGGAAATTGTCCGCTATCTTGGTCCCGAAGACATCATAGGTGTGGGTCGTGGTCTTGAGATCGATATCGGTCGTGCCGATCAAGAGCGCCCTGCGGAAGCTGTAGTGATAGGACTTGCTGCCAAGACCTGTCACCGATTCGGATTCCATGAAGCGGCCCTTGGTATCGTAGCCATAAAGCGTACTGCGGGTCTGTTCCGCGCCTGCTTCGCTCGAGTTTGCGGTAACCCTCTTTTCGGTAGCATTCCCGTACCGATCCCGCTCGTAGTGCGTCGTGGAAAAGAGGTGATTCCCTGGCTCAACCGTTTCCGTTTTCAACAAGCCGTTCCCGTAGTAGCTGTAGGAAGTTGCCTTGTCCAAATTCGGCTCCCCGGGACGAGACTTGGTGACATTGGCGGAAGTCAAGCGGCCGAGTATCCAATCGGTTCCTGTCCAATGCTGGTAGACGTTGGTGGTAGCCGTCCGGCTGGAAATGCTGGCAGACGAGGTAAACATCGCCGGATTCCGGAAGTCCGCGGCCGAGTAGGCCTCCAGCGGGACGACATTCAGCGAAGAGATCGTCGAGTTCGTGACGAAGCCGAAGCTATCGAAGGAAGCTGTCGGCTGGTCGGTGAGAACCACCGACATCAGCGTGCCATCGAGATCCCACTTTTGGGACACCAACTTGGTTTGCACGATCCGGAGGATCGTTCCGCCGACCCCTTGCGTGGGAGAAAGTTCACCGAAGGTCGAGAGCTCCCGCGTGATCAGGTGATTGCCAATCGCGACATCCTGGTGGGTCATCGACGCGTTGACATGGATATAGGTTTCCTCGATCTTGGGACGCCCAGCAAGGGGGAATACCCGCCAGTTCCGGGTGTCCTTGTAGCCACGGTGAATGTAGCCGCCTCCGGTCGGGAAGTGCTCCTCATGGACCTGCATCCAGCCGAAGCCGAGTGATGCCTCGTTCGGCCGGTCGAAACGGAAATCCCCGTAGTGGTAGCGCTTGGCACGGAAGCCACCCGCTCCATCACTCTCCTTGAGGCGGGTAACAACCTCCGCACCCTGACGCACCGCCACTTGACCAGCCACCAGCGGCTCATCCACCGCAGGATTGTGAGGAGTATACGCGGGCAGCGGCGGGTCGCTGTGGCTGACCGGCGCCGGATCATTGATGTGGGTATACTCGACCTCCAAACGTGCACCAAAGCCATCGGTGACAGCCTCGATCAGCTCGCGGCCGCACTTGTTGATCCAGACCTTCGGCTGGGGCTGATCCATATCGGAGATGAAGTCGACCGCGCCGTCCCCGTTGACGTCCGTGAAACTGCCCACCGCCTTCCCATTGATTGCGGCTTGCGCGGTGCGGAAGATCGGAGCTGGCAAATCGAAGTCATCGGGTTCGATCGTGAGCTTCGTCGGGTCGGGATTGGCCCAGAAGGTACTGCTGTCGGAATCCCACCAATCCTGGCCGGTATTGTAGTAGACCGTGTTTTTGTTGTAGGTGGAGATGACCAGATCAACCATTCCGTCGGAATTCACATCCGCCATCGAAGTCTTGCCCGGGTTCTCTTCCTCGTATTTGTCGAAGGTGGAGAAGGTGATATTTCCAAGGTTCCAAGAGTCGGGAGTGACCGGGCCGCCACCGTCGGCCACCTTCTGCCAGCCATCTCCGGTATTGAGATAGACGGCTGTGGAATAGTGGACTCCGCCGTAAGCCATGTCCTTGATGGCATCGGTCAGTCCGTCGCCATTCAGGTCGATGAGACGCGCGCCCACATCGTCGCCGTCGCTGTTGGTGAGGTTGATCGGAAGTTCATATTTACTACCCAGCGGCTGCTTCTGGAAGCTGGTGCCGTTGTTGATCCACACCTCCCTGTCCTCCAGAGCCCGGGACTGAATGAAATCCGGCAATCCGTCCGCATTCGCGTCAAAGATCCTTCGTCCAAGCTCACCTTTGGCGACACCGGTGATCTTGAGAGCTTTCGGCAATGTCAGCCCGGGGCTGCTCTGCCAGCCTTGGCCTTCCGCCACCTTGTTGAGCCATGCAGAACCATCTCCGGCCAAGACGTTATTGTTCACGTCCTGCAGGGAGCCGGAATTCATGTGGACCACGAGATCCTGGAAGCTATCCCCGTCGAGGTCCGCGAACTGGAAATGGTTGAAGCGATGATAGTCGTCATTGTTGACCGACTTGAAGGGGAGTGTGTAGTTCGCCTTGTCCGCCCACTCATCGGACGGTACCCAGCTGAGGAATCCGTGCCAATGCCCGGTCTTCGTTGAGCTCGGCCGGTAAATGTCCTTCGCATAGCAGTAGTCCATGCGTCCGTCCGAATCGATGTCCACCGGGATCGAGGGCAAGTCCACGCGTCGGGCCCAGGGGGCGTCGATCGCGTTCCCCTTGATGCCCGATACCAGGTTCTTCGGAATGCTGATCGGGACGGTCTGGTAGCCCAAGGGGGTCTTGCGCATGGTCTGGCCGACAACATCGAGGACGATGCTGTTGTTGGCACCGCCCGTCTTGTTGCGGAAGATCCGCTGGACAAGGTCCGAACGCCCGTCGCCGTCAAAGTCATCGAACCTTACCCCGAGATCGCTGCCCTGATTGTTGATCATCTGCGGCACCGCCTCCTCGAGATCGAAGGTCACATTCTGAACGTCGGTAATGTTGCCGCTGGCGTCCTTGTTATAGACGCGGATGTTCCTGAACCACGATTCGCCTTGGCCGTTACTCAGATCGACATCGTCGTTCACCAAAACCAGATAGTTGGCGGTTCCCGTGAAGTTCACCTTGATGGTCTTCTTGTCATAGCCGTCGGAAGGATCTTCCGGCCCTCCCGGTGCATACGGACTGTCGACCATCACCCCGTTGCCAGGGGGATTTCCGGAGCCAATTACTTTGATGAGCCGTGCGGGGGTTCCCGTGCTCAGATTCTCGTCCAAACCAATCATCGCATAGGTCGGCGGAACCGCGCTCGGTTTGTATTCGAACTCAAGGTATGTGTTGGCTCCTACGGAACAGACGAAGGGAACCGCCCGCCAAACCACTCCTGTGAGATGGACATGTCCCGGGTCCGCGCTCACTGGCGACACGAGCCCGTAGAGACCATCCCGAGAATCCCAATCCGGGTTCGCGTACACCGGCAGACTGATCTGGTCGGCCGGTTCCCACTTGAGCTCGTCATGGTCAACCGTCCGCCAATCGAAGATGGTTGCGGGAATTGAAAAACCATTCGCCACCTTGGTAACGGCAGAAAGAAGTGATCTCCCTGTCTGCTCGCTCACTTGGTAGCCCATCACATAGCGATGGTTCTCGTGGTATTGTCCATCCGCCAAAGTGCTGACGTCGATGGAGGCAAGGCGTTGCGTGTAGGTCTGACGAATGCCCGCGGTATAGAAGGTTCGCTTGTCCGCCCTGCCCTCGTAGACGAAGTCCATCTTCACATAGGGCTGCGAAGGCCCGCCAACAGGACCCTCGTAGCCGGTATATTCAATCCTCGCGACCCGTTGATTGAGTACCGAACTTGCGAAACCTGCTTCGGATTCGCGTTCATAGAAGACCCGGTAGTAGTTGCCCGCCGTATCCCGCACCTTGTTCACCGACCAAGAGATCGCTCCTTCCGTCCGTTGCATGCGGGACTTCGGGATCCGTGAATCCGGACCAGCTGGCGTTTCATCGCCGAGCACTGCGATGATTCCGGACGACGTCTCCACCGTCCAGTAACCGATTCCCGCCACTCCCGCTTGGGCGTACGCCTTGATGCGCGAGAAAGAATCCATCTCCGTCCGGTACTCGGATCCAGGATTGCCATAGGTTCCGGCAATGCAAATCAACCTTTGCCCATCGAGTGCAAAACGATCCGTGCTATCGAAGTCCACCCCATCAATCGCGCCGTCCTTGCGATAAGAGCTGCCGACCCGGGTGATCTGCTGAAGGCCGGAGAGCGCCCAGCCCACGCCCAAGACGCCATTCCCACCATTCGAGGAGTATGCGAGGGCGAGTTTCGGCTCCATTCCGCCAGTTCCTTTCGGAATGTCGATCGGCAGGGAATAAGATGCGGAACCATCTCCACCGACCGTCAGCGCACCCTTAAGCGAGCCGACCGGCTGGTGCTCGGCAAGAATAGTCAGCGGTGGAACGGTTCCTACCACGCCGGTCCCTGTGCTGCCATTTACCGGCCCGGGACCTTGCTGATTGGCCCACAGGGAGTCGAGATAGAGATCGAGGAAGGACTTCCCGGTTCCAGCCTTGATCGCCTCCCGGTCGTAAAGGTTGGGATTCGAGCCGTTGGCCAATTCCCATGCGTCCGGCAAGCCGTCCTTGTCAGCATCGGGGAAAACCATGTTGGTCGGATCGACGCGCACGTTGTCGAGAAGCGTGTCGCCGGTCTTGCTCCCATTGAACTCGAGCGTCTTCAGGTTTTCACCGCGCTCATAGAACGCCAGGTTCACCGCTACCAGCCTGTCGTTGACGAACAAGTCCCAAATCTTGCGCTCATAGTCATGCCTTAGCGTCACGCGCACCCAATCGGTGGAAACGATGCTCCCAGCCGGCACGTTGAAGGTAGCGCCGGATTTGTACCACTCTACTGGCGGAGGAGGCGTGACTGTGCTATCGTCGTTGCCGTGCTGCACCCAGATGTTTCCAGTCGTAGAGCCGGGCGCTATTTGGAACGCGACCTGCGTTCCGTTTGCGTAGAATGACGGCAGGTTACCTTCGGGGGTCGCGGCCGGCTTGATCCGGAAATCGATGAAAGCAATCTTCTGCTGGACGTCCCACGTCACGGGCTTGCGAAGCCACGCTTCATCGGTGGTGTGCTTCGCGATTTTCAGCGCTTGGCCCCCGCCATATCCTTGGCCTGCAGCGGTGATCGACGATTCCCCATAGAGGCTCTCCCAGCCATCGGGCGAGGTGGTTCCAAGGATGTGGAGCGGCTGGTAGGTCGGCTGCTCGAAGGTGATCTCGGGCAAGTAGGCGAATACTTGCGTGGAAAGCATCGCAAGGTTGGCCAGAATGGCTCCGGCAATCTTCAGGGGGGCGCGCATGACGCGCGGTGTCTAAGTTAGACTCCCCCACACCGGTCAAGGTGCATATCATGAAGATTGTGTGAATTGCGTAATTTTGCGAGGTCAGGGGATGTCTGAGTTCAAATGGAACCGTCAATCATCCGAGTTTATTTTCCTGTAAGCAAAAAAGATCACGAAAGCACCTATGGCCATGAGCACTTTCATCTCCATTCCTATTTTGAAGGTGGATTTCTGGAGATTGGATAGGGTCTTTGTGCGATTATGGAATTTGGCTTCAGTAAGGTGATCGTGCATCAAGCTGGCGAACACATAGTCGGATTTCTTGTCTGTCGCAGGGTTGAAATCCCGGTATTCTTCCCCTTGATCGAACGTGACCCCATTCACGATTTTCGGCATGGCTGCTTCGATCTGATTCAAGTGCTCTGCCCCGGTTACGGCTTGCATCTTCAGCATTCCCCTCCGGCTTAGAAGGCGCGCATTATAGCTGATGATGGAATTCTTTGAAGCGCCGGACTGAAACCCTTCGGCCCAGGTCAAAATTTTTCTCTGCTCATCGTAAGAAGGTTCGATGGCCCATCCGATCAATTTCAATGAATCGTCCTTGTGCCGAACGCGTGCCTTTAGCGATTCGGTATCCGCCGCCTTCAAGCCGCTAAAAACGTTCTCGAAACTAAACAAATCGCTTCTCTCGTCGGGAATGTAGCCCTCATGGTAAAATTCCACGATGAGAACCCATGGCTCCGTCTTAGTATCGGCCGGTGTTACGATCCCAACAACGGTGGAGGCTGGATCTTGCGGGTTGCTGAAGAAATCAGGGAAGGCAACTTTCGCGCTTTCTGCTTCGATGAAACGACACCCTTGGGGAAGGTTGAGCGTTGCGTTTGCTTCTTCGATGGTGACTTTCCCCGTGAGGTAGGGGATGGGCTCGATGAGCCTCGGGGAGTCATCCTTTTGCTCGATCGTTATCTCTCTTTGCTGGGCTTGTGCTTCGCTTTCTGCCGTGGAGCTCAATGGCGAAGCTAGAATAAGGATGAGAGCGTAAGCACATTTCATGATGAGGTGTTCTGACTATCCTGATAGATTCCTCCAAGCGACCAGGGTGCCATCCGACGCAGAACCCTTCATGCACTCCATCGCAGCCTTCTCAAACGAGTAGGATGTCCCCCTGAAAATCTCCGGCCTCTTCCTGGCGGAAGCCGCGATCCAGCATCTGTATTCATAGCAATCCTGACGGAGAGCCCTTTTCGACGGTCAGTTCGCCGGGAAGACGGTGGGCTCCTTGCGCGGCTTGCCGCGGCCGAAGTCGTCGAAGGCGTCCTTCGAGCTGACGTAGATCATGATGCCGAAGAGCAGGAAGACGAAGCAAAGCTGGATATACTCCAGCAGCTTCACCCGCACCGGGCGCTTGGCGACCCACTCCATGATGGCGAGGACGATGTGGCCGCCATCGAGGACCGGGAAAGGCAGCAGGTTGAGGATGGCCAGATTGATGTTCAGCAGCACCAGGAAGGCCATGATCCGGAGGGCCGGATAGTCCATCTGGAGCATGAAGTACTGCAGTTTTCCGATTCCGATAGGCCCGCTGAGGTGCTGCACGCCGATGCTGGAATCGGGCGCAATCACGCTGGTGATGGTGAGCCACATCATCTTCACCGTGTCAGTGATCTGCTCGAAGGCACCGGGCTTGATGATGTCGCGATTGACCTCGAGATCCTGATCGAAGCCGACGCCGATCTGCGGGCGCGGCGGATCTTCCTTCGGGGAAATGGGGACGACGGGGGTGACGGTGGCGGTGCCCTTTTCCACGGCCTCGCCTTCGCCCTTGCGCTCGTAGGCGATTTCGACCGGCTTGGCGCCGTTGTCCTTGAGAAGGTGGTAGGCCTGCAGATCGGAGACGAGCGGCACGCCGTTGAGGGAATGGACGATGTCGCCGACCTTGAGGCCGGCCTTTTCCGCCGGCGTGTTTTCAGCGGAGAAGATCCCGATGGTCACGGGGCCCTTGCCCATCGGCTGGATGCCGACCTGGCGGACCGGGCGGCGTTGCCAAACGCTGGTCGTGGGAGGAATCTTGAACTCGGAGTGCTTTTTCACCATGCCTTCGCCGGGACGGTCCACGGTGAACTCGATGGTGCTGCCACGGCTGGTGACGACATTAAGCTGAACGCTATCGAGCGTGCCTTCCCAGCTGCTGACGGGGGTGCCATTGACGGCCAGAATCTTGTCGCCGCGCTTCAGGCCGGCTTCGTCGCCTTTGCTGCCCGGCTCGACCCAGCCGATGGTGGTGGTGGGAACGATGTCGGCAGGCTTGCCGAAGATCGAGACGCCGACGGCCGCGGTGAGGGCGAGCAGGAAAGAAAAAAGCGGACCGGCGAAGGCCACGATGATCTTGTCGAGCGGCTTGATGGGCGGCAGCGGCTCGTGGTCGAGATTGCCGCCCTCGATGGCTTCCATGGGAGCCATCTGGGGCAGGGCGACGAAGCCGCCGGCCGGAATCCAGCCGAGTCCCCATTGGACGCCATTGATCGTCTTGCTCCAGATCGGCTTGCCGAACCAGATTTGGAAGCGGTCGATCTTCAGCCCTCGCCACTTCGCGGCCCAGTAGTGTCCGAGCTCGTGGACGAAGATGATGAGATTGAAGACCACGAGGACCACGAGGATCAGGGCCGCGATCTGGAAAACGTTGGTGAGAGCCAGCATGAGTTGTGCAGGGCTAGCGTAGCCGCGACTGTAAATGCTTCAAGAAGTTAAACCCGGTGCGGTCCGGAGGGGTTTGCGGAGGGTTGTTGATGGGAACGAACCGCAAAGGCGCGGAGGCCGCAGAGGGGAGCGCGGAGAAAGGCAGAGTGCCGAGTGATCAGCCAGCAGTGATCAGCGAGGAAGGCGGGTGAGGGAACCGCGAAGGCGCAAAAGGACGTTTAGTTGATGGGGTTGGAGGGAACGAACCGCGGAGGCACGGAGGTCGCAGAGGGAGCGCGGAGAAGGGCCGGGGTAGTGGGGGTTAACCGCGAATGGACGCGAATTTTGGAGAATCGTGAGGGGGAGTTCTTTGGGGAAAGCTGACGTTTGGGCCAACGGGGTTCGTTTCTTTCTCTTGGTTTGCGGCTATTGGCGGTTTGATTTTTGTAGCTGCGGTAGGCCGGGACGCGACTCCAACAGCTATTGACGCGTGGGCCCGGAAGTTCAGAAGCTCCGTTCCGTGGCGTGGCGAATCGACGAGGCCGTGGTGCGCGGCGAAATCGACAACACGGTCGAGGGGAAGACCACCGGCTGGCTGTGGCTGCTTGGCCGCGAGCAGCCTGTGAAACTCGATCTGACCGGAGATTGCTGGCGTGACCTGGCCGGGACCCGGCTGCATTTCCGCAATCCCGAGCCGAAGCCGCAGGCGAACACCGACCTCGCCTCCCCGCAGCGGGGGGTGGTGGGTGACATGACGGCCTCCCGGAAGAACAAGGTGCCGCTGGTTTCCAGCGAGGAGCTGGCCGCCCTCTACGCGGCACGGCAGGAGATTCCCTTTTGCTGGAAGAACACGCTCTACCTGGAATGGTTCAGCGAGACGAACGGCCGGGTGGTGATCGAGACCTGCGACTTCGCGCTCGAGCTCTCCGAGCACGTCTGGGAGATGGATGACGATGCGGAGGATGCCCAGAAACTGGCGAACATGCAGGCCATGAGGGATTTCATGAACCAGCTGGTACGGCGGATCGAGCCCGCCGACCGGCCGGGCGACACGGGGGAGGAAGAGGACGAGTTCCAGTGGGAAGAGCGGCTCAAGGAGTCGGACCGGCTCGCCGACGCTTACCAAGAGGTTTTGGAGAAATACCTGGATGATCCCGACGCCGAGCGGAAGGAAGCCTTCGCCATGGGCTGGGACGGGCTCCTGGAGGCTCTGGCTGACGAGAATGACGCGCCCGAACCCGTCGAGGCCGCGTGGCAGCCGGAGGAAAGCGAGGGCGAGGATTGGGACGAGGAGGCCGACATGCGGCAGCATCCGCTGCAGGCAAAGGCACAGGACCTCGTGATCCGCGGGATCGATTTGACCCGGGCCGGCGAGGAGCATCCCGCCACCGCCACGCTGAACTCCGCCCTGATGCAGGTCGCCGGGAAACTGGCCGGAGCCCTGAATGGGGACTATGAGCGGGAAACCGGTTACGTGCTGGCCATGCTCAAGCGTTGCCTGGGCTGGCAAAACGACGCCTTGGCCGCCTGCAGCGAGCTGATCGACGTGGCCGAAGACAATGATCACAGCCGCGCGCTTGAGGCGCTGAAGGACACCATTTTCGAAATCCGCGAGGAAATCGTGAACCTCAGAAAAGAACTTAAGGAAAATTAACCGATTGCATCGCTTGGAATCCGCGTTACCACCTCGACACATGAAGAAGCTGCTCGCTTTGCTGGCGCTCGGCGCCGCCGTTACCCTTTCATCCTGCAACACCGCCATTGGTTTCGGCCGCGATCTGCGCCTGCTCGGAACCGGTATGGAGAACAAGGCGCACGGGCGCACTTGGGACGGCGGTCAGCAGCAACAACAGGACAATCTGCCGACCTACTGAACGGCTCAACCATCCCGATCCATGAAGAAACTGCTCGCTCTGATCGCCCTCGGTTCCGCCGTATTTCTCAGCTCTTGCAACACCACGATCGGTGTCGGCCGCGATTTGAAGCTGCTCGGGACCGGGATCGGAAACCGGATCCAAGGGAAGACTTGGGATGGGCAGCCGCAGTACGAGTCGCAGGAGGAGAGCCTGCCGACGTATTGAGGGGGTGTGGATGGTGGATTCCTATCGTCGCGCCAGCCTTCGGGATGTGTCCGCACCGGCCAGTCCAAGACAGCCGCGCGGTGGCGGTATGTTCCGGGCGGATGGGTGACAGTGTCGCGGATGCCATGGAACGAGACCGGCCGCTGGGGCGGAGCCGACGTATTCCCCTGACAAAGCCGTTGGCGCGTTGCTCCAGCGACTTCGTGAAGCTGTTGGACTGGTGCCCAAACGAGGCCGTGTCCAAGCCCATACTGACTTTGAGGGCACCGAGTGGTGCCATGCCCCTTCAGTGGAGAGTCGGACGTGCAAGGTGAGAACTGGCGCGGCCTAGGATTGAGAGTATTCAGCCCTTCAAAGGTAAACTTTAAGTTTGACCGACATATCTGCTACCGGTCTGGTGCATGGATCGCAAAACCCATTGCGGCCCTCCCCCATGGAAACACTACGATCGGAAATTCTTCAGCGCATCGGGCATATGCATGACATTCAGCGCTGGAAGCTGATATCTTGTGCAACCGTTATTGCTTTTTTCTTGGAGCGGTCTCTCCATGCGAAGGAAGGCGGCCTCATGCTTGGCTTTCTCATTCCGTCGGGAATTTGTTTTCTTTCTGACCTACAGTATTTCCAGAATCTGCTAATGATCCTCACGATCGGGAAATTCGTCCAATCGAGGGATCGAGATACCGACGAGATACTAGTGGCGTATGAGAGATTCCTCCATCAAGAGCGCAAAAGATCGCGCCGCTTCAATTTTGAGATTACAGCCCACATCATTGTAAGCTTGGTTGTTTCGATCGCGCCTCCGCTTATTGCGGCGAAGTCGGCAATTGGAAGGGGCGACTCTACGATCCTAGTCTCCGGTGCGGCCATCGGCGGCACAGCCATCGCGGTAGCTTGGATCGTTTATTTCCGCGCGCTCCTTAAGCTAAGGCGCTAGGATTCACGGGAACCGATCTTCCACAACCTCTCCGAGGCAGGTGAGGTTTGAGGGCCCACCCCGGGTAGCCTCCTGCGTCGGCAACCCGGGGCTTTGCTGCGTTGTCCCGTTGGAACAAAAGCCCCTTGTGATGGCCGTTGGGACCGAAGCCGACCTCGCCCAACAGCACCTCTCTGGAAATGGGGGTAACGGGCAGGGCACGACGCCACAGTCCGAAGGAGGTATGAGGGTGAGGTACGGCGTTTGTGGTAGTTCGAAGAGGCGAACAGGAGTGTCCGCCCTCCTTAGGAAAGGCCGAGCTTGGGGTGACGTGGGATGTCGGGGTGGCTTCGATGCCAGGCTGGAGCCTGGCGTGCCCGGGCTCTGGCTGGCGGAGCGGACGTGGCGGCGCTCCCTAGTAAGGGGCTGGTCTTGGGGAGATCGGGCGGGTGGGGAGGGAGTTCCAGCCGTCGCGGTAGCCGCGGCGGAATTCCGTGCGAACGGCTGCGGGGACTTCGCTGGAATGGCGGTCCGGGTTCATGGAGCGACCGGCCTGGCGGTCGCGATGGCCGTGGTTCTGGCCCAATTCATAGGCGCGGCGCCGGCTCCAGGGGTTGTCGTTGGCGTTCTTGTAGCCGGCATTGTAACCGCGGACATAGTCGTCGCGGGTGGCGGGAGGAAAGCGGTCGTCGCCACCATAGGGATTGTAGCGGCGACCTTGGCGCTTGTCGCGGCTGCCATCGGAGTGGCCAGCCCGATAGGCACTGGATTCCGACCCGGTCCAGCCGGGGCCCGGTGCGGGTCCGGGGCCGCTGCCGTAAGAGGGAGCCGGCACGCAGGAGGTGGCGAGGACGGATGCGGCAAGCAATGCGGCTCCGCGAATCTGCCAATTCATCAACCGGTGCTGGAGATTCGGCCATTCACCTGAGAATCTCTGGAGAGTATGAAGGGAGCCGGACATTTTCATCGTCCCTAGCCTTAGAAGAAGCATGAAACTCCGTCCAGTTCTCCTTGCCTGCCTCTCCGTGATGGTTGCCCGTGCGGATCATGGGAATCTGGCCACTTTCAATGAGCTGACCGCCCGCTGGTACGGGGTGGCCAAGACTCCGGTCCCGAATGAATCACTGGAGGTCTCATGGGCACCGGACGGTTCGGTGCTGCTCTATGCGCTCGATACGCCCGAGGGGAAGCGCTTGATGAAGATCGATCCGACGCGAGGCAAAGCGGAGGCTGCGGTGGAGGGTTCGCCCGACTTCAAGGCATTCCGCGCCGGTGAAAAGGGTGGCATTTTCCTGGAGACTCCGGAGGGCTGGCGAAAGGCGGAAGGAAACCGCCTCAGCGAAGCAGAGCCGCCCGAGGGACCGCAGCGACCGGAAGAACGCCGTCGCCGCCGTCGCGAGGATGACAGCGGCCAGCATGTCTCATGGAAGTCGCCGGACGGTCGGTGGGAGGTCGCGCTGCACGAGGGTGCGGTGGTCCTGAAGGACACGAAGGACGGCAAGGAAAGGGAACTCGCCAGGCGGGATGATGCAGGCGAATTCCGCGGCGAGCCGGTGTGGGCTGCGGACTCCTCGCGCTTCGCGATGTGGAAGGAGAAGGACGTCGAGGAACGGCTCGTTCACTACATCGAGTCCTCTCCGAAAGACCAGCTGCAGCCGAAGCATTTCACCAACTCCTACCCGAAGCCGGGCGACGTGATCGATACCCGTGCGCCCTGGGTCTTTTTCACCGGCACCGAAGAACCGATCGCGGCCGACCCGGCGCTCATCGCGGATCCCTTCGAGTGCAATCGCCTGGAATGGCGCAAGGACTCGAAGCGGCTGACCTTCGAATTCGTGGAGCGCGGCTTCGGCAAGAACAACGTCATCGAGATCGATAGCGCCACGCGAAAGCAGCGCGTGCTGGTGCGCGAGGAGAGCGACACCTTCGTCTTCGTCTATGGCTACGCCTTCCGCCGCGACCTGAACGACGGCGAGGAGATCCTGTGGATGTCCGAGCGCGACGGGTGGAAACATCTCTATCTGCTCGACGGCCGCGATGGCTCGACTAAGCGGCAGCTCACCAAGGGCGAGTGGATCGTGCGCGAGGTGGTGGATGTGGATGAAAAGAACCGCGAGGTGCTGCTGAAGATCTCCGGCTGCTACAAGGACCAGGATCCCTACTACATCCACTACGCCCGTGTCTCGATCGATACCGGCAAGCTGGTGCCGCTGACGGAAGCGAACGGCACGCACGACCGCTTCGCGCGGGCGCCCGGCGGGAACTACTATATTTGTCGTTGGTCGCGGGTGGACAGCGCGCCGGTGACGGAGCTGCGCAAGTGGGAGGACGGCTCGCTGGTGGCGACGCTGGCGAAGGCGGATGACTCGAAGCTGCGCGCGACGGGCTGGCCGCTGCCGGAGCCTTTCGTGGCGAAGGATCGCGACGGGAAGTTCGACATCCACGGGATCATCTGCCGCCCGCCGGATTTCGACCCGGCGAAGAAGTATCCGGTGATCGAGAACATCTACGCCGGCCCGCAGGATTCCTTCGTGCCGAAGGCGTGGAACCCGTGGATGAGGCCGAAGCACGAGATCGCCGTGCACGGGTTCATCGTGGTGCAGATCGATGGCAAGGGCACCGCGAACCGCAGCAAGGAGTTCCACCACTTCTGCTACAAGAACCTGAAGGATGCGGGCTTCCCGGATCGCATCGCCTGGATGAAGGCTGCGGCGGCGAAGTATCCGCAGATGGATTTGGAGCGCGTGGGGATTTTCGGTGGCTCGGCGGGCGGACAGAACGCGCTGGGTGCCTTGCTCTTCCAAGGGGATTTCTACAAGGCGGCGGTGGCCGACTGCGGTTGCCATGACAACCGGATGGACAAGATCTGGTGGAACGAGCAGTGGATGGATTGGCCGATCGGGCCGGAGTATGCGGACAACTCGAACGTGACGCATGCGAAGAACTTGAAGGGGGCGCTGCTGCTCACGGTGGGAGAGGTGGATACGAATGTGGACCCTTCATCGACGTACCAGGTGATCAACGCGCTGATCGAGGCGGATAAGGATTTCGAGTACCTGCCGATGACGGGGCGGAATCATGGCGCGGGGGAAGAGAGGTACGGGCAGAGGAGACGGGTGGATTTTTTCAGGAGGTATTTGGGCGGGGCGAGGTAGGGGAAAGACAAAGTGCCGAGTGATCAGTCATCAGTGATCGGTGGAAAGGCACAGATGGGGCGAAGGCGCACGACGTTCCGCGTCGTGCGCGGGCTTGGGCCCCGAGAGAGGCGACGGCAAGATTGCTAGAAGAAGCAATTGCGGGAACGAGAAGAACTTACCGTCCTCCCGGTGCCCTTTCAGGGCACATCCGCGCTGCGCGCCGAACCCAGGGTTGCGCTGCGCTTACCCTGGGCTATCACCCGGCAGCCCATTCAGGGCTTTCGAAGGGCTTTCCCGGCAACGGTTCGAGACAGCAACGACACTCCTCCACACGTGACATGGGAATGCCGCACTATAGGGCGTAGGCGTCGCGGTAGCGGAGGACGGGGTCGCCGGGGGCCGAGGGGTTGCAGAGGCGGGTGATGAGGTCTTCCCAGGCATCGTGGCCTTTGAGGATCTCGACCTCGATGCGGAGGAAATAGACGGGGACGGTGATTTCCTTCGGGCGGGGGAATCGGACAGCGTCCTTCTCGGTGGTGACGACGAGTTCCATGTCGCGCTCGATGCAGCGTTGCATGAACTTGTCGATTTCCTTTCGCGAAAAGCGGTGGTGGTCGGAGAAGCGGCGGCGGATTTCGACGCGGGCGCCGAGTTTTTCGACGCTGCGCTCGAAGCCTTCGGGCACGGCGATGCCGCTGATGGCGGCGGTCCATTTTCCTTCGAGGAAATCCAGCGGCTTGCGCTCGCGGGTGAAGACTTCCTCCAAGTAGCGGGGACCGTGGGTGCACTCGATGATCGGGGCGACGCGATTGTGGCGGCGCAGGCGCTCGATCAGGGCGTCATTCGGCGTGCCGTCGCACTTGGTGATGAGGATGTAACTGGCGCGGCAGAGATTCCGCGGCGGTTCGCGGAGGGTGCCGCGGGGCAGGAGCGCGCCGGTGCCGAAGGGGGCGCTGCGGTCCACGAGCACGATATCGATGCCGTGGGAGAGGTGGAGATATTGTAGCCCGTCATCGAGCACCAGGGTGTCCGCCCCGAGCTGGCCGACGGCAAAGCGGCCGCCTTTCACGCGGTCCTTGTCCACGACGACGGCGACGTTATCGAGATTGCGGGCGAGCATGAAGGGCTCGTCGCCGGCGAATTTGGAATCGAGCAGCAGGGCGCGGCCGGTGGAAACGAGCTTCGGCATCTTTTCCGGCGGCACTTTCTGGCCGTCCTTGCCTTTCCAGTTCTGGGGTTCCTTGAGTTTCCGGCTTTTGTAGCCGCGGCTGAGGATGGCGACGCGGCGGCCGCGGTCGCGGAGGGTTTTCGCCAGCAATTCGACGACCGGGGTCTTTCCGGTGCCGCCGACGGTGAGGTTCCCGATGCTGACGACCAGGGTGCCGAGGTGGTGCTGCTGGCGCCAGCGCTTGCGGTAGATCATCAGGCGGGTCTGCACCACCCCGCGATAGACGCCGGAGAGCGCGCTCATCGCCAGACGCATCATGCTGGCGCGGAAGCCCTTCGCGCGGCCGAAAATCACATCGGCGCCCCAGCGCTCCAGTTCGGCCAGCGTTTCCTTCATCCTCCGGGCCAGCGGAACCCGGATGGGGGGTCATTCCAAGTCTGAAAAGGTGGGAATGGGATCGGAGGATGGAGGTTTTAACCGCGAATGGACGCGAATGGACGCGAATGGACGCTAATTTTTGAGGGGTGTTTCGTTGCTGGGAGAGGGAGCGGGCTTTTCTTTTTTAACCGCGAAAGGGCGCGAAAAGACGCGAAATTTGAAAGGCCGGAGGATGAGAATGGGATGACGGTTATGGACCTATCGGTCGTGAAGGCGGGATGAAGCCGAGGGGGAGAAATGGGGAACGGGCTATGGTCACTTGCCATTCGGGCCGGGCTTTTCTTGACTCCACCCATGTCTCCCGCCCGCCACGATGGTCGCCAACCGGACCAACTCCGCCCGATTTCCTTTATTCCCCACGTGGCTCCGCATGCGGCGGGCTCGGTGCTGGTCTCGTTTGGCGATACACGAGTGATCTGTGCCGCCACGATCGAAGAGGACGTACCGCGCTGGATGAAGATGCAGCGCGTCGAGGGCGGCTGGCTGACGGCGGAATACAGCATGCTCCCCTATTGCACGCTGGAGCGGAAGCAGCGGGACATCACCCGCGGGAAGATCGACGGGCGTTCCTCCGAGATCCAGCGGCTGATCGGCCGGGCGCTGCGGGCGGTGACGGACCTGACCAAGCTCGGCCAGCGCACGATCTGGATCGATTGCGACGTGCTCCAAGCCGATGGCGGGACCCGCACGGCCTCGATCACGGGTGGCTGCGTGGCGCTCGCCATCGCCCTCAATGGCTTGATGGCCAATGGAAAGCTCAAGGCTTTCCCGCTGACCAAGCTGGTGTCGGCGATTTCCGCCGGGGTGGTGGACGGCAAGCCCGTGCTGGATCTCGACTACATCGAGGACAAGGACGCCTCGGTGGATTTCAACGTGGTGATGACCGAGAGCGGGGACTTCGTGGAAGTGCAGGGCAGCGGCGAGGAGGCGGTTTTCTCCGGCGCAGAGATGAGCGCCATGCTGGAACTGGCGAAGAAGGGTGCGGAGGAACTGACCGTCCTGCAGCGTCAGGCGATCCTGGCGGCGGACAAGCCAAGCGGGGATTCATTGGCGGCGCTGGCGGCGGCGTTTGCGAGGTGATGAGGGGTGATTTGTTGGACCGGCGACGGTCGGCCTGGGAGTCCGACCCTACCTTGTAATCACTTGATTGCGCAGGCTTTCTTTCTCCTTGCGCCGGTGAGCGGCGGACTTAGCCTTTCCTAATCCTCCGGTGTTTTCGGACATCCGGAGGTTTATAAAAAACGGGTCCTAAGCGGCCCATCCATAGATAGAAAACAAAACCAAAAACATGAAAGCCAACTATCAACGCCGACCCGGCGGTTTCACCTTGGTGGAGCTGCTCGTGGTTATCGTGATCATCGCGGCCCTTGCGGGCCTTTCGGCTCCCGTCATCCTGAAGCAGCGCAAGGCTGCCGACCGGACGGAAGCGTTGAACAACATCCGTCAGATCGGTCTGTCGCTGTTCGAGTTTGATGCCGAGTACGGCAGCTTCCCGGACAACAACACCCAGGAAGATGTGAAGGAAGCCACGGGTACCGTCCTCACCTTCGGCGGCAACTTCTCCAACGACTACTTCCGTCAGCTGATCGCTTACGGCCTGAAGTCAGAGAAGCCGTTCTGGTGCAAGACGGGTTTCTCCCCGAAGAAGCCGGACGATATCTACAACACCCCTGCCAAGGCTCTCGAAGCCGGCGAAGTGGGCTTCAGCTACATCATGGCGACCCAAACCGATGGCCAGAGCAGCTCCGGTGACCCGGGCCGCCCGGTCGTCGTGGCTCCGTCCTACAAGGCCCAGACCGACTGGACCTTCGACCCCGAGCCGTACGGTGAAAAGGCGATCGTCCTGCGCCTCGACAACAGCGCCAAGGCCGAAACCATCCGCACCGACAACAAGAAGGTGACGATTGGCAGCGGCCGCTTCCTCGAGTCGGTCGGTGACAACACTCCGTGGGGTACCGACATGAACCCGATCCTGCGTGCGCCACAGCCGCGCGGCCAGTGATCCGCGTTTGATCCACTCCTATTCCCTAACCGGGAAGTCCTCACGGGCTTCCCGGTTTTTTGTTTGGGGGGAAAAGGGCGGTAGGCGTCCAACGGCCTTAGGCGATGCCGCGTTTAGGAGTCGTTCCCCTTTGAACGGGGAATGCGGCATCAGCGCTCCACGCCGGCGGGCAGGGGCACCAACTCCATGCCGAGCAGGCAGACGTCGTCATCGAAATGATGTCCGTCGGAATACTGGAGCACCCGGGTTAATACGATATCGAGCATCTCCTCCAGCGTTTCCCCGCTGCAGGCGGCGGCGGTTTCCATGAGGCGGTTTTCCAGGAAGGGCTCCCCTTCCTCGTTCTCCGCTTCCAGGATGCCATCGGTGAAGAGGAGGAGTCGCGAGACTTCCGAAAGCGGGATTTCCCCGTTCGGGTACTCCGCCTTTGCGATAAGGCCGAGGCCCGGACCCTTTTCCTTTCGCGCGGCGGCGAGGTGATGCACGCCGCCAGGGCCGGTCGCGATCGCTCCCGGATGACCGGCGCAGGCATAGCGGAGGACGCCCTCCTCCAGATCCGCGACGACGTAGAAGGCGGTGGCGAACATGGTGGCTCCGGCGCGGTCGAGGATGGAGGCCAAGCCGGAATTCAGCCCGCCGAGGAACGCGGAAGGATCCGTGGCGACACGGCGCTGTTTTTCCAACAGGCCGCGGAGCATGGCGACCACGAGGGCGGAGCGGACGCCGTGGCCCATGACATCGCAAATGAGCAGGCCGGCCTTGCCATCGGAGATGCGGAGCACCTCGAAGAAATCGCCCGCCATGCCGGAGATCGGCAGGTAGCGCGCGCCGAAATTCAGCTGGAAGAGGCCATCGCGCACTTCCGGGAAGTTCGAGCCCGCGAGGGTCTGCTGGATTTCGCGGGCCAGCTGGAGTTCCTCCTCGTAGGCTTGGTTCCGCACCTGCAGCTCGGCCGCGAGATCGGTGGCTTCCTGTTTCGCTCTAACGAGTTCCGTCACATCGCTGGAGACGCCGAAGGTTCCCTTCACTTCGCCGCCGCGGTCCACCCAAGGGAACTTGGAGGTGAGGACCCAGGTATCCTCCCCGCCGCGCCAGGTCTCGCGCTCCACCTTGCCATTGACCGGTGTCCGGGTCTCCATGATCCGGCGTTCGTCGGCGGCGGCCTGCTCCCAGTGTTCCTTTTCGAAGAAATCGGAGTCGTGCTTGCCGCTGAGGTCGTGCGGGTCGTCGAACCCCATCCACTCGGCCATCTGCCGGTTCGCCAGTACGAAGCGCGAGTCGCGGTCCTTGAAATAGACCTGCAGCGGCACGTGGTCGATGAGCATGCGGAGCAGATGGCGCTCTTCCTCGATCTGGGCCTCGGCCTCCTTGCGGAGGGAAATGTCGATCATGGAGCCCGCGATGCGTTGGGCCTGTCCTTCGCGGCTGCGGACCACGGTCCCGCGGATGCGGAGCCAGCGCCAGTGGCTGCCCCCGGTCTTGAGGCGGCAATCGACGGCGAACAACTCCGGCCCGGCGGGGCTCAGGGCATTTCGCAGCGCCTGGACAAAGCGGGGCCGGTCCTCCTCATGAATCATGTCGTGAGGCTCCAGAAAGATATTGGGGGCGCTGGAAGGGCTACACTCCAGGAACTCCAGGATGCGCCGCGAGTAGTAGATGTCGGGCTTGCCAATCCACCAGTCCCAGATGCCTTCGTTCGACGCCCGCAACGCCAAAACCAGGCGTCCCGCATCTTCCGAACTCGATCCGCTGGTTCCGCCGGGGTGAATCATCAACGTGAACACAAGCATCGGAGGTGCGGAGGGGCAATCCGATTTCGCTTCATCCGGTGGCTTGAATTCCGCAATCGGACAGCCACGCTGGGTTTGCTTTGAAACCGTTCCTTTCCCTCGCGCTGCTCGTCCTCCCGCTCCCTGCCGCGGAACCCCCGGTGGTGACGGTGCCGCCGTGCTGTGCGGCAAACAGCCGTTCGGCGGCGATGGAGCAGGACCTCTTCGCCGATGCAAGCCGCTGGGCCTTCGGCGACAAGAAGGCGTGGAAGTGGTCCGGGGACAAAAAGGATCGCGCGCTACAACTCACCGCGCAGAGCACGGACAAGCCGAAGTACCGCAGCCCCTTCAACCTGGCGTGGTTGGAGGGCCGCGAGTGGAAAGATTTCACGCTGACCGTGGAGTGCCGCCTGACGAAATTCGATGCCGCCAACAACGACCTGTGCATCGCCTTCGGGCGGGTCGGGGAAAATCGTTTCTACTATGCGCACCTCGGCGAGAAGGCCGATGAGCCGCACCACCAGATTCATCTGGTGGACAATGCCAACCGAAAGCCAATCACGAGCTTTCGCACCGGGGGCACACCGTGGAAAGAGGGTACCTGGCACCGGGTGAAGATCGTCCGGAATACCGCGACGGGTGACATCGGGGTTTACTTCGACGACATGGAGAAGCCGGTGCTAACCGCGCAGGACAAGACCTTCGAGTGGGGGCAGGTGGGGCTGGGGTCGTTTGATGATTTGGGGGAGTTCCGGAACGTGAGGATGAAGGGGGTTTCGAGGTAGAAATCACCAATCATCAATCTTCCAATCATCAATCAATTTGCGGCCTCCGGCCGAGGCCTTGGCGTCGAAGATTGGTGACGTGCAGCGCCTCCGATGGTTCCTCCCTCAATCATTGTTCAGTTCGGCCGGAGGCCGCTGTTTGATTGGTGATTGAGAGATTGGTTATTGATGATTCGCTTCGACCTTATCTCCGGCCCTTTTCGCGAGGGAGGAGCGGCAGGAGGTCCTTGAAGTAGGTCTTGTCCTCGATGTCGGTATAGACCTTGCCGCCGGGGCCGAAGTACTTCCACTCGTGGCAGCCGTAGCAGATTTGAAGGACGCGTTGGCTGCCGCCCTTGGTCCAGACGAGCGCGTAGTCCGGGTGGAAACCGGGGCAGGTGGTTTTCACGGCTTGGGCTTCGTGGGAGGCGGAGCGCTTGTAGATGTTGAGGACTTTGTCGGCGGTGCCGGCGGGGAAATCGGCGGGCTGGGCATGGAACTTGAAGCCTTGGAACTCGACCCAATTGCCCTGCTTGACCTGCTTTTCATAGCGCAGCTTGTCGCCGATGGGATGGGCGAGGCCGCGGTAGATCTTCACGTTGTTCGCGGACTTGTTGATGTCCACCTCGGCGCCCCATTGGGCGTGAGTCTCCGTCTCCCGCATGGGGATGCCGCCCTTCCAACAGGATTGGGTCGAGCAGGAAGCAAGCAGAAGCCCGGCGGCGAAGGAGGCGATGAGTTTCATGAGGATGACGGTAGCAGAGGGTGACGGGCTGTCACGTGATTGAGAGGAAGGTCGGGCGGGGACGGAAGAACTTCGCGACCTCCCGGTGCCCCTTCAGGGCACATCGCCGAAGACGTCGAACCCAGTGCTGCGCTACGCTTGCCCTGGGCTATCTCCCGGCCGCCCTTTCAGGGCTTTTGAAAGGGAAGGTCATTCGCCGAAGCCGCGGATCATCGCTTCCTCCTTTCCCTGATGTCATCCTGGCGGATCACGGTCTGCTGCTGGATTTCCGCAAGGCGGGCAATGGCGGCGGGAGCGATGCCTTTCAGCTCGAACCAGCCTTTCCCCTGGCGACGAGCCCGCCTGCCGAAGAAATAGAACGCGGCATAAGCGCCGAGGTAGAGAACAGCAAATGCCACCGCCTCGCCAACGGCGTCGAAATTCCAGCCGCCACGAAATACGGCGGAGACCAGGACCATGAATGCAACGAAAGCAAAGGCCCACCGGAACAGACGGCGTGCGGCGGTTCCGGTAGCTTCGAACACCATCACGCGAACCCGCTGGGCCGCCGCCTCATTCAAAGCTCCCATGAGAAGAAGCGACATCCGGAAGGCGTCGGGATCCGTGACACTGGCGATACCGACGATGGAAACCAGCAAGAGAAAGACCCATGGCCTCCGATTGCGGAAGACCAGCGACTTCCTCCCACCCGGCTCCTCCGGCGGCGAGCCGTGGATGCAGACATCGGGAAGACTCGCGTAGTTCCGCACGAGCAAGCGGCCGTCCTCCACACGCCAGAGGCTGCCGTCCGGAACTTCCATCCGCGGGGCGGAGGGTTCGATGGAAGGCGGAGTGTAGGGATTGAGGAGATCGCTCATGAGGCGGAAGCCGGAATGCTTCCGTGACTGCCGGGGTATCCTGGAGCTCGTGTTAGGGGGCCGAGAGGATGGCGGCTGATGCCGCCAAGCGGACCGGGCCGGTCCGCCCTACTGCAGACTAGCGCCTGCGGCCGCGGAAGCGGTTGCGGGGGTCCTCTTCGGGGGTTTCCTTGTCGCGGTAGCGGAGAATGCCTTGCTGCTTGAGATTTCGGATGAAGGTCTTCGCGTCGTCGGAGACCTCGCGGTCGTAGGCGAGGGTGCCTAACAGGCCATCGCCGCTTTCCGCGCGGTCGAGGGCGCTGCCAGCCTTATCCGCCGCGCGGGAGATGGAGGCGACGGCCTTCGGCACCTCGCGCAGGGCAGGCTCGAGTTCATCGATGCGCTTGCCGGCACGGGTCATGGTATCGTCGATCGATTGGATCGCCTTGCGCGCATCCGCCATGGTGGGGTCCAGCGATACGCTCGCTTTCGCCCATTCCGCGGAGGCGCTGTCGAGGTTCCCGAGGATGCCGTCGATGTGTTGGAGATTCTTCTCGGAGAGAATGGACTCGTTCACCTTCTCCAGGGTATCCGACATGCGGCCGGTGACGATGCGGATGTCATCGACCGCGGAGTCGAGTTTCAGGAACGTGGATTCCGCCTCCTGCATGAGGCGCCTCGCGTCGCGGCTAACGGCTTCGGCGTTGTTCTGGATGGCATCGAGACCGGAGGGCCCGCCGCCGCGGAGCACGGCTCCGGGCTGGATGAAGCGGCCGGTGGCATTCCCCCCCTCGGGCGGAGTGATGACGATCATCTTGTCCCCCAGCAAGGTGGCGGAGGCGATCTGGATCATCGAATTCTCCGGGATGCGGATGGGCTCATCGATGCTCATGTTGACCTGCACCTTCACATCCGAATTCAGCTCGGGGTGATCGGCGACCTTGCCGATGCGGGCACCGCCCATGCGGATCTCCGAGCCCTTGATCAGGCCGGCGGCGTCATCGAAAACGACCACCAGTTGATACTTCCCGCGAAGGCGGTCGCCGAAACGGCCGAACTGCACGATCAGCCCGCCGAGAAGGGCGAGGCCGATAAAAACGAACACGCCGACCCAGAGTTCGGTCCTTTTGGCGGATTCTCCCATGCGGCGGAAGCATCACCATTCCCCGCTGTCCGCGCAAGGGCGATCAATTCCAGGCTTCGCCGGAATCCCCCTCGATGAAGGGTTTCAGGACGGGGTCCGTGGTCGCCTGCAGCTCTTCCGGTCCGCCGCTCCAGTAGATGCGGCCTTCCTGGAGGAAGACGATGCGGTCCGCGATGTGGAAGACGCTGCGCATCTCGTGGGTGATCACCACGTTCGTGATGCCGTGGGTGACCTGGAGGTCCTTGATCAGGTGATCGATCGAGTCCGCCGTGATGGGATCGAGGCCGGCGTGGGGCTCATCGTAGAGCACGCAGGCGGGCTTTCCCACGACCGCGCGGGCGAGGGCGACGCGCTTGCGCATGCCGCCGGAAAGTTCGGCCGGCATCTTTTTCTCAAGACCGGGCAGGCGGACGATCTCCAGCGCCTCCGAGACGCGGCTGGCGATCTCCTTCGGGTCCTTCACCCCGGCTTCGTAGAGGGGAAAGGCGATGTTCTCCGCGACGGTCATCGAATCGAAGAGCGCGCCATTTTGGAACATGATGCCGACCTTCTGGCGGTAGGGAGCCATCTGGCGCTCGTCGAGGTGGGAGATTTCCTCGCCATCGATCTCGACGGTGCCTTTCCACGGGCGAAGCAGGCCGGGGAAATGCTTCACCAGCACCGACTTCCCGCCGCCCGAGCCGCCGAGGAGGACGAGGGTCTCGCCGCGATGGACATCGAGGTCGACGCCGCGCAGGACATGCTGCGAGCCGAACTTCTGCTCGAGTCCGCGAACGCGGATGAAGGGGGCATCTGCCACGTCCGTGGTTTTCGCGGTGGATGAGGAATCCGTCAAGCGGGGCAGTGGTAGGAGTGAAGTTGGCCATCGGATCTACGGCGGTCCGGGCTGGAGCGCCCTACCGGGCGATCATCCTTCGATGGTCACTCCTTTCGATCTCATCTCTTCAAGGGCGGCATCGACGTCTCCGGGCGCGAGGTCCACGCCGCGACAGGCGGGAAGATGCAGGGTGACATCGAAGCCCTCGGCGAGGGCATCGAACGCGGTGAACTTCACGCAATAGTCGGTGGCGAGGCCGCAGACGGTGACGTGCTTCACGCCCTGCGCGCGCAGCCATTCGGCGAGGCCGGTCGATTGGCGATGGCCGTTGTCGTAGAAGCCGCTGTAGCTGTCGATGTCGGCGTTCGTGCCCTTTTTAAAGACGCGGGTGACGAGATCGGTGTCCAGACCGGGGGCGAAGTCGGCACCGGGGGTGTCTTGGACGCAGTGAATGGGCCACAAGGTTTGCGTGAGGCCATTGAGGTCGATCTGCTCGAAGAGCTGCTTGCCAAGATGATTCGCGGCGAAGCTGCCGTGATCGGCAGGGTGCCAGTCCTGGGTGGCGACGATGATTTCGAAGTCATCCATCAGACGATTGGCGACGGGGATGACTTCGTCGCCGCCGGGGACTTCGAGGGCACCGCCGGGCAGGAAGTCGTTCTGGAGATCGACGAGGATGAGGGCGTGGTTGGTCATGGGAAATCAGGGGTTCAGGTTCGTTTGATAAACCTCCAAATCGGCAGCGGAGAAGCAGCAGAAGGTGACCTCCAGCTCGGGATGGTCTTTGAGGAAGTCGCGAGTGGTGGTGACCGCGATCTTCGCGGCTTCCGCGATGGGATAGCCATAGATGCCGGTGCTGATGGAAGGAAAGGCGATGCTGCGGAGGCCATGCTCCACGGCAAGCTTCAGCGACTCCCGGTAGCAGCTAGCGAGCTTCTCCGGCTCGCCTTTGCCGCCGCCATTCCAGACGGGACCCACGGCGTGGATGACGAAGCGGGCAGGAAGACGATAGCCTTTGGTAATCTTCGCTTGGCCGGTCTTGCAACCGCCCAATAGCCGGCACTCGGCCACGAGCTCCGGGCCGGCGGCACGATGAATCGCGCCATCGACGCCACCCCCGCCGAGCAGGCTGGAGTTCGCGGCATTGACGATGGCATCCACCTTCAAGGTGGTGATGTCGGCTTGGATGGCTTTCATGGCGGGTTCTTCAGTAAGGCGGGAGCATACGACGGAAAATGTGGATGACCACGACGGCGAAGAAGAAGGAGTTCCGGAGGATCGAAAGCGGCCAATCGGGATAGCGGATCGATTTGAGGTGATGCAGGTTCTGAAGCGCTGCGGCACTGAAGGGGCGGTCGCGGAGGCCATTCCGCCAACCCGCGGGCATCCCTTCCTCCCCGCAATCGATCCCCGAGAGGGAACCGGCGATGAAAGCGACGGTGTCCGTATCTCCGCCGCAACGAACCACGGACTCGACGGTGGCTTGGAAGTTGCCGCGATGGCTGAGCCATGCGTGGAGCGCCACCGCGGCTGAATCCGGAGCAAAGCCGCTGACAAAACCCGGCTTTCTGCCGATGCGATCCGCGAAGACCTGCACCGCTTCATCGGCGGCGAGCGAGGCGTGGAGGACTGCAAAGCGATCCTTCATTTCGCTGCTCTCCAGCAGCGCGCCGAGAGCCCTGAGGATCTTCTCAGGATCCTGTTCACCCTGCGTGGCGAAAGCGGCGGCCTCTGCAATGAGGAGCGCTGCTTCGGCCGCACGCGGATCGCTATGGGTGATGCGGGTGGAGGCACCGGTGAAGCTTTTCCGGAGGGCGGGATCATTCGCGAAGCGGACACCGATCACGGGAGCGCGCATCATGGGACCATTGCCGGCCGACCACACCCCGCTCTTCGCCGGGCTGATGCCAAGCCAGAGCCGGATGATCGAGCGGGCGGTGGCGAGCCCAATGCCCGCCGGGATGCCGGCCAGCCACCAGCGGAGCCGGCGGCCGAGTGCTTTCGCGAACCGATCGACATCGCCTTCGCATCCATCGAGCGAAAGGAGGGTCATCATCGCGTGCTCGGTATCGTCGCTGACCATCCCGCGATTTCCCAGGAAGCGATGCCGCAAGGGGCCCGGCCAGCGCCGCGCGATGCGGCTGGCATTCATGTTCTCGGCGGGAAGGCCAAGGGAATCCCCGAGAGCGCCGCCGAGGAGGCAGGAGGCGAGTGGGTCAGAGTTCATGGTCGTGCGAGCTTCAGAAGAAGCGTTGGGTCACCTCGATCTTGCCGACGATATGACGGTTGAACTCATCGAGTTCCTCGGCGGGAACCCAGAGTTCGGTGTGTTCGCGTCCGCCTACCGTTTGGACCGGGTAGCGCTTGAGGAAACCGGAATCGACTTCGAAACGCGTGACATAACCCGATCCCGACGCCTTCACGTTCCAATCGCGGGCGATCTGGATGGCGTAGGGTTCATTGGTCACCGGATAGAAGATCGGCTGGTCGGGGAGACGCGGCGGGAATGCGGCCCAGCCGCTGTCTTCGATCAGCTTGAGCTCTTCCGGACCGACGGGGCGGTAGAGGGTGGTGGTCATAGGAAGTGCTGAACCCGCGTTCAGTTGGTGGCTGGGAAGTCGATGAACTCCGGCGGCACGGCATCGGTGAGCCAGACGCCGTTCTCGGAGAGGTAGTAGGGATGACCGGCGGCGGACATTTCCGCGGCGCGGATGGTGAGGATGACGGGTTGGCCACGGCGTTCGCCGACCTTGGTGGCAGTGACGAGATCCGGGCTGAGGTGAACGTGATGGCGCTCGCCTTTCCGCAGGCCAGTCTCGCGGATCGCATCGAGGTACTTGGCGACGGTGCCGTGGTAGAGATGCCCGGGTGGAGTCTTCGGTTCGAGGGCGAGATCGACCTTCACCGAGTGGCCTTGGTTGGCGCGGATGCGATGGCCGTCCTCGCTGAGAGCGAAGCGCTGCTTGTCATTCTCGCGGACCACCTTGAGCAGGGTGGCGTGGTCGAAGTGCTTGCCGTGGCGGGCCGCGGCATCGATGAGTTCGCGGCAATCGGTCCAGCCGTTCTCGTCGAGGATGATGCCGATCTTTCCGGGCTCGTGCCGCAGGACGAGGCTGAGGAATTTGCTGATACGTTTGAGGTCCATTTTTTTGGGGGGGTGGTTTGCGGCGGCCCGGGTCGGGCGGCGCTACCGGTATTTGGCGAGGAGTTGCTCGCGGTGATGGTGAAGGCCGGCTTCGAGGCCGGCGGGGTAGGCGTGCGGGTTTTTCAGGCGGAGGATGCCGGGGTGGAGGCTGACAAGGGTCTGCTGGCAGCGCTCACGCGCGGCATCGAGGGTCTCGGGCGCGGCGAGGCGCTGGCCCTTTTTCATGACCGGCTGGAGGACGTCGGTGAAGGGGGTGCCAGCAGGGATCTCCTTCCTGCGAATGGGGTCGACGGGGTCGATGATGGCAACGGCGTCCGGCGAGGTACGATCAATATCGTAGATGGCGTCACCGATGAATTGCCCATCCTGGATGAATCGCCTGACCTGGAGACGTCCGGGGATCGAGCTCTTGGCGGTTTGTTCGCTGAGCTTGATGCGTGGCAGCCAGGTGCCGTCGTCGCGACGGAGAGCGGCGAGTTTGTAGACCCCTCCGAGCGCCGGTTGATCCCCCGCGGTCACGAGGTTCGTGCCAACACCCCAGACATCGATCTTCGCATTCTGGTGGCGGAGGCTTTCGATGAGGTGCTCGTCGAGGTCGTTGCTGGCGACGATCTTCACGTCGGGAAAACCCGCGGCATCGAGCTTCGCGCGGGCCTGCTGGCTAAGCCAGGCGAGGTCGCCCGAATCCAGACGGATGCCGCTGAGTTCGTGGCCTCCCGCGCGCAGCTTTCGTGCGGTGGCGATGGCATGGTCCACACCCTTCAGTGTGTCGTAGGTATCCACGAGCAGGGTCGAGTTGTCCGGCATGGCTTCCGCATAGCGGTCGAAGGCCTCCTGTTCGTCATCGAAGGACATGACCCACGAGTGCGCGTGCGTGCCGAGCACCGGGATGCCGAAGCGCTGGCCCGCGAGCACATTCGAGGTGCCACGGCACCCGCCGATCGATGCCGCGCGGCTTGCCGAGAGCGCGCCGTCCTGACCCTGCGCGCGCCGATAGCCGAACTCGATGACCGGCGCGCCCGCGGCGGCAGCGCAGGTGCGCGCGGCTTTGGTCGCGATGAGGGTCTGGAAATTGAGGATATTCAGCAGCGCCGTTTCGACCAACTGTGCCTGGAGGATCGGACCTTGCACGCGGAGCAAAGGCTCATGCGCGAAGACGGCGGAGCCTTCCGGTATCGCATCGATATCCAGACTCAACCGGAGGTCGGCGAGGTAGCTCAGGAACTTCTCCTGAAACAAGGGATGGCCCGCCTTCGTCCGGAGCGATGCGAGGTAATCGAGCTCGGTGGTACCGAAGCGGAAGGCCTCCAGCCAATCCAGTGCGGGCTCAAGCCCGGCGGCAATCGCATAGCCGCCTTGAAAGGGCAGGCGGCGGAAGAAAAGGTGGAAGACGCTTTCCTGATCCGCCTTCCCGGCCTGCCAGTAGGCGGCGGCCATGGTGAGTTGATAGAGATCGGTTTGGAGAGGGCTCATGGGGCGGATGTTAGAGTTCGAAGTGAAAGCCTTTGCGGACGAGGGCGTCGTACTTGCGACGGTCGAAGCGATGGAGACGGGCCGGGCGGTGTGATCCGCCGCTGTAGGCGTCGAGCGGGATCAGGAAGTCGAAGGCGAGAACCTTCTTGCGGAAGTTCCGTTTGTCCAAGGTGCGGCCGAGAATGGCTTCGTAGAGGGACTGGAGCTGGGAAAGCGTGAAGCGCTGCGGGAGAAGCTCGAAGCCAACGGGCTGGTAGCGGATCTTTCCGCGGAGGCGCTCCAAGGCGGTGGCAAGGATCTCCGCGTGATCGAAGGCAAGAGGTGGCAGTTCGTCCGCAGGAAACCACGCTGCCTCGCTCGCGTCGGTATCGCCCTTTGCCGGATGTTGATCGGGGCGGACGAGCGCGTAGAAGGCGACGCTGACGACGCGGCCGCGCGGATCGCGGCCGGGGGTGCCGAAGGTGCGGAGTTGCTCAAGGAAGACATCGCTGAGGCTGGTCTCTTCTTCCAGTTCGCGCCGCGCGGCGTCTTCGAGATCCTCGTCCATGCGGACGAAGCCGCCGGGCAGCGCCCATGCGCCGAGGAAGGGCTCGATGCCGCGGCGGATGAGCAGGACCTGGAGGCCCTGGCCATCGAAGCCGAAGACCACGCAGTCCACGGTCAGCGCCGGGCGTGGGTATTCGTAGGTGTGGGCCATGGCGTGCTTGGTTGGGGGGAAGTAAGTGTTGTTTTTACACGAAGTCAAGCAGTGGTTTTCTGGCATTACACAAAATGAGGCCTTTTCCCATACCGGGCGCCACTCGGCATGCTAGGATGCCCGTGTTTCCAAAAAGACATGACGCTCGAATCGACCAACCAAGTGCGTGAAGTGCGACCCTATCAGGCCGCCGGGCCCGACAATGGGATCGCGGCTTTGCTGGAGATTTTTCCGGGGATCTTTCTGCAGACCTTCGGCGTCGGCCACATTTATGCGGGCAATGTGGGTCGCGGGCTGATTGTGATGTTCGGATACTGGATCCTCTCGGGAATCAATTTCCTGCTGACCTTCGTGTTGGTCGGTTGGGTGACCTGGCCGCTGACTTGGCTGGCGTTTGCGATTTTCAGCACGATCGCTGCGAGCAACGCGGCAAAGAGGAAGCGATACGGAAGGTGATCCTCGGCCCGGCTGGAATCCTTCCGGGATTCGTTCGGTCGTCGTCGGCCAACCGGTGGTGGCGCAGCGCTTACCACCGGCTATTCGCTGATATCCCTCCGGGATGAAGAGGCATGGCCATCCCTAGGCCTGCGGCCTAGGCTGGTATGGGGCGCGCCTTTGGCGCTGAAGAACGACGACCCTCCTCAAATTAGCGCCATTCGGGACGTGGCGCTGATTGAGCGGGCTGAAATAAAAAGCGGCGGCAAGAGGGTCGCTTGATCGCAACCCAATGCCGCCGGAAATCACGGGGTCAGTTTCGCCTTAGTTCTTCGGGCGGCCGTAGCCGGGCTTCGGACGGCCGGCGCTGTCAATCTTGTCGGTGGCCCAGAGGACGCCTTTCGCGACGAGATCGAGGTAGCGGGCATCTTCCACGGTGGCGTTGTTGTGGCCGATGGTGGTGGCGAAGATGCGGGTCTTCTTGTTGCCGTAAAGATTGGTCCAGACGACGACCGCTTCCTTCTCTCCCTCTTGCTTGCCGGTGGCGAGGGTGTGCGAGCTCTTGAAGACGTCCACGTTGTTATAGAGCTCCTCGTTGATGGTGGTCCAGTCGCTCGCGCCCTTCGTGACCGGGTGGTTCCTGTCCTCGTATTTGATCTCGATCGGCTTCTGCGCGCCGTGGCGGCTCGATTGCAGGCCGAGGAACTCGAACCAAAGGGCGTCCTTGCTGCCTTCCTTCGCCTTTTTGTTGTGATCGCCGACGCGGTAGCTGTGCATGGCGCAGTGAAGGGCCAGCGCCGGGATGCCGTCGGAATGCGGTTTCAGCACGCCCTTCACGACTTCCTCATCCTTGATGTCGGCGGCGCACTCGTCGTGGATCACGAGGTCGTAGCCCGCGGCGTAGTCGGGATTCCCGTAGATGGGGAGCGGCGGCTTGGTGCTGCCGTCGTCCACGTGGATCTGGGTGACCTCCACATTGATGCGGGCTTCGAGGCCCTTTTTCAGGATCTCGGTCTGCGCCTTGTAATCATGGCAGCAGCCGCCGGTGATCAGCATCACCTTGAGCGGTTTCGCCTCCTGCGCGAAGGCAGCGGCGCAGAAGAGGGACAGAACGGGGAGGGCGGACAAGTATTTCATGATGGGCGGATGCTAGGAGGTGCGGATGCGGTGGCAAGGGCGACTCTGTGCCGTGATCGGGTTACCGTGGTATTGCAGGCGGTGGCTTTTACTCCCGAAAGCGGGGAATTCGTTCACCTGCTTTCCGGAAGATTCCAAGCCGCGGGAGGCGGGCGGGATGGCGGGCCGGGAACGCCAATTTTCCCGTCCTTGCTTCCACGCGACGGGTGTGGCAGTCTGAAGGGTAAGAAAGGAATTTTTCGTCGCCATGAAGGAACTGTACGACGCGTGGCGGTCCGTGGACCGCAACAAGATCGCGGCACTGCTGAGCGTGATCCCCGGGGTGGGGCACCTCTACAAGCACCACTACCTCGACGGCCTGGGAATCCTGATCGTGGGCAATGCGCTGATGATTTTCGTCGCCGCGTGGCTCTCCATCGCAACCTTGGGCTTATCGCTGATTGTCGTACCTGCCATGTGGGTCGCGGCGATCGCGTATTCCGCCTATTGCGCGCCCGACCAACACGGAGCCCATCCATGGCTCCACGTCTGGGAGCACCGCTGGGCCCACGCCTTCCGCCGGGGTAAACGATAGTGGTAGAGCGCTGCTGACGGCTTGCCGCAAGGACCGATGCCGGACTAACTCACGGCATGGCGCTCGAACTCGTCCCTACGACCGAGGATCAAATTCCGCGGCTGGCCCAGATTTGCCACGAGGCATTTTCCGCGCTGCACGATCGCTTCGGCATCGAGCGCGATATTCCAAACGCGGAAGTCGGGGGCATGATCATCTCCCAGACGGTCAAACGGCCGGACTACACCGGCGTGATGGCGGTGCTGGACGGGAGGGTGGTCGGCTCCAATTTCCTGCTCCATGCCGACGAAGTTGCGGGGGTAGGCCCGATCACGGTGGACCCCGGCGTCCAGGCAAAGGGGATCGGCAAGGCGCTGATGCAGTGGGTGATCGACGAGGCGCGGCGGCGGGAAATCCGGCAAGTGCGGCTTTTCCAAGAGGGGCTCAATACCACCTCGCTGTCCCTCTACACCGCGCTCGGCTTCGATTGGCGGGACTCCGCCGCCCTGATGCAGGCGCCCCCGGCAGCGGCCGAAGATCCGACCATCCGGCCGCTGGGACCGGATGATCTGGGAGCCGTGGCGGAACTCTCGCGGAAGGGCTATGGATTTTCCCGCGCCGCGGATGCCGCCCAATTGCTGGAGTGGCAGGTGCCGGGATTCCTGCGGGTGCGCGATGGAGTCCCGGTCGGTTACCTTTTCGGCACGCTTTTCGGCCATGCCGGGGCGGAGACGGATGAGGATCTGCTCGCTCTCGCCGGTGAAGCCGCGCGGCACCTGCCGCCGCCCGTGGCGCGCTACATTTGCCCGATGGCGAGGCCGGTGCTTTACCGGAAGGCGCTTGCCGCGGGGCATCGCACCTTGAAGTTGCTTTCTTATATGTCGCTCGGGGACTTCGTGGCACCGACGGGTTCGCACTTCCCTTCCATCCAAGCGTAGCGGAGGGCGCGCCCGCGCCAAGTGGTTTCCCGGAAAGGCAAATCTCCTTGCCCCGTATCCCGATCGACGACATAACTTCCATGAACTGATGAACGATTCCTTCAATCCCTACGCCGTCAGGCCGGTGGCCGAAGCCCCGCTGGAGACGCGCACCGACTTCGTGCGGAAGACCTACACCCACCTTGCGGGTGCGATCGGTGTCTTCGCGCTTATCGAGACCTTCCTGATCCAAGCGGGATTCGGAAATCTGGCGCTGCAGATGCTGGATAAGGGCAAATTCTCCTGGTTGATCGTACTGGGGGCCTTCATGGGCGTTTCCTGGATGGCCAACAAGATGGCCTACAGCGGAGCCTCGAAGGGCAGCCAGTACGCCGGGCTCGCCATTTACACGCTGGCGGAAGCGGTGATTTTCCTGCCGATCATCTCGGTAGCCATGGTGACGGTAGGACCGGCGGTGATCGGGCAAGCCGCGGTGGTAACCGGGGCGCTGGTTCTGGGCCTCACGGCCATCGCCTTCACCACCAAGAAGGATTTCACCTTCCTCGGCGGCGTGCTGAAGATCGGCTTCTTCATCGCCATCGGGCTAGTCGTCGCTTCGATCTTCATGGGCTTCTCGCTCGGGATCTGGTTCAGCGGCGCAATGGTCCTCTTCGCCGCGGGCTCGATCCTCTACAACACGAGCGCGATCATGTATCACTACGCGCCGGGCCAGCATGTGGCCGCCTCGCTTTCGCTCTTCGCCAGCGTCGCGCTGCTCTTCTGGTATGTGCTGCGGATCTTCATGAGCCGCGACTGAGCCAGGGCAAACGTTTCTCCAAGGCCGGGTGCTTCAGGGCATCCGGCCTTTTTTGTTTTGCGGGAGAATTTTCCGGTCACCCTTCCCGGAATGGATCTCCAAGGCGACATCAAGAGCCCGCGACTGCTCCGCGCGAAGGGCGGGCTTTTTCTCCTGCTGGGACTCGCGGCATCCGTCTTGCTGATCATTGAAGATTTCAGCTGGCAACGGCTCGGACTTTTCCTGATCGCGATCTGGGCATTCTGCCGCTTCTACTATTTCCTGTTTTACGTGCTCCATCACTACGCGGGAAAGGAGCGGCCGTACGCCGGACTCTTCGATGCGCTCAGGTGGGCGATTTCCGGCAGGGAACGTGAGGATCGCTGATGCCCGTTCACATGCAGGGTGCATGCTTGGAACGGGATTCTGCATGAATTGACAGGCATTTGGCGCGTCTTAAAAACGGACGCTTGAAAGTGGGTAAGGCTTTCCGCGAGAGCCTGTTGCATTTGGCAAAACCCCACCGAATGCGGCAGTGGCATGAGGCATGCGAAAGAGGAGGAGAAGACATCCCCGCACCGAACTTCCGCGATCCTGTCAGGCTCGCGGTTCTGCGGCACGGGAGCAACCCATCCCATCGAAACCATGAAGACCAAATACATCTCACAAATCGGCGTCCTCCTCGCGCTCGGCTTGCTAACACCGGTCGTCACCGGTCAGGAAAAAGAAGCCAAGAAGGAAACCGTCATCGCGGAGGTAAAGGAAATCCCTGAACCCGGCACCATCGCCGCCGGACTGAGGGACGGAGCCACCTTCTCAATTTTCACCAAGGCCATCAGGGCCGCGGAGTTGGACCTCCTCTTGGGGACCAAGGGAGCCTACACCGTCTTTGCCCCAACCGACGAAGCCTTCACCAAACTTCCGGAAGGCACCTTGGACAAGCTGATGCTGCCGGAGAACAAGGAGAAGCTGCGGTCGCTCCTGCTCTACCACGTGATCTCCGGCGTCTTCACCTCGTCCGACCTGAAGGACGGCGAGCTCAAGACTTCAAATGGTGAAAAGGTCGAAATCGACATCGAGGGCAAGACCGTGGAAGTCGAAGACTCGAAAGTCTCCAAGGCCGACCTGGTTCTCAGCAACGGCGTGGTCCATTCCATCGACAAGGTGATGGTGCCGAAGTCGCTCGATGGCTTCGCGGGCCTTGACGAGGATTGATCCCACTCATTTCCCCGACACCCAAAGCGCATCCGCGGACCTGGCCGCGGACGCGCTTTCTTTTTTCGGCTCGGTCCCGCGAATGTCACGGATCGGAGGAATAGGCGGCCGTGCGCTGACGTAAGAACGCCCATGCAAGGCATCCTGGCACTCATGGGCACCGCGCTTGCCGCCGGGACCGCCGTCCTCGCGCAATCGCCCCCCGCGTTTCCGGTAGACCCGGCGCAAGGCGAGGAGCGGACCTGCTTCCAAACCTCGCGGCCGTGGAACCCGAACGGCAATCTGAGGTCGGACGTGGCGCTGGTCTATGGCATCGGCAAGGACCTTCCGGAACGGATCGATACCTGGCGGAACCGCGGCTACCGGATCCACGTGATGACCGGCGTCTCGTGGGGAGAATACCAGGACTATCTTTACGGGCGCTTCGACGGGCAGAACCATGTGGACAACGCCCAGACGGACCGCCATGGCAAGAAGATCAGCCATGGCGGCGACGTGTACTACATGTGCCCGGCGGAGAACTTTGGAAAGTTTCTCTGCGTCGGCGTGCAGCGTGCGTTGGACGCGGGTGCCGAGGCCATCCATCTGGAAGAACCGGAATTCTGGGCCCGTGCCGGATACTCGGAGGGCTTCAAGCGCGAGTGGAAGGAATACTACAAGGAGGAGTGGCAGCCGCCCCACGCGAGCGTGGATGCGCAGTGGCGGGCGTCGAAGCTGAAGTACTATCTTTATCGTAGGGCACTTCAGCAGGTCTTCGACCATGTGCAGGAATTCAACCGGAGGACCGGCAAGAAGGTCCGCTGCTACGTGCCGACGCACAGCCTGCTGAACTACGCCCACTGGTGCATCGTGAGTCCGCAATCCAGCCTGGCGAAGCTGAACGGGTGCAACGGCTACATCGCGCAGGTGTGGACCGGCACCGCGCGCACGCCGAATCATTTCCGCGGAGTGCACAAGGAGCGCACGTTCGAGACGGCCTTCCTGGAGTACGGCGCGATGCAGAACCTCGTCCGCGCCACGGGCCGCACCGTCTGGTACCTCAACGATCCGGTGGAGGACAATCCACGCCACGATTGGACAGACTACCGCACGAACTGGGAGTCCACGCTGGTCGCCTCCCTGTTGCAGCCGGAGGTATGGCAATACGAAGTGGCCCCATGGCCGGAGCGGATCTTCGGAGGAAAATATCCGCGCCATGCGAAGCCGGAGGAGCAGCGGACGATCCCGCCGGAGTATGCGACCGAGCTTCAGGTGGTGATGAATGCGCTGAACGACATGAAGCAGCCGAACCATGCGTGGGATTGCGGCACGCGGGGCATCGGCGTGCTGATCAGCGATTCGCTGATGTTCCAGCGCGAGCAGCCGACGCCGAGCGATCCGCACATGGCCCATTTCTACGGGCTCGCCTTGCCCGCCCTGAAGCGCGGCATGCCGGTCACGCCGGTGCAGTTGGAGAATGTGACGATTCCCGGATTCCTCGATGACCAGCGCGTCCTGATGCTCAGCTACGAGGGCCAGAAGCCGATGTCGGCCGATGTGCACGCGCCGCTCGCGGAGTGGGTAAAGAAAGGCGGCGTGCTGATCGTGGCCGACGAAGACCGCGATCCCTACAACAAGGTCAAGGAATGGTGGAATGAAGAGGGGAAGACCGCTACCATCCCGCGCCAGCATCTTTTCCAAGCACTCGGCGTGAAGGACGAGGACTTCGCGAAGGATGGCATTCCCCAAGCAGCTGCCGGCAAGGGTGCGGTAATCTGGCTGCGCCGCAGTCCGGTGAAGTTCGCGCTGAACAAGGATGCCGAGCAGGCACTGGCGGAAGTCTTGAAAGCCGCGGTCGCGAAGTCCGGCGGTGAGTGGAAGGAGACGAATCATCTCGTACTACGGCGCGGACCGTACTTCATCGCCGCTGGTCTCGATGAATCGACCGGAGCGGAGGCGAAGACGCTCAAGGGCCGCTTCGTGAATCTCTTCGATCCCGAGCTGAAGGTTCAGCGTGAGGTCACGATCTCCGCCGGTACCCGCAGCTTCCTGCTGGATCTGGATGCGGTGAAAGCGGAGAAACCCCGCTTGCTTGCCTCTGCGTGCAAAGCGCTTCCCTCGAAACGCGAGGGAGAGGAGTTGGCTTGGACGGTGGAAGGGGTGGCCGATACCCCGGCGATCGTGCTGATCGCATCGGAAAAAGCGCCGGAAACGGTGACATTGGACGGGAAGGCCGTGGAAAGTGTCACCCATGTGCCGGAAGAGGGCTTGATCTACCTGCGATTCCCGAACACCGCGGCACCGAGGGATTTGAGCGTGAAATTCTAGCCATACCGGAGGCGGGGCGCGGAGTTCCGCCTTGTCCCCGTGCTCCGGCTCCCCTAATCCCCGTTCGCACATGGATGGAATGCACCTCTACGAGCGCCTGCCCCTCTTCGGCACCGGGATTGTGCTGGGCGTGTGGCTGATCGCGTTGCACGCGTTCCTGCTGGTCAAACCGCAGGCCTCCCAGGGTTTCCTGAAGCGCTTTCCGCGCGACCAGCAGCTTGGCCAGATCCTGCTCGCGGTGGGACTGCTGTGGTTCTGGCTGCTCGTCGCGCCACCGGGCAAGGGCATCCTTCACTCGCTCTCGATGGACCTCGGCGAGTTCAACGGCCTGAAGAAATATCTCCGCTACATCGTGCCGCTTTCGATTGTGGCGGTGGGATTGGCCATCAAGGAATTCCTCGCGGTTCGCGCGCTCGGATTGCTGGGGCTGCTCATCGCGGCACCGCTGCTGGAGTCGGCTTTCCTCAAGGATCCGGGGACCCGGCTGTTGATCCCGATCTTCGCCTTCGTGGTGGTGATCAAGTCGCTCTACTGGGTGGGCATGCCCTACCTCTTCCGTGACACGGTGACGTGGGCGACGGCTTCGGAGAAGCGCTGGCAGATGCTGTGCGTGAGCGGGCTGGGGTATGGCATCGCGGTGCTGGCGTGCGCGTTCTTGTTTTGGAGGGGGTATTGAGCTTTAGGCGCGGTGGATGCCGCCGTGGGACCACGCTTGGTCTGTAGGGTAAGTCGGGGCGGGCGGCGAGGGACCGTTCCGCATTCTCACGAATGCGCCTATGGTTGGTGGAAGGGGGAATCAAACGATGCGGCTGATGCCGTTAGTTTCCGACGGTCATAGACCGCCGCTACATTATTTGGAGCCGCCTGAAGGCGGGACTACGTACGCTTGAGGGCGGGCGGTGAGGGACCGTTCACTCCGGCAAGGCTTCGATGCGGAAGAAGAGCCGGGTGCTGGCCGCGGGCGGGAGGTACTTGACCGTGATCTGCTCGTATTCCCCGCCAAGGAGATCCACGCGGGACAGTTCCGTGAGGTTCGGTTCCGCGGGGGCCCAGGACAGCAAGTTCTCACCCACGTGCACGTGATACACGGCACCGGCCGGGGCCTTGCGGGCGACATAGCTGAGCGTGACGCTGCCGTCTTCCGCGCGATCCATGGGGACCGGGAAAACGTCGGCAGAAAGCGGATCTCCACCGAAGGCGAACTCGGCAAAGTTCGTCACGCCATCACCCTCCGGATCGAGATCGATGCCGTGCAAGTGGCTCAGGCCGGGGAGCCACGAGGCGAGCCACTGCGTGTAAGGCTGAAGTCCGCTGGTTTCCGCCGACAACTCCGCGACCTCCGGTTCCGACAAGGCGCGACCATGGATCCGGAACTGGTCGAGATCGCCCTGATAGCTCGTTGCGGCTCCCGCCGGGCTTCCACCGAAGGCGAGCACCGGATTTGCATTCAACACCGAGGTGCTGCCGATGCCGGTGGCTTCCAAGAGGCCGTTCACATAGATCTTCATTTCACCGGTCGCCTGGACGCGGGTAAGGGCCACGTGGATCCAGTCGCCGGTGTTCACCGCGCTGGTGCCGTGGATGATGCTGTTCGGCGCCGCGCCCCCGGCATGACCGGTCTGGAAGGAAATGCGGTTGATGCCACCCGCCTGCGTACCGGCGATCATGAAGTCATTGGTCGGGCCAGGGCTATCCGCGCTCGCCACCGCACGACCGGCGGGCGGCGCATTGGTGATCGGGAACTCCTGCGTGGTGCGCATCCAGAAAGAGATCGTGAAATCCCCTGTCGCCACATTCTGCATGCTCACCAGTTCACCGGAGCCATCGAACGCCAGCGCGCTTCCGTATTTTCCGGCAATCCAGTCCTCCGGCTCCATGCCCAGCAAGGTGCCGTGCGTCTCGTGCGGGGATAGGTCGTTCGCGGAAATGCCACTGCCCTCGTCGAGCGGCAGCCACGCGAGCAGGGTGGCATCGGTCACGATGACATGCTCCTCCGCGGAAGCGAAATTGCCTTCGCCACCCGCACCCTGCGCCTGCCCCGCGGGCAGGCTGACGGTTACCTCGCCGAAGGCATCCGGCGTGAGCGTGAGCACGTAGGTAGCGCCATTCCCTGTTAGAGCGCTGGCGGTAGCACCCGTGACCGCGAAGTCGGCGGAGCTGAGACCGGTGACGGGCTCCGAGAAATGGACATCCACCTGGAAGGGGCCTCCCGCCCCGGTGGGAACCGTGAGCTCCACGCCGGGGGCGGATGGCAGGGAGAGAATCCAATCGGTGATCACCTGCGCGGCCTGCTCATCGACGAGATTTTTCGCAAGCGGCGGCATCTTGATCACCCCCGTGGTGCCATGGCGGACGCGCAGGATCGAGTTGCCGAGATCACCGGGGGCGATCACGCGCTCGTGCTCGGTCGGCTCGACGAGGCTGCCGCGGATCAAACCTTGTCCGGCGAGGGGCGTCGTAAACCGCGCATCGAACAAGGCGCGCACGCCGCCCGGGCGGTGACACTGCGAGCAATTCGAGTCGATGTAAGAGCGCACGCGTTCTTCCAAGCTTGCGGTGCTGTCGTTGATATGGCGGCTCTTCAGGAACCACGGCAAATGCTCGGGGCGATAGGCCGAATCGAACCAACCCATCGCCGCGAGCGTTTCGAGCTGGTTCGCGGTGCGCCCGGTGCGGTCATAGGTGAGATCGCCATTGAGCTGGTGGGTCTTCAAGCCGAGCACGTGACCGGCATTGCCATTGTGGCAGACGCGGCAGTCCGTCGGGCCGGGGTAGTCCCAACGCTGCACATGCGTGCCGCCGCCCGCTTCGGTGATCGTGATGTCTTCGCTGAGGCCGTTTGGCAGAAGGTCGGCGTCGCTGCCATCGGGACGCCACTTGTAGGTCACGCCATAGGGCTCGCCACTCGCCGGCATGACGATGAAGCGGGTCTCCAAGCGCTTGTGGATCGAAGGATTTGCCTCATTCACCGGCAGCTCGAAGTGCTTGATGAAGACGGTGCCGGCCGGGAAGGACCAATTGCCATCCGGAGAGAAGCCGATCTTCTCCGACGCCGAGTCATGGGTGCCGTCGTTCGGCAAGGCGATCCAGCGTTGCTTCGCCGCGGCATCCGACCAAAGCGGCGCATTCACTCCATAGGGGAAGACACCCGGTGCCGGTGTGAGCGTGGCGAGATCGGAGAAGGCACCCGTTTTTGAAAGCAAGGCGGGGGGCTCGCTGATCACCACGAGCGGCTGCCAAGGCTGCGCGGCGTAAAGGAACTGCGAAGGCGCGAGTGCGGTATTCGCGATGCGCACTTCATCGAAGGTCGAGTCCCCCACCCAATCGGCGGGGTTGCCATTGTGCATGCCGCGACCCAGCGTCCACACGTTCGACTGGAGATTCCCCACGTACCCGGCTCCCTGGCCGAGCTGCACGTAGCTGCCATTCTCATACGAATAGACGGTAATCGTGCCGGTGGAGACCTTGCCCACGATCGCGAGATGGTACCAGCGATCGGCGGTGAAATTCGTGCGGTCCATCACCTCGATCGGCACCGAGCTCCATTCGCTGGTGGCGGGGTTCTGGCTGCGGACATTCAGGAAGAGATCGCCATTCTGGAGGGTGATCTGCGAGTTGCCCTGTGGATTCGAGCGACCCCAGCGCATGAGCCGGAACGGTTGCAGGGCGGGGCCATTCTCCAGATCGATGGCGGCCGTGCCGGTCATCCCGTCCAGCCCGAGGAAGCACTGGTATCCTGCCGCCAAGGAATCCGCCGCGGGATGGAAGCTGAGCTCCACGGTGAAGTCATCCAGCTTGCCGAATTTCTGCGCCATGTAGAGATCGCCATTGCCATTGCCGGGCCGACCATCGCCATCCCCCGGGGAGGCGACCCGGATGCCTGCGTTGTTTGCCACGGCTCCGGCCGGCGTGAGGCCATTCGGGGCCACGAAGCGGCTATTCGCGCTGACCGTCACTTCGTCATCCCACGCCAAGAGAGAGACGCCTTCGTGGATGCTGTCAGTGGTGGCATTCCCCGGATTGTCGGAGACATAGCCGGAGGTGTTCCCGGCCGCCTGATCCTCGAAGCGGTACCAGACCGGATTCGTGGAAGCAGGCGGGGTGATCGCGAGCTTCATGAAACGCCCGCGGGTCGTGGTGCCGTTGATCTTGATGAAGACGGGCTCCCCCGCGTGGTCGCGGCCGATGGTGGACGTGCCGCTGTACACGCTGCCACTCGGCATGTCCGTCAGGATCGTGCCGGTGGCGACTCCATCCTCGTAGTCGAAGGCACGGACGCGACCGCTCACGTTATCCACGGCGAGGAATTTCCCGGTGAGCGAGGGATGGGCCGCACCGCGATAGACGAAGCCACCGACCATGCAACCATCCGGCCCGGCGGCGTGGGCCACGCTCCAGACCGGGTCGGTCAAGGTCCCGTGGATCACGGCGGGCGGAGCCTTCGGTCCGGCGACCCTTCCTTCACGGAAGGGCCAGCCGTAGTTCGCTCCCGGGGCGAGTAGGCAGAGTTCTTCCTCCGTGTCCTGACCGCTCTCGCCGATCCAGATGCGGTTCGTTTCCGGATCGTGGGAGAAGCGGTAAGGCTGGCGCAAACCGATCGCGTAGAATTCCTCGAGGTTGTCCCCTTCCGCGTCCAGGAAGGGATTGTCATTCGGGATGGTGTAGTGGGCGGTGAAGCTCGCCGGCCATCCGGCGGGCATCGTGAGCTGCGTCGGCTGGCGGCGGATTGTGTGGCTGCGGGAAAGGTCCTGATCGACATCAATGCGCAGAATGCCGGAGAAGAGGCGCCCGTCGATTTTCTGGCCGACGTTGTATTGGTCGTTCGCCCCGCCTTCGTCACCGATGGCGACGTAGAGAAAGCCATCCGAACCGAACATCATGCAGCCGCTATCGTGGAACTCCTGGCGGTCGTATTGCTGGATGAGGATTTGCTCGCTCGCCGGATCGGCCGCCTGGGTGCCATCCGGCACCGTGAAGCGGGAAAGGCGCCAGTAGGCTTCATTGCCATTTCCACCGGAGGGCTTCCACTTGTAGGTGATATAGACGTAGCCGCGGTTCGGCGAAGCGGCTTGGCCGAACTCCGGGTGGAAGACGAGCCAGGTCATCCCGGAATCGCTGACCGTGAACGTCTGCGAGCGCAGGTCGAGGAAGGTCTCCGTGGTGCTCACCGCCGGGTTGTCCTCGAAGAGGAAGATTCGTCCTTCCTTCGCGACGCACAGCAGCTTGTTTGTGCCCGGGTAGGGCGCGAGGTGCATGGGGAGATTGATATTGATGCCGGTGTAGGTCTCCTGCGCCGACCACTCGCCCGCCGAGGAGGACTCCACCGCGGGGAATTTGCCATTGAGGAACGGCCCGATCGCCTCCGGCCCATCGAGCCCGGGTTGGGCATGGAGGGACGAAACCAGCATAAAAAAGAGGGCCGCCGGGGTAAGTGCGGCCCTGAGCAGGTGAGATCCTGCCCTGAGAAGGGGCGAGGTGGGCATTTCGGGTTTTCGGGCGAGGACGGATACACAAACTTGTTCGACTCAGCAAACGGATTCTTTGTAACAGTTTGGTCCTACGAAAATACCGGTATTCCGGTTTACTGAACTACCGCGAAGTGATTCGAGGGACGCACCGGTAGAAGGAGCTCGGGAACGAGAGAACTTACCATCCTCCCGGTGCCCCTACAGGGCACATCGGCTTGCGCATAAAACCCAGGGCCGCGCTGCGCTTGTCCCGGGCTATCTCCCGGCCGCCCTTTCAGGGCTTTGGAGGGAATAAGAAGGAATACGAAGGGCTATTGATTTTGTTAGAAATGCTCTTCTCGTCACTTGAGCTCAGCGGCAGTCCACGGTGCCTGGCGGTCCTTGGTGGTAGCGCGGATTTTCAAAACCTCTGCAGCTTTTAGCGGCGCGGCATCATTCGACCACGCGTGGCGGACGAAGGTGAGAACGTCGGCGATTTCGACATCGCTGAGGCCGATGACCGGGGGCATGAGGGAATTGACCTGAAGCTTTCCGGGAACCTCGATCAGACCTGTTAGGCCGTGGAGGACGATCTTTACGAGGGGATCGGGATTACCCCCGACGCGGGCATTGCCATCGAGCGGCGGGAAGGCGCCGTCCACACCGGTCCCATTGCTCTGGTGGCAGGCGGCGCAGGTGCGCGCGTAAACCACTTCACCGCGCGCGAGTTGATCGGCGGGCGGATTGTACTTCTTGGTGACGCGCTGGTCTTTCACGGCTTCCTTTAGAGCATTGGCCAAAGGAGAGGTGTCCTTTTCCAAGAGCACGAGAATTTGCGGTGAGCGGACTTCCGCGAAGGTCTCAATGGCGGCGGGATAGATGCGTTCTTTGAGGACCGAAGGATCCGGTGCCTTTTCAAGCGAAGCCAGGAGGAAGCCGGTGGAGTGACGGGCGGCAGCGGCGGCGAAGCAACGGTCGAGCACTTCACCCCGGCGGAGGTGCTGTTGATTGCGGTGCCAATCCCGGAGCTTGCGGCCAAGGGCTTCATCGGCAGGCATCCGGGCGGCAAGGAGGAGCCACTCGCGGATGACGAAGGGATCGGATTCCTTGAGGGGATCGACGTCGCAGGGAATCTCCGCGGGCCACAGGGAGAGTGCGGCGCGCCGCAGATCGGGCGAGCTTTGCTTCGAGCACGCGGAGAGCAGGGCGATGCCTTCGCTGCGATTCGCTCTGAAGTAGGGGAGTTCGCTCAAGGCATGGAGCGCGTGGATGCCGTGCTCTTCCTTCGCGGTGGCGGCGAGCGCGGCGGTGAGGTCATCCTTGCCGCGCTCCACGAGCAGGCGCTGGGCGTGCAGGCGCACGACCAGCGATGGATGCTTGATACCCTTCAGGAGGCTTTCCGGATTGGAGGGATCGAGCGCTGCCTTCGCGGGCTCCGGCGAGGCTTTCGGAAAGACGCGGTAGATGCGCCCCATCGGCTTCTCCCGCAATGGCGTGATGTAGGCGGCACCGGCTCCTCGCTCCACCTTCGTCTGCTCGAAGGGTGCGCCGGGACGGTTGTGCTGCACGATGATGTTGTACCAGTCCGAGATCCACACCGCGCCGTCCGGGCCCGTTTCGGCAGCAACCGGTGCAGACCACGCATCCGAACTGGCGTAGAGGTTCTCACCTTCGAAAGGCGCGATGAAGTCCGCGTTTTCCGTACTCAGGCGGGCCAAGGAAACCAAGTGACCGGTGGGCTCGCAGACGAAGGCGACCTTGTTCCACCAATCCTCCGAAAAACGTCGGCCGGTGTAGATGCCATGGCCCGCGGCGGCGGTGTAGTGGCGCGACTTCGCGCGGATGCGGCCATCCCCAAGCAACTCGACCGGCGGGTCCCAGCCATCGGAGCCTTGGACGTCGAGCGTGGTCGGGAAGATGCGCGTGCCACGGTCCGCGCGGTGCACGTTTCCGCCATCGCCAATGACTTGCCAGCTCGCCTGACGGTTCGCGGTGGAGCCGAGCACGTCGAACTGCTCCGTGAAGCCGAGGCCCCAAGTATTGTTGGTTGTCTTGCCGATGAACTCGATCCGCGAGCCATCCGGCAGGAAGCGGAAGACGCCGGTATCGAACTTCACCTGCTTGCCGCCCACCATGCCATCGAAGCCGGCGTAGCCGATGGTGCCGTAGATCCAGCCATCGAAGCCGTAGCGAAGATTCGAGACGCCGGCATGGGTGTCGTGCATCTTGAAGCCCTCGAAGAGCACCTTGCGTTCGTCCGCCTTGGCGTCGCCATTCGTGTCCTTCAGGAAGAGCATCTTTCCGCCGGAGGCGACGATCACGCCGCTATTCGCATGCACGGCGGAGGTCGCAAGCGCGAGGCCATCCGCGAAAACAGTGAACTTGTCCGCGCGGCCATCGCCATCGGTGTCCTCGCAGATCTTCAGGCGATCGTTGCCGCGATCCCCGGTGGTCAGGCCGTTCGGGTAGTCGAGCGTCTCCACCACCCACAGCCGGTCACAGTGGTCCCAGGTGATCGCGATCGGGTGCTCGATCTCCGGCTCCGCGGCGAAGAGGGACAGCTCGAAGCCCGTGGGAACCTGCGCCCGTTTCATGGAGTCCTCCGGCGAAAGAGGCTGTTGCAGCTTCGGCACCGGGATCTTCGTCTCATAGCGCGCCGGAAGCATCGGCACCTTGTAATCCAGCTCCGGCAAGTGGATGAGGGCGACATTCTCTCCTGCCGCCCAGCGCAGGCCGCGCTCTAACAGATCGTGGAAGCCCTCCTGATTCCAGCAGCGTTCGTCATGGCCATGGGCGGTGTAGAAGATGCGGCCCTTCCCCTGCTGGCGGACCCAGGTCCACGGCTCCTCGTCGCGGCGCTGGAGGATGGTGATGTCCTTCGAGAGGCGATGGTGGCGGTAGGTCTCGTCCCAGGTTTCGAAGGGCGTGTAGCCTTTCATCGCGGGATGGAGTGGCTCCACCACGCGGGCGGTGAAAACGCCATCGCCGTGACCCTCGATCTGGCCGCCGACGAGATCGATGTAGCCCTCGGTTTTCTTGAAACAGGCGGAGCCGCAATGCACCGGGACGAATCCCCCGCCCTGCTCGACGAAGCTTTTTACCGCGCCCAGTTGCTCCGGGGTGATCTCCTGGTGGTTCGCGTAAACGAGGAGGACGTCATACTTTGCCAGATTCTCCGGGGTCAGCGCGTCCATGCGCTTCTCATAGGTGAGATTGATCCCGCGGTTTCCGCTGACCTCCTTGAAGATCCGGTAGCGCTCCAGCGGCTGGTGGTGGCCGTCATCGCCGAAGAAGAGTACCTCCAGCCGCCGCGGCGTGCGTTTCGCGGGTTCTTCCCGGGCGAAAATCGCCAGAACTCCCAGAAGGAGAAGCGGCAGAAGGAAGCGGAGAACGCGCATGTGGTTTCTCATACGCGTTCCACTGGGCAAATCCGACGGATTTTCGCGGCAGCGGCCGGAGTGTTCCGTGACCCACCTTTCCCCTCGACAGCCGTCCGACCCCGCGCCAATTTCGGGCCGTGACGACGAATCTCCGCGGGCTACTTGAGCTGCGGCCGCTCCTTCTAGGGCTGGCCACCCGCTGAGCATTATCTTTTCCTACCGCCGTCTCCGGACCGCCGCATTTTTCCGCGGCACTTTTCCCGTCTGTATTCCAATTTCAATTTTTTGATCCCGTGAACCCTGCCTCGATTTCCAAATACCGGCCCTTTCCGCCGGTCCACCTGCCGGACCGTACTTGGCCGGACAAGACCATCACGACCGCGCCGATCTGGTGCTCGGTCGATCTCCGCGATGGCAACCAAGCACTCCCGCAGCCGATGTCGGTGGAGGAAAAGCTCGAGTTCTTCGACGTGCTCTGCCGGGTGGGCTTCAAGCAGATCGAGGTGGGTTTCCCTTCCGCCGCGGATACGGAGTTCAATTTCCTGCGCCGCCTGATCGATGAGAACCGCATCCCGGAGGATGTGACCATCCAGGTGCTGGTGCAGACCCGCGAGCACCTGATCCGCCGCACTTTCGAGGCGATCGACGGTGCGAAGCGGGCGATCGTCCACATCTACAACTCCACTTCCCCGCTGCAACGCCGCGTGACCTTCAGCGATGCCACGCGCGAGCAGATCCGCGACATCGCCATCGAGGGCGCGAAGCTGGTGAAGGAACTGGTGCCAACCATTCCGAAGACGGAAGTGGTGTTGCAGTATTCACCGGAATCCTTCTCGGACACCGAGCTGGATTTCGCGCTGGAGTGTTGCAACGGCGTGATCGACGTCTGGCAGCCGACGCCGGAGAAGAAGATGATCATCAATCTGCCGGACACGGTGCAGTGGGCCACGCCGAACATCCACGCGGACATGATCGAGTGGATGTGCCGTCATCTGAACCGCCGTGATTCACTGATCGTCTCGCTGCACACGCACAATGACCGCGGGACCGGCACGGCCGCGACCGAGCTGGGCCTGATGGCGGGCGCGGATCGCGTGGAAGGCACGCTCTTCGGCAATGGGGAGCGCACCGGCAATCTGGACATCGTGAATGTGGCGCTGAACATGAACAGCCATGGCATCCCGACCGGGCTGGATTTCTCCGACCTGACGAGACTCCGGGAGGTTTACGAACGCGTGACGCGCATGACCGTCGGCGAGCGCCATCCTTATGCGGGCGAGCTGGTCTTTACCGCCTTCTCCGGTTCTCACCAGGATGCGATCAAGAAGGGCCTCGACCGCCGCGAGAAGGAAACGAAGGAGAACCCGGACATCCCGTGGGGTGTGCCGTACCTGACGATCGATCCACAGGACATCGGGCGCTCGTACGAAGCGATCATCCGCATCAACTCGCAGTCCGGGAAAGGCGGGATCGCCTACATCCTGGATCGGGAGCATGGCCTCGATTTGCCGAAGACGATGCACCCGCAGGTGGGCAAGCGCATCTACGACCTGGCGGACGAGCTTGGCCGCGAGCTGACGCCGGACGAGATTCGCGATGCCTTCCACCGGCTCTTCGCGAACGTGGAGCTGCCGCTTTCCGTGAAGGACTACGAGCTGATCCACCACACCACGGAGCGCGGCCAGGTGGCGTGTACGGCAAGTGTCGTACTTTACGGCGAGGAGAAGCGGATTCACGGGCTCGGCAACGGCCCGATCAATTCCTTCGTCCACGCGATGGAGGGTGCCGGCATGAAGGACTTCAAGGTGACCGACTACCGTTCCCACGCCGTGCGCGGTGGATCGGATGCCAGCGCCGCCGCCTACGTCCAGGTGCAGCATGACGACGGCCGCATCCTCTGGGGTTGCGGAATCGATCCTTCCATCGAGATGGCCGGCCTAAAGGCGCTGGTCACCGCGTGGAATTTGCTGAGGGCTTGATTTCCCGTTCAGGAAAGTCCCCGGAGCGGTGAGTCCGCTCCGGGGAGCAGCTGCCACGATAGATTCCTCTGACATCAGAGGACGGTGTGGCACATTGATCCATGGCGAAGCGGATGTTTGTGGCCATTGACCTCCCGGCTGCGGTGGCCGGGGGGCTGGCCGGATTGGATCCCCATCTGACCGGCTTGCGCTGGCTTCCCGCCGCCCAGCTGCATCTCACCCTTTGTTTCCTCGGCGAGGTGCCGGGGGAGAAGGAACAAGTCCTGGTCCCGGCGCTTGGGGAAATCGCCGGGCGGCCGTTTCCGCTGTCGCTCATGGGACTGGGCGGCTTCAAACGCCACGGCCGGATGTCGGTGTTGTGGGCCGGTTTGCACCGTGAGCCGCCGGAGCTATGCCGACTGCAGGGTGAGGTGAATGCGGCGGCACTTGCGGCAGGCTTGGAGCCGAAGGAAAAACGCTTTCATCCCCATGTCACCGTCGGCCGGTGCAAGGATCTGCCGGCATTGGCGCTCCAGCCGTTTCTCCGGCAACACGCGACGACGGGATTCGGCAGCTTCGAGGTGACGGGATTTACCCTCTACCACAGCATTCTCCACCCGGAGGGAGCGGAACACCGTCCCGTCTTCCGGCGGGACTTCGACGCCGCGGCATGCTGAGCCTGCCGAGACGGCATTGGGCAGCCGCAGCCCACACATGCTAAGCCTTCCGGCGATGAAAACGATCGCCCCTGAGCAACTGCTGGAACAACTGAACTGGCGCTACGCCACCAAACAATTCGACCCCTCCCGCAAGGTCCCCGCGGAACAGTGGGCGGCGCTGGAGGAAGCGATGCGGCTGGCACCCTCCAGCCTCGGCATGCAGCCGTGGGCCTTCGTGGTGGTGGAGAATCCGGCGGTGCGCGAGGAACTGAAGGCGGCATCCTGGGGCCAGCCGCAGATCACCGATGCTTCGCGTCTGGTGGTTTTCACCGCGAAGAAAGACATCACCGAAGCGGACGTTGATACCTACATGCAGCGGATTGCCGACGTCCGCGGGGTTTCAACGGCCGATCTTTCCGGCTTCCGTGACATGGTGACAGGCGGAGTGCTGCAGGGAAAAGATTCCGCCACCCGGGCCGTGTGGACTTCCCGACAAGCTTACATTCCGATCGGCGTGCTGCTGACCAGCGCCGCGCTGATGGGTCTGGACGCGTGCCCGATGGAGGGGATCAGTCCCGCCGACTACGACCGCATCCTGGGACTTGAGGAAAAAGGCCTGACCGCGCTCGCGGTGGTCACGGTGGGATACCGGTCGCCGGAGGACAAATACGCCTCCGTGCCCAAGGTGCGCTTCCCAGCGGAGGAAGTGATTCTCCACGTTTGAGCGGATTTGGGAGGGGTGTTCACGGCACTGGTCGCGCGACCAGAGTCTGCCTCCATGTGACAAGAAAGTTAGCGAGCGGAGTTGGACCGCGCCGGGATCATCGGGCCTCCTCCTGAGGATTCCGGCACTGCTTTCCGCGCGCTGGCTCCATCGTCTCCGTCGATGAATCATTGAAATTCTTCGATGCGACAGGGGGAAGCCGCGAAGGGCATGATCGGCGTCAATCCATCCGGAGATGAACGCTACCTTCCAAACCGTCGCGGAGCCAGCCGACCCGGCCGAGGTGCTCGCCGAGATCGCCCACCTGAACCGGCGCGGTCCGCTGGCCTCGCAAGGAAAGCTCGATGTCTTCCTGGCCGCCGCGTGGGAAATCCCAAGCATCCTGCATGAAATCGGCCGCCTTCGTGAAATCTCCTTCCGCGCGGTCGGCGAGGGTACTGGCAAGGACCTCGATCTCGATTCCTTCGACGCCAGCTACCTCCACCTCTTCCTCTGGGACCGGGAGGCATCCAAGGTCGCAGGCGGGTATCGCCTCGGCTGCACCGACGTGTTGCTTGCCGCCGGCGGTCCGACAGCGCTCTACACCTCCACCCTCTTCCGCTTCGAGCAGCCCTTCCTCGATTTCCTGAAGCCGGGACTCGAGCTCGGCCGCTCCTTCGTGGTGCCGGAGTACCAGAAGTCGATCCATCCGCTGGCCCTGCTGTGGCGCGGGATCGGCCGCTTCGTGGCGGAGCGCCCGCGGTATGCGCGCCTTTTCGGCCCGGTCAGCATTTCGAGCGACTACTCGGCGGCCTCGCAGGATCTGATCGTCCGTTTCCTGCGCGACCGGCGCCAGGATCAGGCGATGTCGCGGTGGGTGCACCCCTACCATCCCTATGGCGGCCTGCCTGAGGAAAGCGGCATCAGCACCCGCCTGCAATCGATCGAGGAAGTCTCTGCCGCCGTCGCCGCGACCGAGCCGGATAAAAAGGGCGTGCCCGTGCTGCTTCGCCAATATCTGAAGCTGAACGCCACGCTTCTGGAGTTCAACGTGGACCCGGATTTCTCGGACGTTCTCGATGCGCTGGTGCTGGTGGACCTGCGCCAAGCTCCGGCAACGGTGCTCGCCCGGTATATGGGGGATGAGGGGTACCGCTCGTTCAGCCATGCCACGATGCCGAAGGTCGCTTAAGCGGCCCCGCTTGCCTGGGATTGGGGCGTTCCGGCCCTGACTCCCCTAAAAACGCGCAGGAAGCGTAGGGGTCGCATACGGATTGAGGGATTGCGGAAGTTTTGAATGTGGCCATTTTGTCACATTCCAATCTGTCCGCCCCCAACCCAATGCACGTCCGATCCCTCCTCTACACCCTTGTGCTCATGCCTTTCGTCCCGGCGAAGGCGAACCCCGTGATCACGGAGTTCATGGCGAGCAATCAGGCGACGATCGCGGACGAGGACGGGGACTTCTCCGATTGGATCGAAATCCACAACCCGACTTCCGCGCCCATTTCCCTCAACCTGTGGTGTCTGACCGATGCGGCCGACAACCTCGCGAAATGGCGTTTCCCCAATGTCACGCTCGCGCCGGGAGAGTTCCGGATCGTCTGGGCCTCCGGTGAAAACCGACGGCTTGCCGGACAGCCGCTGCACACGAATTTCTCGCTTTCGGCAGGCGGTGAATACCTGGCGCTCGTCCAGCCGGATGGCGTGACCGTGCAGCAGGATTTCGGAGCGGAATATCCGGCCCAAGCGGGGGACGAGTCGTTCGGGGCCCAGTTCGACCGCACGGCTCTGGTTGCCCAAGGAGCGCAAACCCGATTCATGGTGCCGACCAGCTCGACGGTTCCGGGGGCGACCTGGATCCAGCCGGCCTTTGCCGATTCCGGGTGGCCCTCCGGAGCAAGCGGCCTCGGCCATGGCCTGACGATGCCGGGCATCACGGTGCGCCACGTTTTCAAGAACGGCACGATGAGCACGCTTGCGGAGGCGGACGCCCTTCTCGCGTTGGCCCCTGGAAATCCAGGCATCTTGTCCGAAGCGACGGTCATCGCTGAAACGGTGAACTACCTGGGCGAAGGATCCGATGGTCGCTTCGGCCTGAATACCGCGCCGCCTGCGGGTACCGGGGACTACTACGCCATCAAACTGACCGGCTGGGTCGAGATTACCACCGCCGGCGTCTATACTTTCGGCACCAATTCCGACGACGGCGTGCGCGTCAAAATCGACGGCATCACGATCTTCTCCGACGACACGGTTCACGGACCGCTCGACAACTTCGGCGCCCGCAATCTCAGCGTCGGTCTCCACACCTTCGAGGTCGTGATGTTCCAGGGATGGGGTGGCGATTGCCTGGAGTTCTTCGCCGCGCAGGGGAACTACACCACCTGGGATGCCAATGCCTTCAAGCTCGTGGGTGACACCGCAAATGGCGGTCTTGCCGCGACGACGATGCAGGAGGGCTCGGGCGGAATCATCGCCACGAACACCCAACCTTATCTGGGACCGCCGAAGCAGGGTGGCTTCTTCCGCACCGCCTTCAACTCGACCGGCCCCGGCACGGCCACCGCGCTCTCGCTGGTGACCCGCCACAACGATGGCTTCGCCGCATGGCTGAATGGAACCAAAGTGGCCTCCCACAACGTCCCGGCGAACCCCGCTTGGAACGACACCGCGAACTCCGCGCGCACCAATGCCGACAGCTTGCGGCGCATGGGCTTCAACCTCACGCAGTACCTTCCGCAGCTGGTCAACGGCTCGAACCTGCTGGCGATCCACGGGATGAAGAACACGGGGAACGACACCAGTTTCCTCATCCTGCCGGAGCTCATCGCGGGATCGATCAATACCAGCGCGGAGCCTGCTTTCTACGGAGGAGGCAACGCGACGCCGGGCTGGATCAATGGCAATCCGAGTTCGCTCGGCAAAGTCGCGGACACCTCGTTCAGCGTGGACCGCGGCTTCTTCACCGCGCCGATCTCGCTCGCGATCACCACCGCGACACCGGGTGCCACGATCAAGTACACCACCGACGGCTCCACGCCTTCCACCACGAATGGCTCTACCTACACGGGGCCGCTGAACATTTCCTCGACCACGGTGCTTCGCGCCTGTGCGGTGAAAGCGGGCTGGGAGTCCACGGATGTGGATACGCAAACCTACCTCTTCCTCAATGACGTCATCACCCAATCGTCTTCACCGGCAGGATGGCCAGCGACCAGCGGCACGGCGCAGGTGATCGACTACGGAATGGACCCGGACATCGTGAATCATACGAATCCGGATCTCGGGGGATCCGCCTCGACGAAGGCAGCGCTCGCATCCCTGCCTGCCGTCTGCATTTCCACGGACCTGCCGAATCTCTTCAACATCGGCGGCTCCCAAGGCATCTACTCGAATCCCAACGGCCGTGGCTTCGCATGGGAACGACCTGCTTCGCTGGAGTGGATCAATCCGCCGAACAGCCAGAATCCGAATGGCACGAGCGAGTTCCAGGTGAATGCGGGAGTGCGCCTGCGCGGGGGCTTTTCGCGTTCGACCGACAACCCGAAGCACTCCTTCCGCTTCTTCTTCCGCGAGGAATACGGGGCTTCCAAGCTGGAGTATCCCCTGTTCGGCCATCGGGGCGCGCAGGAGTTCGACAAGATCGATTTCCGCACGGCCCAGAATTACTCCTGGTCCTTCGATGGCGATGACCGGAACACTTTCCTCCGGGAGGAATCCACCCGTCAGGCACTGATCGACATGGGTCGTCCGGGCTCGAAAGTCCGCTATTTCCATCTCTACCTGAACGGCCAGTACTGGGGTCTCTACAATCTGGACGAACGCACGGAGGCGGCATTCGCCGAGAGCTACTTCGGAGGCGACAAGGACGAATACGACGTCATGAAAGCCGAGCAGGAAGTCGGCTGGACCTTGGGAACCACCGACGGCACGGTGGATGCCTGGCAGGATCTTTGGAACAAGGGGAAGACCCATCGCGCGTCTCCGACAAATGCGAACTACTTCCGCATGATGGGCAAGGCGGCCGATGGCGTGACTCCTACGGCGGATCCCGTGCTGCTGGATCCGGGGAGCCTCGCCGACTACATGCTGCTCACCTTCTGGTCGGGCAATCTCGACGGCTGCACCTCGGCTTTCCTCGGCAACGACAAGGCGAACAACTGGTTTGCCAGCCGCCGGCGCGACAACAACACCGGACAGGGCTTCCAGTACTTTGTCCACGACTTCGAGCACTCGCTGTTCAACGTGAATGAAGACCGGACCGGTCCCTTCATTTACCCGAACGAGTCGAACTTCGCCTACTCGAACCCGGCCTTCCTCCATCAGGATCTCATGGCAAATGCCGAGTACCGCATGCTCTGGGCAGACCGGATCCAGAAGCATCTCTTCAATGGCGGAGCCTTGAACGCGACGGCCGGGAGCAACCGCGTGAACAAACTCGCGGCTGTCGTCGATCAATCGATCATCGCCGAGAGCGCACGCTGGGGAGACTCGCGTTCCGCGGTACCGAAGAACCGCCAGAACTGGAACAATGCGAAGAACGAGCTGCTCAACTACTTTGCTCCGCGTTCTTCCATCGTCCTCGGCCAGCTGCGGGGAGACGGCCTCTATCCGTCCATCGATGCCCCGGCGATCAGCCCCTTCGGCGGATACCAGGCAAGCGGGGTGGAGGCGGTGATCAGCGGCCCTGCGGGAACGACGCTCCACTACATGCCGGATGGATCGGATCCACGGGCGGTGGGAGGCGCGATGAAGGCGGGGGCCCAGACCTATACCTCCGGATCCACCTCGGAAACCCTGGTCCCATGGTCGGCAAGCGGCTGGAAGTATCTCTACAACGGCAGCAACCAAGGTACCACATGGCGCACATCTGCCTATAGCGATGGCGGATGGCCAACGGGTACCGCGGAGCTCGGCTACGGCGATGGCGATGAAATCACGGGGATTCCCATCTTCGAAACGTCACCGGGGGTGAAGGCCGCCACCTGCTACTTCCGCAAATCCTTCAATGCCACGGATATCGCCGGCATCTCGAATCTCTCGCTCACGGTGGAGTATGACGACGCCTATGCCGTCTATCTCAATGGCACCCGCGTGGCAGGAAACCTGCCCACGGATCCCGCCTATAATTACTACCCGGGCCCAGACTCCGCGATCGAGGACCTGAGCTTTACCTCCTCCATCAACCCGTCCCTGCTCGTGTCTGGGACGAATGTGATCGCTGTGGAAGTTCACCAAGCCGCCAGCAACAGCTCCGACCTGAGCATGAATCTCTCGCTGACCGCCACGCGTTCCACCACCCCCACCCCGCTTTTCCTGACGGGTGCCGGCGAGCGGACCCTGCGCGTCCGCGCGAAGAGTGGCGCGACCTGGAGCGCGCTGACCGAGGCGAGCTTCCTGCTTGAGACCGAAGCCGCTTCGCCCGCCAATCTCGCGATCTCCGAGATCCTCTATCATCCGGCCGATCCCTCCGGGCCGGAGGTGACTGCAGGCTTCGACGATGCGAACGACTTCGAGTTCGTCGAGCTGCTGAACACCGGCACGCGCCACGTCGATCTGCAGGGGGTCTATATTTTCGGTGCGATCACCTTCGACTTCACGAATGCAGCCACCGGGCGCACTTTGGCGCCGGGTGCCCGCATCCTCATCGTTTCGAATCCGGGGGCCTTCCAGATGCGCTATGGCAGCGGCAAACCGGTGGCGGGCCAGTACTCCGGCCAACTCAACAATGGCGGAGAAAACGTGGTGCTCTACACGCCCGGCGACGACGTGATCCGCTCGGTGGCCTATGACGATGCCCCACCGTGGCCCGCGGCGGCCGATGGCGGAGGTTACTCGCTGGTACGCCGACATCCGACTGATGCCGCTGGCGATTCGAATGGGGATGGCTGGGCGCTCAGCGGCAGCGTGGGCGGTTCTCCCGGCACCGCGGATGCTCCGGCGGCGGGATCTTTCGACGCGTGGGCAGCGGCGACCTTCACACCGGTTCAACAGGCATCCGCCGCGATCTCCGGACTCTCCGCCGACCCGGATGGCGATGGCAGGCTCAACTTCGAGGAGTTCGCCTTTGCCACGCAGCCGCTCGTCGCGGACGAGCCGGAAGCGGTCTTCACTTGGGTCGGGAGCGGTGAAACGCGGCAGGCTGCCCTGCGGCTCCTCAAGCCGGAAACCGCCACGGGAATTCTCTATGAGCTCCTTGCCACGGACGATCTCACAGCGCCGTGGACGCCGGTGGCGACGGCCCCGGTGAGCCATGTGCCGTTGGGAGGAGGCATCGAACACGCGACCTTCAGCGATCCGCTTCCAGCGACGGCAACGAGGAAATTCCTCCGGATGAGGGCGACGTGGGTTCCGTAGTTTACGAGGACCAAGGACAAGGGGCGCGAGACGCACCCCCTCCTTGGGCCCCCGAAATTCCGGCATTGCGACGGCGGATTTCTGTGACCAATTTGTCACTCATTCCCCCGGATTCCTGTCAGTATGCGTCGTTTTATCCTGCCTTTTGCGCTATCACTGTGCTCATTTCATGGGCTTCGTGGTGAGGTCCTGATTTCCGAATTCCTCGCCGACAATGCCAACGGCATCGAAGACGAGAACGGAAACCGCGAGGACTGGATCGAGCTTTTCAATACCGACGCCACCGCGGTGAGCCTCGACGGCTGGTGGATCACGGACGACTCCGCGGATAAAAAGCAGTGGCGCTTTCCCGCGGTGAGCCTCCCCGCCAACGGAACCCTGCTGGTGTGGGCATCCGGGAAAAACCGCATCAATCCGGCGGCACCGCTGCACACGAACTTCGGCCTCTCGAAAAGCGGCGGGTTCCTGGGACTCTATAAGCCGAATGCGAGTACCGGCCAACCGCAGCTGGTCCATTCCTATGGCGCCTCTTATCCAATCCAAGCACCGGATATTTCCTATGGCGTGTCCATCGCGCAGACCACGACGACCTTGGTGGCGTCCGGAGCGGGGCAAAACGGCCGCTATCGCGTGCTGACGAATGATGTGACAGGCCAGACGAACTATTCCGGCAGCAACTATGCGGGCGGAGATGTCGGCACCGGACTCGTCAGCGGCTGGAACCGCAGCGCGGCTTTCAGCGACACGACCTGGACGCTCGCGGCACCGGGCCTCGGCTACGACACCAGCGGCGGGCTGAATGCGTGGATCACCACGAACTGCGAAAGCGCGCTGAGGAACGTCAACTTCTCCCTTCTTTTTCGCCGGACCTTCAGCCTCGCCAATCCTGCGACTTACGCTTCCTACAAGCTGCGGATCAAATACGAGGACGGCTTCGTCGCCTGGCTGAATGGCACGGAGATCGCCCGCGCGAATTTTTCCGGGACTCCTGTTTACAATTCCGCGTCCACCGCCGCCTTGGACGAAGCGATCGTGAACTCTTGGACGGAGTTCACCATTCCTTCTTCCGCCTTCGTCGCGGGCAACAATGTCCTCGCGATCCAAGGAATGAACTCCAGTCTGGGAAGTTCGGACTTCCTCTTGCTGCCGGAGATTCTGGGCAGCTCGGATCTGAAGGCGGGCTCGGCCGTCTATTTCAATCCGCCGACTCCCGGTGCCTTGAACGGCACGGGCTCGGCAGGCCCGGTGATCTATGATGCCACGCCGGTCGATCCACTGGTCCCCCGCCCTCTCGGCACCGCCGCGAGCCCGGCAATGACGGTCACCGCGCGCGTCATCAGGACCAAGAACAACATCTCCGCGGTGCGCGCCTATCACCGCACGATGTGGAACGCCGAATCCGCTGCCGTGCCCATGAACGACGCCGGCACCGGTGCGGATGCCTTGGCGGGCGATGGCATCTATTCGGCGAGCCTCCCGACCAACAGTGCCGGCGCGGGCCAGATGCTGCGCTGGCGCTTCGAGGCGCAGGACAGCCAGGGAAACATCACGAAATTTCCCTCCTACGCGGATCCCGCGGACTCACCCCAGTACTTCGGCACGGTGGCGGTGAATGCGGCGACGGCCACGAGCCAGCTGCCCATCCTCGAATGGTTCGTGGAAGGATCTCCCGCCACCGGCCCGACGGCGGGTGCTTTCCGCGGCTCGTGCTATTACCTGAACCGCTTCTACGACAACATCGGCCACGAGATTCACGGGCAGTCCACCTCGGGCTTCGGGAAGAAGAGCTACGACTTCGACTCGAACGACGACTTCCGCTTCGTGTGGAAAGAAGGCGAACGTGCGGTGAAGGACCTCAACCTACTTTCCAATTACGCGGACAAGACGAAGACGCGGAACACGCTTTCGCATGAAGTCGGCAAACTGGCGGGAACCCCGTATCACTTCGCCTTTCCTGTCCGCGTCCAGTTGAACGGCGGCTTCCATGGCGTGATGGACATGGTAGAGGATGGCGATGACCGGATGCTGGAGCGCAATGGCCTGGATGGAGAAGGATCCCTCTACAAGATTTACGCCGAGAACCTGACCAGCAGCGCGGAGAAGAAGACACGGAAGGAGGAAAGCAACGCCGATCTCAATGCAATGGCCGCGGCGCTCGATCCCGCCCAGACCCTCGCGAACCGCCGGACCTACGCCTACGACAACATCAATGTGGCGGCCGCCGTGAACTACATGGTGGTACGGCAGTTCAACAGCGACAGCGATCACGGTCACAAGAACTTCTACCTCTACCGGGATACAAACCGCACCGGCCAATGGCGGCCGATCGTCTGGGACGTGGACCTTTCGCATGGCCACAACTGGATCGGCACCTACGGCTACTTCGACGACACGCTGGTATCGAACAACCGGCTCAACGCCCATTCCGCCTCGGATCGGTTCTACAATATCGTGCTGGAGTCGCCCGAGATGCGCCATATGTGGGTGCGGCGCATGCGGACGCTGATGGATCAATTCCTGCAGCCGCCGGGCACCGTGAATGGTTTTCTGGAAACACGCATGCGCCAGATCGTCGCGAGCGTGGATCCCGAGCCCGCGGCGTCATCGTGGACCGATGGCGACCTCGATGCCTCCAAGTGGGGTATCCACTCGAACTTCATCCAGAATCGCCCGCGCGAAGAAGTGGAGCGCGTGGTCACCGGCTACTTCAATCCGCGGCGCACCTTCATGTTCAATACCGGCGGAGGGCGTCCCCTGCTCTACTCGCCCGACAGCTCTGCCAGCACGCCGATCCCGAACACGCCGCAGGTGAACACGGCCGGGATGGTCACGATCGATTCCGTGGACTTTCTTCCCGCCGGCGGCACCCAAGCCCGCGAGTACGTAATCCTGAAAAACACCACCGGCCAAGCCGTCGATCTCTCCGGCTGGACGCTGGATGGCGCGATCGATCACGTCTTCGAAGGTGGCACGGTGATCAACGCGGGTGCAGGAACCGCGGCCTCCGAATACCAAGGGCTGCTCCATCTGGTGAAGGACGTGAATGCCTTCCGGGCACGCACGACCGGACCGAAAGGCGGCGAGAAGCGCCTGGTCCAAGGGAACTACGCAGGCCAGCTTTCCGCCCGCGGCGAGACGTTGAATCTTCGCGATCCCGCGGGGCTCCTGATCGCAAGCTTCACCTGGGCAGGCACGCCTTCGCTGCTCCAGCAATATCTGCGCATCTCCGAGATCCAGTACCACCCTGCCGATCCCACGCCTGCGGAGGAACTCGCGATGCCGGAAGCCACGGAGGATGACTTCGAGTATCTGGAATTCGTCAATATCGGCCCCTCCCCGCTCGCGCTCGCGGGCGAGACCTTCACGCAAGGGATCGATTTCACTTTCCCCGCCACAACGCTACCGGCGGGTGGACGGGTGATTCTCGCCAGGAATCCCGCGGCCTTTGCATTGCGCTATCCAAGTACGACGATCCCCGTACTTGGACCGTATGATGGCGTGCTCGACAACGGCGGTGAGAGACTTGAGCTCACGGACTCCGTCGGCGAGAACATCCTCGATTTCGAATACAAGGACGGCTGGTATCCCGCGACCGATGGCAACGGCCGCTCGCTGGTGCATCGCAACCCCGCGGGCATTTCGTTCAACAATTTCGGCAGCGCGGTCTCATGGGCCATCAGCGGCAGCAATTGGGGCAGCCCCGGTTCGAGCGATGCTTCCTTCGCCCAGGCTTATCACGGCTGGGACAACTTCCACTTCACCGCCGCCGAGCGCGATGACCTTCTCATCTCCGGTCCCGATGCGGATCCCGATGGCGATGGCCGCACGAATGCCGACGAATACGCCCTCGCCTGCAATCCGCGCACGGCCGACGTGCCGAAGCTCGCCTTCACCTGGTCCATGGACGGTGCCGTCCGTCGTCCTGCTTTGAAGTTCCGCCGTCCTGCGAACGCTCTGGATCTCAGCTATCAGCTTCAAGCCGACAGCAGCCTCGGCACGTGGCCGGTAATCACCAGCACGACCGTTTCCGCAACACCGATGGCCGGCGATGTGGAAGAAGTGATCTTCCGTGACACGGCGAGCAATGCAGGGGCCAATCGCTTCCTCCGGGTGAGCTATTTGTATCAGCCGTGATCGGGTCACTTCTCCGGGGCCGCGGGGATCACCAGCGTCGGCACGAGCGCCTTCCGGACCATGCCTTCCGCGACGCTGCCGAGCAGCAAGGCGGCGACGGCACCGTGACCGTGGGCACCGACGACGACGAGGTCCGCGCCGGATTTCTTCACATAGTCCAGCAGCGCATGCAACGGGCTGCCTTCGGCGAGGTGCACGGTGGCATTTGTCACGCTGCTGGAAACCTGGCCGAGCAGCTCGCCCAGCTTCGCCGTCGCACGCTTCCTGGCCTCTTCCTGGAAAAGGTGGATCGCCGGGAATTCGTCCGGCGTGAAGCCATAGGCCGTGTAACTCGGTTCCGGCTCGACGACGTGGAGCACATGGAGGGATGCCCCGAATGCCTTGGCGAGCTCCGTGGCGGAAGCGAGCACTCCGGGAGTGGCATTCGAGAAGTCGACGGCGGCAACAATGTTTTTCATGACATGTCACCCTTATCACGGGCTTCCGGTGAAATCCAGAACCGCTTAAAGCGGGTGACGACATTGCGAATTCCTCACGCGATCGGCGGATGACAGATCCGCCCTCCGGGTTCATGGTCGGCGGGTCATGATCAAATTTCTCCACACCCGCATCCGCGTGGCCGACATGGACCGCTCGATCGACTTTTACCGGAAGCTCGGCTACGTCGAGGCGCGGCGCCAGGACTCACCGCAGGGGAACAAGCTCGCCTTTCTGGAACTTCCCGGAAATGACGTCTTCCTGGAGCTCTGCTACTCCCCCGACTACACCGACAAGTGTCCGGAGGATCTGATGCACACCTGCCTTGGCGTACCGGATATCATCGAATATTGTGACGGCGTGGAGAAGGCGGGAATCGATATCTGGCCGAACGGCTGGCGCGAGAAGTTCTCCTCCGGCGAGCGCAAGATGGCCTTTGTGACCGATCCCGACGGTTACGAGGTCGAGATTCTCGAGCGCCAGTGATTCATCGGGAATCCCGATGACCGCCTTCAAAAGATCAATTTTTCTAAAAATGACGATCGTTTAGGGTCGCGGCGATGAAAGAAGACGAACAGGTGCGCCTGCCGGACGGCCGGGCGCTGGGCTATGCGGAATACGGTGATCCGCAGGGCGAGGCCGTGCTGTTCTTCCACGGCTGGCCGAGCAGCCGCTATCAAGGAAAGCTGATGCACGAGATCGCGGCGGAGCGCGGGCTACGCCTCATCGCCGCCGATCGGCCCGGCATCGGCTTGTCCGATCCCCTGCCCGGCCGTGGTATCGGTGCCTGGCCCCGAGACGTCGAGGGGCTCGCGGATGCACTCGGCCTTGAGCGTTTCCGGATCTGCGGCGTTTCGGGCGGCGGGCCTTACACCTTGGCCACGGCGGCCGGGCTGCCGGAGCGGGTGATTGCGGCGGCTGTCATTTGCGGGGCTCCCCCTTTCGGAAACGTGGCGGATCAAGCGCACATGCACTGGGCCTACCGCACGCTCGCGGGGCTCAAGCGCTTGCGCCGCGCCGTCACCCCGGCGGTGATCGGCAGCAGCCGCTGGATGATCGCCCGCGGTGCCGACCGCGCCCCAATGTCGTGGATGATGCGCTCCATCCCCGCCAGCGATCGCGCCGCGATCGCGGACTACGGCTGCTGGGAAAGCGTGACGCGCAGCTATCTGGAGGGCGTCCGCAATGGCTCTCCCCATGTGCTCACAGACGGCGAGCTTTACTTGGAGCCGTGGGATTTCTCGCCGGAGAATATCCGCGTCCCCGTCGCCTTCTGGCATGGGAAGGAGGACAAGAACCTGCCTCTGGAGGTGGTCCAGCGCCTCGCCGCCCGCGTTCCGGGCGCGGCCGGAAATTGGATCGAGGGCGAGGGCCACTACTCGCTGCCGCTGCGTTACCGCGGGCCGGTACTGGATTGGCTGAAAGCGATATCGCCCGACGGCAAAGCCGCCTTCGCCTAGGCCGCAGCTTCACTCGCCGTGCTTTCCGGATGCTTCGCGGCGCTCGGACTCGTGGATGATCTCCAGCGCATGCTCCACTTCTTCGGTCGGGTCCGGCAGGTGGCTGGATTTGCGGAAAAGACGGAAGGGAAAGAGCAGCACGGAGAATACCGCTCCCAGGACCACGTCGTAGATCTTGACCGGCACCATCAATGCCCCATTCACCGGCCGCAATGCCGCCTGCACCGCAGAGCTCTTTGAGTACCAGATGGTAACTGCGATGATCGCGACGATGCCGAGGAACTTTTCCAAGGTAGTGATATCCACATGGAAGGTCAGCTCGGCCACCAGCAGCAGGCCTACGAAACCGATGAGGAGGAAGGCGGTATGCTCCAGCACGGGGAAGCGCTCGATGAGCTTGATGCAGTGGCCCGCGACAAAGCGGAGCGCCAGGATGCCGATGAAGACTCCGGTGCAGACCACCCACATTTTGTCACTCAGGGCCACGGCCGCGACGACATTGTCCACCCCGAGGCTGAGGTCCATCAGCTCGATCGAGGCGACGGTGCCCCAGAAGCCGCGCTGGATGACCTTGCCCATGGTGCCCTCGGGATCGTTCTTTTCGGCTTCCGCGGCCTTGTGCCGGGCCGCGAAGTGATGCGCCATGAGATGGATGAGGTAGGCCGCGCCGACCATTTTCACCCACGGATTCTCAATGATGACCTGCGCCAGGAGCAGAGCCAGGCCCCGGAAAAAGTAGGCCCCGATGATCCCGACCCGCAGCGCCCAGAACTTCTGCTTTCCCGGCAGGTGGGATGCCATGGCCGCGATCGCGAGTGCATTGTCCACGGACAGCAGGCCCTCGATGATGATCAGGGAAATGATGACCGGCAGCGCCTCCAGGATGTTATTCCAGAGGTCGGGCGAAATGATCTCGGCAAGCAGCATGAGCGGGGCGGGACCATCCACTTTGCGGTGCCGTCTGGCAAGGCCGGGAGATGCCGGGCCGCGCCGTCCGCAGATTGGTGCTTGATGCGGGGCGCGCCGATCTGGCCATGTTTCCGCGTGCCGGATGGCTTTGACGTCGCATCTTTCCTGAACGAGTTCACCGAACTCGCCGGACAGCGAGGCTTCACGCGGAAAGTTCTCTGCGAAACAGCCTCCGGACCGCTGCTCGCCTGGGAGCGGCTGGGAGATCACCCGCCCGTGTACGTTTCCGCAGGGATGCACGGCGACGAGCCGGCAGGGCCGCTGGCCGCCCTCGAACTGCTGCGCTCGGGAGTGTTCGACGAGGGGTCCTGCCTGATTTGTCCCGCCCTCAACCCCGCCGGCCTCGCCGCCGGTACGCGCGAGAATGCCGAGGGGATCGACCTAAACCGCGACTACTTGAACCGTAGTAGTTCAGAGATCCGGACCCACGCCGAGTGGATGGAGGGCCTGCCCTGCCCGCGAATTTTCGTTTCCCTGCACGAGGATTGGGAGACCACCGGCTTCTATTTCTACGAGATCAATCTCGGCGAAGACCGGCCGGACCGCGCCGCCGCAATTCTCGAAGCGGTGAAACCGTGGTTTCCCCCGGAGCCCGCCACGGTGATCGATGAACATGACATCCGCTCCGCAGGGTGGATCTATCACGTGCCGGAGGCCGATGCGCCGACCGATTGGCCGGAGGCGATCTTCCTGGCAAAGCGCGGCTGCCCGGTGTCCTTCACCTTCGAGACGCCCAGCGCGAACTGCGTGAACGAACGCGCCGCAGCCCACGTGGCAGCGGTAAAGGCGGCGCTGGCTTTCCGCTGAAATCCGCGGGATTGATCGCCGCTCCGGTGTCGCTAGCTTCGCGACATGAGATGCCTTTTCGTTTCGCTGGGCCTGACGGGGATGGCGCTGGCCGCACCGGCCGATGACTTCATCGCCGCGGCGAAAGAGAAGCACGGCGGGGCAGGGGAGAAGGCCGCACGTTTCCTCACGGAGAACATGCCCGCGAAGGACAAGGAGAGCCTTTCCGCGGAGTTTCTCGGCGAGAATCTCGACCTCGCCCTCAAGGCGCGCGGGGAATTCCCGTGGGCGAAGCAAGTGCCGGAAGATATTTTCCTCAATGACGTGCTACCCTATGCGGTTTTCGACGAAACCCGCGAGGCATGGCGTGCCAGCTTCCTCGAGAAGGCGCGGCCGATCGTGAAGGACGCGAGGACCGCGAGCGAAGCCGCGCAGGCGCTGAACCGGGAGATCTTCAACGCCGTCAACGTCCACTACAATCTGGGGCGCAAGATGCCGAACCAGAGCCCGGGCGAGTCCATGGCGCTGGGCAAGGCGACTTGCACCGGTCTTTCGATCATTCTGGTGGATGCCTGCCGTGCAGTAGGCATCCCGGCGCGTGCGGTGGGGACCCCGATGTGGGCAAACCAGCGGGGCAATCACACCTGGGTGGAGATCTGGGATGGCAAGTGGCATTTCACCGGTGCCGATGAATATGACAAGGAAGGCTTCAACCGCGGCTGGTTCACCAATGACGCCGCCCAGGCGAAGGCGGACGTGCCGAAGTACGCGATCTACGCGACCTCTTGGAAGAGGGAGGGACTGAGCTTTCCGTTGGTATGGGCGGAGGAGAGCAGGGAGGTGGCGGCGGTGAATGTGACGAGCCGCTATGCGAAGGCGCCTGCGGCAGCGGCCCCGACCAGCAATCTCGGGGTACGACTTTTCGGCCAGGGAAACCCCGAGCGTATCGCTGCAAAGATCGTCGTCTTGGATGAGAGCGGGAAGGTTATCGGCGAGGCGAGGACCAAGGCCGGCACCGCGGACCTCAATGACATGCCTCGCATTCCCGTGAAGCCGGGGACGAAGGGAACCATCCGCTTCACCGTGGACGGTGTTACGCGCCAGCGAGCCTTCGGTCCCGTGGAGGCAGGCGAACCCACGATCGATGCCTTGTGGAATGAACTTACGGAGGCTTCCCCGGATGAGAACGCCGCGCTCGGCAAAGAAGAGGCCTCCACATTGGCGATCCGGCTGGCGGCCGAGCTTCGTGCGAAGCTTGCCGCCGAGCGGAAAGGGGAGTTGGAGAAGAGGGCGATCGTCCTCGGGGACAAGACGCTGCGCTGGGAATCGAAGGCCTTTGGCGAAGCTCCCGCGACCGGCCGGAGCCTGTGGATCTCCATGCACGGGGGTGGGGGAGCCCCGGCCGCCGTGAATGACCAGCAGTGGCAGAACCAGATCCGCCTCTATGAGCCTGCGGAGGGCATCTACGTCGCACCGCGAGCTCCGACCGATACCTGGAATCTTTGGCACGAAGGCCACATCGATCCAATGTTCGGGCGCTTGATCGAAGATTACGTCGCGATCGAGGGGGTGAATCCCGACAAGGTCTACCTGATGGGCTATTCCGCGGGTGGAGACGGGGTGTGGCAGCTTGGGCCACGCATGGCGGACCGCTTCGCCGCCGCCGCGATGATGGCCGGGCATCCGAACGAGGCTTCGCTGCTGGGTGTGCGGAATTTGCCCTTCGCGATCTTCATGGGCGGCAATGACGCGGCCTACGATCGCAACAAGATCGCCACCGCGCGGACAGCAGAATTGGATAAGCTGGAGAAGGATGATCCGGGCGGGTACGTCCACATGTCCCGCATCTATGAGGGACTGGGCCACTGGATGGAGCGCAAGGACGCCGAGGCCCTGCCGTGGATGGCGAAGTTCACCCGGAACCCTTGGCCGAAGAAGATCGTCTGGCTTCAGGATGACATTCCCCACGACCGCTTCTACTGGCTCAAGATCCCGGACAAGGCGGCGGCGAAAGCCGGGCAGAGGATCGTGGCGACGGTGGAGGGACAGACGATCCGTCTGGAGGGGGACGTCCCATCCGGAACCGAGCTGAGGCTTTCCGATGAGCTGGTGGATCTCGATCAGACGGTGACGGTGATCGTGAACGGGAAGGAGGCGCGCGCCGGGAAGATTTCCCGGACGACGCAGGCAATCCGGAAGGCACTGGAGGAAAGATGGGATCTGCCAGCGGCGGCGACGGCGGTGCTGGCTCTGCCGTGACAGCCTCCGGGAGTGGGTCGGCTTGGCCACGTGTTACGTGTTGGGTGGTCAAGACGAAGGTGAAGGGATCCTCCCGGCGGTCCTGCTTCTGCATCGAACTCCTCACCTGTTAAGCAGGTGAGGAACAGGTGAAATCTCATGGCCCGGCGGCATTGGGGTTGGCTGTCCCCGGCAAAGACGTCCCCCCAGCGACAAGAGTGTCGCGGCTTCTTATACTCCCGCATTTGGCGGAGCCATGGGGAGAGGGGACACTCCCTTGTTTGCCGGGGATCGCTCGCTCGAGGCGCGGAGCGTCCGGGATTCGGTTGCCTCCGATGCGCGGCGGGGGTCATGCCGCCGCGGTACATAGGGGGTGGGGTGAGGCGGGATGGGTTGGAACTTTCGATGCCAGGCTGGAAGATCGCCGAGGGACGGAGGCAATCTGGACACTCCGCAGGAGTGGGCCGCAGGCCCGAGGGTGCGAGCGGAGCACCCGAGTCAACCTGGCGGGCCCGGGGAAGGCCCGAGAAAGCGGCGACATGCCGCCCAGTCCAAAAAAGAAAAACCCGGCTTCCCTTGGGAGGAGCCGGGTGGATTGAGAAATTTGGGATCAGTTCACGGCAACCGCGGAGGAACCGGTCTCGCCGGTACGGATGCGGATGGCTTCTTCAACCGTGGAAATGAAGACCTTGCCGTCACCGATCTTGCCAGTGTTCGCGCTCTTGACGATGGCCTCCGCCACGGAGCCCGCCTGAGCGTCGTCCACGACAATTTCGATCTTCACCTTGGGGAGGAAATCCACCGTGTATTCGGAGCCGCGATAGATCTCCGTGTGGCCTTTTTGACGGCCGAAACCTTTCACTTCCGTAACGGTCATGCCCTGCACACCGACTTCGGCGAGGGCTTCCTTCACTTCCTCCAACTTGAACGGTTTGATAATCGCTTCGATTTTCTTCATGGTGCGGCGGATTGGTCAGAGACAGTTAAGCAAGTGCCATGCCACATTCGACACGGAATTTTTTAAAACTCCCTGAAGCTAGTCATAAAACGGTTAGTTGGCGAGAGTAAAACCAGTCAGCATGAAGACTTTCCGGCATTTCCCCTGCAACGATTGCAAAAGGTGAAAAATCCGCACTCTTGCGGGAATTCCGGGCTTTTGCGCTTTTGAAAAGAGACTAACATCAACTTCCCCTTATTTGCCATGTCTCCGCTATCTGGGCGGTCGGTTTCCGGCCATGGTAGCGGCTTGCTCGGAAGGGGCTCGTAATTCCACGCCGTTTTCGCCAATTGGAAAATCTCCGGCGGATTGCAGGTTGATCCAAGGTGAAAGATCCCTCACTTTCCGGGCGTCCTAGCAAATCACCGAGCGTATGAAGAAACTGATTTTGACCCTCGCCGCCGCCTGTCTCGTCTCCCCGGCCATCGCCCAGGAGAAGAAGATCGAACTGACGGGCAATGACCAAATGCAGTACAGCACCAAGGCCATCGAGGTCACCGCTGGCGAAAAGGTCACCCTGGTTTTCAAGCATATCGGCCAGCTTCCGAAGACGGCGATGGGCCACAACGTGGTGATCCTGAAGCCCGGCACCCCGGTGCCCGCCTTCGCGACGAAGGCGATGCAAGCCGCTGCCACCGAATACATCCCGCAGGATGAGGAATCGAAGAAGCTGATCGTGGCCCACACGAAACTCATCGGCGGCACCGAGTCTGACACCCTCACTTTCACCGCGCCCGCCGAAGCCGGCGCTTATCCCTACATCTGCACTTTCCCCGGCCACTTCGCTCTCATGCAGGGCGTGCTGACTGTGAAGGCGAAGTAAGTTCTTCCCGCAGATTCATTCTACCGTCCCCGTTCGCCTCGCTGCGGACGGGGACTTTTTTATGGGGAGAGAGCGGATTTGCAGCCCCGTTTGAGGGGTGGTCGGTTGAGATCACCAAGGGGACGGTTCAAGCGGCTTGAAAAGCCGCTCTCCCTACTTCCCGCAGTCGCACTCCTTGGCGGGAGCGGCATCCGATGCTCCCTGTGCCGCATTGCCAGGCAAAACCGGCTCGATGGTCGCCAAGGTGGGACCGTCCTTCGAAAAGGGCGTCGCGGATCTCAGGACCCCCGGGAGACTCCCCTTACGCTTCGGCCCATAGGGGGAACGCTCGGCGATGATCTCGAAGCCCGTTTCCGTCTTCACCACGCGTTGTGGCGGATTGGAGGAAATCTGGCCGTCGGAAGAGAAAAAGTAGAGGTCCTTCGGCTCCAAGGCCGGACCACTGGCGGGCGTCAGGCGGAACCGGATCTCCTGCGCATCGGAATCGGAAAGCAGCTCCGCATTCCATCCTTGGAGAGGCTTGGGCAATTCTTCACGTGCCTTTTGGAAGGCACTCGCCAGCGCCGGGTCGGCTTTCGCCTCGGTCGACACGTCCACCTGACAGGAGAGTTCCTTTTTGCCGGGATAGCAGCCGTCCGCGCAGGCCATCCACGAGGCGGTGGCCTTGAGTGACACGCGCGATTCGGCGATCCCGGCAGGCGGGGTGATGTCGACGAGCAGCATCACGTCCCGCTCGAAGCCATGGACGGGATGGATGGCCATCAGCGTCTTTTCCGGATAGGGCCACTGGATCGGTCCGGCGGAAAATCCTTCGGGCAGCTGCCACTGCAGTTTCACCGGCACGCCGGCGATCCCCGGATTCTGCCAGTAGGTGTGGAAGCCCTCGTGATGGTGGATTCTCACCCCGACGGTGAAAGGCTTGCCCTCCGCGATGGCGGCCTTCTCCGAAACCAGATCGATATCGATGCCCTTCACGGGCTTCTCCTCCGCAGCCACGAGGGCGGCGGGAAAGAGCGCGAGGGCAAGGGCGAGCAGCGGCTTCATGGCTTGCCTTCAACGTCACGGACGAGGCCGAGCTGTCAAGGATGTCCGGCGATGCCCCGGAAAGGGTCTGAAAAACGCGAGTTTGACGACGAGCCCCCGCCCGTTTACTCGCATCGATCATGGCGTTCCCGATATCCGAGGAGCAGATCGCAAAAACCGAAGCCGAATTGGGCCGCCGGTTGCCTCCTGTGTATCGCGCGACCATCATGAAGATCAATGGAGGCATGGCATTCACCGACGAGGACGAGTGGCAGATTCATCCGCTCAAAGACACATCGGACCGGAGGCGGATTAGCAGGACCTGCAATCATGTGATTTCGGAAACCCTCTCCGCTCGCGAGTGGCGAGGTTTCCCGCCGGAGGCCTTGGCAATCGCTGGCAATGGATCGGGAGACACCATGATCCTTCTTCCTTCCGGGCCGGACCTGTTTGACGAAACGATCTACGCCTTCCGCCATGAAACCGGTGAGGTGGAAGCAATCGCCGACGATTTCGCCTCTTTTGAATTTGAATGATCGTTCACGCAACGCTGCCATCCCTCATCCAACTCACTTTCCTTTGAACATGCGTTTCTTCCTCGCTGCCATTGCCGTCCTATCCGCCCCAGCCTTCGCGGCGGATGTGATGAAACTCGAACTCACCGCCGATGACCGGATGATGTACAGCAAGACTTCCTTCGAGGTTACGAGCGGCCAAAAAGTCTCCCTCGTTTTCAAGAACACGAGCGACAAGGGCGAGAAGGCAATGAAGCACAACGTGGTGCTTCTGAAGGCGGGCCACACGGTCCTTTCATTCGCCCCGAAGTGCAACGCGGCGGCGGCAACCGGCTACGTGCCGACGGACAAAGAATCGAAAGAGAAGATGGTGGGACACACGAAGCTGGTCGGAGGAGGCCAGAGCGCGACGCTGAACTTCGTGGCGGGAGAGCCGGGCGAGTATCACTATTTCTGCTCTTCACCCGGGCACTTCGACAAGATGTACGGGAAGATCGTGGTAAAGGCGAAGTAGCACGACGTACCAACGTCGCTACTTGGCGTGAGCTTCTTCGAGGGAGGCTGGATTCCCCGGACGCTTCCACCCGCACCCCACGCGACTTTGGAAGGTCGCGCTCCTTCTTATTCTTCGAAGCTCAGCTCGAGCCGCGCGAAGATCTCCGTTCCCGCTGACGGAAGCTCCACGGAGAGCCAACCGTCCTCCAAGGGCGGGATCGGGTCGGTCGCGCTATCGAAGAGCGTTTGCGGCCAAGCCGTGAGATTGTCCGAAGTCTTTACCCGCCAGATCAGATCCGTCTTCGAGGCATCGTAGCGGAAGCGGAACTCCCGCACGCTGCCATCCTTCACAATGCGCGGCATGAGGTGCAGCACGGAAGCGTAGGGACCGACACCGTGCGCGTAGCGGACGATGTTCGCGATGCCATCGCCCGCGGGCTTCGCCTCGGGGCCGGAGATGGCGTCGTTCGTCGCGTCCGGGCCGCTGAATTGGTTGGCCCGCCAATGGGCATAGGTGCCGGGAGCAAGCGTCAGCTCGTCGCCTTCCGTGGTGAAGTTGTCGAAGCGGTTGTTGCCCGCCGTGCCGCCGTTGCCTTGGGAGAAGGTGATGCGGAGGCCGAAGAGCGGATTGTCGCTCACTCCGGGAGTGGCGCGGAAATCGAGCACTTGGAGCGTCGGGTCGCCATCCGGCGGAAGGATGGTGGTGAAGGGAGTGAAGGTAGATCCATTCAAGGTGTAGGAGACATTCTGGATGCCCGCGCCCTGACTCGAGCGGCGGGTCTCATACTGGATCACGATGTTCTCATATCCGGTCGTGGGCAGTGCATAGGTGAGCGTGGCGCCGAGCGGATTGTTCACGCGGAGATGCGAACCGACCGGGTCGCCATTGCGGGCGTTGAGCCCGGCGAAGCCCTGATCCTGCGCGCTGTGCTGGATGACTTCCGCGCCTGCGGTAACCACGGGAGTCAGGGTGCCGCCGCCGATCGTCTGCGTGGGATTCAGAAAGTTCGCGCTATTGAAGTTCCAGTAGTGCACCAGATCGCCTGGCGGCGGCGGGGTGGCGGCGAATTGGGCCGGTGCCGACCAATGGCTCCAGCGGCCGCTGCTGTCCTGATGGCGCACGCGGACGCGGTAGGTTTTCCCGGCTTGGGCAATGCCGAAGGGAATGGTGACCGTTCCGGGGGCCGAGGTGCTTTCGGAGGTCCAGATACTATTGATCTCGTACTTTCGCGGAGTTCCTGCCGCGAATCCGGGAACTCCCGGCCCTGAAATTTCCGCGAGCCGCCACTGGGTCTTGGCATAGGTGCCGACCCCCTGCGGATCGGCGAAGGCGGACGAGGTGAACTTCAGGTCGCTGACCGGATAACCGGACGAACCGGCATAGGTCGCCACCGGCTTCTGCGGGATCGCGGCATCCGCCGCTTCGGAGGCGACGTATTGATAGCCATAGCCGAGCTGATCGCCATTGTTCACCGTCCACGTGCCGCCCGCCCATGCATTGGTGGCGTAATCCCGCAGGAAGACCATCGTGTCCTCATGCTCCATGGTGCCCGATGACGAAGGGGTGCGGAGCCAGCGGTTCCAACCGCCGCCCATACGGCTGTCGGCGAAGCTGGTGCGGTAGAAGTTCCCCTTGTGATTGGTTTGCCCGCTCGCATTGCTATCGCTGCCCTGCGTGCGCGGATGGATGTTCCACATCGCGGCATCCGCATCCGCCCAGGTGTTTGCCTGTCCGGTCGGGTTGACGATCTGGGCAAGCTCGTCGATGAGCTGGCCGACCTGGCCGCCGCCCGTCGTGCTATCGGAGGCAAGGAGATCGAGCAGTTCCCGGGCGCGGTTCCGATATTCCAAGGCAAGCGCGGGATTCTGGAGGATGGATTTGTAAGCGTGGATCACGCCCGGGTAGCTGGTGCCATTGATCGTGGTGCTCCAGTGGGTCTTCGCGATGAACATCATGTCCAGGTCCCAAGGCATCGGGACCCAGCGGTTGTCGGTGGAGCGGTGGTAAAAGTAATGGTTGTAGCCGCCGCGCAGATCGACGTTTCCGGTGAGGCGGCCGAGGGCGTGGAAAGTGTAGTAGGCCTCCATGTCCATGTTCGCACGCCACCAGGCTTCGGTGGGATCCGCGCTGACATGGGCGTCGCGGAAGGTATTCCAATCGGAGGAGTCGATCGGCTGGGTGGCACCCTGGCTCTTCTTGTCCCCGCCGTTGTTCTCGATCTTGTAAACGCTGCCGTCTGGCAGGCCGCGCTCGTCGAGGAAGGAACCGTCCGGCTGCTCCACGGCGAGGTAGAGACCCCAGAAGTCGCCCGCATACTGGCCATCGGCATTGCCGATCGGATCATTGATCGTGGTGCCGGCCGCAGGGGTTTCCGTGGCTCCACGCACGACGCGGAAGTGATAGTAGTGCGTGTTTGGCGAAGGCAGCCCGCCAAGCTGGAAGAGCTTGTAGGAGCTGGCTTCCTCAACGCCAGCCACGCCGCGATGCACGGCGGCCCAAGGACTGGCACATGCGTCGCCGGAAAAAGAGCCCCAGGTTTCCGAATAGTCTTCGCCAAAATTGCTCTTCCCCGGGAAATCCCGTGCACGATTGAAGAAGAAGCGCCACTTGTTCTTGCCGGAGACGTAGGTGGATGCCTCGCCGCGGTTCTTGAACTCGATGTGGTCGTAGACGGTGCCGTTGTAGACGAAGGTGCCTCGGAAACGCACGGCATCCGAACCGCTGCTGTACTGGGAGTTGATCACGTCCGTGCCATTCGCGATCAGCGAATAAACCGGCAGATCATCGAGCATCGTGGACGGGAAGGTCTGAAGCGTCGTCGAACCCGGACGGAACGCTCCCTGCCAGGCTGGCAAACCACTATAGACGTAGTAGGCGAAGTTCGGTTGCTCGTCGTCCGGATAGGGGACCGTGGCGGAATTCGCCTGATCGTCGGCGAAGGTGATCCGGTAGCGGACCAGGCGGCGGTTCGTCTGGGTGGCCGCAGCGATGCGCACAGTGTAGATCGAATCGTTCGCCGTGGCGTCGCCATTTAGCCCGTTGTCCCGCATCTGGACCGTGGTCCAAGAGGTGGCATAAGCGGCATCCGTCACGCGGATGTATGATCCGGGATCGACGGTCTGGTAGGCGAGGTTCACCACATCCATGCCATCGGGATCCGTGATCCGGGCGGTGATCGTGACGACTTGTCCGGGCGCCGGAGTGACGGGCGAATGCGCCACCTGGCGGATCTGCGGCGGGATCTGGTTCGCGGCGCCGTACACGGAGTTGGCGGCACCCGGCGTAGGAGAGGGATCTCCTCCGTCTTCGGGCGAGCCCAATTCCGCATCGAAGCAAAAATCCGTACGGTGGGCGTTGCTATCGCGGTTGATGGCGTGGATCGCGAGGACATTGGTCCCGCCGAAGAGGTAGGCGGAGGTACCGGTGAGATTGACGGTGGTCCACCCGGGCGCGCCCGTCACACCGGTATTGGCCGACGTGTTGTAAGGCAGCTGGCCCCCGGGAAGATTCTGGGTGCGATAGACCTCCGTTCCGTTGATCCAGACAACGCAGCCGTCATCGATCCGGAGCTTCAGCGAGAGCTGGTCAGGAATCTGATCGACGGGTACGGTGAAGGACTTGCGGCCATAAACGGTCTTGTACACCAGGGTGGTTCCCGAGAGCATGTCCGAAAGCGACGTGTTCGGATTAACGCCGGTGCCATAGCCGAAGGGCGCCTGACCGGTCAGCCAGGAGGCATCGGAATAGCCAGTGGCGCGCCATGCATCGACCGGCGACGAGGCCTCGGCGGTGCCTTTCTTGTATTTCCAACCGGTCGCGGAAGGCACGATGAATGACTGCGCCGCGGTGCCGATGCCGCCCGATGCCCGCCATGATCCGCCGAGGTCATTGTCCAGGCCCGGATGGATCAACTCGGCCGAATTGCCACCGCCATCGGAAGCGGTCGGCCAGGGAAACCCGACCCCGTAGTTCACGCGGTCCTTCAGCACGGCGGCTCCGTCGCGCAGATCGATCGATTCCCCGGTGGAGTTCAGCTTGCCGGTCCACGGGCCCAGCGCCGTCTTGCCGTATTTCGAAAGGATGACAGCGGGATTTTCCGCCACGATGAGGTAGCCGCCGGCCGGGAGGGTGGTGCCTCCCGGAAAGGTGAAGGTCACGGCGTCGGAAAGCGTCCAGCCGGACAAATTGAGCGCGGTGTCGCCCGGATTGTGGAGTTCGATGAACTCTTCCAGGCTGGTCTTGTCCGCGGGCTTGTAGTGGATCTCATTGATGACCGCGGTGTTCGGAACCAGCGGCGTGGTGGAGAAGGAGGCCGTATCCGGTGCCCACACCGTCCCCGCCGCATTCACTGCCCTACTACGGAAATAGTAGGTTGTGACCGGATTCAGACCGGCGACGAAGTAGCCGAACTCGCCGGACTGTGACCCGAGATCGATCGACGAGGTCCAGTTCGCCGGATTGGTGCCGCCATTGGTGGTTCCGTAGAAGACCGTCACCACCGGCGGATCGTTGCCGTCATTGGTGACCTCGCCGCGGAGATTCGCCGTGGTGCCGGTGATGCCATCGGCACTGCGATTCACCACCACGGGCGAGGAGACGGTGAGCGTCGCAAAGGAAGAAGAGGCCGCAGCCCATGTCCCGCCGCCCGCATTTTCGGCATAGGCGCGGAAATGGTAGGTCGCGCCGGAGGACAAGCCCGAAAGCTGGGTCGTCAGGCTGCCGGTCCCGCTGCCCAGGCTGACGGAGGAGGCCCAGTTGGCAGGGACCGTTCCGCCATCGGCAGGTCCGTAGTAGAGCGTCACGGCTGGCGGCGGTCCGCCGCTCGTGCTGACGTTCGCGCCGGCGGTTGCACCGGTCGCCGAGATGCCGCTGGCGGCAATGTTCGTGACGGCGGGCGGAAGAGGAGTCGTCTCGAAGTTCTCCGCGGCGAGTGCCCAGGAAGTCCCCGCGCTATTCGTCGCGCGGGCGGTGAAAAAGTAGGAAGTGCCCGCGGTGAGTCCGCCGATGTTCCCGGAGAAAGCGCCGCTATAAGTGCCCGGGAGGGCCAGGGAGTTCTGCCAATTGGCGGCGTTCACCCCGCCATTGGTGGTACCCCAGTAAAGCGTGATCGATGGAGCGCCACTGCCGATGTCGGTCACCGTGCCATTGAGCGTTGCCGTGGTAGCAGTGATGGCCGTCGCCCCCTGGTTCGTCAGGGCGGCCCCGCCCGGCGGGATCAGGGAGGTTGCATCAAGTCGGATATTGTCGAAATGCGAACGACCGGTACCGCGGGCCTGCAAGAGAAGGCGGATGGTTTTCCCGACCGAGGAAGGGTCATTCGGGGTATCAAAGACCAGTGCCGGCGCATCCCCGAAGCTCAGCGAGGGAAGGGTGGAGGCATTGAAAAGCCCGGTCGCGTAGACGGCACCGATGTTGTCCGCGAGGACATACTGGGTCTGGTTGCCAGGCTGGGTTATGCCGGGCCGGTGGCCGGCGGCGATCGTGAGCGTGTAGCGGGTATTCGCCTGATAAGTAACGCCGAGGTCCTGCCAGACATCGTAGTTTAGCTCCATGCCGAGGTGATCGGTGCCATCCGCGGAGAAGCCGGTGATGTATTCCTCGAAGGCGTTGCCATTTATCGTCCCATTCGTCCCCGTCCACTCGGGACCAATGTTATACGCGTATCCTCCGGCGCTGAGACTGTTTCCCTCGAACGACGGATCCCCCACGCTCACCGGGGTGGCGTACAGAGGACTCAGGAGGGTAGCCGCAGCGAATGCGGCGCTAAGGGCAAGCTTCATGGGTTTTTGAGGGGCGGGAGCAGCATAGGTCTGAAATCACCTCAAAAAGTGATTCCGAACGCTTGATGTGACATTAACGTCACTGATTGCCATCTGTCCAACCCGCATTCGGGGTAGAGTGTTGCGCTAGAAGAGCTTGAGGAGCCCAACTCGCCCGAAAAGGCTCGGAAAGAGGGGGAGTCCTTTGGCAGTTCCCCCGTTGACATCCTGGGAGCGGCCGATCCGCCTCGCTCGCCGGATTGGCATTGCGGCCTGAAATATCCAAGGTTCCCTCCATGTTCGCGGCGATCCGCATGTTCGGACTTATGTTCTTCACGCTCGGCTGCCTCCGGGCGGAGGAGCAGCGCTTTGTTTTCGAGCGGCCGCTGATGGGGACGCGATTTGCGATCACGTGTTATGGGACGGACGAGACCGAGGCGAAAAAGGCGGCAGGGGAGGCGTTTGGCGTGGGGATGCAGATCAATGCAGTGGCATCCGACTATCTGCCCGACAGCGAGCTGATGCAGCTTTCGAACAAAATCGGGGAGCCGGTGAAGGTTTCGCCGCTGATGGCGGAGCTGCTGGAGGCTTCATTCGCCATGGCGGAAGCGAGCGAGGGCGTCTTCGACCCGACGATCGGGCCGCTGACCAAGCTGTGGCGCGAAACGCGGAAGACGGCGAAGCTGCCAAGTGAGGAGGTGCTGGCGGCGGCGAAAGCCCGCTGCGGATGGAAGGATGCGGTGTGGGATAAGGTGGCGAAGACGATTCTCTTCAAGAAGCCCGGCATGCAGCTTGATCTGGGCGGGATCGCGAAGGGCTTCGCAGCGGACAAGATGTACGAGGTGATGCTGAAGCGGGGGTTTCCGCGAACGATCATCGCGGCGGGCGGGGACTTGCGCCTGGGTGATCCGCCGCTAGGCAAAACGGCATGGCGCGTGGGCTTGCAGACCTTCAATGCCGAGGAGCCGGAGGAAGTGGTGGAGCTGGCGAATTGCGCGGTTTCGACCTCGGGCGATCTCCACCAGTTCGTGGAAATCGAGGGGAAGCGGTACTCCCACATCATCGATCCGAAGACGGGGCTCGGGATGACCGAGCACGTGGCGGTGAGCGTGATTTCGCCAAAGGGAGTGCTCAGCGATGGCTTGGATACCACCGCGTGCCTGCTGGGTGCGGAGAAGGCGGAGGAGTTCGCGATGAAGCACGGCGCGACGCGGGCGATCGTGAGGACGGAGAACCGCTAATTTGCGATGCGACAGGAACGCTCAAGCATGATCGGCTTCATCAAGGCGTTCCTCTGGATTCATCTGGTGGCCGCCGCGCTTGTGGAGTTGTTCACGATTTTGATGTTGGGCGCGATCCTCTTGGACGATCTCTTGATTGGCAGCGTTGATCACAGGAGTTCCAAAGTGGTTCCGCAAACCACGATGACCGCGCTATTCATGGCGGGCTTCCTGGTGCAAGTCTTGGTGTTCATCGATACCTGCCGGGTCTGTCTTCCGGCGAGACGGAAGAGCGCTGCGGAGATCCAGATTCCCCGGAGGATCCTTTGGTGCGGCATCGGAAGCATGGTGCTCTTCCTTGCTAGTGCCGGGATGGCATTGCTGAATTACCCTAATTCCCCGGGTTCTTGGCAGTACCATCTGCTCGGCTTCCTTCCGTTCCTCTCCGCGTTCGTATTCATCGGCTGCTGCTTCGGCTTGAACTATTTCGGGAAGCGCTATCCGGTTTTTCACGGGACTCTTTAGCCTCCCTTCGCCCGCTTTCTCAAACCATCCAACACCATTTCCGCGAGCGCCGAGAGTTTACCGCGCCAGGCTGCGGTGATGGTGAGTTCGGAACAATCAGGGATCTCCCAGGCGCGGGTGCCTTTCGGGATGGTGATGCCGGGCGCCCTCACGCTAAGACCCGCGCCGAATCCCTGGGCGACGTAGGCGTGGACGAGTTCGAGCGAGTTTACCTCGATGCGCGAGGGCCAATCGAGGCGGGCCTTGGTCAGTGCCTTCGAGAAGATCCGGCTCATCGCGGTATCGGAGGGCGGGCGGATGAGCGGAAGATCGACCGCCATGCCGTGCATGCCGGAGCGCGCGACTTTGTACGAGGAAGGCAGTAGCAGGAGCAGCGGCATCGAAATGAGCACTTCCGTGCGGATGCCGGCGGGCGGGCGGGATTCCAGCTCGCAGACGGCGAGGTCCACTTCCTCCCGCTCCAGCATGGCAAAGGCACCGCGTTGGTCGGTATCAACAAGGCTCAGTTCGAAATTCGGCTGCGCCTTTCGCACGGTGGCGAGGACATCGGGCAAGTGCCGCCGGATGATGGTGGCCGGAGCGGCGAGACGGAGGCGACGGGAAGCCCGGCCGGCGATCTTGGCGGCGACATCGGGCAGAGCGCCGAAGAAGGGCGCGAGGAAATCGTAGAGGTCGCGGCCCTCCGGGGTGAGCTTGAAAGGGCGGCGCTGGAAGAGGCGGACACCGAGTTCATTCTCCAGGATCGCGATCTGTCCGCTGATGGCCGGCTGCTGAATGCCATAGGGCATGCTGCGGGCCGCCGCCGTGATGCCGCCGTTGCGCGCGACATGATAGAACAGCTCGAGGTGGTGGAGATTCGGAGGGGGCTGAGACATCGCTGACATCATCGACTAAACCGATGATGTGGCAATGCGAATCGACTCACGAGATGGGACGATCTGGGTCATCATTCGCGCATGCTTTACCTGCTCGCTTTTATCGCCGCGCTGATGGTCGTCATCGAACGGCTCTGGCCCGGCCAGGCCTTGCCCACGGTGAAACGCTGGTGGCTGCGCCTCGTGCTCGTGAATGCGGCACAGCTCGCCATCGTGATCCTCGCGGGCTTCACTTGGGACAAATGGTTGGCGCGCGCCTCGCTCTTCCACATCAGCGATCACATGGGGGCATTGCCAGCCGCGCTGATCGCCTATTTCATCTCCAGCTTTGTTTACTACTGGTGGCATCGCTTCCGCCACGAATCGTCCTTCTTCTGGAAGCTGTGCCACCAGCTCCACCACTCCGTCAGCCGGATCGAGGTATTGGCGAGCTTCTACAAGCATCCGGTGGAAATCCTCATCAACTCGGTCATCAGCGCGCTGCTGGTCTATACGATCCTGGGCTGTTCGGTCACGGCAGCGGCGTGGTACACGGCGATGACGGCGGTGGCGGAATACTTCTACCACTGGAACGTGCGCACTCCCCGGTGGATCGGCTGGTTGATCCAGAGGCCGGAGTCCCACCGCGTGCACCACCAGCACCGGCATCACACACAGAACTTCGCCGACCTGCCGATCTGGGACATGCTCTTCGGCACCTTTCAGAACCCGGAAGTCTCTCCGAAGCGCTGTGGCTTCGACCGCAAGAAAGAAGACCGGGTAGTGGAGATGCTCGCCTTCCAGGACGTGCACAAACAGCCCGCGATGCCGCCGGGCTGCCTCGGCTGCCGCAAGCGCTGGGCCTGCCATATGACGAAAGGAGGTGCAGCATGAAGTGGCGCAACGTCATGGCGATCGTGCTGCTGGTCCTCGGCTCCTTTCAAATGGTGGGCCATCTGGCGGGTTCGAAGGTGATCAAAGGTCTCGGAGCGGCGGGTGTGTTCGCTCCTTTTCCGAAAGTCTTTTGCGAAATGAATGGCTACGAAGCCTTCGCGGCCAAGTTCTACCTGGAGGGCAAAGCCGGGAACGGAGAGCCGTGGTGCCGCGAGCTGACGCCGGAGATCTATTCGAAGCTCTCCGGGTGCTACAACCGCCGCAATGTCTATGGAGCAACGCTGGCCATTGCGCCGCTGTTTCCGGAAAAACTGCGGGACACTTTACTGGCGCGATCCCTCGCCGAGAATTCCGCCATGCGACGCGAGCTGGAGGTCCCCGCAGGTTTGCGTGAGGTGCAAGTCCGGATCGTGCCTCGACCGGGCGAGGCGAACAAGCCATGGATCTACCAAGCGGAGGTGAAGCGATGAAAGCGATGTCAGCCTGGCAATTCACGATCTTCCGGATCGTCTTCGGCCTTTACCTTGCCGTCCATTTCGCGGGACTGGCCCCTTGGGCAGCCGAAATCTTCGGAGCCCGCGGAATCCTGCCTGACCCGGCCCTGAATCTGACGTACGGGCTTTTCCCCAACCTCCTGAACCTTGATCTTCCAGATCCGGTGGTCACCGGTTTCGTGTGTCTCATGGTGGTGCTTTCCCTGCTTTTCGCGGCGGGGATCTGGCGCCGCACGGTTTCGGTGCTGCTGTGGTTCGGCTGGGCGTGTTTGTTTCACCGGAACAACCTGATTTCGAATCCCTCGATCCCGTACGTCGGGCTGATTCTCCTGTTGTGTGTCCTGATCCCGCCGGGAGAACCTTGGAGCCGGGGCAAGACGGAGCGCCCGTGGTACATGCCGGTGTGGGTTTTCCGCACGGCCTGGATCCTGATGGCGGCCGGCTACACCTTCAGCGGCTACACCAAGCTATTCTCACAAAGCTGGACCGATGGCTCGGCGCTGAGGTTTCTGCTAGAAAACCCCTTGGCCCGGCCGGGACTGCCCCGCGACTGGATGCTGGCACTGCCCGGCGGGTTACTGATGATCGCGACGTGGGGGGTGCTGGTCGCCGAGTTGCTCTTCGCGCCGCTGGCACTGTGGAAAAAATCGCGGCCATGGATCTGGCTCACGATGATCGTGCTGCATCTGGGGATCGTGCTGATGGTGGACTTCGCCGATCTGAGCGTGGGCATGCTGATGATCCATCTTTTCACCTTCGATCCGGCATGGTTTCCGGCGAAGAAGGGCGAGGAGGGACCGTTGAAAGTGGCCTTCGACGGCGAATGCCTGTTGTGCAACCGCACGGTCCATTTCCTGGCCGATGAAGATGCCGCCAATACGATCCGCTTTCTGAAGCTGCAGAGCCCGCAGGGTCAGGATATGATGAGGCGGGCGGGCGAAACCTCGCTGGACAGCATGCTTCTCGAAGCGGACGGAGAGCTGCGCAGCCGGTCTGACGGGGCGCTGCGGATCATGGAGGCTCTGGGAGGCCATTGGCGGGCCCTTGCCTGGCTGGGCCGGCTGGTGCCGCGGACCTTGCGGAACGCGGTTTACAACTTCATCGCCGCGCATCGTTTGAAATGGTTCGGCAAGACGGATGCATGCTCGCTGCCCTCGGACGCGGTGCAAAGCCGCCTGATCAGCGGCGAGGGGGTTTGACAGCTTCCGGTGGGCCGCCTTTCCTGCGTCCGTGTCACCCGACGCCCGACAGGACTTCGCCTTCGCCTTCTTGAGCATTTTGTTCGAAGGCGCGCCTTTCATTCTGTTGGGCACGCTGATCAGCGGCTTCATCGATATTTATCTGCCCGCGGGGATGATGGACCGGCTGCTGCCGAAACGGCGCTTCCCGGCAATCCTCGTGGCGGGTCTGCTCGGTTGCATCCTGCCGGTGTGCGAATGCGCGGTGGTGCCGGTGATCCGGCGGCTGGTGAAGAAAGGCCTGCCGGTTTCTTGCGCACTGACCTACATGCTGGCCGCGCCGATCGTGAATCCCATCACGGCGCTGAGCACGTGGAAGGCCTTCAAGGCCGGTCCGGCGATCCCCCTGGGCGGAGAGCTGGCGCTTTCGCCGAGCCTGGTGATGACCCTTTCGCGGCTCGGGCTGGGTTTTCTGGTGGCGGTGGCCGTCGGTCTCGTGGTGTCGCGGATCCCGATGCGGAAGCTGCTGCGCCAGCGGCTGATCGATAGCTTGGTGGAGGAAGAGAAAGCCCACGCGCCCAATCGCGGACATCATCATCACGGCCACGAGCATGGGCACGGCTGCTGCGGGCATGATCACGGTCACGAGCACCATCATCATCACGATGACAACCGGCTGGTCGCGGCCTTCCGCTCGGCGATGCGGGACTTCGTGGATGTGGGCGTTTACTTCACGATCGGCGTCGCGATCACGGCGCTCTTCAACACCGGCATCGCCCCCGGGGCGGAGTGGCTGGATGGCCTGGCGAAGAACGACGTGGTGGCACCGGCGGCGCTGATGTGCCTCGCCTTCGTGCTGAGCCTCTGCAGCACCTCGGACGCATTCATCGCGGCCACCCTCGACAAGTTCACGTATGGGGCGAAATTGGCGTTTCTGGTCTTCGGTCCCATGCTCGACGTGAAGCTGCTGTTCCTTTACCAGACGGTGTTGCGCCGCCGCTTCATCGTGCAACTGGCGCTCGGCCTCTTCATCGGCATCGGTGCGGCGGCGATCGCCTGGCAAGCCATCATCCTCACCCTCGCGAAGCCGTGAACCCGAAGCTGCAGCGCGTGATTTTCTCGATCGCCCTCATGGCATGGGGCGCGGTGCTGGTCTATTTCTACGCCAGCGGAAGGATCAACAATTACCTGGCTCCGGACTTCCGGCCGCTGACGCTCGCGGGCGGGCTGGGCCTGTTGGTCGTAGGTGCCTTCAACCTGCTGACGGCGACCCAGGAAGCCTCCTGCGGCCATGACCACGGGCCCGAGGATACCCACGACCACGAAAGCATGGATGTGCATCCGTGGGCAGCTTTCCTCATCCTCCTTTTGCCGCTGGGCATCGGTGTGGCGTGGACAAAGGACACCTTTTCCCTCGGCGCCCTCACCCGCAAGGGTGTGCACGATAGCCCGGCAGAGACCAGTTCGCTGCTGCTCGGCGCTTCCATGCCGAAGCTGACGAAGGAGATCATCGAGAAGCAGCACCCGAAGAACAAGGACGGCTACCACACCTTCGGGCTGATGGAGCTTTTCTTCAGCGCCGGCGATCCCGAGATGCGGGATTTGGTCGCGGGCATGCCGATCGAGACCGAAGGCCGGATCGTGAAAGATCCTGAGGGCGGGGAAAAACAACGCCGGCTCTACCGGCTCTTTATCACCTGCTGCGCCGCCGACAGCCGCGCGATCCCGATCATCGTGCGCTTCAAGGGCGAGGTGCCCCAGGTGGAGGAAAACGCCTGGGTGAAACTTACGGGGACCATGCGCTACCCCGACGAGGGCGAAGGCTTCGTGCCCGTGCTGGAAGTGGACCACGCCGCCGAGGCGCCGCCGCCGCCGGAAGAGTCCTTCATGCGGGGGAATTTCTAGTTCGGTAGGGGGGCTCGCTCTGGGCCGCTGTCGGAGCGGGTCTTGGATTCCGCCTTGGACTGCGGAGGTGAGGCGGGATGTCGGGGTGGCTTCGATGCCAGGCTGGAGCCTGGCGAGCCCGGGGGAGCCCTACCGTTGGAGGTCTACTTGAGAAGCAATCGCAGGCTGTTTATTACGACGATCACCGTAGATCCCTCGTGCCCCAGCACGCCGATCGGCAGGGGGATCCATGATCCCAGGGCGGCGATCCCGAGGAGAACGACGACTCCGAGGGAAATTGCGAGGTTTTGACGGATGATGCGGCGGCAGCGGCGGCTCAGGTGCAGGGCATCGACGATGCGCTCCAGGCGATCCTGGGTAAGGACGATATCGGCTTGCTCCAGCACCGCGTCACTGCCGCGCAGGCCCATGCCGATGGAGATGTCCGCGGCGGCGAGGCTGGGGGCATCGTTCACGCCATCACCCGCCATGGCGACCTTTTCGCCCTTGGCGCGCCACCCGCGGATCGCGGCGACCTTGTCCTCGGGGTGCAATCCGGCGCGGTAGTCTTGCAAGCCAAGCTCCTTCGCGATGAGAGCTGCGGATTCCGGACGATCCCCTGTCAGCATCGTGACCTGAATGTTCTCCGCCGCCAGTTGCCGGATCAAGGGAGCAGCTTCGGTGCGAGGAGCATCCCGGAGCAGCAGGCGGCCGCGGAGATCATCGGATTTCACCAACACTTCCGTCAGGCCGGGGTCGGGATCGGGCAGGGAGGAAAGCCAGGGGTCATCCGCAAACATCGCACGGCGGCCTTGGCGGGCGGGCGATCCGCCGATGGTAGCGCGGAGCCCTTGTCCGGAGAGGGACTCGAAATTCAAAGCCGCGCCTGCGTCCGGCAAGCCTCGCTTCAGGCCCTCCTTCACGATGGCCCGGGATAGGGGGTGGGTGGAGTTTTTTGAGAGCGCCGCCGCGATGGCGATGAGGTCCGCCTCGCGCCCCGGCGGTTCGGTTTCGCAGGACAGCAGCGCCAGTTCGCCCTTGGTAAGCGTGCCGGTCTTGTCCACGGCAAGGCGCTGGATCGTCGCGAGGTTTTCCAACGCAACTCCTCCGCGAAATAGGATGCCTCGGCGTGCCCCGGCAGCGATCCCGGCCAGGATCGCGCTGGGAATCGAGATGACCAAGGCACAGGGCGAGCACACCACCAGCAGGGTCATCGCGCGATAGAACGAGGACGAGGTCCTCCCGTCCTCCGCAAAGAAGGCGGGGATCTTCGCAACGAAGTGCCACCATAGGAACATGACCAGCGCGAAGCACAGGATGCCCACCGTGTAGCGGGTACCGAAACGATCGGTGAAACGTTGTGAGGGAGCCTTGCTGCCTTGGGCTTCGCGGATGAGTTCGATGATGCGGGCGTGGGCGCTGTCTCCGGGAGGACGGATGACTTCCGTTTCGACCACGCCCCAAGTATTGAGCGTGCCGCCGAAAACGGTATCGCCCGCTGATTTCTCCACGGGCACCGACTCGCCGGTCAGCGAGGACTCATCGGCGGCGCTTTCCCCACCGGTGACGCGGCCATCAGCGGAAAACTGCTCACCGGGCAGGACACGGATCTTCATGCCGGTCTTCAGCTCGGACACCGCAATTTCGCGGGTGGAGCCGTCCGCTTCGACCACCATGGCTTGTTTCGGGGCTTCCCGGAACAGGCTGCGGATTTCCCGCTCCGTGCGGGCCATCGCCATCGCTTCCAAGGCACCGCTCAGGGAAAAGAGAAAGAGCAGCGCCGCCCCCTCCCACCAGGCGCCGATCACCGCCGCGCCCGCCGCCACGGCAAGCATGAGGAAATGGATATCCAGACGGAAGCGGCGGAGCTTCCCGAAGGTATTCAGCGCGGCATCCCACCCGCCCGCGAGATAGGCCGTGGCATAGAGGCCCAGGGCCACTTGGGGCGGAGCGCCGGTCCGCTGGATGAGCACGCCAGCCAAGGTCGCCAGCCCGCAAACGGAAGCGGAAATCAACAGCCACGGCCATCCCAATTCCTCATCCGCGCCGTGATCCTGCTGTCCGCCCATGCTTCATATTGCACGGTTTCGAGGCCCCTGCAAAAGCACGGATACTCCTTTGGGAGCATTTGCCCCATTGTTAGTGCAAGGATCTTGTCCGCAATCCACCGGCATGATATGCGGATCTCTGTCGTGAACCCGCTCCGTTTCGTCGCCCGGATCGGCCTGGCAGCCCTGCTGGTGCTGTCCGTCCCCTCGTGCCGGAATCCGCAGCGCGAAGCGATGAAGGCGCTGGAAAAGCGGGGCGTATCGGCCAGTGCCTCCTCCCTTCTCAAGGCAGTGCAAGCGGGCGACGCGGAACTCTCCAAGCTATTGTTAGACGCGAAGGTCTATGCCGGCCAGCGCGATGCCGGGGGCAACACGCCGCTGCATATCGCGATCGAGAAAGGCAATGTTTCCATCGCGTGGGCGCTGATCGACAACGGCGCGGATCTGGGAGCGGCCAATCCGGCGGACGTGACACCGGTTTCGCTCGCCGTTTACCGGGGGGAGACCGCCTTGACGGACCGTCTGCTGAATGCCGGAGCACCGCCCGACGGGCTGACGCCTGACGGCGACCGCGTCTTGCCATGGGCGATCCGGAACGGCCGCCTAACCTTCGTGCGCCGCCTGATGGAAGGCGGGGCGGATCCGCACCAGAAGGATGCCGCAGGAAACCCGCTGCTGCACGTGGCAATCGAGTCCGGCCGCAAGGACCTGACCGGTGAACTTTTGAAACTCGGCGCCGACGCCGCGGCGGTGAATGCCCGCAACGAATCCTCCCTCGTCGCCGCGCTGAGAAAGGATTGGCGCGACTTGATCCGCCCGCTGGTGCTCGCAGGTTCGGACCCGAATCTCCCCGCGCACGAGGGAAAGGTGCCGCTGCAGGCGGCAATCGACGGTCGCGATCTTCCGCTGGCGAAGCAACTCGTCACTCTCGGTGCCCGGCCGCTTAACGGCTCGTGGGCGGCGGCGCTTTGGAAATCGTATGCGGACCGGGACATCGAGGTGTGCCGCCTGCTGCTGGGACTCGGCGTGTCGGCAGAGCTGCCGGATGCCGCGGGGAGAAGGCCGCTGCAAGCGGCGCTCGCGGATGATCGCGCGGATTTCGCCCACTTGTTCCTTTGCTACGGCGCGGACGGGGATTCCTTCTTCTACGATGCCTGTCGTAGAAAGGCGGATCATCAGGTGAGCCTGCTGCTCGCCCATTGCGGGCTGCCAAAGCCTCTGCCCGCTCCTTTCCTCGACACGCCGCTGGGGATGGCGATCCGTCATGGCGACACACGCACGGCCTCGGAACTGCTCGCGCGAGGAGCATCCCCGGATCAACTGGTGGCCGAAGGGCAGGCACCGCTTCATCTCGCGATCGTGCTCGGCCGCACGGAGATCGTGAAGATGCTCCTGAAGCGGGGAGCGGATCCGAACTCCCCGGTCGCGACGCCGGTGTCGAACGACTTTGTCGCCCGGGTTCGCGGCGGGACGATGCGCTGGCTGCTGAAGAACGACCAGAACGTCACGCCGATCATGCTGGCCGCCGACTCCGGTTCACCGCAGACCGCCAGGGCGCTGCTGGCGGCGGGGGCGAAGACGAGCGCCTGGACGCGCCGCAACAAGATGTGGCCGATCAACATCGCGGCGCGGAAGAGCGACGTGAAGATGATGCGGGTGATCCTCGGCAAGGATCCGAACGTGGAGCAGCGCCGCATCCTGGTGGATCTCTCCGACCAGCGGGCATGGATCTTCGACTCCTCCGGACTGGAACTTTTCACCACGACCATCTCCTCCGGTCGCAAGGGTTTCTCCACACCGACGGGGACCTACGCCATCACGAACAAGTACCGCACGTGGACCTCGACGCTCTACGACGCGAGCATGCCATTCTTCCAGCGGCTGAGCTGCGGGGACTTCGGCTTCCACGCGGGGAACGTGCCCGGCTATCCGGCATCCCACGGGTGCATCCGCGTGCCGCATGGCAATGCGACGAAACTTTTCTCCCTGACCGAACTCGGGGACCGGGTGGATATCCAGCAGTGAAGCACTGTCGCCTTCAAGGTAGATAGCGGGCGCACCGCGCCTTCAGCAGCTCTACCAACGCAGGATCCATATAACCGTACTGATCCGGGATGTTCAGCACCGCCACCTGCTTTCCCGCAAGCGACTTTCCGAAGTCACGTTTCAGCCGCTTCTGGTGGATGCGCTCCATCACAAGAATCAGGTCGGCCCACTCCACCTGATCCGCGGAGAGGCGCACCTCGGCATCCGGGCTGAGGCCTGCCGAATCGGTCTCGATGCCGGGATGATTGGCAAACACGGCCTCGGCTGTCGGGCTGCGCAGGCGGTTCCGGGAGCAGAGGAAAAGGAGGTGCTTCATGATCATTCAGCCGGGCCGTCTTTCCGGCCGACAGGGCTCTTCGCCGACCCGGTGTTCGTCTCTTGGATCACCTCCAGCAATGACTCCAAATCCTCATGGTAGCGAGGATAGGTATAGAACTTCCCCGATACCGGTCGCACCGCTCCCTTCAGCAATTCCGGCGTCGCGAGAATCCGATCCGACGTCATCGAATAGTCGATCCACACTCCCTTGCGATCCCCGCCACCGAGCGCCGCAGGCGATGCCGGCCACTCTCCGGCATGCTCTTCCACATACGTCTTCAGTTCGCGGATCGTCCCGGCGGTCATGTACTCCGACCTCATGTTCCAGAATTGGGGACCCAGCATGAATCCGAGCGCCACCTCACCGCCACGACCCCCAGCGCTAAAATCTTCAATAGCCTTCGAAATTTCATCACGGCACCTCGTGCTCCCACCATGGATCAGGCGAAGGCCCGAGGTCACGAACGAAGCCGTACTGAAGCAGGTCACCTTTCCGCCTCGACCTCACCCCAAGAATTGCCCTATCTCCCCATCAATGGATCACCGGCATAGCCGTTGGCTTGGCGGGGGACTGCTCGTCCTCGCGGCCGGCCTTGCCATCTGGCGTCCGGATGCCGCTGGGATCGTGAAAGCACCGGCTCCGTCCGCTTCGGCTGCGGCGAAGTACCGCTCCCGCGGCGCGGATCTCGGGACGCGCTCGGAGCGGATCGAGAAACTCCGCTTCGCTTGGGCCGCGGTCGGCGGCGGGTTTGCGGATGCCGCCCAGACCGATCTCGCCCGGGAGCTGATCCTTTCCCTGCCCGCCTCCGCGCTGAAGGAACTGCTGGTCGAGTTTGTGGCGACGGGTGCCGAAATGGGCGATCCGGACTGGCTCCAGCTCATGGCCCGCCGCATCGGGGATCTCGAAACGGAGCGCGGGCTGGAGTGGCTGGTCGAGCAGGCCACCGCCGCGGGGGAGGACTCCGCCTTTCATTATCTCATCCGGGATGGCCTCCTCGGTTGGTCGGACAGCGATCCCGTGGGAGTTCTTGGCGCCTACTTCGACCTGAGGAAATCGAACCGCTTCGACATGAACGAACGCTACGATGTGGGCGGCGGCGCGAGGGGGATCGGAGCGGGCATCGTGGCCAAGGCGTCGAAACAATCTCCCGGCGAGACATGGGAGATCCTTCGCACTTGGCAGGGGAAACGCCTTGCCGCGGCCTTTTTCGAGGGCGTGGACCCCGCGCAGGCGAAGTATTTCGCGGGCCGGATCAATGACCTCTTCTACGATTTCGATCAGCCGGGCAGACAATACTTCGGGGGCAATCAGGACGACTGGGAATTCAAACACGCCACCCTCACCGCAGCCGCGGGCGCTTTGTTCATCGCCAGCCAGAAAGAAGCCGTCGAGCTCTATGAAGAGATCTGGCCCACCCTTTCCGGCGACAATTCCGGCGGGGACGCCGCCATGCGGAATGCAAAGCTCGGCAGGCGCTTCTACCTTGAAAAAACGGAACAGGCGCTGGCGTGGATCGATGAACAGGAACCGGCGAACCGGGAGGTCATGGCACGGGAACTCGCCTACGGCATCCTGAGCAGTCCACAGCTCGACGAAGCGGCCTATGCCGGAATCGCCGCGCTGAAAGACCGCATCGGCGGGGAAGACCTGCAACTCGCTTGGCTGGAAAAGCTCCGCTGGGAATTGGCCAGTCGCGGTGCCGGCACGCGGCGGGACGAAATCGTGGATCAACTCGCCCAGCATCTGGATCTCAGCCCGAAAGAGCGGGACATGCTGGTGGAGCCGATTGACTCCCTGGACTGACGCCCTCGCTCGCCGGGGATTCAAGCAGTGCCCGCCCCGATGGATCTTGGGATCGGCCCAGCCCCTTGATCTTTAGTTTCTTACCATCCGTGTATCTCGTTTATTCCGTGGTTTTCCTCCCACGCGGTCACGCTCACGCCTCGCCCCCTCCCTCTGGCGACCCCGCCTCTTTCCAAGGCTTTACTCGTCGCGGGGTTTCGCCCAATTTCGCCGCCCTTTCCGCCTCAACGACCCATGACCGCAGCCGAGATCCGCCAGAGCTTCCTCGATTTCTTCCGTGAGAAGCAGCACACCATCGTGCCTTCCGCCTCGCTGCTGCCGCAGTCCCCGGGCCTGCTTTTCACGAATGCGGGGATGAACCCCTTCGTCCCGTACTTCCTCGGCGTCGAAAAGGCTCCCTACGATCCGCCGCGCGCGGCGGACACGCAGAAGTGCATCCGCGCGGGCGGGAAGCACAATGACCTGGAGGATGTCGGCTACGACACCTACCACCACACTTTCTTCGAGATGCTGGGGAACTGGTCCTTCGGCAACTATTTCAAGAAGGAAGCGATCCAGTGGGCATGGGAACTCGTTGTCGAGCGCTGGGGCCTGCCCGCGCACCGCCTGCACGCCTCCGTCTATGCGCCGAAGCCGGGTGATCCGGGTGAGTTCGATCAGGAAGCGTGGGACATCTGGGCCGAGCTGTTCCTTTCGAAGGGCTGCGATCCGAACGTCCAGATCGTGAACGGCAACGTGAAGGACAACTTCTGGATGATGGGCGAGACGGGTCCCTGCGGTCCTTGCTCCGAGCTCCACGTCAATCTCACGCCCGCCGGTGATCCGATGGAAGGTCGCCTGCTCGTGAACAACGACTCCGACCTCTGCATCGAGATCTGGAACCTCGTCTTCATCCAATACAACGCGGAGGCCGATGGTTCGTTCCGCGAGCTGCCCTCGAAGCACATCGATACCGGCATGGGTTTCGAGCGTGCCTGCTCGATCATCCAGGGCACGCAGGGCTTTACCGATTTCTCGCAGAAGCCAAGCAACTACGCGACGGATGTCTTCCAGCCGATCTTCCGCAAGCTGGAAGAGCTGAGCGGCAAGACCTACGTGAACGTCTATCCGGCGCTCGGCGCGGATCGTTCGGTCTTCGATGAAGAGATGAAGACGGCGATCGCCTTCCGCGTGATCGCGGATCATTTGCGCACGCTTTCGTTCTCGATCGCCGATGGCATTATGCCGGGCAACAATGGCCGGAACTACGTGCTGCGTCGTATTTTGCGCCGCGCGGTTCGGTATGGCCGCCAGCTCGGCTTCTCCGGTGACAAGCCGTTCTTCGGTGCGCTGGTGGAAACGCTGGTCGGAGAGATGGGCGGGGTGTTCCCGGAATTGAAGAATCGCCAGGATACCGTTCGTGCGACGCTGGAGCAGGAGGAAGCGAGCTTCAACCAGACGCTGGATCGGGGGTTGAAGCGGTTTGAGGATGCACTGCCGGAGCTGAAGGACAATACCGTCTCCGGCGAGGTGGCCTTCCAGCTCTACGATACCTACGGCTTCCCGATCGACCTCACGGAATTGCTTTGCGCGGAACGCGGTTTGAAGCTCGATATGCCGCGGTTCGACCAGCTGATGGACCAGCAGCGCAAGCTTGCTCAAGCGGCCCAGAAAACCACCGTCGTCCGTGCCCTCGATATCTCCACCGAGGCTGTCACCGCTTTCAACGGCTTCGACTCCGATGAAGTCGAAGCCACCGTGCTCGAAGTCCATCCGCAGGAGGACGCTCTTTTCGTCATTACTGACGCCACTCCTTTCTACGCGGAGATGGGTGGCCAGACCGGAGATACGGGAACTCTCGTACTTGATGGCACCGAATACCCGGTGACAGGAGTCCAGCAGGTCGGCAAGGCCCGTGCCCACATCATCGATGGCTCCGCCACGGTGAAGGCCGGCGACAAGGTGACGCTGAAACTCGACACCACCCGCCGCCGCCCGATCGAGGCGCATCACACGGCGACCCACCTCCTTCACTGGGCGCTTCACGAAGTCGTCTCGCAGGATGCCGCCCAGCAGGGTTCCTCCGTCGATGAGAACCGCCTGCGCTTCGACTTCAACAGCGGTGCCGTGACGCCGGAGCAGATCGCGGCGATGGAGGAGAAGGTGAATGCCTGCATCATCGAGAACGATGCGGTGTCGTGGAAAGAAGTCCCGCATGCGTCGATCAAGGGACGGACGGACATCATGCAGTTCTTCGGCGACAAGTACGGCGAGCTGGTGCGCGTGGTGCAGATCGGTGGTGGCCGCGGTGACCTGACCGGTTACTCGATGGAACTCTGCGGCGGCACGCACGTTCGCAACACCGGCGAGATCGGCCTTTTCAAGATCAAGAGCGAAGGCGCGATCGCCTCCGGCGTCCGCCGTATCGAAGCGGTGTGCGGTGAAAGCACGCTCGCCTTCCTCCGGGAATCCGCCGCGCAGCTCGACGCCGAGACGAAGGCGGCCGAAGCAAAGCTTCACACGGCGAATGAGAAGCTCGCGAGCATCGGTGAAGCCGGTGTTCCCGGTGCGGCCGCGCCGCTGCCGGACGTGGAGTCTTACTACGCCGCCGCCGATATCCGCGCGATCAACGAAGCCTTCAATGCCGCACGCGCCGCCTTGGAAGCGACGAAGGATGCGGCGATCGAAGCGGAGAAGCGCTTCAAGAAGTTGCAGGCCGGTGCCGCCGCGAAGCAGGCCGATGCCGCGCTGGCGGAACTCATCGCCGCGGGGGGGCCGATCGTGGCCACCTTCGAGTCCGACGCCTCGCTGCTGCAGGAACTGCTGAACGGCATGAAGAAGCAGCAGTTCACGGGTGCGGGCTTCGTGATCGTCGACGACGGCGAGAAGCTTCACCTCGGTGCCTACTGTGGCGATGCGGCGCAAGCCGATGGCCACAAGGCCGGTGACATCCTCCGCGACCTGGCCGCCATCGCCGGCGGGAAAGGTGGCGGCAAGCCGGATCAGGCACGCGGCGCGGCACCGGAGCGCGGCAAGCGGGTGGAGCTGGAAACGGCTGCGAAGGCGAAGCTGGGTTGAAGGGAACGTCCATGCTTTCCGGCTTCGCGTCTCGTCCGGGATTGTTAGATTCGGCGGATGGATCGCCCGCGTCCGCCTTTCTATCACTCCCTTCCGTTCTGGATGGGGCTGACGGGGCTGATCTTTCTCCTCTGGGCTTGGGGCGCGCCGTCGCAAAGCCTGGTGATTCACACCAAGACCACCACGTGGGCCGTCGGTAGCCAGGCCTTCGGCCTCTGCATCTCCTGGGGGCCGAATCCCTTCCCTTTCGGAGGCAATGTTTCACTATCGTATTTCTTTCACGGCGGAGGCGTCGACCGCTTCTTTGAACCCGCCATCGTGAAATCCCCCTTCGTCAGCGGCTCGCCGCTCACCACCCTTCACCTTCCCTTCGGATTGCTGGTGGTGGCCTATCTCGGCGCTTGGCTCGCAGTGGGGATCTTCGTGGCTTCCCGTCGGCGCCGGCTGGTTGAAGGGATTCCTGCGGAGGGATAGGGGGGTGCGAGGGGATGGCTGCGATTGCCAGGGGACCGAAGCCGATGGCAGGAGCCATCGATTACCTCTCCGACAGCGGAGCTGTCGGCCACTCTTACTCAAGCCACTCCTTTGGGAGGCGCATGGGGCGGCCTTCGGGCATCTGGACGAGGGCCAGGGCTTGGCGGCAGGTGATCAGCAGGGCGTCGTCGCTTTCGCGGCGGATTTCAAAGGCGCACCAGAAGCGGGCGCGCTGCACTTCATCCAGGCGGCCATGGAGCAACAGGACGTCGCCAAGGGTGGCGGGGCGCTTGTAATCGATCTCCGTGCGCACCACGACGGGGAAGACCTTCGTTTCCGCCATCGACCTGAGATCCATGCCCATCTTTCCCGCCAGCCTCGTCCGGCAGGTCTCTATCATGCGTAGGTAGGCGAGGTTGTGCACGACGCCGCCGATGTCGGTGTCGAAGAACATCACTTCCTCGCGGGTGGTCAGGTGAAGGTCTGCAGGCAGAGGCACGCGGAAGAGAGAATCACCAATCCCCAATCTTCCAATCCCCAATCGGCGGGGAAATTCCGGCTCGCGAAAGGGCGTATCAAGTCGATAGAATGAAGCGGATGAGATGGCTTGCTTTCGCCCTGATGGCGTTCGTGGCGGTGGTCCGGGCGGATTTCGTACCACCGGCGGAAGGACCGGTGCCCTTTCGCAGGGACAAGCTGCCGCTGGACGTGGACACCATCGGGACGCTTTCCCGGCAAGTGACCTTGCTCACGGGAGCCGGTCTGCCGGAAGGAGCGGCGGGCCTGCGGGCGGCCGCGCAGATGACCGCGCTGGCGCTGGCGCTCGATCCGGCGAACCGGGATGCGCGCGACCTTCTGGAGAAACTCCGCGAGGGCGATACCCCCGAGGAAGCGGACGAAAAGGAACTCCAGCGTACCCGCAGCCGCGTGTGGCAGGTGGTGGGCTGGCTGGAAATGCCGGAGGCGGGGACGGACGGGCAAGCGCTGGCCGCCTGCCTCGGCGACGTGCTGGCAGTGGCCGATCCGGATCATCCGCGGGCAAAAGCGCTCCGCGAGGCAGGGGAGAAGGGAGTCTGGAAAGACTGGATCGCTCCGGAAGCCGCTTTCCAAAAGAAGGTGCCTGAACCGGAGCCCGAGGAAGAGCCGGAGCCCATGGAGGAAAAGAAAGCCGTGCCGACGGTAGCGATGGCGCGTCCTGCCACCTCGATCCCGCTTTGGTCGATCGACAAAGATTCAAAGAAGCTGGCCCTCAAGATGAGCGACATCGAGGGGAGGGTGAAGGCGGGTTCAGACAGCGGCCGCGTCGAGATCACCGTGGGGCAGCCGCCGATGAAAGAAGATATGCTCAAGGCGACGAACGGCGTGGCAAGCGCCCTGTCCAAGCGCCACGGCGGGCTCAAAGGCGGGCTGGTCGCCCAACTCCAGTGGACGGAATACGGCACCCCCCTCCCGGAGAGGAACGGTGCGGTACTTTCGGGCCCCGCTGCCACCCTCATCGACGCCGCGATCACCGGAAAGACGCCGGCGGCGATCGCCTACGTCGTGGTCAATGAGGACGGCACGCTGCAATTGCCGCCGGGATTCTGGGGCACGCTGCGCGAGTACGCATCAAAGGACGGCAATGAGCGGATCATCCTGCCAACAAAAGCCGCGGACTATCTGACGGCGCTGCTGGTGCTGGATCACGCGGCATTTTTCATGGACCATGAGGTGCTGCTGGCGGGAACGGTGGACGAACTCTGCGATCTCGCCTCCGGCGCTCCGAAGCCAGTGATCGCCGAGCATTTCGCGGCCTTTAACGAGATCCGCGAGGCCGGCCAAGGCAAGTCGATCGGTTCTTTCGTAGCGCACCCTTCCACCCAGGCGCGGCTGAACAAGCTGGGCACGGCGATGCCACAGCATGCTTCCGCCCGCTTGCTCGCGCTGCAGGGCTCGGGCAGCCGCCCCCGTTTCCTCCAGCGGGCGATCCTCGCGCGCACGCTCCGGGATGCACTGGAGCCGATCGCCTACCTGAGGGAGGACACCAACACCGACCAACTGCTCTCCCAGAAGCTCGATGCGATCCACGAGGAATGCCGGAAGAAGCTGGATGAACTTGGCAGCGTGATCGAGATCCGCGACCGCGATCTGCAAAAGGCGGCGGTAGGCGTTGCGGACGCGGTCCGCACCCTGGCGCGGACGATCGACAAGGAAGACCGGGACTATCTTTACGAAACCCGGACGAAGCGGGAGCAACTTCAACAGGCCACCTGGACCGAGTACCTTAAGACCCTCAAGTTGCTCACGGAGGCCGCGGGTGACGCCGCGGAATTCACCATGCCCAAGCCGCTCAGCGAACGCTGAACGATTTTCCAGACAAAGTTCCCCTGCGGAGGATTTCCTTGCCATAAGGCCTTTCCCGCGTCCTGTTTTCACGCGCTCAACCCCCTTGCCACCCCACCCATGCAACAAGGCATTCGCCGCTTGTTGGCCTTGGCTGCCGTGTTCGCGGTCGCCTTTGCTGCCGTTTACCTGATGCGGAATGGCTCGAAGGGCCTCTCCGAGCTGTTCTCCCGCAGCAGCGGGACGTCCGGCCAGACCTATCGTCCCGAACGATTCACCCTGCCGGACCGGCCACCGCTGGACCTCGGCGATGTGGAACTCCTGGCGCGTCTCGATGCCGAATACTCGAAGCTGACCGAAGCGGTGGTGCCGTCCGTGGTGAGCATCGATACCGCCGGGGTCCGCAGCGAACTTTTCCCGGACCGCTTCGGCCGCCAACGGATCCGCTCGGTGCCGACGCAGGGACAAGGCTCGGGTGTGATCGTCAGCAAGGAAGGCCATGTGGTGACGAACCAGCACGTTATTTCCGGCCAGCGGCAGATTCAGATCACGCTGTACGATGGCAAGGTGTATCCCGCCACGCTGATCGGCCAGGACCCGCAGCTCGATATCGCGGTGCTGAAGATCGAGGCGGAGGGCGTGAACTTCCGCCCGCTGAAATTCGGCGACTCCTCGCAGGTGCGGCGCGGGCAGATCGTCTTTGCGATCGGTAATCCCTTCGGCCTCGGCGAGACGATCACGCAGGGGATCATTTCCGCCGTCGAGCGGTCGCTCTCCGACACGCAGCGGGACCTTTTCCAGACCGATGCCGCGATCAATCCCGGCAACTCCGGCGGCCCGCTGGTCAGCCTGCAGGGCGAGATCATCGGCATCAACTCCGCGATCTACACGCCGGACCGGATGAATCCCGGCTTCCAAGGCGTGGGCTTCTCGATCCCCTCGAACGACGTGAAGGATACCCTCTTCGCGATCCTCGAGCGCGGCCGCCCGATCCGTGGCTACCTGGGTCTGCGGATGGCCGAGACCCGCAATGGCGTGGTGGTCGGCTACATCGCGCCAGGAGGACCCGCCGAAGCCGCCGGCCTGAAGGAGGGCGACTACGTGCTATCCTACGATGGCGAGCCGATCCGGACGGTAAGCCAGTTGATCACGCTGGTGCAGCGGACCCGGGTCGGCCGCACCGTGCCGCTCCTGATCCGCAGGGGAGGAGCGGAGATATCGCTGGAAGCCGTCATCGCGGAAAGCCAACCGGAAGCCGAAGTGGCGGCGACGCAGGGCAAGACCCGCGATCCGAACGAGGTGCTGATGGCCATCGGCATCGAGGCGCGCGACCTCACCACGGAGGAGCGCTACCGCGGCCTCACCGGCGTGGTGGTGGCCAACGTGCGGCCGGGCACGCTCGCCTCCGATCGCGTCCGTCCGGGCGATCTCATCGTGGGGGTGAACCAGAACCGCGTGTCGAACACCCCTGAGTTTTACCTGTACCTGGGATCCACCGCCGCCGTGCAGGCGACCACCCTGCAATTCTTCCGGGACGGGGTGTTGACGCGGGTGGACCTGCCGGTATTGCCGCGGAAAGAAGAGACGCCGAAGGAGAAGTAGCGGCACCTGCGGTACAATTCCGGCTTCACCTCCGCTTTCGGGATAAAGCGGTTGCCCCTGCGACGTTGAAAGGGCATCCGTTCCCTTGACCGCGCCTTTCCTCCTGCGGCGCGGCGTGCGATTCATCCTTCCCGCCATGTCTGATTCCCGCTTTCCCGTAGCCTTCCTGATCGGTTCCATCGGTCTGGCGGGCGGTGTCGCGCTGCTTTACGTGAACCGCTCGAAACCGGCGGAGCTTCCGGCGCCGCCACCCGCTCAGGTCGCCAAGGAAGAGCCCACCGGGCCGAAGCCCGAACCGATCCCCGCCACGCAAAAGGAATCCGCGGTGGATGGACCGCAGGACCCGGAGGCAGCGTTGGCAAATGCGGGTGTGGGCGTCGCCGAGGTGAACCCCGCCGAGCTCCTCGCCAAGATCGGCAAGGCGCTCGAGGACGGAGATTTCCAGGCGCTGGGCAAACTCATCGGCCGCGATGCGCTGGATGAGGCCACGCGCAAGCGGCTCGCCCAGATGGCCGCCGGTCAGAAGATCAAGCTGCGCAAGCCGGAGGCCGTGCAGGAGGTCGGCGAGATCGAGCTCAACAACCGCGCGCGCTGGGCGCTCTGGCTGGACGGCGCGGAGACGGGGCGCGATCGCATTTTCTTCGACCTGAAACAGAGTGCCGGGAAATGGTCGGTGCAATCGCTCACGCTTCCGCCCGCGGCGGGCGAGCCGGTGCAGAAGGCCGTGCTGGTGGATTCGCTCGGCATCGCCGATGCCTTCCTGCAGGCGACGCTGCGCCAGGAATTCGAACTGGCGAAGGGCTTCGTGGAAACCGCGACCGTCTCGGACGCGAAGATCGCGGGGCTCTGCATCCTTTTCGAAGAGGGCAACTACCGCCTGCGGCCGGAGAAGCCGCTGCGCGCGATGTTCCAGCGGCCGGATACCGCCGGTTATCTCGCCCGCGTGGTGACCTCCGATGGCAGTGATGCCGCCGAGTTCTCCCTGGTGCTGCGCAAGCCGGAGAACGGCGGGCATTGGCGGGTCTCCGACATCAATCTCGACCAGCTGCTCGCCGACTACGCCCGACGCGTGGCCGGTGGCGACGTGTACTTCTCGCCGCTCGTGAAGAACCCGAAAGGCGGCGACACGCTGGTCCTCTATTTCGGCTTCGATGAAGACGTGCTGGCCCCGCGAACGGAGCGCCAGATGGAGATCGTGGCGCAGATCCTCAAGACGGATCCTGACAAGCAGCTCACCATCTCCGGCCACACGGACGCGCTCGGCACGGAGCAGTACAACGAGCATCTTTCCGAGCGCCGCGCGGGGATCGTGAAGGATTTCCTAGTGAAGACGGGGGTCCGTGAAGACCAGATCATCACCGTGGCGCGCGGACAATCGCAGCCGCGCCGGCCGAATTTCACGGAATCCGGCGCGGACAATCCGGATGGACGCCGCGCGAACCGCCGCACGGAGATTTACCTCGATTTCGACTGAGGGCGAAGCGGCAGGATCATCCGGTGAGCCGCTCTCCGTGGCCCTGACTTCCGGGGACTGGGAAAAAGGAGTGCTGCCAGGGAACCGCGGCAAGCACGGACAAACTACCGTTGCTCCGATCAAGGCCTGGCGGGTTTCGCCTGCCGAACCTCCACGGCCCCTGGCAGCACGCGGAGCAAACAGCCCGGAGCGCTCCGTGGCAAGTGGTTTTGATTCGATCGGGGAGAGCGGGTTTTCAACCCGCTTGAACGGACTCTCTTGGCAGGAGCGGGCCACGTTCGCTGCAGCGAGGCGGGTTGAAAACCCGCTCTCCGGAGGGAAAAGAAAAACCCGCTATCGCCGTTGGGGGGAACGAAGGCAGCGGGTTTTTCCTTTTGGGGCTCTCGGCTGGGGGGAGACGAGGTTTGGGGGGATTTTGTAGGCTCGGCCTTGGGGGGGTGGGCGTTGCTTACGGGAACACAATGTCCGATTTTTCCCCCTTTTCCAATAACGCAATCGCGTGGCGGGAAATCCCGTAGGCCGGTTAGACCAGCAGCATGCAATCGCCATAGCTGTAGAACCGGTAGCGCTCCCGAACTGCCTCACGGTAAGCCTCCATCACCAATTCCCGTCCGGCAAAGGCGCTCACCAGCATGATCAGGGTGCTCTCCGGCAGGTGGAAATTCGTGAGCAAACCGCCGACCACCCGGAACCGGTAGGGAGGGTAAATGAAAATATCCGTCTCTCCCTGCTGCTCGCATTCCTCAAGGCGCTTCCCGCTCTCCACCGGGCGCTTTCCGAGATGCTCAAGCACCCGCGTGACGGTCGTGCCCACCGCCACCACCCGCCCGGCCTCATTGACCCGGCGTGCCGTGGACTCGCGCAGCAGGTAGCGCTCGGAGTGCATCACGTGCTCCTCCGGCGTGTCCACCTGCACCGGCCGAAAGGTGCCGACGCCCACGTGCAGGGTCAGGAAATCGTGTGGCAAGGTGGCCAGCATCTCCGGGGTGAAGTGCAAGCCGGCGGTCGGCGCGGCGATCGCTCCTTCTTCCTTCGCGAAGACCGTCTGATAGCGCTCGCGATCGGCGACCTCATCCTCGCGCTTCATGTAGTGCGGCAGCGCCAGATGGCCGTGCTGGTGCAGGTTCAGCGGGGCATCCCAGCGGATCAGGCGGTCGCCATTCTCGAAAACATCTACGACAGCTCCCGTAGTTCCGCCGACCGTCACCGTCTTCCCGATCCGCATCTTCTTCCCCGGCCGCACGAGGCTCCGCCACTCCGTGGACGAAAGGCGATCGAGGCAAAGCAGCTCGATCTTGCCATCATCCGAGAAGACGCGTGCCGGGATCACCCGCGTGTCATTTAGCACCAGTAGATCGTCCGGCCGCAGGAAACTTGGGAAATCGCGGAACATCCGGTGCTCGATCTTTCCCGAGTCCCGATGCACGACCATCATCCGGGAAGCCGCGCGCTCCTCCAGCGGCCGGGAGGCAATCAGCTCCTCCGGCAGCTCGTAGTGGAAATCGCTCGTCCGCAAACCCATGCCCCGCAGTAGCGGCCGAGCAGCGGTGCCGCAAGAGTTTGGCGGTTTGGATTTCAACCGCGAATGGACGCGAATAGGGATTCTGGAGAGAAGGGGCTCTTCAGATGAGCGAGGGCTCGGGCCGTCCATTCGCGGCTAAACCTTCTCCTCAAACCACCTCTAATCTTTACCCACGAAGAGCCTTCGCGATCATGGCAGGGTGCTCCGCAGCCTCCACCTCCGCGGCTACCGTTCGCTCCGGGATTTCCGCCTGAAACTGGGGCGCGTCACCGTGATCACGGGGGAGAATGGGGTGGGGAAATCGAACTTCTATCGCGCGCTCGCGATGATCCAGCGGATGGCTGACGGGCGCTTCGCCGAGGCGGTCGCGCTGGAAGGCGGCATGCCCAGCCTGATGTGGGCAGGGCGGCGGCGGAGGGAAGAACCGAACCGCCTGTCATGGGAGATCGAGCACGAGGACTTTTCGTTTTCAGTCGAGTGCGGTCTCATTCCTACCGTCCCGGGCTCTCCATACCCCACTGCCTTCCGGACCGATCCCGACATGAAGTCCGAGACGCTACGTTTCGGCGGGGAGAAGGGGAAGCTCATGGCCAAGCGCAAAGGGCCTGCCGTGGAACTGCGCTCGCCGGAGGGAAAAATGGAGCTTTCCCCGCTGCCATTTCACGCGCCGGAATCGATGCTGGCGGAAGTGCGGGACGGCATCCGCTTTCCCGCGCTCGCGGCTACCCGCGAGGTCCTGCTGGGGTGGCGCTTCTACCATCAATTCCGCACCGATCCGGATTCGCCGATGCGCCGGCCGCGCATTGGCTCGTGGTCGCCGGTGCTCGCCCATGACGGCAGCAATCTCGCCGCGACGCTCCAAAGCATCAAGGAAGCGGACCTTCGCGGCGTGATCGATGACGCGGTGAAGTCCGCATTTCCCGGCACGCAATGGCGTGCGGTCGATGACCATGGGACCTTCCAGCTCCAGATCGCCCGGCCCGACCTCGAACGCTGGCTGGATGCCGCCGAACTCTCCGATGGCACGCTCCGCTTCTTCTGCCTCTGCGCGGCACTGATGACGCCGAAGCCACCGCCGTTGCTCGTCTTCAATGAACCCGAGACCAGCCTCCACCCCGGCCTCCTTCCCTCCGTGGCGGACCTGGTGGCGAAGGTGCCGCATGAAACCCAGATCCTTGTCGTCACGCACTCGCATGCCTTGGCCGAAGCGATCGCGGAGAAATGCGAGGCGAAGGTGGTCGAACTCATCCGCCACGATGATGAAACCCGCCGGGCCGGGGAGGATACCGGCAAGCGGGTCTGGACCTTTGATGAGTGAGCCGAATCCCGACCTTCAAGAGTTCTTTATAGATTTCTCGCACGCGGGATTTTGGCGGGTTATAATGACTCCGCGTGAAACACCCATTGCGCTTCCTCCTGCTGCCGATACTCACCCTGCCGGCAGACGCGATCGAGATCCGGACGTACAACGCGACGGTTCATGACCGGTTCATCGGCTTCAACACGTCCTCACCGGCGATGAATCCGAACTTCCTCTTTGACGCGACGAAGTTCACCGGCGTCGGCTGGTTTGCGACCGCGGGGCACAAGCAGCCCGCGCTGATCTCGCCGCGTCACTTCGTGTGGGCCACCCACCATCTGCCGGTGCTATCCCAGAACGTCAAATTCCTGGATGCGAATGGCGTGGTCGTCCAACGTACGGTGACCGCTTTCACGGCGATCGCGAGTGATTCGTCGGGAGATTCCGATCTATCGATCGCCACGCTGAATGCTGCCGTTCCCACCACGGTGACGCCCTTTCGCTATCTGAATCTTGCGAACGATCCGGACTATATCCCGACGAACCTGATGGTCTTCGGCTTCAATCCAAGCGGGACCGGACCGCGTGCGGGGAAAGGAACGCTGGCGGGCTTCGCCATCGCCGATGTGGATGGAGGGGGACCCCAAGGAAACACGAAGCTGTATCACTTCGACTACAACGAGGTGAGCGGGCTTGCGGACGATTCCTACCTGATCGTGGGAGACTCGGGCAGCCCTTCCTTCGCCACCGTGTCGGGCGAGCCGGTACTGGTGGGGGAGCATTGCACCACCAACGACACGGGGTCGACGATCGAGAGCTACGACGCCTTCATCCCGAACTACGCCACCAAGCTGAACACGCAGATGGCGCCGCTCGGGTACCGGATGCGGCCGGCGAACTACACCGCGACCACGCTTTCCTTCACTTCGGCAACGACGCCGGCGGTCTTGAGCCAGGCCTATCCAGGAAGTGTGACCTTCACCTTCGAGAACACGGGTTCCCAGCTCACGGGGAATGCGGAGATGACCCTCGCCTTCGCGGCGGCGGAGGCACCTGCCTCCATCACTGCGACCGGCTGGGTGGTCGAATCGACGGGGAGCGGCTCATGGTCGATCCGCAAGGCGACGATGGCCGCGGGTGAGGAGATCGCGGTGACGGCCACTTGGACCGCCATGCCGAATGTCGCGACGATGACGGTGAATGCGACCATTCAATCCGATACCGCCACGACCACGTTGAATCAACCGGCCTTCACGCTGAAACCGACCTATGCCTCGTGGGCCAGCGGTCTCCCGCAAACCGGCCAAGGCGACGATCCGGATGCCGATGGCCTGAGCAATTTGCTGGAGTATGCCTTCGGCGGCAACGGCCAGTCGGGGGTGATGCTGCTTTCATCGGGAGACTCGATCCGCCCGCAGATCTTCCACCAGGCGGGGACGATCACGCTGACCTACCCGGAGCGGAGCGATGCGGTAGTACGGGGACTCTCGTACCAAGTGGAGACCTCCACCAACCTGACCGCACTCGCCGGTGCCACGACACTGCCAGCGGGGGCGGTTTCTTCCACCCAGCCGTACGTCCCGGATGTGCCGGGCTTCGTGAAGCGCTCGATTTCCTGGCCCTCGGACAGCGCGGTGCGCTTCGCGCGGGTGAAGGTGGAGCTCTCGGAATAAGGTGGAGGCTAGCGAAGCGCTTTCAGGACGGCTTCCCGTAGCGGCTCGGAGCATCGCTGCTCCAGGATGGTGAAGCCGCTTTCATCGGGAGCCGGCTTTGAAAGCTCGTCCTGCGCGACCATCCGCCGTTCGATGGTGCGGAAGAAGGGAATGGCGGCCAGCATCGCCAGTGAAAGCGCAGCCATCGCGGGGATCAGCACCCGCAAGTGCAGCGAGCTATCCAAGGCTCCCTCCCGCGGGCGGAACACCAGAGCCAGCGCCTGCCAGATCAGCCAGAGCAAGGGGATGCCCCCGGCGGCGCTGCCGAAGAGCAGGAAGCGCTCGGAATTCAGCAAATAGCGGGCGATCCCTTGTGCTGGGATGAAGAGCGCGGCGAGCGCCACCATCACCCAGCCGATCCACATCCGGGACGGACGGATCGAGAGGAAAGCGTAACGCTTCCCGACACGCCAGCGTGCGACTTGGAACAATGCAATCCAGATGAGCACGAGGACGCCCGCATCCTGCGAGAGCCATGGCTGCATGAGCGGGATATTCCTAAACAAGCAATAGTTCAGCGCGATGTCGCGCATGCCCAAGGGGGTGAAGTGTACGACCAAGCTCCACCACGCCACCGGCAGGAGGATTCCCCCCACGCACAACCACAGCCAGTCCACCGGGCGGAATAGCGGCATCAAACCGCGTGCCAGGCCGCGTGCGCCCTTGCCCCGACGGACAACTTCCACGCAGCAGGCGGCGAGGATCAGGAAACCGAATGCCGCACCCGTCACTACCGCGAACCGATCGGCGACCGCATATTCCGCCAAGCGTCCGGGAGCAAGGAGTGCCGGTGGGAGGGATGGTTCATAGAAACCGACTGTGCCGCGATGAAGGGTGGCCGATTGCTGCACGAGATCGGCTGCCGACCGCGCCATGCCGCCCGCCTTCCTGGCGGGGCGAAGCCCCGCGCAGCGGTCAAGCCACTCCGCTTCCGAGGTCAAGCCCATCGACCGGCAGCGCACGGCAAGCGCCGTCGTTTTCCGCCCCATCATCATCGAAAAATAGGAGGGATCACCCGCTGGATCCCCGGCGACCATGATCAAGACCCGGCGCAGATCCGCCATGAGCTTCCGCTGTCCTTCCCGGTCCGCCTGCGCTTCCAGGCGGGCGGACTCGACTTCCGCCATATCGAGAATCTGGCTCGACGAAATGACATCGCGTCCCACCAGCGACCCGAGAAGTCTCTGGATGTGTTGATCTCTCAGCGAGCCGTCAGGGTGGAAAGACCGCAATTGACGGCGCAGGACGGGGTACCGGGAAACATTCACGTGGTCGCAAGAGGCGGCGACCCGGAAGGCGACGAGCGCTTCTTGAAACGTTGCTTCATTGCCGGGCAGGACGACTGGATTCCCGCGGGTCGCTTGTGCGAAGTGGCGGGTCGCCGCTTCCAAGGGCCACGCCGCGTTGCCAGGATCCAGACGTTGCCAGACGGCATCGTAGTCCGCAGGCAAGACGCCGCGGCTTCCGTTGAAGGGATAGAAGTCGATGTAGATCGCGTAGGCTGCCGGTTCGTCCGGCATTTCCCGCAGCAGGGCTCCGAATCTCTTTTCCCACAACTCCGGTTTTTCCCAAGAAGGCACGGGAAGGGGGACGTCCGCAGCGGCGGGTCCGAGAGCTTCGAGGAGGCGCTCGTAGTAACGCTTGTCACTCCCCTGGTGGTGGATCGGCTCAAACAGGCGCGCTTCCTTCCAATGCTGTGGCAGCAGGAAACCGAGCGCAGAGGCGAGGATCACGAGCGAGAGCGCTGCGAAAAGCGGCAAGCTCCATGACGGGGACGGCCGCCTCGATGCGAGGCGCTGCGTCGCACCTTCCAAGGCGTCCTCTCCCTCACTGGGTCCGGCGTGGGCCAGACGGGCCGTGAGTTCATCCGAGGCCGCGATGCGTTCGTTCTCCGCCACGGGACGAGTCGCGAGTTCGATGAAGCGGGACGGATCGGTTTCCATGAACTGTTAGGCGAGGACCCTCCGGGATTTGGCTTAGTCCGTCTAGATCGATCGGGGGTCGGACGCCGAAGTCGCGGAAGACTGGCAAAAGGCGTGTTGTAGCGAGCTGCGGAGGCTGATCTGGAACTTGGGTGGCGAACCGTTGCGGGGACGCGCTTGGAAAGCGGCGAGAATCGCCGCAGTCCAAAGAGCCTGCGTCTCCATTGATTGCGCGGGCCTAGTGGTGAGGGCTATCGATAACGGCTGAGGTAGTTGGCAGCGTAGCGATGGCCGAACTCGATCAAGGCGGGGCGGCTGAAGTGGACGAGATCGACGCCGGTGAGGCCGGTGCTTTCGACGAAGGCGGCGCGGGGGTCGTCCTCTGCTATCCTGCGAAGCCCGGCGCGGACGATGTTCCGGCGGGTGACGGCGGCGGGTTTCCGGCGCTCGTCGCCGAATTCCGCGAGGTCGCCGATGAGGAAGGGGAGGTCGGGTGCGGCGAGGTCACTGCGGAGCTGTCGCATGAGGGCGGCGTGCTTTCCAGCATGAGCGGGTGCGGCGGACTCGCTTTCGGCATCCGATTCTCCCTGGTGCCAGAGGACGCCGGAAAGCGTGCCGGATTTCGCGGCGAGGCGGGCGCGCCGGATGGCATTTCCGTAGAGTGGGGAGCCGGGGCCGAGGTGATCGATGGGAGCACCGCCCCATGCACAGGGGATGAGGCCGATGGTCACGCCAGGCATTTCCTCCACGAGACGGCGGGCAAAAGGGAGGCCGAGGCCGAAGGCGGCGCTGCTTTGATTGAGATGGAGCGGATGCCCCGCAGGTCGCCAGCGGGTGCGGCCACGGGGCCGGGGAGACTTCAAGGTGCACTGGCCGCCGAGGGCAATGACGCCCGGAACGGGATCGAAATCGCCGGACTGCCATGGGTCGCCGGGGTGAACGCAGCCGAAACCGGCCATGTTCGATTGGCCCATCAGTAGGAAGACACGCAGCTTCCGGGCGGAATCAGGCAGGGTCCACGGACCGTGCAGAGACGGGGGAAACCAGCGGAGCCGGAAGCGGGAAGGGCCGCTCATGACCGTGCGGCCGGGCGCTGGCCTCAGCGCTCCACGACCTCGGTGCTCGGGCCGGTGTAGCGATAGTGACCTTGGATCTGGTAGTCGGTGAGGATGTTTTCCCACTTCGGACCGGAGCCGATGTCATGCACCACCCATGCCTCGTCACGGCGCTGGCCGGGACCGGGGACCACGATGCCGGTGTGGAGATCGCCGCTGGCGAGCATCCAGACCACCACGTCACCCGGTTTGTAGTCCGAGGCTTCACGGGTCACCTCCAGCTCCGCTCCGGCGCGTTGGAAGAAGCGCTGGAGATTCTGGACGCGGCGGTGATCGATATTCGCATCCGGAGCCCGGGAGTCCCAGAGCCGCGGATAAACGGAGAAATTCTTCGAGATGTCCTCGTGGAGGAGAACCTGCAGGTCGAGCCCCAGGAAGCGATAGCTGCGGACGAGGAGGTCCTCCGCCTTGCCCTTGCAGCGGCCATCCGGGGCGACCGGGATGTCCCCGTTGGGGTACGCGATCTGGTAATAGGAATTGTCGTAAACGCTAGGTACCTTGGAGCGTTGAAGGGCAGCAGCAGCCAAGCGCTCGCCAAAATTGACAGAGCCGGCGAGCTGGTTGATCAGCACATCGGCACTCTCAACGGAAGCAACCGCTTGCTGGGCCCGGAGCAACGGAACCAGCGGCTTGCCGAAGTGCCAAGCGGCCGCAGCAGCAATCAAAAGAACGACCCATCCACCGAGAAAATTGGGCCTCCGCTGAGCCTTTTTTGGCTGCGGGCGAGGTCCGATATACTCGATTGTACCAAGGTGCTGGCTTTTAGGGCGTTTAGCCATTGTTACGATTAAGAAAAGTAAACCAAAAGCGGGCCTTGAATGCGACATTTTTCGCCGATCCGCAGCAATTTTTTCAAGAAATCCTATTCTCGACCCTCCGGCGACTGGCTCTTAGGGATTTCCGCGATGACGGTCATCCGCAGCGCGAAACCCTTGGTCTGGGGGGAAATGGACCTACCGCTTTTTGGTATCGGTAAGGATTGGTATGGATCCGGGATCACACCGCAAGCAGCATTTTGCGTTGCGGTAGATTCCCGGAGCCTGTGGTTCATCGCCTCCCATGGAAAAGCGGCCAAGCTCCATCCTGCGGCACGGCCCGGGCGCTTCACGCCGGAGCTGTGGAAACACGACGTCGCGGAACTCTTCCTAAACGATCCGACAAGCGGGCGTTACTTCGAGTTCAATCTCGCCTCTAACGGAGCGTGGTGGAGTTGTGAATTCACCGGGCCGCGGAAACGGGCGGAAGATGTGGAGGTCGCCTTCCCCGAAGTGGCGACCTTCGCCGAGCTTGCTCCGACAGGCGGGTGGGTGGCCGCCATGGCCATTCCGCGGGATCTGCTGGAAGCGCGGATGAACTTCGGCGAGGGTTCGCGGATGAACGTCAGTTTCATCCTCGGGTCGCCGGAGCAGCGCTTCCTGAGCGCGGTGGATCTGGGAGGCGGCGAGCCGGATTTCCACCGGCCGGACAAGTTCACGGAGGTCGTTTTCGCCGATCCACCATGAGCGGAACGCAGCAGCGCAGGTGGCTGACCGGGCTGGCGCTGCTGCTCCTGCTGCTGGCCCTCACGATCTCATTCCGAAAAGGCGGAACAAGCGTCCCGAAGGCAGAGGAGATTCCGAGGACCGCGACCAAAAGCCGCGAGGCGAGGGAGCATGGGACGCGCGGGCGAATCCCCCCGATGTCGAAGTATTCGGAAGGCTGTGCGAGGGGGATGAGTCTCCACGAGGTGGAGGAGATCCTGGATCGCTTCGAGGAAACAGGGCTGGAGGAATTGATGACGTCCAAGACGCCGGAAGAGCGGCTGGAGCTGCGCCGGAAAGCCCATGCGTGGTATCTTCAATCGCTGGTGGAAGGCTTGGATCTGAGCGACGGGCAGCAAGCAGTCGCAAGGGAGCGGCTCGACACGCTCTTCGATGAGGCGGCGACGGAGTTCCGGAAAGCCGTGGAGAAAAACGATGAGGATCCCGGCAGCAGGGGTGTCTCCAAAGGGAACCCGCTGCGGCGCTTTGTCGCCGCCCAGAGCTGGATGACGGACGATGCCTACGCCCCATGGGCGCTGTGCGAACTCACGGAGCAGCAACTGGGAATCACGTGGCACGGATGGCTGCAGGAGGAGAGGAAATCAAACCTTGAGACCGGGGATGATCCCGCCCCTTGGTTCAATTTGTGGATCCGCTCGGCAAAGCTGCCGGAAGTGCCTGGCATCATCGGGATTCCCAAGGAGAACGCTCCGGTGGCGGTCGGCGATGCGGGGGCGATCTTTCCGCTCCACCCCCGGCAGAACTTCCAGCAGGACCCTGCAAAGGGCATGGCGGGTGAAGCGAGTGCCCTTCACCCCGCGCAATTGAGGACCTTCCTGCTGCTTTCTCCGGAGGAGGCTCCGAAGCTGAGAAAGAGCCTCCCGCAAGGCGGCAAATGACCGGGAAGATCGGAGGCTTGCCCCGGGGCCACCATTGCGGCTACATTCCACGGGTGTCCGAACCTCGTGATCACGACACCGAGACCGCCGAAGAGGACGTGGATCTCGAGGCGCTGCTTGAGCAATTCCGTGAACCGGAGCCGCCGAAGAAAAAGAGCGGCAGCCTGGCGTGGTTCGTTCTTGCGGTGATCGTCTCCTGCCTCGCGTTCTGGATGTCCACGCAGGCGACCACGGGCACCTTGGCCTTCGTGCGCTCCACACCGGTGAAGGTGAAGGCGAAGAAGGTGCAGGATCGCTCGGCGATCGAGGTGGGGAGCGTGGCGGAGGACTATGCGGAGCGGTGCCGGAAGGGGATGGCGGAGCTGGAGATCCGCTGGATCGTGGAGGACTTCCAGGGTGCTGGTCTGGACGATGGTCCGCGTAGCCTGACAGCGGCGATGACGGCGATCGGCAACCAGTCTCCCCGCTGGACGCGGCTGTCCGAAGAAGCATCCGAAAAGCTCGCGCGCCTCGCCGACCAATTGGCGGGCCGATACCGCTCATGGTATCGGCATGCCCTCGCCGATGGCCTGAAGCTGGACGAGAGCCAGTTGCGCGAGCTCAGGAAGAACCTCGCCCAAGCCCATCAGGAGGACTGGGAGAAATTCGAACAATCGAGAGCCGCGACCGGCGCGGACTCCGACGAGATCGTGCGGCAAGCCCCCTACAACGACTTCATCGTGGCAAGCCAATGGCTCGCGGACGACCGGTATGCCCCGTGGAACCTCTGCAAACTGGACGCGGAACAACTCGGAATCACCCGGTACGAGGAGGTGGTGAAGCAACAGCTGAGCGTGATCGGATCTCAAGAAGAGGAAGGGGAAACTCCTCCCTCGTGGTTCGACCTGAGACCGACGGCCATGGTGGTGACGACAACCCATGGCACCGAGGCGCCGAATGTTGAAAGCCAGAAGCGGGATGCCGAAGCCGTCTTTCCCCTCGATCCGTCCCAAGTCATCCCGGAAAACGGCAGCCTGCTGGCGATGGCAAAGCGCTTGCATCCCGCGCAGTTGAAGATGCTCCTGCTCCTCAATCCGGAACTTGCAGGGGAGTTGATGGAAGAGCTGAAGCGCAGCGGCGAATGACCATGACTTGCCCGGTGCGGTGAACCCCGCATAGGCTCCGCGGCACATGCCCGATAGCCCGCTGATCAAATCCGGCGAAACCCTGCTCGTCGCCGCTCCTGCGAGCTGGCGAGAGGCATGCATTTCGATGCCGGCGATGCGCGCGCTGAAGAGAATGGGGGCGGACATCCACGTGCTGTGCCCGGCGAGGCAAACGGCGCTGTGGTCCGCCAGCGGATTTGAGAAGGTGACGGCTTATCCGGAGAAGGCGTCCGCGCGGGCGATCGCGGGGTTGTTAGAAAAGTCCGGCACCGCTTTGGCATGGGAGGCAGGAGACGCGGCGGATGCGATCGCGAAGGCGGGCATCCCGCGCAGGCTCGGGCCTCCGGCCAAGGGTCTCGACAAGCGGCTGACCGAACGCATCCCGGTGATCGAGCCCGCCGGGCCGATCCGACATCGTGTGCAGTTTTATCTCGGAGTCGCGGAGAAGCTCGGTGCGGAGGCGATGGTCGCGGAGAACTTCACCCCGGTGACCCTTTCCGTGCCGCGCGCGGTGGATCGCGTGCTGCTGGCGCCGGATTCGGATTTCGGCACGCATTTCGAGTGGTCGCTGGAGCGCTGGACGGAGCTGGCCAAGACCCTGATGGAGAAGGGGAAAATGGTGCGGATCGCGATCTCCGGATCGCTCGGGGAGAAATTGGCGGCGGCGATGGAGGGCACGGAGAGCGTGCGGCTGGAGCTGCCTGCCTTGGAAGAACTGGCGGCACACGGTCTCTGCATCACGGCGGACGGGAGCGTCCCGCATCTGGCCGCGCATGTGGGTACGACGTGTCTCGTACTTTTCGGACCCGGGGAACCGGAGTGGATGAGGCCGCTTGGCAAGCAACACCGGATCGCGAGGAGGAAGGTGGAGTGTTCGCCCTGCTTCGCGCCGAAGTGCGTGATGGATCTGCGCTGCCAGAACGAGCTGGAGGTCAGCGAGGTCTTGCGGGTGTGGGAGGAGAAAAATGCAGAATGACGAATTTCCGAATGCCGAATGAAGTGTGTGGAAGACGACTTCTCCGTTCCGGAACACCCCCCATCCGGCATCTTCAATTCTACTTCAGGACGTAGTCCAGCAGCAGGCTCTGCACGTGGAGGTAAAACTGGGAACGAAACCACGCGGAGCGCTTGCCGGGGGTCATCTCCTCCGGCTCGGCGGTCGAGAAGCGGTAGCGCTCCTCGAGGGCGAGGCGGGCTTGATTCAGTCCGCCATACCACAGCTCGGAGTTTTCCCGGGTGATGAACACCTCGCCGGGTTCCTCGCCATCGCCGGCATGGGCGAGCGTGGCCTCGATCGCTTCGATCTGTGAATTGAAGCTATCCCGCAGCTCGGGCAGCACGTACTCCTGCCAGTCGGCCATGCCTTCGTCGCCCGCCATCCCGGCGGACACGCGGTCGGCGAGATCGATGCCGCCGCCACGCGCGTCGTATGAGATGCATCGTAGCACCATCCAATCGAGCGGTGTCTCGACATCGATGCGGAGCCCGCCTTTTAGCGTGGGAGCCACCTTCATTCGGTCTTCTCCATGGAGGACTTCAATTGGTGCGCTTGGAGCTGCTGGGTGTAGAACTCCGCCTTTTCCCGCTCCCCGGTCCAGACGATGGAGCGTCCGCGCTTGTGCACCTCCATCATCATCGCTGCGGCGCGGCTCTCCGGGTAGCCGAAGATTTTCATGAGCACGAGGGTGACATAGCTCATGAGATTCACCGGATCGTCATGCACGACCACGTTCCACGGAACGTCCAGTGAAACGTCTTCGACGGTCTGGGTGAGGGTGTCGGACATGGTCAGACTTCCACGGGTTCGCCGGCGGGAGCGTCGATCCATTTGCCGTGCTCGCGGATGAGATCGATCAGCCGTTCGACGGCTTCGTTTTCGGGGATGTTGAATTTCACCGGCTGTTTGCCGACGTAGAGGTTGATTTTGCCCGGCGCGCCGCCGACGTAGCCGAAATCGGCATCCGCCATCTCGCCGGGACCATTCACAATACATCCCATCACCGCGATACGCACGCCTTTCAGGTGACCGGTGGAGGCGCGGATCTTCTGCGTGGTGCTCTGGAGATTGAAGAGCGTGCGCCCGCAGCTGGGGCAGGCGACGTAGTCGGTCTTGAAGATGCGCGTGCCGGCGGCCTGGAGGATATTGTAGGAGAGGCGCAGGGATTGGCCGGGGGCGGGCTCGCCCTGGATGATGACGGCATCCCCGATGCCATCGCAGAGGAGGGAGCCGATGTGGCGGGCGGCGACGAGGAGCGTTTCCACGAAGTCCCCGCTCTCCGCTGCTGGCTGCAGGGTATCCTTCAGCAGGATCGGATGCCGGGCATCGAGGCGGAAGGCGAGCATGCGGAAGGCGGGGATGACGTCGAGGTCGACGCCATCGGCGACGGTCACAAGGCGGACTTCCGGCGCATGGTTGATCGCGGAGAGCGCGGCTTCGTCGCGGGGATCGATGGCGACGACGCCGGATTTCTCGAGGATGATCTCCGGCTTGAAGTCGCCCATCTTCGCGATCTTGTGGGCCACCGCGTTCCACTTTTCCTGGGTGGTGAAGACGCGCACGGTTTTGTCTCCGCCGAGTTCGTGCCCCATGATCTCCATGACGTCGCTTTTACGACGTTCGTAGGAGAAGGGATCGTAGGAGGGGACGAGAGCTGTAGGGGAAGTTTGATCCTGCTTGTCTTGGAAAGGCGCGGCCAGAGCCTGCGCGACCGGGACTTCGAAAACTGGGTCTTCCGTCAGGGAGACGCGGATGGTGTCGCCGATGCCATCCGCAAGCAGGGAGCCGATGCCGATGGCGCTCTTGATGCGGCCGTCCTCGCCGTCGCCGGCTTCGGTGACGCCGAGGTGGATGGGGTAATTCCAATCCGCGCCTTCCTGATCGAGGCGCGCGACGAGCAGGCGGTAGGCCTCGATCATGACCTTCGGGTTCGAGGCCTTCATCGAGAACACGAAATTGTGGTAGTCCATTTCCCGCGCGATGCGGGCGAACTCCAGCGCGCTCTCCACCATGCCGAGCGGCGAGTCGCCGTAGCGGTTCATGATGCGATCCGAGAGCGATCCGTGGTTCGTGCCGATGCGCATGGCGCGGCCGAGCGACTTGCAGAGATCGACGAGCGGGGCGAATTCCTCCCGGATCCGCTCCAGCTCCTCCGCATACTGGTCATCGCTGTACTCGCGGATCTCGAACTTCTTCTTGTCCGCGTAGTTGCCGGGGTTCACCCGGACTTTCTCGACCCACTTCGCGGCTTCGAGGGCGGCGTCGGGCTTGAAATGGATGTCCGCCACGAGCGGCACCTGGCACCCGGCGGCGCGGACCTCGCGGGCGATGTTCTCCAGATTCGCGGCGTAGATCTTCGTCTGGGCGGTGATGCGGACGATCTCGCAACCGGCCTCGGCAAGCTGGAGCACCTCGGCCACGCAAGCGGGCGTGTCGCGGGTGTCGGAGGTGATCATCGACTGTACGCGGATGGGATTTCCCCCGCCGATGCCGACATTTCCCACCATGACCTCGCGGGTCTTCCGCCGGTTGTAGGCCAGGAGGTCGGGGCAGTATCGCAGCAGCGCGTGGTCGCTCATCCGTCGGGAGATACACGATGATCCGGCGGCGGGCAACGACGGCTATTTGAGAGCTGCAGCGGGCTTGTCGTGGGCCTTTTCCCAGTCTTTCCGCCAAGCCGCCGCTTCTTCCCGGAGCGCGGGGTCCGAGATTTGCTCCAGCGCCCAGTCTGCTGCCCCGGTGTCCCCCTGCTGGCGCAGCGCCTGCCGGGAAAACACCGCCAAGGCCTGCTCCTGCTGCCATCCGCCCGTAGGAAGCCCTTCAATCCAAGCCTTCGCACGGGACAGATCTTGCCCGAGAAAGCGGTCCACGGCTTCCCGGAAAAGAGCCGGAGACTCGGGCCGATCCGGCAATTTCACCGCCCATGTGACCAGCGCCCCGGCGTCCGAGAGAACAGCCTCACTCCGAAGGAGTTCCGGACCGGTTTGGGCGAGGGTCTCCCACTGTCCCGCCTCAACGGCCAGATCCAGAACGGTCGTGAGGCTTCCGGCACGCCATTCCAGTTGGGTGAGCAAGCTGGCCGCCGCGTCCTGACGGTCTCCTGCGGGGACTTTTCCCCACTCGGCAAGCAGGAGATCGCGGTCGGCCCGGCGCAGGCTGGCAGCCCATGCCATGCGGGCGACCAAGCGGTCGGGCCCCTCGGCATGCTGCTGCCATTTTTCCCGGAGCGCGGGGGTATCTCCGCCATCGGGCAAACCCTTGGCAGCTTGGATCAGCCATTCATCCCGCTGCGCACTCGGCGGGAATGACGCAATCCGCGCCAAGATCTTCCGAATTTCGTCCGGTTCCTGATTGTTGCAGCGGACCGCGTGAACGATCGCCTCTTTCTGGAAACCCGGCGGGAATTCCCCGAGCATGGAGACAAGCAGGCCACCGTCCGAGTTCGCGAGATTGCTCGCCCAGTGCGAGCGGATGAGAGCTGCCCCGAGGCCATACTTCCCGCTTTGGATCAAGGCCCACGCATCCAGCGGACGAGCGGCGAACACCTTGTTGAAGGCATCCAGAATTTCGTGATCCTGCCGGCCCGTGTGATCATTATCCCAAGCCTCGGCCATGGCGGCATCCAGCGCGCCTTCCAGATCGATCTCGGCCCAAGCGGCGAGAAGCTTCTGCTGTTTCGGAAGGCGCTCTGCCCGGCGCTCGCCGCTGCGTGAAAAGGCAGCCCAAGCAGCCCGGAATTCCTCCCGGCTGATGGGCCGCGCAGACCGTTCCCGCGCCTCTCCTCTACGGGTGGGCTCCGCGGAAGACACCGCTTCTCTTCCGGTAGCCGCCGCGGGAGTCCGCCGGTCAGAACTAGCTGTCTGCCGGACGGCCGTGAAAGCAATGGCTCCGCCGATCGCGAAAACGGCCAAGTGGCTGAGGATTCGAAGGGAGCTCTTCATGGGGAATCCTCCAGGCGCTTGCGCAAGCCGGGATCCTGAATCCCGGACCGCAGGTCTTCTGCCAGAGCGGGCTGTTTTTCCGCCACGGCCTTCGCCAGTGAGAAGAGGCCCATTTCACGGTCGACGCCCGGAGGAAGATCGCGCACCCACTGGACATAGTCGTCCGAGTAGCGCTGCTGGTCCTCCATGGCACGACGCTGCCAAGCCTCCAGCCGCGAATTCCACAGTTCGGGCGTGTCGGATGGGATGAGTTCCAAGGCTTCAAAGAAGCGCTCGGGATTGACGTCCCTGAAGCCACGGAGCGGCCCTTGGATCGCCACTGCCGCCCGCTCGGCCGGGGGCATATCTGCCAGGAGCTCCATCGCCCGCCCCGGGTCTTCCTCGACGAGCTCGACATAGAGCTGATTGCGAAGCTCTGCAGCCGATCGCGCGTTCCATTCCGGGAGATCTTTCGACACCGCCTGCAGCACCTCGGTGGCGGACGCCTCGCCATGCAGGAAAGCGTGCCGCCAGTCCTGTCCCTCGTTCAGCGCAGTCTTCACATCACGGCTCGCCAGCGAGGACAGCCGTGCGGCTTCATCTTCGCCGGGTTGCCGGGCCAAGCGCTCCCCGATGGGAATATCCGTGTTGCTGAGGACGCTTTCAGTCAGAGCGGCGCTTGCGCCCAAGCGCTTCCGAAACTCTTCAGGCAGAGACTCGTCCGAGGCGAGTTGTAGTAGCCAGCGCTGCGCCTCGGCCGACTTGGCCCGCGTGGCGAAGTTCGTGAGCATTCCGGGGTCTCCTTCCCCCAAGGAAGCGGTGAGGAGATCCTCGCGGTTCTCCTCCGGCCAAGCCCGCGCCATGATTCCCCGCAGCCGCTCCCAATCGCCAGGCGGCATCCCTTCCTTGAGCCGGGAAATTTCCTCCAGATCGTGACGTTTCCCCATCGCTTCCGCGATCTTGAAGCTGGCCAACACGGTGAACTCCGACTTCGCGTGAAGCGCATCCGCCACCGGCTCCGGCCCCTCGCGCTCGAGACAATAGATCAGGGCCATGAGCCCGTGATGCTGGTGGGTCTTGAACTGGGGCGTCGTGGCGTCCCAACCCGACCACTCATAGGCCGCCTTCGCATCCCGGAGGAGCCAATGGTAGAAGAGCGCCACGATCTGCGGGGAGCTATTGGTTCCATCCGGATTGGCGGCCGACCACTCTAGCGCGGCGGCATCCATGGCGGCGCGGATGTCGGCGGGAACCTCCATGGTATCGACCAAGCGAAGGCACTCCGCCTTGAAGTTATCCCACTTCTTTGCATCCGCCTTCCCGGCCTCCTCCTTGGCCAAGACCAGCTTGATCACTTCTTCCGCCGTGCGGCGATCATGGTTGGCATGCCGTACCGTTTTGGGCTCCGCCAAGGTCTCCGGTGCGGAAGCTGGAGGAGAGAACCAGGCGCGACAGGCGAACCATCCCAGCACCAGCGCCGCGCCGTGCGTGAGCAGCAAACGAAGGGCCGGGCGGGATCTAACCATTTCCATATCTTCTAAACGCGGCTCTCCCTGTCACTTCCTTTCCTAATATCTCCGCGGATCACGCATTTTGTCGCAACAAAGGCCGCATCGGAAAGCTTGATTATAAATCTTAAATAACGAATGGGTTGCCGCGTGAAACTCCTCTTCACATCGCTTTTCGCGATCCTCCCTGTTGCGGTTTCCTCCGCTGCCGTTTTTGGAAAACCAGGAACCGGGCTTTATCTCCTCACCAACGACAACTCCCTGTCGTCGGTATGCGAGAGCTTGCCCAACGCGTTCTCCCCGCCGGTGGCCCTCACGGGTCTCGCAACGGGCGACAATCTGGTGGCGATCGACGTCCGTCCGCAGAACCAGCGACTGTACGGGCTCGCGATCAATACCGGCTTCAATACCCTACAGCTCTATCACATCGCCCCGGAGACGGGCACGGTGGTGGCGGTGGGAGGTGTCCAAAGCCTGAGCGACGGCGTGAATCCCATCACGGTCTCCGCCAGCCGCTATGGCATCGACTTCAGTCCGGTGGCGGATCGCCTGCGGGTGGTCAACAGCAACGGGCTGAACTTCCGAATCAACCCCAATACGGGAGGGTGCATCGATGGCAGTCCGGGCTTGCCGGGCGTCAACCCCGACGGGTCGCTCAATACTGGCACGACCTCGGCGGACGGGATCGCCTACACGAACAACGATCCGCTGACCGCGAGCACGACGAACTACGCGCTCGATTCGACCACGAACGCTCTCTACCTCCTGAATCCGGCCAACGGCGGGACGATGATCTCGGTGGCGGCTGTCACCTTGAACGGGAATCCGGTGGATTTTTCGGCTACGAGGGGTTTTGACGTCGCGCCCGCCGCCAGCGGATCGGGCTACGCCGCGCTCACCATCTCCGGCATCACTTCGCTCTACAGCGTCAACCTGACCAACGGGGCGGCGACTTTCATTGGGACTCCCAGCGGCTTCAGCGTTGCGAGTCTGGCAGTGAGAACCCAGATCCCGATCGCAAATGCCTTGGTATCGAGCGGGTCGAATTTCCTCATCTTCCGCACGGACAATCCCGGAACCACCGTGACGGTGCCCGCGGGATCCCTGAACGCGGGCGAGACCTTGGCAGGGATCGATTTCCGGCCCTCCACGGGCCAGCTCATGGGACTAGGGGTGAATCCGACGACGGACACCGCGACTCTCTACCTCATCGAGGCAAAGGGCGGTACCGTGACTGCGGTGGGCACTCCGGGTGGCATCTCCTTTACCTCGGACGGAGTCACCCCAGTGGATCTACCGCCAGTCGCCACCGGCTACGGCTTCGATTTCAACCCAAGCGTGGACCGTATCCGCGTGGTGGCTGGGTCCGGACTGAGCTTCCGGATCAATCCCGTCCTCGGCACGCCGGTGGACGGCGGCGCGTCGCCAGGAACCAACCCGGATGGTGACATCAACGGCGGCAGTACGGTGGCCACGGCCGCCGCCTATACCAATTCCTACGCCAGCGTGGGCGGGCCGACGACCCTCTACACGCTCGACTCCTCCTCGAACTCGCTGTGGATCCAGAATCCTCCGAACAACGGGACCCAGACCCTGCAGAAGGTGGTGAAGGTGAACGGGGCGACCCTTGATTTCACCGCGGCCAACGGCTTCGACATCACGGCAGACGGAGCGACCACCGCCACCAGCAACGTGGCCTCCCCGGGCTACGGGTGGGCCGCCTTGACCGTCAGTGGTACGGCACGGCTCTACCGCATCAATCTCCTGAGCGGAGAGGCGACCCTCAAGGGGCAGATTGGTACCGGCACCTCCTTGGCCGGGCTGACCCTCGCCTGCGAGCCGGGACAGGGCTTTGCGCCGCTTTCCTGGACCTCCGTGATCGGGACAAATTATACGGTCCAGACGTCGGAAGACCTCGTCAACTGGCAGCCCTATCCCGCACCGGCGAATGCGGGCCAAACCACCGTCACGCTGCCGGTGCCGGTGTATCAAGGTGAGTCCCGCCGCTACTGGAGAGCGGTTTCGCCCTGAGGCTGCTCGAAAACCGCCCATCATTGTAGGACGATGCCGCTTTCCGGTGGCGCTTTCCGGCGTAAGATTCCTTGCCGATGAAAAAGCGCTTCCTTTTCGTAGCCTCTTGTCTGCTGGCGGCCG
>Ga0307414_10000018_pt1 | contig 237060 bp, 177 predicted proteins | sample DK1Ometagenome_FD_203804 | JGI IMG/M metagenome (GOLD analysis project Ga0307414, IMG submission 203804) | Maize rhizosphere microbial communities from greenhouse at UC Davis, California, United States - DK15-O-3 | ecosystem: Host-associated > Plants > Roots > Rhizosphere > Soil | place: USA... | reverse complement strand
GACTGGAGCAGCGAGGTGAAGCCGGTGCTATTGGACCAGGAATTGGCCGGTAGCATCTCGGAGGGCGTCCGCTACCGCGGGCCTAACAGGAATACCTCCACCTCCGCGGGAGAACCCATCCTGGACATGCTGCTGTCATGGAAGACGGAGGGGCTGCCGAAGGATGCCTTCGCCACTTGGATGCCGGAGGGCTCGTCGCGGCTCGTTTCGGAGGGCCGCGAGATCACTTCCACCCGGCTTCCGGCGAGCCTCCAATGGGAGATGAGCTACGGGGGGACTTTCACCCCCCATCAAAGAGAAGCTCTCGACGCCACGGTCAACCCGGGCGGAAAGGCACTCAAGTGGGACGGCCCGGGCGACATGGCCTCGGGCTACGAGATCTCCGAACCCTTCGCCCCCATCGAGCCGGGACGCTTCAGCGATGCGGAACTGGAGATGGAGCTGAAGGGCTTGGCCTACCGGATGGTAAAGATCGTGGACGTGCCCTTGGGAGCCCCGGTGCAGGTGCAGAAGAACGGGATCACGATCCACATCCGCCGGCTCGATATCGAGGGCTATATGCCCTTCGCCGACGTGTGCATGATCATGCCGATGCCATCGGGAGCCCTTTACTCCCATCCGGATCTGGCGCTGGGCTGGATCCCGGTGATCCATCTGCAGGGCAAGGGCATCGCACGTATGCCGTGGGCTCCCTACTGGACCACCATCCAACTGGCCCCCGGTTTCGTGGCCGTGCGGAAGCTCTACCTCACCGGTCAGACCGACCCCCGGAGGCTGAGGAAGCTGGATGGCTACGATACCGCGCGCTTCATATTCTTGAAGCGGGAGAACCTCGCGACGATGAGGGTGAAGACCCACAGTGCCTCCCTGCCGCTGATGGTCGCGGAAGATACCTCCCGGGGGTGGTACCGCACCGATCCCCCACCCTTGGACCAGCGACCGGATCCCGCCACCGCGAACGCCGCAGCCTTCGAGAAATGGAAGCGGCTTTCCTCCATGCCCTACGACCGGGGATGGGAATCACGGGACCTCGCCGACTTCGTCCCCCGGCATCTGGACCGGATCCTGGCACGCACCCGCAGCACGAACCCGCCCTCGGTCGCGGAAGGCAATGCGATCATCCTCGCCTGTCCGGAAAACAGGAAAGACGAGGTGATCGCTGCACTCCCGCGGAGAAACAAGATTCCGGATAACAATTGGCTTTCCGATGTGATCCTGCGGCGCGGCTGGGTGCAGGATGCAGCGCCGCAGATCCGGGAGATGGCGGCGCACGGTGAGATCGGGAAAAATGCCTACAGCCAGCTGATGCTCGCGATGCTGGAGGATCCGCAGACCTATCCCGCGCTGCTGGAGCAGGAGCCATGGTTCGATATCTATGTGAAGATCCGCCAACTGCCGGGAATAGAGCCCGAGTTGACCGAGGCGATCAGCGCAAGATATCGCCAATGGAAAGCGGAGGGCGATGAAAAGAATCCCCGCTGGAGGTATCACCACCACCTGCTACCTGCCGCACATGGCATCCCGGAAGCACTCGCGGATCTGCTGGAGGATTGGCGCCAGATGCCCGCCGTGGATCAACGGGTCGTGTCCGAAGAAATCCGGAAAGCCATCCTTCTCCCCGGAGATCCACGCGATGTGAAAACCGTGATCCGGGAACTCGCCGCGCGAGGCCCCGCCGACTTCCGCTACGATCCGCTGGCACGTCTCTGGGTGCCCATCTCTTCCGAAACTCCCTGAGTGACGCCATGAATACTTTCATCCGATCCTTCAAGCTGACCTTCGGCCGCTTCCGTTGGGAGATCCTCGCCTACTGGATCTTCAGCATCGGCCTCGTCGCGGGATTCGCCACCGGACTCCTGCAACAAGCACCCTCCCCGGAGTTCGGCAAATCCTTCCGCCGGCCTCCCGATTGGGCGAAGCTGGAAATGCTCGCCGCCTGCTGGATCATCCTGCGGCTGATGTTTTCCGAGCCCGTCTTCCGGACCCAGGGCGGATGGCGCAGCCGGCCGATCTCGCGGGACGTCGCGATCCTGACACCCTATGCGGTGCTCATCGCGGTCCTGCTTCCTTCGTTGCTGGTGAGGCTTTTGTTCATCGCTTGGGAGACCACGCCGGATGCTGCCCAATGGTGGCGGCTGTTCCGGGATCACTTCCTCTGGGGAATGCTCTATCTCGCCATGGCGGCGATGGTGCTGAGACTCGCGGGTTCCCTCCTGCGCGGGCGCAGGCGCGGCCTCGCGGGAAAGATCGTCTTTGCGATCGCCGGCCTCTGCGTGATGGGGGCTTGGTTCCACCCGAAGACGGCTCGGATGTTCTTCAACTCCACGTTCTCTTATCCAAACCGTGACATGAGGGGTCAGGACCGCTCCTACGGCGATCTCCTGCCCGGCCTGCGCGAGGTGCTGCCTGCCAATGCCCGCCTGCTGGAACCCCGAGGAGCCCCCTACAAGAAAGAGGTCCCCCACACGCCCGAGATGGTCCGCTTTATTCCGATGGAGGGAACGGTCGCACGCGGGGCGGGAATGTCGGTGGAAGTCAAGCGGGTCACGCCGAAGGGGCAAGGAGTGGAGATCGAGATGGCGATCGATCTCATCGCATCCGGCGGGATGATCGACATCCCAGGCGGGGCCATGCTGCTGCGCTTCCCCGGGGAGATCTATTCCTTCCGGCAGCAGATCAGGGACACCCGGACGGCGTATTCAGTCTCCTGCTTTCCCTTGGGCAAGTTGCGTTGCACGGGGACCTTCGCGGCACCGATGGCGAATCCGGAGTGGGACAAGCTGCTGCCGGGACTGGAACTGATCATCTACCGGCAGGACTACGATTCTCCACTGATCACCGGGTATAGCGAGGAAATGCCAAAGGAAGTAAAAGCGGAAGCGCCACGGCCTTCTCCGCCGCCGCTGCCACCGGGAGTGGAGGGCGATGTCACCGCGGTTTTCAACGACCTGGACTTCGACCGGCAGTGGGAGAACCGCGACGTGATGAAGACCAAGGGTGCCACGATGACCCATGAAGCGATGCCGTATGTTCTCGCACGCCACCCATGGTCGGACTCGGCATGGGAACTCTTTGTTAGACCTTTCCTCCTCAAGCACGCGGCGGAGTCCGACAAAGCAAAGCTGTTGGAGCGCATGACAACCGAGCCGCGGCTTGGGGAGGTCTTGGTCGCCAAGGGTTGGAAGGCGGACGCGATGCCGCTGCTGAAGCGTTTCGCGAAGGACCGGCTGCCCCTGGATGCGGTTTCGGTGAATGCGCTGCTCGAAGGGAAAGATCCCGGTTTGGCGGCGGATGTCGCCGCTCTGGCGGCGAGGCTGGATGAGGGGGTGGAGAAGATGGAACCGCTCCTGAAGGAATATCCAGGCTTCGAGTGGAAGAACTTCGTCCACGATGGATGGATGCGAAGGAAGTATGGCTTCCGCATGCGGGGGCCCGTTCATCCCTTCGATCAGTGGGCTGCCCAAGCTGGAGATGCCTCGGCTTTCCGCTACATCGCGGAAAAGGCGGCGAGGAAGGAGACGGGATATGAGGAGCACTTGCGGTCGCTGCTCGCAGGGGAGCATGCGGATGCCGTGGGATTCGTGCGGGAGAATATTGGAAAGTTGAAGTTCGATGCGGTGAGCGGGAAGTGGGGTATGTGATGGGGGATTGTAGCACGAGGACGGTGAAGACTTGAAAGGTGGTCCGCTGAAGGGCGAGGCGGTCGCATGTCGTGGCTTCGGAAGCGGACCGAGCCGGTCCGCCCTACCGTAAACGCAAAGAAGGCGACCTTGCGGCCGCCTCCAATGATTTCAAATTTCGACGTTCGACGTTTCCGTCAAACCTTCATCACATCCCTCTCCTTCGCTGCGACGTGTTCATCAATAACCTTGATGTACTTGTCGGTCAGCTTCTGGACCTCGGTCTCGTGGTCCTTCTGGCCATCTTCGGTGAGGAGATTGTCGGCCTTCAGTTTCTTGGCCATGTCCATGCCTTCCTTACGGACGGCGCGGACCCGCACCTTGGCTTCTTCGGCGAGCTGCTTGACAAGCTTCACCATCTGGACGCGGCGTTCTTCGGAAAGCTCGGGGATGGGGATGCGCAGCGAGCTGCCCGCGGCGGCGGGATTGAGGCCGAGGCGGGACTCGCGGATCGCGCGCTCGACATCCTGCGTCGTCGAGGGATCGAACACTTTCACCTCCAGCAGCCGGGCTTCCGGCGCGCTGATCACGGCGAGCTGCTTCAGCTTCATGGTGCTGCCGTAGCTGTGGATATGCACGTCGATGTTCTCGATGAGGCCCGGCGAAGCCTTGCCGGTACGGACCGTGGCGAATTCGTGGAGGAGATACTCCACGGCTTTCTCCATGGCGTCTTCGGTTTCGAGGATGGCGGTTTCCGGGTCCATGTGGGGAAAATCGGATGGGGAAAATCTCAGGCGGCCACGGTTTCCTCCGCGCTCACCACGGTGCCGATCGGCTCGCCACGCAGGGCCTTGGTGATATTGCCGGCGGGGCCCAAATCGAAAATGACGATCGGGATGTGGTTGTCCATGCAGAGGCTGAAGGCGGTGGCATCCATCACCTTCAGTTGCTTGGTGATGCAATCGTGGAAAGCCACGCGGGAGTAACGCTTCGCGCTGGGGTTCTTCTTCGGGTCGGAATCGTAAACGCCGTCCACCATCGTCGCCTTGAAGACGACCTCCGCTCCCATTTCGCTGGCCCGCAGGGCGGCGGTGGTATCGGTCGAGAAGAAGGGGCTTCCAGTGCCTGCGGCAAAAATGACCACACGTCCTTCGTCGAGGTGCCGCTCGGCCTTCCGGCGGATGAAGGTTTCCGCCACGTTCTTCATTTCGATCGCGGACTGGACCACACAGGTCACGCCATGATGTTCGAGGGAACCTTGGATCGCCAGCGAGTTCATCACGGTGGCCAGCATGCCCATGTAATCCGCGGTGGCGCGGTCCATGCCGCGGGCGCTTGCCGCGGCACCGCGCCAGAAATTCCCCCCGCCAACCACGATCCCGAGCTGGAGGTCGCCCGGAGCGAGGGCATCCCGCACCTCGCGGGCGATCCGCTCGACGATTTCCGGCGAAATATTGTCCGTGCTACCGGGCTCCCGCAGCGCTTCCCCGCTGAGTTTCAGGATGGCTCTCTTGAATCGGCGAGGGGCGGCTTCGGTGAAACTCATTCGATGCGTGGCGTTGCGTGATCCAAACAAGCTGGCACGGGGTTTGAAAAGTGAAAAGGCAGGCAAGGGACTAACCGGACCGATCACTCCCCGCCCAGCGTGTAATTCGCATCGAGCTCTTTCAGGGAAGCCGTGCCGTCGTCCACGCCCTCGATCGCCACGCTCACTTTCAGCGGCTCCGCCTGGGGTTTCTGGTATTCCTCCAAGGTTTTGTGGATCGCCACCATGGCCAGCTTCAGGACCTGGCGGGCGGTGAGATCCACGCCTTCCGGCACCGTGAGCTGGGCCACATTCAGGCGTACTTTCAGCCCGTCCTCTGTCATTTCCGCGGTGATGCCGATGTTACAGAGGACCAGCAGGTTCACTTCCTCGACCTTGTAGTTCGGATTGTTGCTCGGGAATTTGTGAGGCGTCCGGATCGACTCCAGCAGCACCTCGGGGAAAGCGCCGGTCAACGCCATCGGCCGGCTGACCACGGTGGCTTGGAGGGCCTCTCCGGTATCGGTGATGCCTTCGTCCACGTCCGTTCCGTGCATGCTGAGCGGCTCAAAAACAGGCACCACGGAGATCGTCGTGGCCGAAAGCGGCAGGACGAAGGCGAAAAGGGCGATCAGCGCTTTCATGCCGGGCACAATGCCCGCCCCATCACGCGGAATCGAGGCAAATGAAACCTCTTATTGGAAGACCGGCAGGGTCCGCAGTCCCTTGGCCCAATCCGCGGCGGGCATCCGCCGCGAGCCATCCGGCTGGACTTCACCCAATTCCAGATGGCCGCTGCCGCAGGCCACCCGGAGACCACCAGCCGGGGAAATGGCCACGCTTCCCGGAGCACCAGCCTCCCCTTCCACGGCGATCGCTGGAAAGATTTTCACCCGCTTCGGACCGCTGGCATCCTTGAACTGCGTCCAAGTTCCCGGCCACGGATCGTAGGCCCGGATCCGCCGTGCGAGACGGGCGGCATCCCACGACCAATCGATCCGGCCGTGATCCCGCTCCAGCTTCGGCGCATAGGTCGCCAGCGCGGGATCCTGGGGGGTTCGCGGGGCGCTTCCGCCAAGCAAAAGCGGGAGCGCTTCAGCCAGCGCCTCCGCGGCGATGTCCGCCATGCGATCATGGAGGATCCCCCCGGTTTCGGATTCCGTGATCGGTGTGCGATGCGCCACGATCATGTCCCCCGCATCGAGCTTCGGGACCATGTGCATCACGGTCACGCCGGTTTCCCCATCGCCCTCGTCGATCGCGGCCTGGATGCAGGAGGCCCCGCGGTGGCGGGGTAGCAAGGAGGCGTGGAGATTGATGCAGGCGATCCGCGGGATGGCGATGAGGGCCTTTGGCAAGATCTGCCCGTAGGCCATCACCACGATCAGATCCGGCGAAAGCGCGCGCAACTCGGTGAGGCTGGCTTCCTCGCGCACGCTTTCCGGTTGCAGCACGGGGATGCCCGCCTCCACCGCCACGCGCTTGATAGGCGGTGGGGTGAGCGTGCTCCGGTGGCGGCCCGCCGGCTTGTCGGGCTGGGTCACCAGCGCCAGCGGACGCGGGCCCTGCTCGATCAAACGGCGGAACGATGGAATGGCGATCTCCCCGCTGCCGAAGAAGATCACGCGGGCATCTTGCGGACTCACGCGATGTGCTGTGCGGACTGGATGAAGACGGGAAGCGACACGATTTTCTCGATGATGTCGTGCAGCACTTTCACCGGCGGCTGGGTGGCGTCGATATCGGTGACCAGAGCGTCCGAGAAATAGTCGAGGATCGGCTTTGTCTCGGCCTCGTAGGTGGCGATCCTCTGCTGGATCACACGGTCGGATGCGTCGTCGATGCGGTTGTCCTTCAGCGCGCGCTTGCGCATGCGGCGGGCGAGTTCCTCGCGGTTCGGGCAGGAAAGGTGGAAGACCTGATGGATATCCAGGAAGGTCTTGATCATTTCCGCCTGCGCGACATTCCGCGGGATGCCATCCAGCACTAGGAAATCAATGTCCGGCTTGTAGACGTGGGAATCCGCCCAGTTGTCCACCTGCGCCTTCCACAGCTCGATCGTCAGCTCGTCCGGAACCAGTTCGCCGCGGCTCGAATAGTGAACGAAGCGCTGGCCGATCGCGGTGCGTGTATCAAGCGAGCGGAAGACGTCACCGCAAGCGCAGTGGAAGAAGCGGGGAATCGATCCTAGGACCTTTCCCTGAGTTCCTTTCCCCGCCCCGGGAGCCCCGAGGATGAGGAAAGCTGGACGTTTGATGCCGAGTGCCTTTGACATGGAAGAGGCAGGCTAGGAGTGCCCCGGAGCCGCCGCAAGTGCAGATCAAGACGCAGAAAGGGCGAAAAAAACCGGCAATGGTGCCACCATGGCCACATCCGCCATCACCCGCAGGGCATCGAGCGAAAACCTGTCCCGCAGGCGGTTCAGCACGTAGAGTAGCGCGCTGGCGACGAGCACTGCATAGAAGAAAGGCCGGGTCGTCGAGTCCGGGTCCCGCAGGGCGAAGACGAGGCACGCCGCCGCGAGCACCGTGAGCGGAATGGTGAGGGTGAGATCATTTTCGGCGCGCTGCTCCGGGTCGGTCGTGCGCCGGGAGTGCTCCCAGAAATGGATCGCCGAGATGTTCAGTACGCAGAGGAAGGCGAAGGCCAGCATTTCAGGCGTGATCATCAGCGCCCACGGACCCTGTGAGGGCTCGTAGAGGGGCACATAGACATGCGCGGCCATCGCGGTCCCGTAGCCAAAGGTGACACCCGCCATGATGTTCCGGATCACGGGAATCTCCCGGTCCTGCAAGGCGAAGACGGTGAGCACGAAGAAGGCCCCGATCATGACCAAGACCAGTTTCCCGTAGTGGATGATCTCCGCCGGCATGAAGAAGCCAGCAAGGAGGCCGGAGAGAAGGAGCGCTAGGAAAGCGAGCCATCCCGCCCACGGCAGGCAGCGCCGGTGGAACTCGTGCCGCTGCCCCAGCTTGTCGTCGCCTTCGGAAAGCAGCTTCAGGTCAATGATCCGGTCCCAGACGTAAACGGCCCAGACGGCGAGCCCTAACGCCGCAAAGCCGTGCCACGGGAGATACATCCGCCATGTTTTCTCGAACATGAAGAGCCATGCCAGCGCGACGATCGGAGCGTCGAGGCTGAGAAGATTCGGCCAGAGCCAAGAAGGTGTGCGGCGGCTTTCCGGCATGCGGGCGCCGGAACTTCCGCGACCCGCCGGACATTGGCAAGCCCCCAACGCCTTGCGGGAGAAGAGTTTTTCACATGACACGGCGGCCCCGCCCGTGCTGCCGTGGGGCGTGCTGATCGGGGACTGCTGCTTCACGGCGATCGATTTCGAATCGGCGGGTGCCGCCCGCGGACGGACCGACGTGCCCGTGCAGATCGGCCTGGCAACGTGGTCCCTGCGGGACGGGCACGGCGGCACCTTCGTTTCCTACCTCGCTTCGGACGTTCCAATCACCTGGTCCGCTCGGAAAGTGCACGGCATCAGCGATGACCATTTGAGCGGAGCGCCCGGGCTGCTGTCGCTGTGGCCGAACTTGAAGAAAGCCATGGCGGGAGCCGTGGTGGTGGCCCATGGAAAAGGGACGGAAAAGCGGTTTCTCCGGGCGTTCCCCGGTCACGGTTTCGGGCCGTGGGTGGATACCCTGCTACTGGCAAGGGCGGCATGGCCGGAGTTGCCGGATCATTCCCTTTCCGCGCTGTGCGAGGCGCGGGGGCTGGCGGAAAAGGTGGCGGCAATGATTCCCGGAAGACGGTGGCATGATGCGCTCTATGATGCGGCGGCGTCGCTGCTGCTGCTGGAGGACGTGGTGACGGGGTTTGATCTGATGGGGAAGCCGGTGGACTGGCTGGTGAGCCCGGACACGGCGGCTTGGTATCGCGGACGGCGGTGAAGCGACCCGGTCAGTTAGACAGAGACGTGCGTCCGACTGGCGGCTAGTGACTCGCGTAGTTTTTCCGCCACTTGGATCAACTGGGCGTTCACCCGGAGCTGGCGCGCGGCAAATTCCCGGGCATTGCGGCTGATCTCCTGGTACAGGCCGGGCTCGGCCTCCAGACGCGCGAGATGATCCAACAGATCGGAAAGGTCCGCCGCCACCGGCACGAAATGGACCCACGCCTGCAGCTCCGCATGCCACGGCTCGATCACGTCACGATCCACGATGAAGACGGGCCTTCCGGTGGCCAGCAACCACTTGAGCCGGGCGGAATAGCCCCGACCGGGGCAGTCCACCAGATACTTGAACAAGCGATGGTCCGGCAGGGACACCTGCCGGGACTTCGAAACCAATGCCGCCGGGTTCGACCGAGCCCACTCCATTAGGGTAACATCCAGCAGCTCGGGATGGGTCGCTGCAATATCAGCCAGCGCACGCCGCGAAGAATGTTGCTCGGTGCCGATCCAGAAGATCTTCGGCGACTCCCATTCCCGTTCGTCAGCCAGCATTTTCTCAAGCATTCCCTCGGCATCGGGCACGCCAATCTGCGGCCAGCGCAAAGCATAGGGACAAGGAAATGGAAGCCAGGACTTGGGATCTCCGGTACGTATGGTACTACAGAAAATCAGATCCCGCGCCACGTACTCTGCGGCTGGCGGGGAGTCCCCATAAAAGACGGATGCCTTCCGTCCCTCCAGCAGGTCCGGCCAGTTATCCACCAGATCACACACGAGCTCCAGTGCTTGATCGCCGCGGTTCTCCCATTGACGGAGCGCGGTCACATGGACGCGCCCGCCGGAGACGTGAAAGTCGAGCTGGTTTCCGTGCATGGCGTCAGCGGCTTGGAAGTAAGGTGTTCGCCCGTTGGCCAGGAAAGTCGCGAGTCACGGCATAAAATAGGTTCATCGTCCGTCAGAGAGTTGGTATTTCAGCCCTTGTCGCCTTGCGTTTTGGCGAAGTCAACCCGATCGCATTATAGACTGGAGAGGGCCTCATCGATTATCTCCAGCATGAACGATGCATCGCCCTCGTGCAGGCACATCGGGGGCTTGATGCGGAGGGTATTGCCCCAGAGACCGCCTTTGCCGATGAGGAGGCCGAGGTCCTTGCAGCGCTCGAAGACTTCGGCGCATTCCTCGCGGGCGGGTTCCTTGGTGGAGCGGTCTTTCACCAGTTCGACCCCAAGCATGAGGCCAAGTCCCCTCACCTGCCCGATGAGCGAATGCTTGGCAGCGAGGCGGTGGAGGCCTTCTGTCAGGAGGCCGCCGATCTTGAGGGAGTTGGCTTGCAGGCCTTCCTTCTCAATCACCTTCAACACGGCACGGCCCTGGGCCATGGAGACGGGGTTGCCGCCGAAGGTATTGAAGTGGATGCGGGTGGCGAGGGTCCGCGCGATCTCGGGTGTCGTGACCACCGCAGCAAGCGGGCAGCCGTTGCCGATGCCCTTTGCCATGGTGACGATGTCGGGGATCACGCCCTGCGTCTCGAAGCCCCAGAAGTGGGTGCCGGTCCGGCCAAAACCCGCTTGCACTTCATCGGCGATGCAGAGGCCGCCGGCGGCGCGGGCGTGTGCGTAGGCGTGCTTCAAATAGCCATCGGGAAAGACCACGGTGCCACCGACACCTTGGATGGATTCGGCGATGAAGGCGGCGATCTTACCGGAGGTACCGAAGCGGACGAGGTCCTCCACATCGGCGGCGTATTTCTTTCCGGCCTCGGGATCATCCGCTCCGAAAGGGCCGCGATAGGTGTCGGGCATGCGGGCGTGCTGGACGCCGAAGGAGTGCGGGACGTTGAACTTCCAGGTGTGGTGCGAGGTCAGGGCCATCGCGGAAGGACTGCCACCGTGGTAGGCATTGCGGAGCGCGATTGCGTCGTAGTTCCCGGTGTAGGCGCGGGCCATCAGCAGCGCGAGGTCATTGGCCTCGGAACCGGAGTTCACGAAGTAGCAGACCTTCAGATCACCAGGCATCTTGGCGGCGAGTTCCTTCGCATAGAGCGCAATGTTCGGGTGCAGGTAGATCGTGGTCGTGTGCTGGATCGTTTCGTTCTGGAGATTTGCCGCGGCGACCACATCCGGATGGCAATGACCCACGCTGACGGTGACGATGCCGCCGAAGCCATCGAGGTAACGGCGTCCCGTTTCATCGAAGAGATACTGCCCCTTCCCTTCCACAATCATGACCGGCTTCTTGTAGTAGTGGAAGATGCCGGGGCTGACATGCTCCTTGCGCAGGGCGAGGATCTCCTCTGCGGAGGGGCCTTCGTAAGGGATCGGAGTGTGGGAGAAGGGTGGCAGGGTGGGCATGATCTTAAGGGAAATCACTAATCACTAATCTTCCAATCATCAATCGGAGTGCGCTTCGCGGGGAAGGGGGAGGAGCGATCATGCGAGAGCGGTGACCTTTACCGGTGAGAGTTTTCGGAAGAGGAGGTAGAGGATGAAGGCGAGGGCGAAGCCGACGAACCAGGCTTGCTGATAGAGGGCTTCGAGGGCATCCGGGACGGAGGCTCCGTCGATGACCTTGATATGGACCAGGAAGCCGGGGAGATTCGGCAGGACGGCGAGGAGGAAGGCGGCGATGGCAGCGAGGCTGAAACCGTTGGTGTAGCGGTAGATGCCGTCGGCACGATAGAGTTCATCGGCATCAAGCTTCCGGCCGCGGAGCACGAAGTAATCCGCAATCATGATGCCGGCGATGGGGCCGAGCAGCGCGCTGTAGCCAATGAGCCAGGTGAAGATGTAGCCGCTGGGATCGGCGACAAGCTTCCATGGCATCATCAGCACTCCGATGATACCCGTGATGTAGCCGCCAACACGAAAGGAGATCTTCCTGGGCGCGAGGTGGGCGAAGTCGTTGGCCGGACTCACCACGTTTGCCGCGATGTTGGTGGCAAGCGTTGCAAGGCAGAGCGCGAACATGGCGACGACGAGCACCACCGGACTCTTGAAGCGGGTCAGGACATCGACGGGATCCCAGATCGACTTGCCGTAGATGATGGCCGTGGCGGAGGTGACCGCGACGCCGATGAAGGAGTAGAGAGCCATGGTCGGCGGCAGGCCGATGGTTTGACCGAGAATCTGGTCTTTCTGCGAACGGGCGTAGCGGGAGAAGTCGGGAATGTTCAGCGACAACGTCGCCCAAAAGCCAACCATACCGGTGAGCGCGGGAACGAAGAAGGTCATGAACTGGCCCGCTTTCGGTTGACCGGGATCGAAGGCGGAGGGCTTCGCAAGCATCGGACCGAAACCACCCGCGGCATTGTACGCCCACAGCAGGAGCAAGAGCCCGAGGAGGATCAGCAGCGGAGCCTTGATGGAAAGCAGGACGCGGATCGTGTGGATCCCGCGATGGATGATCCACATGTTGATCCCCCAAAAGAAGAGGAAGCACAGAAGTTGCGACGCCGTGATGCCGAGGCCGGCGATCTTCGCCCCGCCCGCCAAAGCGGGAATGAAGACCGCGAGAATCTTGTGGATCGCCTCCCCGCCAATCCAGGCCTGGATGCCGAACCAGCCGCAGGCCACGAAGGCACGGAGCAGCGCCGGGATATTCGCGCCGAGCGTGCCAAAGGAAGCACGGCAATAGACGGGAAAGGGAATGCCGTAATGGGTTCCCGCGTGGGCATTGAGGACCATCGGGATCAGCACGATCGCATTGCCGAGGAAGATCGTGAGCACCGCCTGCCACCAATTCATCCCTCCATCGATCAAGGACGAGGCGAGCATGTAAGTCGGGATGCAAGCCGCCATGGAGATCCACAGCGCGGCGAAGTTCCAGCAGGTCCAGGTGCGCTTCTCCAGCGGCACCGGGGCAAGGTCCTCGTTGATCAGGCTATTGTCGTAGCGGGATTGATGCATCGGCGGTCGGGTGACGTCTATGCTTTCGGCTTCCGGGGAAGGAACTCGCCCCATCCCTTCTCCCCGCACCATTCGCCGTGGCGGACCATCACCTTACCGCGAACCGTCACGATGTCAGCGCGGCCTTCAACCGGCCAGCCCTCGAAGGCGGAGTAGTCCGTGGCCATCGAGTGGGTGGAGGAGGAAATGATGCCGCTCCACGCGGGATCCCAGATGACCAAATCCGCATCGCTGCCGGCGGCGATTTCTCCTTTGCGGGGATAGAGACCGAAGATCTCGGCCGCGCGGGTGCTGGCAGCGCGGACGAAGGTGTGGAGATCAATGCGGCCGGAGACGACGCCGTGGGTGTAGAGCAGCTTCACGCGTTCCTCCACGCTGGGGATGCCATTCGGGATCAGCGTGAAATTCGCGGGTTTGCCGGTGGGCTTGAAGGAGGCATCGACCGCCTTTCCCGCCTGGGGATGCCCCATGTGTTTCTGCGTGTGAAAGTCGAAGGGCGCGTGATCCGTTCCTACGGTGTCCACCGTACCATCGGCCAGGCATTGCCAGAGGAAATCCTGGTGCTCCTTTGCGCGGATCGGCGGACTCATCACGAACTTCGCGCCCTCGAAATTCGGCTGCTCCGCGAAGGAGCTATCGAGCATGAGATAGGGAGCCACGGTTTCGATGTTCGCCGCCACGCCGCGTTGCCGTGCCGCGACGATGGCCTCGATCGCGGGCTGGCAGCTGGTGTGGACGACGTAGACCTCGGCACCGGTCATTTCGGCGAAGGTCATGAGATGATGGCAGCCCTCGGCCTCGACGGCGATTGGGCGCGAGGGCTCGTGCCACTCCGGGCCGGTCTTGCCTTCGGCAACGAGCCTCTTCTGGGTCTCCGCGACGAGATCGGCGTTTTCGCAGTGAGCGGTGACGACGACGCCGAGTTCCTTGGCGAGGGCGAGGATGTGGTAGAGTTCGGTGTCCTCGATGCCAAAGGCACCTTTGTAGGCGAGGAAGACCTTGAAGGAGGAGACGCCTTCGTCTTTCACGATCTTCTTCAGGGCATCGGCGGTGGTGTCATCGAAGCGGGTGACACCGGCGTGGAAGGAGTAGTCACAGGAGGCGACGCCCGCCGCCTTGCTCTTCCAGAGGCGGATGGCTTTCAACGGATCTTCGGCGCGCGAGGGGCAGCACATCTCGATCAAGGTGGTGGTGCCGCCCATGAGCGCGGCCTTGCTGCCGCTGGCCCAATCGTCCTTTGAGAAGGTGCCCATGAAGGGCAGGTAAATGTGGACGTGGGGATCGATGAAGCCGGGGAAGACGTACTTGCCCGTGGCATCGATGACCTCCGCTCCCTCGGGCGCGTGAAGCTTTGGTCCGATCGCCTTGATCACGCCTTCCCTGCAGAGGATGTCGGCGGTGCAGCGGTCGCAGGAGGTGATGATTTCGCCGTTGCGGATGAGGAGAGTCATGGGTTTAGGAAGGGGGGTTGGAGGGACAAACCGCGGAGACGCAGAGGTCGCGGAGGCGAACGCGGAGCTTGGAGGGAGGGGCGAAGTTGTCCGCGAAGTCGCACAAGACGGCGAAAACCGCTGTTTTGTTTTTTCCGCCCGGACTTGAGAGCGACGGCGCAGGGATCGGGGTGAGGCGGACAGGGTTCATCGGTGGAATCTTAGCTCGCACGTTTCGCTTCTCACTTCGGTCCGGTGGTCCCCGCCTATTTTGCCCAGACCTCGCCGTCGCCAAAGGAGAACCAGCGGGTGGTGGTGGTCTTGCGTTTGGTGAAGAATTCGACGCCTTCCTTTCCCTGGATGTGGAGGTCGCCGAAGAAGGAGTCGTTCCAGCCGCTGAAGGGAAAGTAGGCGAGCGGCGCGGGCACGCCGACATTGATGCCGACCATGCCGGCGCTGACGTTGCGGCGGAATTCGCGGGCGGCCTTGCCGGAGTTGGTGAAGATGGCGGCGCCGTTGCCGAAGGCCTGGCGGTTGGCTTGGGCGATGGCTTCTTCGAGGGTCTTTGCGCGGAGCACGGCGAGGACCGGACCGAAGACTTCGGTTTCCATGAGCGGATTGTCCTCGGTGACCTGATCGATGACGGTGGGGCCGAGGAAGAAGCCATCGGGAGCATCGCCGACCTTGGTCTTGCGGCCGTCTGTTAGAACCTTGGCACCGGCGTGTTCGCCCGCGTCGATCAAGCCGGAGACGCGGGACTTGTGCTCCGCGGAAATGACCGCGCCCATATCGGGCTGCGATTCGCGGACGTCGGTGGGCCCGACTTTCATCGCGCTGACGAGATCGGCGAGGGCAGGCAGGAGCTTGTCTCCGGCTTCACCGACCGCGACCGCGGTGGAGCCGGCCATGCAGCGCTCCCCGGCGCAGCCGAAGGCCCCGTCCCTCACCGCCTCCACGGTGCGCTCGACATCGGCATCCGGCATCAGGATCACGAAATTCTTCGCGCCGCCCGCTGCCTGCACGCGCTTGTGGTGGAGCGAACCCTTGCGATGAATCTCGCGGGCGACCGGCGTGGAGCCGACGAAGGAAATGGCGGCGATGTCCGGGTGCTCCAGGATGGCATCCACGCACTCGCGGCCGCCGTGGACGATATTCAGCACGCCCGGCGGCAGGCCCGCTTTCTCTAACAAGCCGACGACCCGCTGCATGGTGAGCGGGACCTTTTCGCTGGGCTTGAGGATGAAGGTATTTCCGCAGGCGATGGCGATCGGCCACATCCACATCGGGACCAGCGCGGGAAAGTTGAAGGGGCAGATCCCCGCCACCACGCCGAGCGGATGGCGGTCGGTGTGGCAATCGATGCCGCGTGCGATGTTCTCCAGCGACTCTCCCATCAACAGCGTCGGGATGCCGCAGGCGAACTCAACGACCTCGATCCCCCGGCGGAGGTCGCCCCGGGCTTCGGAGAGGGTCTTGCCGTGCTCGGTCGAGATGCCGAGGCAGAGATCCTCAAAGGCGTCCTCTAGCAGAATCTTCAAGCGGAAGAGGACTTGGGCGCGCTCATTCGGCGGCGTGTCCCGCCAATCCGGAAAGGCGGCTTTCGCGGCGGCTACCCCTTCATTGACCTCCGCGGCACCGCACATCGGGACGGTGGCGATGACGCTGCCGCGCGAGGGATTGAAGACCTGACCGCTGCTCTTTCCCGCGACCTCCTTCCATTTTCCGCCGATGTAGAGCGGGCAAGCTTGATCCACGGACGGGTTCATGGTTTGACTAGGATGCGGATTGGCACACCTATCGCTGTTCTAGCGGATCCCATGCCGTTCCGGCAAGACCTTAACCGTTTCACCCACACATGTCGCGCATCGTCAAAGCCGGTCTCATCCAGAGTTCCTCCACCCACCCGGGCGATGCCGATCCGGCGGTGATTCGCGAGGCGATGATCGCGCGCCACATGGCCCTGATCGAGGACGCCGCGAAGCAGGGCGTGCAGGTGTTGTGCCTACAGGAACTTTTCTACGGTCCCTATTTCTGCGCGGAGCAGCAGACTCGGTGGTACTCCCTTACCGAGCGGATCCCGGACGGCCCGACGGTGCAGCTGATGATGGAGACGGCCAAGCGCCTCGGCATGGTGCTGATCGTGCCGATCTACGAGGTCGAGCAGACCGGCGTTTACTACAATACGGCGGCGGTGATCGATGCGGACGGGACTTACCTCGGGAAGTACCGCAAGCATCACATCCCGCATTGCCATCCGGGATTTTGGGAGAAGTTCTATTTCCGGCCGGGGAATCTCGGGTATCCGGTGTTCCAGACGGCCGTCGGGAAGATCGGCGTGTATATTTGCTATGACCGGCATTTCCCGGAAGGGGCGCGGTGTCTGGGGCTAAATGGGGCGGAGATTGTTTTCAATCCCTCGGCGACGGTGGCGGGGCTAAGCGAGTATCTGTGGAAGCTGGAGCAACCGGCGCACGCGGTGGCGAACGGGTATTTCATCGGGGCGATCAACCGGGTGGGGACGGAGAGTCCGTGGAAGATCGGCGAGTTCTACGGGCAGTCGTATTTCTGCGATCCGCGGGGGCAGATGGTCGTCGTGGGGAGCCGGGATCAAACGGAGCTGATCGTGGCGGATCTGGATCTGGAGATGATCCAGGAGGTGAGGAACGTCTGGCAGTTTTACCGGGATCGGAGGCCGGAGTCGTACGGGGCGATCGTGGAGCCGTGAGGAGAGGTGGAATCATCAAACATCCAATCATCAATCGGATTACGCTTCGCGGAAAGGGCAGGTGCCGAGTGAGCGGTAATCGGTTCGATTTTTGAAAGGAACGAACCGCGGAGGCGCGGAGGTCGCAGAGGGAACGCGGAGGTTTGGATGGGCGTTTTTTGGTGAAAGGGCAATGGGAGAAGCACTTGGTGAGGTGGGCGGCCGGCTGAAGCCGGGACTAAGGACGCTTGAGGGCGGGCGGTGAGGGACCGTTAGGGGGAAGGCAGAATCACTCACTACTAATCTGCCAATCATCAATCGGAGTGGGCATCGCGGGGTAGCGAGGCCTTTCAGGCCGCGCAGGGCAAAGGCGGAATGGAAGATGAGGTGTCGATTCTCAGGCCAAGGCGGACTCCAGCCACACAACGTGCAACGTTGTGCTACTTCAGCGGGCGCTTGCGGCCGGTGTCGTCGACGCTGACGTAGGTGACGACAGTGGAGAAGATGGGAGGGGCGGTGAGGTTGCGGCGGTCGAAGACTTCGACCTTGTAGCTCGCGGAGGTGCGGCCTTCGTGTTGCCGTTCACAACTGATGTTCAGGATCGTTCCCTGCCGCACGGAGTGGCGGAACTCGACCTTGTCCATACCGATGGTGACGAACTGGCAGTGCGGGTAGTCCAGAGAGGCGGCGATCCAGCAGGCCTCGTCCACCCACGCGAGCAGCCTGCCACCGAAGAGGAAGCCGAAATGGTTCAGGTCTTCGGGAAGAACGAGCCGGTGCGTTTCCATGAGGTGAGCGGAGAGATAGGAGCAAAGAGCGGAGAGTTTGAGGCAAAGGATTCGGACTCCACGCTCTTGGCTCTTGGCTCCCTGCTTGATCAGCGGCGACGCTTGCGCCGGTCGGTGGGGATCACGGCGTCCAACGAGAACTGACCGGCACCGGTGATGATCAGGATGAAGGCGGGCAGGAGGTAGAGCACTGCCATCTCCTTCGACGGGCCGCCCATGGAGAAGACAGGATCCGCACCGTGCACTTGAAAGGCGGCGACACACATGGCGAAGCCGAGCACGAAGGCGGCGGGGCGGGTCATCAATCCGAGGACGATCAAACCGGACGCGAAAAGCTCGGCACCGATGGCGGACATCAGGCTCATGGGCATGGACATCTTGCTCAGCGGCCAGATGGCGGGAGCGATCGTCCACTTTTCCAAGAAGGTCTGGTAGTTCTGTAGCTTTGGCAGGCCATGGCCCAGCAGCATCATGAGGCCGAAGCCCACGCGCATCACCAGCAGGCCGGTGGACGCGAGCGGATCCCGCGTCCCGCAGTCGAAAAAAAATCGCTTCATTCGTTGTCCCCTTTGGAAGTCTCCTCTTCGCCAGCTTTTCCGCGGGGGCGGATGATGATTCGCTTCAGCCGGTCCTCACCGCCGGGCGAGACGCTCTCGACGTCGGTATCGTCCACCAGCACGTTGTGCACCAGACGGCGGTAGTAGGCATTGAGCGGCCGCATCTTGAAAGGCTTGCCGGTGGCCTTCACGCCTTCGGCGGCGCTGCGGACCTCGGCATTGAGTTTGTCCTCCTGGATCGCACGGTAATGCTCACAATCGATCCGGACCCGCGCGGCCTTCGGGAAGTGCTTCCGCAGCACGCGGTTCACGAGATATTGCAAGTCGTCCAAGCGCTCTCCGTCCTTGCCGATCAAGAGCTCGCTGCGCGGCGTGTGGATTTGGAGGCACGGCTCATCCTCGCTGTCATGCACCTCGATTTCGACGTGGAAACCGAGATGCCCCAGCATCGTATCGAGAATCTTCCTCGCTGCCGCGACGGGTGTCATGGCCCCTATCTAACGACCACATGGCCCGATGGTCAATGTCGGCGGTCAATTTGCACTCCATGCCTCCCCCACCCGGGCGGCAATGGCGGACAGGCGCGACTTTTCGTCGTCGGAAAAATCATGAGGCGCGTGCATGCCGATGCCGAGGGTGCCCAAAACCTGTGCGCCATCGGGGGACAGGACCGGCACCGCGAGGGATCCGGAAACCTGGGTCTGGCGGGCATCCGGAAGGGCCACCCCGCCGAGGTTTTCCTGCAGGTTGCACAGCTCGACCGGCTCCCGCCGCTCCGCCGCCACGCCGGCGATGCCCTTGCCGAAGGGAATGCGGGTGATTTTCGGGAGCAGAAACTCCGGAACGCCCGACTGGACGACGAGATCCAGGAACCCGCCATCGGCCCGGTGCAGGGTGCCGGTCTGGCAATTGAAAGCACACAAGACCTCCTCAAGCCATGCCGCGGGATCGCCGGTCGTCTGGAAATCGAGACTCATGCCCATGTTTTTCCCCGGATACGACAACTCCAACAAGGAAATCTTGCCCGCCGGGGCGCTAACCCTGAGAGTGCTACATTGAACCCGGGGATGAAGACTGGATTTCGGATTTACAGCCGGACCTAACCGGTTTCACCCTTCAACCACGTTTGATAAAACCCATGAAGACGACACCGTTGATGACGCTGATGGCAGCCACGCTCCTTGCAGGTGGTGGACAGATCGGAACAGCATTTGCCGACAAAATCGCCGTGGAATCCTTTGGAAAAACCCCTGCCGGTGAAGCGAAAGTCTTCACCCTCACCAACAAGAACGGCCTGCGCGCCAAGATCTCCGACCTGGGCGCGACGCTGGTATCGATGGAAATCCCGGACAAGGCCGGGAAGATCGCGGACGTGACGCACGGCTTCGACAGCGCGGAAGGCTATCTTTCCGACGGAAATCCGTATTTCGGCGCCACGGTCGGCCGCTTCGGCAACCGCATCGCCAACGGGGTCTTCACGCTGGAAGGCAAGGAATACACGCTGGCCACGAACAACGAGCCCGGCGGCATCCCCTGCCACCTGCATGGCGGCAAGGTCGGCTTCAACAAGAAGATGTGGAAGGGCGAGCCGAACGAGGACAAGAAGGCCGTCACTTTCACCTATGTCTCTGAAGACGGTGAGGAAGGCTATCCGGGCACGCTGACCACCAAGGTGACCTACACCCTGACGGAGGAGAACGAGCTGAAGTGGGAAGTTTCCGCCACCACGGACGCCCCGACGGTGCTAAACATCGTCCACCACAGCTACTGGAACCTCAGCGGCGACCCGGCGACCTCGATCAACGATCACATCCTGACGCTGAATGCGGACAAATACCTGCCGACCAATGCGGGCCTGATCCCGACCGGCAAGCAGGACCCTGTCGCGAACACCCCGATGGATTTCACCAAGCCGACCGCGATCGGTGCCCGGGTGGAAGAAAGCTTCGAAGCCCTGAAGCTCGGCGGCGGCTATGACCACGCCTGGGTGCTTAAACCCGGCAGCGGCATCCGTCTGGCGGCCCGCCTGAAGGATCCGAAGAGCGGCCGCGTGCTGGAAGTTTCCACCGACAAGCCCGCCGTCCAATTTTACGGCGGCAATTTCCTAGACGGCACCGTGGCCGGGAAGAAAGGCGTGAAATACGCCCACCGCACCGCCTGCTGCCTGGAAACCGAGAACTTCCCGGACGCGCCGAATCATCCCGAGTTCCCGTCCGCCGTGCTGAAACCCGGCGAGATCTACAAGCACGTGATGATTCACAAATTCCTCGCCGAGTAACGGCCCGGATTTCCTAGCCCGCGTGCGCATCTCCCTCGTGCCTTGGGGGGGGCGCACGCACTCGTCTCTTGCTAGATCGCGGGGCTGCGGCTTGAAATGGCGCTCTGCTTCCCCAACCTACCTGCCAGACCAACCCAAGATGTTCCTAGAATTCACCTCGCTTCTCGCCGCCACTGGCGGCGCCATCTCCGTCGAAGGAATCGCCAAACCCGACCTCAACTTGATCGACTGGTCGATCATGGGGATCTACCTGGCCTTTGTCATCGGCATCGGCTTCGCGTTGAAGAAGTACATGAACAGCGCGGAGGATTTCTTCCTCTCCGGGCGTTCGATTCCGGGTTGGGTGTGCGGACTCGCCTTCATTTCCGCGAACCTCGGTGCGCAGGAGCTGATCGGCATGGCCGCCTCCGGCGCTGAGTATGGGATCATGACTTCCCACTTCTACTGGGTGGGTGCGATTCCGGCGATGGTCTTCCTCGGGATCTTCATGATGCCGATGTATTACGGCTCGAAGGCCAAATCGGTGCCGGAATACCTGAAGATGCGCTACAATGAACCGACGCGCGTCTTCAACTCGGTGTCCTTCGCCTTCATGACGGTGGCCTCGTCGGGAATCTCGATGCACGCGCTGGCGGACCTGCTGCACGCGCTGCTCGGCTGGAACTACTACGTTTCCCTGGTGGTCACTTCCGCGATCGTGCTGGCCTACGTTCTCAAGGGCGGCCTGAGCTCGGCGATCTACAATGAGGTGCTGCAGTTCTTCATGATTGTCTTCGGCATCGCCCCGCTGGCCTACATCGCCCTCAAGGACGTGGGAGGCTGGGACGGCCTGATGGCCAAGCTGCAGGCTTCCCCGCAAGGCCAAGGCGCTCTCGACTCTTGGGCGCATACCGCCAGCACCGCGAACCCGATGGGCGTGCCGTGGTATGGCATCCTCTTCGGTCTCGGCTTCGTGCTCTCCTTCGGCTACTGGACCACGAACTTCGCGGAAGTGCAGCGCGCACTGGCCGCAAACTCCATGGGTGCCGCCCGCCGCACCCCGATCATCGGTGCCATCCCGAAGATGCTCTTCCCCGCGATCGTGATCCTTCCCGGCATGATCGCCTACGGCCTGACCAGCGACGCGGTCGCCGGCGGCTACTCGATCCCGCTGAAGGACGGCGCACCGAACTACAACCAGGTGCTGCCCTCGATGATCTTCCACTACTTCCCGAACGGCCTGCTGGGTCTCGCGTTGACCGCGCTGATGGCCTCCTTCATGTCGGGGATGGCAGCCAACGTGACGGCCTTCAACACGGTCTGGACCTACGACCTCTACAAGACCATGAAGCCGAACCAGACCGACCGGCAGCTGCTCTCGATGGGCAAGTATGCCACGATCTTCGGCATCATCGCCGCCATGGGCTTCGCGTTGGTGGCCTCGAAGTACAACAATATCATGTCGGTGCTGCAGCTTGTGTTCGGCTTCGTGAACGCGCCGCTCTTCGCGACCTTCCTTCTGGGGATGTTCACCCGCCGCTCGAACGGCGTCGGGTCCTTCTGGGGCCTCGTCGTCGGCACCTCCTCCGCGGTGGTCTTCCACGGCCTGAGCTACGCCGTCGGGAACGCCCCGGGCGTCAAGGGCGGCTGGATCAGCCAGTCGATCGACTTCCCGAAGGAAATGTCGCAGAACTTCTGGATCGCCATCGTGGCTTTCAGCACGACCTTCGTGGTGAACGCCGTGCTCTCGATGCTGACCAAGCGCACCAAGACCGACGAAGAACTCCGCGGCCTGGTTTACTCGCTCACGCCGAAGCATCGCGATGAGAACGAGCCTTGGATCCTGCGCCCTGCGGTTCTCGGTTCGATCGTGATGGTCGCCGTGATCATCTTGAACCTCATCTTCTGGTAAGAATCCCGAACCCAACACCACCATGGATCTTCGACTTCCAATCGGCTACGTCTTCACGATCTACGGCCTGATGCTCACGGGCTACGGACTCTTCACCAATGGCGACCCCATGTATGCGAAGTCGCTGAACATGAACTTCAACACCATCTGGGGTGTTCTGATGCTCGTGTTCGGCCTCGTGATGCTCTTCTTCGCCAAAAAGGCGGGCAAGAAGCAGGGCTAGCCCTTCCACGCAAATTCCAACGGGGCCAATTCCGCCGCATGAACGGCAGGATTGGCCCCGTATGCTGTCGCGCCCGAGGCAGCTTCACCAAACCCGTTCCCGATATCAAATCCGCATGAACCCGTCCCTGTCCCTGCTTGCCCAGACCAGCCTGGAGGCTGGCAAGATGAGCACGCTCGATGTCGTCCTGTTCCTCGTCGTTGTCGTGGGCGTGATCGCCTTTGGCATCTGGCAGGGGCGGAAGGAAACGGAGGGTGCAGCGGAAACCGGCGGTGCAGCCGGATACTTCCTGGCGGGTCGCGGGCTTACCTGGTGGCTGGTGGGCTTTTCGCTGATCGCGGCGAACATCTCGACCGAGCAATTCGTCGGGATGTCCGGACAGGCGGCGGATTGGCTGGGGCTGGCCGTTTCTTCATGGGAATGGCTTTCGGCGATCGCGCTAGTGCTGGTGGCCTTCGTTTTCCTGCCGAAGCTGCTGCGCTGCGGGATCTACACGATTCCGGAATTCCTGGAATATCGCTACGGCACTTTCTCCCGCATCGTGATGGCGGTCGCCACGCTGATCATCCTCGTGGGCGTGCCGACGGCTTCGGTGATCTACTCCGGCGCGAAGGTGATCTCGGTCTTCTTCCAAGGCCGGATGGTCCTGGGCGCGGATCTCGGCGACATCACGATCGGCTGTTGGATCATCGGCATCTCCGCAGCCATCTATGTGCTGGTAGGAGGACTGAAGGCCTGCGCCTGGACCGACCTGATCTGGGGCGCGGGGCTCATCGCGGGTGGGGCGCTCGTGACCTGGCTGGCATTCGGGGCACTGAAGGATGCCGACCCGAAGCAACTGATCCTGACGAAGGTGGAAAACTCCACCGCGACGGTCGCCGACCTTGAGGGTGCGGGCGGCTGGGAGCGCTTCAAGCTTTTGAATGACGGGAGGTCCGGCGAGGCCGCGGCTGCGGCCGGGGAAAACCTTTCCGGCGGCAAGCTGCACATGATCCGCCCGATCCACGACCCGGAACTGCCGTGGACCGTGCTGCTGCTCGGCATCTGGGTGCCCATCTGTTTCTACTGGGGACTCAACCAGTACATCGTGCAGCGGACGCTTGGCTCCAAGTCGCTCTCGGAAGGACAAAAGGGCATCATTTTCGCGGCCACGCTGAAGCTGCTGATACCCTTCCTGATCGTCATTCCGGGTGTCCTTTGCTTCAATCTCTACAATAAGGATCTCCGCGCGGAGGCGGTGAAGAAGAATGCCTCCACCCTTCAAGAGGTTCGCGACGCCACGGCGAAGATTTATCCCTTCACCGAGAACTTTGCCGCCACGGAAACTGCCGTCGCCCGCGACGTGCTGGCGCATAACCTGAGCGTGGCGAAGGTGAGCACCGAGATCCCGCCCACCGCCACCGCAGCCGAACTGGTCGCGCTGAACATGAAGGCGGTCGATGAAGCGATCGCCAGGACGATCCCCACCGGGACCAAACTGATCGGCTACGACTACGACGCCGCCTTCCCCACCCTGATGCGGAATCTGATGCGTCCCGGTCTCACCTGGTTCGTGCTCGCGGCGATTTTCGGCGCGGTCGTTTCCTCGCTCGCCTCGATGCTGAACTCGGCGGCGACCATCGCGACGATGGACCTCGTCCACAAGGTGAAGAAGGACATGTCGGAGAAGGCCACCGTGATCTCCGGCCAGTTCTTCACCCTGCTCTTTGTCCTGATTTCCTGCCTCATCGCGCCGGGTCTGGGCGATCCGAAGTTCGGAGGGATCTTCAAGTTCATCCAAGAGTTCCAAGGTTTTATCAGCCCCGGCGTGCTCGCCGTTTTCCTATTCGGCTTCCTCTCCCCGCGCACCCCCCGCTACTTCGGGTGGCTGGGCATCCTGCTGAATGCGATCCTCTACTACTCCATCAAACGATGGATCGGTCCCGCGCTGGGTGCGAACGGATTGTGGTACGCGCCGGACATCACCTACCCGGATCGCATGGGGCTGTGCTTCCTTGTGGTGGTCGCCCTGGGCTTCATCGTCACCCTGGCCAATCCCCTGTCCGAGCCGGTCAAGCTCCCCGTAACCGACCTCATCAGCCTCGAATCGTCGAAATTCACGAAAATCTGGGGAGGAGTCGTGATCGTCGCCACCCTCACCCTCTACGTCATTTTCGCCTGAGACCGGCGGTTTCCGGAGCCCGCTTTCCCAATCCCGGCAGGTGCCTTCTTGCGGACAGGTTTCCCCTTTGCCAAAGTGCGGGATTTCCCCACGCTATGGAGCGTCGTCCCGCCCACGATGAAAGCTGCTCTCCTCATTTTCGCGCTGACCTCCTCCGCCTTCCCCCAAGCGCCGGACTGGGAGAACCACGCCGTCTTCCGCATCAACAAGGAAGCGGCGCGGTCGACCGCGATGCCCTTCCCGGACCGGGAGTCCGCTCTCGCGAAAAAGCGCTTGGAGTCGCCTTGGTGCCAGATGCTCAACGGGAACTGGAAGTTCAACTGGGTCGGAAATCCCGATGCGCGGCCGGTGGATTTCTTCAAACCGGAATTCGACGTCTCCACGTGGAAGGAGATTCCCGTGCCCTCGAACTGGCAGATGCAGGGCTACGGGAAGCCCGTTTATACGAACTCCGAGTACCCCTTTGCCGCCAATCCGCCGACCGTGATGGGTGAACCACCCGCGCATTTCACGAATTTCCCTAAGGACCTGCGGAACCCGGTCGGGTCCTACCGCCGGAATTTCACGATTCCCGGCGAGTGGAAGGGTCAGCCGGTTCACGTGGTTTTCCAAGGAGTGGATTCCGCCTTCTACCTGTGGGTGAACGGCCAGAAGGTCGGCTACTCGCAGGACTCCCGGACGCCTGCTGAGTTCGACATCACGAAGTTCCTGAAGGAGGGCGAGAACGTCCTGGCGGTGGAGGTCTATCAGAATTCGGACGGTTCCTATCTGGAGGACCAGGACATGTGGCGGATGAGCGGCATTTTCCGCGACGTTTACCTCTGGACCTCTCCGCAGCTGGACGTGCGCGACCACTGGGTGCAGGCCGGGCTCACGCCAGACTTCAAGCAGGGCACGCTGCGGGTCTCCACCACCGTGGTCAACGAGTCCTCCGAAACGAAGGGGGCGAAGGTCCGCTTTACCCTGCTCGGCCCCGACGGGAAGGAGCTGGTTTCGCAGGAAGGCCCGATCGGCATTCCGGCAAACGGAGAGTCCTGGTATTCGCTGGACGTTCCGATCGTCGAAGGAGTCGCATTTTGGACCGCGGAAACGCCGGTTCTCTATCCCTATGTGATCACCCTCTCCGATGAGACGGGAAAGGCGCTCGCTTTCTATGCGGGCAAGACCGGCTTCCGCCACAATCAGGTGAAGGACGGCCAGTTCCTCCACAACGGCAAGCCGATCCTTTTCAAGGGGATCAACCGCCACGATCACAACCCGACAACCGGCCACTATCTGACGGAGAAGGACATCATGGACGATCTCCTGCAGATGAAGCGGACGAACATCAATGCGATCCGCTGCGCGCACTATCCGAACGATCCGCGCTTCTACGAACTCTGCGACGAACTCGGCTTCTACGTGATTGATGAAGCGAACATCGAATCCCACGGCATGGGCTGGGGACCGGATGCCAACCCGCTCGCCAAGGATCCGGCATGGGGACCTGCCCACCTCGACCGCATGAAGAACTGCCTGGAGCGTGACAAGAACCATCCGTGCATCGTGATGTGGTCGATGGGCAACGAGTCGGGCGACGGCGTCAATTTCCAGACGATTTCGAAGTGGATCCACGAGCGTGATCCATCGAGGCCCGTTCACTACGAGCAAGCGCAGACCCGCTCCCATGTGGACGTCTTTGCGCCGATGTATGCCTCCATCCAGTCCTGCCTCGACTACTGCCGGAGCGAGGAGAAGAAGCCGCTGGAGCTCCAGCGCCCGCTGATCCAGTGCGAGTATAATCACGCGATGGGCAACTCGTCCGGGAACCTCGCCGACTATTGGGAGATCTACCGGAAGGAGCGCCTGCTCCAAGGAGGCTTCATCTGGGACTGGAAGGATCAGGGACTCCTCAAAAAGACCCACCCTCTCGAGGCGGTCGAGGATCGCTCGGGCAAGGGCCACAAGACGCGGCTCTACGGGTCGCTCGCAACCGACGAAGGCCTCTACGGCGGCGGAGTGATCGTAAGCAAGTCCCCGGATCTGGATCTAAGGGAATCGGTGACCCTGATTGCCGAAGCCCGCGGCAATTTCGGTGGCGCGAGAAGCCAAGGGGGAGGAGACAACAACCGCAATGAATCGGACGGCTACCCGATCCTTTCAAAGGGCGACAGCTCCTACATGCTGAAGGTGAATGCCGATGCGACCAAGGTCGAATTCTTCGTCTTCATCGCCGGCAAGTGGGAAGCCGTTTATGCGGATCTGCCGGAAGGCTGGCGCTCCAGTTTCCACACGCTGGCCGGCACCTACGATGGCAAGGAGCTCATTGTTTACATCGACGGCAAGCAAGCGGCGAGCCGTCCTTGCGTCGGTACGATCGCCACCAACTCCTGGGAGGTCGCTATCGGGCTCGATACCGAGAAGCCGGACCGGAAGTTCGATGGCTCGGTCCGTCGCGTCGCGATCCACGGGCGAGCCTTGTCCGCCGAGGAGATCAGCTTTGAAGCGAAGGACGCGCTGCTTCTGCTCGATTTCGCGAAGGACGCGGAGAAGTCTGCCGTCCGCCCGTTCCTGGCCTACGGCGGTGACTTCAATGATCGCCCCACGCAGAAATCATTTTGTTGCAATGGGATCATGATGGCGAACTTGCAGCCCAGCCCCCAATTCGAGGAGGTCAAAAAGGCTTACCAGGATCTCCATATGGAGGGAGTGGATCTAACCAAACCGAACCTCCGGATCCGTGTTTCCAATGAACGCTTTTTCACCGGAACCCCGGACATCAAGGGTTCATGGAAACTGTTGCAGAACGGCAACCCCGTAGCGGAGGGGGCTCTCGAACTGCCCGACATCGCCAGCCAAAGCTCGGCCGAGTTGACCGTCCCAACGAGCGCGACACCCGCGCCGGGATCCGAGTATGTGTTCCGCGTCCGGTTCGATCAGAAAGGCGAGACGGCTTGGCAGGCTGCCGGCATGCCGGTGGCATGGGATGAACTTCCCTTGCCATGGGGCAAGCGCAGCGTTCCGGCCCCGGCAAGTGAGGAAGGAAAAGCGGTGATCACGGAGGCGGCGGATGGAGTCACCCTCTCCGCAGGGAAATCCGTCGCCGTGATCGACAAGAAATCCGGCGTTCTCGTTTCTTGGAAGTTGGACGGGAAGGAGCTGCTGCTTTCTCCGCTGCGCCTCAATTTCTGGCGGCCTCCGACGAACAACGACGAGGGCGCCAAGCTGCCCCGGCAGCTCGCCGTATGGCGGCGCGCCGGGCTCAATGCCAAGGCAACCGGTGTCGAAGCAAAGGAAGAAGGAAACGAAGCACTGGTGACCGCCCGCATCAAGGTGCCGGCCGGGGACAGCGAAGCGGTGCTGCAATGGCGCATGCATCCTTCCGGACAGCTCTCGGTTTCCGCCGAATTCACGCCGAAAGGAAATCTTCCGATGATCTCGCGGCTCGGCATGCAGTGCGCCGTCCCGGCCGAGGTCAATTCGGTGTCTTGGTTCGGCAAGGGCCCTCACGAGAACCACGTGGACCGTAACAGCGGAGCGTGGACCGCGCTGCATTCCGGGACCGCGGCGCAACTGTCCCACCGCTACACCGATCCCCAGGAAAGCGGGAACCGCACCGAAGTGCGATGGGCCACCTTCAGACCCTTCGGAGGCGGGACGGGCCTGCGAGCCGATGCCACGGGAGATTCCTTGCTCTCCATTTCCGCCTACCCGGTTTCCGCCGACAACATCGAACTCGCCCGGCATCCCGTGGACCTTCCCCAAGGGTCCGAAATGTGGATCAATATCGATCACAAGCAGATGGGAGTGGGCGGAACAAATTCCTGGGGAGAGCTGCCGCTTGAGAAGTACCGCATCCTGGCGCAGGGGACTTACCGATGGTCTTTTCTGCTGACCTTGGAGAATATCCCCGCTCCGCGGAAGCCCGCGCTGCCACCGAACTTCCCGCTTCCTCCGGCGAATCCTCCGGTAACGCCTCCCAAGGTTCCCGTGAAACCGCCCGTCGTCCCACCTGCCAAGTAAGCTCTCGCCTCATACGAACCCGCCTCATGTCACTCGACCTCGCCACCTCCCTCGCCGATCTTGCCGCCGATGCCGCCGCCGGCCTCAAGGAACACTTCGGCGTCGATGCCACCGTTACAGCCGCCGCGCCCGGCCGCGTGAACCTCATCGGGGAGCACATCGACTATTGCGATGGCTTTGTGCTGCCCTTCGCGATCGACCGCTACATCGTCATCGCGGCGGCTCTGAACGGGACGGATCACGCCCGTGTGGCGACCTCGCTCGGCGGTGAACCAGCCCACCTTCCCTTGAATGTCCCGCAAAAGGTGACCTCGCCGAAGTGGGCTAACTACCTGCGGGGGGTGTTCCAAGGCTTCCAGGACCGTGGCCATCATCTGCCGGGCTTCGATGCCTACATCATTTCCTCCGTCCCCGGCGGTGCGGGACTCTCCTCCTCCGCCGCGCTGGAATGCTGCGTGGCGACCTTGATGGAGGGCCTTCTCGACACCGTGCTGGACACCAAGGAAAAGGCACTGCTTTGCCAGAAAGCGGAGCACGACTTCGCCGGAGTGCCCTGCGGCATCATGGACCAATTCGCGTCCGCCTTCGGCAAAGCGAACCGCCTGATCCTCATCGATTGCAAGACCGGCGAACCCGAGCTCGTCCCTTTTGAAAATCCGGATCTCACCGTGCTCATCGCAAACACGATGGTTCATCACGAGCTGTCCGATGGCGGCTACGCGTCCCGCCGGAAGAACACCGAGGACGGGCTGGCCATCTTGCGCAAGCCCTCGTGGCGGGACGTCGCCATCAACGATGTGGAGGAAGCGTGGGACAGCCTGGGGGACCCGGTGGACCGCCGCTCCCGTCATGTCGTCGGTGAGATCGCCCGCACGATCGCCGCGGCGGAGGCACTGGCAAAAAATGACTTTGAAGCGCTCGGGCCCTTGATGGCTGCGAGCCATGATTCCCTGCGCGATGACTTCGAGGTTTCCTGCGAGGAGCTCGATATCATGGTGGAGATCGCCCGCGCGATCGGCCGGAATGGCGGGGTGATCGGTGCCCGCATGACGGGCGGCGGCTTCGGTGGATCCACCGTGACGCTTTGCGAGTCCAGCAAGGCTCCCGAGATCGCCGCGACGCTCGCGGAGAAATACAAGGAAGCGACCGGCATCACTCCCCAGATCTTCGCCTCGCGGCCCTCGGCCGGCGCTCATCTGCTGTGAGTCGCCCTTGACCGCTAAAAGGCAGAATCACTAATCATCAAACGAACTGCGCTTCGCGGGTTTTGGCAAGGCGGGTTAGAAACCCGCTCTGCTCACTCCACTTGGATTTCGTGGATGATGAGCCAGTTTTCCTGCGCCTTGGTCACGCGGATGCGGAGGCTGGTGGTGCCAGGGGGCAGAGGGCCTTCGGCGGTGCCGTCCTTGAAGGGGGCGACCTCCGACCACTTGCGGCCATCGGAGGATGCTTCGAGGACGCCTTCCGCGAGCTGGTCGCCATTCTTGCTGGCAGGACCACCGGTGACGACCTTCGCCTTGCCCGCGGCTGCCGCGCGGAGCGTGAGCGTGAAGTGATCTCCTGCTTTCAAGGCGCGGTCCGCCCAGAAGAAGGTGTCCGGCTTGCCGTCGTAAGCGAGCTCCGGCCAATGGTTCTCATGAGTGCCGAGCGAGGTCTCGACGGTGCTGCCATCCTTCGTCTCGCGCTTCGGCGGATCGAGCGGATCGGCGCGATTGACCTTGGCGGCATCGTAGTGCTTCAGGATCCCATCCAGACGCGTACGGAAGTCATCGTAGTTCTTCCGTTCCACGGGTGTCCATGCGACCTCGGCGAGTGCGGCGATGCGGGGAAAAGCCATGTACTCCACCTTGTCGAAGTCCTTCATATACTCCGTCCAGAGCTGGGCCTGCACGCCGAGAACGTGGTGTGCCTCCTTGGGTGTCAGAGCCTTTGGGACAGGATCATAGGAATAGACGCTGGCAATCGGGCGGAAGCCGCCGATTGCCTCGAACTGCTTGCCCTTCGCGAGTTCTTCCTTCTCCGGGCGCTGGTAGTGGTCGAAGTAGAGGTGGCTGTTAGAGGCCATCACGACGTCGTGTCCTTCCTTCGCCGAGGCAATGCCGCCAGCCTCGCCGCGCCATGACATGACCGTGGCATTCGGCGAAAGCCCGCCCTCACGGATCTCGTCCCAGCCGATCAGCTTGCGCCCCTTTTTCTCCAGGATCTTCTCGACGCGCTTGATGAAGTAGCTCTGGACGTCGTGGCCGTCCTTCATTTTCTCCTTCTTCATCAGCTCGCGGACGCGCGGGGATTTCTCCCACTGGTCCTTCGGCGCCTCATCGCCACCGATGTGGATGTATGGCGAGGGGAAGAGCTGGCAAAGCTCGGTCAGGACGTCATCGACGAAGCGGAAAGTTTCTTCCGTAGGCGCCAGCGTGTAGTCGTGGACTCCCCAGCGGGTTTGGACCTTCGGCGCGTAGCCGGGCACGTCGGAGTTGCCGAGTTCGGGGTAGGCGGCAATAGCCGCGGCCATGTGGCCGGGCATGTCGATCTCCGGCACGATGGTAATCTGCCGTGTCGCGGCATAGGCCACGATCTCCTTGATCTGCTCCTGCGTGTAGAAGCCTCCGTACTTCCGGCCGTCATCCGAGTTCCGGTTGTCATACGGCGGCGTGGATTCGCGGAAGCCTCCGACCTCGGTGAGCTTCGGGTATTTCTTGATCTCGATCCGCCAGCCCTGGTCTTCGGTGAGGTGCCAGTGGAAGGTGTTCAGCTTGTGGAAGGCGAGCCAATCGAGGAAGGACTTGATGTCCTCCACGGGGAAATAATGGCGACCCACATCGAGCATCATCCCGCGCCAGGCAAAGCGGGGTTCATCGGTGATGAAGACAGCGGGGATCGGAACTCCCTTGGTCGTCGCCCAGACCCCGGTCCCCAAGGCAGGCATCATCTGGATGATACTACGGGTGCCGTACCACGCTCCCGCGGTATCCTTTCCGGTGACCAGCACGCCTTTCGGGGTGACCTCCAGCTTGTAGCCCCCGGACTTCAGCGGGAGCGACGCATCAAGATCCAACCGGATCTCGGAGGGGAGCATGATGCGAAGCTCTTCGCGGACGAGCTTCACGTCGTGCTGCGAGCGAGCTTTCAGATCGTCGGCAAAGAGTTTCGCCACTGGCTCGAGGTCCTTGTCGAAACGGATCCCGGTCTCACCCACGAACGCGAAGCTGCCCCCGTTCGCTTTCATCTCCTTGGGTAGTGGGATGATTGCCGGCTCCGCGGAAGCGACGGCGGACAGAAGCGCGGTGGCGAGCAGGGCTTTTCTCATGCGTCGCACTTCAACGGATCGCCCCGGGAGGAACAATCGCGAAAATGCGCACGAGATATGGGAATTTGGGTGGCCGGGGCGATGCGCCTGAAAGACCGCAGATGCATTCGTAGGAATGCGAATCGGCCTTGAAAGCGGCTACCCGAGGACCGTTCTGCGGGCCGGAGGCCCGCGCTCCCAGGGCGGTCCACCCCTTACTTATCCGTCGGCTTCGGCGGCTTCGGGCGTTTCACGGCGGCTTTTTCGATGAAGTCGATCACCATGTCGGCCACGGGTTTGCCGGAGGATTTCTCGATGCCTTCCAGACCGGGCGAAGAGTTCACCTCCATTACCACCGGCCCGTGATTCGAGCGGAGCAGATCCACCCCGGCGAAATTGAGGCCCATGATTTTCGCGGCGCGGATCGCGACCGATCGCTCCTCCGGGGTGATCTTCACTTTCTCCGCGGTGCCGCCGCGATGAAGATTCGAGCGGAACTCGCCCTCGGCCGCCTGGCGCTTCATGGAAGCGACCACCTTGCCATCCACCACGATGCAGCGGATGTCGGCGCCCTTCGCTTCCTTGATGAACTCCTGCACGAGGATGTCCGCGCGCAAGCCCTTGAAGGCCTCGATCACGGATTCGGCCGCTTTCGCGGTTTCCGCAAGCACCACGCCGACGCCCTGCGTGCCCTCCAGTAATTTGATTACCAGCGGTGGACCACCACACATCTTGATCAGCTCGTTGGTGGCGTCCGTCGAGTGCGCGAAGCCGGTGATCGGCAGACCCACGCCCTTGCGCGCGAGCAGCTGCATGCTGCGCAGCTTGTCCCGGGAACGGGCGATCGCGACGGAATCGTTCACGGTGAAAACGCCCATCATTTCGAACTGCCGCACCACGGCATTGCCGTAGAAGGTGTGGCTGGCACCGATGCGCGGGATCACGGCATCGGCCGTGAGTTCCTCGCCCTCGATGAACATCTTCGGATTGTGGGCCGTGATGTTCATGTAGCACCGCAGATAATCCACCACTCGCACCTCATGACCCCGCTCCTCGGCGGCTTTCACAAGGGCGGAGGTGCTGTAGAGATTCGCATTGCGCGAAAGGACGAGAATTTTCATGGGCGGTGGCAACCGGGGAAATGCGCTTCGAGATCGCGCAGCGCTCCCTTCAAGTGATTCCCCTGCGGGTCAATGAGAAAATATCCAGAGAGCGCCTGCCGCCCCAAAAGAAGCGGGCTGCGCATCTCCGAGCGATTGGCCAGCGTGAGCCGGATCCGCCAAGTGAAACCGCCGGCGAGCATGGCCTCGGTTTCGATCACATAGCGCCGCCGGGAGACGCCGGTGGAGCTCTTCACCTTCGTCGATTTCACGATGGGAGACTCGCAAGTGACGCGGCGGCCATAGTGATCGCTCGTGACGAAAAAGACACGCTGCCCGTCCGGCGCGACCTGGATTTCCTCCGCATGCAGGCTGGAAGTCCGGGCACCGGTATCCGTCTTCGCATTCAGCGGCCCCACGTCGAATTCAGGAAGGGCGACCCACTCGCGACGGCCGAGGACCAGCCGCGGCATGCCGACTTGCTTCCACGGCAGGCCCAGCTCGCGCGCGACCTGGCCGGAGGGCAGGTCCACCTGCTGCGCGGTGGCCTTGTAGCTGCGGGGCTTGCGTTTCATGGACACCAAATTGGGGGGACGGTAAGAAGGAGCGCCTGAAAAAAAGGCATCTCAGTCGAGATACCGGCGCGGATTCGCAGCCCAGCCCCAAGTCCCGAGTATCACAGCCAAGAGACCGAGGAAGCCTCCCCATTTCAGGGATTCGGATAGATCCGAGGATGCCAGTCCCCACAGTCCTGCCCAGACGACCGCCACCGTCGAAAGCAAGAAAGGAACCGCCGTGGGGCGGGCGAAATTCAGGGTCCAGCCGAGCGAAGCGATCCGCTTTCTCACCAAGAGCCTCGGATCCCGGGGTGCGAAATAAATGACCCCGAGGACCCAACTGGCCGGAGACTTATGGATTTCATTCAGTTCGCTCAGCTTCATGGTAGAAGTAACTGACATGAGGATGCTCCGCAGGGTGGGCTCACTCAAGTACAACCGGGCCGTCCTTTTCCAGCCGCCGCCTCAAGCGTCGCCTAACAAACTCGCCGCCATCGCGCGGGCGGAATCCCCACCCCCACCGAGCATGCGGACGAGTTCGGAAATGCGACCTTCCCCGCTCACCGGGTACATCTTCGAGCGCGTGCGGCCTCCCGCGACCTCCTTCTCCACCACGTAGTGGCGCGCGGCGAGCGCGGCGACCTGTGGGAAGTGCGTGATCGCCACCACCTGATGACGTGAACCAAGGCCTGCCATCTTCTTGCCGACCGCGCGTGCGATCTCGCCGCCGACGTTCGCGTCGATTTCGTCGAAGACCATCAACGGGGTCGCGTCTTGCTCGGCCAGCGCGCTCTTCACCGCCAGCATCACGCGGCTGATTTCGCCGCTGGACGCGATCTGGCGGAGCGGCTGCATCGGCTCGCCGGGATTCGGCCCGAAGAGGAACTCGATGCCTTCCAAGCCGGAAGCCGCGGGCTCCTTGTTAGAAATCACCTGCACTTCGAAGGACGATTGCTTGAAGCCGAGATCCTTCAGCTGGCCCGAGATCTCCTTGGCAAGCTTCGGCGCGGTTTTCTTCCGCTTCGCCGCGAGGGCGTGACCCGCTTTGTCGGTGTCTTCGCGGAGCCGCGCGGCTTCGGCGGAAAGCTGCTCCAGGCGCTCGCCGCGGTTTTCCACAGCATCCAGCCGCGCTGCAGCACGGTCCCGCTGGGCAAGCACCGCCGCGAGATCGCCGCCGTATTTGCGCTTCAGCGTTTCGAAAAGATTCACGCGCTCCTCCAGGCGAGCGGCTTCGGCGGGATCGATATCAAGATCTTCCGCGTAATCGGCCAGCGAGCGTTCCAGCTCCTGCAATTCCATCACAGCGCTTTCCAAGCCCTGCGTCCGCTCGCGAATGCCGGGATCGAGTTTCTCCAGATCCCGCACCAGCCGCTGCACCTCTATCAGGTGCGTCAGCACTCCCGTCTCATCCGCACCGAGCGCGGACGAGGCGGCACCGGCAAGCTCCACGAGACGCGTGGAATTGCTCGAACGGCGATAGCGGTCCGCGATCTCGTCTTCCTCCTCGGGCTTCAATTGTGCGGCATCGATCTCCGCGACCTGATGCCGCAGCAGATCCAGCTCCTGCGTGCTCGCGGTTTCCGCCTCGCGCAGATCCGCCAGTTCGGTCTCCTTGTCCCGCCAGGCACGCCATGAGGCACGATAAGCATCGAGGGCCGAGTCATTGCCCGCATAGGCATCCAGCATCGAAAGTTGGCGCTCGGTGGAAAGCAGCGACTGGTGATCGTGGGGACCGTGGAGATCCACCAGATGCTCGCCGAGGCGCTTGAGAAGGGCGAGCGTCACCGGGGAGTCGTTGACGAACTGCCGGTTCACGCTCTGGCCGATCACCCGGCGCACGATCAGCGAGCCGTCTTCACAGGGCTCCAGCCCGCCATCCGCCAGCACGGCATTGACCTCCGCGGCCTCGCGCAGCTCGAAGACCGCCTCCACGGTGCAGGCGTCCTCGCCGGTGCGGATGAGCGATTTGTCCGCGCGCTCGCCGAGGACGAGTTTCAGGGCACCGACGATGACGGACTTTCCCGCGCCGGTTTCCCCGGTGACGCCGACGAGGCCGGGACCGAGTTCCCAGACGAGTTCATCGACGAGGGCCAGATTGCGGATCTTGAGAAGGGTGAGCATGGACGTTGCCGAGGCGCGCGCATGATGCAAGGCCCCCACGGGGAGTCAATCGCGGGGGCGGGGAGCTTCCGTGGCAACGGCCATCTCCAAAAACAAGTTCATGACAATACGATTCCCCGCCGCCCCTCATTTCCCTTTGCGACCCTGCCCGTGCGGTGCCAGTCTCGCCCGGCGAATCAATGGCGGCGGATTTTGAACTGACGTTTCTCGGCACGGGGACATCCGTGGGCGTGCCGGTCATCGGTTGCCCATGCCGGGTTTGTCACTCGGAAGACCCGCGGAACAAGCGCACCCGGTCCTCGGTCCAGATCCGCTCGGGAGAGCTGTCCATCCTGGTGGATTCCGGGCCGGACCTGCGGGAGCAGGCGCTGCGGGAAAGGCTGACGAAGGTGGACGCCGTGCTCTACACGCACTCCCACGTGGATCATGTGGTCGGCTTCGATGAGCTGCGCGCCTTCTGCTGGCACCGCGAAGGGCCGCTGCCCCTCCACGCGACGGCCGAATGCATGGCCACGATCAAGAACATGTTCGGCTGGGCCTTTTCGGAAGAAAATATCTACCGCGGCTACATCAAGCCGGCCCCCCACATCATCGACGGGCCTTTCACGCTGGGGCATCTGGAGGTCACGCCGCTTCCCGTGATCCACGCGCAGGCGCAAACGATCGGCTTTCTCTTCAAATCCCCCGGCGTGCCCTCGGTGGCTTACATTCCCGATGTGAAGCGGGTGCCGGTGGAAACGCTCCCGCTGCTGCGCGAGGCGGACATCCTGATCATCGACGCCCTGCGCACCGCCCCGCACCCGACCCATCTTTCCACGGATGAGGCTCTGGAAGTCATTGCAAATGCGGGCGTGAAGCGCGCCTACCTGACGCATCTCAGCCACGAGAGCGATCACCATGAGCTGGCGGCCATCCTGCCCGATGGCGTGCAGGTGGCCTACGACGGCCTGAAGATCCGAGGCTGAGGAAAAAAGCGCGACTTTCCATTTCCCGCTCACCCCGGCTTGCCTAGCCCTGCGCGGCGTTCATTGTTCGCGGGTGATCCGACTCTTCGGTTTCCTGATATGTCTCACGCTCGCCCTGAGAGCCGCTCCGGTGCCTCCAGCAGCGGAGTCGGTGGCGATCCTCTACAACTCCGCGTCGCGGGATTCGAAGGCTCTCGCGGAGTACTACGCCAATTCCCGGAACATTCCGCCGACAAACCTCGTCGGTCTCAGCCTGCCGGACACCGAAGAGATTTCCCGGGCGGACTACAACAAGCTGCTGCTCGCCCCTCTGATCCACGAATATGACACGCGGGATTGGTGGACACGTGAGAAGTCGCCGGAAGGGCTGCTTGTTCCGGTCCACTCGCAGATCCGGATCCTGGTGTGCATGCGCGGCGTGCCCAGCCGGATCGCTGCAGATCCGGGCCTGCCGATGCCGAAGCCCGATGAGAAATCCTACCTCGAGGGGAATCTGGCCGCCGTGGACTCCGAACTCGCACTGCTCGGAATGGAAGGACTCACGATCAAAGGGGCACTCAAAAATCCCTACTACAAGGTTGATAAGAACTTCGACGACACCGGCTTGCCGATGACGCTGGTGGGCCGAATCGACTCCCCTTCCCGCACGACCTGCGAACGCATGATCCGCGACGCGATCGAAACCGAGAAAACCGGCCTGTGGGGCATGTCGGTCATCGATATCGCGAAGAAATTCCCCGAAGCGCAGGAAGGCGATCCGGCGCTAGAGAACATCGCGCGATATCACCGCGAGAACGGGATCCCTGCCATCGTCGACCGCTTTCCCGAGACCTTGCCAATCAACTATCCGCTTCGCGATACCGCCATCTACTTCGGCTGGTATGACTGGAATGTGAGCGGGCCGTTTCTCAATACGTCCTTCAACTTCAAGAAAGGCGCGGTGGCCGTGCACCTGCACTCCTTCAGCGCGGCGCAGCTCCGGGACGCCGCGAAGAATTGGTCCGCCCCGCTCCTCACGCGCGGTGCCGCAGCCACGCTCGGCAATGTCCACGAGCCCTATCTCCAGATGACGCATCACTTCGATATCTTCGAGGAGCGCCTTCTGGCGGGCTACACGTTGGTCGAAGCGGCCTACATGGCGCTGCCCGTTCTCTCCTGGCAAAACATCGTGCTCGGGGATCCTCTCTATCGCCCGTTCTTGCATCTGGACGGCACCGGTGAGGTGAAGGACGAGGATCGGCCCTATCGTGCGATGAGGATCGCGAAGCTCCGCTGGAAGGAGGACCCGATGCAGCTGGAGACGATGCTGCGTGACGGGGCGAACCGGCTGAAAAGCGGCCCCATGATGGAAGCGATCGGCCTGATGAATGTGGACCAGCGAAAGACCGGCGTGGCCGCGCAGGATTTCCAAAGGGCGAAGCTCTTCTACACCTCCAAGCCCGACCGGCTCCGCATGGATCTGCACATCGCGTCGATGGATCGTGCAGCCGGAAGGAATGCCGCCGCGGTGAAGATCCTCCGCGGGACCCAGACGCTGTATCTGGACAGTCCCGAAGTCATGGCCGCCACCTCGTGGCTGAGCATCCTGGAGCCCCCCGCCAAGCCGCAGAAATGATGGACTACCGCGGTCTGCAGGCGGCCGTGTGGGACCGGCCAGGCATCGTGGCCGAGCCGCCCGCGCTGCCGCTTCCGCCGGAGCTGGAACTCCAGGCCCTGTGGTTTGCCGGGGCCTTCGGCAGGGATTTCCGCGACGACACGGGAACTACGGTGCGCATCGTACAATTCGGCGAGTGGAACCGTTCCGCCGGCCCGGATTTTCTCCACGCCGCGGTGGAGATCGATGGCGTGCACCGCGAAGGACCGATCGAGCTCGATCTCCGTCCCTCCGACTGGGAGGCCCATGGGCACGGGGCGGACCCCGCTTTCGAGGAGACCGCGCTCCACGTCGTCTTCACGGCGAGTGGGCCGGAGAGCTTCACGCGTACCGCCGGTCACCGGCAGGTGCCGCGCATCACCATTTCCCGCGATCTGTTGGAGGAAGCACTGCTCCGCCCGAAGCGCGAGACCGCGATTGCCCGGCCGGGCCGCTGCGTGCATCCGCTGGCCGACATGCCGCCGGTTGCGGTCGCTTCATTGCTCCGGGAGGCAGCGACCCACCGCGCATCGCTCAAGGCCGCGCGATTTCTGCGCACCGCTGACGCGCACAGCCGAGATGCCGCGCTCTATCAGGCAGTGGCGGAGACGCTGGGGTATCGCGCGAATGCGCTTCCCATGCGGCTGCTCGCCCAGCGCATGCCGCTTTCCGCGCTGCGTGAATCCCCGGAGCACACCGAGGCGCTGCTTTTCGGCGCTGCCGGATTCCTTGCCCCCGATCTCCATGAGAAGGCCCCGCAGGACACCCGCGAACATCTGCGCGCGCTGTGGGATACCTGGTGGAAGGCCCGGGGGCGCTGGGAGTCCGCACATGCGATCCCATGGAAAGCCGGTGGCCAGCGACCCGCGAATCACCCGCACCGCCGCGTCGCCGCGCTGGGTGCCTTGGCGAAGGATTGGCCGAAGTTCCGCAAGCTGGCTTTTTCACGCCCGCTCGATGTGAAGGGCATCGTCGCCTATCTTTCCAAACTCGATGACCCTTTTTGGACGAAGCGCCACACGCTTTCCTCCGCCGCGACCGCAAGACCCGTGGCGCTCTTTGGCAAGGCCCGCGCGATCGAGCTGCTTGCCAATCACCTCTTCCCGCTCGCGCTCCACGAAGGAGAGTCTTTCGACAGTTACCTGAAGCTTCCCGCCGGAGCGCTGAATGAACACGTGCTGCGCTGCGCCATCCGTCTCTTCGGCAGCGCGGACGCGGCATCGACCTGGCTGAAGAAGGCGGCGCATCATCAGGCACTGATCCAGATCTACCGCGACTTCTGCCTGGAAGACTCGAGCGATTGCGCGGCTTGTCCTTTTCCGGAGCAGCTCAAGCAGTGGCGAGGCAAAAACGAATCGTGAGCCGCCCCCTTTCCCCAATCTCCAATCGCCCATCCTCCATGTCATTGCACGCCATCGTCGCCCTGAACCTGCTGCCGAAGATCGGACCGGTGCGCGTGCGGCGTTTGTTAGATCACTTCGGCAGTCCCGAGGCCGTGCTGGCGGCCCCGAAGGACCAGCTGCTGCGCGTGAATGGCATTGGCGAGGAAACCGCGCTGATCCTGGCGAAATGGGAGGACTTGGCCGATCCCGCGGCGGAGTTGCGGGAAGTGGAAGAGCGCGGGCTCTCGATCGTGCTGCCGGAGGATCCGGTGTTTCCGCCTGCCTTGCGCGAGGCTTACGACGCACCGCTGCTGCTCTATGTGTGGGGCAACCTGGAGGAGCGGGATCGCCATGCGATCGGGGTAGTCGGCACGCGGCGATTCACGATGTACGGGCGGCAGGCGACGAAGAAGCTTTCCTATCAGCTCGCTCACGCCGGCTTCACCATCGTCTCCGGTTTGGCCCGCGGGATCGATACGATCGCGCATGAGGCGGCGCTTGCCGCAGGGGGCCGCACGGTGGGAGTGCTCGGTTCCGGCCTGGCGAAGCTTTTCCCTGCGGAGAACCTCGCGCTCGCGGAGAAAATCGCGGCGGGGCAAGGAGCCGTCGTGAGCGAATTCCCGCTCCACACCCCGCCGGACAAGCAGACCTTCCCGCAGCGGAATCGCATCGTGGCCGCATGGTCGCGGGCGCTGCTGGTGACCGAGTGCGCGCAGCGATCCGGCTCGCTGATCACGGCGAATCTCGCGAGCGAATACGGCCGCCCCGTTTTCGCCGTGCCGGGTCCCATCGATCAGCCCACCTCCGCAGGTTGCAACCAGCTCATCCGCGATGGCGCGACCCTGGTGATGGATGGAGAGAATATCATCGACGATCTCGGCGAACTCCCCTTCGCCCGCGCCGCGGCCTTGCCCGCTGCCGAGGCGAGTTCCCTGCCCGAATTGCCGGAAGATGAAGGGAAAGTTTTCTCCGCGCTCGGCGAGGGAGAGTCGGGCGTGGACCGCCTGATCGAATCGACCGGTCTCCCGGCACCGGTGGTCACCGCGACGCTGATGAAATTGGAGATGCGGAAACTGGTTCGCGCCTTGCCGGGATTCAGGTATGTGAAACGGTGAATGGATCGATGAATCGGGACTACCGGAATTCCTTGTTCTCCTGGTGTCTCGGAGTTCCGGGGACCTTCGTTCAGATCATCGGGTGGTTCTTCCTCGTCGTCTCGATCGGAGAAGCTTCCAAGGGATCAACGAAGTCGGGGCTCGTGTTAGCGGCGGGCGTCCTTTTGTCGCTGGTGGTTTTCCTAATAGGCCGCCTGATGAGTTTGGCGAGCGACTTCCTCACGGGCATCCTCACCTTGCCGGAGAACAAGAAACCCCTTGCAATTAGTCTGGCCTATCAAATCTCCGTCCAACTCCTTCTGGCGGGGATCTTTTCGCAAGCCGTGGTCTTCTTGTCGTCGGCCGCGAGGCAGGATCACGCCGGGATGCTGAGAAGTGGTTCGGTCTGCGCCATTTTCACATGCGGCGCGATTGTCACCCAGATTTGCTCTGATCGCTTTCGAAGAGGATACAACACGAACGCTAGGAGCTTGGGGCTCCATCATAGGACGAGGGCTGAGCGCAATGCCACGGATCGTGAGCCCCGCAATCTCCTCGCCCTCGTTTTCCTCGGACTGCCCGGCCTGTTGATGTGGATCGGCGGTCTCATCTACATCACGGGAACCATCATGTCGCTGACGACCGGCAATCCGGTTTCCGAGACGACCGCGCTTGTCCCGAACCTTGTGGCCCTCACAATTACCTGCGTCGGGATGCTGATGATTTCCAACTGTGAGATCATGGTCAAGGGACCCAACCTCGGAATCCCGCTGAAACGCGTTCCGCAAATGATGGGCATCGCACTCGGAGCCCAGCTTTTACTCATCCTCGCCTGTCGCCTCGTCGTCTCCGGGCTTCAGATGAGCGGCGTTGATCAATGGATTCGAGCCGCACCCGGATGCGTGGCCTTCGCGGCATCGATCTGGCTTCACCAGCAGGCGTTCGTCCGACGCAAGGCATGGCGAAAGGAGTATTCAATGCTCCACTCCCCCGAACCGGGGCCTTAGGAAGCGCTTCCAATTCAGCCTCCCGCATCCTTTACGGAACCTTGGATCGCTGACAGGATTAGCGCAGATGCCTCCCCGTTTCATCCGCCTAGTTGCCACGATCTTTATCGGTCTGCCGGGACTGATACTCTGGCTCGGTGGATTGATCGCCATCGGTTTCATGGCGGCACTCCTGACTTCCACCGATACCGCGCACATGGAAGAGGTCGCGCTCATCTCGGGCAGCGGTCTGCTCTCAACCATTGCCGGTTCCGTGATGCTCAAGGGCTGGCAACTCTTCATCCGTGGGAACCAGCACGAGCTTGCGATTTCACGCATCGCGATCATCACCGCCATTGCGGTGGCGGCCCAAATCCCGGCGGTGATCGCCCTCTGCTGCCTGGTCCCTGGAACTTACCAACTCCTTGAGGAGGGCATGAAGGAGGGATTGCTCCCTTTGGGCATAAGCGTCGCATCGCTCGCGGCCTCCATCTGTCTCCACCGGCTGGGCTTTGACCTGCGGCTCAAGTGGGAGCGGGAGCGCAGCGCCACCCGCCGCTTCTGGAAGGCCGCCGCGCAATCCGCGGCTTCCTCCGAAACCCCGCCGCTGCTCTGAGAGCTTGTCTGAAAAATATCTCCGCGGAGAATTCCTTCATAGGGCGGAAACACAGCATCAAGGCAGAGAGGCGGGACGCCTCTCAAACGGACTGGGGCAAGATGCCCCAGCCACATTTCTCAGACAGCCTCTGAGGAATCCCCTTGCCACGGGAAGGATCGCCGCGATGGAAGTAGGGAGGCGATGCCGCGCTGGCTCCAGATCATCGTGGCCGTGTTCCTGGACTTGCCCGGAGCACTCCTGTGGATTGCCGGGGGGACCACCACGGTGCTCACCGGCATCGCGGCGATGAGCAGCGGGACCTTTCCCGACGCGGGGACCATCCTCGTTTTCGCCGGCGCGGCCGCAGTCGCGACGATCGGCTTCCTGATGATGGCCACCCACGACCTGCTGACCGGCGGATCCCGCATCCCGGGGGAACAGCTGCCAAAGATCATCGCGATGGAGCTCGTTGTTCAGGCGACCGTTGGCCTCTCTCCTTCGCTTTCATGGCGGCGGCACCGGCGCACGCGCTGGAGGGACGTCGCGCCGCCGCAGTAATCTGCGCGGTGCTTTGGATCGCGACTCTCTGGGGCTTCAAGATCAGCCAAGACCACGTTTCCGCCTTCCGGGAGAAATGGGACGTGAAGCCGATGCGTGGAATCTTACCTTCCTGATCGAGATCCCCGCGGCCATCCCAGCCACCTGGCTCTTTAACCACCTGAAAATCAACCGCGGCATCTGGGAGGCGGAGGCCCTCCCCGAAGAGCGGCTGGCAGATTGATCCAGTCCCCGGCTTCCGGCCCTTTTTCACCGGAAACCGACCCGGCGAAAGCGGCCATTTTCCCCCGGCTGAAAAATTTTCCCCTACGGGGATCGCCCGGCCTGATCCGGAATCCCCTTGCCAAGCCGCCTCCCGCCCGTCTAGTCCCTCGGCCCGGAGCCAGCCGATTTACCCATGGGAAAAACCCTCATCATCGCCGAAAAACCAAGTGTCATGACCGACCTCAGCCGGGCATTGGCGAAAACTTTCGGCAAATTCGAGAAGGAGGGTAAGGCTCGCGACACGTGGTTTGAGAACGACGAGGCGATCATCACTTCCGCTGTCGGCCACCTCGTGGAACTCCGCATGCCGACCGGTCCGAACGGGAAAAAGCTCCCGTGGAACTTCGACGTGTTGCCCGCGATTCCCCAGCAATTCGAGCTCGACCCGATCCCAGATTCCGAGGCCCGCCTCAAGCAAGTGCTGAAGCTCGCCAAGCGCAAGGACGTGGATCTGATCGTCAATGCTTGCGACGCCGGCCGCGAAGGCGAACTCATTTTCCGTTACATTATGGACATCGGCGGCATCAACAAGCCGGTGAAGCGTCTCTGGATGCAGTCCATGACCAACCAGGCGATCATCGATGCCTGGGAAAAGCTGCGCTCCGATGAGGAGATGCGCCCGCTGGCGGATGCCGCGAAGTGCCGCTCCGAGTCCGACTGGCTGGTCGGCCTGAATGCGACCCGCGCCCTGACCTGCTTCCGCTCCCGTCACGGCGGCTTCAATATCACCGCGGCCGGCCGGGTACAGACCCCCACGCTGGCCATTCTCGCCGCCCGCGAGGCGGAAATCCAAGCCTTCCAGCCGAGCCCGTATTTCGAAGTGCACGCCACCTTTGGCGTCGCCGCCGGGGATTACCTTGGCAAGTGGATCGACGAGGCCTGGAAAAAGGACGAGTCGAACCCGCATGGCCGCCAGGAGCGCATCTGGGAGCAGGCGAAAGCCGAAGCCATCAAGGGACGTTGCGAGGGCAAGACCGGCACCGTTTCCGAGGAAACCAAGGCGCAGTCCCAGATCGTCCCCCAGCTTTACGATCTCACCACGCTCCAGCGCGAGGCGCCCTTCTCCGCGAAGGGCACGCTCCAGATCGCCCAGGCGCTGTATGAGAAGCACAAGATGATCACCTACCCCCGTACCGACTCCCGCTATCTGCCGGAGGACTACGGGGACACCGTGCGTGAAACCTTACGCGACATCGCCAGCTCCGACCTCGGCGTGGCGAAATACGCCCGTGCCGTGCTGGAAGGCAATGGCGAGGGCGGCCCGCGTTTCTCGAAGTCGAAGCGCGTGTTCGATTCCAAGAAGGTTTCGGATCACTTCGCGATCATCCCGACCGGCAAGATTGCCAAGCTCAGCGAGGCGGAGGAGAAGCTTTACGACATGATCGTGAAGCGCTTCATCGCCGTCTTCTTCCCGAATGCCGAGTACGAGCAGACCACCCGTCTGACCCGCATCCTCACCGGCGACACCACCGATACCTTCCGGACCGATGGCCGCGTGCTGGTCAAGCCCGGCTGGCAGGAAGTCTATGGCCGCCGCCCCGGCGTCGCCTCCGGCAAGGACGAGCTCACCGCCGTCACCCCGGGCGAAAAGGCCGACACGAAGGAGATCGAAGTGCGCCACGAGCAGACCAAGCCTCCGGCACGCTTTACCGAATCCACCCTGCTTTCCGCGATGGAAGGCGCCGGCAAGCTCGTCGATGACGAAGCCCTGCGCGAAGCCATGTCCGAGCGCGGCCTCGGCACGCCGGCCACCCGCGCGGCGATCATCGAAGGCCTCATCGCGCAAAAATACATCGTCCGCGATGGCCGCGACCTCCACGTCACGCCGAACGGCATGCGCCTGATCCACATCCTGAAGGAGATGCAGATCGTGGGCCTCACCTCCCCCGGCATGACCGGCGAGTGGGAATTCAAGCTCCGCCAGATGGAGCACGGCCAGCTCCAGCGCACCGCCTTCATGCAGGAGATCGAGGACTACACGCGGGACATCGTGGTCCGTGCGAAGAGCCTCGCCACGGAGATCAAGAACCGTGCTTTCCCGGATCTGCAAGCCACCTGCCCGAAATGCGGGGCCAAGGGCATGAAGCAGACCGACGACACCTACGAATGCCGGAACCCCGAGTGCGGCTTCAAGACGAAGAAGTACATCGCCGGCCGCCTCCTTTCCGAGGACGAGGCCACCGAACTCTTTGCGAAGCGCTTCGTCGGCCCGCTGACAGGCTTCAAGTCGAAGTTCAACAAGCCCTTCGACGCTGGCTTGGAACTCGATGAGAAGTTCAAGGTCAACTTCGTCTTCGAGGGCAAGGAGGACAAGATCGTGGACCTGACCGACGACATGATCCTCGGCAATGTCACCCTCGCGGATGGCCGCAGTGTGAAGGTTTACGGCACGGAGAAGGCCTACATCGTTCCCGATCTGAAAACGAAGAGCGACCCGGAAGGCCTGCGCCTCGGCAAATCGATCCTCAAGCAGGAGATCCCGACCGACCAAGCCTTCAAGCTGCTCTCCGCCGGTAAGACCGACCTGATCAAGGGCTTCGTCTCGAACAAGACCAAGCGCCCCTTTGACGCCCACCTGACGCTCGACCTGGATAAAGGGAAGATCGGCTTCGAGTTCCCCGAGCGGGCTCCCAAGGTGAAGAAGGGAGCCGCGGAACAAAAGTAGTCCTGACTTTCCCCGGGACCGCGAGGTGCCTGCCTCGCAGCGAAGCCACGCCGATATCCCGCCGTACCCCCGCGCGTCCCTTTGGATTGCGGCGGCACGACGCCTTTGGCTTGGGAGTGAGGCCGGGCACCACGGGTCGTGATCGAACCGCGGAGACGCCAAGGTCGCGGAGGGAGCGCGGAGAAAAGGCATGGGTAGTAGCACGACGTTGCACGTCGTGTGCGAGCGTCCGCCCCTCGCCGGGAGAAGCGACATCCCAACCTTCCATCCACCCGTCCGTCCCCCCGGCCTTTCCTCTCTTCTCTCTTCTCTGATCGCTCTTATCTCTTCTCTCGTTCCGCCCTTACCTCACGCAACCTGCAAGGTCGCGCTACTTCTCCCCGCCGATTTTGGCCATCATAGATGACAACTTAGATGAACTCACCTCACAGTTAGACACATTTTCCGTAAAAATTAGAATTAAAGTTAAATTAACTAATTCCGGAAATACCATTGACACTCAATGATTTGTTAGGTTGACCATCCGTGAATCGGCGACTGTCGGAAAATGGCAATCATATAGAAAAATCTTCATTTCCGTCAGAAGAAAAGTCTTGCCAGATAAACCATTCACCCTTTGACTCCGCCCGTCCTGCAAGGGACGCCCCCGAGCCGCCCGACAATCCCCCCGAAAGGCAGCAAAGGAATACATCAACCGACCGAAGGAACGCCCCCCGATCCCGAAGAAGGTCATTAGCGACACCGGCAGCCGCGAGAATCCCCCCGATCCAAGCTGCCGACTTCCCCCCAGAGAGTGTGTCAGTGTGTGTGTCAGCCGCCCGGCGGGTCAACTCCCCGATCCGCCGGGCGGACTGCTAACAGGAAAAGCAGCCGCCCGCCCGGGCGGCTTTTTTCTTGAGGGCCCCGGAGACCTTCGATCTTTTGCGAGGGCGTTCGTGGGACAGCCTCCAAAAGGATCTGGCCGCGCCACACGACATCGGCTGTCGCGCTACTTGCACCGGCCGGGGATCTCGCCTAACTCCGGGCATGGTTCGTTTCACGCTGTTCGGAGTGCCGGTCGAGATTCAGCCATGGTTCTGGCTCACCGCCGCGATGCTCGGCGGCGGCTTGCGGGCATCCACGCCCCACGCTCTCCAGCAGATGATGTTCTTCATCTTCGCCAGCACGATCTCTATTCTGGTGCATGAATTCGGACACGCGTTGGTCGGTCGTCGCCTTGGCGGCGGCTGGTCGCGCATCGTTCTGTGGGCCTTTGGCGGTCTCGCCTACAATGAAGGCGGGCGCTTCACGAAATGGCAGCGCTTCTGGATGATCGCCGCGGGACCCGGTGCGGGGTTCGTCTTCTTTCTCGTGATCGTCGCGATCCTCGCGATCGCCTTCGGTCCTGGCGACGCGATCGGCCTGGCGAAAATGGCCCTGTTCAACGGTCGGGCGGCACTATCCGACGGCACCTATGATTTCTTCATGGAGCGGGCCCACGTCTTCTCGCTGGTCCACTCCTTCCTGTGGATCAATTTCTGGTGGGGCCTTATCAACCTGCTGCCGGTGCTGCCGCTGGATGGAGGTCAAATCGCGGAACTCTTCATCAAACCACAGCAGCGCGTCTATCAGGTCGCGATCGCGGCGTCGGTATCGATGGCTGCGGTCGGGCTGTGGATGGGAAGTATCTACACCGCGCTGCTGTTCGGCTTCCTGGCGTGGCGGAACTACCAGATGCTGCAGTTCCGCCCGTAGTTGCTGGCGGATGCGGTGCCGGTGAAAAGAAGAGCAAACGGCCCGCAGCCAGCACCGCGAAGCCGATGATCATCCACTCGAAGACCCGCTGCGAAACCCGGTGGATCAGCCATTTGCCGATCAGGATCCCGGCGATGACCCCAGGCACGCACTTCGCGTTGTCCAGAAGCGTTGACTCATTGATCAGGTTGAGACTCCCGCTGAGGGGAAGCTTGAGGAGATTCACCAGCAGGAAGAAACGCGCGCCGATTCCTAGCAGTTCCATCTTGGGAAGCCGCCGCGAAAGCAGGTAAAGCTGGATGACCGGCCCGGCCGCATTCGCCAGCATCGTCGTCACGCCGCCCGCCACCCCGGCAGCCGTGCCGAAGGAACGCGAGTCCGCCAAGCGATCGGCCAGCGCAGGCTTCCAGGCCCGCAACGCTTGCAGCGCCACCATCGCCAGGATGCATCCGCCGATCGCCTTCCGCGCCATCGATTCGGAAGGGATCACACCAAGCAACCACCACCCCGCTGCCAGCCCGACGAGGGTCGCGGGAAGAAGACGCCACACCGGCTTCCAACTCGCGTGCTTCATGAAGGCGGGGTACACCGCCAGATCCGAGAAGATCAGCAGGGGCAGCACGACGCCCGTGGACGGCACCACCCCGTAGAGCTCCGCCATGATGAAGACGGAGATCAGCGAAATCCCGCTGAACCCGGCCTTCGACATCCCGATGCAAAACGCCGCCAGCATTGCAAGGAGGAGTTCGCCGGGATCAAGCACGCGCGAGGGGTAGAGGGATGGGGAGCGGATGGCAAGGCGAGCGATCGCGAAGGGCAACACCCACGCCTTCTTCCCACCTCACGCCCCTACCTCGCTCTCGCGCTTGGCGTCGATATTCACCGGCGACCACGCGACTTCAGCCCTTTTGAAATCCTTCGGAGCAGTGGTGCGATAGCGGCCGTCATCATCACGGCGGGCGATGGTTTCTTTCCCGTCGATCACCACCGTGAGTTCCGCATCCGCGCTGCCGATGCCGCAGAAAGTGAGGTGCACCCTTTCGTATCCCGGCACCCACGTGCCCTCCCATTCGCGGGTCAGGGAGATCTTTCCTTCGCTTCCTTCGAGGTGAAGCACGGAGTCGCGATACACGCCTTCCCGCCACGCCTCGCCATCACCCTCGTCCTCGTACCAGGCACTGGTCTCGCTGCCGTTCTTCCACCAGGCGCGGAGCTCGGGCTCCGGATGCGGGATCTGCCCGACGTACTGCTGCAGCGGCCAATGCGGAATGACCGCTCCGGCCCGGACGAATACCGGGATGCGATCGATCGGACACTCGATCCAGATATCCGTCGCCACCGCCTTCGGCCGCGAGTCGTCGTGGTAGGCGAACCACTCGCTCTTCGGCAGGTAAAGGAAGCGGCCCTCCTCGCCTTCCGCCATGATGGGCACCACGTAGAGGTGATCGCCAAAGTAAAACTCCGCGCTGCGCCAATACGCGTCCGGATTCTGGTGATCCACCAGCGGCAGCGAGCGCAGCATGGGCGTGCCGTCCTTCACATACTGGCGGAAGGCCGTGTAGATCGCCGGGAGAAGGCGATAGCGCATCTCGATCGCGCGGCGCACCCAATCCGTCGTGTCCCCGCCGAAGGACCACGGCTCTTGCTCCCCGTGATCACCGGAAGAGTGCGTGCGGAAGAAAGGATGGAAAACCGCGAGCTGCACCCAGCGCAGGTAGAGCTCCGGCGTGGGCGTCTCAATGAACCCACCGATGTCGGATCCAATGTACGACATGCCGGAAGTGGCGAGCCGCTGGCACTGCGTGTTCGCCATGTTGAGATGCTCCCACGAAGCCACGTTGTCGCCGGTCCACCCGCAGGCAAAGCGCTGCGTGCCCGCGTAGGCGGAACGCGTGATGGAGAAGGTGCGCTTACCCTTGCCGAAGCGCCTCAGGCCTTCCTGCGTCGCACGGATCATCTGCATGCCGTAGATGTTGTGCGCCTTCCGGTGGGAGCAGGGGTGGCCGTCGTAATCATGGCGGACATCGTGAGGGAAGGTGCCCTCCTCGAAGACCGCCGGCTCGTTCATGTCATTCCAGATGCCGTGCACACCGGTCTCTTCGATCAGCCCGCGGAATTGATCCGCCCACCAGTGCCGCACTTCGGGGTGGGTGAAATCGGGGAAATGACAGAGGCCCGGCCACACCGAGCCCTTCATCAGATTCCCGTCCTGCCTGCGGCAGAAATAACCTTTCTCGATGCCCTCCACCCACACGGGATACAGCGGATCGATTTTCAGGCCGGGGTCGATGATCGCCACTGTCTTGAAGCCATCCTGCTCCAGCTCCCGGACCATCTTCTGCGGCGAGGGAAAGCGCTCGGCATCCCACGTGAAGCAGCGATAGCCGTCCATGTAGTCGATATCCAGGTAGAGCGCGTCGCAGGGAATCTTCCGGTCGCGGAAGCCCTTCGCGATATTCTTCACCGCCGCTTCCGGATAGTAGCTCCACTTGCACTGGTGGTAGCCCAGCGCCCACATCGGCGGCATTTCCGGGAGCCCCGTCAGCCGGGTGTAGCGGCGCACCACGTCGAGCGGTGTCTCGCCGTGGATGAAGTAGTAGTTCATCTCCCCTCCTTGCGCGGCGAAGGTGGTCACGTTCGGCTTCTCGCTGCCGAAGTCGAAGACGGTGCGAAAGGTATTGTCGAAGAAGATCCCGTAGGATCGCCCCCGGCAGAGGCTGAGGTAAAAGGGAACGTTCTTATAGAGCGGGTCCGTCTCCGGCCCGTAGGCATAGGTATCGCTGCCCCACAGCTGGAAGCGGCGGCCGCGGAGGTTCAGATCGCAGGACTTGTCGCCGAGGCCGTAGAAATATTCCCCGTTCTGGCAGATCTTGCTCATCTTCACGATCTCGCCGCCGAACTGCTTGTTGTCCTCCCAGTGGTAGCCCCTGTCATCCTGGCAGAGGATCTTGCCACTGAGCACGTCCGTGATCGTCGTCTTCAGCCCCTGTCGTGCGATTCGCACGGAAAGATGGCCGGTTTTCAGTGCATAGCCGTCCGCGAATTCGATCAGCTCATGGTAAGGAATTTCCGACCGGAACGCGGGATCGATCGCGTAGGAGAAGTCGTCTTCAAAGCGCCCCTCCGGCGAAAACCGGAAGCGCACGATCCCCTCCGCTACCAGTTGCACCTGCATCAGCACGCCATTGTCCGTCAGGAACTCGAAGACACCGGCCGCCGGCCGCCGCAGCTCGCGGACGGAAGCCGGAAAGAAGTCCACCACCGCGTCCGCGGTGCGGTGCTTCTCCATGTAATTGCCGGAAAATTCTTCGGAAGCCATGCGAGAGAACGAAAATTCGGGGTGAACGCTGCGATCCTAGCACCTTAGCCCACCCCATGCCAAGCCCGAGGACTTGCGTAAGCAAGGTTGCGTACGCTCCCGGCATCGGGGCCACGGGGCCGCCCTCCCTACGGGGATCGCCTCGGCTCGCTCCTCGACCAGATGAAGGCTCAGGGTGCTCACCCTATCTCCCGACGGAAGCCCCGCAGTTCAGGAAAAACCAAAAGTTGACTGCTCCCATCCAACGTCCGGAGCCAAGTGCAGTCGATCGCAACGCAAAGACGCCCTTCTTTTTCCTACTACGAAACCACTCGTACTATATCCCTAAGGGGTGAAAATCAGACATCTCTTGCACATGTACCAAAAAACACGCATTTATCAACTGATGCGAAGCATTCCGATGCTCGCGTGGCAAAGGTGACACCGTGGAACCACGTAAATTGCCTCGACTTTGGCCCGGCCATTGCTCAGGCACATTCGTGGTCATGGGACTGCCTAAGACTCAGACCCTGAAAGACCTTCATATCGATCATGAACCGCATTCGCGTGCTTAAATTAGGCTGGGAATTCCCTCCCTTGATTAACGGTGGACTTGGAATTGCCTGCCTGGGTCTTTCGCAAGCCCTTTCCAAGCATGTCGATCTGCGGGTGATCGTTCCGAGGGCCGATCCTGATACACATTTCGATGGATTCAATCTCACCGGATTGAACAACCTCCGGGTGGAGGATTTGCAAACGGTCGAGGGCAAATATCGCTACGAAAGCTTCGCCCAGATCGAGCGCGTGCCGATCCAGCTCGATCCCTACGACACGACGGAAACGACCATTGAGAATATCCGCATGGAGCCGGGCGGCGAGATCCGTTTCTCGCAGACGACCCGCCACCAGCTCGAGCAGTTCAAAATGGGCGAACTCTACGGCGGTGATCTCGGCACGAAGGTGATCGAGTTCTCAAAGATTGCCGCGAAGCTCGCGCTTCAGACGGAATTCGACATCGTGCATGCCCACGATTGGATGACTTTCCTCGCGGGAGTGGAGGTGAAAAAGGCCACCGGCAAGCCGCTCGTCCTTCACGTCCACGCTTCCCAATATGACCGCGCCGGGGCCGACGCCCGCGGCTGGATCTACGACATCGAGAAATACGGCATGGAGCAGGCGGATGCGGTGATTCCCGTGAGCCGCTACACCGGGCAGGTCTGCTCCGGTCACTACGGGATCGATCCCGCGAAGGTCCATCCCGTGCACAATGGTGCGGAATCCGTGCATGTCTTCAGCACGAAGAAAAAGTTCCCGGAAAAACTGGTGCTCTTCCTGGGCCGCCTCACGGCGCAGAAAGGTCCGGAGTTCTTCCTGGAGATCGCCTCGAAGGTGCTGGCGGTGAACCAGAACGTCCGCTTCGTGATGGCGGGCACCGGCGAGCGGCTGAAGCCGCTGATCGAAAGCGGTGCCTTCCGCGGCCTGGGCGGCTACTTCCACTTCACCGGCTTCCTGAACAAGGAGAAGGTCAACGAGCTCCTTTCCATGACGGACATCTACTGCATGCCTTCCGTCTCCGAGCCTTTCGGCCTTTCCGCTCTGGAAGCCGCGCAATTCGGCATTCCCGCCGTGATCTCGAAGCAATCGGGCGTGGCGGAAGTCCTGAAGGGGGCGCTGAAGGCGGACTTCTGGGACGTCGATCTGATGGCGAAGCACATCATCGATCTCCTCGAAAATGACGAACTCCGTGAGCGGGTGATCAAACAAGCCCAGCTGGACATCGAGGCCTCCACCTGGGATGCCGCTGCGGAGAAGGTGGTCGCGATTTACCACGATCTCGTCCGAGAGCCTGCCATCGCGTGAGTTCCATGTATGTTTTTTCGGGGTGTAATGTTCGATTCTTCCAATCCCTCGCGAGATTGGTCTGATTCGTGTTGTTCCCTTTCCCGAGCCCATGCCCGACGTTTGCCTCTACTTCCAAGTCCACCAGCCGAACCGGCTGATCCCCTACGATTTCTTCCGTATCGGCGAACACGCCTTCTATGAGGATGATGGCCTCAATGGGGAGGTGCTCTCGAAAGTCGCCGAGAAATGCTACCTGCCGGCCAACGCGCTGTTCCAGAAGGCGATCAAGGACACCAAGGGGCGCTTCCGCATGGCGCTTTCGATCAGCGGGACCGTGATCGAGCAGATGGCCCACCACCGCCCGGACGTGCTGAAGTCCTTCCAGGACCTCGTCGCCACCGGCAATGTCGAGCTGCTCGCGGAGACCTACTATCACTCGCTGGCGATCCTGCACTCGAAGAAGGAGTTCGAACGTCAGGTCGAGCGGCACCTGGAAATCCTCGAAGACACCTTCCACGTGCGCCCGCGCGTCTTCCGGAACACGGAACTCATTTACAACAACGCGATCGCCGCGCAGGCCGAGACGATGGGCTTCGACGGCATCCTGGCGGAAGGCGTGCCATGGGTGCTCAACGGCCAATTGCCCAACTACCTCTACCGCGCACCACACGTCTCCCAGCTGAAGACAATCCTGCGCAATGTCGACCTCTCCGATGACCTCGGCTTCCGCTTCTCCGACAAGAACTGGAGCGAGTGGCCGCTGACGCCGGAGAAATTCGCCGGGTGGCTGAAGAAGGCCCCGGGCGACGTGGTGAACCTCTTTCTCGACTACGAAACCATCGGCGAGCACCAGTGGAAGGACACCGGCATCTTCGACTTCTGGGAAAAGCTCCCGGAGGCCGTGCTGGACGAGGACATCAAGTGGATCACTCCCGGTGAGGTGGTGGATCTTTTCCGGGCCTCGAAGGAATACGACTGCCACTGGCCGACTTCATGGGCCGACGCCGAGCGCGATCTCAGCGCCTGGACCGGCAACGTCATGCAGCAGGAGGCCATCGCGAAGATCCACCGGCTCGAAGAAGAAGTTCTCGCCGCCAAGGACCCCGATCTCACCCACGTCTGGGCGAAGATGCAGACCTCCGACCACTTCTACTGGATGTCCACGAAAAGCGGGACCGACGGAAACGTGCACCAGTACTTCTCGGCCTACGGCAGCCCGTACGATGGCTACATCTACTTCATGAACGCCCTCGCCGATTTGCAGATCCGCTTGAAGCGGATCCGCGAGGCCAAGCATGTGCCGGAACCGGAACCCACACCGGCGGACAAGGTCGTGTGAGGAAAGACAAGATCACCAATCATCAATCTTCCAATCATCAATCGATCTCCGCTTCACGGAGAGGAAGTAGCGCGACCTTGCAGGTCGCGGGGGGGGGTAAGGTGCAATCAAAGAGGGAATGTCGATTCTCCGGTGAGGGGAGGTCGCTCGCCACACGACGTGCAATGTCGTGCTACTTCCCCGGCGCGGAACTACCATTCACCCATTGGTCCGCGTTGCGGGTTTGAAAGAAGCTTCGAGTGAAGCAGACAGTTGGGTACCGTTCTTCGTTCTCACGAACGTGCCTACGGTTGGTTTGGGACGCGGAGATGGTGACTCCCTCCTTACAGAGGACCCAAAAACCTTGAAAGCAGGCGCAATCTCGGGACGTTTCGGTGCTGACCCGTGCCCTTTCGCCCCGTCATTCTCCTGCTTCTTGCCAGCCCCCTGACCGGAGCGGCGGACGAATTCGCCGACAAGGCGACGCCGCTGCTTTCGAAATACTGCTTCGAGTGCCACGGGGAAAAGAAGCAGAAGGGCGGGATCGAGGTACATCACCTGGGATCCACCGACGCCGCGCTGCGCCAGCACCGCTTCCTGGAAAACATCGCGAAGCAGGTGGAGCAGGGCGACATGCCGCCGGACGACGAGGACCTGCTGCCGACCGATGCCGAGCGGAAGCTGCTGGTCGGCGAGATCCGCGGCGTGCTGAGGAAGCTCGAAACGGGTGACTTTCCGCGCAACCCGGGCCGCACGACGGTGCGCCGCTTGAATCGCAACGAGTACAACAACACCGTCCGCGATCTCTTCGGCATCGATTTCCAAGCCGGTAACGACTTCCCCTCCGATGGGGCGGGCGGAGAGGGCTTCGACAACGTTGGCGATGCCCTCTTCGTCCAGCCATCGTTGATGGAGAAATACCTGACGGCCTCGAAGAAAGTCATCGGTTCGATCTACGAGGACCCGAAACGGCTCGATCGCGTGCTGATCGCGAAGCCTGGCGACAAGACGCCGCCGGAGAAGGCCGCGCGCAGCGTGCTGCTCTCCCATGCCTCGCTGGCATTCCGCAGGCGGGTCACGGACGAGGACCTGGCTCCGTTGTTAGGGATGTTCTCGAAGCGACTTGCCGCGGGCGAGAGCTATGAGGATGCCCTGCGCGCGCCGCTTCAGGCACTGCTGGTGCATCCCTCGTTTCTCTTCCGCATGGAAGCGGACCAGCCGGGCAAGACCGAGTGGCGCGTGGACGACTTCGAGCTCGCGACCCGGCTTTCGTATTTCCTCTGGGCCTCGATGCCGGATCGCCGCCTGCTGAAGCTTGCGGATGAAGGGAAGCTCTCCGAACCCGCGACGCTCCGTGCCGAAGCCGTGCGCATGCTCGCGGACAAGCGCGCGGAAAGCTTGTCGCGTCACTTCGCCGGCCAGTGGCTGGGCTTCGAGGAACTCCGCGAGAATGCCGAGCCGGACCCGAAGCGCTTCCCCACCTTCACCCAGAGCCTGCGCGTTGCCATGTACCGGGAGTCGGTGGAGTTCTTCAACCATCTGGTTCGCTCGAACCGCCCGGTGTTGGAGTTGCTGAATGCCGACTACACCTTCGCGAATGCGGAGCTTGCGAAGCACTACGGGCTCGGCGGCGTCGCGGGCTCGCAGATGCAGCGCGTGGCGTTGGCCGATCCGAATCGCGGCGGCGTCATCGGCCAGGCTGCCATTCTTACCGCCACCTCCATGCCGCTGCGCACCAGCCCGGTGAAGCGCGGCAAGTGGATCCTCGACACCCTGCTCGGCACGCCGCCGCCACCTCCTCCGCCCGATGCAGGCGTCCTGCCCGGCGACGACAAATCGACCGAAGGCCTTTCCTTCCGCGAGATGCTGGAGGTGCATCGCACGAAGGCCTCCTGCGCCGGCTGCCACTCGAAGATCGACCCGCTGGGCTTCGGCCTGGAGAACTTCGATGCTATTGGCCGCTGGCGCAGCACGGATGCCAATGGCAAGCCGATCGATTCGAAAGCCACCTTGCCGGGCGACATCACCTTCTCCAGCCCCGCGGAGCTGAAGAAGATCCTGCTCAGCTCCGACGAGCTTTTCCTGCGGAATCTCACCCGCAAGATGCTAGCCTACTCGCTGGGCCGTCCCTTGGAGTACTACGACGAAGCGGTGGCCACCGATCTCGTCGCCAAGCTCCGCAAGGACGAGCTGAAGATGCAGACGCTCATCCTTTCCATCGTGGATTCCCACCCGTTCCAGAACCGAAGCGCGAAGCGATGAAGTCCAGATGGCAGATGGCAGCAGCCGAAGCTCACTGATCTACCATCTCCCATCTCCAACCCACCATCCCGACCCATGGCCAACATCCAATCCCAGAAGTGGCTCATGCCCCGCCGCAGTTTCCTCCGTGGAGCCGGCGCGACGCTTGCCTTGCCGTTCCTCGATGCGATGCGGCCTTTGATTGCGGCGGGTTCATCGGCCTCGATCCCGATCCGCATCGCGCTGCTCTACATGCCGAATGGCGTGCGCGCCGATCGCTGGACTCCGGATGGCAAGGGCAAGGGCTTCAAGCTCTCGCCCATCCTCTCGCCACTGGAGAAGCATCGCGAGGATCTGCTCATTCTAACAGGACTGCAGAACAAGGCCTCCTTCACCGGCGATGGCCACTATGTGAAAACCGGCGGCTGGCTCACCGGCACCACGATCACGAAGACCACCGGTTCCGACATCGCGGCGGGCGGCGTCTCGATGGACCAAATCGCCGCCCAGCAAATCGGCAAGAACACCAAGCTGCCCTCGCTGGAACTCGGCACGGAACCGGTCGCCACCGGCATCGATACCAACGTCAACTACACGCGCCTCTACGCGTCGCACATTTCCTGGAAGACCTCCACGGTTCCCCTGCCCTGCGAGATCAATCCGCGTGTCGCCTTCGACCGGCTTTTCCGCAGCCGCTCGAAGGGCGGCGAGAAGCAGGCCGCCGATGACGAGTCGGTGCTCGATCTCGTGCGCACGGATGCCAAGCGCCTCCAATCAAAGCTAGGCCAGGCGGACCAGCACAAGCTGGAGCAGTATCTGGAATCGATCCGTGAAGTGGAGCGCCGCATCGAAGCCGAAGCCGCTTCGCTCGGCGCGGGCGAGAACCTGCCGCCGGAACTGCTCAAGCAGCTCGACCTGCTGGACAAGCGGATCTCGAAGGGCATGGGCAAGGCCTCGCGTGAGGAAGAGCTGAACTCGCGCCCGCGTTTCGATCACTCCGAGCATTGCAAGATCATGATGGACCTCATGGTCCTCGCCTTCTGGTCGGACTCCACCCGCGTGTCCTCTTTCATGTTCGGCAACGACGTGACCGGCCGGAACTTCTCTTTCCTCGAAGGCGTCAACGGCGGCCACCATGACCTCTCGCACCACAGCAACGACGGCACGAAGCTCGACCAGTATGAGAAGATCAACCACTGGCACGTCGAGCAGTACGGCTACATGCTGGACCGCATGAAGGAGATCAAGGAAGCCGATGGCGGCAGCCTGCTCGATCACTCCATGGTGACCTTCGGCTCACCGATCCGCGACGGGAATTCCCACGATCCGAAGAACGTCCCCATCGTCATCGCCGGGGGCACGAAAGCCGGACTCAAGACCGGATCGCACGAAGTCTATGACGAAGGCACGCCGCTCTGCTCGTTGTGGCTCGGCGTGCTGGAAAAGGCCGGCGTGAAGGCAAGGGAACTCGGCGACGCGACGGCTCCGCTGAGGGGAATCGGTTAGATCCGGACCTTATATCCCGGGTTCGGCGGGTGATTCTTCTTCCGGGCCAGACTTCCAAGAAATTTCCCGCTCTTGAATCTTCGAGCGCCAGCCGGTTCATTGATTTTTCACACTAGCGGCATCGACTGCCTCTGGTTGCCGATTGCTATTGGTCGATTGCTATTGCTCGAGCTATCCCCGAATCTCCGCAAAGACAACGCATTATGAAGCTTCTGTCCTCACTCCTCGCCACGGCGATTACCGGACTTTCGATGTCGTCGCTTTCGGCGATTACCCTTCCTGTTTCGGAAGACACCTCCACTTCCGCCAATAAGGCCCAAAAGAAGCTCCTGACGCCGCCTTCCGGCATCGGCAGCTCGCTCGGCGTGAGTGCATCCCAAACAGCATTTGTGCGCTTCGACGCCGGTTCGATGGCAGACACGATTCCAGCCACAGAGGTCTCGCGTGCCCTGCTGACGATCTATTTTCCCACCGTGACCAAAGCGGGCGATATCACCCTGCATCCCGTCACCGAAGAATGGACCGAGTCGGTGCCCGGAAATGTCGTCCAGCCCGCTTTTGCCGGGACTGCCATCGCCACTGTTCCGGCTGCCTCGGTCGTTCACAAACAATATGTCATGGTGGACGTGACGGCCCAGGTCCGAACATGGCTGGCGACACCCTCGACCGATTTCGGCTTCGCCTTGGCAAGCAGCGGCGCCACCAAAGTCCAGATCGGTTCGAAGGAAGGTGCCGCACTGGGGCATCCGGCTGTTCTTGAGATCGAGCGAAAGCCGGTTGTCGAGAATGAGCAGATCGCCCCTGGAATTGACGCGGGGAAGCTTGGCGACGGTTCGGTGAGCAACACGGAACTTAGCTATTTGAATGGCGTGACCTCATTGTTGCAGCCCCAGATCCAGGAAATCCGGACCGACCTGAACGATGCGAACTCCCTTCTTACCGAACTCCAGACCGGCTTGGGCAACACCAACACGCTTGTCACCGGCATCCAAACCGAGCTGACCAACACCGGCACCCTGCTCGCCGGAAAGGTGAACAAGGCGGGCGACACGATGACCGGCGCGCTGATTCTTCCCGCCAATGGTCTCACGGTGGGCACCAACCAACTCGCCGTCGCGGAGGGCAAGGTAGGCATAGGCACGGCCACCCCTACAGCCGCACTTGAGGTTCGCGGTGACGTGAAACTCGGGGCAAACGGTCAGCTTTCCGCGCTAGGTGCTGAGGAAAATCTCCGGATTGTGCGGGGGACGATCGAGTTCAAGGATGGGACACTAACGATAGTGAATGGCAGCGGATTTACCGTGATGGGTCCGTTAAGCCTTACCGGGGGCGAATTCTTGAATGATCTGACCGTCACTTTTGCGACTCCCTTCTCGGGGCCGCCCACGGTAACGTTCTCCAAGGAGCTCGTCACGGCTACCGGAAGTAACATCCTATCTTCAAGGAACGTCACCGAAGCAGGTTTCGGAGTCGGAGGCGGTGCCTTCCTAAGCTCGTCTCGAGTCCATTTTCTCGCCGTCGGGCCCCGCTGAACAATCGAACGATATCGAAAGGGAGGAGCGGATGCTCCGCCAATAAGATCGAGCGAAGGGCGGACATCACGATGTCCGCCCTTTTTACGTATCGACCTCGCGGCCAGCGTTAACCCACCCCCGAAACGAAATCGTCACATTCCGCGTGACGTCTTGACTAAACCTCGACCGGTCTTTGCACCGTTCATCCCTCGCGGGGAATCCTCCGCCATGCCGTTTCGTCTCTCTTTGAACAAAGCGGGCTGCTATCGGTATGACGGTCGTCCCGGAGCCGGGGGACGGGCGTTCCAAAAACCCTCACGGCCACCGCATCACCCCACCCTCCCGCATGAGGTCCATCCGACTCCTCCGGCTTGCCATCCCCGTGTTTCTCCTCCTCGCCGGCTTCGCTTCAAATGCCATCGCGCAAGCCTATGGACTCACGGAACGCCCGGACGTCGATGCTTACTACGACGGGACCTTCCCGGCCGAAGCACCCACCGTTCCCTCGGACTGGTCCACGGTGCTGGCCTTCCCGAACCTTACTTTCTTCAATCCGGTCGGGCTCACCTCCATTCCGGGGACGAACAAGCTGATCGTCTGGGAACGCGAGGGCAAGATCTGGGTCTTCGACAACACGCCCACCGTCGCGACGAAAACGCTGGTCGTAGATCTCTCTGCGAACTGCCAGGGCTGGGATGATTCCGGCATGCTCGGCGTGGCGGTGCACCCGAACTTCGCGAGCAACCGGCAGATCTTCCTCTGGTACAATTGGCGCGGCGGCGTGACCGGCGGAAGCGGCGACAATGGTCCGGTGCTCGGCAATGCCGACAATCGCCCGCCCACCGGAACTCCCACTCGCAACCGGCTTTCCCGCTTCACGCTGAACGCGAGTTTCCAAACCACCGCGGCAAACGAATACGTGATCATCGACCAGAAGGATGTCTCCGTCTGGCACAATGGCGGCGGCATGTTCTTTCACCCGCAAAACGGCTTCCTCTACATCACGAACGGCGACGATACCAATACCGACCACACCCAGCGCATCGACCGCTCGCTCTTCTCATGCGTGATCCGCGTCGATGTGGATCAGCGCGGCGGCTCGATCAGCCATGCGCCCACGCTGCGCCCCCTCAACGAAGTAGCCCCGACCTGGCCGCGCTATTTCGTGCCGAACGACAATCCCTTCGTCGGCCAGCCGAACGCGCTGGAAGAAATCTACGCCATCGGTCTCCGCAGCCCGCACCGGATGAGCATCGACCCCGTCACCAACAGGATCTTCATCGGCGACGTGGGGGCGTCAGCCCGCGAGGAAGTCAGCATCATCGAGCCGAGTGATCCACCCGGCCTGAACCTCCAGTGGAGCCGCATCGAGGGCCTCGCCGGCGACCTCACCGCACCCTACATCGGCACGAACAAGCGGCCGGCCATCGACTACCCGCACGGCACCGATGATGGCAGCTGCGTGGTCGGCGGCTACGTCTATCGCGGCACCCAGTTTCCGGAGCTGGTCGGCAAATACATCTTCGGCGACAACATGAGCGGCCGGATCTGGTACCTCGACGAATCCACCGTCCCCGCCACCAAGACGCTGCTCTCCACCTTGCCCGACGGCCCGGGACCCAACTCCGGAAACGACTACCGCGGGCTCGGCTCCTTCGGCATCGATGCCGCGGGGGAGTTCTACATCTGCCGCCTGAGCAGCACGGAAGGCCGCATCTACAAGCTGCAGCGCGGCGGTCCGGCTCCCGGCACCCCGCTTCCCGCGACCTTGAGCGCCACCGGTTTCTTCAGCGACCTCGCGACCCTCACCCCGAACAACCGCCTGCTCCCTTACGAGATCAATGCCCCCTTCTGGTCGGATGGCGCCGTGAAGAAACGCTTCGCCGCGATCCCCAATGGCACATCGGTCGGCTTCCAGCCATCGGGCGAGTGGGCCTTCCCCACCGGCAGCGTTTTCGTGAAACACTTCGACCTGCCGGTGAGCGATACCGATCCGAACGCCAAGCGCCGTCTGGAAACGCGCTTCATCGTGAAGAAGGGCGACGGTTCGGTTTACGGAGCCACCTATAAATGGCGCGCCGACCAAAGCGATGCGGATCTGTTAGATGGCTCGCTCACCGAGAGCATCCCGATCACCACTGCCTCGCTCGGCACCTTTACCGGGCAAGACATCGGCAGCCCGGCCCTCAGCGGCTCGACCACGCGCGATGGCAATCTGGTCACCATCACCGCAGGCGGCACGGACATCTGGGGCACCACGGACCAATTCCACTTCGCCCATCAATTGCGCAGCGGGGACTTCGACATCGCGGTGCGCGTGGAGTCGGTCATTCAGGCGGATCTCTACACAAAGACCGGGCTGATGGTGCGCGAGTCCCTCGCCGCAAATGCCCGCCACATCATGGCGCTGGTCTTCCCCAGCAACGCCGCGCGCAACAACAACGACGGCGGCTACGAATTCCAATCCCGCGCTACCACTGGCGGCAATGCGACCGCGATCTATCCGCCGCAGCCGCAGCCGCGTGTGAACTATCCCGAGACCTGGCTGCGGATGCGGCGCGAGGGAAATACCTTCATCGCCTACTCCGGTTCGGACGGCTTCACGTGGAGCGAGTACGCGCGCACCACGATGGATCTGCCCTCGGAGATCCGCTTCGGCCTCGCCGTCACCGCACATACCGCCTCGCCCCGCACCACCGCGAAGTTCCAGATCGAGACGCGCCGCCAGCCATGGTTCTACCCCAGCCGACAGAACTGCGTGACCTGCCACAATCCGCAGGCTGGCGGCGTGCTCGGCCTCAGCACCCGCCAGTTGAACAAGGAACAGCTCTTCCCATCGAGCGGCGTCACGGACAATCAGCTCCGCGCGTGGAACCACGTGGGCCTTTTCAACAACAGCCCCGACGAAGCCGGCATCTCCCTGTTAGAGAAACTCGCGCACTACACCGATACCTCCGCGACGCTGGAGAAACGCGCGCTTTCCTATCTGGATGCGAATTGCTCCTACTGCCACCGGCCCGGCGGCGTGCAAGCCTTCTGGGACGGGCGCTACCAGACACCCTTCGTGGACCAAGGGATCTACTACGGCCCCGTCTCTAACAACCTCGGCATGCCGGACGCCCGCGTGGTGGTGCCGCAGGATCTCGTGAAATCGATCCTGTATCGCCGCGTGAGCATCACCGGCGAGAACCAGATGCCGCCGATCGCGAAAAACCTCGTGGATCACGGAGGAGTCGCGGTGCTGGAGCAGTGGATCCAGTCTTTGGAAGCGGAGTCGGTCGAGGCACCCGATGGCCTGCTCGCCACCGCGATCTCCCACTCGCAGCTCGATCTCTCGTGGCAGGATCACTCGGCAAATGAAGCCGGCTTCTCGATCGAGCGCTCCATCGACGGGCTCAATTTCACGGCCCTCGCCATCGTCGGCCCCGGCGTGACCAGCTACAGCGACCTCAGCGCGGAGCCCTTTTCGACGAACTACTATAGGGTTAGTTCTTTCGGCAGTTATGTCTATTCCTCGCCTTCCAATGTGGCCTCCGCGATCACCGACATCGGACCTCCCGCACCGGAGATCCGCGTCGTTGGAAATGGCCGCAACATCCTGAAGGGCGACAGCACGCCCGACTACTCGGATGGCACGGACTTCCGGGTCGTCCTGCCACCCGCGACGGTCACCCGCACCTTCACGCTGGAGAATATCGGCAACTCGCCGCTACAGCTGACGGGCTCGCCCCGGATCGCCCTCTCCGGGCCCGATGCCGGTTCCTTCGCCGTGCTGAGCCAGCCGACATCCAGTCTGCCAGGGCCGGGGAATTTCAATTTCCAGATCCGCTTCAGCCCTCAGGGCACCGGCGTGAAGACCGCGACCGTGACGATCCCATCGAACGATCCGGATGAAGGCAGCTTCACCTTCGCGGTGACCGGCATCGGCGTGGTACAGGATCTTGTCGGCTGGTGGAAATTCGATGAAACCAGCGGCACCACCGCGGCCGACGCCACCGGCTCTGGCAGGACTGGCACTCTGCATGCGCCCGTGCCAACCTGGACTTCCGATGGCCACTTCGCCGGCGCGCTGCATTTCACCGGAGAAACCGGCCAAGGCGTCGTCGTGGGAAATCACGCGTCGCTCAATCCCCCCGCCGCCATTTCCATCTCCGCCTGGGCCAAGGCCATCGATTGGGATGGCAACCGCCGCATCGTCCAAAAGGGCAATACCGACAACCAGTATCGCCTGCTCGTGGAGGATGGGAACCTGGCCTGGCATATCGCGAATGTCGGCCGGCTCGAGGCCGCGCTACCGCCAGTGGATACTTGGTTCCACGTCGCCGCCACCTATGACGGGGCAAAGATGCGGCTCTACGTCGATGGCGCGGAGGTGGTGAGCGAAGATGCCACCGGCGCAATGCCCACGACGAGCAACGCGCTCAATATCGGCACGAAGACGACGACCTCACCGGTGGTTGATCATTTCAACGGCGATATCGATGACGTCCGCCTCTACGCGCGGGCTCTTTCGGCGGAAGAGATTGGCACGCTCGCCGCCCAAGCCGGCGTGGTCACCATCGCGGTGAGCGATGGCGTGGCGCAGAAAGGGACATCGAATACCGCCGCCTTCACCGTCACCCGCACCGGCTCCACCGGGGATGCGGTCCAAGTGGGCCTCACCGTGGCGAGCGGCAGCGGCCAAGCGATCCCCGGGGCCGACTACACCTTGAGTCCCGCCCACACCGGCTTCGCGATCCCTGCGGGCCAGACTTCCGCGAACCTCGTCGTGCATCCGCTCGACCGCAGCTTGGTCACCGGTCCCGTGACGGTGAAGCTCACGCTCGGCGAGGCCACCGGCTACCTCCTCGGCACCGCGTCGAATGCCGAGGTGCAGCTACTGGATTCCCCCCTCAACCAGTGGAAGGCGTCGGCCTTGGGATTTGGAAGTGTCGCCGCAGCACAAGGCGCGACAGCGGCCGACGCCGCGGATGGCGATGCCGACGGCCTGGCGGTCCTGATGGAAGCAGCACTGGGAGGCAGCCCCTTCGCGGAGGACTCGCGTTTGTTGCCGAAGGCAAAGACCGAGGTCATCGAAGGACAGCCCTACCTTACCCTCACTTACAAGCGGCCGCGTCCCGTCTTGGGCGGTATTTCACTCGTTCACCGCACGAACTTCGATCTCAGCTCCGGGACCTGGGCTCCCGCCGTCGATGTCGCGGGCTACCCACAGAACAACCTCGACGGCACGGAGACGGTGAAGGTCCGCAGCGCGGAACCGATCACCAGCAACCCACGGCAGTTCATCCGCCTCGAGGTCAGCCGACCATGACCCCCGGGTGCGCTTTTCAAGAACTCCAAGCGACGGCACAAGCCAAGCGACGGCAAGTTGATTCAAGAGCCCCAACGGGGCGGCAGGGTGAGAGCCCAGGGTAAGCGAAGCGCAACCCTGGGTCAGTGCACGCCGATCAAAGGCCCCCTGAATTGGGGGCAAGGAGGCGGGTTGCATCGCCACGTGCCGCCACGACCGGCCTCCCCGCCCCCGATTTGCGAGGGCTTGCCCGCACTTGCAGCAACCCGGCACCGCGCCCGGATCGCCTCATTCAGCGCCATTCGCCCCCGCACCTTCCCTCATCTAATAGGGTAGGTCTGGTTGTGCATCGGTTCTTCCATTTCATAACGCTCGGAAACCGCCTCCTCGTCCTCGGCCACGGTGTCCCGCACCAGGCAACCGCTGCTGAATCCTGCCAAGGCCGCCACACCACACATCAGGAGCATTTTCATCGATCGCATTCTGCCTGTCTTTCCCTCGATTCGCAATGTAAGGATGAGAGCTTTCCCGTTCGAGCAACGGAACTGCGGCAAAAATGCTTTTGACACCACCCGCCCGTCGTCCTTCACTTCCCGCACCTGAGATTCGATCTCAATAACGACCGACCGAGCCGTGAGCCCTTTCCTGTATGCCCTGAATATCGGCACCCTCGCCACGTGGATGACGGTGGCGGGAGCAAGCACGGTGGCTTGCGTGGTCCATCTTTCGGAGCGCTTGCCGGAGCTGATCAGCATCGGGCAGCTTGAGGATTTCGAGGCCACCTCCGAGGTGAACCTCGGTGATATGGCCAAAGGATCCGCCCCGCCAGCCGATCCGAACCAGCAGGTCACCGATGAGGAGAATGCGCCTCTGGAGCAGATCGCGCAGGCCGAGCTTCCCGAAGTTCCCGCGGAAGAAATTCCCGAAATCCCCGAGATCGAGGAAGTGGAGGAGCTTCCCGAAATCCCCGATTTCCCGGTCGCGGCGCCGCCGAAGCCGGTGGCTCCGAAAGTCGATGCCCAGCCGAAGCCGAAGACGCTCGCGCGAACGGGTCAGGCCAAGGAAAGCACTCCCGGCGTGCGCCGCGCTTCTTCCAATGGCCAGAGCGGTGCCGGAACCGGAACGGGGACGGGCAATACCGCGGGCTCGGGATCCGGCACCACCGGTGAGGCCCGCTTTGCCGGCGGCCGCATGGGCAAGCCCCGCTATCCCTCGGAGGCCCGCCGTGCCGGCCATCAGGGCCGAGTGCTGGTGGCCTTCGACATCGATGAACGGGGCAATGTCGTCAGCGCCTCCATCCGCAGCGGCTGTCCCTATGCGCTTCTCAATGACGAAGCCCTGCGCTGCGTCCGCACCTGGAAATTCCGCCCGGGCTCCCGTGCCTCCGCCACCAGGCCGATCGTTTTTCGCCTGAATTGATCCATGCTCCTTGCCAACGTTATCCTGAAATACTTTCACGAAGGGGGCTGGGTCATGTGGCCCGTGACCGCTACGTTTTTCCTCGCCGTCTGCGTTCTGCTCGAGCGTTCGATCTGGTGGATCGCCCTGAAGAAATCGCTGCGCCCGGATGCGCAGGAGGAGGCACGTGAAGCGCTGGGTACCGGCAATTTCGGCGCCGCTTGGAAGCTCGGCGAGCAAGCGAACGATCCTTTCCTGACCAATCTCAACGAAGGGATGTCGCACGCCCACACCTCCATGCTCGCGGCGATGCACATCCACGCCACCCAGTGGATCGAGCGGTCGGAAGCACGCATGTGGGTGCTCGGCACCATCATCACGCTCGCTCCCCTGCTGGGACTGCTCGGTACCGTGGTCGGCCTCATGGGCTCTTTCGCGACGCTGGGCGATGAACAATTGGGAGTCACGAAGGTGACCGGCGGCATCGCGGAAGCGCTCATCGCCACCGCTTGCGGCCTCGGCATCGCGATCGGTTGCCTGCTTCCCTACAACTATTTCCGCAAGCGCGTCTCATCGCTGCGCGGCGCCTTCGAACGCTGGATCAATCACGCCGAGTTGCTCGTGCAGTCCGCGAAAGCGCACGGCCACGATCTGGAGGCCTTCGCCTCCGAACGCCATCTCAACAAGCGCTGAATCGGGATGCCGGTCAAACTCCAGAGCAGTGGCGGCGAGGACCACGAGGAAGACGCGCGGATCGAGATCGTGCCGCTGATCGACATCATGTTCTTCCTGCTCGCCAGCTTCATGATGGTAAGCCTGAGCATGACCCAGATCAACCGGATCAACGTGAAGCTCCCGGTTGCTTCCGCCTCTGAAAGCGAAAAGAAGGTCCCGCCGATCCACCTCGCCATGGATGTCCACGGCGTGATCACTTGGGACACGAAGATCGTCACCCCCAGCGAGATCACCGATCGCCTCGTCGCGCTTCCCGTGACGGCCGACACGAAGGTTTTGATCGCCGCCGATGATCGCTGCACCCACGGCCAGGTGGTGGAGGTGCTGAATGCCGTCAAGGCCGCCAAGGTGGATAAGGTCAGCTTCGAAACCAAGACTTCCGCCCAGTGACGACCGCCCGACTGCTGCCCATCATCAATGCTGCCGGCTGCCTGGTCCTCGTCGGCTTCATCTTCTTCCAATGGTTTGGCGGAAAAGTGCTGAACGAAAAGCTGCACGGCATGGAGGCCAAGCTGATCGTCGAGGAGAATGCGCGCGTGAACGCGGAGTTCGAGGCAAACAAGCTCCAGAAAGACATCGAGGGCCTCAAGGCTTCGATCGACTCCATCCGCAAGGATTCCGAGGCGAATGCCAAGGATCTGGAGGCGAAATCCGCCGAAGTCACCGCCCTCAACTCCGGCATCCTCGAAGCCCAGACCAAGGTCAAGGAGTGGGAGGATGCTCTGAAGGCCCGCGACGAAGCGATCACCCAGCGCGACGAGAAGATCAAGGAGCTGAATGCCACCGTCATCTCCACCCGCAAGCGCCTCGACGAAGCGATCGACCAACTGAAAAAAGCCGGCGCAAGGTAGGAAAAGTAGTCCGCTCAGGCTGCCTGCCCGGGCTCGCCAGGCTCCAGCCTGGCATCGAAGCCACGCTGACGTCCCGTCCCACCCATGCCCATATGGACCGCGGCGGCCCATGCAGGCTTTCCGTCAGGCGCCTTCAAAAAATGTAGCGGCGGTCTACGACCGTCGGAAACCAGCGGCCACAAGCCGCATCCTTGCCGTCCCTCCCCTCCCTCCAAAGAACGGCCAACGCCGTTCCCTCCTAAAGCCCAGGGTTGGCCGACAAAGGAGGCCTACCCTGGGAAAAAGCACGAACACACATGAACCCCGAATGGGGTTCCAGCGGACCGGTATCTCCCGGGCGGATAGGTGACACTCCTCCCAGACGCACGGGTAACACCGCCCCACCACCTCGCGCCAAATGAGCAAACTTGCCGCTCCCCTCCCCCGCACCAAGATCGCGTAATGACAAAAGGGGCGAAATCGGACATTATCCCGATTTCCCCTCAAACGGCCCGCCCGCGACTCCCCGTCCCGCCCATCCAGCCACCGGCTATCCCGAAAACCCATCCTACGAAAAAAACCCAACCTCCCTACCGTCCCACTCCGAGTCCGCCTCGAAAACCTTCCCACAGCTTCATTCCAGACGGCAGCCTAACAGAAACGCCGCCGCGGATTCCTCTCAGTCGGAGTAAGCCCCCCTACCCCAAACGGGTTTCAAGGTGTCTTTACAACGTGTATGGCAGAGCCGCGAAGCCTTGTGCCAAGCCGGTTCCCGGCGATCGACCAGGTTACCGGAGCTCTCGAACTCCCGCTTGACAAGGGGGGACGTAGCGAAAGAATTTCTTTCCCCATGCGAATGGAAAAACTCACGGTCTCCCATCATTTGCTGAGCGCCTTTTTGCTTACGGCATCACCCGCTTGGGTAATGGCGCAAGCACCCGCTCCAGCCCCAGCACCCGCGACGGTGGCCCCCGCGGTGCTGAACAAACTCTTCGAAGATGCCGAAGCCGCATTCGCGAAACAAGACTACGCAGCCGCCGCCGCGAAGATCGACGAGCTGCTGAAAGCCGTTGGAAACAAAAAGGAAGCATCCACCGAGATGCTTCATTTCAACCTCGGCCTCGCCCACCTGCTGGCGGAAAACTACGCCGAAGCCGAGAAAGCCTTCACGGACTGCATCATCAAATTCCCGAACGGCGAGTACACCTCCCGCTGCTACCTCGGCGTCGGAAATGCGGCCATCAAGCAGGGCGGTGAGGAAAAGCAGAACCGCGCCATCGAAGCGCTCAAGAAGGCCGCGGCGGATCCGAAATACCGCACCCAGGCAGGCCTGCTGCTCGGACAGGTTTACACCGATACCAACAAGCACGCCGAAGCGCTGACCGTCTTCCGCAGCTTGATGGGTTCGGACATCCAGACGCCGGAACAAACCCAGGCAGCCGTCGAAGTGATCGGCCTGCTCGCGGATACCGGCCAGCTCGATGATCTCATTCCTTACCTCGACCGGATCATCAATCAGCCGGGGATCCGCGACGCGATTGCTTGGTATTCGAACCAGGTCATCGTGAAGGGTGACGAACTGGTGGGCTCCGAAAACTACGAGGGAGCCCTCGCCATTTACCGCTCCGTCCCGCCGCGCGCGCAGATTCTCCAGATCCAAGCATCCACGTTGGCCGCGAAGAAGCAGGAACTCGCCAAGCTGGAAGCCTTCGCCAAGGCGGAGGAAAAGAAGCCGCTGGGCCAGCGCTCGAACATCGGCGAACGCGTCTCCCAGACCCAGTCGTCCATCAAGCTCACGGAAGAAGCGATCGCCGCGATCGAGAAGCTCACCGATCTGGACGCCGCGCTGCTGATGCGCCGCGGCCGCTGTTTCTACTACCTCGAACGGAACGAGGAGGCACTGCTCTGCTTCCGCACGCTGCGCGAGAAGTACCCCACCGCCAAGGACGCCCAATCCGGGGCCTACGCGGAGATCGTGATCTACAACGGCCTGAAGGACACCGGGAAGATCCAGCAACTCGCGAACGACTTCCTGAAGAAATATCCGGATGCCCCGAACGTCGAGCAGGTCGCCACCCTCGCGGGTGAAGTGCTGGTGCAGAGCGGGAAATGGGATGAGGTGCTGAAATACTATCAGGACCTTGAAGCGAAGTTCCCGAAGTCGGCCTCCCTCGACCGCTTCGTTTTCTTCCAGGGAGTGGCGATGTTCCAGTCCGGCGATTTCAAGGGATCCGCGGAGCACTTCGAGAAGTTCATCAAGACCTACCCGGATAACCGCTTGGTGGAAGACGCGATCTACCGCATCGCGATGGCGTACTTCCTGAGCAACGACTACAAGAACACCCTCCAATGGTGCCGGGACTACCTGAACAAGTATCCTGACGGCCGCTACGCCGGGGACATGCTCTACCGCCTCGCGTTCGTCGATTTCAACGACAAGCAGGAGGACCAGTCCCAGAACATCATCAAGAGCCTCGGCGACTATCTGGAGAAAAAGCCGGATGATCCGGCCGCCGGTTCCATGCTCTGCCTGATTGCGGACACGTGGAAGAAGATGAAGTCCAACGACGCCGCGACCCTTAAAACCTACGAGGACAACGCGCTGCAGAACTACATCAAGGCGGTCTGGAGCGACAGCCCGGACGACGTGATCCAGTACGCGCTGGAAACCGCCACCACCATCCTGCAAGGCCGCAAGGACTGGGAGACCATCGCCAAGCTCCACGGCGAGTTCCTGCAGAAACGGCCGGATCACCAGATGGCGATGATTTCCGCAACCTGGGTGGCGAAGGGCATGGCCCGCATCGGCAAGCAGGTCGAAGGAGCCGAGATCCTGGCACAGACCCTTTCCAAGAGCATCGCCGACCCGTCGAAGGAGCAGGTGGAATTCCTGATCGATGAGATCGTGAAGAGCCTGACCCCGCGCCGCCGGCCGAAAGACCTCGATATCAAGGCCCTCGAGCAACAGCTCGTGGACATGATGGACAAGGCGTCGGAGGGGAAGGAGAACAACACGACCGTCGCCCGCACCTACTACGCCCGGGCCCGCATGATGATGATCCTCAAGGAGACTCAGATCGGGAACGACTACCTGCGGAACCTCGCGACGAACAAGGAGATCCAAGCCGCGGACCTGAGCCCGACCTTGCTGGCGGTCTGCGCCGATATCCTCATGAAGTCCGGTGATCTGGACAGGGCTGAGGAAATGTTCAGGCGCCTCGCCGATCGCTACAAGGAATCCCCGTTCTCCGACGCCGGACCGGTGGGCCTCGGCCAGATCGCCCTCCTGCGCAAGCAGCCGGAAGAAGCCCTGAAGATCTTCAAGGAAGCGCTCGAGAACAATGCCGGCACCTCCCGTCTCAAGGAGGCGACCCTCGGCAAGCTGGAAGCCATGTATGAGCTCGGCCAGATCAAGGAAGTCGAGGAACTCGCCGACAAGATCATCAAGGACCGCGCCTTCAAGGGCGGCCCGGCGGTGCCGAAGGCTTACATCATCTGGGCCGATGCCACCCGCAAGAAGGCAGTGAATCAGCCGCCAGCGGAGAGCATCGAAACGCTGAAGATCGCCTACGCCCGCTACGAGCGCGTCTGGCGTGCCTACCAACGGGAAACCGATCTATTCGCCCGCTCGCTCTGGGGCAGCTACGAGGTCGCGAAGGATCTCGGCAACACCGAGCTCCAGCAGCAGTGCCTGAAAGCACTCACGGACAATCCGAAGCTCGCCAACACCGAGGAAGCCAAGAAAGCGAAGTCCCTTCTCAAATAAGACCCCGGCCCATGAAAAACCTTTCCCCGACCGGCTGGTCCGGTGCTCTCGCCCTCTCGCTCGTTTCCCTGCTCGGCAGCACGCTGAACGCACAGGACGCGCCCAAGATCATGTTCTCCAACGGCCGCGGCGTCGCCGTGGATGCCTTGGCCGTCGAAGGCGGCAAGTTCGTCGTGAAGAAGGACAGTGACGGTGCCGTGGCCGGGCAGTCCTTCACCCTGGCACAGGCCACCCACGTTTCCGGCGAAAAGCCGGCCGCGATCAACAAGGCCATCGCCCTGGTGCTTACGGACAAGCCGAAGGAAGCGCTCGAGCTGCTGGAACCGCTCCTGACCTCCCAAAAGGCCTCCGCCACGGTTCCCGGAAATTACTGGATCGAGGCCGCCCGCACCGCCCTCTACGCCAACTCGCTCTACAACGAACCGGCCAAGGCCGAGGCCTTGGGCAAGGAAATCTCCGACGCCACCCCGGCACAGGGGAACGACCCGTCGATCCGCCTCGGCAAGGCCATGGCCCTGCCGAAGACGGTAAAATCAACCGACCGAATCGGCGCCTTCGGCGACTTGGTGGCGGATGACCTCCCGGCCGAGATCAGCGCCGTCGCCTCCTACTTCCGCGGCAAGCTGCTGCAGACCTACGACAAGCCCGACGACGCGTTCCAAGCCTTCCTCACCGTCGGCTGCATTTATCCCACCGGTGGCATCGTCGTCACCAGTGCCTCGGAATTCAATGCCGCCCAGATCCTGAAAAACCGCAACCGCCGCGACGAAGCCGTGGCACTCCTGACCTCCGCTCAACGGGGAGCCAAGGGCACCGTCATCGGCGATGATGCCACCAAAAGCCTGGAAAGCCTGAAGTAAGATAAAGTCGTCTCCGCCTCCCCGATCGAATAAAACTCTCAAATCGACAAACTCGCTAAATGAAAAAGACCATCCAGGCAGCCACCGCTGTCGCCCTGCTCGTCCCCATGGCCGCTTTCGGAGCGGAAGCCGCTGCCGGTGAAACCAAGAAGACCCTGATCGACACCTACATCGAAGGTGGCTGGGTCATGCACATCCTCCTCGTCTGCTCGATCGCGATGGTCTGGCTTATCATTGACATCTGGATGCGCACCAACCGCCCGAAGATGACGCCACCGGAAGACGTGACGACCGCCCAGGAGCTTTTCCGCGCGGGTGACTACGTGGGTGCTTATCAGGCGATGAAGGCCGCTGTCAGCCCCTTCGCCGAAGTGGTGCGTGCCGGTCTCGGCTCCGTCGGCCACGGCAAGGACGCCACCGAAGAAGCGCTCTACTCCACCGTGGACAAGATCAACTCCACCCTCCAGACCCGGATCAACTACCTTTCGGTTATCGGTGTCTGCGCCCCGATGATCGGTCTGCTTGGAACGGTCGGTGGTATGAAGGGCGCCTTCGGCAGCCTCGGTTCCGCCGGTCTCTCCGGTGGTGTCGGCGAGCTGGCCGGTCACATCGGTGAGGTGCTTGTCGCCACGGCCACCGGTCTTCTGGTCGCCATCCCGGCCTTCGCGGCCTTCTACTTCCTGCGCAACAAGCTGCAGGGTGCCGTCCATCACCTTCAGGAAACTTCGGAGCGCCTGTTCCGCAATGCCCCTTACGAGTATCTCCAGAACACCGACGTGGGTCAGGAAGAAACCTACGCCGCCTTGCCGAACTGGATCGATGCCCCGGAAGGTTGAGCCTCGCGGCCGCCATTGCTCAAAAACAACCCTAATTAACTAATACCATGGCCGGTGGAGGTGGAGGAGGAGAAGGGGAACCGGAGTTCCAGATTGCTCCGATGATCGACGTGCTGCTCGTCCTGCTCGTGTTCTTCGTCATGATCACCTCCGCCGAGGTGCTCAAGGTCGACAAGAACCTCACGCTTCCCGTTTCGCCGAATGCGAAGAAGCGGGAGCCGGAGATGGCGAAGCACGAAATGGCGGTGAACCTTCGCTACGACGCGAGCACCAACAAGGGTGTCCTCGTCATGGACGACCGGGTGTACACCGATTGGCAGGAAGTGGTCCCGATTCTTTCGGAAAGCAAGAAGCGTGACCCGAAACTCCGGATCGTGGTCCGGGGCGATGCCGCGGTGCCCGCCGGGGAGATCCAGCGCGCCATGAACCTGATCGGTGAGGCCGGCATTGCCGACATCGCTTTCGCGTCCTCGAACAAGTGACACGCCCATGAAAAAGAAACGCAGTCACAAGCGGAAGCACTCTTCCGAGGTCCATCTGGGCTTCCAGATCGCGCCGATGATCGACGTGGTCTTCGTGATCCTTCTCTTCTTCATCGTCCAGGCGGGCGATATCCAGGTGGAGAATTCCCACGTCACCCAGCTTCCCGGACGCGTCGAATCCGCCGAGCCGGTGGAGCTTCCGGACGAGGTGTCGATCGTGGTGGAAGACGACGGTCAGGTTTACCTGAACGAGGAGCCGATGGACGAGCCGGCGTCGAAGAACCTCCCGCAGCTGGCGAGCACGCTCAACGGCCTGCGCGAAGCGGCGGATGCGACGAAGACGAAGGTGCTGGTCACCATCTACGCCAACGAACTCGCACGCTACGAGCGGGTGGTGGACGTTCTGGATGCCCTCACCCGGGCACAGATCAACAACGTCACCTTCCAAGCGGGCGCGCCCGAGTAGTCGGTATGATTTGCCCGGGGGGACCGGCTGGCGATTTTTCCGCCGGTCCCTGCCAAGCAACTTGCGCGTTACCAACGCGTGAAGGACGTTCTGAATGCCCTCTCCCGGGCAAAATCAGCTTAGTCCCCTTCCAAGCGGCAGAGCCGGAACGCTCCGGTTCCCCGCTTGAAACAAAATCCCCTAAGAATTTCACCGCTGCCGCGTTCCAAACGTGAACAGCCAGCCAAATCCGGTTAGCTTCGGGAAACTCCAAAAACCTATTCCCCAGCCATGAACGACGATGAATCGTTTGAGTATTACCATGCCGCCGAGGGCGAGCATAACCCCCTCCTCTTCGAAAAGAAGAAACTCAGCGTCTGGAAACGCATCGGCGGTGGCGCTCTCTCCATCGCCATTCTCTTCCACGTGGCCCTGCTGGTCCTCGGTGCCTTCTGGGTCTTCCAGATCATCAAGGAGCCCGAGAAGAACGTCGACTTCATGCCATCTGGCGGCGGCGGCGGGGGCGGCGGCGAACGCGGCATGCAGTATGAGGTGCAGCAGAAAAAGCGCGCCCAGCTGACCCCGTCCACCAACGTGAAGCGCGTCTTTGCCGAAGGGGCGACCTCGAACTTCGCGATCCCCGATCCCGGCGACAATTTCGGCGAGATGTCCTCCCTCAGCTCGATGACGGGCGGCGGCATGTCCGGCGGTCTCGGCGGTGCGGGCGACGGCAGCGGCTTCGGCAAAGGAAGCGGCGGCGGCCGTGGCGATGGCACGGGCTTCGGCTTCGGCGGTGCCGGCGCGGGCAAACTCTTCGGCCTGATCCCCGAGTCGATGCGCAAGCGTTGCTCCAAGGAAGACCGCCTGCAGCGCCTCTCTGAAAACGGCGGCACCCCGCAGTGCGAGGAAGCCGTGGTGAAGGCCCTGCAATGGCTCAAGTCCCAGCAGAACTCCGACGGTTCCTGGGGAGGCAACAACAAGGCGGCCATGACCGGCCTCGCCATGCTGGCCTACTTCGGCCACTGCGAAACCCCGCTTTCCGAGGAATATGGCGAGTCCTGCATGAAGGGCATCGTTTACCTCGTGAACCTCGGCGTGAAGACCGAGGGCAAGATGACCGAAAACCTCGGCGACAAGCACTGGCCCTACGAGCACGGCATCGCCACCTACGCGCTTGGGGAAGCTTCCACCTTCTGCAAGGACCTCAAGATCGATGTGCCGAACCTGACCGAAGTGACCCAGAAGGCGGGGCAGTACATCATCGACAACCAGCACAAGAGTGGCGGCTGGGACTATTCCTACGAGGTCGACAACGACCGCGGCGGGGACGTTTCCATCGCGGGCTGGCAGATCCAGGCGCTCAAGGCCTGCACTCACTCCGGCCTGAAGTTCCGCGGCATGAGCGGCACGATCAACCGCGGCCTCGACTACCTGGTGAAATGCCAGCATGACAGCGGTGGATTCGGCTACACGAACAAGGATCCCTCCGGAGGCGTCGACTACCACACCCTCACGGGTGTCGGCATGCTCTGCCACCAGATGTGGGGCAAGGGTGGACGTTCCGAAGTTCGCAAGGCGGGCGACTACATCCTCGAGAAGACCAAGTTCGAATACAACGGCCCCTTCTGCGATCTCTATGGGCACTACTATGAATCCCAGGCGATGATGCAGCAGGGCGGCGAAGCGTGGGAGAAATACAACAAGATCTTCCGCGACCAAGTCCTCGAAAACCAGGAGTCCGATGGCTCTTGGAAGGTTCCCGGCGGAGGACAGAAAATCCGCGCCGTGGCCAGCCGCTATGCCGACAACAATGACGATGGCCGGCTCTATCGCACCACCCTCTGCACACTGATGCTGGAAGTTTACTACCGCTTCCTCAGCACCGACAGCGGCGGAGCCACCAAGAAGCGCGGCATCTGATTTCCCGCGAACCCGCTCCATTTCCAAATTCCAAGAGCCTCGGTCACCCCGACCGGGGCTCTTTTTCTTTGGTCCACTCCGACACACCACGCCGCTTTTTGACTCGTGAAATTGGTTTTGGTGCAAATTCTCCTAAACCTTTCGGAGCTTCCGCGTTCCACCTCTTGGAACTGCACCCGATGAGCAACGAAGAAGAAACCGCGTACCCCGACGAGCCGACCTCGGTGATCTATGAGAAGCAAAAGACGTCCTTCTGGCGAAAGCTCGGCGGAGGATCCCTTTCCATCTCGATCATCCTACACGCCATCCTCCTCGCCATCGGCGTGGTCTGGGTGCTCCAGATCATTCCCGCGGAGCAGGAGAAGATCGTGGACTTCATGCCCGCGAGCGGCGGCGGCGGCAGCCCGGATTCCCAGAGCCAGACGACTCAAAAGAAGCGCGCGAACATGATGCGCCAGAACATGCCGCGCGTGGTCGCCCAGGATGTGGTCAGCAGCTTCACCCTCCCCGAGCCGGAGGCCGTTTCCGAAATGGCCTCGATGGGCGAAATGGGCTCGGGCGGTCTTTCCGGTGGCTTGGGGGGATCCGGTAGCGGCGGTGGCAAGGGCAGCGGAACCGGCTCGGGATTCGGGGCAGGTTCCGGCATGGGCATGAACGCTGGCGGCACAGGCCTCGTGAATCCTTTCGGAATGCTCGACCCGAATGCCAACGCCCTCGAAGGCACCTTCTACGACCTCAAGCAGACCAACAAGGGGAAGCCCTCCGACGTCACCAACGAAAGCATCCGCGACATCCTGCGCGAGTTCACCAACCGTGGCTGGAAGGAGAGCGTTCTCAATGATTACTACAAGGCCTCGCAGAAGCTCTACCAGACGAAGATCTACATCCCGGTGATGTCCGCGGATGGAGCCCCCGCCGCCTTCAATTGCGAGAAGGAGGTACAGCCGAGCCGCTGGATCGTCGTCTATCGCGGCATGGTCACTCCGCCGCGCGGCGGCAAATTCCGCTTCGTGGGTGCGGGCGATGACGTGCTGGTGGTCCGTTTCAACGGCAAGCATGTCTTCGACCACGGCTTTACCTCGGGAACCACGGGCGTCTATCTCGCAGGCAAGGGCATCGAGGCGATCAAGGAAGAAACCAAGGACGACAACATGGTGGATAAGCTCGAGGACGGCGGCTACCCGATGAAGCTGCCAGTGCAATTCCACCAGTACGACACCACCCGCAACTGGAACGGTGCGATCGGCGGCCTGGCGGTCGGCAAGGAGTTCGACGTGGAAGCGGGCAAGAAGTATCCGATCGAGATCCTCATCAGCGAAATCCCAGGCGGCCTTTTCTGTGCCTCCCTGCTGATCGAGGAGATCGGCGAGAAGTATCAGGCAAGCTCGAACGGCTCACCGGTCTTCCCGCTCTTCCGCCTCGATGCCGGCCTGCCAGAGCCGACCAAGTCGGACAATGCGCCACCCTACGATCCGAACGGCCCGATCTGGAAGCGCGTGCAAGGTCGCGGGAAGATGGACTTCTAAATCGGAGGTGGTTCGGACACGTAGCGCAGCCATTTGTCCCGCCGGTAGATCCAGAAGGTCAGCACCGTCCAGCCGACGATGTGAGTCAGCATGACCGAGGTAAGCTTCACGTGGTGCCCGCTGACGTTGGTGATCCGGGAGGTGCCAAGGTTACATTCGATCACAAACACCTGATACTGGGGATCGATGTTCCCGAGACCGTCCCGGATGAACTTGAAGCCCCGGGGAACCGTGGGCCCGGTGGCCAGCACGTCCTTGACCCTCGCGTGCACGACCTTACCGCCATCCACACCCACATAGTGGACATTGTTGCCCGCCGTAAACCTCAACATCATCGCACGGTGGAACATGCTGTCCCACCAAAGCCAGCAGAGCCCGGCCAGAATCAGCAAACCCGTGGCAAGAACGAATCGGTGGCGGGGCATGCAGGGGCGAGCCTGACTCGCCGGCCACCCCCCATCAAGATCCCAAATCCCCGCCTCCTACCCCAGCCACTCGAGAATCGCTTCCGCCGATTTCTCCGAGATCCCCGGCAGCGCCGCAATCTCCTTTGCCGTGGCCTTCCGGATGCGATCCACGCTGCCGAACTTCGCGAGCAGTGCCTGCTTCTTTTTCGGCGACACGGCGGGGCAGTCATCTAACAAACTCTCCTTCATCCGCCGCCGGTAGAGCAGCGCGTTGTAGCCGTTGGCAAAACGGTGCGCTTCATCGCGGATCCGCTGGAGAAGTTTCAGCGCGCCGCGGTCATGCGGGATGAGCAAGGGATCACTCTCGCCGGGAAAGAAAACTTCCTCCCGCTGCTTCGCGAGCCCGATCACCGGCAGATCATAGAGCCCGAGGTTCCTTAGCTCCCGCACCGCCATCGAGAGCTGGCCCTTGCCACCGTCCACGATGACCAGATCCGGCAGCACGATCTTCGCGCGCCCTTCCTTGGCGAGACGGCGCTGCATTTCCACGGGATCCTCCTGCGAGTATTCCTCATCGGGATTCGCCTCCGCATTTTCGCCGAGGATGCGTGAGTAGCGGCGGCGGATCACCTCGGCCATCGAGGCGAAGTCATCCTGCCCCGCGACCGTGCGAATGCGGTAGCGGCGGTAGTTCTGGTTGTCCGGCGCGCCATTCGTGAAGCGCACCATCGAGGCCACGATGTGGTTCGAGGAGACGTTCGAGATGTCGAAGCACTCCATCACCCGCGGCGGCCCCTCGAGGCCGAGCGCCTCGCCAAGGTCCGCGAGGTCCTCGGTCGGCTTCACCGTCGTGGGTACTCCGCGGCCACGGGTGAATTGCCGCGTCGGATTGAGCGTCTTCCTGAGATTGTCCAGCACGTCGCGGAGCAGCGCGGCTTTCTCGAAATCGAGACGCTCCGCCGCCTTTGCCATGTCCGCTTCCAGATCGCTGAAGATCTCCCGCCTCCCCTTCCCTTCCAGCACGCTGCAGGCTTCCTCGATGCGGGCAAGGTAGGCGTCCCGCGTGATGCGGAGGATGCAGGGCGCGGAGCAGTTGCGGATGATGTCCGCATTGCAATGGCGGTAGTCGTTCTCACCGGGATTCAGCGGGCGGCAGGAGCGCAGGCCGAATTTCCGGTTCAGCCAGGAGATCGTGGCACGCAGCGCACCGGAGTGGGCAAAGGGTCCGAAATAACGCGCACCATCGTCCTTTTTCATCCGGGTGAGCACGAAGCGCGGCCAAGGCTCGGAGGGCTGGATTTTCACCAGCAGGAAGCGCTTGTCGTCCCGGAAAGCGACATTGTAGCGCGGCCGGTAGTCCTTGATCAGCTTGCCTTCCAGCAGCAGCGCCTCGGCTTCGTTGCGGACCAGATGGAATTCGAAATCAACGATCGTATCGATCAGCGCCCGTGTCTTCAGGTCGGCGCGGGTTTTCCGGGAGGCGAGGAAATACGAGGACAGGCGCTTGCGTAGATCCCGCGCCTTGCCGACGTAGATGATCGAGCCGAGACGGTCCTTCATCAGGTACACGCCGGGCTGATGAGGCACCGTCCCCAGTTTTTCCTTCAATCCCGCCGCAGCCACACCCGAATGGATATCCAGAGTCGCGCAACCGCAAGCGGAGAGGTGGCGGTAGAAATACGGAGGGCTCCGCGATTTCCCCCTTCCCGCCCCCCGGGCTTGCTTCGCCGGGGTAGGCCGTTAAGCTCTCCGCACTTTCTCATGACGTGGCGCAAGATTTTTCCCATCGGGGCGGCACTCCTGCCGGCTCTCGCATCGGCCCAAGAAACCGCCGCGCCCGCGAAGCAGGAGGTGGATCTGATGCACCTTTTCGAGGCGGGCGGCGTCATGATGCCCGCGCTGGCGGTGCTCTCCGTGCTCACCGTCGTGCTCATCCTGCTCTATTTCCTGCTGCTGCGCCGGAATGCTGTGGTGAGCGACCGCTTCATGAACAACGCCGAGGCGCTGATCCGGCGGAATGATTTCCTGGGACTCATCAGCTACTGCCACCGGCGGAATGAATCGATGGCCCGCATCACCCAGCGCGCGCTGGAATTCATGACGAAGAACAGCGGCGCGACCTTCGCCGAAGTGCGGGACGTGGCCGAAGCCGAGGGCTCCCGCCAGGCCAGCATGCTGACGACGCGCGTTGCCTATTTGGCGGACATCGGTGCCATCGCCCCGATGGTCGGCCTGCTCGGTACCGTGATCGGGATGATCAAGTCCTTCCTCCATGTCTCCGACGGCGGCTTCCAGGGAGCCCGCCAAATGGCCTTCGCCGGCGGGGTTTCGGAAGCGCTGATCGCCACCGCCGCCGGTCTTGGCATCGCGCTGCCCGCGCTCGTTTTCTACGCGTTTTTCCGCGGGAAGGTGCAGAAGCTCATCTCCGATCTGGAAGGTGCCTCGACCCATCTCATTGCCATCCTTCGGGCACAAGTGGACCGCCATGCCGGTCCGCAGGCCGGGGCCGCGCACGCCCGCCGTCCGGCACGTGAGGATTACCCGGTGCCCGTTCCCTCGCATCTCACCGAGGACCGCCCGGATCTCCACGGCATCTGACCGCCGATGAAATTCCGCAATCACAAGCTGCCCCCGGCGGAGCTGCAATTGGCACCGATGCTCGACGTCGTATTCCAGTTGCTCATTTTCTTCTTGGTGAGCTTCGAGTTCCAGCGTTCGGAAATGGACATGAAGGTCCAGGTTCCCAGCGCCCAGGAAGGCGCGGATGAGAAGCGCGCCCGCGGCGAGATCATCGTGAATGTCCGCGCCAATGGCGAAGTCGTGGTGGAAAACCAGACGATGACCCAGCCGCAGCTTCGAGAGAAACTGACCGCGATCGCCAAGCTCCACGAAAACCAGCCGATCCGGCTGCGCGGCGACGCGAAGTGCGAGTATCAAACGATCGTGGAAGTGATCGATACCTGCCAAAAAGCGGGGATCTGGAACATTTCATTCGCTACCCAGCGGCCGAAGGAGTGAGGCGATTCCGGATTTGCTGAAAAGCCCGGCGCCCGCTGTCCGGCATCCGCATTTCAAGGGGGAAAACCCCGTCTTGGCAAACCCCTTGGGTTACGCGACACTCCGCTTGTCGTGACGATTCGCACTCTTCTTTGTCTGGCTGCCGCAGGCCCGCTGCTTGCCCAAGAAGCCCCGCCGCGGGCAGCGCCGATCGATCCCGCCTTGCAGTCAAATCCCGGCTTGGATTGGTACCAGCACGGCAGGAATCTCTACGAATCTGCCAAGAGCGCGAACAATGCCGACCAAAAGCTGGATCTCTACGGCCGCGCGATCGACGTCTTGACGCGCTACCTCGGCCAATTCTCCAATCACCCGAATGCGGACGCGGCCTACTGGTATCTCGGCGAGAGCTACTACTCCACCGGCAGGATCGATGACGCGAAGCGCTGCTATCACAGCCTGCTGAACCGCGGGAAAAAGAGCCGCTATGCCAGCGCCGCCGCGAACCGCCTGGCGGTCGGTCACTATCAGAGCCGCCAGTATGCGCTCGCGGCCCCGCTCTTTGAGAAAATGGCAGATCTGGCGGACGTGCCGGAGCACCGCTACCGCGGGCTTTACTACGCCGCCGTTGCCTACGAAGCACACGGACGCACGCGCGAAGCCACCGAAGCTTACCGCAAGCTGCTGGCGGAAGCCGGGACCAATCCCTTCATCCATCAGGGCGAGGCCGGCCTCGGCCGTCTGCTCGCACGAGCCGAGAAGCTCGATGAAGCCTTGCCCCTGCTCGACAAGGCGGTGATGTCCGCCAGCGCTCCGGAGATCCGCGGACCCGCCGCCGTGGAAGCCGGGATGGTCGCCGCGAAACTCGGCCAGAACGAGCTGTCCGACAAATACCTGATGCTCGTGCTGAACACTCCGGGCATGGAGAAATATCGGCCGGACGCGCAGTACGCGCTGATGGCCGCACGCTTCGACCGGAAGGACTACAAGGCCGTGGTGGACATCTTCCGCCAGAGCACGGAGAAGGCCGAAGGCGAACAGGAGGCGCGCCGCCTGATGCTGGCCGCCAAGTCCTACATGGCGCTGGAGAAGAATGTGGAAGCCCTCGAAATCTTCCGTGAGGTGGAGAAGCTGATGCTTCCCAACAACATCCATGCATTCGAGGCGAACTACCTCCGGCTGATGTGCTTCTACCGGATCGAAGGCCGGCACGTTCCGGAGCAGGTGGACGCCTTCCTGGATCTCTATCAGAAAAACCGCCCGCGCGACCCGAAGATCCACACCGCCTTGCTGATGAAGGCGGAGACGCTGATGGACGCGAAGAAGCCGACGGAGGCCGCAAAGGTTTACAACGAGATCGATGCCAGCGTGCTCTCTCCGGAGAATCGCCGCGGACTGCTTTTCAAGCGGGCGTGCTGCCTGTTGACCTCCGGAGATTCCCAGGGAGCCATGCGCTCCTTCACTGAGTTCGTCCAGGCCTACCCGGATGACTCCCGCATTCCGGATGCCCTGATGCAGCGTGCTCAGGCCTACACGAGCGGCGGCGATCTGCCGAAGGCCATCGCGGACTACGATCAGATCATCGCGCGGGATACCAAGGATGACTACAAGGCGCTTGCCTATCTGGAGTCCGCGGACCTCGCCAAACAGCAGGGGAACCTGCAGGACATGATTTCCCGCTACCAGGCCTTCCTCCAGAAGATCCCGGAACCGGGCAAGGCGCGACAGGCGAAGGCCAACTACTGGCTCGCGTGGGGACTCATGAAGTCGAATGCGGTGAAGGAGGCTCTTCCCTTCGCCGAGACCGCCCGCAAGCTGGACCCGAAAATCTACGGGAAGAATGCCAGCATCCTCGTGGCAATGGGCAACTGGAGCATCCAGAATCCCGATGCCACCTGCGACGAGATCGACCGCGGGATCAAGGACGGCTTCGCCGACGACCTGCCGGACCAGCTGATCGACTGGGCCGCGATGCAGGCCTATAGCGCAAACCGCTTCGGTCAGGCCGCACGATTCTACAATCTGATCGCGGATGACGATGATCCGCGGGTCACGCCGAAGGAAACCTGGCGCTACCTCGGCAAGGCCTTGCTGGCGGATGGCAAGGCGGATGCGGCCCTACCGGCGATCAACAATGCCTTGGCCGTGGAGGACAATCTCTTCTGGAAGACCGATGGCTTGCTCGACAAGGCGAAGGCCCTGCTCGCTCTCGGCCGCACGGAAGAAGCGATGACGGTCGTCGGGGAATGCGACGCCCTTCACCCCGAAGGCCGCGTGAACTCGGAGATCCGCATCGTGAAGGGCGACATCTACATGAAACGGAATGCCCCTGCTGAAGCGGCCGGTGCCTACGTCGCCGTGGTTGAAGTCTTGCTGGATAAGAACGACAGCAACATCCGCCCGCAGGCCATGTGGAAGCTCATCAAGGCTCTGGATGCCAAAGGCGACAAGGCCGACGCCGGAAAATACCGCGAGAAGCTGAAGCAGGACTATCCCGACTGGGTACCGCCGAAGGGATAAGTCCGGTCTGGGGACCGGACTTCTCCAGAATGGCACTCTCTTACGCTCGCCCGCCGGGTGCGTCGACTTTTCAGTCGGCTGCGCTGGTTAGGGTAAGGCATTGAGCTGCGAAGGGAATGAAATCGCCCGGGACGAATGGTGGGCGGAGGGAGCCTACCAAAGTCGGCGAACCCGATGCTGCCACCACCACGGTGGGCTGACTTATCTTAGCGGCATTCGGGACTTCTCCAAGCGTCTCAACATGAACCGTCCGTTAGGACGAAGAACTTGTGGCCAACGGACAGGTGCGACCCCCGCCACTCCGGTCGCGGAAAGCCCGTTCCACCTTGATTCATCCTGCTTTCAGCTTGTCAGTTAGAGAGGATCATCCATGGTGTAAGAGAACCAAACCCCATTCTCATTCTCGTGCAGAAATTCCTGACCGACCACGGCATCGGAACCTCCCTGATCTTCGGTGTCCTCGGACTTGCCGCCGCCTATTATTTGATCCGGATGGTCCTCGCCGCTCCCGCCGGGAATGCCCGGATGGAGGAAATCGCCAAGGCAGTCCAGGATGGAGCAAAGGCCTATCTTCACCGGCAGCTTGTCACCATCTCTGTCATCGCCGTGCTGCTCCTGGTCGCCATCTTCTGGCTGCGTGGCTGGCAGACCGCGCTGGGCTTCGTGCTGGGTGCGACATGCTCTCTGGCCGCGGGTTACATCGGGATGATGGTCGCGGTGCGTGCCAATGTCCGCACGGCCCAGGCGGCCTCGGTCGGTCATCATCCGGCGCTGCGGATTGCCTTCAATGGAGGCGCGGTCACCGGGCTGCTGGTCGTCGCGCTCGGCTTGCTATCGGTCGGGGTGTTCTTCCTTTTCATCCGCGAGATATCCGGCAGCCCGCGCGTGGCGGTGGATTCTCTCGTCGGCCTCGCGCTCGGAAGTTCGCTCATCAGCGTCTTCGCCCGACTCGGCGGCGGCATCTACACGAAGGCCGCCGATGTCGGCGCGGATCTGGTCGGGAAGATCGAGCAGAACCTGCAGGAGGATGATCCGCGCAACCCGGCGACCATCGCGGACAATGTCGGCGACAATGTGGGCGACTGTGCCGGGATGGCTGCGGACGTCTTTGAAACCTACGCCGTGAGCCTCATCGGCGGAGTGCTGGTGGGCTATCTCACGGCCACGAATGAAGGCATGCAACCGCTGGTCTATCCCTTCCTCATCTGCGGCATCTCGATCATTGGCGCGCTGCTCGGCATCCTGTTTGTGAATATCGCGCGCATCTCCGCCACCTTGGCACTTGTGGGAGGAGTGGCGATCAGCGGCATCGTTTCGGCATTCCTGCTTTGGCCGCTCACGCACACCCTATTTCCGCAAGCCATTGATTTCACAGGCAGGTCCGTCGGCGCTCTGCAGCTCTATCACTGCGTGCTGGTCGGCATCGGGCTGACCTTCGCCACCGTGATCATTACGAACTACTTCACTTCCACCGCGCACCGGCCGGTGCGACGTCTCGCTAAGGCCTGTGAAACGGGACACGCGACGAACATCATCGCCGGAATCAGCACCGGTCACCATGCCACCGTGCTACCCGTCGTCTGCATCGCCGCCTCCATCTGGTATTGCCACACCGAGGCCGGGCTCTACGGCATCGCGATCGCGGTGGTGAGCATGCTCAGCCTTTCCGGGATCATCATCTCGCTCGATGCCTTCGGACCCATCACGGACAACGCCGGCGGCATCGCCGTGATGAGCGAACTCGATCCGTCCGTGCGCGAGATCACCGACAAACTCGACGCCGTGGGCAACACCATGAAGGCCGTGACGAAGGGCTACGCGATCGCTTCCGCAGGGCTCGCGGCAATGGTGCTCTTCGGCTCCTATGTGGAAGAGCTGAAGGTTCATCTCGGGCGGGACTTTGCCTTCGATCTCATGGACCCTCGGGTCATCATCGGGCTCTTCATCGGGGGGCTTCTCCCCTTCTCCTTCACCGCCTATGCGATGGATGCCGTCGGAAGTGCGGCGGGCGCGGTGGTGAAAGAGGTGCGCCGCCAGATCAAGGCTTACCCCGGAATCCTCGACGGCTCGCACAAGCCGGAGTACGGCCAGTGCGTGGACATCGTCACGAAGGCCGCGCTCCGCCAGATGATCCTGCCTGCGCTGCTGCCGCTCGTCTTCGTCATCGCGGTCGCGAAGATCCCCGACCTCGGCCCGGTCGCCTTGGGAGGCATGCTCGTTGGCACCATCGTCACGGGTCTTTTCCTCGGCATCGCCATGACCTCTTCCGGCGGCGCGTGGGATAATGCGAAGAAATACATCGAGGACGGCAACCACGGGGGAAAAGGCACCATCGCCCACCGGGCCAGCGTGACCGGCGACACCGTGGGAGACCCTTACAAGGACACCGCCGGCCCGGCCGTAAACCCGATGATCAAGGTGGTGAACATCCTGGCGATCCTCATCATCCCCATTCTCTTCCATTGACCGGATCAAGCGGCCGCATTCTTTCAGATTTGAGTCAACATGACATGATTACTGGATTCCTTGGCGGAGTAGGAAAATCTCTTATGACATTCTTCGCCATGCCCCTTGCATACCCCCTGCTGATGGGTTTTCTTCGGGGTTCCGAACCAAATGCCGTCCCGCACTGTCGCCGCTGAATCCGTCTCGCGTGCCCGCTCACTCCATGACAAGCGGCCTTACAACATCGCCGTCTTTTTTGCCGTCATCCACTATCTCTGCGTCGTCGCTCTGCTGACCTGCGTGGTCATCGTGATCCTCAATCCCGTGCCAGGATCGGTGAGGATTCTCGTTGCTTCTCTCATCGCCTGCCTGGTGTCGTGGCTCTTCGCCTTCTTCAAGCGACGCTCGGTGCGCTGCCCCCTGTGCAAAGGCTCCCCGCTTTTCGATAGCGGTGCGGTGAAGCACTCGAAGGCCTATCGCCTGCCGCCGCTCAATCATGGCAACACCGCCGTTCTTGGCATCCTCTTCCTGAACCGCTTCCGCTGCATGTACTGCGGCACGTCCTACGACATGCTGAAGAAGTCCTCGCAGCAGCGGTAGAGGATCCGGGGATCTCACTCCCGGAACTCCGTCCGGATCGAAGCCCCTCCGCCCACCTCCATATCACCCCCGCCAAGATTCTCCAAGGTGGGGAGGTGAAACTGTATCCAGACGTTCGAGTTGATCGGTGGCTTGAGATCATCCACCACGGGATAAGCCTTCATGTAATACCGCACCTCCACCGTTTGCTTCCACTTGAGGTCCGGCCCGAGATTCAAATCAATCTCTTGCGGCAGAATCGCACCGATCGCGATCCGGGAATCCTTGGGCAAGGGTGTTCCCGGATCCTTGACGACCCAGTAGGTTGGCGACGTGCTCTCTGCGGCAAGAGCTGCCACCGCTTCCACGCACTTCCCACGTAGTAATTTTGCACCCTCATCGCTCGCGACAAGCGCCTTGAGCTTCGGATCCGTCGAGAGCGCGATCCGGGTCACGATTTCGTTCGCAAGGTCATTTCCCGCCGATTGCCCGAGTTGCGTTGCCAAGGTCGAAAGCGTCGCCCCCGTGATGCCGGTTCTCCCTTCACCTGCGTTCCCCTCGCAGGCAAATGCGAGAAAAACAAATCCCGCGATCCACCGCACGCTTCTCATCTGGAAAGCCTGGGTAAGCATGAATCCATTCCTAGGCACTTCCCTATCTTCCGTCAATCTATCGTGGTGTTTGTAGATACAGTCACGAAATCCACGATCGGCTTCGGATCCGGGAGACTGTGCGGATGATGTTTTCCGCCGGGCTTGCGGATCACCTCGATCTTTCCGCCTAGTTCCTTGTAGCGCTGCTCCACGACATCGATGTTTTCCTTCACCGGCACCGCTTCGTCGGCATCGCCGATGATCGCGAGGATCGGGATGCCCGCTTTCGCCAAGGGCGCGAGATTGTCCACGGGGTTCTTCTTGTAGGCGAGAGCTTCCGCCTCCGTCATCCCATAGGCCTTCAGGCATTTCTGCCAATCGCCCGCGCCTCCCGGCCCGGCGCCCTTGCCGCCCGGCCAGCTTTTGAAATCACACACCGGGGCATCGACATACAGCGAGGCCACCCGATCCGGATGAAGCGCCGCCCAATTGAAGGCGAAAAGCCCGCCGCGGCTGAAGCCTTCCAGCGTCGTCTTCCTCGAGAGTTCGTGCGCATTCACGAGATGATCATAGAAGGCATCCATGTGCCCCAAGGCCACCGGCGCACCATACATATCCCGCACGTCGATGTAGGCCACGTGATAGCCCTTCGCCAACAGGGCGATGTCACCCTGCGGCTCATGGCCGAAGAACTCCGTGCGCCAGATCCACGGACGCCCTTCGGCCGCTTGCTTCGGCCGGACCAGAAGCGCGGCACGGCCATCGACGGTGAAATCGAGGTGGTCGTAGCCGGACCATTGCGAAACCTTCGCCGCCTTCACGATGCCGTATTCCTTCAAGAGTCCGGCTGCCCGCGCATTCGCCTCCTCCACTGGCAGGCCCGTGGGAAGGCCGGGGCGCGTGTGTTTGGTCTCGGTCAGATAAGCGTCGCGGAGGATTGTCGCGCGGCGATAAAGCAAATCATAGGCGGCATCGTTCGGAAATGGCGGTGCTTCCTTCGCGAGGATCGGCCATAGCCCCTTGCTCACTTCCTCCGCAATGAAGCGATGTCCCTCCGTGCCCGGGTGGACGCCATCACCCGCATAGATAAACACGGGATTCGCAGCCTTCGCCTTCGCGATCGAGTCGCGCAGTGCCGCGCGAATGTCGATCACCTTCCAGCCCTTCAGGCGGTTCTCTAACAACCACGCGGCTTGCGCATCGAGCACGGCATCGTATCCGGACGGATCGGGGATGTTCTTGTCCGGATTGAAAAGCGGTGGCGTCACGAAAACGATCCGGGCGCGGGCAGCTTCCACCTTTTCCTTCAGCAAGGTCATCCCCTTCCGGTAGGCATCCATCCGGTCCTCATCGAGCGGCAGGTAAATCCCGTCGTTCATCCCGTAACAAGCAATCACCAGGTCCGGCTTTAGCGTCGCAAGCACCCGGTCCAGACGCTCGTGAACGCAGGGCCGGGGGAACTTTCCACCCGCATGATTCGGCTCCGAAAGTCCGGAAGTCGTTTCGCTGCCCAAGCCAACATTCACCACGCTGCCTGCCTCGCCGGAGGACGCTGCTTGCAGTTGGGACTCCACCCAAGTCGCCCAGCGGCCGTCGTAGGTGATGCTGTCCCCGAGAAAGATCACCCGCGGCTCTTCGGCGCGTACCATCTGCGAGAGAAGCAGCAGAAAGAGAATGAAGACACGGATCATGGGATGATGAGAACGCGACAAATGCGGCGGATCTAGCAGGAAAGGCGCCTTTCAGGAATCAGCCAGAGTGCGCTTCGCGGGAGCAGGAATGCGGTGAGTTTGCGCTCTTGGTTCTTCATCGGACTCCTCACCTGATAAGCAGGTGAGGAACAGGTGAAACTTCATGCCCCGGGAGTGGGTTGGCTGTTTGCCGGGGGAGATTTGTCAATGTAGGCATGGGAAGCAGCATGCCATGGGGGATTCCCATCATCCACTTCAACCAGTGGGCCCCGCCGGGACGAACATCGAAACATCGATCGTCCCCCTGAACGATGCGCACCCCGCACGCGACCGACGGAACGCCAGCACGCCGGCCACGATAAGCAAACCGACCGCGAGCATCTTTCTCATCATCGCAAGAAAGCCGGAAACGCGACCGTTTGCCTGCGCCGCACAGACTTTTCCGGGCGCGGATGGATTTTACATCCTTGTAATTGAAATGCGTTGGACGCCCTCCCAATCCACTGTTCTCTTTGCATCATGAAGCCCCTCCACCTCACGCTTGCCACGGTCCTCCTGTTGCAGCCATGCGCTTGCAAAAAGGCAAACGATGGCGATGCCGCGGTGGGATCGAAATCGCCCGGGGCCACGAAATCTTCCGCACGTTCCTATCAAGAGGATCATGGGGGGAAGAGTCCCAGCGACAGGTCTGCAAACTCCGTGGATAACCGCGACACCGACGAGCTGATCGAGGCAGCAGAGAACGCGCGGAATGAGCAGCTGACGGCCTCCGGGCTGGTCACCTCCGCCGCCGTGGAGGAGGACTTGGCTATCCGCCTCAACAACACGGCCGCCATTGACACGGCTCGCGCCAAAGCAGAGGAGGCCGCCGCCACCATCAAGGCCGCGGAGCGATCCTATTTGAAAGCCGTGGACGCCTTGCGGAAGCGCCAAGCCGAGTCACCGGAGAATGAAAGGCTCTCGGCATTCGTCGCCTACGCCGACCAGCGCGACATCGTGGCGACCAAGAAAAAGGAAGTCGCTGAATTGGCAAAGTCGGGTCCGGATGCAGAGGCAGTCACGAAGGCCAGGCAAGAGCTGAAGACGGAGACCGACAAACTGCGCGAGTTCAAAGCCGCTTGGGACGCGTCCGGGAAATAGGCTCTCCGCCTGCCAAAGCCCACTCCGCCGCGCCGTTGGGGATCGTCCGATTTCGCTTTTCCCCACGCGCCATCCGCCACTAGTTTTCCGGAGCAACATGCCGGGATGGCGGAATTGGTAGACGCACCTGATTTAGGTTCAGGCACCGCAAGGCGTGCAGGTTCGAGTCCTGTTCCCGGTACTTTCCCAAGTGCACCCATGAACGAGCTCAAAGAAAAGCTGATGGCTCTCGGCCTCAGCGCGGAACAGGTCGATGGCACGATCGATACGGTCAGCGAATTCGTGAAGTCCAAACTTCCCTCGGAATACCAAGGCATGGTCGATTCCCTGCTGGCGGGTCAAACGCCGGATCTCTCGGCCCTCAGCGGCGGCCTCCTCGACAAAGTTAAGGGAATGTTCAGCTGAACTTCAGCCAGGTGGTCCGCTCAGTCTCCTGAGTGGACTCCCCTCTCCTCAAACCGCCACCAGCTGCGGCGGCTTCGCTTCCAGCTCATTCGCCAGACGCGCCGCCAGCGCTGCCGTGTGAAGCCGTAGCTCGGGAACAGCCGTCGCTTCAAAGTAACGGGCACGCAGCATCGGTCCCGTGACATAGAGCCACTCCAGGGGATAGCCATTCCGCTGGATCGCCCGGTAGTCCGCCTGGATCTGCGCACCCAAGCGATGCTCATCCGGCACCAGGAACCCGCGGCGCAGGAGATTCGTGATGAGAGGATGCGGCACCGTCGTGATGTCACGGGCCGGACCCGTCGCATCGATGATGTGATCCGCATCCAGCCAACGCGTGATCGCGGCACGATTGCGCGGGGCAAGCCCCAGACGAAGCCGTCCATCCTTGCTCTCCACGGAGACGATCGTGCCGCGTTTGAGATCGAGCTTCCCGGCATCGATCATCGCTTGGAAAGCCGCGAAAGTCTCCGGTGCGCACTGGTGGCGGTGCACTTCCCAGAAGGGGCTGATGAAGCGCAGGAAGCGGTGGCGGTCATGCTCCGGCATTTCCTGCCATAGCGATGGCGTGGCCGGACGGAGCGCGGCAAAGAGATCGCGCCAATCCCCGCCTTCCTTCTCGTGACGGGCGACTGCCTTGCGGAACAAGCGCACGCTCCGACGCAGGTCGGAGTCCGGAAGCTCATCAAGCTCCGGGGGCAACACCGGCGATGCCTTCTGATGGGGGCGCGGTACTAGGCCGTTGCGCGAGATCGCGTGGATCCCGGTGGCATTCCCCTGCCGTTCCAGCTCGAGCACCGCATCGATCATCGTGAGCCCGGTGCCGATCACCAGCACGGTTTGGCCCGGCTTTACCTGCCCGAAGGTGGACGCAAGCCGCGCCGGCAATGTGTGCTGAGCCCATATCGAACTCGAGAAAGCCGAGCCCTGGTTCCCGGTGGCAAGCACCACGCGGGAGCACATCAGCGCGCTGTTGTCCTTCAGCGTAAGGACCGCGACGCTGCTCGACCCATTCGTCTGGATATCGGTGACCGCGCGGGTGTCCAGCCGGAGGTTCGGGCACTGGCGGAGAGCTTCCTCCAGGCAATGCTTGATGTAATCGCCATAGACCCGCCGCGGCAGGAAGTCCTCCGAACTGACATTCTCACCATAAGTACGACGCGCGTAGTGGTAGAAGTGATCCGGCTCGTCCTGGTACGCGCTCATCCGCCGGGCGGGGATATTGAGCACGGAATGGGGATCGTCCCGGCGGTAGGCCAGGCCCGGCCCCGCCTCGCCGCTCTCCTCGAACAGGATCACCGGCCGCTCCGGCAGCCGCAGGGCGAGATGGATGGCGGTGAAGGTGCCGCTGAATCCGGCGCCGATGACCGCGATGGGTGAAATCACGTTGAACATTGAATGTAGTATCCCTGGTATAGTATTTAATGAAAAATAAAGGCACTCGCCCCGCGTCAGCTACGCGATGCCCTGCTCTGGCGACCGGAAATCCGAGACTGCGCGTGCACCACCCGGGCAAGGAAACGAGCCACGGCACTCACCGAATGGGAATCGTTCCATCCGGCCGGCACGAGCAGCCGCAACTGCCAGCGCTCGTCCTCGCGCACCATCTTCACACGGATATCGTCCGGGAATCTCACGCCACTTCGCTCCCGCGCCGAGGCGATCTCCTTAGCATCCTCCAGCATCTGGTAGAGCGCCGGGCTGATCTCTCCTGCGAGCCGGAATTTCCTCACGTCCGCGGCGTGGACCTCGATCCAGCCATCGGCCGCCTGGTCCTTGAACTGGGTGGACAGCAGCTCGAGCGTGTCCCACTCCTCGCGGGAAGGCGCGTCTTCATCGAGTTCCAAGGCCACCGGATTTGCCACCGGCAGCATCCGCAGCACCGTGGTATCCGCGAGCCGCGGGTGCTGGGTCAGGATCTCCACGAATTGGAGAAGGATTTGCGAGGGCAGCTGGCTGGACGGCGTGTTCCATCCGATCATGCCCACCACGGGCCGGTCATCGGTCGCTTTCCCGGGGCCGCGGTGCGTGAAGACCGGCGCACCGTACTTGAAGCCCATGTAGTAAATGGGGAAATCGATCCGGCCGGTGAGGTGGGCGGAGACTTCGCAATGTTCCACGTAGCCTTGGACGAGGTCCCGCAGGTTCTTGCGAAGGTCGGAGTGCAAGGTGGTGAGGTGCATGGATTTCAGTTGCTTGAGGTTTCTCCCAAGGGCGCAAATCGCTCGCCCGGCCTTTAATCCCACTTACCTGTATATTTTCTATCCACAGATTTTCAAGAGATTTTTGTTCAATGCGTCCCGGAACCCTTGAAAATCCTAGATCGAAGGCTCGCCCGGCTTCTCCTTCTCCCCGGTCTTGCGCGGGCGCTGGGACGGCTTCGGCTCGGGAAAACGGAGGCCGACGATGTCGCCATTCTCCAGTGCCATTTCTTCCACCTGATCGCGGGTGGCCCAGACCTCGATCTCATGGCGCGACCCTGTTTCCGGGACCACGGTGAGACGGGCGAAGGGCCCGGCGACGAAAAGGTGGCTGACGCGACCGGCGAGATGGACGCCTTCCTCCGCGGCGAAGCGTAGCTCGATCTCGTGCGGGCGCACGTAGCGACCGTCGTCGAGCTTGTTCACTTCGCCGAGGAACTCGTAAACGAAAGACGTACGGGGTTCATCGTAGATGCCCTGCGGTGCACCGGTTTGCTCGATCCGGGCATTGCGCATCACGACCACCTGGTCGGCGAGTTCCAGCGCTTCCTCCTGGTCGTGCGTGACGAAGAGCGTGGTGAGCCCGATCTCATCGTGGAAGTGCCGCAGCCAGCGGCGCAGGTCCTTGCGCACTTGGGCATCGAGCGCGCCAAAGGGTTCGTCGAGCAGCAGCACCTTCGGGCGGATGGCGAGGGCGCGGGCAAGTGCGACACGCTGGCGCTGGCCGCCGGAGAGTTCGTGCGGGCGGCGCTTGTCCAACCCGTCGAGCTTCACCAGATGGAGCAGTTCCTTCACCCGGGCACTGATCTCGCTCTTCGCGGGCCGCGCCGATCCGGGCAAGACGCTCAGGCCGAAGGCGATGTTGTCCGCCACCGTCATGTGCTTGAAGAGCGCGTAGTGCTGGAAGACGAAGCCGACGCCGCGCTTCCCGGCCGGAATGTCCGTCACGTCCTCGCCATGGAAGAGCACGCGGCCGCTTTCGGGATCCGCGAATTCCAGGCCGGCGACGATCCGCAGCAGCGTCGTCTTGCCGGAGCCGGAGGGCCCGAGCAGCGCGGTGAGCGAGCCGTCCGGGACTTCGAGCGACACATCGTCCAGCGCGGTGTAGGAGCCGAAGGTCTTGTGGATGGATTGGATGGAGACGGACATGACGGGAAAGGGTTTCGGGACGGAGATCAGTGCCTTCCTTTGGAGGAGTGGCCGGTAAAGTGTTCGACGGCGGTCTTCAGACCGAGAGTGACAAGGGCGAGCAAGGCAAGCAGGGCGGCGCAGGCGAAGGCCGCGCTGAATTGGTACTCATTGTATAGTACTTCGACGTGCAGCGGCAGCGTGTTCGTCTTGCCGCGGATGTGGCCGGAGACCACGGAGACCGCGCCGAATTCACCCATGGCGCGGGCGTTGCAAAGGAGCACGCCATAGAGCAGGCCCCACTTGATATTCGGCAGCGTCACGCGCCGGAAGATCTGCCAGCCGTGCGCACCGAGCGTCACCGCCGCTTCTTCCTGATCGCTGCCCTGGCTTTCCATCAGCGGGATCAGTTCGCGAGCCACGAAGGGAAAGGTCACGAAGACCGTCGCCAGGATGATGCCGGGCAGCGCGAAGATGATCTCGATATCGTTGGCCCGCAGCCAGGGCCCGAACCAACCCTTCAAGCCGAAGAGCAGCACGAACACCAGACCGGCGATGACCGGCGAGACGGCGAAGGGAAGATCGATCAGCGAGAGCAGGAAGGAGCGCCCCTTGAAGCGGAACTTCGTGATCAGCCACGCTGCAGCCAGGCCGAAGACCGTGTTCAGCGGAACGGAAATCCCGGCCGCGAGGAGCGTCAGCTTGATCGCGGAAAGCGCGGCATCATCCCCGAGCGATTTCATGAAAACCTCCCAGCCACGGCGGAAAGCCTCGATGAAGACCGCCGCCAGCGGCAGCAGCAGGAAGAGCGTGAGGATCACGAAGGCCAGCCCGATGAGCAGCCAGCGGACGGGAGCGGATTCGGTGGTTACCGGTTTGTAGGCCATCGGTTCAGCGGGACTGCCAGTTCAGGCGGCGTTGCAGGAGATTGATCAGGAAGAGCAGCGCGAAGGACACGATCAGCATACCGGCGGCGATCACCGCGGCGCCCTCGTACTTGTACTGCTCCAATTGGGCGACGATCAGCAGCGGCAGGATCTCCGTCTTCATCGGCAGGTTTCCGGAAATGAAGATCACCGAGCCGTATTCCCCGATCGCCCGGGCGAAGGCCAGCGTGAAACCGGTGATCAGCGCCGGCACCAGCAGCGGGAAGATCACCCGGCGGAAGGTGGTCCAGCGGTTCGCGCCGAGGCTCGCCGAAGCTTCCTCCAGCTCCGGACCCATATCCTCCATCACCGGTTGCACGGTTCTAACAACAAAGGGAAATCCGATGAAGGTCAGGGCAATGAACACGCCGAGAGGCGAGTAGGCACCCTTGATCCCCCACTCCGCCAGGTACTTCCCGATCCATCCCGTGGGCGCATAGATCTGGGTCAAGGTAATGCCCGCCACCGCCGTCGGCAGGGCGAAAGGAAGATCCACGATCGCGTCCAGAATCCCACGGCCGGGAAAGCGATAGCGCACCAGCACCCACGACACGAGCAGCCCGAGCACCACGCTAACGCCCGCAGCGGCGGCACTGGCCCCGAAGGTTAGCTTTGCCGCCGCCAGCACGCGCGGGGAGGTGAGGATCTTCCACCACTCGCCCGGGCCCAGGCCCGCCGCCTTGATGAACAAGGCGGCGAGAGGGATCAGGATGATCAGGCTGAGCCAGGTGATGGTAATGCCCATCGAGAGGCCGTAGCCGGGGAGAACGCGTTGCTTTTTCGCCATGCAGGTTGCCAGTGTTCGGTTCTACTTCGCCGCGTAGGCCTTGTCGAAGGTGCCGCCGTCGTCGAAGTGCGTGGCTTGGGCCTTCGCCCAGCCGCCGAAGTCCTTGTCCACCGTTACCAGCGGAATGGTCGGCAGCTTGCTGCTATACTTCGCCAGGATCTCCGCCTTGCGCGGGCGATAGAAGTTCTGGCCGGCCAGATCCTGCGCTTCATCCGTGTAGAGGAATTCCAGGTAAGCCTTCGCCGCTTCCGCGGTGCCGTGCTTCTCGGCATTCTTCTCCACCACCGCCACCGGTGGCTCGGCGAGGATGCTCAGGGATGGATAAACGATCTGCGTCTTGCCCGGGAATTCCTTCTCGATGAGGTAGGCTTCGTTCTCCCAGGAAAGGAAGACATCGCCGATCTCGCGCTGGGCGAAGGTCGTGGTCGAACCCCGCGCGCCGGTATCCAGCACGGGCACGTTCTTGAAGAGCCTGGTGATGTAATCCAGCACCTTCGCCTGATCGCCACCGTACTGCTTCTCCGCCCACGCCCATGCGGCGAGGTAGTTCCAGCGGGCACCGCCGGAAGTCTTCGGATTCGGCGTGATGACCTGCGTGCCCTCCTTCACCAGATCACCCCAGTCCTTGATGCCCTTCGGATTGCCCTTGCGGACGACGAAGACGATCGTGGACGTGTACGGCGAGCTGTTGTCCGGAAGCTTCGCCTGCCAATCGGCCGGCAGCAGCTTCGCCTCGCGGGCGATCACGTCGATGTCACCGGCCAGCGCCAGCGTGACGACATCGGCGGACTGGCCATCGATGACGGCACGGGCCTGCTTGCCGGAACCGCCGTGGGATTGGGTGATCTTGATCTCGCCCTTTCCGTCGTCCTTCCACTTCTTCGCGAAGGCCTTGTTCACGGCTTCGTAAAACTCGCGGGTCGGATCATAGGAGACATTCTGGAGTTCCAGGACACCTCCAGCGGTGGCCGTCTTCTTCGAGCATCCCGGCAGCGCGAGCAAGGCGGCCAAGGCGAAGGGAATGATGAGACGTGCTTTCATGGTATCTGCTAGGTTCGGTTGAGTATCAGAGAGGGAATGATTCGGACGAATCTGGTCGAGGATGTCCGCGTTGCAAATGATCGTGGTTTCAGAAAGAGAAGCGCACCCCGGTCAGCCAGGTGACACCTTGATAGTCACCGCCATTGCCGCCTCCATCGAGGTCCGCGTATTCGCCGCCGGCCATCAGCTTCAGCTTGTCGCCGTAAATGAAGTACTGCGCGCCGAGATAGAAGGCATGGTACTCATCGCCACGGCCACTTCCAGTCAGGGCAGGCGCCTCGCTCTCGTAGCGGGTCTGCCTGCGCACGCTGTCCGGACCGTCGCCGGTGGCAAAGGAATAGCGGCCGACGAGTTGCAGGCGCTTCGGGATCAAATCATAGGTGGGCTGCAGGAAGAAGCCGAAGACGTCTTCATCCCTCCCTTCGCCTCCGGAGGCTTGATAGCCCTCCGCGACGAATCCCCATGGTCCATCCTGTGCCCAGAATGTGGCGGAAACGATATCATCGTAGCGATCGAGGATCTGGTCGTCCCGGTCGTGACCGCTATGCAGCCAATCCAGCCGGAAGTCCGCCCGGGTCCATCCGAAGCATTCCTTCGCGTCATAGCCGATACCGGCTCCGTAGCTATAGGAACCGCCAAAGGTCCCGAACTCGCGATCCGTGTCGTTGGAGTAGGCTCCGGCTTGCCACGTGAAATCACCGGTCTTGCCCTCGAAGGTCAGCGATGTGGTGCGATCCACCCGGAGCTGATTGAAAATCTGTGAACGCTCGAAGGTCGGCTGCGCGTTCGTGGATTGCAGGAAATCATAGTAGCCGATCAGTGGCTTCGTCCGGCCAAAAGTGATCGAGAGCGAATCGCTCGGCTTCCACCGGATATAGGCATCGACCAAGCGATCGTAGGTGTCCTCGAAGCTGTCATTGCTCTGGAAATCGAGGCGCACCTCGACCTTCTTTTCGAAAAGCTTGGCGTCGAATCCGAAGCGCGAACGACGGTCTTCCCAAGCATCGGCATCGCCTTGATCGCTATCGACCCAATAATATTGGCCTTGGTAGCGACCCCGCAGCTTGAACTCCTGGAGGATCGGATTCTCATCGCTCTTGTAGAGCGTGAAAGCTTTCCACAGAGCGTCGAGCGACGCGGTCTCTTCGGCTGATGGTGTGCCGAAGGGATCGAACTCAAAGGCTTGAGAACTGCCGGGAAGCAGGGCCAGTGCGGCGATGGCCCGGATGATGTCAGTGTTTTTCATGGATGATATGCGTAGTCTGAAATTGCAGTTTCGGTTCCCCGCCGCGATGGCAGAGGGATGGGAGCTGCCACGCGGGCAAAAAAGAGACCACGGGAGAAGCGACGAGGACGGAACAGGGACATGCGCTCGGCACTCCTTTTCAGGTGTTCCATTCTCCAAGCTCCTCCGGTGGTCCGGGCGGTCTCTTTGATCAGGATTTCGCAGCGAACCCTTTGGTTCGCGATGTTAACGGTATCGGTTGGTTCTATCAGGACGACGAGCCGTTCTCGTCGCGCGAGCTCGGGAACCTGGTTTTCTCAAGGCTATCGACCTGCGTCACCCGTCCCTCGTGGACGATGATCTGGACGGAGCCGAAACGAAGGTCTTCTACCTTCTTCCGGACCACTTCCAGCCAATCGGCGGGAGAGGCGATGTCCGTCTTTTGACGGTCATTGGTTTTCGTGTTCATCGCTCGGGGCTGTGGCAAGTTGGGACAGGCCCACCAGGAAGCCATCGGCGGGATCGGCTTTGCCACGCATCGGCGCGGCACCGATCTTCGCACCGGCCAAGGTGGAGAAAGGTGGGGCGATGCCGTCGCGACGCATCTTTCGCAGCGTCACTTCGACAACTTGGGCAAGGGTGTAGCGATCGAGGATATTCGCGATGGCGTTCCGCACGTCGATCATCAGCATGCGCAGGCCACAGTGGTCTTCATCCGGACAGGTGCAGCGCTGATAGGCGAACTCGCTGGCGCAGCAGATGGGGGCCAGGCGGCCATCCATCAGGCGGACCAGATCGCCGATGCGGATCTTGTCCGCGGGTGTCGCCAAGGCGTAGCCGCCCAGCTTGCCGCGCTTCGTTTCGATGATCCCCGCTTCACGGAGTTCCTGCAGGATGCGCTCGATAAACTTCAAGGGCAGCCGGTTGGCATCGGCCAGCTCCACTCCGGAAACCGTGGGTAGTCCCATTTCGGCTGCGATCCCGAGGTGGATGGTGGCGCGAAGCGCATATTCAGCTTTCTTGGAAAGGTGCATCGGCGAATGTGGACAACATGGTATGGTTTAGGAGTATACGGTCAAGAGAGATTTTCATTTCCGCCACAAACCCCTGATCCTAAATAAAAACCCACTTACCCTCCACCAACCCGTGCGGATCGAGGAACGTCACTGGGCGGGGTCGATCGAGAGAGTCGGCCGCGGGCGCGGAGTGAACTTGAAGTGGAGAATCTCCATTGCGCGCATCTCGCTATAGCGGAATTTCCGCCAGCCGGGCGGCCAGCCGCCGGACCCTCCGGAGATCCACGCGGAAAGATAAAGCGCGTGGGTGATGGGCGCGGACTCCAAGAAGTGCGGATCCGCTTCGTAACTCTTCCCCTTGTAAACGAACCGGATGGCCCGCGATTCGCGTATGGCCCGCCTCAACTCGGCGAGCGAGGCATACTTCAATGTCGCCATATTCGGAAAGATACTCGGATACTCCGATCGTCAAGAAACACGGATGTCACTCGATGCGCCGCCATCCGCGCAGCACGGGGCCATCGTAGATCGGGCTGAAGAACCACGGCTGTTCATCGGGCGAGAGATCCGGCGGGCTCAAGTCATGCATCCCGCTGCGCCAGCCCGGCGCGTTCTTTAGCGAGACCCAATCCCCCACCTCGCATTGCTCCGCCTGCGCTCTCTCGCGCCCAGGAGCCGGAGTCGTACTCATGAGGCAACATGTCGCCCCTTATCCCACCCCGCATGGATGTAGTTTGTAGCCACACGCCTACCTCTTGGGGATACGACGATGCGCTTCCTCCCTCCGGATGCCGATGCCGCCGGACATATCTCACGCGTTCATTCCTCCACGGGGAGCGGCGTATTTGCCAGAGCTTTGCGGAGCGCCATGCGGGCCACCCCGCCCAGCGCACCCGCAAGCGCCGTCCAAACGATCGCTTGCGACCACGTGACGCCGACCGTCGCCGGATTGCGGGGCGGGTGCTTGCCGGTCCACGCGGTGTAGCCCTTCGCAGCCAGACGCCGCGCCACGCGATCCGCCAGCGCCGGCAAGGCCAAGCCTGCAGCAGCAAGAGCCAGGAACTTGGGATCGGTGAATTTCATGGCGTGACTCGGCAACGGCGGACCCGCTTGGCTTACCGGTAGGTGGTGGTGGTTTCTTCCGTGGTCACGGAAGCACCGGGAACCGCCTCGGTGGTGATCGTGGTGGAGCTGCGCGCGTCGTCGGCAGGTTCCACGTAGGTGCAATGGCACAGGATGAAGGCCGCGAAAAAAGCGCAGCCGATATAGCGGATGGTTTTCATAAGTTAGCAGTGTTGGTTATTCGATCTTGTTGATGACGGTGCTTTCACCTTTGGACGAAGAGCCGGAGTGGCCCGTGCGGGCTGCCCCCATGATGCCCAAGGCAAAGATCACCGCACCGATGACGCCGACCCATACCGGAGGAATCCCTGCAAGAGTGGCCGCGTAGCAGAGGGCTCCCGCCAGAATGAGGGAGCCGAAAATAAAAAGCATGATTCTCATCACCCTTCAAAGGTAGCAGCGCGGATGCCCTGCCCTCCGGCCGCCGCGCGGGCATCTCCATCCGCAGCTCGCGGAAGCACGATTCGCCTAGGCCTTCCAGTCACGGAGGCTGCGGAGGGAAAGGCCCGCCTTGAGGATTCCCCGCCGACCCCGCAGCGGCAAAGCCCCGCGAGCCTTTGCAATGCGCCCGCCGTGCAATGCATTGTGCGGTGCTTGCAAGAGGCTCCGGGCCTCTGAGCCCCTGAGATCAAGGGAAGAACAGGGCTGAAGGGCCCTGGTACGTTCCTTGCGAATGATGTCCTCTCTCCCCCGGGAATCATCCGGAAGAGTCAACCCAAAAGCAAAACCATGAGAATCATCGCAACCGCATTCGGAATCGCGGCAATGGGCACCGTATTGCCCCTCACCGCGCAAGTCACGGAAACCAAGGAAAAGACCGAAACCACCGAGCACGCCGATGGCAGTGTCACGGAGAAACAGACCACGACCACCCGCACCTTCGCTCCCGATGTGGAGAAGCGCGTGGTCAAGTACTTCGAGCCGTACAAAACGGAACGATACGGACTGCCGCCCGCCTGGACAACTACCGTCAAGGTGAAGGAAATCCCTGCCACGTGGAGGACCACCAGGCTTAGCAACGGCATGGTGATCACGGAAAAGGAACGTCCCTTCCTGATGCCCGCGCCTCCGGAGCTGATCAAGATCCTGCCCGCCCCACGCGAGGAAGTCCGCTACTACGTGGCCGGTAGCAACGTGGTGGCCGTGGACAAGGAATACAAGGTGGTGGATGCCATCCAGGTTCCCTCGATCAAGATCACCGTGGATGATTGAAGCGTCGGTATTTCCAGTGCCGGGGCGTTTCACAATGCTCCGGCATTTTGCGTACCCGGCACCGAGGCCGTCCGCCTTTACGGTTGGCTACCCAGCCGATCGGCGAGTTGGTCGAGGACTGCCTGGGGCAGTGGATTCTTCTGGATCCAGGCTTTGGCGGCGGTGGCATCGCGATCGAGCCAGGATTCTAAGGTGCGGCCGTACCACCAGTCGCGGCGGACCTCGTCCGGGATCCGTGGGATTTGAGACATCGCCAGACCGGGGTCGCTTTCGAGAGAATTCCAGAGGAAGTTTTTCATCACGTTCTCGGTCACATCCTCTGGGAAGCGGTCCATCACCGACAATGCGGCGGCCGGATCGCTCGTGGCCAAAGTGCCAACAACACCGCTCAGGGCATTGCTGCGGTTGTCCCCGGTGGGCATGGCGGAAACCGAGTCCAAGGCAGCCTGTTGGTCGAGACGTGCCCATTGGCCGTAAACTTCGTCCATGCGGCCTTGGGAGGCGCCGCCCGGGTGATCTAACAACCATTGGGCGGTGCCCGCGGGGTCGATGGACGCGAGATGGTCTGCGATGCGCTTCATGGCAGCATCGCGGAGAGACTCATCGGCAAGACCTTCGATCCAGGATCGGGCGACGTCCGTACCTTGAGCGAGCAACTGGGGCAGGACTCCGGCCAGTGCTTCGTACCGCTCGGAGCCGCCCGGCATCTTGGTGAGCATCTCGGCGGCACGTTCCGGATCGCTTTCCGCGATCCCGCGGATCACGCCGACAAGGTATGGATTTGGCCCGCTGCCTTCGTGGTGGGTCTCCGCCCAGCGGAGCGCCGCATCCGGATCGCGTGCGGCCCAGGTCGCGAGCACGGTCGTGGTGGCGACATGGCTGTTGGGATTGGCCTTGGCGAAATCCAGCGCGGCGAGCGGGTCCAATTTGGCCCATGCGGAAATCAGCAGGGCGTATTCTCCCATGCGGCTCTCGGTGAGGCCGAGGCTCTGGAAATGCTGGACCGCCACCGCGAAGTCATCCGGGCCGAGACGGTCCACGAAATCGAAGAGCGCGCGATTCCGGTCCAGCGGATCTTCGCGGCGCATGATCGAGGTCAGACGGGCCATGCCTTCCACCGAGGCCCCGCGACCTGCGCGTGCTTGCCGCCGTGTGGCAGCGTCGGCTTGCTGCGAATGCTCTCGACCTGCACGGCCCGACTTGGCTTCCGCGGTCTGCTCCGCCGTGGCATGGGGAGCTTCCGGTGACGAGAAGCGGCCTGCAAAAAAACCACCCGCACCGATCACGATGAACGCCACCACGGGGGGAAGGGTGTTCCTATTCATGGCGAACGTTGACCGTAGAACAATGCGTCGACTGCGTCGCGCAAATTCTTCGAAACTTACCTGCTTTGGTTTGCCGTGGCCAGCGGCAGCGCCAAAGGCGCGACCCATACTCCCGCAGTTAGCAGGAGCACTCCCGCTTTGCCTTGACGCCAAGGGTGCGGAGCCGTTCTATTATTTCCCCTTGTCAAGTTTGGGCGAGTGACAAATTCGCCCTCTTATTGGATTGCGGCTGGTCAATCTCCGCCCCCCCCGGGCGGCAACCTCTCCCCCCATGCACACTCCAAGCCCCCCTGTCGGTGGTTGTTCGGCGACGCGTGGTGCCACGCAGAGGAATCGAAATGCCGTTCGTCCCGTCCGGCCCAAGGTGGCCGGGAAGTTTCTCCGCTGCGGGTCCGAAAAGTTCTACGTCAAAGGATTCTCCTATGGCCCGTTCGCTCCCAATGGCGATGGGGAGCCGCTACCGGAGAGAGATCAAGTCCGCCGGGATTTTGCGCATATCGCCGAGCTGGGGGCCAATACCATCCGCATCTACTTTCCCCCTCCGGAGTGGCTCCTGGATGAAGCCCTGCGCCAAGGCTTGTTCGTCTTCATCGATGTCCCATGGGAGAAGCACCGCTGTTTCTTTGAAGACTGGGAAGCCATGGAGCGGGCCCGCGATCGCGTCCGCCAGACCGCCCGCGAGTTGGGCAACCATCCCGCGGTCATGGCCATCAGCGTGGTCAATGAGTTCCCCGTAGACGTCGTGCGCTTCCAAGGTCCGCACCGCGTTGAACGCTTCATCGAAGAGTTGCTGGCGATCGCCAAAGACGAGGCTCCCGATTGTCTCGTCACCTTCGTGAATTTTCCCACGACGGAGTTCCTCAAGGTCAGGGGCGGTGACTTTGCCTGCTTCAATGTCTACATTCACGACGAGGCCAAGTTCGGCGAGTATCTGGACCGCCTGCAGCACATCGCGGGAAACAAGCCGCTGATCCTCGGCGAATATGGCATCGACTCCGTGCGGGAGTCGGATGCCGGGCAGTCAGAGATTCTGACCCGGCACCTGACCCGCGTCTTTCGCCATGGATTGGCAGGCTCGGTGGTCTTCGCCTACACCGACGACTGGTTCACGGGGGGACATCAGATCACCGATTGGTTTTTCGGGGTGACGCGCGCCGATCGCAGCGAGAAGCCATCCGCTTCCGTGCTGAAGTCGATCTGGAATCAACTCCCGGACGTCATTCATGAAGGAGCGGAGCTGCCCCGGGTATCGGTGGTGGTATGCTCATACAATGGCGCCAAGACGCTCTGGGAGTGTTTGGACTCCTTGGTGAAGTTGGACTATCCCGACTACGAAGTGATTCTGGTCAATGATGGATCGACCGATAGGACCGCCCGGATCGCGGAGGAATTTCCCGAGGTGAGGCACTATCGTCAGGCGAACCGCGGATTGAGCGTGGCACGCAATGTCGGGGCCCGTCTGGCAAGCGGCGAAATCGTGGCCTACACCGATGACGACTGCGTGGTCGACGAACACTGGCTTCATTACCTCGTGCGGGCCATGCTGGATCAGCAGGTCGAAGGAATCGGCGGCCCGAACATCACGCCGGATTTCGATAGTTGGGTCGCCAAGTGTGTGGCGGCCAGCCCCGGCAATCCGAGCCACGTGATGCTGGACGATCGTCACGCGGAGCACGTGCCCGGCTGCAACATGGCCTTCCGCCGCAGCGTCCTCTTGGGGATGGGAGGCTTCGATCCGCAGTATCGGGTGGCGGGCGACGACGTGGACGTCTGCTGGCGCCTTCTGGACGCCGGACTGTCCATCGGCTATGCGGCGGGTGCGATGGTGTGGCATTACCGCCGGGCCACCATCAACGCTTACGGCAAGCAACAGAAAGGATACGGGAGGAGTGAAGCGATGGTCCGCTTCAAGCATCCCCAGCGTTTCGGCGCCTGCGGGCGAAGTCACTGGCACGGGATCATCTACGGTGACGGCGCGGTGGGCTTGCCCTTGTTGCCGGACCGCATCTATCACGGCGAGTTCGGGGGCAGCCTCTTCCAGACCATCTACCGCCACAATCTTTACGGCCGAGGCTGGGTCGTGATGTGTCTCGAGTGGCACTTCGTTGCCCTGTTTCTCCTGATGCTGGCCACGCTCTTCTGGCCGCTGGCCGCGATCAGCGCCGCCATGTGGAGTGCCACGCTTGGCGTGGCCGTCGGGCTGGCGGGGCGAGCACCGCTGCCCCGCAAAGCTCCCCGCTGGTGCCGTCCCTTGGTGGGCTATTTGTATCTGATGCAGCCGATATGGCGGGGATGGTTCCGCCTCACCTACTTCCTGCGCCACAAGCGCTTCGTCCAACTCGACGAGGTCCGGCATCAGGCCGAAGTCAAACGCATCTCTTCCTCGGTGCTGGACCTCTACTGGGACAATAAAACTGGCAAGGGCCGCTACGACCTCCTCCCCCACATGGTGGCAAAGGCCAAAGCCTCCCGCTGGTCCGGCGATTTCGGCAACGCCTGGGCCTCATGGGATGTGAAGCTGGTCGGGGATGCCTGGCACGACCTCACCATCCATATCGCGACCGAGGAACTCGGCTGGCCCCGCCGCTTCACCCGGGCACGCTGCTCAGCCCAACGCACCCTCTTCAACAAGGTGGCAACCGGTGGAGTGGCCGTTTGGTTCCTGGCCGCGGTGATCACCGGACAGATTTGGGGAATCGCGCTCGGATTGGCGATGTGCCTTTTGCTTTGGCTCTGCATCCCGCGCAGTCGAGACGCCTGTCTCAAAGCAGCAACGCGCTTGATCGCAAGCGCGAGCATTGACGGAGGATTCTCGGTGCCGAAGCCAGCGGCAGCGACCACCGGCGCAAAGGATGCGACAGACAGCCATCCGGCACCGCGGGGTCTCGAGTTGGCTGCGCTGCAACCACCCTTGGCACCCGGGGGCATGCCGGCACCCATGGCCGGGAAGCTTGCTTTCGCGACGCGGAACACTGATTTGCAATCATCGTGAAACGGCCTGATTCCAGGACGCCGGACACGCCCAGGGCGATGGGAGACCTTGCGCTCTGCCTGCGACTGCTCCGCGAGGCTCGTCCCTATTACGGCGGGATGTGCCTCTACTTCGTGGTTTCGCTCATGGCCGCCCCGGTGACGCTGCTGGGACCCGTCCCGCTGAAAGTCGCGGTGGACTCCGGCCTTGGCGACACACCGCTCCCCGCGATCCTGAGCAGGACACTCCCCGGGATCCTGACGGAAGGTCCGCTGGCCGTGATCCTGCTTGCGGCCATCCTGGTGGTTTTGGTCCGATTGATCGCCCAGCTGCAGTCGGCCGCGGATTCACTGATCCGAACGATTCTCAGCGAGCGGATGGTCCTGAACTTCCGGTCGAAGTTGTTTCGCCACGTGCAACGCCTCTCGTTTGCCTTCCACGATTGCAGGGGAAGTTCCGATTCGACCTACCGGATTCTATGGGATGCGGCGTCGATCCAATACATCACGATCGATGGGCTCATCCCCTTTGTCTCTTCGATGGTCACGCTGGTGGCGATGCTATGGGTCACCTTCGCCGTGAATTGGCATTTGGGATTGGTGGCGCTGGGAGTGTCCCCGCTGCTGGTGGTGGTCGCTCTCTTTTTCCGCCCCCGACTCCGCCGTCGCGCGAAGCACATGAAGAAACTGGAAAGCTCCGCGTTCTCCGTGATCCCGGAAGCACTGGGAGCGCTGCGGGTGGTCAAGGCTTTCGGCCAGGAGGATCAGGAGCAAGAGCGCTTCGTCGGCCGGGCGCGAGCGTCCTTGCAGGCGAAAATCCGCTACATGATGACCGAAAGCGGCATGGGGATGTTAATTGGAACGACCACTGCAGCCGGCACCGCGGTGGTGCTGTATGTCGGAGCCTGGCAAGTCCACTCCGGGAATCTCACCTTGGGAGAGCTGATTCTGGTGATGAGCTATATCGGCCAGCTCTACGGTCCGCTGAAGGCGATCAGCAACAAGGCGGCGACCATGCAGACGCAACTGGCAAGCGCCGAACGGGCGCTTTCGTTGTTGGACGAGCCGTTCGACGTACCGGAGAAGCCCGATGCCACGGCGATCAAGCGTGCCAAGGGGCAAGTGCGATTCGAAGCGGTTTCCTTCCACTACCCTGACGGCACGCAGGTCCTTTCGGACATCACCGTCGATATCAAACCCGGGACGCGCGTGGGCATCGCCGGCCGGACCGGGGCCGGCAAAACCACCATGGTCAGTCTCCTCATGCGGTTCTACGACGTGTCCGGCGGAGCCATCTCCTTGGACGGTGTCGATCTACGCGATTACCGGGTGGCTGACCTCCGCCGACAGTTCTCCATCGTGCTTCAGGATCCCGTGCTGTTCTCCACGACGATCGGCGAAAACATCGCCTACGGCCGCCCGGAAGCGAGCGACGAGGAAATCGTCGCGGCTGCCACGGCGGCCAACGCCCACGATTTCATTACCAAGTTGCAGGACGGATACGAAACCCTGGTCGGGGAACGCGGGATGCGTCTTTCCGGAGGCGAACGCCAGCGCATTTCCTTGGCTCGCGCCTTCCTCACCGATGCGCCGCTCCTGATCCTGGATGAGCCCACCAGCTCGGTGGATCTCAAGACAGAGGGCGTGATCATGGAAGCCCTTGCAAGGCTGATGGAAGGGCGGACCACCTTCATGATCGCCCATCGTCTGAGCACCTTGGAAAATTGCGATCTCATGGTGACGCTCCAAGATGGCAAGCTCGAGCTGGCCGGCGCCGGATTCTCTCCGACGGCAAGGAGATAGTCTCTCAAGGGTCCTGACGAAAGCTACGGGGCCAAGTCCAATGCCCCGGAGTCCGCCACCATCTGCAGCACGAGGGCGTGCTTGCTCACCTTGGCCAGAGGTTCTTCCACCCACTCATAGGCAAGCATGGGCACCGACCAATGCAGATGCTCGATCGCGCGGAACAGATTGCCGAGAGCAACCAGGGACGGTGCCGCCTTCACATCCAATCCGCGCCGCTTGCAATAAATGCCGGGGTCGCCCCCGAGCCGGTCGGCCGCCAACTTCGCCACATCCCGTGCCGGGGATCCCCAACCCGCGGCACCCCAGTCAAAAATCATCAGGATGGGTCGCGACGTCGCGCGGGAGATGCGCATGTTTCGCGGTCCGAAGCTGCCGTGAACCAAGGTCCGCTCGAAGCTTCCGTCCACCCGGCTGATGCGTCTCCAGCCGGCGGCAAATTCCACCAGGATCTGCTGGAGGCGATCGACTTCCGTCCTCCCGGCGCTGCCGAGCGCGGGATTCTCCCGTGTCCCGGCAAGGGTCCGGATGACGGTGTCGAGCTGCTGGCGATAATGCTCCGACCCGAGCTCCGTCAGTAGCGCCGGGACCGTGGCGCGCGTCAGGGCGGAATGGAGATCGCCAAGCCACTCCGCGGCCAACTGGCGATGCAGCGCGTTATCCGATGAGTAATCGTCGCCCTCGACGTATTCCACGAAGGTCCATGCGGCCGCACCATCGAGGGCCGGCACCATTCCAAAGTAGGCGGGAGCCGGCAGCCGGGAGAGGGGCAGCAGCTCGCGATAGATGCAGTCTTCCTGCCGGGCCTCCGCCAACTTGACCTTCTTTGCCACCACCGACGGGACGGCTCCCGACACAAGCTTGAGCTTCCACACCGCCGGCTTGCCCTTCTTGGCCTTCTGAAGGCATTCAGCGTCCGAGACCTTGCTGCCGCAAGGCGCTACCTGATGCCAAGCCGCGGTCGCTGCCGCGACGAGATCGTGCCCGAGCGCGTCCCCCGATTTCATGTCGTGATCCGATGAAAGGTGAGCTCGTCCCACCGCCCGGTGGTCTTGCGGATTGCCGCGCTCATAAGAGTCCCACCCGTTGAAGAATTTCGCCGATGACCTTGTCGGCATCGAAATACTCGTGCGCGATCTCGAGGGCAGCCTTCGAATGTCCGGCATAGTCCGAAGCGACCGATTCCAAAGCCGCCTGCGCTTCAGCGATGGTGCCAAACTCCAGCAAACCCTTTCCGGTCGGGAGAGCTTTACCGAACGCGGTGTCCTGCATGATCACCGGCCGGCCCGCAGCGAGATAGCAGACGCTGCGGTCGCTGAACCAGCCGCTCTTGGGAAGGACGTATTGCTCCCTCGCCACGGTGAATTCGCCCTGCGACTGCTGGATGTAGTCACGATAGGCGACCGGTTCGTCAAGCGGGCGGGAACTCACCGTGTTCCAGCCGTGCGCTTGGATGCGCGCCAGCTCGCCAGCCGAAAGACCGGCACCAAGCGCCATCTCCAAGCACAATGACGTGTGCCGCGGGAGTTCGACGAATCTCTCGAACTCGAAGTGTTTGCTCCAATGCCAGATCGATCCGTTCCACTCCACCGTCTTGTGGTTGCTCTTGAGATTGGCGATGGTGGTCATGCGGGCTGGCAACGCCGGGGGCAGCTCGGTTCGCCACATGTCGAGGCAGACCGGCGGTCGTGTCGGCAACCATGAATAACGAGTGAGAGGGACGGCACAGCTGGCATCGCCGAGGTTCACGCCATAGGTGAAATAGTGGTGATAGCGATCGAGCCTCCGGATCTGTTTTTCGTCGCCTTTGGCCACCCGGACCTGGGTTTCCACCGGGTCGGTGTCGAGGTAGATCAGGCACCGATAGTCGTCGATGTCGACGTTCCCGTTGGCATTGAGGTTATGGGCGCCGCACAGGTTGATGACGGCGTCCGCGCGGCGATACAGTTCCTCCAGACCGCGCCGGTCTTTCGCGCCGAGGTACGGGGCGGGGAGCCCCGGGCGGCCATAGATCCAGCGGTCGCCAAAGCCAATCCGCCCCATGAAATCCTGGAGCAAGCCGACGTTGATGCGGGGATCTTGGGATTCGCTGTAGCCACTGCCGGCGTCGAACAGGTTGCGGTCCGATTCTTCCACATACCACACATCGAATCCCAAGCGCCGCAACGGGATCAGGTGATGATAGACCTGCCACACCATCCCGCCAAAGGGCAGGCAGGCCAGCAGCCCCCAGACGATCACGGTGCCGCGTGTGACCGGGGGATAGGAGCTGGCGATCGGCGGGGGATGGGCCATGGGCGTGGCGACGCGGTTGTCCAATCAGTGCCTTCGGGCTACGGCCGAACTCCGTTTCGGTGCGATGATTTTCCGGTACAGATCGAGGTAGTCATTCACCATGCGCGGGATCGTGAAGCGTGTGACGGCATGCTGGCGGATCTTGTGGCGGTCCAGTTCGAGCGCTTGTTTCACCAAGGCCGGCATTTCCTCCGGACGATCGCAGTAGTAGCCCGTGACGCCGGTGTCGATGACCTCGGGCACGGAACCGCGCTTGATGGCCACCACCGGCGTGCCGCAGGCCATGGCCTCGATCATCACGAGTCCGAAATGCTCTTCCCATTGGATCGGGAAAAGCACCGCCGCCGCCTGGCGGAGGAAGTCGATCTTCTCCTGCTGGGTGATGCTGCCGAGGTGGATGACGTTTTTGCCATCGATCTGCGGCTTGATGATTTCGTCGAAGTATTCCTTTTCCGACTTCGTTTGAGGCATTCCCGCGAGGCGAATGGGCAGCCCCAATGCCTTGGCGGTGCGTATCGCATCGGCAGGATTTTTTTGCGGCCCCATGCGGCCCAGGAAGGCGAGGTAGTCCGAAGGAGTCCCGCCCGGCGTGTAGGTGTCGGTGTCGCAGCCGTGGTAGATGACCGGCAGAGGCTTCGTCTTGATGTCGGGAACCGTGGCGACTTGCGAGTGACTGATCGCGGCGACGGTCACCTCCGGATACCGGCGGAGAATCCAATGCTCGTCCGGCGAGTCCAGGCCCTCGTGGACGGTGTGAATCACCGGCGCTTGGCTCAGTATGGAATAGGGAATGCTCGCGGCGCCCAGATGACAATGGACCACGTCGTAGGACGACGAGCGCTTGAGGCAATCGGTCCAGTTGCCGGCGGCATAGGCGGCATAGTTGTAAGCCCGGGACTCCGCCATCATCGCAATGAGGTTCTTGTCGCAACAGCTTACGAGCTTCGCGGACGTGCGTGAATCGCCGCTCGCGTAAACGGTCACCTCGTGACCGAGCTTCACCAGCTCCTCGGTGAGCCAGTGTACCATCAATTCGGCTCCGCCGTAGGAATCGGGAGGGACCTTGGCCCAAAGGGGAGCGACCTGGGCGATCCGCAGTTTTTTCGACATGGCTGGGGGGTGTGGGGGAAATTCTAGTGCCAATGTTTGAGGTTGATCTTCCATCGTCCCGAACTCACGAGGTCGGACTCCTTCCATGGTTCCATCCGGCGGATGTCGTTCATCCACGTTTCATAGACGGCCATCCGGCACATCGCCGCCTCCTGCTTGCCGTATTCGATCTCCTCCACGTGCCAGCGGACGGTTTCGACCCAACGGAAGATTTCGCCGATGTAGGCGAGGCGCACGATGTCCGCCTTGTCGATGTCCGGCCAGTGCCGTTGAAGCCGTTGCAGGTAGATCTCCAAGTCAGGATCAACGGAGTAGCCCGTGAACTTCGCCAGATCCAGGCAGGGGGCGGCCCAGCCCACATTGGCCCAGTCGAACGTGATGATCCGCGGACCGTCCGGATCATCGATCACGCGCATGTTGTCTTCCTTGAAGTCCCCGTGAATCAAGGCCTGGGGCATCGATCGGCAAAATGTCGCGATGTCCTGCCAATGACGTTCCAGCGTCGTGGAGAAGTCATGAAGGCACTGCAGCAGCTGCTGCTCGTCCTTCGACAGGATGGGATTGTTGGAGTGCTTGGATAAGAGTTCGGTGCACTTCTTCAGGGACGGCCCATAGTATTCAAAGGAACGATCCTTGAGGCTGGCCGGAACCTCATGCTGGTCTGCCAGGATGTGCAAGGTGGCCAGCCATTCGGCGGCTAGCTCCCGGTCGGGCTTGCGGGACGGATCGTACAGCCGTCCGCCGACATCCCCCATGAAAAAGCAACTCCGGCCGGGGTCGTCCGTGGCGACGAGGCCGTAGGCTGCGGGGCCGTCGATTCCCCATGCGGGGAGGATTTCCAAATAGACGCGATGTTCGGCGTGGGCGTCTTTGGTCGGACAATACTTGGCGATGACGGGTGGATGCCCACGACGGAAATGAAGGCGGTAAACCGAGCGAAACCTTTCGCCCTGGATCATGTCCACATCGAGGATGTCATGGGTGCCGCCAGCGGCGCGCCATAGTTCGCGGAGTTGCTCCTTAATGGAAAGGACGCTTGCTGCCTTCATGGGGATGGGGGGCTAGGCGAGGAAGGGGATGCCGGAGATCGGCACGGGAGTCGCGAGCGTGGTCCGGCGCGAGTCGGAGGGTAGGGCCGGGCACGGGTTCGCCGAGACACCGGGGGGAGCCCCAAGCAACCGCACCCACGCCTTGGATGCATGGGGATACCGGGGAAGTCTGACCTGTGACTTTAGCTCATTGCCCCGCGGAGCCAAGACCTTTCTGGGTGGCTTGCGACTCCTCCTGGAATGCAGGCTGTCTCCCAGGCATCAAGCCATCGCCGGACGAAAAAGGGGAGCCATTCCGTGGACCGGCGGCTCCCCTGGGATGCGCTATGTTAACCTACCATTCTTCAAACCGCCGGAAAGGGAGGGTGCCGCCCGCCCCGGGAACAAGACCAGTCGCCGGGACGGGCTGAACACACCATGGAAATGGGTTTTTCCATCCCCTATCTACATCACGGCACGACAAGGGAAAGAGAAAGAGCTGCGCAGTTTTCCCGACAACCTCGCTCTAACAATGACGCCCGGTTTCTTCTCCTCAGAATCCGTGGACGAGGAGATAGATGATCAGGCCGGTCATGGTCACAGCGACCATCAGGATCGCGAGTTCAACCCGGAGCTTCCGGACATTCCGGAACAATCGGAGGGTAGCAGGCATGGGGACAGGCAGCAAAGGACTACCCCGGCAATACCCGTTCCGTGCGGCACGGACAAGATAAAACAGCCGACACTCTCATCCGCCCGGACAGGCGGAAGGCGCTTTACCTTTAGGGATGGGCTGGGCACTCCCGAAGGAGTAGCCCCGATGCCGGAGATGTACCAAATGAGATATTAAGTTGAGATTAACCATAACGCAGATTCGGGCAGAAAGACCCGAGGTGCAGCCCCCTTCCCCTCCCCCGGCTGGGGAGGGAGGCAAACCCAGCACGGGATGAGGGGTTTTTTCGAGGACCCGCAACCGGGACCGGCGGTTTCCGTCAGTCCACCGTCACGTCGATCGTTTTCGGCTTCGACGCCTCGCTCTTGGCGACGTGCACTTCGAGAATTCCGTTTTTGAATTTGGCCTGCACGTTTTCAGGATCCGCATCGTCCGGCAGGGCGAAGCTGCGGGAGAACGTCCCGTAAGCGCGCTCGATCCGGTGGTAGCGGCGATGGTGTTCGTCCTTCGCCAAGGTTCGTTCGCCGGTGATCATCAGGACGCGGTTTTCCATCCGGACGGTCACGGCGTCTTTTTCGACATCCGGGATTTCGGCCCGGATCAGATACTCGTTCTCTGCCTCAATGATGTCGGCCAGGGGCGACCATTCAGGCACGGTGATCGATTCATTTTCACTGCTGGTCCCCAACCGCGTCGGGCGGCCCAGGATGCTGGAGAGACGGCCTTGCACCTCTTCCAACTCCCGGAAAGGGTCCCATCGGGATAATGCATTCATGGCTCGTGGATTGCTGGCGGGAGTTGATTCCCGGCTCACCCCGTCCCGCCGGTCCGAAGCGAGCCAGCTTGACACCCGGGACATCGCCGAAGCGGTCCCGATCCTCAAAAAGGAAAATCAACTTCGCGTCCAGTCAAGGGGGGAAGTCCCCTTCCCTGCGCCTGCTCCCCGGGCCGTGGGACGCATTCCCCCTTATGATGACAGCTGTCTCGCCGAGTCCTCCATCAAGGGGTAGGGAAGGGCTGCTGCTCTGGAGAGACACGATCCCAGACGGAGGAAGTTGAGGCGCTGGTGCTGGGTTCCATAGCAAGTGAACTGGCGGGGAGCAGAACTTTTGTCGAAGTTGTCCTTGTTCCGGTCGACCAACGCTTGAAAACCGTCTGGTACATCTCTTCCGCCAAGCCGGGGTCGAGGGTCACCCGCCACGCTGCGGCGTGTGCGGCAGATGACAGTCGGCGATCTCGCGGAACGGGGCCTGATCCGCAAACGTAGCAGTGGAGGAGTTTGCGATCCGGGGACGGCATCGTGCGCTTTTGCCAACTATCCGGCACCTGGCCATGCCACGGGGACATGTTCTCTGACGCTCCGTCAAACCGTCAACGGAGCGACTCTCCGCGCGGCGGAAGTTTCTCCCTACTCCCCCCTCCCTGACCGATCCGTGCGAAAACCGCGCGCGGGTTTATCTCAAGGCGGCAACGGCCGTTTGCCCACGGAGTCGACAAAGCGGAGGGCTTGGAATTCGCACCCGGCGAACCAGCCCTGTCCTCAGCCCGGAGTTGAGACTCTTGACCACACGGTTGATAGACCGAAGGCGGTTGCCAACGGGGTGGAATGTCGGAGCAGAGAGCAGGGAGTTTCCGATCCAAGGGCGTCAGGACGAATTGAGATATGAGGGCGTCCGAGGCCTCGTGCTTTCCAGATTAAGCAAATCTCTCACGGCGGCTTACTCGACGGAAATGCTTCCGCACGTGCGCTCCAAACCTCCTCGGCCAAATCGGGCCCTGCAACTACCCACGCCTCAACTCATTGGATATGAACCCAAAACAGGAAATCGCCGATCGTTTGAATTCGCCCTGGGTTCGGAGTCAGGCGGTTCGGAGGTCTTCACGGCCACTTTACCGGACAAGTTACAAACGCGTTCTGTAAAACCAGAATCCGTCCTACGAAGTGAATCACTCCTTGAAACCCGATTTGGAGGCCCCCTTTGGGCGAGGAGTCGTTTCTCAACTGAACCCAAAAGCGCATTTTTATGAACCCCAGACAAACTCTCCATCGGCTTGCCTCACTCACGCCGATCGCCGCGACACTCTCGTTGCTCGTCCCCGCCCATGCCGACACTGAAACCTGGTCCGGAGCGACCAACGGCACCTGGGACACCTCCACCGCCAACTGGCTCACGGACGGCTCCAACAACCTGTTCGAGAGCGCGGACGACGCGTTGTTCACCGGTACGCCCGCCAACAACGTGACCGCGGCGACCGGCCTCACGATCGGCGCGATCACGCTGGATGGCACGTTCACCGGCTCGGTCACGATGTCCGGTCCCAACACGGTGAGCGGCGCGACCACGATCAGCGGCGGCACGCTCAATCTCAATCACCAAACTGGTCTTGGCGGCAGTGCCATCACGGTGAATAGCGGCGGCACAGTGAACGTGACGCTGGGGTCGGACCAGAATGTCAACAACGTCTTTACCGGCACCGGCATTCTCACGGTAAGTGGCAGCACGGGCACGCCGAATTTCAACAATGCCACGGCATTGAACGGCTTCACAGGCACGTTCAATATCAACACCAGCGGCAGCAAGAAGGTGGCTCTGACCACGGCGGGTGGGAAAATCGGCAGCGGTGCGACGGTGAACATCACCAGCGGGGGCACGCTCTACATTGCGAATACGACAGCTTCCTTTGATGGCGTGACCTTCAACGTCGTCGGATCGGGCAACACCGAGAACCTCGGCGCGATACGCATCGAGAATAACTCGGTGATCGGCGCCACAAGTTCGGTTGTATTGGGCGGCAATACCAGCTTGGGCAGCAACGCCGGCACGGGCACCATTAACGCTGCGATTACTCAATCCACGACCAGCGGGCTTACTAAAGTTGCTGGCCAAACCCTGGCTCTCGGTGGTGCCAACACCTACACGGGCACGACGACAATCAGCGCGGGCACCTTGCAGCTCGGCACCGGCGGCACGACCGGCTCGCTCTCCACGAGCAGTGCGATCACGAACAACGCCACGCTGGCAATCAATCGCAGCAATGCAGTCGCGCAGGGCACCGACTTCAACAGTGTGATCAGCGGCACGGGCACATTCGTTCAAGCTGGAACCGGTACAACGACGCTTTCCGGCGCGAACACTTACACGGGTGGCACGCGCGCCAATCTGGGCACCTTGGTGCTTTCCGGAAGCCATACCAAGGCGGCAGGAACCGGGGATTTCCTTTCGGTCAACAATGTCGGTGCGCAGAATGCCGTGCTGAAAATCGCTGCCACTGCGGGAACTCAGGCATATCAATCCCTGAACCATGCTGAAGCCACCAATGCGAGAGGAGCCGTTTATCAGGAGGGTGGAGCCCTTTCGACGGCCAACGTCTTTAGGGTTGCTGGCGGCACAGGCAGCTATGGCTACTACAGCCTCTCCGGCGGCACGGTTACAAACACTGCCGGTGACATGCTTGTCGGCAGCGGTAACGGCTCGACCGGCGTGATGGACGTCACGGCCGGTTCAGTCACCACCGGCTCGTGGATTGTTTTAGGTCGCAATGGCGGCACCGCCTCGGGTCTTCTCAACGTCACGGGTGGTTCGGTCACTTCCAACTCGAACAACATCGCCTTGAACTGGGGTGGCTCTGCGGGAGCGATCTCGGTCCTCAACGTGGGCGGAGGGGCCGGCGCAGCCAGCGTCACGGGTGTGTCAAACGCAGCCAACAACCTCGACGTGTCCGTCGCGAACGTGGCCGGCCAGACGGGTGTGGTTAACCTGCGCCCCAATGGCACGCTGACGGTCGCTAAAGTGCAAGCGGGTGGCGCTGCCTCGACCGCGCTCGTCAACTTCAACGGCGGCACGCTGAAGGCCACGGCCACCAATGCGGGGGCGAACTTCATGAACAGCGGCAATATGGACGCCGTGACGGTTTACAGCGGCGGCGGCACGATCGACAACAACGGCACGAACATCACGATCGGCAACGCGCTGGGGGCAGCGACGGGCAACGGCGTGACTTCGGTTGCGGTGACCGATGGCGGCTCGGGCTACATCGGCGCGCCGCTGGTGAAGTTCACGGACGGCACGGGCAATCCGGCGACCGCTTACGCGGTGATGGCGGACGACGGCACCGGCAATGGAACCTTCAGGGTTTCCTCGATCGTCATCTCCAGCCCCGGCACCTACACGGTAAATCCCACCACCGTGACGCTCACCGGCGGTGGCGCTTCGACCGCCGCGACGCTCGGCAGCATTACGACCGCGGCCAACACCAGCGGCGGCATGACTTTCACCGGCGCGGGCACGACCACCTTGGCCGGAGCGCTCACCTTTGCCGGCCCCATCACGATCGGCGGCGGCAAACTCTCCCTCGGCGGCACTTATACCCAAGCGGTCTCGGTGGCCAGCGGGGCGACTCTCGTCGTTGAGGATCCGCTGGCTTTCCAAGGCCCGCTGATCGTGCCGGCCGTCACCCTGCCGAGCGGTTCCATCGTGAACCTGGAAGCTTCGGGCGGAAGCAGCGAGTATGTCGAGGCGACCACGGCGGCCACCGGCCTCAGCTTCGATAATATTTCGATCAACCTATACGAGGAGGGTGGCACCGCCCCGGTGACCACCTTCGGCACCTACACCCTGTTCAAGTACAGCGGTTCTTTCACCGGCGACGAGGACACCGACATCACCATCGCCAATCCGGTGCTCGGCTACCTCTACGACTTCAACGACACCGGCACGGAGATCACCGTCACGCTTAGCGCGAGCGACAGCGACGGCGACGGCCTGCCCAATGCTTGGGAAACCGCCAACGGCCTGAATCCGAACGATCCGAACGGGGTCAACGGCCCGGATGGCAACCTCGACGGCGACTTCGCCACCAACCTCGAGGAGTTCCAAGCCGGCACCGCGGCCAACAATGCCGACGATGATCCGTTCGACCTCGACAACGACGGCCTCCTCGACTCGTGGGAAGTCGCGAACTTCACCACCATCGCCGCCCGCGACGGCACCGGGGATTACGATGGTGACCTCGCCACCGAACTCGCTGAGTTCCAGGCGGACACCGCTCCCAAAGCGGCGGATCCGTTGGATCCCTTCCACTGGCCGGATAGCGACACCGACAGCATGAACGACGCGTGGGAGGTGAAATACTTCGGCACCATCACGGCGAAGAACGGCACGGTCGATTCCGACGGTGACGGCGCGACGGATCTCGCGGAATACCAAGCGCTTTCCAGTCCTGTCGATGCCGCTTGGAGTCCTTCCGTCTCGAAGCTCATCCACCGCTGGAATTTCAACGGCAGCTATGCCGACTTGATCGCGTCCTCGGCCGCCGGTCCGGACGCGCACGTCAACAGCACGGCGACCGTCGAGGATCCGAACGGTGCGACCGCCAGCTCCGCGGTGACGCTTTCCGCTACTGACGTGCTGCTGGCAGGCGGCGCCTCTGCCACCTCGGACTACGTGAAACTCGGCTCCAACCTGCTCGCCGGCCGCGCCACGCCAGCGACCATCGAGGTCTGGGCGTCCCACGTTTCGATCCAGAACTGGAGCCGGATCTTCAACTTCGGCAGCGCCGACACGGAGAACCTCTTCATGAGCTGGACCAACGGCACCAACGCCGTGCTCACCCGCGCGGAATTCCGCGACTACCTGACCAGCACTGCGGACACCACCGACCAGCCTTACCGGCTCAACGAGGAGTATCACATCGTCTTCACCTTCGAGCCCGGCAAGGGCGACTTCGGGGCGAACCGGGTGACCTGCTACGTGGCTCCGACCGTTGCCAGCGGCCTGGGTGTCCTCCGCAGCACCTTCAACACGGCCAATAACCTCGCCAACTTCACCGACACGGTGGCCGCGCTCGGGCGCTCGTCGTATGCCGGCGACGCCACGGCCAACGCCCGCTACAACGACGTCCGCATCTGGCTCGGCAATCTGCCCGAAGCCCAGCGCGAGAAGCTCCACGATGTGGGGGCCGACAGCGTCGATCTCACGGACACCGACGGCGATGGCCTGCTGGATGCCTGGGAGCTGGCCAACTTCGGCAGCACCACCTCCGCGGTCGCCACCGGCGATCCCGACGGCGATGGCTTCGACAACCTCGCCGAGCAAGGCGGCCGCAGCATCCCGACGCTGCCGAACGGCACCCCGTCGGTCCCAAGCGACCGCGATGCCGACCAACTGAACGACGACTGGGAAGCCACCTACTTCGCCAACCTCGCGCAGACCGGCAGCGGCGATGCTGACAGCGACGGTGCCACCAACGAACAGGAGGAAACCGCGGCGACGGATCCCACCAACGCCGCTTCCTGGCCCGACACCGACGGCGACCTGCTGAAAGATGCGTGGGAGATCCAGTACTTCGGCGACCTCGACATCGACAATGATGCCAACAACGCCAACGACGGTGCCGCGGACTTCGACACCGACGGCGCGACCGACAGCCAGGAGTTCCTCGCCGGGACCAATCCAACGCTGGCTTCGAGCTTGCCGCCATCGGTCGTCGTCCTGCCGGCTACCGGGACGGATGCGGCCTCCGATATCGCCACCTCCAAGACCTACACCCATGCCATCGACTTCGGCGCCACGACGGCTGCGGTGGCGGTGAACGGCGTCGCCTTCCACCAGGCAAGCGTGCCGGCTGCCGGCAACGACGGCTCCAACAACGACCGCTGGGACAGCATCGACAACACCGGCGGCCGCAGCGGCGCGTTCCGCATGGACAAGTCGATGGCCAATGACTGGCAGCAGGGCAACAACAACCCGGCCAACGTCGGCTCGGACGGTAGCATGGCGGTGATCCTCACCGACTTCAGCAACCTCGCCGGCGTCGTCGTCGGCTCCACCCAGACCATCACCCTCAGCGGTTTGACGGCGGGCACGCGTTACAGCACCCGCCTCTACTACCGCACCTGGGCGCTGGCCGCGAACCGGAGCACCGCGCTCACCTTCAACGGCGACGGCAACAACGCGGTGATGACGTTCAATCCGGACCAATCCGCGACACCGGAGTCCGGCTACGTGAAATACGAATTCACGGCGAACGACAGCGATCTGACGATCGTCTTCGGGGCGAACGTGGCGACAAACGCTTGGCACCAGTATGCCCTCACCAACGAAGTGGTTCCTGCGGGCGACGGCGACAACGACGGCCTGCCCGATACTTGGGAGAATACCCACTTCGGCAACACCACGTCCCAGACCGGGGCCGGCGATCCGGACAGTGACGGTACCGAAAACCGCGCCGAGTACTTGCTCGGCCTGAGCCCGGTGAATGGCAGCCAAGCCTTCAAGGCGACCCAAAGCAACGTCGTCCCCGGCACCGGGGTCACCCTGACCTGGCCCGCCCAGAACGGCCTGACCTTCACCGTCTGGCGCAGCACCACGTTGTCCGGTTGGACCCAGCTCGGAGGAACCGTCACGGCCACCGGCGCCACGGCCACCTACACCGATACCACGGCACCGCTCGGCAAGGCCTTCTACAAGGTCATCCTGACGACGCCATGATCCGGCGGATCTAACATACCCCGTCCTCCCGTTGCCCGCCTGATCGCGGGCAACGGGAATCCTTCAGCTCGAATCGCGATTTCCGACCAAACTCCACACGATATGAAACCCAAACCCTCCCTCGCCTTCCTCACACCGATTGCCGCGACGCTGTCGTTGCTCGTGCCCACCTATGCCGACACTGAAACTTGGTCAGGAACGACCAACGGCACCTGGGACACCTCCACCGCCAACTGGCTCACGGACGGCTCCAACAACCTGTTCGAGAGCGCGGACGACGCGTTGTTCACCGGTACGCCCGCCAACAGCGTGACGGCGGCAACCGGCCTCACGATCGGCGCGATCACGCTGGACAGCACGTTCACGGGCTCCGTCACGATGTCCGGTGCCAACACGGTGAGCGGCGCGACCACGATCAGCGGCGGCACGCTCAATCTCAATCACCAAACTGGTCTTGGCAGCAGTGCCATCACGGTGAATAGCGGCGGCACAGTGAACGTGACGCTTGGGTCGGACCAGAATGTCAACAACGTATTTACCGGCAGCGGCATTCTCACAGTAAGTGGCAGCACGGGCACGCCGAATTTCAACAATGCCTCGGCATTGAACGGCTTCACAGGCGCGTTCAATATCAACACCAGCGGCAGCAAGAAGGTGGCTCTGACCACGGCGGGTGGGAATATCGGCAGCGGTGCGACGGTAAACATCACCAGCGGGGGCACGCTCTACATTGCGAATACGACAGCTTCCTTTGATGGCGTGACCTTCAACGTCGTCGGATCGGGGAACACCGAGAACCTCGGCGCGATACGCATCGAGAATAACTCGGTGATCGGCGCCACAAGTTCGGTTGTATTGGGCGGCAATACCAGCTTGGGCAGCAACGCCGGCACGGGCACCATTAACGCTGCGATTACTCAATCTACGACCAGCGGGGTTACTAAAGTTGGTGGCCAAACCCTGGCTCTCGGTGGTGCCAACACCTACACGGGCACGACGACGATCAGCGCGGGCACCTTGCAGCTCGGCACCGGCGGCACGACCGGCTCGCTCTCCACGAGCAGTGCGATCACGAACAACGCCACGCTAGCAATCAATCGCAGCAATGCAGTCGTGCAGGGTACCGATTTCAACAGTGTGATCAGCGGCACGGGTGTATTCATCCAACGTGGAACCGGTACAACAACGCTTTCCGGAGCGAACACCTACTCGGGCGGCACGCGTGCCAATCTGGGCACCTTGGTGCTTTCTGGAAGCCATACCAAGGCGGCAGGAACCGGGGACTTCCTTTCGGTCAACAATGTCGGCGCGCAGAATGCCGTGGTCAAAATCACTTCCGGTGCCGGAACTCAGGCATATCAGGATCTAAACCTTGCTGAAGTCACCAATGCGAGGGGAGCCGTTTATCAGGAGGGTGGAACTTTTTCGACGGCCAACATCTTTAGGGTTGCAAGCGGCACAGGCAGCTATGGCTACTACCGCCTCTCCAATGGCACGGTAACAAACTCTGCCGGCGACACACTTGTCGGCAGTGGCGCCAGTGCGGTCGGCGTGATGGATGTCACGGGTGGTTCCTTCGCCACAGCTTCGTGGATTGTTCTGGGTCGCAGCCAGACCGCCGGCAACACCAGCTCCGGTCTTCTCAATGTCACGGGTGGTTCGGTCACTTCCACCGGGAATAATATCGCCTTGAACTGGGCTCCTGGATCGGGAGCAATCTCTATGCTGAACGTAGGCGGTGGGGTCGGCGCAGCTAGTGTCACCGGTGTATCGAATGCAGCCAACTACCTTGACCTGTCGCAAGTGAGCGCGGCTGGCACGACAGGCGTTGCCAACGTGCTCTCCAATGGCACATTGACGGTCTCTAAAGTGCAGGTAGGCGGGGCCGCCTCAACCGCACTTTTCAACTTTAACGGCGGCACGTTGAAGGCCAACGCGGCCAACGCGGGTGCCAACTTCATGAACGACGTCGATATGGACGCCGTGACGGTTTACAGCGGCGGCGGCACGATCGACAACAACAACACGAACATCGCGATCGGCAACGCGCTTCGGGCGGCGACCGGCGATGGTGTCACCTCGATTGCCGTGACCGACGGCGGCAGCGGCTACATCGGCGCGCCGATGGTGAAGATCACCGGCGGCACGGGCAACACCGCGACCGGTTACGCGGTGATGGCGGACGATGGCACCGGCAATGGAACCTTCAAGGTTTCCTCGATCGTCATTACCAGCGGTGGCACCTATACAGCCGGTCCCACAACCGCGACCCTCTCGGGAGGTGGCGCGAGCACAGCCGCGACGATTGGCACGATCACGACGGCAGCCAACACCAGCGGCGGCATGACCTTTACCGGTAGCGGCACGACCACGCTCTCCAACACCAACACCTACACCGGAAAAACCACGATCAGCGGAGGCTCCGTGGCGCTTGGCGCGGCCGGCTCCATCGCGAATTCCTCCGAAATCGCGCTCAACGGAGGGAACTTCAACGTTTCGGCAGTGACCGGCTTCTCAACCGGAGCATCCCAAGCGCTCACGGGTTCGGGTTCGATCACCGGTGACATCACCGTCGCCGGCACGCTGGCCATCGGCAACTCACCAGGCACGATAACGTTCAATGACGACCTGACGATCGGCGCAGCGGCCGTGTCCAATTTCGAACTCACGGACGCTGCATTCGGCTTGGGCACCTACGATCTCGCCGAAGGCGGGGTTGGCACGCAATCCGTCACCTTTGAAGGCACATTGAATCTGCTCTTCTCGGGCGGCACCTACGCCAACAACTCCACGGTCCAGATCTTCAACTTCGAAACCTACGACGGTAATTTCGCAACGGTGAATTTCAGCGGGTTGGGAGAAGGTCAGTCCGCCCAGTTTGATGCTTCAACGGGCTTTGTCACCGTGATCCCGGAACCCGGAACCGCCTTGCTGGGCGGAATCGGCATGCTGGTGCTGCTCCGCCGCCGCCGCAATTAGCGAGAGATTTTTCTCCTATGGGTTTGGAGAATTGACCGGTCGTCGCGGGTTATTGGGTTCCTTGCGGCGGCCGGTTCTTTTTTCGGACCATAACAGCTCCGCAATCAACGCCCCTGAATCGCCGGCCGCGATCCATTTTCACCCGGCTCACATCGTCACCGATAAGGTTGAGTGAAAATGAAACACCGCAGACTCATGAAACTCAAACACCTGCCCCCCATCCTCATCGCCGTCCTTTTAGGCACTTCGGCCGCTTTCACCGAAACCGTCCGGCTCGATTCTCCGGACGGCCATCTCAAGCTGACCTTCGAGGTGGCACCGGACGGTCGCGTAACGCACTCGCTGGCGGTTGACGGCCAGCCGGTGATTGCGCCTTCGCCGGTGGGCTTCACCGGCGGACACTTTGCAGGCGTCAATCGCCGCACGGAAAACTCCGTCTGGAAACCCGTGTGGGGCAAGCGCGCCGTGGTGCCCGACCACTACCGCGAGGCCACCATCGACCTCGGCAGCTATCAGCTCAAGGCCCGCGCCTACGACGAGGGCGTGGCTTTCCGCTACGTGTTCCCAAGCCCAAAGCCCACCGGTGCCGAAGCCACCGCCTTCAACTTCGCAGGGGATTACCTCGCTTGGTACTACAATGGTGAAAACCACAACATCGGCCCGGAAAAACTCAGCACCGCCAAGGGCCAGCGCAAGCCCGTCGCGACCATAAAGGCCGATACCAGCGGTTACCTCGCATTGCACGAGGCCGATCTCTCCGAAGGCGAACCGTTGGTCCTGGAAGCCAAGCCGGGCGAGACCTCGCTCCGCATCGCGTCCAAGCCAAGCGCGTCGTGGCGTGTGGTCATGTTCGGACGCACGCCGGGCGCATTGGTCGATTCCCACCTGATCGAACTGCTCAATCCGCCGCCGCCTGCGGGCATGGATTTTTCTTGGGTGAAACCCGGTGTGACCGTGTGGGACTGGCGCATCGATGGCGCGAAGGTGGACGGCTTCCGCTACGAGATGTCCCTGCCGTCGTGGAAGCGCATGGTCGATTTCGCGGCGGAAAATCGTATCCCCCACCTCGTGCTGGATGCGAATTGGTATGGTCCGGAATTCGGCCATAACTCCGACCCCACCAAAGGAGGCAAGGTGGAGCAAGTGAAGGAGATCATCGCCTACGGCAAAGCGAAGAACGTCGGCGTCTGGCTCTATCTGAATGACGTGGGCGGCCGGAAGTTCTCGCTGGAAGACACTCTGAAACAATACGGCGAATGGGGCGCGGCGGGGGTGAAATACGGGTTCATGAAAGGTTCGCCCGAAGAGAAGAACCAGCGCACGCGCCTCATCACCGAATTGTGCGCGAAGAACAAATTGCTCTGCAACTACCACGACGGCCCGGTCCATCCCTATGGCCAGATGCGCACCTGGCCCAATGCGGTGACGCGCGAGTATTGCCAGGCCCAGCTCGACGGTCACAAGGTTTTCGGCCCGAAGACTTTCGTCACGAGCGTCTTCGTCAACATGCTCGCCGGTCCGCTCGACATGAACAACGGCCTCGCCGATCTTACCCAAGCCGGCCGCGTGGATCATGGAGCGCCCGCGCCAACCACGCTCACCGCGGAGGCCGCCCGCACATTGATCGTGTTCTCCGGGGCCACCATCATTCCGGACATCCCTGAATACTATCGGAAGCATCCCGAGTTGCTGCGTTTCATCGCGGCCCAGCAAATGCCATGGCGCGAGAGCAAGACACTCGCGGGCGAGATCGGCGAATACATCGTGATGGCCCGCCAAGCCGCGGACGGGGCTTGGCTGGTCGGCGCGGCCACGAACGAATCGCCGCGCGAACTGAATGTGCCCATGTCCTTCCTGCCTTCCGGGAAACATGAGGCGCTCGTCCTTCAGGACGGCCCGCAATCCGACTACCGCACCCACGCCGAAGACTATCAGGCGGAGACACGCGAGGTCTCAAAAGCCGACACGCTGCACCTCAAACTCGCCCCCGGCGGAGGAGCCTGCGTGTTAATAAAACCAAAACGCTGATAATGGTGCAGCCACCCACGCCTCCATGCGCCGAGAACTTATAAGCCGCTTTTTGCGTCCGCTCCGCCTTGTCCTCCCCGCGCTCGCTGCGCCGCCTCCCCTGGTTTCCGTCGCCCAAGCCCAGCACGGCCAGCCCACCTACGTCGTGCCCGAGGGCATGGTTCAAGGGGGTCAATTCATCCACCGCTTCCTGCCCATGAAGCCCAACGCCCCGTTGCGCTCCGACGTGTGGGGCGTGGACGCGGTGAAGCCTCGCGACACATCCAATGGCGTCGAGGACGCGAAGTATTCCTACTGGTGCACCTCGGTGGTGAAAGGACCGGACGGCAAGTATCACAACTTTGTCGTACGCTGGCTCGAAAGCTCGCCGAAAGGCCACTTCGAATGGCCTAACTCCGATGTCGTCCAGGCGATCGGAGACAGCCCCACCGGCCCCTACAAAGTCGTGCAAGAGATCGGCAAGGGCCACAACGTCACCGCCTACCAGGCCAAGGACGGCACCTGGATTCTTTATATCATCGACGGCTGCTACCGCGGCTCCTCGCTGGACGGCCCGTGGATACGCGGCAAGCTGGATTTCGACGCCCGCGGACGCGGCAACGTGGACATGACCAACTGCACCTTCGCGCGTCGCAGCGACGGCAGCTACCTGATGGTCAACCGCAGCGGCGAGGTGTGGATCAGCAAGGACGGCAACAAGGAACCCTATCGCCGCGTCTCCAACCACTCCGCCTATCCCCCGGTGCGCGAGGCCCGTTTCGAGGACCCGGTCGTGTGGAAGGACGACGTGCAATACAACCTCATCGTCAACGATTGGTTCGGCCGCGCCGCCTATTACCTGCGCTCTCGCGACGGCCAGCACTGGGTGTGGGACCAAGGTCTCGCCTACGGCCCCGGCATCTTCCGCCACGAGGACGGCAAGGTCGAAGACTGGCATAAGATCGAGCGCCCGCGCGTGATCCAAGACGAACGCGGCCGCGCCACCCACATGCTGTTCGCCGTCATCGACGACGCCAAGGAAGTGGACAAGCCAAACGACAACCACAGCTCGAAGGCCATCGTCGTGGGCGTTTCGCCGCCGCGCACGGTGCAGGTGAAAAGGACCGGCGAACGATTCGTCGTCGCGCTCGAAGCGGAGAAAGGCTTTAACCCCGCCAAAGACGTCGATTCCAAGAGCCTGCGCTTCGGAGCGCCATCGAAGGTCGATTTCGGCAAGACCGGCGCACCGCTTTCGGTGAAAGCGAACGGCTCGCGTCTGATCGCCGAGTTTTCCGCGGCCGACTGTGGTTTCGAGCCATCGGATCAGACCGCGAAACTGCTAGCCTCCGACAGCAAGGGAGGGCTGGTCTTCGGCTACGCGCCGCTGCCGGGCGAACCGCCGGAATATCCGCTGCTGAGCGCCAACGGCATCATTGAGGCAGGTGCCATTCAGGCTGGCTCCCGCACGCTCACCGTGAAGGTGGAAAACTTCGGCCTCGCGAAATCGTCCCCCACGAACGTCCAGCTTCTGGTCCACGCGGAGGCCAAGGAGCCGGGGACTTTCACAGCCTCGCTTTCAGCGCTGGATCCCTACGAGGCCAGCAGCGTGAGGTTCCGCGTGCCCGCCAACCTGGTGCCAAGCGACTCGACTCCCCGGGTGGAAATCACCATCGGTGCAGAGACTAGGGACGAAGCTCTGAAGGTCGAGCTGCCAAAGTTGCCATGATCCTCCTTGCGCCTCGCGATCGGGTTGCAGTCCGACGCGCCGCTCCTCCAAACCCGATACTCGTCCGCCTTCCCTTCGGGCTTTTGACTTAACCGAACAAGTTGCTCAGCAATTGCCCTCTCTGGCTATCTCCGGCAATTGATCTTCCAATGCCCTGAATCAAACCCGAATGGGTTCAGATCGAGGGGCAAAACCCCAGCCATCTTTGCCGCGAGCATCGGCGTCGGATCCGCCAACCCCTTTGAGCAAGCATCTGTCTGCTACCACCCTTTGATACCGGGGGCCAACAATCGACCGCAGAGAGTGCCGGGCTTCTGAAGCCTCGCCGAAGACAACCACCAGCTCTTCAGAAAAATGAGAAAACTCATTCTATTTGCAGTCGCCGCGGTCCTCCTCGGGATCATGGCGATCCCCGCCCGTGCCTTCATCCACCCTTGCATTCCGACGACCACGCAGGATTTGGACTACATCAAGGCCAACCTGAATCAGGAGCCTTGGAAAACCGGTTACGCCCAGCTCCTGGCCACATGGGATCCCAATTACACGCCCCAGCCGTATGCGACCGTCACGCGCAATCCCAACTTAAACCTCGGCGCCTGGTCGAAAGACATGGGGACCGTCTGGAATTATGCACGGTTGTGGTATCTCACTGGCAACCCCGCCTGCGCCCAGAAAGCGCACGACATTCTCCTCGCGTGGGCGAACACGCAGACGAACATGGGTGGCAATGAAGCCGGCCTCGCGCTCGGCGATCTGGCCATGGCTTACGGCGGCGGCGCCAGCATCCTGCGCGGCACCTGGCCGGGATGGACGGAAGCCGACACGACCGCGGTCAAAAACCTCTTTGCGAATGTTTACTGGCCCAGAATCGCGCCCGCGGGGAATATCCAAGGTCCCGCCAATAAAGGCTCGCTGAACATGATGGCTGGCATGGCGATCGCCCTTTTCTGCGATGACACCGCCAAGTTCGACCACGTCCTTGATCTTTACCGCACCTATCCGGGTTCGGGTCTGGCCAACACGCTGCATACCGGAGAAATGGGCGAAACGGGCCGTGACGCCGGCCACGCCTACGGTGACCTCCTCGGCAAAGCCTTCATCGCCGAATGCGCGTGGAAACAAGGCATCGACCTCTATTCCGAAGGGGACAACCGGCTCCTGGCCGTCGGCGAATACTACTGCCGCAACATCTTCGAGACCGACAATCCCTTCGTGCACTACGGCACCGTGGATTACCTCTACACCGAGAATGCGGAGGGGCCTTACGGTGCCAATCGCGCCGCCCTTTACATCATCCAAAACGCCTACAAGAACCGGAAGGGCATCCCGACCCCGTGGATCGACCGGAAACTCCCGGAGCAGTGGCTTGATACCTACAACTGGATGTTTGCCAGGACGGCGGACTTCAGCACCGCGACGCCACCGGCGGCCATTGTTCGCCCGGAGGTGTCGCTGGCCTCGGGCGGACTGACCTTGACCACCCTTGGCAATAATTCCGCAGGCCGCAGCGCTTCTTACGCCAACGGCGTCTGGACGATGACCGGAGCCGGACTCGATGTCTGGGGGGAAGCCAATGACGACTGCCAGTTTGCTTACAAACAGATGACCGGCGACTGCGCCATTGTTGCCCGGGTCACCTCGGCCCAATTGATAAACGGTGCCACCAAGGCAGGGGTGATGATTCGCGACAATCTTTCCGCCGCTGTTTCGCAGCGCGGGTTTACTGCGGTGATACCCAACACCCCCACTCAGGTGCAAAGCCGCCTGGCGGGTGATACCGAACGCTGGGCCGGAAGGGTCGCGCAGACGACCACCCTGCCTGATCCCGGCATGCCTTACTGGGTCAAAGTCGAACGCAGGGGTTTCCTGCTTACCAGCTACACTTCACAGGATGGCACCAGTTGGTCGCCCAATGTCAGCAACTACTTCGCCAATCTTCCCTCCACCCTCTACATCGGCCTGTTCACTGTGAGCGGGTCAGCGACCGTCACCACCACCGCGACCTTCGACCACGTGGCCTTCACCGGCGGCACGGGCGGCTTGGTGACGACTCCGGCGGCTCCGGCGGGCCTGCTCGCCTCCGGCTCCAGCAAGGTGATCACCTTGCGCTGGCTGCCTTCCTTCGATGCCACCGGCTATGACGTGCTCCGCTCCACCACCTCGGGTAGCGGCTACACCGTCATCGCCAGCGACCTGCCCGCCGACAGGCCCAGCTATGTGGACACGACGCCGGCCGCAGGCACGACCTACTATTATGTGGTCCGGGCGAAAAACTCCGCCGGCACCAGCGGTAATTCGCCCGAGTTCTACGGCTCTCTGCTGTCTGGAGCGATGGTCAACCTCGCTTTCGGCGGCACCGCGACGGCAAGCTTCAATCAGGACTCTGTCCTCGAAGGCGCCATCAAAGCCTTCGACAGCCATCCAGGTTCCAAGTGGTATGGCTACAACTCGCCGGCCAACTGGCTCCAGTATGACTTCGGAGCAGGTAACGCGCAGGTCGTGAAACGCTACACCATCAGCGTCGCCGATGTGGCGACGCGCGATCCGAAAGACTGGACCTTCCTCGGCTCCCAAGACGGCTCCACCTGGACCACTCTGGACAGCCGGAGCAACCAGACCTTCCCCAACCGGCTGCAGAACACCTACAACCTCGGCAACACCGCCGCCTATCGCTACTACCGGCTCGACATCACCGCCAGCAACGGCGCGGGTGGTGTGGCCGTCGGTGATCTCGGCCTCTGGTCCGACACCGGTCGCACCATCCCCAACAGCACCTATTGCGTCGCCAGCCGCAACGCCAACAAGGTCATGGACGTGACGAGCGGCGCCGATGGTGCGCAGGCCGTGCAGCAGACCTTCGCGGGCGACGACACCCAGCAATGGAACATCTCCTGGCAGGGCAACGGGGTCTATCGCGCCACCAACGTCGCCGCCTCCAAGGTGCTCGACAACGGCGGAACCTCCAACGCGGGCGCCAATCTGGTGATCCAGCCTTCGAGCGGAGCCACCAGCCAGCTTTGGACGTTTACCCCCGATGGCGATGGCTTCCTCCGCGTTACTTCCGCCAACAGCGGACTGGTCGCCGACGTCGACAGCAGCTCGACCACCGATGGCGCGAACATCGTCCAATCCGCCTACAGCGGCGCCGACAGTCAGCAATGGCGGGTAGCCATCGCCGTCGCACCGCTGCCGTCACCTCCCGCTCCGACCGGCTTGGCTGCCTCGGCGGCTTCCATCAGCCAGATCAACCTCACTTGGACGGCCAGCCCCGGCGCGATCAGCTACACCATCAAGCGGGCGACCGTCAGTGGCGGACCTTACACGACCGTTGCCGTGAGTGTGAATACACCGGGTTACGCGGACACGGGCCTGCTCAGCAGCACGACTTATTATTATGTCGTGTCGGCGGTGAATGGCGGCGGTGAGAGCGCCGATTCCGCAGAGGCCGGCGCCACGACCTTGAGCGCCCCGCCGGTCGCCCCGACGGGCCTGACCGCGATACTCGGCCAGAATCAAGTCACCTTGAATTGGACGGCTCCCCCCGCAGCGACGAGCTACACCGTGAAGCGCGCGACCACCAGCAGCGGCCCCTATACCACGGTGGCCGAAGGCATCACGAGCGCGACCTACACCGATACCGGCCTCAGCAACGGCGTCACCTACTACTATGTCGTCAGCGCCGCCAACGCCAATGGCACCGGCCCCGACTCCGCCGAAGTCTACGTAGTCCCGAGCAATTTGGTCGTCCACTTCAAGTTCGACGAGACCGGCGGCACCACCGCCGCCGACTCCAGCGGCCGCGCCAATCACGCCACGCTCGTCAACGCCCCGGCCTTCGCGGCCGGCAAGTTCGTCAACGCCCTCACGTTCCCCGCCACCGCCGGCCAGCATGCCAAGCTCCCCCCCGGCATCGCGAGCGGCCTCACCGATTTCACCATCGCCACCTGGGTCCAAGTGAACGCCTTCTCCACCTGGCAGCGCATCTTCGACTTCGGCACCGGCACGAACAACTATATGTATCTCACTACGCAGTATACCACGACTGCTCCGAACGCCGCCAAACTCCGCTTCGGCATCCGCACCCCCTCCTTCACCGAACAAAGCGTCAACGGCACCGACATCGCGCTCACCGCCGGCACATGGACCCACGTCGCTGTCATTCGCTCCGGCACCTCCGTCTCGCTCTATGTCAACGGCTCCCTTGCCGGCTCCGGCACCATCGCTCTCAACCCTTCCGACCTCGGCGTCACCACCCTGAACTACCTCGGCAGGTCCCAGTTTAACGACCCCTACCTCAATGCCCCCCTCGACGACTTCCGCCTCTACAGCCAGGCGCTGAGTGCCGCTGAGATCGTCGCCTTCGCGCATCCCGCCGCCGGCGCCCCGGCGCAGCTCGCCGCCGTCCCCGGCGACGCCCAAGCCACCCTCACCTGGCTCCCCAACGCCACCAGCACCTACACCGTCAAACGCTCCACCACCAGCGGCGGTCCCTACACGACGGTGACCACCGGCCTGACGGACCTCACCTACACCGACACCGGCCTTACCAACGGCGTCACCTATTACTACCTCGTCAGCGGAGCCAATGCCGACGGCTCCGGCCCCGACTCCGCCGAGGTCTCCGTCACCCCGAGCACTCTGCGCCTCCACCTCAAGTTCGACGAAAGCTCCGGCTCCGTCGCCGCCGACTCCAGCGGTTCCGGCCGCAACGCCTCCCTCGTCAACGCGCCCACCTTCGCCGCCGGCATGATCGACAACGGTCTCAGTCTCACCGCGACGTCATCCCAGCATGCCACGCTGCCGTCCGGCGTCGTGGACGGCCTTGGCGACTTCACCGTCACCACCTGGGTCAAGGTGAACACCTTTGCCACTTGGCAGCGCATCTTCGACTTCGGCACCGGCACGAACAACTACATGTTCCTGACGACCCAGTACACCGGCACCGCGCCCAACGCCGCCAAACTCCGCTTCGGCATCCGCACCCCCAGCGTCGCCGAGCAAACGGTGAGTGGCACCGGCATCGCCCTCGCCACCGGAGTCTGGACCCACGTCGCCGTCACCCGTTCCGGCACCACCGTTTCCCTCTACGTCAATGGCTCCCTCGCCGGCTCGGGCACCATCACCCTCAGTCCCGCCGACCTCGGCGTCACCACCCAGAACTACCTCGGTAAGTCGCAGTTCAACGACCCCTATCTCAACGGTTCCCTCGACGACTTCCGTCTCTACAGCCAGGCCCTGAACCCGGCGGAGATCGCGCTCCACGCCTCGCCCCTCACGGCACCGCAAAACCTCGCCGCCAGTCCCGGCCCGCTCTCGCTCGACCTTTCGTGGAATGCCGTGCCCGATGCCACGCGCTACACCGTGAAATACGCCACCGTCAGCGGCGGCCCCTACGTCACGCTCGCCTCCGGCCTCTCCGCCACGAGCCAGCTCCACCCGGGCCTCAGCTACGGCACGACCTACTACTACGTCGTCTCGGCCGGGAACTCCGTCTACGAGAGCCCGTTCTCCGCCGAGTTTGCCGCCACGCCCGACTCTGCCCCGGTCAGCGAGGCCGAGTCCGCCACGCCGGCCTTTGTGATTACGCCCGCATCCTCGGGCAATCCCGCCTTCGCCACGGTTACGAGCGCCGTGTCCGTGCCCGGCCACAGCTACCAACTCCAGACCCGCACCGACCTCGCCTCCGGCACATGGCAGAACGTCGGCGAACCCGCCCTTGGCGACGGTACCCCGATTGTATTAGAGACTCCCCACGACCCCGCCGAGCTCCGCCGTTTCTACCGCATTCTCATCACCCGCTGATCGTCGCCGGCAGCCCCGGCGGCACCACGCGTCTCAAGCGGTTCCACCGCATCGTCGTCGCACCCTGAAACCGATCCATTTCCATCCCGCCGCAGATTTCCACCCAGATGATTCTTCCCGCGCCGTTCGCTGCCTCCGCTTCCTTCCGCCGTCTCGCTCATTTTTCAGCCGCCGCGCTCTCCGCATGGTTCGCCTGTGGCACCTTGTTTGCGGCTCCTTCGCCAATAGGAACCGGATTCAAGGGCAACATCACCCTAGGTGCCTTGCAAAACCCCGCGGTGGTGAACCGCACCTGGCCGCAGGTGGTGAACTACGATTTCAACCTCAATGGTTGGCCTTTCGATGTTTACGTCCCGCCAAGCTATGATGGGACCAAGCCCTACGGGGTAATGGTTTACATCACCTCGGATCAAAACACGGGCGGTGCGGTGTTGCAGGGCGTGTCCAACGAAAAAAACCTCATCTGGATCGCGCCGCGGAATGTCGGCAACAATGCGAATTCTCCCGATCGCTATGGTGCCGGGCTCATGGCGATCCATCGCGCCAAGGAACTGTTCAACATCGATCCCCGCCGCGTTTACTGCTCGGGAAAATCCGGTGGCGCACGCACCGCCAGCGCGCTGGCGTTCTACCATTCGGAGGTCTTCCGCGGCACCGCGCCCTCGGCGGGCTTCGCGCTGCCGCGACTCGACGAGGTCACGCCGGATTACATCCCGAACACCAGTGGTCAGTCGGACAGCTACTTCGTCTACGCGGACCAACCGTTTTATTTCTACTACCTCACGAACAACACGCTCCACCGCTCGATCTACACCACCGCCAAGGCTAACAAGCTGCGCTCCTACATCCTCGGACGCTACGGCGACTATCGGGAGGACTACTTCGTCGAGGCCTTCCACTGCGCCTACGAGCCGCAGGGCCTGGACTGTTTCCTCTACAACGGCCCGGGCGGCCACCAAGACCCCACTGATGCCGAAATGGCCGAGGCCATCGACTACCTCGACCGCGACGACACCTTCACCGTCAACGCCAACGTGAAAGCCGGCGCGGGCGGTTTCTCCGGGATCTCCAACATCAGCCAGGCGGGAGCTTCGGCGGTGGAGGCGACCTCGGCCGGCAACACGACCTACACCCTCACGCCGACCCTCAACGCGGTGGCGGCGGCGAAATCCGGTTCGAGCTTCTATTGGGACAATGCCAACGGCTCGACCGTGCGCTGGCTGTGGGAGGTGAAAAACGCGAGCCCGGCGAACCAGAAAACCTGCTTTGGTTTGTGGGCGGGCGATGAAACATGGAACGGAAATGCGCCGGTTTCCATCAGCTCCGGCAACAAGCCCGGCATCCTTATCACGATCACCCAAAACGGCACGCAGAACCGCATGGTCATCAGCGCCCGTCCCGATGCGGAGGGCGAGACCGTTTTCTACGATGGCCTCTTCAACTTCGTCCCGGCCTATTCGACCGCGTGGACGAGCACCCAGACGGGCTATCTCACCGGCACCGGTTCGCCGGTGGAGATCCGGATGGATCTCAATCAGAGCCGTTGGCAGCTCACGTTCAACGGCATCGTCTTGAACGGTGCGACCAACTCCATCGCCAGTGGCACCGAGATCACCCGCGACAACCGGCGCGCGATCTACGGCTACTGGAACTCCGCCATCGGGGGCGGAAGTTTCTGGAAACATGATCCCAACACTTCCGTGCTGAACACGTGGTCGCCGTTCACCAAGTCGATCTTCACCGCCGCCACCGGCGCGATTTCCGCCGCGGGCGCGACGCCCTCTCCCATGGAGCTGCGCTACGTGATCGCCAGTGATCCGGGCCTGCCCGATCCGCTTCCGCCCGGTCCCGCCGGCATCACCGCCTCGGCGGGCTACGGGACGTTGCAGGTGACATGGGACGCGTTGGCTGGGGCAACCGGCTACCACGTCAAGCGCGCCACCACCTCCGGCGGCCCCTACACCACCTTGGCGAGCAACGTCACCGCCACCTCTTACATCGATGCCACCGCGCAGTCGGGTGTTCTCTACTACTACACCGTCTCCGCCAACACCGCCTCGGGCACCACAGCCAACGGCACCGAATCCTCCGCCGGTCTGAACGCCCTTCGCATCCGGACCACCGGCGGCACGGCGAGCAACAGCCTGAACACGACCGGAGCGGAAGGCGTGGACAAAGCCTTCGACGGCACCTTGGCGAAATGGTTCAACGGTACGGGCGCGACCGACTGGCTCCAATACCGCTTCCCCTCCGGCAAACGCTACCCGCTCAGCCAATACAAGATCACCTCCGGCAACGACGTGCCAGAGCGCGACCCGGTTAACTGGCAGGTTCTCGGCAGCAACGACGGCGTCAACTGGAGCACGCTGGACACCCGTAGCGGCCAGAGCTTCGCCGCCCGCTTGCAGACCTACACCTATGACGTTCCGCTGACGGCGGCTTACGAGTATTACCGCCTCAACATCACCGCAAACGGCGGGGCCACGGGCATCCAGCTCACCGAATGGCAGATCCTCTCGCCCGACGTGGTCGCGCCGGTGATCGCGACGCCCTCCAACCTCTTGGTCGGCACGGTGAACGGCAGCGGCGAGACGGTGACCTTCAACGCGACCGCCATCGACGACGAAGACGGCCCCGTCACCGTCGTCTGCACCCCGCCCTCGGGCAGCGTCTTCCCCATTGGCTCGACCACGGTCATCTGCACCGCCAGCGACTCAAGCGGCAACTCCAACGAGACCTCGTTCACCGTCACCATAAACGACGACACCCAAAACGACATCTCGCCGCCCGCCATCACCGTGCCCGCCAACATCACCGTGCCCGCGACCAGCCCGGCGGGCACCACGGTCACCTTCACCACCTCCGCGCTAGACGTGATCGACGGCGCCCGGCCCACCACCAACACCCCGGTGTCCGGCTCCATTTTCCCCGTCGGCACCACCGTCGTCACCACCACCGCCTCGGACACCAAGGGCAACATCGGCTCGCGGACCTTCACCGTCACCGTCCAACCCTTCATTCAAACCCGCGCATGGCTGAAGTTCGACGAAGCCAGCAGCACCACGGCGGCCGACGCCACCGGCAACAACTGGACCGGCACGCTCGTCGGCGGCCCCACCCGTGTCACCGGCAGGCTCAACAACGCCGTCAGCCTCAGCGGCTCCACGCAATACGTCACCCTCCCCGCTGGAGTCGTCAACAGCCTCACCACCTGCACGATCACCGCCTGGGTCAACCTGAACGCCACCAGCAACTGGCAACGCATCTTCGACTTCGGCACCGGCACCAACAACTACATGTTCCTCAGCCCGCGAAACGGCGCCAACAGCAAAGTCCGCTTCGCCATCCGCACCGCCGCGGTCGCCGAACAGATCATCGACGGCGCCGCCGCCCTGCCCACCGGCAGTTGGCAACACGTCGCCGTCGTCCTCAACGGCGCCACCGGCACTCTCTACGTGAACGGCGTCCAGGTCGGCCAGAACACCGCCATGACACTCAACCCCTCCAGCCTCGGCGCGACCGGCAACAACTACCTCGGCAAATCACAGTTCAACGACCCCTACCTCACCGGCGCGGTGGACGATTTCCAGATCATCGCCCAGGCCCTCACCGCCCAGCAGGTCGCCGCCCTGGCCGCCCCGCCCGCCGCTCCAGCCTCGCTTGCGGCCACCCGCGGCGACGCGCAGGTTTCCCTGGGCTGGGCCTCCGCCGCCGGAGCCGTCAGCTACAACGTCAAACGCGCGCTCGCCAACAGCGGGCCTTATGCGTTCGTCGCCAATACGGCGGCCACGAGCTTCACCGACACCGGCCTAACCAATGGCACGGCCTACTATTACGTCGTCACCGCGCTCAACGCCGTGACGGAAAGCGCGAACAGCGCCGAAGTCGGTGCCACGCCCTTGTCCGCGCTCCAACAATGGCGACAAACGAATTTCGGAACCACCTCCAACAGCGGGGACGCCGCGGATGCAGCCGATCCCGACGGCGACGGCATGACGAACGCTCAGGAATTCACCGCAGGCACCGATCCCCGGAACGCCGCCAGCGTGTTTCGCGTGAGCGGACTCGCAGTGAATGGCAATGATGTGCTGCTGAGTTTCCCCACCGTGGCCGGAAGAACCTACCGCCTCGAACGCTCCGACAGCTTGCTAAACGGATCATGGGCGCCCGTGCACGAAAACATTCCGGGCACCGGCGGCACCGTGCAGGTCGCCGATCCCAACGGAGCCCACCAAGCCAAGCATTTCTATCGCATCGTCATCGTCCCGTGAGGCATCCCCAGAACGTTCACTTCACCCTGAATGGGGCATCCGATGGGAAGCTTGCTCCCTCGATCGGGGGGAATCCGTTTCACTCAGGGGCGGTATCGACCTTTCCTCGCCTAGCGTGTCGGATTGGTAGTTTGCGGAGCGATCCCGCATCCACCCAAACCCCTGCCCGCATGCATCTGCTTCGTTGTGTTGTTGCCTTAATCCTTGCCTCCGTTTCGGCGCGCGCTGCCGACTATGTTTGGAAAAACGCGGTCATCGGTGGCGGCGGCTACGTCACCGGCATCGAATATCATCCGACTGAACCCGGCCTCGCCTACGCCCGCACGGACGTGGGCGGAGTCTATCGACGGGACTCCGCCACGGGGCCGTGGGTTCCGCTGAACGACTCGCTGGGCGGGCTGAACAACGGGTTCATGGACCTGGGGGTGCTGAGCGTCGGCTTGGATCCCGCGGACGCCGACCGGGTCTATCTCGCCTGCGGCCAGTACCTGGAGTGGTGGGCACCGCCGGCGCGTTTCATGAGTTCCTCCGACCGCGGCGCGACGTGGACGAACATCGCGCTGCCTTTCAAGCTCGGCGGCAATCTGAACGGCCGCGGAACCGGCGAGCGGCTGGCAGTGGATCCGCACGATGGCTCGCGGATCTTCCTGGGCACCACGGCGGACGGGCTGTGGCGGAGCACGGACCGCGGGGCGACGTGGGCGCGGCTAACAGCCTTCACTCCCGCGGCGACCACCTTCGTGCTGTGCGATCCGGATCATGCGGGCACGCTGTATGCCGGTGCGGCGCAGGCCGACGCGCCGACCTTGTGGAAATCCACCGATGGCGGCGAGACGTGGGCCGCGGTGGCGGGTCAGCCGTCCGGGCCGATCGCCTTGCAGGCGAAGCTTGATGCCGCAGGGGATCTTTTCATCGCCTTCTCCGACCATGTCGGTCCGAACGGCGCGACCACCGGTTCGGCGTGGAAACTCACCGCCGCCGGGACATGGACGAATCTCAATGTCCCGGCCGGCCAAGGCGGCTTCGGCGGGATCGCCGTGGACCCGAACCTGCCGGGCCGCCTCGTGGTTTCCACCCTCAACCGCTGGTGGCCGCGCGACGAGATCTACCGCTCCAACGACGGCGGCCAAACGTGGTCCGGAGTGCTCGATGGCGCGACGGTGGATCATTCCTCCGCGCCGTGGGCGGCCTCGCTGTCGCCGCACTGGATCAGCGATGTGGAGATCGATCCCTTCGATTCGGGACGCGCGACGTTTGTCACCGGCTACGGGATCTATTCAACCACGAATCTCGGTGCGACTCCGGGAAAGCCGGCGTGGTCCTTCGACTGCAAGGGGCTGGAGGAATCCGTGCCGCAGGCGCTGGTCAGCCCGGCAGAGGGACCGCCGCTGGTCAGCGTGATTGGCGACTTCGACGGCTTCCGCCACGACAATCTCGATGCCTCGCCAGCACTCGGGCGCCACTCACCAGCGAAGGGAACTACGCACGCGCTCGACGGTGCGGGTACGGCGCCTGCCGTACTTGCGAAGATGCACGGGGCGACCGGAGCGATCTCGCGCGATGGCGGCGCGACTTGGACGGAATTCCCCACCGCGCCGCTGACGGCATCCGGCGAGCGCGGCGAACTCGCGGTGTCGGCCGACGGCGCGCGGATCCTGTGGTGTCCCAAGGCCTCGGTGGCCTACGTTTCCAACAACGACGGGGCGACGTGGGTGCCCTGCGTCGGCAGCCCCGCGGGCGATCTCTGGCCGGCGGCGGACCGGGTGAATCCGCTGCGTTTCACGGTTCTCGATCCCGCGACCCGCGCAGTCCATGTGAGCACGGATGGCGGCGCGACTTTCTCTGCGGGCGACAGCGGTCTCCCGTCCGGCGGCGACCGGATCGAGGCGGTGCCGGGGAACGGCGGCCATCTCTGGCTCACGGCGTGGAACGGCGGACTCTGGCGCTCCATGGACGGAGGCGCCGATTTCGTCCAGGTGACATCGGTCGAGCGCGGCTACCGGCTCGGCTTCGGGCGGTCCGCGGACGGCACCGGGCATCCGGCGGTGTTCCTGTGGGGACGGGTCGGCGGGATCGACGGGTTGTTTCGCAGCGACAATGCCGGCGCGACGTGGCAGCGGATCAATGACAGCCTCCATCAGTTCGGCCACATCAACGACCTGACCGGCGACCCGCGGGTGCATGGCCGCATCTATCTGGCGACGAGCGGACGCGGCGTGATCGTGGGCGAGGAAAAGGTGGAGCCGCGGTTCACGGAACTGATCTATCAGGACGAGCTCGCCGAGGGCTGGCAGAACTGGAGCTGGGCGACGGTAAACCTGGCATCGGCGGCTCCGGTGCGGCGCGGGTCGTCCGCTGTGTCGGTCACGGCGGGCGGGTGGCAGGCGCTCTATCTGCAGCGGACGGCCTTGCAGAATACCGCCGGGTTTGCGGCGCTGGCTTTCTGGATCCATGGGGGAGAGACCGGCGGGCAGACGCTGCAAGTCTTCGGCCTGCGGGACGGCGTCGCCCAAGTGGCGAAGCCGATTCCCGCGCCGGCCGCAGGTGTCTGGACGCGCGTGGTGATCCCGCTGGCGGAGCTGGGCCTGGCCGGGGCTTACGATTTCAATGGCCTGTGGATCCAGAACGCCAACGGGTCGTCGCTTTCCGCCTTTCATGTGGACGACATCGCGCTGGTCGGCGCGGCGGATGCGGGCGACTGGGCGGCGGTCGATTGGGAAAGCTGGCGGCAGTCGGAATTCTCCGCCGCTCAATTGGCGGATGCCGCCATCAGCGGTCCGGATGGGGACCCCGACCACGACGACCGACCGAACCGCGTCGAGTGGTATCTGCCGGGCGGCGCGTGGGAAAACGACTCCGGCCCTTGGTGCTCGTGGCAACTCCAGGGTGGCGTGGCGACGCTGGGCTACGACCGGCGCGCGGGCTTTGCGTCCGCCATGGCGCTGGAGGTCTCGACCGACCTCGACTTCTGGTCGCCGGCGGTGGGAACGCAGCAGGTGCTCCCGCTCGATGCCTCGGGACTGCGGGAGCGGGTGAGTTGGACAATTCCCGCCCCGGCACCCGCGCTGTTTTTCCGGCTTCGCTGAAGCCCCGGCGGCCGCGGGGGGAAACCGGATCTGCGGTCGAATGCCGACCGTCAGACGCGAATCGAATGGGCCCAGGGCTCCCCGCATTTCGAGGCCGGCCGTGCGGCGACCGGCCAAGGTGAGTTGGCTGGTTGTGGGTTTGGCGGCGAGGTGTTGGCGATGAGGCGGAGGGCTTCGGCGCGGTGGCTGCGAGATTCGGGCCGCGGTGGCGTTCATGGCACCGCTACCATGGCAAATCGGGTGGTCCGGTTTCGCCCAAACCATTCCCTGACTTCAGATGCCCACTCAGTTGCGGGCCAATCGTCCCGCTCGCTTAACCGAACAAGTGGCTCCGCCGTTGCCCTCCAGGACGATCCTCGGCAGAAACTTTCCAATTGGTCCAAACCCATCGCGATCTTGTTCAGATCAAGGGCCAAAAACCCAATACATCCTAAAAACCCTCGTGAAGAACCCTGCCCGGTTTCTTTGTTCCGCCATTTGCGGAGGGCCCCTGTCGGAGCCAGCGTTGACGCGGGTGCGTCCGCTGATAGCCGCTGGCGGTCTTTGCGCGACTGCCGTCCTCCTGTTTGCCTGGCCGGAGGGATCGCCCGAAGGCGACACCGCAAATCAGGCCGAGGCGGCACATCCCAGAGGGGAAAATCCTTCAAGCGCGCGACCTAACAGCCGCACGCGGACTACCGATCCGGCCCGGGCGCTGGCCCACGCATTCACACTGGGAGACCGGAGCGAGCGCGGCAACCTTGTGCGCGATCTACTTTCCGCGTGGGCCGCGCAGGATGCGGAGGCGGCACTGGGCTGGGTCTCGGCGCTGAATGACTCCGCAGCCCGGCGCTCCGCCCGCTCCACCGTTTGTCTGGCCGTGGCGGAGAAAGACCCGCGCCGGGCCGTCGTGCTCGCGCTCGCCCATGGCGCGGACCAAGACGACGGCGGGCTGCTGGAGTGCCTGACCATGCAGTGGTGCGAGAAGGAATGTGAAACCGTCCTCGATTGGGCGAGCGAGCAGCCGCCGGGCGAATGGCGGGAGCGCCTGTTGGCGAGAGCTTCCTTCGTGCTTTCCAAATCGGATCCGGCTGCGGCGGCGCATCTCGTTTCCGGCTTGGAGCCGGGAAACCTGCAGGACGAAGCGGTCATGGCCGTGCTCCACCAATGGGCACTCCAAGACTCCTCCGCCGCGCTCGAGTGGGCGGAGGCCTTCTCCGAGCCCACCCTCCGCGAGCGTGCACTCGCGGAGATCTCAAATCTCCGCAGCCTGACGACTTCCTTACAGGAGGCTCAGTAACCGGATCGAAACGCCCTCATGAAGGGGCTTCTCCACTCTCCTTGGCTGCACGGGGCCTTCTCCCCACGCAAACCTGAGAACACAAAAAACACCCTGAAAAACCATGCACAAACCCATTAGAAACTGGTTGGCGTCCCTAGCGCTGTCGTGCGTCCTCGGACTGCCCCACGCGGAGGCCTACACCCATCCCTGCATTCCCGCCACCACGCAGGACTTGGACTACATCAAGGCCAACCTCGACAAGGAGCCTTGGAAGACGGGCTACACCCAACTCCTTGCCACGTGGAATCCCAATTATGTGCCACAGCCGTATGCGACCGTTACCCGCAATCCCGACTTGAACCTCACCGCCTGGAAGAAAGACGTGGGAGCCGTCTGGAATTATGCGCGGTTGTGGTATTTTACCGGCAATCAGGATTATGCCATAAAAGCTCGCGAGATCCTCATCGCGTGGGCGAACACCCAGACGAGCTTCGGCGGCAACGAAGCCGGCCTTGCGCTCGGCGACGCCGCTTTCGCTTATGCCGGCGGTGCGAGTATCCTGCGCGGCACTTGGTCCGGCTGGACGGAAGCCGACACGACCGCGGTCAAGAACCTCTTCCTGAACGTTTACTGGCCCGCGACCGCCAACCCTTGGAATGTCGTCGGCCCCGCCAACAAAGGCTCGATCAACATGGCGGCCGGCATGGCCATCGCCCTTTTCTGCGATGACACCGCCAAGTTCGACCACGTCCTGAACCTCTACCGCACTTACCCGGGCTCCGGTCTGCCCAACACCCTGCCCACGGGCGAAATGGGCGAAACGGGCCGCGACGCGGGCCACGCCTACGGCGACCTCCTCGGCAAGGCCTTCCTCGCCGAATGCGCCTGGAAACAAGGCATCGACCTCTATTCCGAATGGGACAATCGGCTGTTGGCCGTCGGCGAATACTACAGCCGCAACACCTTTCTCCTTGATAATCCCTTCGTGCACTACGGCACGGTTGATTACCTCTACATAACCAATGCGGCTGGACCTTACAGTGCCAATCGCGCGGCTCTTTACCTCCTTCAAAACGCCTATAAGAACCGCAAAGGACTGCCCACGCCTTGGATCGACCGCAAACTCGCGGAACAGTGGGTGGACTCCAACAACTTCATGTATGCCAGGACGGCAGACTTCAGCACCGCTACTCCACCAGCGGCGGTTGTTCGTCCGGCGGTTTCCTTGGCATCCAGTGGTTTGACGCTGACGACGCTTGGCAATAATTCCGCGGGCCGCAGCTCTTCTTACGCCAACGGCGTCTGGACGATGACCGGCCCTGGAGTCGATGTCTGGAACGATGTGAATGACGACTGCCAGTTTGCCTACCAGCAGGTGACCGGTGACTGCGCCATTGTTGCCCGGGTCACCTCGGTCCAAGCAACAACCGCTTCCACCAAGGCAGGGGTGATGATTCGCGACAATCTTTCCGCCTCCGTTTCGCAGCGCGGCTGGATTGCAATGATGCCCAACACCCCCAACCAGGTGCAAAGCCGTCTGAAGGGTGCGACTGAAATCTGGGCGGGGCGAGTCGTGCAGACGACCAACCTGCCTTCTCCCGGCATGCCTTACTGGGTCAAAATTGAACGCAAGGGCCTCCTGATTACCACCTACAGTTCACAAGATGGCACCAGTTGGTCGCCCAATGTGAGTTGCTACTACGGCAATCTGCCATCCACCCTCTACATCGGCCTGTTCACCGTGAGCGGGTCGTCGACCGCCACCACGACCGCCACCTTCGACAACGTGGCCTTCACGGGCGGCACGGGTGGCTTGGTGACGACTCCGGCGGCTCCGGCCGCCCTTCTCGCCTCCGGTTCCGCCAAGGCCATTACCCTGCGCTGGCTGCCTTCCTTCGGTGCCACCGCCTATGACGTGCTCCGCTCCACGACCTCCGGCAGCGGCTATACCGCCATCGCCAGCAACCTGCCCGCCGACAAGCCCAGCTACATGGACACGACACCGGCCGCAGGCACGACCTACTACTATGTGGTCCGGGCGAAAAACTCCGCCGGCACCAGCGGCAACTCCCCGCAGTTCGGCGACGCCCTGCTGGCCTCCCCGATGGTCAACCTCGCCTTCGGCGGCACGGCCATGGACAGCGCGCATATCAACGGGCAGGAAGGCGTCTACGCCTTCGACGGCAATCCCGGCTCCAAGTGGTTCAATAACAACGTCGCCCCCACGGGCTGGATCCAGTATGACTTGGGCGCGAACAACGCGCAGGTCGTCAAGCGCTACACGGTGAGCAGCGCCAACGACGTGCCCGCGCGCGACCCGAAGGACTGGACCTTCCTCGGCTCGCAAGATGGCACCACCTGGACGACTCTCGATTCGAAGAGCGGCCAGACCTTCGCCAATCGGTATCAGCAGAACACGTATCCGATCGGAAACACCACGGCCTACCGCTACTACCGGCTCAACATCACCGCCAACAGCGGGGAGGCGGGCGTGCAACTCTGCGAACTCGGGCTGTGGGGCGACACCGGGCGCACCGTTCCCGACGGCCGCTTTTCATTCGCAAGTCGCCTGAGCAATAAGGTCATCGATGTCGTCAACGGCGGCATCGCCGACGGCACCGATGCCGTCCAGTGGGGGTGGAACGGCGGCGATGACCAGAAGTGGGACCTCGTGCATCTCGGCAACGGCCAGTATAAGCTAACCGGCGTGGCCAGCGGCAAGTTGCTCGAGGTCGCGGGGGCTTCCGGTAATAACGGCGCAGCCGTCCAGATCTGGTCCTCGAACAATCACAACTGCCAGAAGTGGACCGTCAGGCCCGCGGGCGACGGCTTCTTCAAGCTCCTGAACGTCAACAGCGGCAAGTCGCTCGACATCCAGAATAACTCAACCGCCGATGGAGCAGCCATCCTCCAGTATACCGACATCTCAGGCAACAATCAGCAATGGCACTTGTCCACCGCTCCGTAGTTCCTGCGGCTCATTCACAGCGCCGTCACCGGATCCCGGTTGGTGACGGCGCTCTTTACCGAGCGATCACCGGGTGACGTCGACCTGCCGAATCCGCACTGATCGATCTTCCGGGATTCTCTTGATTCATTGTATGTCCGGTATCTCGCAAACTCTCCTCCGGCGCGCCGCATTGGTCCTGCGGTTGCTCCTGCTAGTCTTCGCCCTCGCATCCCTCGCAGACGATGGAAACGAGGGGGAGGACAAGATCAAGGTCCTCATCGTCGAGGGCGTGACGAACCATGCTTGGGAAAAGCGGCTCGATATCGTCCGCGCGATCCTCGCCAAGGACGGCTCTGATCCGCGCCGCCGACTGGTCGGCCACCAGCACGCCCTTCGAACTCGATCCCCGGCCCAGCCCTGCCCGGGAAGCTCTTCGTGAAGGTCACCACGGCGACCGATTGATGCCCTCATGAGGGCCTTCTCCACTCTCCTTGGCCACACGGGGCACTTTCCCGTGCAAACCTGAGAACACAAAAAACACCAAAAAAACACCCTGAAAACCCATGACCAGACACATCAGAAACTGGCTGGCGTCCCTGACGCTACCATTCGCGCTCGGGCTACCTCAGGCCCACGCCTACACCCACCCCTGCATTCCGAACACCCTCGAAGAGCTGGATACCATCAAGGCCAACCTCGACCAAGAGCCTTGGAAGTCCGGTTACGCCATCCTCGCGGCCGACGGACGTTCCCAACTCACCTACACCATGCAAGGCCCGTTCGCTGAGGTCAGCCGTGCTCCCTATTTAAACCTCAACGAATGGCGAAATGACATGGTTGCCGTGTACAATCTGTCGCGGATGTGGCATTTCACCGGCAACAACGCTTACGCACAGAAGGCCCGCGACATCCTCATCGCGTGGGCGAACACGCATACAAAATTCGGCGCATGGGAAGCCGCCCTTGAGCTTGGGGACTACGCCGTCTGTTACGGCGGCGGTGCCAGCATCCTGCGCGGCACCTGGCCCGGATGGACAGCCTCCGATACGACCGTAGTCAAAAACTATTTCTTAAATACCCTCTGGCCGGCTTCTCTGGCCGGAGCCAATGTGCATGGTCCCGCCAACAAAGGCGCACTCTACATGGCCGGGGGCATGGCCATCGCCGCTTTCTGCGACGACACGGACAAGTTCAATCACATCATCAACATGTACCGCACCTTCCACGGGTCCGGCTTGATGAACATCCTACCCACTGGCCAGATGGGCGAGACGGGCCGCGACTTGGGCCACAGCTACGGCACCCTCATCGGCCTGACCTTCGTCGCTGAATGCGCCTGGAAACAAGGAGTGGACCTCTACTCCGAATTGGACAACCGGCTGCTGGCCTGCGGCGAATACTACGCCCGCAATACCTTCACCACCGATAATCCCTTCGTTCCCCTCGGCACCATTGATTGGCAATACTTTGCCAATAACGCCTATAGTTACACCGCCAATCGTGCAGCCTTTTACTTTCTCCAAAACGCCTACAAGAACCGCAAGAACCTCCCCACTCCCTGGATCGACCGTAAACTCGAAGAACAGCCCGTTGACGGCGGAAACTTCATGTATGCCAAGACGGCCGACTTCACCACCGCCACGGTGACACCCGCCAGTTTCCCGGCGGTTTCGCCGGCTTCGAGTGGGTTGACTCTGACCACCCTTGGCAGCCAGACGGCCGGCCGCAGCGCCTCACATTCGAACGGTGTGTGGACGATGACCGGACTTGGAAACAACGTCTGGTCTGATACGGCCGACGACTGCCAGTTTGCCTACACAACGATGACCGGCGACTGCGCCATGGTTGCAAAGCTCAGCTCATCTCAATTTCCGGGCTCGCAAGCCAGGGCAGGATTGATGATTCGCGATAATCTCACCGCCACCGTCTCGCAACGAGCCTGGGTCGGGATGGTGCCTGCGGCCACCAACCTGATGGAATCCCACACGCGGGGCTGGACCGAAAACTGGGGATCAACTGGATATGACGATCGTTCGCACCAGTGGCCTCCGGGCATACCCTACTGGATCAAGATCGAGCGCAGGGGCAAGCAGATCAGCACCTTCGCTTCGCAGGATGGCACCAGTTGGTCGGTACTGAACTGCCCCTACTACGGCAATTTGCCGTCCACCCTCTATATCGGGCTGTTCGTGTGCAGTGGATCAACAACGGCCAACACCGCCACCTTCGAAAATGTGGCGTTCACTGGTGGAAGCGGCGGTCTTGTGACGACTCCAGCTCCCCCTGCGGCCCTGATCGCCACCGCTTCCAGCAAAGCGGTGACCGTGCGCTGGCTGTCTTCCTTTGGCGCCACCTCCTACGACCTGCTCCGCTCCACTATCGCCGGAAGCGGCTATACCGTCCTCGCCAGCAACCTCACCAACACAAGCTACGTTGACACGGCCGTAACGGCGGGCACCAACTACTACTACAAAGCCCGTGCCAAAAATTCCGCCGGCACCAGCGGCGATTCGCCGCTCTTCGGCGGGTCTCACAGTCTGCTGACTCCGCAGATGGCCCATCTCGCCTTCAGCGGCACCTCGGCAGCAAGTTTCAATCAGGACTCCGCTCTTGAAGGCTCCCACAAGGCCTTCGACCGCGACCCGGGCTCCAAATGGTTCGGCTACAACTCACCCACCGGTTGGCTCCAGTATGACTTCGGCGCGGGCAACGCACAGGTCGTCAAGCGCTACACGATCAACGTAGCCGACGTGCTGGAGCGCGACCCGAAGAGCTGGACCTTTCTCGGGTCGCAAGACGGCTCCACTTGGAGCACTCTCGACTCGCAGAGCGACCAGACCTTCCGCCTCCGGATAGCGATGAACACCTACAACATCGGCAACACCACCGCCTATCGCTACTACCGGCTCAACATCACCGCCAACAACGGAGCCGGCGGCACGGCGGTCTCCGAACTCGGCCTGTGGGGCGACGCCGGACGCACGATTCCCGACGGCACCTACGCCCTCGCGAGCCGCAAGAGCAACAAGGTAATCGACCTCGTCTCCGGCGGAACCGCCGACGGCACGGATGCTGTCCAGTGGGGCTGGAGTGGCGGCGACAGCCAGAAGTGGAAGCTCACCCATTTGGGCAACGGACAGTACCAAGCCGAAGGCCTCGCCAGTGGCAAGTTGCTCGAAGTCACGGGTGCCTCCACGAGCAACGGCGCGGTCGTCCAGATCTGGCCTTCGAACAATAACAACTGCCAGAAGTGGACGCTCAGCCCCGCGGGCGACGGAGCCTTCAAGATCCTGAATGTAAACAGCGGCAAGGCGGTCGACGTCAGCGGCGCCAGCACCGCCGACGGAGCGGCCATCATCCAGTGGCCCTACAACGGAGCCGACAATCAGCAGTGGATCCTCGCTCCGTTCTCGACGTCGGCGATCACGCGCCTGCAATCGCATAACTTCCCGACCCGCTACCTCCGCCATTCCGGCTATCGTGGCCGGATCGACGAGAATGTTTCACCCATCGGGGACTCCCAGTTCCGGGTCAGGATCGGCCTGACAAACGCCACCGGCGTCTCCTTCGAATCCGCCAACTTCGCCGGCTATTACCTGCGGGTGCGGACGAACGGAGAAGTGTGGGTGGATAATAACGACAACACCGCCGCCTTCCGCGACAGCGCCACCTTTGAGCGGGTGCCCGGCCTGGCCGATTCGAGCAAATCCTCGTTCCGCATGTGGACCGACTCGACCCGTTACCTCCGCCACTCCGCCTATTGGCTGTATACGCAGAGCGGATCGGGGTCGGCTTTCAACGCCGACGCGACCTTCGCGGAGATCGAACCCTAAACCAATGCGGGACTGGCCTTCGTGATGCCAGCCATTCCGAAATCACCCTCCGCGAGCGTGCGCTCGCGGAGATCGCGAATCTCCGCCACCTGGCGACTTCCTTACAGGAGGTTCAGTAAGCGGATCGAAACGCCCTCATGAAAGGGCATCTCCACTCTCCTTGGCCACACGGGGCTCGTGGTCGGCCGACCCCCTGTTCAACGGACGAATCGACGAATTCCGCGTCTATAACTACGCGTTGCCGGCGGGAAATGTAGCCGCATTGGCCGCCCAAGCCACCGAGACGACTCCTCCTGCAATTCCCTTGGGCCTGAACTCGACGGTGAGCGATAAAATGGTCCATCTCGACTGGGCGGACAACGGCGACGCCGACCTCCATTCCTACAAGGTCTACCGCTCAACCACGAGCGGCGGCGGCTACAGCGTGATCGCTTCGGGACTGACCACCAGCGCCTACACCGACACCACCGTCTCGAACGGCGCGACGTATTTCTATGTCGTGACCGCAGTCGATACGAGCGGCGGCGAATCGGCCAAGAGCAACCAAATCCGGGCTACTCCCCAAGGAATTGCGGTCGTCCACTATCAATGGAAAGGCAACGCGCTCGACAGTTCGGGCAAGGACAACCACGCGATCGCGACCGGCTCGCCAACGTATGTCGCGGGCCAAATGGGCCAAGCGATCGATCTCAACGGCTCGAACCAGCATCTCCGGATTCCGTCCGGCGTGGTTGGCCGCGTGGACAGCTTCACCGTCGCCGCGTGGGTCAATTGGGACGGCGGCAACAATTGGCAGCGAATCTTCGATTTCGGCGACAGCACGAGCCGCTACCTGTTCCTGACGCCCAGCTCGGGAGGCGGCAAGCTACGCTTCGCGTTTAACAACGGCAAAGGCGAAAAGGTCGCCGAAACCTCCGCGCTAACGATCGGGACATGGGTTCACGTGGCAGTGACGCTCAACGGCAACACGACGAAGCTTTATGTCAACGGGGTTGCCGTGGCGACCACCGACGCCCCCATCAATCCGACCGGCTTTGATTTCAAGCCGTTGAACAACTACATCGGCAAGAGCCAGTTCGCGTCCGATCCACTGTTCAATGGCAGGATCGACGACTTCCGCATCTATGACTACCCGCTGACGAGTTCACAGGTCAATGACGTCAAGAACGGCGGTTCTCCCGGCGATGACATCACGCCCCCCGCTGCTCCGACCAACCTGGCGGCCACGTCCAGCGGCTCCAGTATTTCGCTCGACTGGGCCGACAGCACCGAACCGGACTTCGCCAGCTACACCGTATACCGCTCCACCACCAGCGGCAGCGGCTACGCCAGTATCGCCAATGGCCTGACCACCAGCGGGCACATCGACAATACCGCCACCAGCGGCATCACCTATTACTACGTCGTGACAGCGGTGGACACCGCCGCCAACGAGTCCACGAACAGCGAGGAATTCTCCGCCATTTCCAATACGCTGACACTTCATCTCAAGTTCGATGAAAGCGCTGGCACCATCGCTGCCGACGCCAGCGGTAACGAACACCACGCGACGCTGGTCAATGGCCCGGCCTTCGCTCCAGGTAAAATCAACAATGGTCTCAACCTGACGTCGGCTTCCTCGCAATATGCCACCCTTCCCTCCGGCATCGTGAGCGACCTGAACAACTTCACGATCTCCACTTGGGTTAAGGTGAACGCCTTCGCCACCTGGCAGCGCATCTTCGACTTTGGCACGGCGACGAACAACTACATGTTCCTCACCACTCAATATACGTCAACGGCGCCCAATAACGCCAAACTCCGCTTCGGCATCCGCACTCCCACCGTGACCGAACAAAGCGTCAGTGGCACCGGCGTCGCCCTCACGGCAGGCGTCTGGAATCACGTCGCGGTCGTTCGTTCCGGCACCACCGTTTCCCTCTACGTCAACGGCGCGCTCGCCGGTTCGGGCACCGTCGCGCCCAGCCCGGCCGACCTTGGTGCCACGACCTTGAACTACCTCGGCAAGTCGCAGTTCAACGATCCTTACCTCAACGGTGCGCTCGATGACTTCCGCATTTACAGTCAAGCCCTCTCCGGTGGCCAAATCGGTGCCCTCGCCACCATTCTGCCCGCGCCCACAGGGCTCGCGGCCACGAGCGGTGACGGCCAGGTTTCACTAAGCTGGGACGCCGTTTCTGGCGCGGCAATCTACAACGTGAAGCGCGCCGCTACTTCCGGCGGGCCCTTTGCCACGCTGCAATCCGGCTCCACCACCAGCTTCACCGATACCGGCGTGACCAACGGCACGACTTACTACTACGTGGTCAGTGCCAGCAACCTCGGCGGTGAAAGCGCCGACTCGGCCGAGGTTTCCGTCACTCCCTTGCCGCCCATTCCCGCCGCGCCTGAGACCCTCACCGCCATTCCGGGCAACGCCACCGTCTCGCTCGTCTGGAGTGCGGCCGAAGGAGCGGACAGCTACACCGTCAAGCGCGCCACCACCAGCGGCGGCTCCTACGCCACGCTCGCCAGCGGGCTGACCGAACCGAGCTACAGCGACACCAGCGCGGTCAACGGCACGACCTACTATTATGTCGTGACCGCCAGCAACCTCGGCGGCGAAAGCGAGGCCTCGCCGGAAGGTTCCGCCACGCCGGTCGCGCCACCCGTCGCCCCGGCCGGCCTGGCCGCCACCGCGGGCGATGCCACCGTCGACCTCACCTGGAGTCCGGTCGCGGGAGCCGGTGGCTACCGTCTCAAGCGCGCGACCGTCAACGGCGGCCCGTACTTGATCGTCGGCGGCGATTTGACCGCCACGTCCTTCCAAGACACCGGCCTGACCAACGGCACGACCTACTACTACGTGGTCAGTGCCTTCAACGCCGGGGGCGAGAGTGCAAACTCCTCGCCAGTGAGCGCCGAGCCTCAAGCCGTGCCCGACGCGCCGACGGGTCTCACCGCCACCGTCGCCTCCAGCAGCAAGATCAACCTCGCCTGGAGCACGGTCAGCGGAGCCAACAGCTACGCCGTCAAACGCGCCACCACCCCCGGCGGGCCGTACATCACGCTGGCCTCCGGACTCACCGCCACGTCGTTCAACGACACCGGCCTGACCAGCGCCACGACCTACTTCTACGTGGTGACCGCCACCAGCAACGGCGGCGAAAGCGCCGCTTCCACCGAAGCCTCGGCCACCACGACCGATCTGCGCGTCAGCCTCGCCTTCGATGAAGCGAGCGGCACCACGGCGGCGGATGCCGCGGGCGACGGCTACCACGGCACCTTGGTCAACGGTCCGGTTTTCGCCACCGGCACGCTTGGCAACGCGGTGGAGCTCGATGGTTCCAACGACCACGTCACCCTGCCCTCCGGCGTCCTCGGCGGCCTGACCGCGTTTACCGCCAGTGTGTGGGTCAAACCGGACACTGTAACCAACTGGTCGCGCGTGTTCGATTTCGGCACCGGCACCACCGCCAACATGTTCCTCACGCCCAAGAACGGGGCCAACGGCAAGGTCCGCTTCGCCATCACCACCGGCGGGGGCAATGGCGAGCAACGGATCGACGGCCAGGCCGCCCTGCCCGCCGGGGCCTGGAGCCACGTCGTGGTGACCAAAAGCGGCAACACCGGCATCCTCTACGTCAACGGCGTGGAAGTCGGTCGCAACACCGCGATGTCGCTCAACCCGTCGTCGCTGGGTGCCACCAACCTCAATTACCTCGGGCGTTCGCAGTATTCCGATCCGTACTTCGACGGCCGGATCGACGATTTCCGGATATACGCCCGCGCCTTGGTTGCGGCGGAAATCTCGGCTGCGACCGCCGAGCAAATGCCCTTGGCTTCGGTCAGCGGCCTGGCCGCCACCGCGGCGTCCTCGGGTCAAATCAACCTGAGCTGGACCGGGAATCCGAACGCGGTGAGCTACAACGTCAAACGCGCCACCACTCCCGGTGGTCCATATACGACCCTCGCCACGGGCGTGACCGCCACGAGCTACAGCAACAGCGGTCTCAGCGCAGGCACCGCTCACTACTATGTGGTCAGTGCCACCAACGCCGGCGGCGAAGGAGCGGACTCGGCGGAAGCCGCTGCGACCACCTTCCCGGCCGCACCCGCCACGCTGACGGCGACTTCCGTTTCGAGCACCCAGCTCAATCTGGCATGGGGTACTTCAGCTGGTGCAACCAGCTACACGGTGAAACGCTCGGCCACCAGCGGCGGAGCCTACACCACTCTCGCCACGGGAGTGACCGCCACGTCTTACAGCGACATCGGCCTCACCGCGGGAGCCACCTGGTACTACGTCGTCAGTGCGTCCAACACCGGCGAAAGCGTGAACTCGACTGAAGCCAGCGCGACCACGTTGGCGGAAACCCCGTCCGGCCTCGCTGCGACCGTCGTTTCCTCGGTCGCCATTGATCTGACTTGGAACGCCACGGCGGGTGCCACCGGCTACGACGTCAAACGAGCCACCAGTTCGAGCGGTCCGTTCGACACGATCGCCAGCGGCGTGACAGCGACCGCCTTCAGCGACAGCGGACTCAATGCCGCGACGACCTATCACTATGTGGTCGCCGCCACCAACCCGGCAGGCTCGAGTCCCGACTCCGCCTCAGTCAACGCCACCACCCTGCCGTTGCCGCCCGCCGCGCCGACCAACCTCGCCGCTACCCCGGGTGTCGGCGAGGTGTCGCTCACTTGGTCGGCCGTTTCCGGCGCCACCAGCTACAACGTCAAGCGTGCCACCGTCAGCGGCGGCTCCTACACCGTGGTTGCCTCCAGCTTGGCCAGCCCGTTGTTTACCGACACCGGCCTGACCAATGGCACGACCTACTACTACGTGGTCAACGCGGCGAACACGGGTGGCACCAGCGCGGACTCCAGTGAAGTCTCCGCCGTGCCCAACGGCTTGCCCAGCCCATGGGTCACGGCCGACATCGGCACCACCGGTCTGGCCGGCAGCGCGGAGTTCGCCAGCCACGCTTACACCGTGAAAGGCGCGGGCTCGTTCGGTGGCACGACCGACGGCTTCCGCTACCTGTACCAGCCGCTGAGTGCGGATGGCTCGATCATCGCCCGCGTCAGAACGCTGGGGAATACCGGTTCGAGCGCACGGATCGGCATCATGATGCGCGACACCCTGGCGAGCAACTCGCGGATGGCCGCGCTCAGCGTGACCGGCTCGGGTGCCTACAGATGGGAACGTCGTACGGCGACCGGTGGCAACGTGAACAACAACAACAGCAGTTCGGGCACGGCACCGAACATCTGGATCCGCCTGGTGCGGGTGGGCAATACGATCACCGCGTCGAAGAGCACCAACGGCACGACCTGGACAACGATCGGCAGCGCGACGGTGACGATGGCCAGCAATTGCTATGTCGGTTTGGCCGTCGCCAGCGGTAGCACAACCACACTCAACACCTCGGTGATGGATAATCTCACCGTGGTTCCCTGACCGCTTCGGCGAGAGGAGAGAAAAGGCCGCCGCCATTTCGATTGGCGGCGGCGTTTTTCTTGCCGCTCCCCGAGTCCAATGCCCGTCCGAATGACCCCGCGGCTGTGAGCCCCCGTTTTCATATCGGCGCGCAACTTAACCGGACAAGTGGCTCCGCCGTTGCCCTCCAGGACGATCCCCGGCAGAAACTTTCCAATTGGTCCAAACCCATCGCGATCTTGTTCAGATCAAGGGCCAAAAACCCACTACATCCTAAAATCCCTTGTGAAGAACCCTGCCCGGTTTCTTTGTTCCGCCATTTGCGGAGGGCCCCTGTCGGAGCCAGCGTTGACGCGGGTGCGTCCGCTGATGGCCGCTGGCGGTCTTTGCGCGACTGCCGTCCTCCTGTTTGCCTGGCCGGAGGGATCGCCCGAAGGCGACACCGCAAATCAGGCCGAGGCGGCACATCCCGGCGGGGAAAATCCTTCAAGCGCGCGACCTAACAGCCGCACGCGGACTACCGATCCGGCCCGGGCGCTGGCCCACGCATTCACACTGGGAGACCGAAGCGAGCGCGGCAACCTTGTGCGCGATCTACTTTCCGCGTGGGCCGCGCAGGATGCGGAGGCGGCACTCGGCTGGGTCTCGGCGCTGGGCGACTCCGCAGCCCGGCGCTCCGCCCGCTCCACCGTTTGTCTGGCCGTGGCGGAGAAAGACCCGCGCCGGGCCGTCGTGCTCGCGCTCGCCCATGGTGCGGACGAGGACGATACCGGCGGATTGCTTGAGTGCCTCACCATGCAGTGGTGCGAGAAGGAATGTGAAACCGTCCTCGATTGGGCGCGCGAGCAGCCGCCGGGCGAATGGCGGGACCGACTGTTGGCGAGAGCTTCCTTCGTGCTTTCCAAATCGGATCCGGCTGCGGCGGCCCATCTCGTTTCCGGCTTGGAGCCGGGAAACTTGCAGGACGAAGCGGTCATGGCGGTGCTCCACCAATGGGCACTCCAAGACTCCTCCGCCGCGCTCGAGTGGGCGGAGGCCTTCTCCGAGCCCGCCCTCCGCGAGCGTGCGCTCGCGGAGATCTCGAACCTCCGCAACCTGGCGACTTCCTTACAGGAGGTTCAGTAAGCGGATCGAAACGCCCTCATGAAAGGGCATCTCCACTCTCCTTGGCCACACACGGGGCACTTTCCCGTGCAAACCTGAGAACACAAAAAACACCAAAAAAAACACCCTACAAATCCATGCACCGACACATCAGGAACTGGCTGGCCGCCTTGGCCTTGCCATGCGCCCTCGGGCTGCCCCAAGCGGACGCCTACACGCACCCCTCCATTCCCTGCACCGCCGACGAGCTGTCCACCATCAAGGACAACCTCGACAAGGAGCCCTGGAAGTCCGGCTACGCTGCGCTCGCGAGCGCCAGCACTTCCCAGCTTACCTGGCAAATAGAAGGCCCCTTCGCGAATGTCAGCCGAGCAGGGGCCTACGACGCCAACCTCACACCGTGGCGGAATTCCATGACTGCCGTGTATAACCTCGCGCGGATGTGGTATTTCACCGGCAACGAGGACTACGCCATCAAGGCCCGCGAGATCCTCATCGCGTGGGCGACCACGCACACCAGCTTCTCCGGCAACGAATCCGGACTCGCCCTTGGTGATTACGCCATCACTTATGCTGGCGGCGCCAGCATTCTGCGCGGCACCTGGCCCGGCTGGACGGCCGCCGACACGACCACGGTTCAGAACTACTTCTCGAACGTTCTCTGGCCGGCTGCAATGGGCGGAGGAAACGTGCTTGGTCCTGGCAACAAAGGCGCCATCTACATGGAAGCCGCCATCGCCATCGCCGCCTTCTGCGACGACACCATGAAGTTCAACCAGGTTCTCAATCTTTACCGCACCTTCCACGGCTCCGGCCTGATGAACAGCCTGGCCACCGGCCAGGTGGGAGAGTCGGGCCGCGATGCAGGCCACGCTTACGGCACCCTCAACGCCCTGGCCTTCGTCGCCGAGGTCGCTTGGAAACAAGGCGTGGACCTCTACTCGGAATTGGACAACCGCCTGCTCGCCTGCGGCGAATACTACGCCCGCAACACCTTCACCACCGACAATCCCTTCGTCCCCTACGGGACCATTGATTGGGCCTGGTTCAACAATGCGGCCGGACCCTACACCGGCAATCGCGGCGCCTTTTACCTCCTTCAAAACGCCTACAAGAACCGCAAGAATCTGCCCACGCCCTGGATCGACCGTAAACTCGAGGAACAGCCCGTCGATAGAGATAACTTCATGTATGCCAAGACGGCCGACTTCACCACCGCCACGGTGACACCTGCCAGTTTTCCGGCGGTTTCGCCGGCCTCGAGCGGCTTGACCCTGACCACCCTCGGCAGCCAGACCACGGGGCGCAGCGTCTCGTATGCGAGCGGCACATGGACGATGACCGGACTCGGGAACGGAGTCTGGACCGATGGGAGCGACGACTGCCAGTTTGCTTACACAACGATGACCGGCGACTGCGCCATGGTCGCCAAGGTCAACTCGTTCACCTATTCGGGCTCCGGCAACGGCAAGGCGGGCCTGATGATCCGCGACAACCTCGCAGCCACCATATCGCAGCGCGCCTGGGTCGGCTTCGTGCCTGCGGCCACCCAGCTCATGGAATCCCACATGCGGGGCTGGACCGAAAACTGGGGCGGGGGTGGATATGACGATCGTTCGCACCAGTTGACTCCGTGGACTTCCGGCCTTCCCTACTGGGTAAAGATCGAACGCCGGGGCAAGCAGATCACGACCTTCACTTCACAGGATGGCGCCAGTTGGATGCCCCTGAACTGCACCTACTACGGCAATTTGCCATCCACCCTCTATATCGGCCTGTTCCTCTGCAGTGGGAATACCACGTCCGTTACGGCCAACTTCTCCAACGTGGCCTTCACCGGCGGCACCGGCGGTCCAGTGACCACTCCAGACGCTCCGGCGGGCCTGCTCGCCAGCGGCTCCGCCAAAGCCAACACCCTGCGCTGGCTGCCGTCCTATGGTGCCACGTCCTACGACCTGCTCCGCTCGACCACCTCGGGCTCCGGCTACACCGCTCTGGCAAGCAACCTCTCCGGCACGAGCTACGCGGACACGACGGCGGCCGCGGGCACGACCTACTACTATGTCGTCCGCGCAAAAAATTCCGCCGGCACCAGCGGCAACTCATCCCAGTTCGGCACCGCTCTGCTAAGCGCGCCCATGGTCAACCTCGCGTTCAGCGGCACCTCGACGGCAAGCTTCAACCAGGCCTCCGCCACGGAAGGCTCCGCCAAGGCCTTTGACACCAACCCGGGCTCCAAGTGGTTCGGCTATAATTCGCCGACCGGCTGGATTCAGTATGACTTCGGCGCGGGCAACGCGCAGGTCGTCAAACGCTACACGATCAACTGCGCCGACCTGGCGACGCGCGACCCGAAGAGCTGGAACTTCCTGGGCTCACAAGATGGCTCCACTTGGACCACCCTCGATTCCCAGAGCGACCAGTCCTTCGTGATCCGGATGGGGATGAACACCTACAACGTCGGCAACACCACCGCCTACCGCTACTACCGGCTCGACGTCACCGCCAACAACGGGGCCACCGGTCTGGCCATCGCCGAACTCGGTCTGTGGGGCGACAGCGGACAAACCATCCCCGACGGCACCTACCTCGTCGTCAGCCGCAAGAGCAACAAGGTGATAACGGCTTTGAACGGCGGGACCGCCAATGGCACGAAATTCGTCCAGTGGGGCTACAATGGCGGCGACGAACAAAAGTTGGACTTCACCCACCTCGGCAACGGCCAATACAAAGTCACCGGCGTCCCAAGCGGCCGGGCGATGGACGTATCGGGCGTCAGCACCTCCAACGGCGCGCAAATCCACCTCTGGGATTGGCTAAACACCAACAATCAGAAATGGACAATTACCCCCGCCGGCGATGGCAGCCTCAAGCTCACCGCCGTTCACAGCGGCAAGGTGGCCGACGTCAGCGGAGGCAGCACCGCCGATGGCGCCAACGTCCACCAATGGAGCTACCTCGGAGCCGACAACCAGCAGTGGCGGATGTCCCCCACCGCTCCCTGACGCATTCCACAAATCTACCGCCCCGCGCTCTGATCGACAGAGCGCGGGGCTCTATTCAGCAAACACGCGCTCCGTTCAACGCGCGTAATCCCCATCGATCAAGATCGCCCACAAGTGAAAGCCAGTCCCGTGACGGTGGTGCCGTCACGGCCTGACCTTTTGAGATCCTCTTATCCCAACCGCCATCCGCAGATCTCCATGGTTAGAGACTCAGTCATCCAAACGCCCGATGTCACCGCTCGCGTAACTCAACGCGATATCGCCGATCACCTTCGCATCAGTCATGCCACTGTATCCTTGGAGCTCCGCAATCATCCGCGCATTCCGGCCACCCCAGGGGAACAAATAAAGCAAGTAGCCGACGAAACGGGGCAGCAACCGCTCCCCCGACCTTCCTTAGGATGGATCAACGCATGGGCACTACCGCACGAACTCGCCGAGCACCCTGAATACGGCGGATATTGGAGAGGGGCATGCGAGGCTGCCTGCGAAATGGGATATCATTTGGAAGAGTTTCAGCTTCATCCGGAGACTACGCTGAAAGAACTCGAACGGCGGCTCCGCGCCAAAGCTTTTTGCGGTTTGCTGCTCCCACCGGAAGGCGAGCCCGCAGTATTGAACCATTTCCCCTGGGAGAACTATCACGTCATCAGCCTGAGCCACCGCACGGCGGGGCCCGCGATGAATTTAGTCGGTCCCGATCGAGTAGGGAACTGCTCGATCGCCTTCGATATGATGCGGCAGCGGGGTTACCATCGCATCGGTTTTTTAACCGATCGGCGGCCAGGAACCCTCGACGACAAGCTTTCGGTGGTTGGCTTTTTATCCACCCAGTGCGAGTTACCGGAAGAGGAACACCTGCCCGTTTTCACGACAACAGGCTGTCCTCTTCCCCGTCAACTTTCACAATGGGTAGCTTGTCACCGCCTGGATGCGGTTCTGACCGATCTACCTGAGGCCGCCCTCCTGCTGGAACAAGCTGGATTCCGGATACCACAGGATCTGGGGCTTGCTTTCAGTTGCCGCTCGGGAATTCCGAACTCGGCCGGGATCGACTGCCACCCGGAGGAAGTGGGACGAATCGGCGTCCAAATGCTGACAAAAGCGATTGATGGAGATCTGAAGCTCGATCCCAAGGTCCGGGTTGCCGTCAATGGTCACTGGCGCGAGGGAAGCACCCTTCCCGTCGTTTTGAAAGACGGCTGAGGTGCGGCCGTTGCGATCGCGTTCAACATGACAATGCCGGGTCAGCGTTGTGGATAGGGCGACACTTCCGCCGCGCGGAGCTCGGCACCGTGGACGGTCTGGCGCAGGCCAAGCACGAGGACGTTTTTGCGGCTCCCGCCAAAGTTCAGCCAGCACTCGGGCAGGTAATACTCGCGCTGCGGGCCGATCTCCCAGTGACGGCCGATGTCGTGGCCGTTGAGCCACATGAAGCCGTTGCCGGAAGCATCTAGCAGGAGACGCCACGGGATGGAGGCGGCATCGGGCAGTTCGAACTCGATCCGATACCAGGTGAGCAGGCCGTCGCGTGGTCCTTGGGGCTGGATGCCGTTGCCCTTGCGCGCGATGGCGCGCCCGGTGTCGAGCGAGACCTCTTTCCAGTCGTGCGGGACAAAGTCAGGACGCATCCATCCGGCGGCGACACCGCCGAGGTCGAGGGCGACCTGCCATTCGAGCGGCTTGGCGATCGCCGTTTCGTCGGTAGCAAGGCCGGCGTGCCGGACGCCGCTCAACTCCTCCATCGGGATGTAGCCGTGCTCGTGGCCGATGTTTTCGTAGAGCAGCACGATCTCGTTTTCGCCGGGGCGGAGCAGTCCGGCGAGGTCGAAGCGGTTGTCGAACTCGTCGGGCCGGATGCGGTCGAAGGAGAGCTTCTTGTTGCGCGTCGCGGCGGCGGCGTAGGCCTCGTCCGGATAGAGACGGCCGGCAAGTTGGCCGTTGACCTGGGCGGTGACGAGGTCGCGGCTGAATGAGTTGACGAGCAGTCGGCCGAGCTTGGCCGCATTGGTCTCCGATAGCGTGAAGCGGGACCGGTAGAGAACGTAGCGCTGGTCGCTCACGCCGAGTTCGGGCAACGACTTGCCTTCCGGCAGCGACTGCCACCGGCCGCCAAGCGGATCGTGGCGCTTGAGTGCGGAGGCGATGCGAACCGGCGCGGGCAGGGAGGCTGGAACCGGAGTCTTCTGCTCCTTCGGATACCAGACGCCTTCGGCCGGGGTCTTGCCGGGCGGGATGACGAGAACCTTGGCTCCGAGATCGGCGAGGGCGTATTCGACTTCGAAAGGAGCGAGGGCTGCGACTTGCGTGTCGGCCTCCTTGGTGCGGACGAGCACGCGGTTTCCTTCCTGGTCGTAGTTGTAAATCGGCTCGGACTGGCGGGAGAGCTTGCCGGGGACGAGGGTGACTTTGCCGGAGACGGGGTTGTTGGCGTCGGTGCTGTGGAGGAAGACGAAACGCGTGCCGTCGGCCGCGACGCGAACGCCGCCGAAGAGCGAGGCGGGCGCGCCCTGAAGTTCGCAAGGCCCACCTTCGGCGCGGACCAGGCTCGAGGCGTGATCGCGGACAAACTCGTTCACACCTTTTGCGGCGTAGTATTTCGGGCTGAGCGCACCCCATTCGCGGATGGCGGCATTGTAATCGTAGGTGGTGGTTTGTCCGCGCGCGCCCCAGCCGCCGATGTGGGTGCCGCCGACAAACATGTAGGGGTTGAGCCCGGTGGCACCGCCAAGCAAAGACATCAGGTGGATGGCATTGAAGTGTCGCGCGTCCGAGTAGTTCTCCTCGCTCAGACGCTCGCCAACCAAGGAGAACCAACCGCCTTGCAGCTCGGTGACGAAGGCGGGGGCGTTCGGCTGTTGGGTGCGCAAAGAGGCCATGCGCTCGGCACAGCCAGGAGCGCCGTCTAGCGGAACGTAGAGGTTATCGCAGTCGAAGACCTGCGAGAGCACCGGGTCGGCGCTGCCGCGCGTTTCCTCGGTGCGACAGGTGAAGACCGGCACGTCGACACCCGCATTTTTCACCGCGTCGTAAAGCGCGCGCAGCACCTTCGGTTTGTCGGGTGCCTTGTGGTAATCGTATTCGTTCTCGATCTGAACGAGGATGATGCCCTTGGCGCCCTTCGGCTTGCGGGTGATCTGCTCGCGGGCGAAGACCCGGCACACGGCCTCATACCAGTGGACGCTCCACGCGATGTGCGCCTCGTCAGCACTGCGAAGCCAGAATTCCTTGCCCGTCCAGGGATTGAATTTGGCCAGCCAGCGCGGATAGCCTCCCCCACCCCACTCGGCGCAGATAAACGGACCGGGGCGAACGATGGTGTAGAGGCCGAACTCGTCCTGCGCCATCTTCAGCCAGGCTTCGAACTCGGAGAGATCGATCTTGGAAAAGTCGTCGAGGCCGGAGGGCAGGTCGCGTTCATGCCAGTTCCATGGCACGTAGGTTTCGACGGTGTTGAAACCGGCGTCCTTGATCTTCTGAAAGCGATCGCGCCACAGCTCGGGCGGTGTGCGGTAGTAGTGGAACGCGGCGGACGAAAGAAAGAAGTCTCGACCCTCGATTTGGAGGCAGTGGCCGTCGTTACGGATGCGCTCCGGATGTGGAAACCGTGACGCTGGCGTGCTGGAAGGGGTCTGGGCAACGAGACTAGCGCAGCCCATGGAAAGGGCCATGGCGGCGAGCAGCCGGCGCATCCAGGCGGCCGGCCTGCCGGGGTGAAAGGGGGGTGTTTTCATTTGATGCGAACGTGATGGATCGATCACAGCTTTAAGGCGCCGCAGGGACGTGCTCATTTCAACTCCCCGTGGAACCGGACTTCCGAAACATTGCCGTGCCAGTTGTTCCGGTTGAAAATCCGGAGGTAGCGATAGGAGTCCCCCGTTGCTTTCATTTTCAGGTGTTGCCAGTCCTCCGTAGGGATGGCCCCTTCGGTCAGGGGCGTCCAGGTTTCCCCGTCGTCCGATCCTTCCACGACGGCACCGGCGAGCCGGTCCCGGAATTTCGGCCGGGCCATCGCTTCCACGCCGGAAAGCCGGACGCCCTCCGTTTTCCCGAAATCGAACACCAGATAGGCACCGGTGCCCACGCCCTTGTAATTGAGTTCCGTGAAGGTGTTGGGGTTGTTGTCGAACAAGGAAGCGAGCATCCGCTGCGAGTGAGTGGCCTCCTTGCCGGTATTGGGGTCGATGAGCTTCACGACTTTCGGCACATCCCGGATCAGTTTCGACTCATCGACCAGGATCAGGCGGGAGCCGTCCGTCGTGACATAGGTCGTATCGGCGGGGGAGCCATTCTGGCGTCGATAGTCGATCGAGAACTCCACGGGACCAGGCTTTGCCTGGCCGGGCCGCATGACGGCCTCGGCGACATAGGTTGAAGCGCCCGCTTGTTTCACCGAGGCCTCGATGCCCTGGATACGCACGCGGACGTTCTGGATCGGCTCTCGAGCCTGGAGCTTGACCCGGACCGGATCTCCCAAGACAACCCGGATGCCTTTCTGCTTGTCCGAGTCCAGCGAGACGGACTCCAACTTGTTGCCGGTTTCGTGGCGGCGGCCGAAAATCCGCATCTCGGACGGCTCGAAGATTCCTCCGCTGTGTTTCTGGACACGCAGGAATCTGAAGGTCGAATCGCCCAAGCCGTCGGCTGCCCCGATCCTCGTCAACTCCGTGGAGCGCTGCGTGGCTTCCGACGTAAGGTCCGTCCAGTTCCTCCCGTCGTTGGAGCCGTGGTATCTAACTCTATCGATGCGGTCTTCGAAGTTGACTCGGCCCTCCATCGCAAAGGCGGTGGCGGAGAACTTGAAGTCCGGCCCGAAATCAAAGTCGTGGAGGCGGTCTTCCGCCAGGTAGAAACCCACGAAGGTGTCGTCGTTTCCGTCCACCAGCAAGCTCATGGCTTCCGTGCCGATGTTGGAAGAAACGACCGCTCTCGGGAAATCCATGCTGCCATCGGGCAGCAAGGGCGTCAGCGGCTCCAGGGCATCGAACGCCTCCTTGAGCTGGACCAACATCGGAAAGAATTCCGTGTCCGAAGCCGATTTCAAAGACTTCAACGCCCGGGCATGCAGGGCCTTGCAACGTTCCATCGAAGACTCGACATAGACCGTTTCCCGATCATGCCCGGCCGTGATCTTCCCCATGGCCTCTGCACGGTCCGCGGCTACCGAGATCGACACTCTTTTGGGAGCGACGATGTTTCCGTCCGCGGCCTCCACCACAAACACGCAATCCTCGACCTTTGTCGGACTCCATGTAAACGCGCCGGTTTCCGGGTCCAGAACCGCCCCCTTCGGTTTGTCGAGACTGCTGTATGCGATGCGCTTGTTCCCGCCGGGGCTTGTGACGGAGAAATCCAGTCGAACCGAAGCGCCGGCATAGGCCACGAGATTCAGAGGCGCATCACCCGAAGCGAAAACTGGAGCCCGTTTGTCCGTCTTGCGCAGCACTTGGTCGAAATCGACCACTGTTTCGGGCAGTCCCTTGACATTGAAAAAGACGATGTCTCCGAAGCGCTCGAGCGGACTCATGGTGTAGAACACATACCGCCATTCCCCCTGTGTATTCGGAAGCAGCCACGGTTTCTCAAAGCCGGACATCTCCACCTCCGCAGCCCCCGTCGTGCGGATACGCAGGCCGACGGTCTTTTGATCGGTGCCGCAACTGAGAATGGAGAGGCGCGCTCCCGCGGGAGAGGCATGCACCCGGATGAACGCGATGTCGCCTTCGTTTTTGACGAAAGACTTCTTCGTGAGGTTCGCTGAACGGAGTTCCACCTCGACGATGGCCGGTTCCTGTTCCGAGGGAGGGACCCGGAGAGCTTCGCCGCTGGCTTCTTTGGGGATGTACAGCCAATCGTAGTCGTCGCTGACAATCCGCTTGAGGAATGTCTCGTGGTAATAAGGTGCCTTCTTCGCCAGATCGACGCCCTTCCTGCAGGCGTAGTAGTAATACAGGTCCCACATCCTGTGCTGGCGAATGCGGCCGCGATAGTTATCGGCGATCCGAGGGTAGATCTGGAGGACCTTGCCATCCGGAGCGATGTTGGACGGAGTGGGAATCCAAGGCGTGTCGTAGCCGAGCATAAAGCGGCAGAAATGGTCGGCCGCCGCAAGGATGCGGTCATTCAGAAATTCGTAAGCACCGACGGCGTCTGGCGCCTTGGAGGGGGTCCCGTCCACCGGGTCGACCTTGGTGCCCTGCGAGTTCAGGATGCGGGCGATCGTGGTGAAGATCGTCATGTCGTCGCCGGCATGCGCCTGATCGCGTCCCATTTCCGTGATCTGGACTTGGGGATTAGCGACCTTCTCGCCGGTCAGGGCGTTCGTATTCACCAGGCGGGCCAGATCCTGGATGGAGAAACTCGAACCCTTGTTCGGACCATCCTTGTTCACGGTGAAACGCTCGACCCGTTTCGCAAAGTCTTGCGGATCGCTTCTGAAGATCGCCCCCGCGATGGCCGGCGCATAGGCGAAGCCGTTCTGGTTCATGAACCAGCCGTTGTAGTCGAAAAAGTTGGTGACGCCGGGAATGACAAAATTGTTAGAGAACGCGGCCGTGTCCTCCTCCGTCCAGGCCAGCTCGCGATTCGGCGAATCCATGCCGCGCAACAGCTCGGCGACCATGATCATGTCTTTGAACGCGAAGGAGCAGTGGATGTAGACCTCGTTGTAGGCCTTGAACTTCACGGGGTCCATCTTCGACCACAAGCGGACGATGCGCATCGCGTTGGCGCGATAGGCTTCGTCGCCGGTGAACCAGTACATGAGCGCTTGCCGCAAGGCCACGTCGGAATCGACTTTGAGCCGCCCCTCGACGGCCCCGTTGGCGAATGCATCCATCTCCGGCCGGGTGGGGTCCGTCTTGCTTCGGTTCGCGCTGGCAACGTTCTTCGAGGACCGGGGACTCGACGCGAGTTTGACGAAACCGGAATACCAGGGATCCCGCTTCGCCAGCACTTGGGCGCGGGCATCCTCCAGCATCTCCTTGTTCAGACCGATCCCCGGATGCACGAAGCCATTCACCTCGGTTTTTCGGATCCGCGCCTTGTCCGTCACCTCGACTGGCGATTGCGCGGCGGCGTGCGATACCACGGCAGCGACCAGCACGCATGCGACTCCCCATGCCCACCATTTCCTTTTCATGATTCCTGACGTCATTTTTCAATCGTCCGAAAGTTTCGCAGGCTTGATGTGATGTATGATACGTCGCCCGGTGGTCTCTGACGACGTTGTTCCTGCCGCCTCCTCCAGGCAGCAGCTCGGCCGTATTGTCCGGGAAGGAGAAATGGCTGGAGACACAACCGAGTCGAACGCGTTTACGCTTGTGCGATTAAGTAAACGCACTATTCGTCTTTCGTGAGCGAGCCGGATGATCCAACGCCGCGGGGGCCGGAGGAAACAGCCTCACCGGGACCGAGAGTCACGATGAAGGACATCGCCCAGGAGGTGGGCGTCACGAGGGCAGCGGTGTCGCTGGCATTGAAAAATCACCCGTCCATTTCCGAAGCCCGCCGCAAACAAATCCATGCCGCTGCCGAGCGCTTGGGCTACCGGCCAAACGCCATGGCGACCGCGCTCGCCCATCATCGGCACCAGTCGCGCTTTCATCCGGTGCAGGCTGCGCTCGCCTTCATCAACACCTACCCGGATCCGGCAAAACTCCACACCCAACCTTCCTTCGAGGATACCTGGCGCGGCGCCACCATGGCTGCGGAGAAGTACGGATACCACCTGGAAGAATTTCCCGTAAACGAGAAGCAGCCGCTCAAGCGGCTGGAGCGGATCTTTCTCACGCGCAACATTCGCGGGGTCATCATCGGACCGTTGCCGCCCGGAGAGTCCGGTGTGAACTGGGAGTCGTTTGCCTGGAACAAATTTTCGGCGGTGCGCAGCGGATTCCGCGAGCAGTCACCACCCTTTCACTTCGTAACCAGCGCACAAGCCACCAACACGATGCTTGCCTTCGATAAAATGCGCGAACGCGGCTACAAACGCATCGGATTTGCCGGATACTGGGACAAAGCGCGTATGTTTGGCGGGGGCTTCCTCTGGTCGCAACACGATCCGTCGGTGCGGTCTCGCGTGCCGCCATTTCTTTTCTCGAAGGAGACTCCCGCACTGAACCAGCAACGCCGGTTTGAACAATGGCTTAAGAAAGCGAAACCGGATGCCATCCTTACGGACAGCCTCGCGGCGCCAACCATGTTGGAAAAAGCCGGCTATTGCGTCCCTGAGGACATCGGGCTTGCGGCGACCAACGTGCGCGACATGCCCGTGGATGCCGGGATTGACCAACGCCCCGAGGAAATCGGCCGGGTTACCACCTTGGCTGTGATCTCTCTCATCCACGATAGCGACCTCGGCGAACCGGAATTCATTCGCGAAATACTAGTGCGAGGCAAATGGGTGGATGGGAAAAGCCTTCCGATTCGATAAGTTGCGCAGTCTTGAGATGCTGGCATAAGGGCCAAAAAGACCTTTGCCCCTTGCGCGACGTGTATCCGGTCGCTGGCTCGGAAAAGGCAGGGCCATCGGTCAGAAGGGTCTGCCGCGATGACAAAACGCCCTGCAACTCTTTCCGGGGTCGAAGGTTTTATCCCGTTGGATCTTCAAACCAGCTATCTATGAAACCGATAACCCTTCGATTCCTTCCTCTCTCCTTCGTCCTCCTCGCGGCCGCCACGGCCCAGGAAACGACGCCGGTGACACCGGCCGCGGCGCCAGTGCAAGCGCCCGCCGTGAATCCCGCGACCGACCTCACCGCCGCGGCGGAGAAACTGGCCACCGCCACCAGCTACACGTGGAGCCAGACGACTTCCTTCGGCGGCAATTTGGGCGACCGCACTACTTCCGGCAAGAAGGGCAGCGGTGGTTATATCCTCGTCACCATGCCGGGGCGCGATCAGGAATTCCAAGTTCTCTCCCGCAAGGGCAAGGCGGCGATGCAGCGCGATGGCGGCTGGGTCATCCCGAATCCCGATGGCGAAGAACAGGGCCCCGGCCGATGGGTCGGGCGGATGGTGCAGAACCTCCGCGAACCGGCCACCGACGCCAAGGATCTCGTCTCCAAGGCCAAGGACGTGAAGCTGGAGAACGGTAGCTATCGGGGCACGCTCGATGAAGCGGCCGCGAAAGAGCTGATGTCCTTCCGCGGCTTCGGACGTCGCGGCGGGGGCGGAGATGGTGGCGGCACGCCGCCGGAGGTCATGGGGGCTAGCGGCTCGGTCACCTTCACCGTCACGGACGGAGTATTGACCGGCTATGAACTCACGTTGACCGGCCGCATGAATTTCAACGGTGAGGACCGCGACGTGAACCGCACCACCAAGGTTGCATTCACCGGAGTCGGATCCACCACCTTCGACATTCCCGAAGCCGCCGCCGGCCTGCTGGCGGAATGAGTGAAGAGCCCCAAAAAAGGGCGCGGTCGTTCCACTCATGCTCTCGTGAGGGAGCGACCGCGCTCGGTAAGCCTGCTGGCAGCCGAGTGGTCGTTTCAACCCGCGCTCCCGTGAAGGAGCGACCTCAGCCCCGCAACCTCCCGGTTGCTCCAATTGTGCTTCACGGATTTAAGGAGTTACCGGGAAACCCCAAGTGGGTCCTTGAAGAGAGGACAAGCCTCTCTCCTCCCAATGCCGAATTCCCTACACCATTGACCTACCTGCTTCCACAGATCACGGGGCCGCTTGTTCACAAGCTTCCGCTTGGCTGACAAGTCGTCGCGTGCGATCAAAACGAAGCGATCGGGATCTACTCCCTCACGGGAATTGAAGCGGACCGGGAGCAAGCGGGGAATCCACAGTAAGAAGGGAGTGGAGCATAGGAGATTCGAACTCCTGGCCTCTTCATTGCGAACGAAAAGCGCCACCTTTCTACGAGCCCCGAAACGCCAAGGTGAAATCTGTTAAACCGGCACGAGAGGGAGGGCTCCCCCATCCGTTTTGCCCCCCTTGTTACTGGCCGTGCCTTGACACCGGTGCGCAGGCGGCTAGTGCTAGCTTTCTTAGGATTATGCCGCTGCCTCCCGGGAATCCACAGTTTCCAACCACGCGTTGGACGGGGGTGCTGCGCGTGCTTGAGACGGAGGACTTGTCCCGTCGCGAAGAGGCGCTCTCCGGCTTGTGCCGAGACTACTGGTTTCCCTTGTATGCCTTCGCCCGCAGGTGGGGGCGGAGCGAGGAGGACGCGGAAGATCTTACACAGGGCTTCTTTGTCCACGCGCTGGAGCACAATGTCTTTATTCAGGCGGATCGCAGCATGGGGACTCTCCGGACCTTCCTCTTGAAAGTGTTCCAGTGCTACATGGGCGACGTAAGGGATCGCGAAACGGCGCTAAAGCGAGGCGGCGGCCGGGAACTTGTATCGCTCGATCTTGAGGGCGCGGAGGAACTCTATTCCCGCGATCTCGCGACTCATGAAACGCCGGAACTGCTGTTCGACCGCGCTTGGGCCCAGTCCTTGTTGCGGGCGACCCTTTCGAACCTGGCTACCGGCGAGCGAAGCGCCGGACGCGGGCAGCAGTTCGAAATTCTCCAGTCCTTCCTGACGCCTGACGCGGTGGCGGAGCAGAGTTATGAGGTGGCCGCACTCGAGGCCGGATTGGCTCTGGAGGCGACGCGACAGGCCGTCTCCCGGCTCCGCAAGAAGTTCCGGAAATGCCTGCGCGAACAGATTGCCGCGACCTTGGAAGATCCAGATGACGCTCGCGTCGATGCGGAACTCAGCTCCCTCAGGGTAGCTCTGGGCGGATGAGTTGAACCCATGCCAACAATCTCATGCCCGAGGATTCGACATCCAAGATGGAAGGGCTCCGCGACACGAGCGAACGATACCTGGCGTTGCTCGAGCTGGGCTTTGGTGAGGAGGAGACCGACGATCCGCCTTCCTCACCGGGAAGCGCCGCAGAACAAGCCGGTGATCATGTCGGCCGCTACCAACTGCTGACACTCCTCGGCAGCGGTGGCTTCGGCAATGTCTGGCTTGCGGAGCAGATGGAACCGATCCAGCGGAAAGTCGCCCTCAAGCTGATCAAGCCCGGGATGGACAGCCGGGAGATCATCGCGCGCTTCGAAGCGGAACGGCAGACCCTTGCGCTGATGGATCACCCGAATATCGCGCGGGTGCTGGATGCGGGTACCAGCGCGACCGGCAGGCCCTATTTCGTGCTCGAACTGGTGGACGGCAAGCCCATCACGACCCACTGCGAACAGCTGGGGCTCGGGGTTCGTGAGCGGCTCGAATTGTTCATCGATGTCTGCCACGCCGTGCAGCACGCGCACCAGAAAGCGGTCCTGCACCGCGATCTGAAGCCCTCTAACATTCTTATCGCGGAGGCGGATGGAAAGACGGTGCCGAAGGTGATCGACTTCGGAATCGCCAAGGCGCTGGGGGTTTCGGACGACGTTCTGAAGTCGAGCTTGCTGGCGACCCGGGCGGGAGTGGTGATCGGAACGCCCGACTACATGAGCCCGGAGCAGGCTGGCAGCGTCTGCGACGTGGACACCCGCAGTGACATCTATGCGCTCGGCGTCATTCTCTATGAACTGCTAACTGGCAAGACGCCGCTGGCTTCAAGCGGGCGGTCCCTCGCCTTCGACGAAGTGCTGCGGGAGATCCGTGAAAGCGAGCCGCTGCGCCCGAGCATCTGCATCTCTAAGTTGGCAGCTGGAGAAGATGAAGGAAGGACGGGGCTTCGCAGGACGGACACGACCCGGCTGATCCGCACGTTGCGCGGCGATCTCGACCGGGTGACAATGATGGCGCTGGAGAAGAACCGCTGCCGCCGTTACGGGACTGCCACGGCGCTGGCGCAGGACATCAGGGCGCACCTCGACGGGGAGACGGTCACCGCGATGACTCCGACTTGGAGCTATCGCTTCGGCAAATTCGCGCGGCGCAATTCTGCGGCGCTGGTAGCCTCGGGCCTTGTGGCCACGGCTGTCATTGCCGGCACGGTCGTGAGCTTGTGGCAAGCGAGGGAGGCGAAACAAAGCCGGAAGACGGCCGAAAGGAATCTTGGGGAGTCGGAAAGAAACCGAAAAGAAGCTGAACGAAACCGGAAGGAAGCTGAGAACAACCTCAAGAAGGCCACCGAGGTAATCGACGAATACTTGAGCGACGTCACCACCTATCCACGGCTCAGCGATGCCGACTTCTCCGATTTCAAGATCGAGTTGTTAGGGCAGGCGATCAAGTTCTTTGAGGAGCTTGCGTCCCGCACTGGCTCCGATCCCAAGGCGCGGACCGACCAATCGGTAGCACTTGGCCGATTGGCTTCAGTCTATTATGGCACGGGAGATCTATCTGAAGCGGTGGCAGCCCAGCGCCGGGCTATAGAGATCCATGAGTCCCTCGTGGCCGAGTTTCCAGAGGAGATGTCCTACCGGCGCCATTTGGCAGCAGGCACCAACAATTTGTCGGTGATCCTCAGCATGGCGGGGGGAGAAGGAGATCTCGCGGAGGCGGATGCCCTGAGAAAGCGCGCCCTCGCACTATTGGAGGAGGCTTACGCGAAGAAACCTCAGAATCAAGATCTTCGCAAGAATCTCGCTTTGACGTTGGCGAATGTGGCAGGCCAGCTGAAGGGAGAAAAGGGAGCGGCCGAGGCGGAACTGCTGTATGATCGAGCCACACTAATCCAGAGGGAACTCGTTTCCGAATCCGGCGAGCCGCAGCAAATCCAGCTGCTCGCACACCTGCGAGGTGCGGTTGCTGGACTAGCCTACTCTCGCGGGGACGACTCCAAGGCCGATGCTTGCTACCAAGAAGCGCGAAATCTGTATGAAGCCTTGGAACGCAAGGCTAAGCTGGATCCGGCTCAGCGGGAATCCATGGCGGGTAAATTCATGGGACACGGCCTGGTCCTCTGCCGGATGGGAAAAAACCAAGAGGGGTTGCAGGCGCAGGATCGTTCCTTGGAGATATATCAAAGTCTCTCAGGGGAATTCCCGAGCAGGCCGGACCTCCGGCAGAGTGTAGCGATCGTGAAGACACACCGAGGGAGTGCGCTGAAAGGCATGGAGCGGTTCCCGGAAGCGACCGCCACCTTGCAGGAGGCTCTGGTCATCGCGGAGAAGCTCGCGGCGGATTTCCCGGAAGTGCCTAAATTCCGGACCGCACCGGTGATGGTTCTCTCCCATCTCGCCGAGCATCACAGTAGTGCCGGTGCGGGGCAGGATGCCCGGGGCTATCTGCTCCGGGCGGCTGAGATCAAGGAAAGGGAATTCACATTCTTGCCGGATCAGGAGCGGGTGCCGTTCGCGGATCTGCTAAAGAGACTCGCTGAGGCGGACCTGAAGTGCGGCGATTACGCTGGCGCGCTCGCCGCGGCATGGAAGGTAGTCAGGCTGCTCCCGCAAGATGGCGAGCGATGCGGCTGGGCTGCAGCCACCGGCGCGCAAGCTCTGGGAGTAATCGAAGCCGCCGGCTTGAAAGAAGACAAGGAGGCCGAGGAATGCGCGCAGAAGATTGTTAGAATGCTCCGTCATGCCATCGCTGGCGGCTATGAGGGTGTGGAGAAGTTTTGCGAGGAGAAGAAACTCCCCTCGCTGGCGTTGCGCGCCGACTTCCAATCCTTGCTCAAGGAAGCTTCCGGACTTGCCGCGGAGAGCAAGAATCTCGACAGAGCCTTGGAAAGGTCACCCGCGGGATTCGCTTACGATTATCCTCACGATGATCTGGGAAGGCGCCGGTGGATAAGGCATGGCAAAGAGTGGACGGAGACGCAAGCCTCCGGAAAGAACCGGCATATCTTCTCAGTCCACGCGGCAAGCATGGTCGAAGGCGTGGACGGAACCGAGCTCAGGCGAGCGGATGGGCAGGTTACGCTTTTTCTCCCCCATCGAGGGACCGACCCGATGGTGATGATGATTAAACAGCCTTCCGGCCTCTGGGAACGCTTCATGGCGATCCAGAACGTGGAATAGGGAACAGGCTCGGACGCCGACCTCGTCCATCACTTGCTCGGCTGACGCTACAGCGATGTGCCAGACGCGGAGAAGTCCCGCGTTATCTCCATTACGGCCCCTTTGTGCGGCGAGCAGGAGTTTCTGGATCAGCATTCTGATCGTCAAAAAAACCTGTCACGGCGGCGTCCGCTTTCCTGATGCAACCATGAAGAGACACATCTCACACGAACGAAGGGACCAAAACCATGAGCACAATTACCACCAAGGACGGCGTCGAAATCTTCTACAAGGACTGGGGCCCCAAGGACGCGCAGCCCATCGTCTTTCATCACGGCTGGCCGTTGACGGCCGACGATTGCGACACGCAAATGCTCTTCTTTCTCGGGAAGGGATTTCGCGTCGTCGCCCAGGATCGCCGCGGTCATGGCCGGTCGAGCCAGGTCAGCGGCGGTCACGACATGGATCACTACGCTGCGGACGTTGCTGCCGTCGTCGAGCATCTTGATCTGAGAAATGCCGTGCATATCGGCTACTCGACCGGTGGCGGGGAAGCGACGCGCTACGTCGCTCGCTACGGTCAACCCCAAGGCCGCGTTGCCAAGCTCGTGCTGATCGGCGCGGTCCCTCCGCTCATGCTGCAGACACCGGGCAATCCCGGCGGCTTGCCGCTGGAAGCCTTCGACGGACTGCGCAAGGAGCTCGCCGGGAATCGCGCGCAGTTCTACATCGATTTTCCGAGCGGCCCTTTTTACGGCTACAATCGCCCGGGGGTAAAACCCTCGCAGGCGATCATTCAGAACTGGTGGCGCCAAGGCATGATGGGCAGCGCCCAAGCCCACTACCACGGGATTAAGGCCTTCTCGGAGACGGATTTCACCGAGGACCTCAAGATCATCGAGGTTCCTACGCTCGTGATGCACGGCGATGACGACCAGATCGTGCCGATCGCCGACTCGGCCTTGCTCTCGGTGAAGCTGCTCAAGAAAGGCACGCTCAAGGTCTATCCGAAATTTCCGCACGGCCTGTGCACGACGCATGCCGAGGTGGTCAATCCAGACCTGCTCGCCTTCATCAACTCCTCCGGCCCATCGCAGATCAAATCATCCGGTAACAAAGGCGCAGGGAATCGCCTCAAGATCGTCGTGATCGGCGGCACCGGGCTGATCGGCAGCGAGGTGGTGAAGATCCTGCGCAGGCAAGGCCATGAAGTCGTAGCGGGCTCGCCTTCCTCGGGCATCAACACCGTCACCGGCGAGGGGCTCGCGGAAGCGCTGGCGGGTGCGCAATTGGTGATCGACGTGGCGAATTCCCCATCCTTCGAGGACAAGGCGGTGATGGAGTTCTTCGAGGCCTCGGGACGCAACCTGCTCGCGGCGGAAGAGGTAGCGGGCGTGAAGCATCACGTGGCCCTCTCGGTGGTCGGCACCGACCGGATGCTGGCTAGCGGCTATTTCCGCGCGAAGATGGTGCAGGAGAACCTGATCAAGGCCTCCTCGATTCCCTACACCATCGTTCGCGCGACGCAGTTCTTCGAGTTCGCGGGCGCCATCGCCAAAACGGCCACCAAGGGGGAGATGGTGCATGTGCCCCCGGTGATGATGCAGCCGATCGCCGCGGCGGACGTCTCCGCGGCAGTGGCGAAGATCGCACTGGCGGAGCCTCTGAACGACATGGTCGAGGTGGCCGGCCCGGAAGCAATCCGCCAGGATGAGTTTATCCAACATTACCTAAGAGCGAATGGCGATCACCGGGCGGTGATCACGGATCCCAAGGCCATCTACTTCGGCATGGCCTTGAACGACCAGAGCCTGACACCGGGCAGCAAGTCATTGTTCGGCCCGACGCGTTTCGAGGACTGGCTCCGGCACTCGGTGCCACTGGCTGCGGCTCACTAACGGCCACACGACCCACCCGCCCTACAGCCTCATTCATGAGCCTGCACGACGGTGCCATCGTCCTATTTGGGCGATGGCTGGGGAGAGCGACCCCATAAAAAACGAAACGATGAAAACACAAACCAATCCCAATGATGAAAACACAATTCAATTCGCCAAGTCGAACAGTCTGCTGGTCGATATCCACGAGCATCCGAATCCTCGTATTGTCGTGCTCGATTGCCAGCGCTTCGGCGGCGGAACCGGTCCAGGTGACCGAGCTGATGACAAAGGCACTCGCCAATGTTCCAGGAAAGGAAGTAACGATGATAACGGTGGAATATGCGCCGGGTGCCGCGGACCCTGTCCATCGGCACAACGCGAGTGCATTTGTCTATGTGCTCGAAGGATCCATCGTCATGCAGATGAAGGGTGACAAGGAGGTCACCCTTGGTCCCGGGCAAACCTTCTATGAAGCTCCCGATGGCGTCCACTTGGTGGGGAGAAACGCCAGCAAGTCGGCCCCGGCAAAGTTCATCGTGTTCCTCGTTAAGGAGAAGGGCGCGCCGATTCTCGTGCCCGTCAAAGAATGAACCCCGGGGAAACCACCGCGAGATACTTATTTCAATCTTGATCGAACAACGAAAACAGACATTCCAATCATGAAAACGGAACAATATCTTCAAACAAAACAACACCCATCGGCATCCCCGGCTTTGAATGAAGCGTCCGACTTGGCCCCATCGCGCTACCCGGTACGGATTGGCGAGATTGACGTGCTGGTGATCAGCGATGGCGTGCTACCACTTCCAACCAAGATGTTGGGACACAACGCCGACGCGACCGCGCGAGCGGCTTGGCTGGGCGACATGTTCCTGCCGCCGGACGCTTTCGACTGGTCGCTAAATGTGGTCGTGGTACGGAGCGGAGGGCAGACCATACTCATCGACGCTGGTCTAGGGTCCGATCCAAACCTGAATTTGCCTCGTGCCGGGCAGTTGCTCAAGCGACTGGAGGCCGCCGGCATCGATCTTGCGTCCGTGACCGACGTGGTGCTTACCCACATGCACATGGACCACATTGGCGGGCTCCTCGTCGATGGCGTGAAGGCCCGGTTGCGTCCAGACCTGCGGATCCATGTAGCGGCAGCCGAGGTCAAATTTTGGGAATCTCCCGACTTCACCCATGTCAATATGCCGCCGGGGTTCCCGGACGCGCTTCGGTCCGCCGCCACGCGGTTCGCGAAGGAGTACCGCAGCCAGCTGCGGATGTTCGATAAGGAGCATGAGGTGGCACCCGGCGTGGTCGTCCGTCGCACCGGCGGCCACACTCCCGGGCACAGCGTGGTCCGCTTGTCGTCCGGCGGCGATAGGCTGACGTTCGCTGGCGACGCCGTTTTCACGGTCGGCTTCGAACATCCTGACTGGTACAACGGCTTCGAACACGATCCCGAGGAGGCGGCCCGCGTTCGCGACCAGCTTTTGACGGGGCTGGCGGAGAGCGGGGAGTTGTTGGTGGCCACTCACCTGCCGTTCCCATCCGTCGGCCGGGTGGCGTTCGATGGCGACGTCTTTCGTTGGGTTCCGGTCTTCTGGGACTACTGAGCGCTTGTTGAATCAGGGTCTAAGGTGCGGAATTGTTTCCCGCAAAACAGCGTGTCGTGCATGAAGCCCATCGCCCACATCCGGTGCGGCTCGGCGGGGACATCAAACGGTTGCCGGACCCGTGCCGGCGGCCGTCGATGGGCTCGGCGCGGCAGATTGAGCTTCATCGCACGATAGCCCCTCGGCACACGCTTGTGGTTCCAGCGCTCGCCTCGCTGGCGCATCCAGTGGAAGCATTTCCAGAAGCCCCAGCGGCCGTGCCTGCCGACGACCCCGTTGATCCGCTCGATGACCGGCGGGTCCAGTCCGCTGCGGTCCGGCGACGGGCGATACCAGCGCGAGCTGCTGACTTCCAGAAGACGGCACGCCCGGACTTGGGGACCCGTTGTGCCCGGCAGGCGTTAAGCCGTTGATCCGGAAAAGTGGAGCATAGGAGATTCGAACTCCTGACCTCTTCATTGCGAACGAAGCGCTCTACCAACTGAGCTAATGCCCCTTCACTCCTTGCGGACGGCCATGGGGTTGCCATCTCCGGCGGCCGGAGGCAAGGGGAAAACCGCGGGGGCGCAGGGCGATTTGTTCGCGGATTTTCCGACAGGCCGGTGATTTCCCGGTGCCGGGGGCCGGCGGGAAAACAAGATGGCTACGTGGATGCACGGCCAAATGGACTTTGCGGACAATCAAGCTTTGCCAATGGCCGCCGTTTTCCTTATCTACGGCCATGCGATCGCGCTGGTTCTATCTCCCCGCTGCCGCCCTCCTCGTGGCATTCCCCGCCTGTACGAATACCGGCGGCACGACAGCCTCGAACCCCGGTGGCACGGGCCCCTTCGACAGCCGCGGCAACTACGTGGAGGCATGGGCCGATAGCCCGTCCAAGTGGAAGGCGGGATCCCAACAGATCGCCGACGCCGAGCCGGAACAGCCTGCCGCCACCGACATCCCGGTGCTGCCACCGGCGATCCTGGCCGCCAACGAAACGCCGAAGCCGGTCTCCACGACCACGACCGTCGTTTACAAGAAGACGCCGACGAGGACCTCCGCCGGCTCCACTTCCTCTTCGTCCACCGCCAGCAATTCGACCAAGCCGAAGGCGAAGACCTCCTCCTCCAGCTCGAAGCCGGTGGTGGTGAAGCCGAAGACCACGCCGAAGCCAAAGGTGGTCGCGAAGACCAAGCCGAAGCCGAAGGCGAAGGGCTCCACCCGCCACACCGTGCGCGCGGGTGACAACCTTTACTCGATCGCGAAGCGCTACGGCACCTCCGTGGGCGCGCTGCAAAAGGCGAACGGTGTGAAGGGCGCGATGATCAAGCCCGGCCAGACGCTGGCGATCCCGAAGTAGTCGGGTGATTCCCAAGGAGGGGGTGCGTCCCGCGCCCCTGTCTTTTCCCCAAGGAGGGCGGACACTCATGTCCGCCTTTTTCGTGTCCGCATCGCGGGAAGTAGCGCGACCTTGCAGGTCGCATGGGGTCAGGGCGGAATGAGAGAAGAGATAAGAGCGATCAGATAAGAGAGAAGAGAGGAAAGGCGGGGTCAGGGTGGAACGGAAGACGGGATGTTGATTCTCCGGAGGGGGAGGACGCTCACCACACGACGTGCAACGTCGTGCTACTTCTGCCTTTCTTCGCGTTCCCTCCGCGACCTCGGCGTCTCTGCGGTTCGATCACGGCGGGGAAAGGCAGCCAGGCAGGCGCCTCGCGGTCCCGGCGTCACCCCGCGCAGCTCGCTTGGTTTCCTTTCAAATACTTCGCCGAAAACAAAAACGCCACGCCCGCGACGATCATGAAGAGCGAGAGGAATTGCCCGCTCGTCATCGGCCCCACCATCTTCGAATCCGGCTGGCGGAATTGCTCCGCGATGATCCGGAACAGCGCGTAGAAGATGAAGAACAAGCCCGTCAGCACGCCGTGCGGGGCATTCGGATATCTCACGCGCACCCACCAGAGGATCGCGAAAAGCGCGGCACCTTCCAGCAGGCCCTCGTAGAGCTGGGAGGGATGACGCGGCAGCAGATACGGCTCCAGCGCCTTTGACACCGCGGGGTCGTGGCGCTGCACGGCGAGCACCTGATCAAAAAGAGCCGCGTCCGGATAACCGCCTTCCGCCGTCGCCCAGCGGGTGAAGGGCTCCTGCAGCGCGGGAGACGCGTCCGCCGCGGCCTCCATCGCTTCGCCGAAATGCTGGCCCTCGACCTTCGGCTGCTCGATCAGCGCGCGGGGAAATTTCACCGCCCAGGCCACGCCTTCCGCGGGACGCCCGTAGAGCTCGCCATTGATGAAATTCGCCAGCCGCCCGAAGAGCAGGCCGAGCGGGGAAACGACGCACAGGCCATCCCCGAGGCCGCGCCAGGAGACCCTCTTTCGCTTCGCGTAGAACCACGTGAAAATGAACAGGCCCAGGATCCCGCCGTGGCTGGCCATCCCGCCCTCCCAGACTTTGAAAATGACCTGCGGATGCTCCGTGAGCCACTTCCAGCCGTGCTCCTGCGGGTAGTACCACAGCATGTAGCCCAGCCGCCCGCCGAGGAAGACGCCGAAGATCGCCGCCGCCGCGATGAAATCGCCCGCCGCACCCGGTGGCAGCACCCACAGCTTCCGCTTCGCCAGTACATTCAGCAGCCACGCCCCCACCAGGAAGGCTCCGAGATAGGCCAAGCCGTACCAGCGCAGCTGGATCTTCTCCGTGAAACGGATCAGGACGGGGCTCAGGTCATGCACGTAGGTCGCGAACACGGGGCGCACTAGAAGGCAGCCGGTAGCGACTAGCAAGTAGCAAGGGGGAGAAGAAGGATCGTCTCACAATTGTCCTACAAATGCGATGCGATTGTATCGCATTTCCACTTTCCCCCGCCCCTTCGCCATGTTGTCCTCCCGCCGCCATGAAAATCGTCGTTGCCTACTCCGGGGGTCTGGATACCTCCGTGCTGCTTCTCTGGCTCAAGGAGAAGTACAATGCTGAAATCATCGCTTACTGCGCCGATGTGGGCCAGGGCGACGAACTGGACGGGCTGGAGCAGAAGGCGCTGACCACCGGGGCCTCGAAGTGCTTCATCGGCGACCTGAAGGAGGATTTCGCGGCGAACTACATTTTCCCGATGATCCAGGCCGGCGCCATCTACGAGGGCCGCTACCTGCTCGGCACCTCGATCGCCCGCCCCTGCATCGCGAAAGGCATGCTCGATGTCGCGATCGCCGAAGGCGCGGACGCGATCGCCCACGGTGCCACCGGCAAGGGCAATGACCAGGTGCGCTTCGAGCTTTCCGCCGCCTCGCTCGCGCCGAACGTGAAGTGCATCGCCCCGTGGCGCGACGCTTCCTTCCGCGCGCAATTCCCGGGCCGCACGGAAATGATCGCCTACGCCGAGGCGCACAATATCCCGATCAAGGCTTCCATGAAGAAGCCCTACTCGATGGACCGCAATCTCCTGCACATCTCCTTCGAAGCCGGCATGCTGGAAGACCCGTGGTACGACGCGACGACTCCCGCCGACCGCGAGATGTATGTTCTTTCCGTCGCGCCCGAAGACGCCCCGGACACGCCGGAGTATGTGGAGATCCTTTTCGACAAGGGCAACGCGATCGGCCTGAAGCACGACAATCTCGACGCGCTCGTCAGCGAGCTCGGCGACATCAAGTCCACCGGCCAAAAGGACGGCTACGCGCTCTTCACGCCGTATGGCATCATGCGCCTCCTCAATCTCCTCGGCGGACGCAATGGCGTCGGCCGCGTGGACATCGTGGAAAACCGCTTCGTCGGCATGAAGTCCCGCGGCGTCTATGAGACCCCGGGCGGCACCATCCTGCTCGCCGCACACCGCGACCTCGAAGCACTGACCGTCGACCGCGAGGCGATGTTCATCCGCGATGGTCTCATCCCGAAGTACGCGCAGCTCGTTTACAATGGCTTCTGGTTCGCCCCCGAGCGCGAGGCGATCCAAGCGCTCGTCACGCAGACCCAGCAGACGGTCTCTGGCGAAGTGCGCGTGAAGCTCTACAAGGGCAACGTGATGAACGCCGGCCGCAAGAGCCCGCACAGCCTCTACTCCGAAGCCGTCGCGACGATGGAAGGTGGCCAGGAAGCCGCCTACAACCAGGACGACGCCACCGGCTTCATCGCGCTCAATGCCCTGCGCCTGAAGGCCAGCGCCCGCCAGGCGAAGTAAGCGGCCTTAACAGCCCAACGATTCACGGAGCCGGTGGCGAAAGTCACCGGCTTCTTTGTTTTTCGGAGCTTGAATGGACAACCCGGGCAGCGGCCTGCCTTCCCCCGGGCTCGCCAGGCTCCAGCCTGGCATCGAGGCTTCCAAACCATCCCGCCTCACCCCCGCGCACCCTTCCGACTGCGGCGGCATGGGGTGAGGTGGGATGTTGGGGTGGCTTCGTTGCGGGACTGGAGTCCCGCGGTCCCAGGAAAGGCAGCAGGCTGGAAGATCGCCGGCGGACGGATGCGATCTGGACGCTCCGCAGGAGTGGGCCGCAGGCCCGAGGGTGCGGGTGGAGCACCCAGTCAACCGGGCGAGCCTCGGGAAAAGGCAGCGCCCCGGGCCGGGTCGCCCTACCGGGAAAGGCCGGGGCGCGGGACGCACCCCCTCCTTGCCCCCACCTACTACGAATGCCGTATCAACCCCTCGAAACCCATCGCGCCCAGCGGACTGAGCAACAAAAACCACCCCCTCCGGCCCGTGGCGTATTCGGCATCATTCATCATCGCCACCACTCTATCCCTCGATCCGCGAGGAAACCGATCAAGGCCATCCCGCCCGAGACCCCGCACAACAGGACTCCGCAAATCCTCTGCCACTTTCCCACCGCGGACATCAAACCCGCCATCGAGAAGGCGAAGGAGATCAAAAGGAAGGGCCACGAGAAAGAGCTGAAACCGTTGAGCACCCACAAGCCAAAGCCGATCGCCAAGGCGACCCGGCCCCCGGGCTTCCGCGTTTCAGAAGAGACCGCTGGCTGCGGCGGATGATCGATGGTGGGTTCCATTGCCAGCGGAGTCATAGCACCGCGCTTGGAGGCGGTAAAGCCACCCGGAAAGGATTCCTCGCAACCTCACTCCCCACCCCCGATGGCGATGCAGGCAATCACGATCGCGCCGACACCGATGGCTCCACAGAGGGCGATTCCCAGGCTCTTCTGAATGATCCCCCGCGCGCTACCCAGACCCCACAGCGAGAAGAGAAAGGCGGCGAGGTAGAACAGCGCAAACCCGTTCGTGGATCTCGTCATGGCCAGCGAGATCACCAGCATGATGAACCCCACGGCAAGCGGCGCGCGCCCGTCCGGCCTGCGCCTTTCGGCAGGAACCAGCGGACGAAGCGGATGACCGGTGGCGGGATTCATGGCCAAGGAAGAGATAGCATTTCCCCTGCCGCTGGTAAAGACCGCCCCGCCGCAGTCCAAAACATGGCCTGCGCCGGCATCTCGGCTCCGGAAAGGACGTGGAGTGGTGGATGCCTTCTCCCAAGGAGGGGGTGCGTCCCGCGCCCCTGCCAGTCGTGTGAAATACGCGTCATCTCTCCGCGCTCCCTCCGCGACCTCGGCGTCGCCGCGGTTCGATCACCGCCAAGGCAGGTCATACCCCCGCCCCCCCACCCTACGCGATGATGCTATACCGATTCTCTTGAAGCTCCCGCCGTAACGAGGCAAAAAGCACGACGCATGACGACGATTTACGACGCCCCGGCAACGATGCCCGCTGATGTGCCCGCGCAAGGCAGATCGCTGCGTGTGGCGAAGTGCGTCGCCATGGTCGCCGGTCTCGCCGCCCTGCTCGCGGCGGCGATGTTTTACGAGAAGCTCGGTCACTTCGACGTGATGTTCCGCCGGCTCGGCTACGATACCACGGACATCCTCACCCCTCTCGGCCGGGCACTGCTCGCTTGGAATGGCCTGATCCCGGTCTTGCTGCTCGCGGTGACCGGCGTATTCGCGATCGCCTCCGTCTTCACCGGACGGCGGCGGATGATGCTCGTCTCCGGCCTAGTGGCCCTGGTCACGGCCGGCGGCACCGCGACGATGATCCCCGTGGTCGTCATGGACGCCGTGAACAAGGTCGTTCAGGACGCGTAAGGCATCTTTTGAACTGCGCGGCCCGACGCCCCTTTGGCGAAAAGCCCTCCCCCGGGCTCGCCAGGCTCCAGCCTGGCATCGAAGCTTCCAATCCATCCCGCCTCACACCCGCGCGCCTTTGGACTGCGGCGGCTCGGCTCCGCCCCACCGTTCCCGTCCATTCTCACTCCGCACTCTGCCTTTCCACTTACACTTCTCACTTTCCACTTCGCACTTTCCCCCGCTGATCACCGATCACTCGGCACCTGCCCTCTTCCAAATCTCCGCGTTCGCCTCCGCGACCTCCGCGCCTCTGCGGTTCGTTCTACCCCTCTCCGCGCTCCCCGAACTCCGCCTCCATCACATGAAAGCTCGCGCCGAGGTGACCGGGATGCGTAAGCGTCTGAAAGCCCCGCACGAGCTTCATCGCATCCGGATCGGTGCGGCCTTCCATCGAGAGCAGCCACGGCCGCGCGCACTCGGTCAGGAATTTCCCCTGCCTTTCAAAGCGGATCACCTCGCCACCCAGCGACACGATCGCTTCCTCCACCGCGGTGAAATCGACATGCGCGGTGATGTCGATCTCCCCCGGTGACTCCAGCGGGTTTTCCGCGGCGCGGTGTTTCGAAAAAGTCCGCAGGGTCCCCGTAGTACGAGATTCATGGTAGTAATCGTCGCGCGGGAAACCGTAGTCGATCCACAGCATGCGCCCGCCTTCCATCACGCCGGCGAGCGGAGCCAGGAAGTCGCGGAAATTGCTCCGGACCTCCGTGCGATATCCCGCGGGAAAAACCGGGATGCCCTTCACCAGATCCGGTGCCGCTTCCCCGAGCGCGGTCCAGGCGAAGTCCTCGCCCTCCACGGTCACGCCCAGTTCTTGCCACGCCTGCCCATCGGACTCGATGACGTGAAAGGGCAGCGCGTCCAGCACCTCGTTCCCCAGCACGAAGCTCGGCAGCGGATCGCCCGCGAGTTCCGCCGCGGACCCGACCACCCGGAGAAAGTCTCCGCATTTTTCCCGGAGGGCGGCGGCGAGCTGCGGCAGCGGCTCGATCACCACGTGGTCCAGCCCGGCGAGATCCACATCGATTTCCGCGAGCCCGGCGCGGATGTCCATGGCGAGCGAACCATCATTCGCCCCCACCTCGATCACCCGCCAGCGGTCCGCCGGGAGGGCCTCGAAATACCACCGCCCAATGCATTCCGCCAGCAGCCGCCCGAAGAGCGGCCCGGCGCTGACGCTGGTGAAAAAATCCCCCCCGCGGCCCACTTGTCCGGCGGGCCGGGCGTAGTATCCTTCCGCAGGATCATAAAGGGCAGCCGCCATGAAATGCGGAAAGCTCAGGGGGCCATCCCCCCGTATTTTCTCCTGTAACCTCCCGGCCAAGCCGGGGGTTGCACTTCCGTTGCCCGGGGAGTATGCCAATGCGGCACCGGGTTGGTCCCGGGAGCTGTCACGAAGGGATTCCGGCATGGCCAAGGTCGATAAAAACACGCGCAACAAGCTGAAGAAGCACCGCTTCTACAAGCGCAAAGGTTTCTGGCTCTCTCTGATCCTGCTGGGAGTGATCACCGCGGGGATCGGCTACGTGGCACTGGAGCAGTACACCCGTCCCTACCGGGAGCGGGCCTACGCCTACGATCTGGAGCGGATCAACGATGTGGAAATCCCGAGCGTGCTCTACGATCGCGAGGGCAAGGAAATCGGCCGCCACTTCGAGCAGAACCGCAGCGTCATCCCGATCAAGGATGTGCCGAAGATTTTCATCGAGGCCCTGAAGGCCGGGGAAGACCAGCGGTTTGAAACGCACAAGGGCGTCGACTACATCGGCATCGTCCGCGCCCTCTGGCTGAACTACCAGGCGGGCGAGGAAACACAGGGCGCCAGCACCATCACCCAGCAGCTGGCGAAAAACGCCTACGATCTGGTGAACGAGAGCAAGCGCCGGAACGAACCGCAGTTCAAACGGAAGATCGTGGAGGCCTTCCTCGCGATGCGGATCGAGAAGCGCTACAACAAGCAGCAGATCCTCGATTTCTACGTGAACCGCGTGCTCTTCGGCAGCGGCTACTACGGCATCCGCTCGGCCTCGCTCGGCTACTTCGGGAAGGAGCCGAAGGATCTGACGGCGCTGGAAAGCGCGGCCATCGTGGGCACGATCAAGAGCCCGACCTACCTCTCGCCGATCAACAATCCCGAGCGGAACCGCGCCTCGCGGAATCTGGTGCTGGGACGCATGGCGGACGCCGGCGCGATCCCGACCCGTGAGGCGATGCGCCTGCAGGCCGAAAAGCTGAAGCTGAACCCGAAGCCGCTCGCGCGGAATACCACGCACCTCTACGAGCGCGTGATGGATGAGATCGAGCGCGAGATGGGCGAGGACGCCCTCCTGGCCGGTGGCTACAAGATCTACACCTCCATCGATGCCGACGTGCAGAACGCGATGGAGGCGAAGCTGAAGGAAAGCCTGGAGCGCGCCGAGATGCACTCCGGCTACGCGAACCAGAAGCGCTCGGATTTCAAGAAGGCCAAGCAGGCGAATCCGGAGAACCCCGGCAAGGCGGAGTATCTCCAGGGTGCCGGTCTGATGATCGATCACACCACGGGCGAGGTCCTCGCCCACGTCGGCGGGCGGGACTATGTGGATGTCCCTTACGATGTCATCGAGCTCGGCCGTCGTCCGCTGGGCACCTCTTTCCTGCCCTTCCTCTACGCCGCAGGCCTCGAGGAGGGACTGACCGCCGCGACAGTGGTGGAGGATGAGCCGATGGATAACCGCTCGGTGATGGTCGGCGGGCGCGAGGGCATCCTGGGCGAGTGGGGCATGGAAGTGCCGCGTCCCGTTTACGAAGGACAGATCACCGTGCGCCGCGCGCTGGAAGGCTCGAAGATCGCCGCCTCCGTGCGCTACGCCGGAATGGCAGGCTTGGAAAACGTGGTGAAGACGGCACAGGCCTTCGGGCTGCCGATGAAGGACGTGGAGCTGCTGCCGCGCTTGGCCACCGGTTGGGAATCGGCCTCGCTGAAGGAAGCGACGCGCGCGATCTCCGCCTTTGCCCGCGGCGGGGAGACGGCGCCGACGAAGCTTTCCTATGTGGACCGCGTGGTCGATTCCACAGGGATGACCCGCTACCGCCGGAAGATCGAGATGCCGACCCGGCTGCGCCCGATCGGCGATGATACCGCCTACATCGTGCACGATATGATGCGCGGCAGCATGGATCGCGGCACCGCCGCCGGTCTCTCCGGGATGCTCGTGGAGCGTCCCTTCAGCGGTGCGGGCAAGACCGGCACCACGAGCGATTTCTCCGACAACTGGTTCCTCGGTTACAATGGCCGCGTGGCCTGCGGCGTGTGGGTCGGCTTCCTGGATGCGGGCAAGTCGATCTACGAAGGGGCTTTCTCGAAGGATCTGGCGATGCCCGTCTGGGCGGAGTCGATGAATGCCGCGTCCACCCGCTTCGGCGGAAAGGTGATCCCGCAGCCGGAGAATCTGGTGGAGCTGAAGATCTGCAGTGTCTCCGGCCAGCGCGCGACGCCGTATTGCTACGTGACGGTGCATGATACCGCGACCTCCGCGCCGCGCTCCCGCTCTTCCGAGATCAGGGAACTTTTCCGCAAGGGCACGGAGAACCTGCCCTACTGCCCGATCCACTCCGGTGCCACCCAGGTGGCGAGCGGCGACGCGGCGATCGGCCTTTCCGCGCTGGCGGTGATCGATAGCACCCCGGTCCGCCCGAAGGCACCGGTGCTGTTGGGTGAGGACCCGTACTTCACCGAGCAAGTGATGATCGAAGGCGTCCAGCGCGCCGTCCCGCGCATGCGCACGAACGTCCTCGATAGCTTCGACCTCGGCGACCAAGAGGAACCGATCAAGATGCCCTGGCCCAAGCGCCTCATCATCGCCCCGGAATAGCCAGCGCCCGGGCTCGCCAGGCTCCAGCCTGGCATCGAAGCGACATCGACGGCACGCAACACCTTCTGTGGCTACCGGGCAGGACGGACCCCGCAGTCCGAAGGGGAGCGGGTGAGGCGGGCTTTGGGGGGTGGCTTCGATGCCAGGCTGGAAGATCGCGGAGGGACGGAGGCGATCTGGACACTCCGCAGGAGTGGGCCGCAGGCCCGAGGGTGCGGGCGGAGCTCCCGAGTCAACCTGGCGAGCCCGGGACCTCTGAAATAATCCCCCTTTCCCCCGCGTTCTCCCCGGATGAAAGCCCTCCTTCTGTCCCTCGCGCTCGCCACCTTGGCCCCTGCGGCGGACAAGGAACGCTGGATCTACCTCCCCACGAATTTCCAGGTGGATGCCGAAGCGGACAAGGCGATCGCCCTCCTCCAACGCGCCGCGAATGCAGGCTACACGCATGCCCTCGTCACGGACTCGAAGTTCTCCCGCTTGGAAACCGTGATGCCTTCGTATCGGCCGAACGTCGCGCGGGTGAAGGACGCGGCGAAGCGCCTGAAAGTGGAAATCATCCCCTGCGTCTATCCGGTCGGCTACTCGAACGACCTCCTTTTCCACAATCCGAACCTCGCGGAAGGGCTGCCGGTGAAGGGCGCACGCTATGTGGTGCAAGGAGGCGTGGCGAAGATCGCCGCGGATCCCGTGGTCGCTCTGCCCGGCGGGGCGATGAACGATCGCAGCGGCTGGGACTTCATCGATGACTCGATTGTCGCACAAGACGGACACCTGATTTCCGCGGCGACCGATGCGAACGCGCGGATCTCGAAGCGCGTGAAGGTTTCACCCTTCCGCCAGTACCGGCTCTCCGTGAAGATCAAGACGGAGAACTTCAGCGGCTCGTCCCCGGAGATCAAGGCACTGGCCGGCGACAAGTCGCTGCAGTGGACCAGCGTGAAGATGAAACCGACGCAGGACTGGACGCGCCAGGACGTGACGTTCAATTCGCTCGGAAACAGCGAGGTCGGCATCTACTTCGGCGTCTGGGGCGGACATCAGGGCACCCTGCATTGGGACGAGGCGCTCATCGAGGAAACCGGCCCGGTGAATCTTCTCCGCCGTCCCGGCACACCGCTGGTGATCCGGCGCGAGGGCGGCGCGGCCTTGAAGGAAGGCGTGGACTTCGAGCCGCTGGTCGACCCGCTGATGGGAACGAAGCCGTGGGCTGGCGAGTTCACTGCGTGGCACGAGGCGCCGCAGATCCGCGTGCAGCGGCTGAAGGATGGCGAAAAACTACGCGTCTCATACTTCCACGCGCACGTCATCCACGATGGCCAGGTCTGCGGCTGCGTGGAGGAGCCGGAATTCCAGAAACTCCTATGGGCCCAGGCGAAGCAAGTGGCCGCGCTGTGGGAGGCGCCCGGTCATTTCATGAGCCATGATGAATGGCGCGTGCTCGGCTGGGACGATGCCTGCCACAAGGGCAAGACTCCCGGACAGATCGTCGCGGGAAACGCCCGCCAGTGCACTGCGAAGCTGCGGGAGATCGCGCCGGACAAGCGCATCCTGGTGTGGAGCGACATGTTCGACCCGCATCACAATGCGGTGAAGGATTACTACCTGGTGAATGGCTCTCTGGAGGGCGCTTGGGAAGGCCTGCCGCCCGCGGTGGACGTGATGAATTGGAACTTCGGCAAGCGCCAGGAAAGCCTCGCCTTCTTCGCGAAGCGCGGGCACGCGCAGGTGATCGCGGGTTACTACGATGGCGAGATCGGGAATGTCAGCGCCTGGCTCGATGCGGCGAAGGACGTGGAAAAGGTAAAGGGCTTCATGTACACGACCTGGCGCGGGGACTTCTCCAAGCTGGAAGAGGTCGCGAAGATCCTGGACGAGAAGGGCTGGAAGTAGCACGACGTTGCACGTAGCCCCGCCTCTCCTCTCTTATCTGATCGCTCTTATCTCTTCTCTCGTTCCACCCTCACCCCACGCCCTATGGACTGCGGCGGCACGACGCCGCTTTACGAAAAGTCCCCCACCACTCGACGCGCCTCCCGAATCCCCCACGAAGAAAACGTGACGATTCCGCGGTATCGGGTTATAGAGATGCCTCCCTCCATGGACGTTTATTTCACGCCGCTGGAACCGCCGATCTACGAGATGCTCTCGTGGGACATGGACCTGATCATGCGCTGCCTGGAGGTGATCCGCCGGGAGCTGCCCACGCTGGCCGGTGATCTGATGCCGGAGGCGCCGAAGCTGGCGATTTTCCCCATGCCGCGCGGGAAAATCCCCGGCGGGAGCTACCCGGTGCTGGGCGTCGTGCAATTCACCCCGGACGCCACCGCGCCCTATCTGGCGATCGAGGGCCGCATCCGGAAATGGTGCACGGAACTCGGCAAGGAAGGCCTGAAGACCAAGGCCGCTGAGGTGAGCCCGCCGACCTGGGAGGAACTGAAGAACTGCGGCTGCTATCCCGATCCGCGGGGGTAGAAGTAGCGCGACATCCCCTGTCGCGAGGGGCGAAGGTGGAACAGATTTTCGAGGTCGGGGCAGCCGCCCACCACACGACGTGCAACGTCGTGGTACTTCCCTTGACTGAAACTTATCCGATCATCAGGAACTCCAAAATACCTGATATGTGGATGGCGGCGGCTTTCGCGGTCGCTTGCGCCCCAAATTCTTGACGAGTGGTCGCCACACGTCCACGATGTATTCGTGCAATAATCCTTCGTCTTATTGAAAATAAGACCGTTCCGGACAATATCCAGAGGTTCCCCCGTTTTGATATGTGACCGGTCAGGTCATCTATTCCACATGATAGGCGTCGCTACGTCATCTTGCGATTTCCAATAAGAAACCCACAACCAGCCCAATCATAGGAAGACACTCGCAATCGGGCCGCCGGCGTTCCTTTCTCCAACGACCGCAGAACCCCGGCGCCACAAATCGATAGAACCAGAGCAACATGAAAACGACAAAGTCATCGAACCTGCAACGCATCATCCTCCTTGGCCTCGCCGCAGCGGTGCCGCTGGGGCCCGCCGTCGTTGCAGCCGCTCCCAAGGGTGAATATAAATTCCAATCAATTGAGGTTCCTGCCGAGTGGGGCACCGAGACGTCGGCGTACGGCATCAACAACGCGGGCGTCATCGTCGGCAGCTTCTTTTCGGTGGATTTCGACAACGATGGGTTCATCCTCAAGAAGGGACTCTTCACCCGCGTGGCAGTGCCCGACACCGTCTTTAACCACGGCTCGCTTTTCGCCGTGAATGACCCGGGTGAGGCGGTCGGCATCTTCAATGACGCGGAGACCGAACTCCAGTTTTCGTTCGTCTTGAGTCCAAAGGGAGAGATCACGGTCCTGCCCGATATCACGGTCCTTCCGGATGCCTCGCCCGACTCGTCCGGCTCGCCGTTTGGGATCAATAATCAGGGCACCATCGTGGGCTCGTATCGCGATGTGGACGACAACCTCCACGGCTTCATTCTCCGTGATGGCGTATACACGTCCTATGATTTTCCGGGTCTGCAGGACACGACATTGAGCGGCATCAACGATCCCGGCCAGATCGTCGGCTACGCGCTTGATGTCGATGGGAATGCGCACGGCTTCGTCATCCGGAAGGGCATTGCCACTCCGATCGCGGTGCCCGGAGCGGTCAAAACCTTTCCCTTCGGGATCAACAACCGTGGCCAGATCGTCGGTGCCTACCGCGGGGCCGACAACGTCAACCACGGCTTCCTCTTTGAAAAAGGCAATTATCGGACGCTCGATTTTCCAGACGCCATCGACACGGTGCTGAGAGGAATCAACGACCACGGGGTGATCGTCGGAACCTACAACTTTTCCACGGTCGGACTCGTGGCGACGCCGGGCAAGTGACCCTGTCATGCGGCCGGCGAATGGAGGCACCTGCTCCCCGGCGAACGGCGGACGATTCGTCGTCGGCTGTGGTGGGAAACAAGGAGGGGGTGCGTCCCGCGCCCCTGCCTTTCCTATGGAGTGCGGCGGCAGGACCTGCCCGTTACCCACATCTTCTTCGTCCCAACCGGGACGACTCATACCAGCCCGGCACGCTGTGCCGGGTTGCGTCGGGTCGCGGTTCGCGTCCTGTAGGGACGCCTCATGTGGGGAACGTGTTGGTTACTCAAGGCCAGGTGGGCGGATCCTTCCGCTCCCCGCATGAGCCGTCCATTCAGGACGGGCAATTCGCTGACGCATGAACCCGGCACTGCGTGCCGGGCTGGTATGAGCGGTCCCTTTGGGACCAAAACCCATGCCTCTGACAGGCTCTCGGAATGTGGGTAACGGGCAGGACATATCGGCGCTTTGGGGGAGGTGTGGAACGGATGGGGACGTTGCGGCGGAGCCGACATGTCGGCTCCGGGGAGGACGTGAGTAGAAGATGACTTTCCGCAAAGCGGCGTCGTGCCGCCGCAGTCCATAGGGCGTGGGGTGAGGAGGGATGAGTTGGTGGCTTCGGTGCCAGGCTGGCGCCTCGCGGTCCCAGGGAAAGGCAGCCAGGCTGGAGCCTGGCGAGCCCGGGGAAAGGCAATCTGGACACTCCGCAGGAGTGGGCCTCCCGGTTCCCCGTGAACCGGTCCGCAAAACTAACCGGATAAGCCCATGCCTCCCGCCGCGTAGGATACGCGAAGATCCCGGCGGCGAATCCGGGACTGCGCTATTCTTCCGAACTGAAGCCCGAATGATGAGAGAGGATCAAAAAGAGATGGTCCGCACAGTCCCCTGTGCGGATGAAACAACGGGCGATTCACGAACTCCCTTCAAAAACCTGCGACTGAGCATCCCTTGGTCCTTGCTTCTCCTCTCTCTTCTCACCTCCGCCCGCTCCGCATTGCCGGAATCTCCCAAGGTTCTCCTGTTAGAAACCACGCAACCCGTGGTCCCCGCGTTCATCCGGGAGGACTTCAATCCCGTGCTTGGCTTCCGCATCGTCGTCGAAGGCAAGGAGGGCGGGTTGACCTTGGAAGGCCTCGAGCTCGGCTTTGGCGGAACGACGCGCATGGAGGACATCGCGAGATTCCAAGTCTGCGTGGGTGCGGCCAGCCCCGGCAGAAGTCCCGGCGAGGTCATCGCGGAAGGCACCCGCGCTTCGGAGCATGTCTCACTCACCACGAAGCTGACGCTTTCTCCCGGCGAGCATTGGTTCTGGATCTCCCCGATCTTGAAGGATGACGCCTCGATCGATGGCCGCATCGATGCCTCGCTCTTCCGGGTGAAGATCGGCGGAAAGGTGATCGAGCCCGCGGTGCCTTCACCGGAAGGAGCGCAGCGCATCGGCTACGCCGTCCGCTTGCCCGGTGATGACGCGTCGAAGTCCTATCGCATCCCGGGCCTCGCGCGGACGAAGCCGGGCAGCCTGCTCGCCGTCTATGACATCCGCCACGATCACGCGGGCGATCTTCCCGCGAACATCGATGTCGGCGTTTCCCGCTCCACCGATGGCGGCCAGAGCTGGGAGCCGATGCGCGTGGCAATCGACATGGGCGATGACCCGAAGCACGGCCACGATGGCGTGGGCGATCCCGCCATCCTCGTCGATCCGAAGACCGGCCGCATCTTCATCGCCGCGCTGTGGAGCCATGGCAATCGCGCGTGGCACGGGTCCGGCCCCGGCGTGAAGCCGGAGGAAACCGGCCAGCTCGTGATCGTCCACAGCGATGACGACGGCAAGACCTGGTCGAAGCCGGTGAACATCACGGCACAGGTGAAGGACCCGGCGTGGCGACTTCTGTTAGATGGACCGGGCGCGGGCATCGCCTTGAAAGATGGCACGCTGGTCTTTGCCGCGCAGTATCGCGCGGGGGATGGCGAGCCGCACCAGGGGAAGCCTTACTCGACGCTCATCGCTTCCAAGGACGGCGGGGAAACGTGGGCGATCGGCAGCGGCGTGAAGATCGATACCACCGAAGCACAGGTCGCCGGGCTGGCGGATGGATCGATCATGATCAACTGCCGCGACAACCGCGGCGGCTCGCGCACCATCGCGGTGACGAAGGATCTCGGGAAGACCTGGGAACTGCACCCCACGGATCGCAAGGCACTGCGCGATCCGGTGTGCATGGGCAGCCTGCTTGCATGGCCGGCGGGGACGCTGTGGTTCTCGAATCCCGATAGCACCTCGGGCAGGAACCGGATGACCGTGAAGCGCTCCACCGATGACGGGATGACCTGGCCGGAGAAGGATCACCGGCTTTACGACGTGCGCGGAGGGTTTGGTTACTCCTGCCTCGCTCCGGTGGATGGGGAGCACCTCGGCGTGATCTATGAGGGCCAGGGGGAGATGTATTTCTTGAGATTTCCGGTGGCGGAGTGGGAGTGAAAATGAAGAAGGAGAGCCGTATGGCTCCCCTTCCTGTCTTTCAGACCTGTTCCTCAAAGGGGCTCCTTGGGTTCTGGTGGATGCCCTTCAAGGGAGATCTTACTTCTTCTGCTTCTTCCCTTGGGAATGTGGCACCTTCACTTCGACCGTGTCGGTGGCGCTGTTGCCGGATTCGTCCGTAGCCTTCACCGTGATCGTGTAGGTCCGTCCGTTGCTGTTGCCCGCACGCTTCGCGCGGAGCTTCACCGTGTCTTCATCCACGATCACGAAGTCGGAGCTTCCTCCATCGCTCGAGCTTACCGATACGATCTCGGTGGTTACTTCACCGCAGGCGTCTTCCGCTTCCACGTCCACGTTGACCGTCCGCATCTTCCCGTTTGGCGGCCACAGCGTATCCGGATCGGCTTCGACGCTGGTGATTTCCGGCGCGGTCGTGTCCTCCACGCTGATCGTCGTTTGGCAGCTCACCGCCGTGTTCTCGCCGTCGGAGACGGACACCGATACGGTGTGCTCGCCCAACCCGAGTTCGGTGACGAAGGGAACTTCAGCCTCCGTCGTTTCGCCCCCGGAGGGAACCTCGATCTCAGGCTGAGCTGTTCCATCGATGGTCCAGATCACGATCAGCGGATCGCCGTCCAGATCTTCCACCGAGGCTACCAGCTCCACCTCCGTGTCGTCATGGGACGTGCATTCGATGTCGCCTGCTTCGGGGCAAACGATCGTCGGCGCCTCGTTGGTCGATTCGATCAATTGGCCGCGGATCTCGCCGTTGACGTTGGCTGCCGTGTGAATGTTCACATACAGTTGCCCGCCGAGAAGGCTGGCCTCGTTCGCCGGATTCAATGTCGCAGCGCCCACGATGATGCCTCCATTGGTGGAAACCGGCGCGAACAGATGCTGTCCGGCGGAGAAGAAGTCATGGATCGGTGGCGCGGTGCCCGTTGCCGGAGCCGGGCCGTGGATATGCGCCGCGGTCGCCGGACCTGTTAGATTCGTGAAGCCGGCGAAGGAGCCGTAGCCAATCGGCACGGAAAGCACCTTCGTCACGGTGTCGAACGTGATGCCGGAAAGGATTTCATCGCCCGATCCCGTTCCTGTGGCCGGTGGTACTTCGTTGGCGGGGCTCAGTCCCGTTGCGGGGCTTGTCCCCTCCGGGGAGAAGTCAAATTCGAGAACCTCGGCGGACAGAGGGAGGATCGCGCAGAGGCTCAGAAGGGGGATGATATAAGTTTTCATTGGAGGTTTCATGTGTGGTTGTCGATCATACGATTTATCTAACAGATAGCACCTGGGAATCAAAGGGTGACAAATTTGGAACAAGTTCCTGCAAGTCTTCTCCGTTTGTTCCGTGGCGACCCGTACCTCTTAGCAATCCGGGGGCCGAAACGTACCCCGCGGCTCACCCTTGTGCTTCAAGTGATCCGCGGCGATGGTGCTTTTCGCCCGCTGCAATTCGCCCCGGCAGCCAGTGCAGGATGCGCGCCGCGAGGGGGATTGGGTGGCGATGCCTTCCTTCAGCGCGGCGGGCCGAGGAAGCCGGTTTCGGCCGTGCACGGAAAGCGGCGATGCTCGCCGCACTCCAAAGCGGCTGCGCCGCCCTGTACGGGTTCACGCCCCTTGAAGGCATTGGCCTAGAGGTGGGACTACATACGCTTGGAGACGCTACCTTCCGAGGAAGGCCACATCCAATCCGGGATCGATCTGTTCCTCACCGCCGAGCCATGCATTCAATCTGGCTGCGACACCGGGTGCATAGAGGGAGCCCTTCGAGCCCAGGCCATTGAAGATCACGCGCCCGTCTTCCAAGGCACCGATCACCGGCTGGCTCTTCCGCACGATGGGTCGCACGCCGGCTTCGTTGGCGATGACTTCGAAGTCATCGCCCCCTAACAGCTTGAGGATTTCCTCCACGCGCGCGCGGCCTTCCGGCGTGGGCCGGCCGTCGAGCTGGTCCCACACGTAGGTGGAGCCTGCCTTGAAGGTGCCCTCGCCCATCGGCACCAGCCAGCCGCCGCCCCCGATGACGATGCGATCGCCGCGCCATGAAGGTGCCGTCACCGTGAGGATCTCGCCCTTCGCGCAGCGGTGGCTGCCGAGCCTGCCCGCGATCAAGCCCGCGGCGCCTTCGCAAAGGACCGGCCGCGCCGTGGCGGGAGCGCTGGCCCGCGAGCTGGTGAAGAACTCCCGCGTGCCTTCGCAGAAGCCGCGCGTGGCGACCCGGGCACCGCCTTTTAAAATCACGGCCGCGCGCCAACCCGGGACGTCTTCCTTCACGCGCTCGATCCATTCCGCGGCATCGCCCAGCTTGCCGCCGATCTTGTCCCACTCCTTCGCGCCGACCATGCGCCATACGGGCAGGGGAAACCACAAGCGGCGGCCGAGGATCTCGCCTACTTGCGTGTAAAAGGCCTCGGCCTCGGGGAGGAATTCGGCGAGCCGCCAGCTGGCATTGAAGTTCTTTCCGGTGACCGGGTTGATCAGGCCCGCGGCCATGCGGGAAGAGGCACCTTCGCGGTCATCGTCTTCCCAAGTGAAGGGCTGGCCGCGGAACCAGCGCTGCCAAGCAAGGCAGCACCCCGCGAGGCCCATGCCGGTGATGTGGATGGTGGAATCGATGCCGGGATGTTTGCGGGTGTGGTGGGGGAGTGCAAGGGAGGTGTGGGGTGAGGTGGGATGGGTTGGTGGCTTCGGTGCGGGACTGGAGTCCCGCGGTCCCAGGGAGAAGGCTTCCTCACCCCTGCATGTGCTTCGCGGAGCGCTGCGCTTCTTCGGGCACCCATTCGTGCCACTCTTCATCGCCGCTCGCGATCATCTCCTGGATGTCGCGGCCGGTATGTTGCAGCAAAAGCTCATCCCCGACCGGCACGCCGCGCACCTTTCCCGTTTCCAGGAAGTACTTGTAGAGACTCCGCGAATCATCCGGCGGGATGAAGCTCGCCGCATCCACCAGCTCCCCGGTCTTCCGGTTCTTCCAGGGGTAAACGTAGAGCGTCACCTGGTTCTTGAAGAGGCGGCCGAAGGACTCTAACAGGCCGCCCGCGAGGTTATCCGACCACTTCGCTTTGAAGAGCTCGTTCAGCAGGCCGATGCTCAGCACGATCCCGATCGGTTGCTGCGTGGCGCGGCTCAGGTAGGCGGCCAGGCGGTGGAACTCCGCATAGCGGGAAACCAGCACCGTCTTCCCCAGCGCCTGCAGCGCATCGCAGCGGTCGATGAAATCGACGTGGTCCACGGTCTTGCCGCGCAGCAGGTTCGCCATGGTCATCTCGCACAGCTCGATCGTCCGCGGAGAGTCGTCCGGTGACATGCCATCGCAGAAGACCTTGTGAGCCTGCTGCATCATCTGCATGTGCAGCTTTGTCACCGGAGCGAAGCTTCCGCGCAGCAGCAGGATCGGCCGCTTGTAGAGCGCCTCCGCCGCCTGCACCACCTCGCCATCGGGGAGGAACATCGCCGCTTCCGTCAGACCGGCTTCCACCAGCGCCAGCGAGCACAGGCGGTTGTCGAAAAACCCATAGCCGTGCCCGTGGAATTTCAGCATGTCCACCTCCACGCGATAGGGCCGCAGCCCCTCCACCAGTGCCGTGACGAAGCGGCCGAGGTGCCCGCGATGCCGGAAGGCCGCGTGGATCAGATTCACGCCCACCATTCCCAGCGCCTCCGCCTGCTCCGCATTCGTCGCGTCCAGCAGGCGCACGTGCGCGTAGATATCGGAGGGCGGCTCGCCCGGCTTCAGCTGGAAGCGCAGGCCCAGCCAGCCGTGGCACTCGCCGGTGTCCAGGTAGCCGCGCGCGCGCACCGTATTGCAGAAGGAAAAGAACGTGGTGCTCTCCCCGCGGAGCGGTCCCAGGCGCTCGATCAGGATGTTGTATTCATGATCCAGCATCTGGCGCAGCCGCTGGCGGGAGACATAGCGATCGCTCTTGCCATAGATGGCATCGCTCATCGTCATGTCGTACGCGGAGATCGACTTCGCCACCATGCCGGCGGAGCCGCTGGCGCGGAAAAACCAATTCGCCGTCTCCTGTCCCGCGCCGATTTCCGCGAAGGTCCCGTAGATCCCTTGGTCCAGATTCAGCTCCTGCGCCTTCTCGATGGTAGTGGGCATGGGCGTTTCAGGGTCAGGGGCTCTCCGGCAGATCCAGCCAACCTTCACCGGTGACCGATTCGATGATCACCTGATTGTCCGTGGCGGCATCCGGCGGGAATTTCAGCATCAGGATCACCGATCGCTTCTTCACCCCATCCACCGGCCGGAGCTCCGAACTCAACTCGCTGCCCGCCGGTGCGTAGCCATAGAGGAAATCCAGGCCATCCGGTGAATCCAAGCGGAAGGACACCCACCGGCTCTCATCCTTGAAGCCGAAATTGTAATAGACCGTCGGCGAGCACACCACGCGGAAAAGCTTCGCTTCGGTGGGCCGCTGCTTCTTGAAATCCGCCCAGCTCATCTCCGACCACCCGGCCCAGCTTTCCCAATCCACGCGATAGCCCTCCGGCATCTTCACCAGCACGATCTCGCGCTTGTCGAAATTCCCCGTGCGGATCCCGAGGCCGGTCAACGAAAGGCCGTTCTGGTCGAGCGAGTTGGTTTCGTCGGTCGTCCCCTTGAAACCGGCGGCGACATAGGGCTCCGCGGCATACCACGCCTCCGCCTTCGGCTTTACTTCTTCCGGCCGGTGGACCCAGCGCAGCGCCTGCTCCAGGGTGGGCGCTTCCAGGAAGCTCTTCGCCACCGTTTCCATCTGGATGAAATCGCTGGGGGGCCGTGCGGCGACGGGTTTTTCGGTGGCCGCCGGTGTCGTGTCCACCGCTTCCGGTGCGGGAGCGGCGTCCGCCGTCGACTTCGCGGCACCGCCCTCGTCCTTCATCAGCAGCCATGCGAAGAGGCCGAGCAAGAGCACTCCCGGCACCGCCATCATCAGGATCAGCCGCAGCGTGCTATCCTTCTCTTCCTCGTGATCGTGGTCATGATCGTGCTCCTCTTCTTCCTGCGCGATCGCGACCGGTGACTTCTCCCGGTGAATGACCAGCGGTCCCGGATCTTCCTCGGGCCCCGGCAGGCGCAGCATCACCTTGCACGCCGGGCAGACCACGCCCTTTCCGTCATGCTCCTTCGGCACCCGGAACACGCACCTGCACCCGGGGCACACGAAACTGTTCCATCGCCGCGCTGTTGTCGCCGTCTCCGCCACGCCCCGACACTGGCCAAGCAATCGCCCGCGCGCAAGGGCGATCGGGTGACGTAGAGGGCCGGACGAACCGATCCCCCCCGAAGAAACGAGCGAGACTCCCGCTCACTCCCTCGAGAAATCCATGGCCACCTTGCCAATCTCCACGTGGGCCTCCGCACCCGCCTCCGTCATCAGCACAAAGGTGATCTTCACCGACTCAGGTGCATGGTCCTTCCACTCCCCACGTCCTTGACGCCGCAGGAAGGGTGCAAGGTTCATCAGCACGCTCTGCTTGGCCTCCACGCCGGGAACAATGCTGCCGATGTAGTGCGGATCTTCGATCGAGGTCATGGGACCGGCCCCCGGCTTCTCGGCAAAGACCCGGATCGAAGTGACCCCGCCCTTGTTTTCCTTATAGATGCACTCCCCCACCAACAGACGAGCGGCATCATCCGGAGCACCCGCGATCTGCTCCCGCAGCTTCGCGAGATCCACCGCGGACGGCTTCACTTGCACGGTCACCGGTTGTCCGGAGAGAAGCACCAGAGGATATTGTTTTTTCTCCGCGGCAGGCGGAGCCGGTTCGCCTTCCTCCCGGGATTGGCACCCGCAGGTGATCCCGGCGAAGAACGCCATCGTGGCGGCTGCAATGTGCTCGGGACGAATCACCATGGACCATAGGCTTAACGTCCCGCACTGTCCAAGCGCAAATCCGCACGCTACGCGTCGGGCTTCTGCGACAAGAGTTCCACGAGCACCTTCTCCGGAGTCACGGTCTGCACCTCGCCTTCCTTGAAGAGTGGATTTGAAACGAGCGCCACGTTCAAGGGTTCATCATCCTTGATCTCGATGTCTCCGTAGAGATTCCGGAACACCTTGGTGATATCCAGATAGATCTCGTTTCCCCCGGCATGGCCGTTCCCGTGATTCTCCCCGCCATGACCGCCATGGTTGCCGAAGAAGGTAAAACTCCCCGCGTAGGAGGGATCGGTGATCGGGGTGCCTCTCCCGGGATCCTTGCAGTTGATGAAGACACGCACCAGGGTGTCCTGATCGTCGGGAGTCTTTACCCCACGCACCCGGAGACGGATCCCCTGGTTGTTATTGACCCTCTTCGCGACGCTATTGAGCACCTTCGCCCCATCCGGGCCGACCTTCGAAGTCGCCTTGTACAAGGCAGCCCCACCCGCGGTCGTCACCTCTTTGGATTCGAATGCCCGGGACACTCCAAGACGGGACGCCTCCGGTTCCTCGAAGTCTTCGATGGAGCCGAGATCCTCGTAAACGTAGCCGAGGGCGGTCGAATCGACGGTTCCCGAGTTCTTCAGATTGCCTCCAGCCACGTTGCCGCTCCGGTCGAAGAAGTCGGCGAAGGCCGCGTTCTGCCAGCTGTTGTCCGCAGGCAGGCTGCCTTTGCCATGCATGATAATCCAGCGCGAGTAGAGCCGGTCCACGTTCGCATGGTGAAGCCAGAACACCGGATCCAGCGGCGATTCCCCGCTTGCCATCGTCCGTCCCACCCAGCGGTGGATGAAATTGTGCGGCGTCACTTCCAACTCTCCCGATCCGAAGGACGCCCCGCCGAACGAACCGAAGTTATTCGAACCGAGAATCCGGTCGATCACCTCCTTCGCGACGAATTCCGCGACGCTTGCCGGCGGGATCACCGTGCCGTTCCCCGGATTCCTCGGGTGAGCCAATGGATTGTCTTGCCCGTAGAAAAGCGGTGGCACTTGAGGTTGTGTGGTCCAGTCCCAGAAAGGCAGGGCGAATTCCTCATACCCGCTCAACTTCCTCACAATCTCCTCGAAATAGTACAAATACGCACGATGCCATGGCGCGAAATTCCACGTGTTGTGTTTGCATTTGTTGAATGCACCCGCGGTACCGTGAATCCGCGCCTGCATGGTCCATCCCAGCGGATTATTGGTATCCGCTTGAGATAGCTCCTTCATCGCCTTCACCGCCTTCTTGTACGCGACGATGTCGGGGCTGGCGTCCGTGAGCGTGGCCACGTTCCTGCGAGTCCGTGTTGCCATCGCCCCCTGCGCACCTGCCTTCCCCAGAAGCATCGCCCCACCGACGCCCGAGGCCAAGCCAATGAATTTTCGCCGTGAATGTTTCATACGTCCCAAGTTCGAACATCCAAATCCATCCGAGTCAATATTTTCCTGATATCTCCATTGGGATAATATCATCAACGACGGTTTAACTTTAACGTGAATTTCAAAAACGCTTCAAAAAGCACAATAACCCCAAACACATATCCAATTTTCTTGCCCACCAGCACCCACCAATGATATCCGCCCGTCAATCCTTCCCGAAACACCATGAATGCTATCAACGGCCGCTGGACTTATCGCAGTTGGTTGAACAATCCCGGACTCGTGCCCCACGGAGGAGCCCCCGCCGGTGTGGTCGCCTCCTTCATCGCGGTCAGGCAGGACGTCTGAGATACGGCGCCCTCCGGGTTCCGCGCTGTGCGCCAAGCTGCCGGAGCAGAGAACCTTCCCCTTCCCTAGTCCCCATTTGTCACTCTCCCATGAAACCGATCCCTACTTTCTTGCTCCTCGCCGGCTGCTGCGTCGTAGCCGCTTCCGGCCAAGCACCCGCCACCGGCATCGCTCCCACGCCGGAGAACATCGAGCGGGCCCGCAAGCGGCTGGCCGATGCGTGGTCCAGCCTGGATGAACGCCCTCTTTCCCCCCCCACCTTTCTCCGCCAGGGGGAGCTGAAGGCCTTCAGCGTGCCGCTTGATCTCGACAAGCCTGGAATCCCGCTCGCCGCCAGCGGAGACCTCTACGATCCCCCCTCTTACGAATCGGAGAACGGCGAGCTGAAGGTCACACTGACCGTAGCAAAGACCAAGAACCACATCGGCGATGATCCCGTCTATCTCCGCTCCTACAATGGCTACCTCGTCGGCCCTACCCTGCGCGCCCGGCCGGGTGACACCCTGCGCATCACGCTCAGCAACGGACTGGAGCCGCAGCTTTCCTTTTCCGGCACGACGAATACGCTCAACGCTTACAATACGATCAATCTGCACACCCACGGCCTCCAGGTCTCGCCCACCGGAGTCAGCGACAATGTCCTGCTCGAGGTCGGCCCCGGGGCCACCCAGGAGTATGTGATCCGGATCCCGGAAGATCACGATGCCGGGACCTTCTGGTATCACACCCATCGCCATGGCTCCACGGCCGCCCAAGTGGGAAGCGGAATGTCCGGCACCATCATCATCCGCGGCAAGATGGATGAAATCCCCGCCCTGAAATCGGCGCGCGAGAGGGTCATGGTTCTCCAACAAATCCCCTACGTTTACAAACATCCCGGCGGGGTCCTTCCCGGCACCGAACCTGTCGATCTCCCGAGGGGTGTCATCGAGGAGCAATACATGGATGTCAATTTCTCCCCCCGCTCCTGGGATGCGATGAAACGGCACGTGACCATCAACGGTTTGAAGCTTCCCGTGATTCGCATGAAGCCCGGCACCCTCGAGCGCTGGCGCTTGGTCGATAGCGCCCTGCGGGAAGAGATCGTGCTTTCCCTGCGCCGGATCGATGAGAAGGGAGGCAGCGCGCCGGCAACGCTCGATTTCCACGAGATCGCCGTCGATGGGCTATGCCTCGGCAAGGTCACGAAAAAAGAGAATATCTCCCTCTGGCCCGGCTACCGCTCGGATGTCCTGATCCAAGCACCGAAGGAACCAGGCACTCGCTATCTGCTCCGCGACGAGCGCTCGAACATCGCGGAGGAAAACCGCAGGGCTATCGCCATCATTGATATCGAGGGCGATCCGGCGGCGTCCCTCGCGACGCTCCCCGCGGACGCGGAGCTGAAGCCCTTCGAGCGCGCACCGCTCGCCGCACCCGCCGAAGGCACGCTGCCGCGTTTCGCCCGCTACGGCATCCGCGGCATCGCGGCGGGCCAGCCGCGTTTCACCATCAGCGATTCAGAACCTCTGACGGATGCGCAGGCGGATGAAGCCACCTTCATTTCCTTCAATCACGAGAAGGTGACGAAGCCCGCCACGCTCGGCATGACCGAGGACTGGGTCCTGAGCTCCGAGAACCAAGGCATCAGCATCAGCCATCCCTTCCATATCCACGTCAATCCCTTCCAGATCCTCTCCGCGACGAAGGCGGATGGCACCCATGACGAGCGCTATGGCCTACTGCCAATGTGGCGGGACACCCTCATCATCCACACGGGCACCACGCTCAAGATCCGCACCAAATACGAGAAGCATCCCGGGCTCTTCGTCCAGCACTGCCATATCCTGGACCACGAGGATCAGGGCATGATGAAGCTCGTGGAAATCCGGGAGAAGGAGGTGGCCACCGCGGATGCCACGCTGCCCGCGGTGGAGCCCTACCCGGCGCCGCCATGGAAGCTGCGCGACCTCGCCGGAAACGAACGCCAGTCCACCGAGTATACCGGCAGGAAGGTCGTTCTCAATTTCATCGAAGGCTACGCGTGCCTGCGTTGCTCTGAGCAGCTCTCGGAGCTGGTGAAAATGAACGACGCCCTCCTCGCCGCAGGTTTGCAGGTCATCGTCGTCACGCCGGATCGGCTGGAAAAGCTGCAAGCATCCGTGAAGGAAAGCGACTTCCCCTTCCCCATCCTCGCAAATCCCGACCTCTCCGTTTTCCGCGCCTACGGCTGCGCCATGGGCACGCCCTTGCACGGCACCTACCTCATCGATGCAGATGGCACCGTGAACAGGCAAACGGTTTCCGCAAAGCCCTTCATGGGCTTGAAGTCGCTGGTCGAGGACGGAAAGGAGCTTTCCGCCAGGTAGGCAAGCTCACCGTTCGTCCTCATCGCAAAGTTCGGCGTCCAACGTTTACCTTCACCATCTCCCGCATCCTCCCCGCCGTCTCTCGATCCCGATCCCGCCATCCACCCGGCGGCGGATTCCCCACGGTGATCACGCCGAATCTCCGCACCGCATCTGTCACACAAGCGCCCGCCGGCAGGGCCGTGAAGGGTCCTTCATCCGGACGAAAGCGGTGCTCCACCACCGGCGCGATCTTCTTCACGGTGGACCACACGGCCAGATCCTCCGGGGCATGGGGATCGAAGGGGCCACCTGTTAGAATCCGTGATGCCGCTCGCGCCGCTTCTTTCTCCAAACCATAGGCCATCCCGTACGCCCCCGCGCGCGGGCCTTCCTCCCAGGTCAGCCCGATGGCCCCGGCCGCGGCATGCGCGGTGAAAAGCTCCGGACGCACGATCACCGTGTCATCATCCACCTTCAGCGCATGGCTTGCCTCATGGCGCTCGCAGGCGGCCGCCAGTTCCGCAGCGATGGCCGCGGCGCAATCCGTGCCATTCAAGTTCCCGCGCCGCGGAAAGTCCGTCACGCGATACTCCACGCCCTGCGCATGCAGCCAGCCGCGCGCCCAGCCGGGCAGCGGATCCGCCGCGTCATCGCACACCACGGGGATGAAGCCCGCGCGGCGCACGCCCTCCACCCACCACCGCAGGCGCAGCGCCCCGCCGCGGTGCGTGAAGCTCACCGCCGGCCACGCCTTCATGGCTTCCAATACACCGGCCCCTCCTGGATCTGATCCACCCCGCCCAAGCCATCGCTCTCCGCGATCCGCGCGATCGCGGAGGCCGGGCCATTGGACGGCAGCACCGCTTGGAAAAACGGACCGTTCACGGACAGCACCTCGCGCGTGGTCTCATCCAGCACCAGCTCCAGATAGAGATGACCCGCGATGGGAAATGCCAGGCTCTCCGTCACATCCGCGGACCACTCCTCATCCCCGTGGAAGACGATCTTTCCATACGGCGTGGCGATCCAAGTACCAGAAGCATCGTAGATCCGCTCCGGATCCGCCCGGCGTGTCGCCACCACGCCCGTGCCGTCGGCCAGAGTTCCCGCGCCGTTTTCATCCAGCGTCATCGTCCACGTCATGTCCGTCTCATGCTGCCAGGATTGCCAGCCGCTGCGCAGATATTTCCCCGGTGGAGCGGTGCCCGCATGCGGCGTGAAGTGGACATCGCGCGCCGGCCACGCCACGGGCGAGCCCTCGTAACTCACCGCGACCGTGAAAGGCACGCTGCCATTCAGCCCATCCCCGTAGGGCGTGGAGGCAAAGGTCCCGTACGGCGCCACCGTCGCGCCTCCTGCGGCCAGGGTAGCCAGCACGTCCGTCCCGTCATGCAGCTGCGCGCTGCCATCCCCGGGATCGAAAGCCAGCATCGCTCCACGCGGCCCGCTCCACTGGTTCGGCCCCACCGCCTGGAAGAACCCCTGCGGCACCAGTGTCCCCGCCGGCCCGCCGGAAACATTCGCATTCCGCCCGCTTCCGCCCTGCAGCGACGTCCCACCCTTCGCCACCGGGCGGAACGCATTCATCCCCCCGCGCGCACCCATCATCACCCGTCCCCCGCGTCCCACATGGAACACATCCGTCGTGGTCCCGTGAAAACACTGCACCGTTCCTGCATTCATCCACAGGTTCCCATCGGCATCGAGATACGTCGCGAATTGGTTCATGCATGGATCAAACGCGAAGCCGTGTGAAAAAACACGCCGGCGCGGTGGTCCCCGGGGCGGAGATGGGAGGTCGGGGGGCGGAGATCGGGGGTCGGGCACGGCAGCCCTATGGACTGCGGCGGCACGACGCTGCTTTTTCTTCCGCACGCTTGCCGCGGAAGTAGCACGACGTTGCACGTCGTGTGGTGAACATCCTCCCTCACCGGAGAATCGACATCCCATGTTCCATCCAGCCCTCACCCCGCCTTCCTCTCTTCTCTCTTATCTCATCGATCTTATCTCTTCTTTCAATCCACCCTCACCCCACACCTCCCCCAAAGCGCCGGCACGTCGGCGCACTCCATATGGAAAGACAGGGGCGCGGGACGCACCCCCTCCTTGGGCTCCGTCTGCCTAACAGACCGATTCCACCCCGCCACAACCCTGCGCCCCGGGCCGGGTCGCCCTACCTCGCTCTGCCCCCTCACTCCGCGCTTTCCCTCCACGGCCTGAGATCCTAATAACTCCCCATGCTGAAGCCACTCCTCGTCCTCGCCCTTCTCCCCACCCTCGCTCACGCCCGCATCGGCGAAACGCCGGAGCAATGTGCCAAGCGGTATGGTGACCTCGCGGAACGAAAGGGAGCCACCGCACGGGCTGTCCACTCCTTCGCGAAGGACGGCGTGGTCACCACCTGCTTCTTCACCGACGGCAAATGCGTCGCCATCCGATTCGAGCTGATCGCCCCCGTTCGCGCGGGAGCCCAGGACACTATTGAGAACATGCCACTGTTCACCGACGCGCAATCCGCCGCCTTGCTCGCCGCAAACAGCGGGGATTCCGAGTGGACCACCCTGTCAAAGGAACAGGGCATCACCACCCACATCGCCAAGGACGGCACACGCCGCGCCGTCACCAGCGGGCTCCACGTCATCATCCAGACCAGCACCGACATCGAAGCCCGGAAAAAATTCGTCATGCCCGATGCCGTCACGAAAGCCATCGAAGGCTTCTAACAAATCAAGGGTGCGTCCCGCGCCCTGCCTTTCCTGTAAGGAGGGCGGGCACTCCTGTCCGCCGAAGTAGCACGGCGTTGCACGTCGTGTCGCTCCCGTCCACCTCCGCCGGAGAATCGACACGCTCATTCTCCGTCGACCCGCACCCCACGCGACCTGCAAGGTCGCGCTACTTCCCGCTTCCGCTACACATACACCACCTGCTGCGCCGAGTGCGTCCGCGTTTGGTCCAGCAGGTGATCGAAGTCCAGCCGCGCCGGCGGCCCGAGCTGCAGTCTTGTCGCGCCGCTGTCCAGATCCAGCTCCTCACTTTGCACCATGGCGCGCATGTTCTGGAAGGACGGTGAGGCTCCGGTGAGATTGATCACCTTTCCCAGGTAGCGCGTGCCGCCGCACTCCTGCTCCATCCATCCGCAGGTGCCGCGATGCGGTGTCCAATTCCGCGCGTCCAGCAAGCCCTGCGCAAAGCCCGATGGCGGCGCGATGAACACGTAGTCCGGCTTCTTGTAAACCGTCGTCAGGCTCGGGTAGCTCACATCGATCAAGTGGGCCTCGATCTCGAAGTTGTGGATGAAGAGCTCGTATCCCGAGTACAGCGAAGGACTCCCGCGGAAGCCCGCGCCATCCGTGGCCGACCACTGCACGCCGTACCACCAGTTCGGCACCGCATACACCTTCTTCGCCACGCCGCTTTCGTAGTCGGTCTCCTTGAAATCGAAATAGAGCTGCCCTGTCACCCGCACCGGCGTCACCGTATGAAGCTCCTTCAGCCAATCCGGCAGTGCCTCGGTAAGCAGCAGGCTCTTGCCGGTGGTGGAAACCACCGCGCCCTTGTCATCCAGAAATTGCGTCGGCGCGACCTCCACCCGCTTGCTCTGCGTGGGAAGGTTCGAGGAATTCACCGCGTAGGTCAGCACCGTGGCTCCCAGGTTCAGCGGCAGCTCGCTCATCCCCACGGCCGCCGCGGCGGCAGCCAGATTGCTATCCCGCTTCATCACCCATGACTTGAAGCTCGTCCCGCTGGTTCCCACCGTCTGGATGGCGAAGGATTCCACCTTGTCCTTCGGCAGGAAGGTATCGATCTCCTCGCCGCTCGCCGTCAGCAACAGCACATGGCCCAGCTCCGCGCTGCCCGCGGACTGCTCCTGATAGAGCCGCGATCCATCCGCGCTCCGCACGATGTAAGGCACGCGCACCTGAGCCACGCGCATCTCATCCTGCGGCGTGCACTTGAATTGCCCCGGCGTGAAATTCCCCGCATCCAGCCAAACTTCCGGAGCGCTGCCAGTGATGCCTTGCCGGCGCCGAGTGACATTCAGCAGCGGATGCCCGGTGCCGGAATAGTCGAACCACACCGCCATGTCCCCGATCAGCCGCACCAGCTCGGTGAGTGCCTGCGCGCAGGACCCTTGGTTCAGCGTGATGGGAATGCAGTTGAAGCAATTCGCGACTGTCCCCTTCCCGATCGGAATCCCGAGCGCGATCATGCGGTCGATCAGATCCTCGATCGAGTCCTTCATGTTCTGCATGGGAAAACCCATCGTCGCCCGCTCCACGGAACCGCTGACCTTCGAGGAAAGCGGCACCTTCTCCAGCCAGTGCCACGGACCCGCCACCTGCACGGTCACCGTGTAGTCATCCTGCTCCGCCAGCAGTGCATGCCCGCGGAAGAAACGCTGGCCATTCCGGTACAGCGTCACCAACTGTCCCTGCTGCGGGATGATCTCCGTGGTGGGATAGAGCTCCTGCAGCCGCACCGTCCACGTCAGCATGTCCGTGCCGAGTGCGGGAAAGACAAGCCGCGGCGCGATGACTTCGAAGGGGCGGACGGTGGCGTCCAGTGCTTTTCCCGCCTCGCCGCTGTAGGTCCAGATGTTAGACATGGCGTTAAAATTGACGCATCGGGGTGGACTGCCGGATTTGTTGCCCCTCCAGTGAACGCCTCTGCTCTTCGAATTTCCCGAGCATCTGGGTGAACATCACCCGGTAGTTTTCCGTCGTCTCGAGGAGCTGCTCCATCCCTTTCTTCACTGCCGCGTCCTTTGCCTCCTGCGAGCCCGTCAGGGTGTGCAGCACCTGGGTGAGTTCCGCCACCTCCTCCGGCTTCACCACCCCATCCTCCATGATCTTCGTGAGCTGCTTGAGCGAGCCAATCACCATCGGAGTGGCCTTGCCCCCCAACTCTTCCACCTCGGCCTTGAGGCTCTCCTCCAGATCGTCCGCGACATCGGCCATCTTCTCCCGCATGGTAGTTCCTACTCCCACCACCTCCGCCTGCGCGTCCGTGGTCGCGGATTGCGCCAACGTGGAAAGCTCATCTTCCAGCTTCTCTACCGCGTGATCGGCCTGCTTGACCCCTTCGGTGGCCTCATCCAGCTTTTCCTTGGCGGCCGCTTTCTGCTGCACCTCATGGGTGGCAAAAGACTCCCACTGCCGCGTCGCGTTGTCCTGCGCTTTCCTCGCCAATGCCGCATTCTCGCGGGCCACATCCAAGCCGTGCGTCAATCCATCCAGATCACCCTGAAGACCCTGTTCGATGGCATGTAGCGCAATCACTTCCTCCGGCACGCCGGCATCCTGCGCTTGGGCGGTTGCCAAGCGATTCTCCGACTCCTTCAGCTTCTTATTCGCATCCCACTGGCCGCGGATCTTATCCAGTTCCTCACTCTGCTCCCGCAGCGCCTCCGTCTCCGCATCATACGCGTTCTTGATCGCCTTGTTCGTCGCCTCCTGCTTGCGCTTGCGGTTGCGCTCGGCGGATTCCGCGATCGCCGTCTGGAGCGCCTCCTCGCTCGCCTTGATGCGCTTCTGCGATTCGGTGAATTCATTCACCACCGTCTTGATCAGGCTATTCAGCCCGCCGATCGCCGCGCCGATGGGTCCGCCCTGCGAGAAGCCCGTCGCCACGCCATCCACCAGGGACAGCGCCGTGCTGCCGAAGACCTGCGCCTCTTCCGACATCCCTTGGAAAAGCTCCGCGCCATCCTCCTTCAGCTTCTCCGTGACCAGTCCCTCCAGCGTCTTCCCCAGTTCGCCGAGCTGATCCTGGATGCCCTTGATCCGCTCCTTCGTGAGCGACTTCATCAGCGCGCTCTCCGCGAGTTTGCTCCCGGACTTCAGGGACTTTTCACCCAGCTCCAGCAGCTTCCCCGCGAGGCCATCCACCGCATCCGCCTCCTCCTTCAGAGCCTCCGCGCGCTGCTTGCTCGCATCATCCGTCGGCTCATCCAGCGAGTACACCACCTCCTGCGCCGCAGCATCCATCTCGCGGAGCTGCTCCGTCATGCGCTTCAGCTCGGAGGCAGCTTTCTCCACGCCGGTTGCGAGGACTTCGATTTTCACATTCCGCTCCGCCATGGTCTTGGAAGACTTCAGATTTCAAATTTGAGATTTGGAATTTCAGATCAGAGGCCCGGGCTACCGCCCCCCCTGCCTTTCAACTTACACTTCTCACTTTCCACTTCCCCCTCTCCGCCACTGATCACTGATCACTCGGCACCTGCTCTTTCAACGGCTGTCCTCCATCACACCCCCACCCACTGGTAGCGTATGAAGCTATCCTTCTGAAGCGTCACCGCGGATCCGAATACCTCCGTTGCATAGGAAATCTGGATGCCGCTCGTCTGGGGCCCGTCCACGCGGAACATCCCCGCGATCCGCAGCAGATACGGGAAGGTATCCGGGCTCGCCGTGGAACTGAAGATCGCGGGAAAGCCGCTCGGGTTCGCGCTATTGATGTCCGTACGACTGCTGCCCGGCCCGGTGAGAATGACGTGCGCACGGGAAATCTCCGAGCCACCGTCCAGCTTCACCGTCACCCCCGTCGTCGCCACCGGCACGGAAAGGATCAGGCAGCCGCTGAATTCATAGAGCCCGTACGGCCCGGCATAGCTCAACTCCGGCACCGCATCCGCGGTCGTGCTGTTATTGCTGATATTCGCCGTCAGCACCTTCACGGTCGCCGGCAATAGCGTTCCGCTCGTGTTCGGCAGGATCACCTGGCGCACGCCGTCCGCCTGCGTGTCGATCTTGTGATAGGCGGTCGCCGTGCCGATGCCGATGGCATTCGACCACAGCTTCAGCCCGCTGTCCGTGCCGGTCCCCGCGCTCACGCGCAGGCCGCTGGATGTCGTGCTCAGATTCGTGCCCGGCGTGCCGAGGTGCAGCGCCCATTGATACGCGGCGTCGGAGCCGCCCCAGGTCAGATTGTGGAGGGATGTTCCCATGATGATGAATGTGTTGTCGTTTCTGTTAGATTCAGGAGTTCTGGATCGGTGTCGTGAGGTCGCCGATCAGCACGGCCAGCGTGGAAATGTCTCCGGCCACCACTGCCGCGGCCGGCGGATAGAGATCCCCGATGAGCACTTCCATCTCCCCGATGTCCCGCGTGCTCTGCCCGATGCTCCTCCGCTCCTGCTCCACCGGATCGGGCTCCGGTTCCGGTTCGGGATCCGGTCCCGGCGGCACGGTGAGCAGCCATGGCCCCGTCTTCAGCCGCCACTGGGTGAGCGTCCGCGGCTGCCCGGCCACGACCATGACCGGCGTGACTTCCTCAATCACCGCCTGCGTGATCACATACGTCTCTCCGCCCGCGATCTCCAGGCGCACCGTGCTGGTCATCCCGGCATAGGCCATCAGCCGGCCGTGCAGCGCCGCGATCCAATTCCGCGCCGCGGCATCGTCCGCATGATTGTCATAGACGCCGATCGAAAGCCCCGCGCTCACGTTGCGCCGCGCGAAGTGGCCCATCGAGGCATTCCTCAAGGTCGGCACCTCCTCCGTCCGCTGCCGCCACGGCGCCGGCAGCTCGCCCGCGATGCGCTGGCCATGCGTCACGATCACCAGCCCCGCGGTCCCGGGGTTGAAGGTAAGCTTCCAGTTACTGGAGAAATCAGGCATCGCGTGTGCGCGGGAAAATGAAAATCAAGCGGTGATCACCGGCGGCGGCGTGGCGGCACCCGGCGTGAAGTCCTCCGTCAGCACCGCGGGCGTCCGCGGCGTACCGGCAAGAGCCGTCACCACCGGCGGGACGCCATTGCTCCCACTATGGATGCCGTAGTTGGCCACCAGGTCCGGCGTCTCTTCAGTGCCTGCGTATCCCTGGTCCCAGTTCGTCATGAAGCTTCCGTCCTGGTAGGCCTTGATATCCCAGCCCGCCCCCGGGTCGTACTCGATGAATACCTCGAAGCCCACCCCGTGGATCGCCCCCTGGCCATCCACCGAGTAGTGCGGCCGCCCGTTGGAGTCGACGCCCGCATTCAGATAGACGCCGTTGATCGACTCATCCACCGTCACCTCGCCATAGCTCGCCGATACCCGTGCGTCCCCGCTGATGACCATCGCGCTGGCCGTCATCTGCGTCGGCGCAGCCGGAGCCGGCGGCACGGATGGCACGTGGTCCGGAGTCGCCGTCCGCGGGGAGGTGGGAGTGCCTGCCAGAAAGTCCGCCGATACCGCCCCCGGTACGGCAGGCGATGGCGGCGTGTAGTTCGCCGTGATGCTCGATGGATCAGCCATGGTCGGAATAAAAAATTCAAGGATCCGCTGCTACCCCATCCCTCACTGCTGCAGCGCCACGTAGGAATTGTTCCCGCTATGCCGCTGCCTCAGCCGCACCTGGGCGCGCGCCGTGGCCGGGCCGGTCTCGCCGGGTGACACCAGCGTCAACCGCGCCGCCACCTGCACGCGCTCGATCACCGCGCCGGTGATGCCGATCACTTCGAGCAGCATCACGCCGTCCAGGTAAAGCATCCCGCGGGTCCCCGGTGCCGCCGCCGATGCCGGCTGCGGAGCCAGCGCCAGCCCGTGCTGCAGCTGCTTCAGATAGGTGCTCGTCTTCGCCGTGGTGATCAGCCAGCTCTTTCCGAGCAAGTGCGTCTCCGGCTGGTTCCGGTAGCCGCCCGTCGGTGTCGGCAGGAGGAACTCCTCGTCCTGTTGCTCGATCTCTTCCGCCAGCGTCTCGATGTCGGGGATTTCGTAGTTCGTGTAGTTCGAGGTCGGCGTGGCCGTCGGCCAGGTGGTATCGCTCACGGTCACCGAGCTCACCGACTCGCCGTTCGGGATGAAATAGACTTTCGCGGAGCGCAGCTCACGCCGGATCAGATTGGGTACTGCCATGTTCGTATTCTGTTAGATGCTTGTCGCTTTGGTTTGAAAAATGCCATCGATCCTCACCAGGCCGAGCGCTTCCAGGTCCTTCGCCTCGCTCGCCGTCACGGGGAAATCCACCGCGCCCGCGGCCACGATCGCCCCGCCGATCTGCGTGCGGTCCTTCAGCGCCGTGATCGCCACGTTGCGCGCTTCCTCTTCTTTCTTCGGGGTCTTCATAGCTGGGTAATCACGTTCAAAGTCATGCGCTGCACCAGCAGCTCGGGATGATCCACCGGCACCACGCCCTCAGCCGTGGCCTTGTAGTGCGTGTGCGCGATCGTCGGCCGCCAGTGGTGCACCACCCGCAGGATCGTCTCGATCAGGTCATCCGCCGGCGTCCCGCCACCGCGCAGCACCGGCTTCGAAAAGAGCGTCAAGGTATAGTCCGACCTCAAGCGCGGCCCTTCGCACTCCGGGTCCTCATTCGTCGCCGAAACCCAGGTGATCACCAGCAGCCCCTTGCCCGACTGCTTCCGCATCGCCTTCACCAGCTCCTCCCCGATCTCCCGCTGCCGGTCGCTGACGATCGCCAGCCCCGCCAACGCAGGCAGCGCCGAAAGCATGGACTCCATCTCGTCCGCGATTTGATAGAATAGGCTCATCGATTGATTGAGTCGTGATTATTGAAAATTGATTATTGCCCGCATCCTCCGCCTGGTCCTTTCCCCCTGATCACTGCTCACTGATCACTCGGCACCTGCCCTTTTCCGCGAAGCGGGCAACCTGCCTTTCACTTCGCACTTACACTTCCCACTTCCCACTTCCCACTCTTGTACTAAAACTCCAGTAACTCCCTCCCGCCCCAAACACCCGTAGCAGCCTCCGTCACCTCCTCGCCGTCCACCCGCACCTTGCAAGCCGCCACGCTGTCCAGGAACTCGTGCGCACGCCGCAGCTCCTCCCGCCGCACTTCCGTCGCCCCCTCCGAGAGCGGCAGCGATCCCACCAGCGCATCCCGCGCGATCGTCGCCGCCGCGAACACGCACTCCTCCGGAATCGTTCCCGCCGCTCCCAGCTTCCCCAGATTATCCCGGCAAGCCGCCACCTTCCCGCGCACCAACCCCGTCACCTGCGCGAGGATCCCCGCCAGATTCGTCGTCAGCCCGCTCGAGTCTCCCGCCTCCTCGTAAGCGGACATCTCCGCCTCCGCCAAGCGGGACTTCACGTGATCTGCTGTGAGTGTGATCCACGACATATGCTTTAGAATGTGGCGGCATCAGCCGCCCCTGGGACCGCGGAACTCCAGTTCCGCAGAGTGGTACCTTGATGCTGCCCCATCGCTTCGTGGGTCAGAAACCCGATATGAAGCGAATGCAGCCCTTGGGGATATTGCGGGATGCCGGGCACCGTTCTGCGAAACTGGAGTTCCGCGCTCCCAGCGCCCCCCGGAACCGCGGGGCTTAGTCCGCATCGGATGACGTCCATGGCTTATTCCTTTCACAATCATTTGCAGCCCTTTGCGTCCTTTCCGTTACGAACTAAACCCCGCGGTCCCGGGAAACCCGTCATTCTGAGGCCAGAGACCAGCTCCTGCCTTTTCCACTGATCACTGCTCACTGATCACTCGGCACCTGCTCTCTCCCTACCTTTTCTCCGCGTTCCCCTCCGCGACCTCCGCGTCTCCGCGGTTCGTTTCTTCAAAACAGCAGCGCCGTTCCGAAACTCCCGCTCACCGTCCCCGGCGTCGCCGATGCCACCTGGGCGATGCGCACGTACCGCCGCGTCGCCACCGGCAAGCGCATCTCCACCACCTTCGCCGGCGTCCCCTGTCCGGAGGCACCCGTCACCGTGGTCGAAACCGCCGGATCCACCGCCGTGAAGTTCACGTTATCCGCCGAGTCCTGCAGCGTGAAGGTCAGCACCTTCGCGTCCGTGATCCCCGCCACTGCCGGGATCGAAACCTCCAGCTGCACCTCCTCGATCGTGCCGCCCTGGAGCTGGCCGAGGTCAAAGGAAGCCGAGTTCGCGCTCGTCGCCGAGATCGCCGTGCTATTGATGAAATTCGCGTCCTTCTGACGCCGTGAATGCAATTGTGCCATAATCGTTAAACTGGTTCGTTGTTACTAGATCCGCCGTATCAACCGATTGCCTCCGTATTCAGCAGGTTGTCCGTCGTGATGATCGGGATCCCGAAGGCCTCCATCGGAAGCGGCGCCACCGCGCCCATCGCCGAGCCCACATCACCCGCCTTGCCATTCCCCTGCAGCACCACCGTGCGGCTCTTCTGGAGCTGCGTGCGGCTGCGGCGGCTCATGAAAATCGCATCCGGCGTGAAGCCCACCGGGAACTTCGCCAGCAGGTCCGCCAGCAGCGAATCCGTCAGGCCCTTGTTCGCCTCGTTGGTCAGGTTCTTCACCCGGCCGATCGCGTAGGGATGCACGCACTGGAGGCCCACCCACGCGGTGAGATTGGAAACGTAGGCATCATACTGGCCGCCCGCGCCATCCGTGATGCTCTGCTCGCGGAAAGGCGGCAGCTGCATCGTACTATTTCCACCGTAGATCATCTGCACGAACTGCGGGCCGAATTTCACCGCATACACCGAGCTCCCCTCGCCCGCCTGGGCACCGCCCGCGCTCAGCGTCATGTCCGCCGGACACAGCTCCTTCAGCCCCGGGAAGCCCTTCGCATCCTCCGCGGTCCCGTAGAAAATCTGCCGCCCGATCTCGATCCCCGCGGAACGGCCCACGCCCTCCGCCTCGATCCGCTGCAGCACCGCCGGACCATCCTCGTGATCCATGGCCACCGCCTTGTCCACATTGATCGCCCCGCGGAAAATGTAGCACTCCACCAGCTTCATCCCGAAGCTCGACTTCCCGGGCGCGATGCCCTCGTTCGCATGGGTGAATCCCGTCGCCGGCAAGCTGCTCCGGTCCACCGTCTTGTACGATGTCCCCCGGATCGTCCGCCCCGGGATCACCCCCAGCTCCGGCGCCGCCGAAACAACGCTCTCGATCAGTCCCACTTCACGCGCATGCCCGTGAAGCTTCGTCAAATCCAACAAATTAAGTGATGGCATATTCTTTGTTCTCCTTCTTCTTCTAAAGTTTCTTCTCTCCGCTCAGCTCCGGCAAACTCCTGCCTTTCCCACTGATCACTGCTCACTGATCACTTGGCACTCCCGCGAAGCGGGCTTTGCCTTTCCACTTTTCACTTCGCACTTCCCACTTCCTCAGCGAGCGCCGCCTCAAGCAGCTCCCCGCCCTTCAGTCCCTGGTATTGCTCCGCACCGCGACGCGCCGCACCACCCGCGATCAAAGGCCGCTCCAGCCCCGCATGCTGCCGCGGCAGCGTGGAAAGCATCTTCTCCGCGAACGCATCGCCCGCCGTGATCCGCTCGCGGAAACCGCGTTGCGTCTCTTCATCGCGCGGAGCAATGCGGCCATCGGCCACCGCCGCCTCCACCAGTCCCTGCGCGCGCTCCTCGCGTGCCGCACTGGCCTCCGTCGCGGACTTCGCCGCTTCCGCCTTCAGCTTGTCACGCTCGCGCGTCAGCTTCGCGATGGTTTCTTCCAGCTCCGCCACGCGCTTGCGGGCGAGCTCGGCGGCGTCTTCACCGGCCGCTTCCGTTTCCGTCAGCAGGCCGCAGGTGGCGAGAATCGTATGGCTCATTCGGATATCCTTCGTTGGTTTGTTAGAGTCGCCCGCGTCACTCGCGGCGATGCGTTCGATTTCACGAAATGCTGGCTCATTCACCAGCGCACCCAGTGGTCCCCGCTGCGGCAGACCCGCCGGCATGCCTTCGTCATCGAGATCGAAGCGCGGTGAAAAATACGCGAAGTCCCTTCCCTCGATCGCCGCGCGGCCCGCACCGCTCCAATCCACCGCGCAGATCAAGCCGCGGCCCGCCTCATAGCGGAACGAACGCGGATACCCCGCCGTCGGCCCATCCGCCTCATGCCTGAAATCGAAACGCGGCCGCACATTCAAGGCCATCAGCCGCTCCAGCTCCGCCTGAAACGAAGCCGCGATTTCCTCCCCGCGCTCCGCCGGCACCTTCACCAGGATCCCGTCCGGATGACTCTTCGGATGAATCAAATGCTCCCCCTCCGGCAGATACACGATCTCCTCCGGCACCCGCATCTCCACCGGCGCTCCGGCCAAGGCTGTCACCATGCTACGCATGGGAGAATTCAAGCGTCAGGGGCGAATCATCACCACCGCATCCAGTGGTCCCCGCACGAAGTCGCACGACGTTGCACGTCGTGTAGCGAGCGTGCCACGCATCCTCCCGGGCTCGCCAGGCTCCAGCCTGGCATCGAGGCTTCCAACCCATCTCACTTCACCCTTCGGCCCACTCCTGCGGAGTGTCCAGATCGCCTCCGTCCCTCCGCGATCTTCCAGCCTGGCATCGAAGCCACCAACCCATCCCTCCTCACCCCGCCTTTCCTCTCTTCTCTCTTATCTCTTCTCTCTTATCTCTTATTTCTTATCTCTTCTTTCTTATCTCATCGCTCTTATCTCCTCTCTCATTCCCCCCTCACCCCACGCGGCCTACAAGCCCACGCTACTTCTCCCCCGCGCAGCGCACTCCGATTGATGATTCCTCCCCTCACACCTCCAGCATCGAACTCCACCCCCTCACAAACGCCTCCGCCAAAACATCATCCTCCGGCAGCGCCCCCTTTCATGCCTTTTGCGTCACCTGCCTCACCAGCGCATACACCGGCCGCAGCTTCTGGTCCTTCCGCTCAAACAGCACCTTCTTCCCCGGCACCGTAAACAGCCGCACATCGAAGACCCGCTCATACTCCCGCGCCCGCATGCCCTTCGCCTCAGGTACGAGAGGCACCGTAAGTGCCCGCACGCTCCGTGGCCCGATCGTGCCGCCCTCCACCTTGTGCTTCAGAAAAGGCGCATCATTCGCAAGCACCGCCCCGCGCTCATCCACCGCCTCCACCTTCCAGGACTCCGCCACCCTCTCTCCGAAGCCACCGCGCTTCCCCGACCTCCCCGCACCACTCCAGCCCCCGACCTCCGCGAAGCTCCGGTGATACCCCCGCGCCGCCTCCAGCGCCGCCTTCGCCCCCGCCTCATTCAACCTCACCCGACCCTCCGGCCCCAGCGCCTCTACCACCGACCAGACCACCGGCCCGATGGCATCCACCATATCAATCCCGATCAGCTTCTTCATAAAATCGTCATCGGTCAGCATTACGATTCACCGCACCAAGGAGGGCGTGCGTCCCGCGCCCCTGGGACCGCGGGACTCCAGTCCCGCATCGAAACTTCCAACCCATCCCCCCACACCCGCCTTACCACTCTTATCTCTTATCTCCTCGCTCTTATCTCTTCTCTCAATCCCCCCGCACTCCCCAACGAAAGACACCGGCGCGGGACGCACCCCCTCCTTGAGCTCAAGCGAGCTCCTAGCAAACTCCCTGCCTTTCCCACTTACACTTTCCACTTCCCACTTCCCACTTCTCACTTCCCACTCCCCCCTTCCAGCACCACCTCCCCCTCAACCGGCAACGGAATCCCGTGCCGCTCATAAAACCACGCCTTCCCCACCGGCAACGTCGTCCCCAGGCCCAGCACCACATCCCGCTCCGCCATCGCCTTCTCGTCCTTCGGCTTCTCGAACACCGCGCGCACCTCCGGTACCAAAGTACGGCATTCCCCGTAATTCAGAGCCACCACCGCCGGCGCGAACTGATGCGTCAGGATCTCCCCCACGAAATCGCACACGCCCTCCATCAGCTCCTGCCGCACCTCCCGGTGCACCGTCCCCAGCGCCTGCGTCCCCTTGTTCCCGGACGAACTCGTCAAGTTCTGCCCCAGGATGAACACATCGCACTGCTCGTCCGCCAGCGCCAGCAGCTCCCGCTGCGGTAGCGATGCCGCGCTCTTCCCCGTCTCCACGAAATTCAGCTTCGTCCCCGCCGGAAAGATCCCCCACGCCTCCGTGCCAATCCGCTGCATCATCTGCTGGATCTCCGCCTTCGCCCGCGCATCCCCCGCCACATACTCCGCCCACCGCACCGGCTGGCCAAAGACCTGCGCATGGCCCATCAGCCACTTCAGCCCGTACACCGCCGCCAGCCAATAGCCCGTCAGCGCCCGCAGCGGAGCCGATACCGCCGCGTGCCCCGAGTGGCCGCCATTCACCGCCACCAGGAACCGATGCCGCGGGAAATCCTCATACGCCTGGAAACCCTCCGCGCCTCCCGCCGGATCCAACATCAGCCGGTCCCCGCCCTCCACGTCATAGGGGTACCCATAGTACCTCGGCGGGACCACCTTCGCCGCCTCCGGCCGCCAGCCCGCACCATCGCGTGCCCAGTGCAGCTCCATCACCTGGTGCCCCAGGAAATACCCCGCCGCCAGCTCCTCCACCATCCCTTCGAAGCCCTTCAAGCCCCGCACCGGATCCGGCCGCATGCCCCACATCGCATGCTCCACCGTCTTCGCCACAGCCTCCGCCTCCGCCCCTGGCGACTCCCCCCGCGCGCACCACGCATTCACCCGCCACGGCGCCTTCCGCGCCGCCCGCTTCACCTCCCCCAGCGCCTTCTGCAAACGCGGCCACGTATCCACCATCGCCTGGAAAAGCAGCTGCTGCTTCCGCAAATCCCCCGCCAGCGAACCCGACAAAGTCTGCCTCACCTCCTGCGGCACCTGCTCCCGTTCAAACAGCTCCCACACCCGCTCCCGCGCCTCCGCCACCACGATCGGCCCAACTTCCCCGGTAGGGCGGACCGGCCCGGTCCGCTGCGCCCCATCGTCCCGGCCGCCATCCCCCCGGGCTCGCCAGGCTCCAGCCTGGCTTCCACCGTCCCTGCCGCCATCCCCCCGGGCTCGCCAGGCTCCAGCCTGGCTCCCCTCCAGTTCCGCCCCATCGTCCCGGCTGCCCATCCCTCCACCTACGATCCCCCTCGTAGCAAGCACCCCCACCCGACGCCCCGGCAGCGCCTTCCCGACCGGATAAAATCCATTTCCCATACCCCTCACCCTGCCACCGCATGCGGCCGAATGTCCCCACCCGGCAGTGGTCCCCGAGGGGAAAGGCGAAATCACTAATGACTAATCTTCCAATCATCAATCGGTCTGCGCTTCGCGGGAGGAATGAAAAACCAACCGTAGGCTTGCCCGCTCCATCGCGAGCCCGCCCCACTCTCCACCACCCGGAGAATCCTCCTTCCCATTGCCCATCACCCGGATTCAATCCTCCCATGCCCAGGCCCCTCCACCGCTCGCTGCTCTTTTGGAGCGGTCTCTTTACGACCCTCTCCGTCCTCTGGTGTTGGGTGGATAGTCAGTACTACATCTCTGCCTTTGGCAGGACTACCGGAGGCCTCTACCTCGGCATTCACCAGCTTCCATCCCGCATCGAGTTGGTCGTATGGGATGAAGTTGGCGCCACCGGCCCGGGGTGGAAAACATCCCGCACAGATAGCGTTCCCGATTTCCTACACGAAGACCCCTTCCTGCCCTTCCACTACCGCACCGATCGCCTTTCTCCGCATCTCGGCGGGCTTCAGCACAGGCTGGTCTTCCCCCACTGGTTTCTCCTTCTCGCCGCCGTCAGCCTCTGGTTTCTCCTCCTCTTCCTCCGCGCCGGCCGCCTCCGCCGCGCGTCTTCTTCCGCACCCTCCCCGCGGAAGTAGCACGACGTTGCACGTCGTGTGGTGAGAGTCAGCCCTCACCGGAGACGCGACATCCCGTCTTCCATTCCACCTTTACCCCACGCGACCCACACGGCCGCGCCACTTCTCCCCGCGCCTGGCAAGGCTCGCCGCCCCTACGCGCCGTCAATAATCAATCCACAATAATCAATTACCAATCCCCACCCCTACCTCTTCTCCTCGATCTTGATATCCACCTCCCCGCTCTTCTTATCCTTCTCCACCTCGATTCCCCCTCCCGGCGTCTTCACATCCAGCACCTTCTCCTTCCGATTGCACCCCGTCGTTGCCAGCAACAACGCGGCACCCGTCATCAAAAAACAGCTCATCGATTTGGCATTCATGGCGATTGGTTCCTCCAGCTTCACCGGCTCGTGAAAACAGCACTCCGTGCCACCCCTACACTCCCCGGATCGGCTAACATACCCCGCCTTTCCCCCTCCGCCAGCACTTTGGACCAGGGAAGTAGCACGACGTTGCACGTCGTGTGGTCAGCGTCCTCCCGTCCTCGAAAATCCACATCCCATCTTCCATCCCCCCGTCCCCGCCTTTCCTCTCTTCTATCTTATCTCATCGCTCCTATCTCTACTCTCAATTCCCCCGCACCCCACGCGACCTACAGGATCCCGCTACTTCCCCCGGGACCGCGACGCGCCTGCATCGCATCGAAGCCACGTCGACGGCACGCAACACCCCGCTGGGGACTGCGGTGGCATGACCTGCCCGTTACCCACATCTCGCATGAGCAGAACGCGGCAGCGCCGCCTTTTCCTAAGGAGAGCGAGCACCTCCTGTCCGCCTCGTTCGAACGACCCCGAACCCCATGCCCGTGCTTCGCCAGGGCTGGCCGCGGATTGACCGATGCGCTACCGTGAGATCGTGTGCACCTACCACCAGGCGCAACTGAAGAATGCCAAACGCCACGGAGCGATCCGGCAGGATCTCTGGGACAAGTTGGTGGGAGAGTTCGAAAGCTTCAGCGAAACAGGCATCGAGCCCAAGCACGTCGTGCCGGTCCTCACGGGAGAGCGCGAGGTGGTGCGGATGAAATGGGGCTTCCAGCGCCGCTTCAAAAAGAAGCGCGGCGAGGGCCTCACGGCACCGAAGCCGGTGGTGAATGCAAAGGCGGAGCGGATGGGGGATTTCATGTGGCGGGACGCCTACCGGCATCGCCGCTGCATCGTCCCCGTCACCGCGTTCTACGAGTGGACCGGCCCTACGGGCGCGAAAGTCGCGCATCGCTTTCACATGGGCGGGGATTGCTTTTTCGTGGCGGGCCTATGGGAGGATCATCCCGAGTTCGGGCTGTGCCACACCATGCTCACCACGGAGCCGAACCGGGAAGTGGCGGCTACCGGTCATGACCGCTGCCTGGTTGCCCTTCTCGATCACGAGATCGAGCCGTGGCTAGACGGCCGGGCGCTCGCGGATTTCCACCGGCCGGATGGAATGTTCCAGGTGGAGACCGACGTCCCGAATCCCCGCGCCCGTGAGCCGAAAGAGAGGAAGCCCCCCTCCCCGCCCGAGCCCCCCTCGCAGGGAGAGCTCTTCTAGGCACCATCAATCCCCCGCCTTTCCTCCCATCTCTCTTATCTCATCTCTCTTATCTCATCTCTCTTATCTCATCGCTCTTATCTCATCGCTCTTCTCTCTTCTCTCATTCCCCCCTGACCCCACGCGACCTGCAAGGCCGCGCGACTTCTCCTCCACCGCCCAAGCCAGCGCCCCGGGCCGGGCCGCCCCACCGTTCCCCCCTGATCACCCGGCCCCTACCTTCCCCACTTCCCACTCTCTCCCACTGATCACTCGGCACCTGCCCTCTCCCCGCCTTTCCTGAAAACTGCACTGAACACTAGCAAACTCCCTCCCCCGCTAACATCCTTGCAAATCCCTAAACTTCCCCTTACCAGCCAGATCACCCTGTCGCACCCGGCTTCATGACTTCCCGCCTCCCCTCCCTTCTGCTCGCCCTCATCGGCACCGCCTTCGCGGAACTCAGCCCGGACCTCCCCGCCGTCACCCTCTCCCGCAGCCCTGCCGGCCAGGTCACCCTCGATTGGCCCACCGTCCCCGGCCAGACCTACCGCCTCGAGCGCTCCGCCTCCATGGCCGCGGCCGAATGGCAAACCGTCCGCCCCACCGAGGAAGCCACCGGGCTCCCCATGACCTTCACCGAGACTCCCGAAGCCACCACCCTCTTCTACCGCCTCGCCGTCGATCCCGCGAAACCCCTCGTGTCGAAAATCGCCGTCATGGGCGATTCCATCACCGCCCAGACCAGCCGGAATCTCTACCATATCTCCGCCATGGGCTACTCCGGCTGGGCCCGCTTCTTCGGCGGTGCCCGATGGGACCTCGTCGCAAACCCCGCCGACAATACCCGCCGCTTCGCCACCTCCGGAAAGCGCGCCTTTGAAGTCAGCGCCCTCCATCTCTCCCAAGTCATCGCCGCCGCTCCCGATGCCTGCATCATCGTCTACGGCACGAACGACGCCGCCCAGCTTTCCCCCTCCGTCGCAAGCTTCCGCACCCAGATCCTCTCCGATTGGTCCGCGCTCCGCGATGCCGGCATCCAGCCCGTCGCCGTCACCGTCCTCCCCATCGGCAGCGCCACCATGGACAACTCCGCGCGCCAAGCCCGCGTCGTCGAATTGAATACCGTCCTCCGCGAGGAAACCGCCGCGCAGCAGATCCCCCTCTGCGATTGGACCGGCCTCCTCGAAGCCGTCCCCGGCAGCAATACCGGCGTCGGCCTCAATGCCCACTATCAGAACAACGACGACTACCACCCGCTTCAGTTTCCCGCCTCTCTCATCGGCCGCGCCCTGAATGCCACCCTCCAGCAACACTTCCGCTTCGGGATCGATCCTTGGCAAAACACCGGCTGGATCACTCCGAATGTCGCGCTCGATGGCAGCAACGGCCAACCCACCGGAAACTGGCAGATCTTCCCGCCATCCGGCAGCACCATCGATAGCAAGACCCTCATCCCCAGCCCCGAAGGCAACTGGTGGGAAATCGCCTTCACCAAAGGCAGCTCCACCGGGAACTTCTACGTCAATGCCTTCGGCACCAATCTTGGCGGCTCTCCCGCCGGCCACACCGTCGAAGCCGTCACCGAACTCCAGGTCATGTCCGGCAGCATCGCCGGCGCCTTCCTCCAAACCGGCAGCGGCCTTGCCACGGACATGAACGAAGCTGGCGGCACCGGAGCCCAGATCCTCCCGTCGGATGGCATCGTCGTTCTCCGCACCCCGCCCGTCCTCGTCCCCGCCGGCACCACCAACGTCATTCCCACCCTCGGCTTCCGCAGCAACGACCCCACCGCCACCGTCAGGATCCGCCGCTGCGGCATCCGGAAGTTGGATTGAGCTGTCTTCCCTTAAGGAGGGCGGACACTCCTGTCCGCCTCTTCGAACTACCATAAACGCCGTACTATCCTCGCGTTTCTATGGAGTGCGGCGGCACGACCTGCCCGACCCACATCTCCGGAATCAATCGGTCTAACGCCCCAAGGGGGCAAAATGGGAAAGCCCGGGGCAAGCAATGCGCAGCCCCGGGTTGATCGCGGATCGGTCGTTCCCTGAAAGGGGACCATGAGGCGCCCCGGGTTGACGACGACAGAACCTTCAGATCGATAGCTAAGAGAAATCCCTGCTCACTCGATTGATCAAAATGCAGGGCGAACCGACATCAACAACACCGCTTCCGTGAATGTTGAGCTGGATGGAAAAACCAGTCACACCGCTCGGAATCGGAGAAACCATAGTACGCAAGACGATCCTCTTGTCAGTATATGAGATATCGATTGGCGGCACCTGATGACCAAAGCGAGCTTGGCTGCCGATCACATTTAGAAAGGTAGGCGTCCAATTCACCATCATCCAAACCCCGCCCACCCCAAACCCCGCCGGCTCCGGAAACCGGATCTCGCACAGCGCCTCCACCAGATCGCCGGGGGCGAAGCCTGTCGTCGCGGCAACGGACATGCCCAATTGCACGCTCCCGTTCCCCCCGTTCGAATTGCACACCAGCCTCAGCCAATTCCGTCCGCTCCCATCCCCATACGATACCGTGCTCCGCGTATGGCTCGGCGCCGATCCTCCGGTGCCCGTCGCATTCCCGGTCGACCAACCCGTGGGATTCGATGAACCACCCGGACCTGTTAGACGAGGGTTGGAATTGATCGCCTGATCGACGAGCTTCGCCAAGTCCACCGCCGGCGGCATGCGAAACACCTCCTTCAAGGTATCATTCAGCATCCCCCCCAGCTCATCCCCCAGCGGCATCGCCGGATGTCCCGGCCGGGTGGTATCCGCCCAGGTCGTGCGCAGATACCCGGGGTTTCCCGGATCATCTCCCGAGGCACCACACATCACCAGCGGCACCTTGTAGCCCGCGCAGAGCGTGACCAGGCCCGCATTCAGCGCGAGCCGCTTGGGAAGGATCACCGCTTCATCCGGACCGCTCGCCGCATAAAGCCGCGGCCACACCTGCAGGAGGATCAACTTCACGCCCCGCACCGCCTTCACGCGCAGGATCAACTCCTCCACGCGCGCCAATACCGTCTCCGCGCTGTCCGCTCCGCCGATGTCATTTGCCCCCGCCTGCGCGATGAGAGCCACGGTTCTCCCCGATGCCGCCGCGGCTTCAGCACATCTTGCGAGGCATCGATCCGCCAGCCCGCCCGTCGTCAAGTGCGTCGCCAGCGTGCTGCCGCTCACGCCGAAATGATACTGCCCCGCCCCGCCTTGCGCGCCGCCGTACATGTCCCGCACATACCCGACCGGGTGCCCCAGACGATTCAGCGCATTGTGCACCGCGCTCTCCCCGTAGAAGACCCGGTTGTTGCTCACCGTCGGGTCCCATAGCGAGCTCAGGGCCGTCGAGGAGGAACCCAGCATCGCCACATAGCCGAGCACCGGCTTGTCGCGGAGACTGCCCCTTCCCTCCCTGCCCACCACCACCGGTTGGCTGGGAGTTTCATGTGGTGCTTCCGTGGTCATGGTAGATCACGCTTCCACGATGAGCACGCGCGCCGCCGCCGCGCCGGCCTTGATCTTGATGACCGCGCTGGTCGGATAGAGGATGCGGCTGTCCGCATCCTGGCTCGCGTAGATCTGCGCCCAGCTCGCGGTGCCGGGAGCGGTGTTCTTCGCCTGCACGGTCACCCCGCGATCGGTATTGAAGCCGAGCGGCGAAAGCGGCGTCACGGTGATCTCCGGGCTCTCACCGCCAGCGGGGATGGTATCATTGAAAAGCGTGGGCATCCCGAAACGCTGCCACCCCGTGACGGCGGATGCACCTCCCCGCAGTGGTCCCCGCCCGGAGCGTCACTCTTTTCCGCGGAAAAACCTCTCCTTCCGCCTGGCCTCCGCATCCGCTGCCGCACGATCCGGCTTCACCACATCCACGAAATAGGTCGCCGCCGTGATGATCAAACCCATCGCCAGGCAGCACAGCGCCACCGTGTGCCACGAGGGCTGCCGGTCCGCCAGCAGCCAATGGAACACAAGCCCCCCGGCAGGCAACGCGGCGAGCGTGCAGTAGAACATGGTGCCGAGGAAACTCCTCATGTCTCCAATATGACGAATGCCGCACTCCCAACGCAAGCGCAGACCGTCCGCGCTTCTCCCCGGGGACCGCCAAGGTGCCCCGCCCGCACCCTCGGGCCAGCCGTCCCCATCCTGCGGAGTGCCCAGCCTGGCATCGAAACTTCCAACCCATCCCACCTCACCCCCACCCCGCCTTTCCTCTCTTCTCTCTTATCTCATCGCTCTTATCTCCTCTCTCAATCCGCCCCAAGCCCACGACGTGCTACTTCCCAGCCCCGGCGGCATCCCCCGACCCATGCCTTTCTCCGCGTTCCCTCCGCGACCTCCGCGCCTCCGCGGTTCGATCACAGCCAAAGCGCCATCACGCCCCCGCCCAAAGCAAAGCCCCATCTTCCAACAACCAATAATCAATAATCCCCACCGGGGGACGTGGGGGAGGACGGGGGACGTCGGGGGGACGTCATTTTTCGGCATATCTCCTTCTCTTTCCCTTACTTGCTTCTTTTCGGGGGACATGGGGGAGGAAGAGAACAAAAAGTATTGGGAAAATTGAAGGTCCCTCAGGGAGGGGTTTGGCGATACGCGTCAGCCACGTCCCCCACGTCCCCCGCCCGATGGTCCGGGCGGGGACCACGCGATGGGATGGATCAGTGCCGCGGCGGGAGCGCAAGGTGGGGCCTCATGAAAACGACCTTGCTCGGCCTTCTTTCCGCCGCCGCCCTCGTCCTCCAGACCCACCTCCAGGCCGGCCGGCCGCTGGAGGATCGGAAGACCTGGCTCCCCGCCGTCTGCATCGCCGCCCTCGGCTTCCTCGCCAGCGACAGCGGGAATGAAGATCATAGTTAATCGTTAACATCCCGAACTCCCACCAATCAATAATCAATAATCAATAATCAATAATCAATGAAACGCCTCCTGCTCCTCCTCCCCCTCAGCGGCCTGCTGAATTCCTGCACCGGCCTGAGTTTCGCCATGACCCCGCAAGGGAAGATCACCGCCACCTACGAGATGCCCGTCGAGACAGTGAAAAGTGAGAAGTGAAACAGCCAAAATCCAAAACACGGCTTTTACGCGCCTTGTGCGACTTCGCTGCCAGCCCCCTACCTGGAGTGCCAAGTGACCAGTGACCGGAAAAAGCCAAAGGCAAGACCCGCGCATCATCCACCTTCCTCCACTTCCAACCACTGATCACAACCGAGCTTGCGAGGTGGAGCCGCAATCTCTCCTCCGATAACGGCTCAAATCACTGCTCACTCGGCACCTGCCCTCTCTGCCTTTCCCCCTCAACTCTCAACCTTCCCCATGCTCCCCACCAAACTCCTCACCCTTGCCACCGCGGAAATCGGCGTCGCGGAGACCGATGGCTCGAACTGCGGGCCGCGGGTGAATGAATACAAGGCCGCCACCTGGCTCGACCCGCGGCAAGCGTGGCCCTGGTGCGCCGCCTTCCTCTGCTGGCTCCTGCGGGAAGCGATGAAAGGCGGCAGCTACACCTTTCCCCGACCGCGCACCGCGGGTGCCTGGGACTTCGAGAACTGGTGCAAGAGCATCGATGGCTCCGCGGTCCTGAAGCGCCCCGTGAAGGGCGACATCCTTCCCGGCGACATCGTCATCTTCACCTTCTCCCACATCGGCCTCGCCGCCTCCGCGCCGGACGAGCACGGCATCGTCACCACCATCGAAGGAAATACCGACGGCGAAGGATCCCGTGAAGGCGGCGCCGTCCTCCGCAAACGCCGGCCACTCTCCAAGATCCGCAGCAGGATCCGCTTCAAGGTGTAAGCCCGCCTCGCGGAAGTGCCAAGTGAACCGTGATCCGGGAAACAGCCAAAGAACCACGAGCATTGCACCTCAAACCAACCGTAGGCTCGTTCGTGAGAACGAGGAGGCCGCCAGCAGGGAAAGTAGTCCGCCCAGTCCTCTGAGCGGACGAAGCCACCCCAGTGACCCGCCTCCCAAGCTACTCCCATGAAAAGACAGCGGCACGGGACACACCCCCTCCTCGAGCTCCGCCTCACGAACAAGGTCTCCTTCCCAAGTTCCACCCCTGCCCCCTGCCCCTGCCCCCTGACTCCTGACCACTTCTCACTTCTCACTTCTCACTTTTCACTCCCTCCCCCATGTCCGACCTCGTCACCATACCCATCGGCTGGATCCTGACGTGCATCGGCGGCCTCGCCACGGTCATCGCGACCCTCGCGGGGATCATCTATTCCTCCCTGAATGCCCGGCTCGCCGCGCAGGACAAGATCATCGAGCGCCTGCAACACGAGATCGACCGCATGGGAAAAGGCTGCGGTGCTTCCGGATGTTTCTGGCGCGAACACCGGACCTCCGGCGTCCCTCAGCCCCGGTAGGGCGACCCGGCCCGGCGCGCCTGCCTTTCCCCTGGGACCGCGGGACTCCAGTCCCGCATCGAACTCACCCCAACATCCCGCCACACCTCAAGCCCCCTTAAGGAGAGCCGACACTCCTGTCCGCCCCTTCGAACTACCACAAACCCCGTACCTCACCCCGCGCCCCATGGACTACGCCCCCGCCTTCCCCCGGGCCTGCCAGGCTCCAGCCTGGCATCGAAACCTCCAACCCGTCCCACCCCACCCTCATCCCGGGCTCGCCAGGTTGACTCGGGTGCTCCGCCCGCACCCTCGGGCCTGCGGCCCACTCCTGCGGAGTGTCCAGATCGCCTCCGTCCCTCGGCGATCTTCCAGCCGGGCATCGAACTCACCCCAACATCCCGCCACACCTCAAGCCCCCTTAAGGAGAGCCGACACTCCTGTCCGCCCCTTCGAACTACCACAAACCCCGTACCTCACCCCGCGCCCCCATGGACTACGCCTCCGCCTTTCCTCTCTTCTCTCTTATCTCATCGCTCTTATCTCCTCTCTCATTCCCCCCTTAAGGAGAGCCGACACCCCTCTCCACCCCTTCGAACTACCACAAACCCCGTACCTCACCCCGTGCCCCCATGGACCACGCTTCCGCCTTTCCTCTCTTCTCTCTTATCTCTTATCTCTTCTCTCTTATCTCATCGCTCTTATCTCATCGCTCTTATCTCCTCTCTCACCCCCCCCTTTCCCCGCGTTCCCTCCGCGACCTCCGCGTCTCCGCGGTTCGATCACGGCCCCTGACCTCCACCATCCCACCTGTTCCTCACCTGCTTATCAGGTGCGCATCCACCACCCACCCGCGTGTTAGGGCACATCTCACCTTCCCCCCGGCAGCGCGGTTCCTTATCTGATTTTTTTTCAAGTTCTCGTGGAGTTCTCACAAAACGGACCGTATAGACTGGCTTGTCATGAGCAGCTCCTCCGGGTGGTGACACGCCCAGAGGCGATACGCCACGGCATCCTCCGGCTCGTCCCTTGCGCGGGCCGCCGGAGGATGCCGAAGGCGACGCCGTGGTCCGCGGCACCGGTAGGGCGGCCCGGCCCGGGGCGCTGGCTCGGGCGAGCAGTGAAGAGCCAGGGCGCGGCACCGGTAGGGCGACCCGGCCCGGGGCGCGGGCTCGGGCGAGCAGTGAAGAGCCAGGGCGCGGCACCGGTAGGGCGCCCCGGCCCGGGGCGCTGGCTCGGGCGAGCAGTGAAGAACCAGGGTACGGCAGCGGTAGGGCGACCCGGCCCGGGGCGCTGGCTCGGGCGAGCAGTGAAGGGCCAGGGTAAGGCAAACCAAGGAGGGGGTGCGTCCCGCGCCCCTGGCTTTCGTCATGGAGTGCGCCGGCATGCCGGCGAAGTAGCCCGACATCTCATATCGCGTAGGGTAAGGGTGGAGTGGGAGACGGGATGTTGCTTCTCCGATGAGGGCGGACGTCCACCCCACGACATGCAACGTCGTGCTACTTCCCAGTGCCTCCGGCTCATGCCTTTTCCCGCGCTCCCTCCGCGACCTCGGCGTCTCCGCGGTTCGATCACGGCCCAGGAGGCGGACAGGAGTCTCCGCCCTCCCTATAGGAAGGCCGCGCCTGGGGTGAGGCGGGATGGATTGGAGGCTTCGGCGCGGGACTGAAGTCCCGCGGTCCCAGAGGGAGGCAGGCGCGGCGGGCCGGAGCGCCCTACCGGACAGGAAGCAGCGGGGACCACTGGATCTTCTGGGCCAGCGGAAAGCCATGGCGATGATGGGTGTCCTGCGGCCCATCCTCACATTCACTCCACGACGTCCAAGACATGACAATGTCGTCACCCACAACGCTCAACTGTGTGAAATTCCCATGAAGTCGCACCGCAAAACCGGACATCACCAAAAGTTAAGTTGACCTAACCTATCTTGCTCATCCAAAGCGCTACTGCCCTAAGCATACCCCAGCATGTACCCTGCCCTACTTCCTATCCAATTCCCGGCAAGACCTTGTCACCGCGGCCATTTCTCCGGTCGTCCCCGGCACGGTGGAGCTTCCCGCGCAGCGGGTGCTCGCGGGGAGTCGCCGGCACGCGAGGAACCCCGATACCGCTGAGATCCCGGCCGGGGGCAGTTCCCCTGGAGCGGTGCGCGGAGGACCATCACGCCCGGCTTCAAGCTGCGCTGGATGAGAGAAAGCTAAGCGCCCGCGACGCGACGGATGGCAACGCCCCGCCATTTCACGGACTCCTCGTACTTGCGCGATCCACGTTTCCCGCCCCAGGCGCGGTAACTTGTGATCCGGCCCTCAGCGGCCGCCTCACCTCCTCCAAGGACATGACCCTGATTCCTTTTCGAGATTTCGCCCTAAACACAAAAAACAACAACAAGCACATACCAGCAATCGATATGAAACCATACATTTCCAGCTTCCTCCTTGCCGCCGCGCTCACGGGCGCTGCTTCCGCACAGACTCCGACGCGATCCGAATATGGCATCAATGTCGGTACCGCCACCAATGGCGGTCTCTGGCCGCTCACCAGCGGCATGCGGCCCAATATGCGACTCTCCAACACCGACGGCGGCATCCTCCTCTCCTCTCCGTACGCGGCGACGGGCCGCAATACCTTCGATGGGGGTGTTTCATTCATCGCGAATCCCGTGGATTTCATCCTCAAGACAGAGGGGGATACGCTCGATCCCGATCGAGGAAACTTCAACGTCTGGCGAAGCAGCAACTACTTCAACGGTGAATCCACCGACAAGCCGCTCTTCCAGATCTCCAGTCCGAGCCAGATCGCGACCTTCGAGGATGTGGATGTGGTGATCAACAACGGCACGCTGACCATCACGAACGGCACACTGACCATTGCCGGCAGCCCGGCGCTGACGCAGGCGACCTCCACGAGCTACCTGAGCGGACAGGGGTTCATCCAGACTTCCGGCCTGAGCACCGCGCTCTCCGGCATCACGCCGCCGGTGACCAGCTCGTGGACAAATACCTATGTGGCGCGCGGCGCGGTGAGCAACGGAGCCTCCGTGGCATGGGGAACAGCAACTGCCAGCAATACTTACGCGGTGGCCAACGGCTATTCGAATACGGCAGCAAGCGGAGGGTATTCATGGGCACATGGCTTCACCGCGGTAGCGACCGGTTCTTATTCCGCCGCCTTTGGTTCGGTTGCCACGGCGGAGGGCATGGGAAGTTATGCGCATGGCCTGGCGGTCACCGCGAAGTCCGCAAGCGAAACGGTCTTCGGACGATATGCGAAGCAGTCCACGCCCACAAACGCCCTTTCATGGAGCGGCAACGACGGGCTTTTCCGCGTGGGCAACGGCGTCAACTCTTCCGATATCAGCGACGCGCTCACTCTTTTGAAGAGCGGCGAGACCACGCTCTCCAACAAGGAGTGGCGAAAGGCGGTGGCCCTGGATCCGACGAAGAAATTCGATGACCCGGCCGCCACCGACGACAGAGGCGGGAATGCCCTGGTGGTGGAAGGCCACACGCGCCTGAAGGGCAAGGTGCTGATCGAGCCGCAGGGCGATCTCTCGATGGGCAGCTTCACCGGTGGTGAGACCCCGTGAGATGGCGCTTGGCATTTCGAAACATCCAACAACAAGGAATGAAACATCCATTTATCCTATGGCTGGCGATTTTGTTCAGCCTGCTAACGGCGACAAGCCATGCGACCCACTACAAGGGTGGGACGCTGAGCTGGGCGCGAGTGACCACGGAACCCGGCTTCACGGTCCGCGCGAACGTCACGATCAGCTATGACCTGACCACGGACATCATTGTCCCCACGGATCCGCAGACCCCGAAGGTCAATGGAGTGTGGGTCTATACGGACGAGATGCCGGTGACGGCGACGAGCAGCACCGACCTCAAGTGGGGCGACGGTGACACATCCGCCTTGACCCAGTTCAAGGTCGTGGCCGTGGACTACGCGGCGCAGATCGTAACGGTACAGGCGACACAGGAGAGCCTGATCACGCATCCCTACGCCGCCGATGGCAACTACACCATGGCGATCATCGGAGCGTCCCGTGACTCGAGCGAAGAACTGGCAAACCGCCAGGGAAGCGCCATGCGGGTGGAGAGCACGGTGGCGGTGAATCTTGCTTCACCCTCCGGCAACAGGCCACCGGCATTCAGCCCCGCGGGCTCGAACCTGGTCATCGTGAACAAAGGGAATATCACCTTCCAAGCACCCGTAGCCACGGATGCGGATGGGGATCCGGTGCGGTATCGCTTCGTGACCTTGGAAAGGAACGCCACGGACCTCGATGCCGAAAACGAGGACCCATCCTGGGAGAGCTTGAACGGCCTCACCATGACAACTGCCGGCGTGATCTCGTGGAACACTTCGGCGATCACCCAAACGGTGCACACGCGTGCGATCCAGGTGGTGGCAGAAGACCTCGATGGAGCCGGCGCGGTAAAGTCCCACAGCGCGGTGGAATTCCAAGTCTGGGTGAATACGCCGAATCAGCCGGGCTACCCGGAGATCAAGCTGGCACCGGACTTCACGAGCTACACGGCGATCGCCGGTCAGCCCTTCCAATTTCGGATCCTGGGCACCGATCAGCATGATCCCGAGGTGTTCGAGAATTCGCGGCTGAAAGTGCTGATCCCGCAGGTGGATATGCCGGCAGGTTCGGCGCTGGTGCCCTCCGGCGGATTCGCGGGAGTAGGTACCGGACTGGAAACGGAGGGTCATCATGGATCCCAGATGGAGGCGATCTTCTGGTGGACCCCGCCGGTGGGCGACGTGGGCACCACAAAAACGCTGCACATCCAGGTAGAGGACGAGGACCTCAAGAAATCCGTGGAGAAGGTGGTGACCATCACCGTGGTTTCGTCGACGACGCTCCAGCCGCTCCAGATCAGCATCAGCCCGGCGGGAACCGTGGAGGATGATCATGTTTACTTCTCGTGCTCACCGGGAGAGGAAGTGAGCTTCACGGTCACGGGGACCTGTGCCACCGCCTCGGCTCAGCTGCAGCTGCTGGCGCTGGAGAAGCTGCCAGAGGAGGCGGATCTGGATCCGGTGCTGCCCGTGAATGGGTCGAGCTCGGTGCAGAGTACCTTCACGTGGACACCGGCGGTGGAGGACTGCACGCGGCTGAGCCATCCGCACCTGTTTACGTTTGTCACGGCGGACGTGTATGGCCGGGAGGTCTCCAAGAAGGTGGCGATCTACGTCTTGCCCGACCTGCCGACCATCACCTTCGCCCCGGGTGAGCTGACTTCGATCGCGGCGGCGCCGTGGAAAACCGTGATGCTGGACGTGAAGGTGGCCGGTGGAACCGTGCCGCAACCATCGCTCACGGTCCGGGCTCTCGACGCGGGAGGCTTTCCTGAGCCCAGCGTGGAGAGCATGGGGACCGCGACCTTCGTCTGGCGGGTGCTGCCCGGACAGGCAAGCTCCGGAATCCTCCGCCTGGAGGTGGTGGATCCCTTCGAACAGACCGCTGTCCTGAACGTGCCCTACACCTTCGCCTATCCCCCCGTCCAAGACGCCGCCCCGCAGTGGTGGACGGCCCGCAATGTGGTGGTGTCGGGCGGCACGGTGAAGGACTTCGGCATGGCAAACCAAGGCCAGCTGAAATCGATCACGAAGGCAGCCTATGAGGCGATCAAGGCCGAGTATCCGAATCTGGATACGACGACCGCAGGTGGGAATCTCGCCACCTACGTCAATGACTTCAGCACGACGACGGGGAACTACTCGCCTGCCGCGCAAGGCCAGGTGAAGCACGCGGCCAACCTGGTCTACCGGGCGATCGAGGCGGCGACCGATAAGTACCACGGGGGCGTGCCATGGACGGTGGTCACGACCGATGACCAGAGCTACGCGCCGGCCACGGTGGGACAGATCAAGTCGCTCTACAGCTTCCCGACACCGATCAGCGCTCTCTTCAACGATCCGCCAAGCGTGGCCCTCACGATGACGATCACGAACCCGACGCCCACCGGCACGATCAACACGCGGAGCGTGGTGTCGCTCAACGCGACGGCGAGCGATGGCGATGGCAGCATCGCCAGCGTGAAGTTCTATTTGAACGGGAGCGAGCTGGGCACGGATACCACCCCCGAGAATGGCGTGTACAGCGTCGCTTGGAGCCCGACGGTCTTGGGCTCCTATGTCATCAAGGCGGTGGCCACGGACAACCTCGGCACCACCCGTGAGACGAGCCTCCCGGCGACGGTGTTTCAATGGGAGAACACCCTGCCGACTGTGACCTTCACCAGCCCGGATCCAGACGGGAAGGACTACACCATCCCCGCGACTGTGATCGTGACGGTCACGGCCACCGATGTGGATACCGCGATCAAAAAGGTGACCTTCACCCACTATAATCCGACCACCCAGACGACTGTGACCCACGTCGATCAGGATGGTGCTCCTTATGAGATGCCCATTTACATGCTCCTCACTCCCAGCCCGGCCAACACCCCCCATACGGTGGCAGTGACGGCGGAGGATATGGATAACGGCGTGAGTGCTTCGATCTCCAGAAGCTTCGACGTGGTGAGGCCATCGGGCACAACCCCCGCGGTGCTGGAACTGCAGGAAGGCGTGAACGGCTACTTGGGGATGACCGATGCGACGATGAATCAGGATGCCCCTGGGACTCCCCACAACGGCACCACCCTGACACTGCAGGGGGGGGCGACCTATTTGACCAACCCCCCGAACATGGGCGTGCTGATGCGCTGGGATCTGACCAACGTCCCGCTGCCTACAAATGCGGTCATCAAGAAAGTGGCCATCAAGGTGCAGACGACCTTGGGCGGCGGCGGAGAGTCTGAAAAGTACTACCGGGTCTGCCAGTTGCTGAAGCCTTGGGTCGAAACGGAAGCAACCTGGACCAAGGCATCCGCTACCCTGAATTGGGAGGGGAGCGGTGCTACCGGCAATGAGGACCGTGTGGAAGGCCCGCTCGAGGATAGCGTCTTGGGGAACTTCGGGCTCGCTGCTCCCGACAACGCCTCGTATACCAAAGAGTTGGATACGCAAACCAACGCCAAGGACCTGGTGCAGGGGTGGGTGTCGACCTCTCAAGCGAACAACTATGGATTCCTGATCTATGGGTATGGCGGAAGCCCCCCGAGTTCCATGACCATGTATTCCTCGGAACACACGAACCCTGCCCACCGGCCGGCTTTGATCATCCACTATACGGTGCCTTGATCCTGGCGGATGAAGTGAAATGACAGGAGCCCGGTCGAGAGACCGGGCTCTTTTTTTGTGGGGACCGGGCGATGGAGAAAAGGGGGGAAGGATTGAGGAGCTGCTGGTTGGAGAAAACGAGTGAACGAATCCAAGTGGAATTCCGACCGGTCATGCCGGCACGGGTCGATGAAACGGACCTCCTTGCCCCCAATTCAGGGGGCCTTTGATCGGCGTGCACTGACCCAGGGTTGCGCTGCGCTTACCCCGGGCTCTCACCCTGCCGCCCCGTTGGGGCCCTTGAGTCGACTTGCCGTCGCTTGGAGCTTCTTAAAAAGCGCATGCTGTCGTCAGCCACTTACCTTCGTTCAGCGTCATCCGGATCACTCCTTGAATCTTGAAATGCTGCCTGCGGGATCGCCATGGGAGAGGGGTCGTTCGGCCCATGGCACGCGCCAGAGAAGCAGACCGCACCAGAGGATGAGGTGTCCTAACAGGATCAGCCAATAGGGCACCGCGATGATGTGCAGGGGAACCCAGGCATTTGTCATGGGATCGACCCAATGTCTCCCGACCTCGTAGGAGGGGCGCGTGAAGTAAAGATCCAGCGGGGTCCCGACGCCGGGTTCCTCCAGGGAATTCCGGTAGGTCTGGAGATAGGAGAGTCCGCGGGGAGTCTGGTGGACCATCAGCGTGAAGCTGGCGCTGGAAGACCTGCATACCACACCCCACGGCCCCACCCCGGCCTGGAGATTCTCCTGGGTCTTCATCGAGCTCCACCATGCCCACCACACGAAGACCGCTCCGAAGGCACCGATCCAGAAAAGCGGCGAGCGGAGGAGAAAGCGGGTCACGTCAGGGAAGCGTTCCCCCCTTAACTCCGCCGGCACGTGCTTCTATCGGTGAATGTGAGGAAGCGGTCGGCGATTCCTCCGGGGAGGGGTGGCACGATTCAGTCCAAAGTAGATGGGCTCGATCCTCGAATCTTGCAGCGCGAAGAAGAGCTATCCCCGCTCCACGATGGGAGCATGGGGCCGCGCCCTCCGCCGCCAGCGCCAGAGCAGCAGCGAGGCCCAGAGGACGAGATACGCGGCAAGGAGGGCCCAGTGGGGAACCTTGATCGCCACGAAGGGCTGGACGCCGCCGGAGCGTGCCATTTGAAAGCGCGCAAAGGGTTTTCCCACCGAGCTTCGCGCGATGCGCGCATGCCCGACATCCGGCCCCCTGCCGATCCCCGCGCCATGCTGCATGGCGATTTTCACGGCTCCGGAATCTTGCACGAAGCCGATGCCATTCTGCCGCCCGTAGCAGAGGATGGCCGAATAGTTATAGAGGGAATCGACCCACGCCCACAGCAGGAAGGCGAGGCCGAAGGCACCGCCCCAGAAGAGCTGTGAACGGAGCAAGCGGAAGCGCGGCGGGGACATCCTCGGGAAAGGAGCATCGGCGATCGCAAGGCGGAGGTCGATGTCGAATGCGGCGCAATGAGGAGGTGTCTTTCCTGTAAGGAGGGCGGACACTCCTGTCCGCCTCTTCGAACTACCATAAACGCCGTAGTTCCCCCGTGCCCCATGGACTGCGGCGGCACGACGCCGCTTTGGCTGGGAGTGAGGCCGGACCTTATGGGCGGTGATCGAACCGCAAAGACGCGGAGGTCGCAGAGGGAGCGCGGAGATTCCGGAAGCAGGCCCGCACCCCGCCTTTCCTCTCTTCTCTCTTATCTCCTCGCTCTTATCTCTTCTCTCAATCCCCCTCACCCCACGCGCCATGCAAGGCCGCGCTACTTCCCAGCCGCATGCCTTTCTCCGCGGTCCCTCCGCGACCTCGGCGTCTCCGCGGTTCGATCGCAGCCCGCATTTGCGGTAGCTCGAAGAGGTGGACAAGAGTGTCCGCCCTCCTTAGGAGAGGCAGGGGCGCGGGACGCACCCCCTCCTTGAACCTTTACGGCGCGGGATTGCGCGGGGCGTCGAGGTAGCCGGAGCCATTCACCGCGATCCTTTCCGGCAGCGGGGTCTCGCCTTTGACCAGGGAGAGCGCGTAGCGGAATTCGCCGGCGTAGTGCGGCGCATGGGCCCGGGCTTCGGCGATCTTCGCTTCCAGCGCGGGGATCAGCGCGGCGGCTTGCGGGCCGAGGTTTTCCGCGACTTCCACGACCCGCAGGGCAGCGGACACGGAGGCATCCAGATCGAGCGGATCCAGCGGCCGGACGAGCCGCTCCTTGGCGGCCTCGATCCCCTGCGGCATGCCGAATTCCGTGAGGGAAATGGCGATACCTTCGCGGAGCCCGGGCTCCTCGATCTTCCCGAGCATCACGGCCAGCTCGCGGAGATCGCCGGAGGAAAGCATGCGGTGCTCGTGCAGCAGGCGCGCGGCGGCCAGGGCACGCGGCGGGATGGCGTGGAGCTGGCGGCGCAGCCCGCTGGCCAGCGCCTCATCCGGCAGCGTGTAGCAGAGCAGCCGGCGCACCGGCTCGGAGAGATTCCCGGAGTCCTGCAGCGCCACTTCCAGCAGGCCCTCATTGTAGGGGCGCAGGAATTTCCCCCAGCGCGCGATGACCGCTTGCCGCGCCGCGGAGGGATGCGCCCAGTCCTCCGACTCCGCCGCCGCGATGTCCCGGTCAATCCAGTACGTGAGACCTCGTACATCGCCGATGAGTTCGCCCAGCTCCTGCGGCTTCCACGCGGCCTGCTCCACCACGGAGTGGATCACCTTCCGCTGGCTCGTGCGCCGCATCGGCCCGCTTACCAGCGCCGTCAGCCCGAGGGTGACGATCGCGGCCCCGGCGAACCACGGCGTGGAGCGGCTTCTCATTTCATCGGAAAATTCGGAGCTAGGTTCGCATGGCTCCACCCCAGGGTCAAACCGCCGGTGGTGAAGAATGCATGAAAGGACGGTGAGGAATTGTTAGGGTGGATTTCGGAGGGCGCATTGACCGCGGGGCGGGACGCGCTTGAGGGAGGAGGCGTGAGGATGCGTTTTGATTCCCGTGATTTTGATCGGCCTCGCGGGGAGAAAAGAGCAGGTGCCAAATGATCAGTGATCAGTGGAAGATTACGCGGGGGACGTGCTCAAGGAGGGGGTGCGTCCCGCGCCCCGGTTTTTCCTAGGGAGTGCGGGTGGACGGGGAAGGTTTCGTGACTGCGTGAGGGTTTACGGGACCCTCTGTTTTTTAACCGCGAAAGGGCGCGTGATGTGCGGGGGGACGGAAGGCGAAATGCCGATCCAACGAAACGCACCGACGCCCCCTACACCGCTTGCAAAGCGGTGCTACTTGGGCGTCGCCGCACGGGCGTAGCGCCTCTTTCGCCAAACCAAGACGATCGCGCAAAGGGCGAGATGGGGCAGCAGGATCAACCAGTGGGGAATGACCAAGTGCCGCGCGGTTCCGAACAAGGGGCCCCAGCGGATTTCGCGGTTCGTGTAGCTCCCGACGAAAAGGAAGGGCGGTGAATCGGAAGGAGGTCCGGCGGGATCGCGAGAGACCCTTGTGTGGACGCTGGCGATCGGGCCGTCCGTGAGGGCCACGGAGACCCTGCCATCGTAATGGCCGAGCGAGATACTCCGCCCCATCAGGTAGGTCTGTCCACGGCTGGAGTAACGGTGGGAGTCATGCCACGCCCACATGATGAAGAAGCCGCCAAAGAGGCTGAGCCAGAGGACGGGTGAGCGGTGGAGGGGCTTCATTGGGGAAGACAAATCATAAATCACCAATCTTCCAATCATCAATCGAAGTGCTCTGTCCGGGGAAGTAGCGCGGCGTTGCACGTCGTGTAGGGCGGCTGCCTTTCCTGGGACCGCGGGACTCCAGTCCCGCATCGAAGCCACGCCCACGGCGCACCCCGCCCTTTCCCCGGGACCGCGAGGCGCCTGCCTCGCATCGAAGCCACCCCGACATCCCGCCACACCCCCGCACCAACCCACGCCTGCGGCGGACAAGAGTGTCCGCCCTCCTTAGCGAAAGACAGGGGCGCGAGACACACCCTCCTTTCAAGCGATCCACCCCTATGCACCGATCACTCCGCACTCTGCCTTGCCACTTACACTTCTCACTTTCCACTTCGCACTTTCTCCCGCTGATCACTTGGCACCCGCCCTCTCCCAAATCTCCGCGTTCCCTCTGCGACCTCCGCGCCTCCGCGGTTCGTCCCATCCATGAGGGCTGTGGGTCGAGAGAAGAGATAAGAGCGACGATATAAGAGAGAAGAGAGGAAAGGCGGGGTGTGGGTGGATTGAAGGATGGGATCTCGATTTTATGACAAGGGCCGGACGCCCGCCACACGGGCTGCAAGCCCGCGCTACTTCACCGCTCACTCTGCCTTGCCACTTACACTTCTCACTTTCCACTTCGCACTTTCTCCCGCTGATCACTTGGCACCCGCCCTCTCACAAATCTCCGCGTTCCCTCTGCGACCTCCGCGCCTCCGCGGTTCGTCCCATCCATGAGGGCTGTGGGTCGAGAGAAGAGATAAGAGCGACGATATAAGAGAGAAGAGAGGAAAGGCGGGGTGTGGGT